>JAESFZ010000110.1_pt1 | contig 188256 bp, 183 predicted proteins | sample 9269561 | NCBI WGS metagenome assembly JAESFZ01 (sample SAMN14515552, study PRJNA621657) | algae metagenome | isolation source: Tildeniella nuda ZEHNDER 1965/U140 and co-occurring heterotrophs from wet... | place: Switzerland: Stansstaad, Zurih | collected 1965-01-01 | reverse complement strand
CTTGGGCCGGGGCCAGAGTTTGTGGCTCCCCCCTCCCACCAGCCTTTCGGCTGGTCCCCCCTCCCCCGCAAGCGGGAGAGGGAGTCCCGACTGCTCGCTAAATGGTTGATCTCACCAGATCATTCGACTCGATGTTGTGCGCCCCCAGCTGCGTCACGTCCGTCTCGCCCATCAGTCCCAAGGCGCTGTCGGCCTCCTTGCGGATGATGTCGAGCACGCGGGTGACGCCGGCTTCGCCGGCGACGCCGAGGCCGTAGAGCATGGGGCGGCCGATGAACACGGCGCGGGCGCCGAGCGCGACGGCTTTCAGCATGTCGTGGCCGGAGCGGATGCCGCTGTCGAGGTAGATCTCGCACTGCCCGCCGACCGCGTCGACGATGCGCGGCAGCACACGGATGGTCGAGGGAGCGCCGTCGAGTTGCCGGCCGCCATGGTTGGAAACGATGATGGCGTCGGCGCCGTGCGCTACCGCCGCACGGGCATCGTCGGCGTGGAGGATGCCCTTCACCACCAGCGGGCCGCCGAAGCGGCGCTTGATCCACACCAGGTCCTGCCAGTTGAGCGTCAGATCGTCCTGCTGCGACATCCACTGCGCCAGCTCGGCGACCGTGTTGGCGCCGGGGACGTGGCCGGCGAAGTTGCCGAAGCTGCGCCGCGGGGTGCCGAGCATGGCGAGCGACCAGGCCGGTTTCAGCGCCAGCTCGGCCAGGAATTTCGGGGTGAACTTCAAGGGCACGGTGAGCCCGTTCCGCACATCCTTGTGGCGCTGGCCGTAGTGCTGGCAATCCATGGTGACGACGAGGGCGGCGCAGTTGGCGGCGCGGGCGCGATCGATCAGCCGCTCGGTGAAGGCGCGATCTTTCCGCACATAGAGCTGAAACCAGAACGGCCGGCTGGTGGCGGCGGCGACATCCTCGATCGAGCAGATCGAGACGGTGGAGAGGGTGAACGGGATGCCGGCCTTCTCGGCTGCCCTCGCCGCCTTGATCTCACCGTCGGCCACCTGCATGCCGGCGGCGCCGGTGGGGGCAAGACCGAGCGGCAGCGATACCGGCTGGCCCAGCATGGTGGTCGAAAGGCTGCGCGAGGAGATGTCGCGGCCCACCCGCTGCTCGACGCGGATCCTCGCGAAATCGGAGCTGTTCTCCCGGTAGCTCTGTTCGGTATAGGCGCCGGAATCGGCATACTGGAAGAACATTCTGGGGACGCGGCGCTCGGCCACGCGCTTGAAGTCGTCGACGGTCAGCAACCGATCGAGACGCATGTTTGTCAGTCTCCCGAGACGAACCAGCGCATGTCGTAGCGATGCGTGCTGCGATCGAAGGCGAGGGTATGGGGGTCGCAGCGCCAGCGCTCGACCTGGCCATCGGTGCGCGCCACCAGCCAGCAGAAATCCCAACCGCCGCTTTCATAGCGGAGCGGAATGGCCGGCTTGATGCGGACCGCCGGGTGGGTGCCGGTGATGAAGAGCTTTCGGTCGGTGTAATAATAGCAGGAGCCGCAGTGAATGAAGGCTTCGTGCTCGGGCGCCGTCTCGCCCGGCGGCACCAGCCCGACGCCGAACTTGCTGATCGCCACCTTGACCGGCGCGCCGCGCAGGAACGCCTCATTGAGTGCCTCGACCGAGCCGAAGGTCGGCCGCCCGGTGTGATCGTGCGCCAGCACTTCACGCCAGCGGTCGTTGACCATGAAGCGGTAGCTGTCGAAATCGTAGACGAAGTTGCTCGAGGGCGCGTTGGTGCCGGCGTCGAAACTGTCGAACTGATGGTAGCGCGGCATGTCGGACATGTCGTCGAGCGGCGAGGGCCCACGCGTTCCGGTCGGCGGCTGGCCGTCGAGATAGGGGCGGGCGATCGCCTGGGTGCCATCCTGATTGTAGAGGAAGAACGACATCGAGGGACGCGGGCCGAAGCCTTCGGGCAGTTCCACCGGCATGCGCAGCGTCATGATGCCCGCCGCCCAGCGATCGTCGAGCAGCCAGGTCTGGCGGAACTCGGCGACCTCCTCGATCAGCTCGTTGCTGCTGGATCTGGTGTCGATGTGCTCGTTGTGGCGGAACGCCGTGCCGATGCGGAGATCCGCCCCGCGCCGGATGGCGTCCACCAGGTCGGCGGTGCTGCCGCTGCGGACCGAGCGGTCCGAGTTCAGCGTCAGCACCGTGCGAAGCGTTCCCCCCATCGCTTCGCTCCCTCTCAGAGCGCGTCGAGGAAGGCGACGCCCTTGAGCTTGCGCTCATCACGCAGCCCGCGGAACTCGGCTTTCAGCTTGTCGTCGGCCGCCTGGTCGATGAAGCCGCCGAGCGGCTTCCTGGCATAGCCGGCGTCGCACCCCATCCAGGCCATGGCGCGCTTGATCGAGGGGATGCCGCCGCGGCCGAGCGAGAAGAAGATCACGGCATTGCCGATCTCCTGCAGGCGCTTGGCCTCCTTCAGGTTGCCGGCCGCCACGGCATCGCGCAGCGCCAGCCAGATCTCGGGCATCGAATTGTAGAACGAGCCGATAATGCCGTCGGCGCCGAAGCTCAGGCCCGACATCGCCATCTCGTCGGCGCCGGAATAGACGATGAAGTCCTGCCCGATCTCTTCCTTGATGCGGATGATGTCGTGATGCGTGGTGGCGGTGTACTTGACCCCGGCGACGCCATCGATCGACGACAGCCGCTTGATCATGTCGAAGCCGAGCGCCGCCATCGGCACGTTGTAGGCGATCATCGGCAACTTGGTCGAACGGGTGATGTCGACATAATAGCCGTGGATCTGGTCGGCGGAAAAACCCCAGTAGATCGGCGGCACCGAAGAGATGGCGTCGACGCCGGTACGCTCGGCGTGCTGCGCCAGATCGATGGAGTGGAAGGTGCTGATGGCGCCGATATGGGCGATCACCGGGACACGGCCGCGGTTCTCCTCCATGGTCACTTCGACGACGCGCTTGCGCTCCTCGGGTGACATCAGGAAGGACTCGCCGGTCGAGCCGGTGATGTAGAGCCCCTCGACCTTGCGCTCGATGAGGAAGTTGACGACGGCGCGCAGGCGCTTCTCGTCGAGCTTCTCGTGCTCGTCGAACGGGGTCACCATCGCCGGAAGGACGCCGGTGATGGACTTGATATCGAAGGCGGGCATTTGGGGCTCCGTTGGGGGGCTGGCGCCGGGCGATCAGGCCGCGGCTTCTTGAGCGTCGATGAGGTGGCAGGCGGCGTAGTGGTCGTCGCGGCCGTCGATGGAGTAGCGCTTCAGCGCCGGGACCGTGGTCTTGCAGACATCCTGGCGGAAGCGGCAGCGCGGGTGGAACGGGCAGCCGGACGGCGGGTTGACCGGGCTCGGCACATCGCCCTCGAGCACCACGCGATTGCTCTTCCGATCGAGATCGGCGACCGGAATGGCCGAGAGCAGTGCCTGGGTGTAGGGGTGGAGCTTGCGCTCGAACAGATCCTCGGAGCGGCAGAGCTCGACGATCCGGCCCAGATACATCACCGCGACGCGGTCGCAGATGAACTCGGTGACGCTGAGATCGTGGGTGATGAACACATAGGTGAGGTTGCGCTCGCGCTTCAGCCGCATCAGCAGCTCCAGCACCTGGGCACGGATCGACACGTCGAGCGCACTCACTGCCTCGTCGCAGACGATCAGTTCCGGGTTGACGCTGAGCGCCCGGGCGATGCCGATGCGCTGGCGCTGGCCGCCGGAGAACTCGTGCGGGTAGCGATCCATGTATTCGCGCCGCATGTTCACCGCTTCGAGCAGGTCGCCGATGATCTTGCGGCGCTCCTCGCGGCTCTTGATGCCGTATTTGGCGAGCGGATCCTCGAGCGAGCCGAAGATGGTGAAGGCCGGATTGAGCGAGGAGTGCGGATCCTGGAAGACGATCTGCAGGCGCTTGCGATAGGCGTGCAGTTGCTTGTCGCTGAGCTTGGTGAGGTCGGCGGTAGCTTCCGCGCCCGAATAGGTGATCTCGCCCTCTGTGGCGCGCACCAGCTGCAGGATGGTCTTGCCGAGCGTGGTCTTGCCGCAGCCGCTCTCGCCGACGAGACCGAGCACCTCGCCGCGATAGATCTCGAGATCGACGCCATCGACCGCCTTCACCTGCGCCACGGTGCGGCGCAGCACGCCGGCCTTGACCGGAAAATGCGCCTTCACCCCCTTGAGGCTGAGGATGACGTCACCCGGTTCTTGCGCTTCAGTTGCGGACGCCATTGGCGAACTCCTCGTGGCGCACGCACATCACGCGATGCGTGGGGCTGAGCTGGGTCTCGGCCGGCAGCGCGGTCTCGCAGGCATCGAGCTTGTAGGCGCAGCGATCAGCGAACTGGCAGCCCTTGGGCCGGTTGAACGGATCGGGAGTGGAGCCCGGGATGGCGCGGATGTCCTGGTTCTTGCCGCGACCCAGCACCGGCACGGAATCGAGCAGGGCGCGGGTATAGGGGTGGCTGGGACGGCGCAGCACCTCGTCGACGGTGCCGGCTTCGACGATATTGCCCATGTACATGACGGCGACATCGTCGGCGAGTTCGGCCACCACGCCCATGTCGTGGGTGATCAGCATGATGGCGGTGCCGTGCTCGCGCTTCAGCGTCGCCATCAGCTCGAAGATCTGCGCCTGGATGGTGACGTCGAGCGCCGTGGTCGGTTCGTCGGCGATCAGGATCTTCGGGTTGCAGGCCATGGCCATGGCGATCATGGCGCGCTGGCGCATGCCGCCCGAGAACTGGTGCGGGAACTGCTCGACCCGCCGCTCGGGCGCCGGAATGCCCATCGAGCGCAAGAGGTCGATGGCCTTGTCCAGCAGTTGCCGGCCGCGCATCACGGTGTGGTAGCGGAGGTTCTCGACGATCTGGAAACCGATGGTGAAGACCGGGTTCAGCGCCGTCATCGGATCCTGGAAGATCATGGCGATCTCGGAGCCGCGGATCGAGCGCATCGCCTTGCCGTTGCGCTCCAGCGTATCGAGCCGGATATCGCCGCGCTCCGAGTGATAGACGATCTCGCCGTCCTCGATGCGCGACAGCGTCGGCAGCAACTGCATGATCGCCGAGGCGGTGACGGATTTGCCGCAGCCGCTTTCGCCGACGATGCACAGGGTCTTGCCCTTCTTGATCTCGAACGAGACGCCGTTCACCGCCTTGTTGCAGCGCTTGTTGGTGTAAAAGAAGGTCTTGAGGTCGCGCACGCTGAGCGCGACGTCGTTGACCGGCAGCTGAGTGGTGGTGGTCATCTGGGTCAGCCCTGCTGCGTCGGGTCGGTGGCGTCGCGGAGGCCATCGCCGATGAAGTTGACGCTGAGGACGAAGAGCGAAATCGTCGTGCCCACCGGCAGCCAGATCCACCAATTGTTCTGCAGCACCCCGAGATCCTGCGCGACATTGAGGATGTTGCCCCAGGTGGCGATGTTCATCGGCACGCCGAGCCCGAGGAAGCTCAAGCCGGCTTCGGCGAGGATGAAGGCGGCGGTCGAGAGCGTGATGTTGACCATGATCGGCCCGAGCGCATTGGGGAGGATGTGCTTGAAACAGATCAGCGGCACGGAAAGCCCGAAGCTCCGCAGCGCCTGCACATACTCTTCCTCGCGCAGCGACAGCATGCTGGCGCGGGCGAGGCGATAGATGCCGCACCAGCCGCCGAGGATGAAGATGATCATGATGTTGCTGAGCGACTGGCCGAGGATCGAGACCAGCATCAGCACCAGGATCAACTCCGGGAAGGCCATGATGATCTCGGAGATGCGCATGCAGACCGCATCGAACCAGCCGCCGACATAGCCGGCATAGCAGCCGACGATCACCCCGATGATGGCCGAGACCACGGCGCTGCCGAGCCCGACGAGGATCGAGATGCGGCCGCCATAGAGCACGCGGGCAAATACGTCGCGGCCGGTCTTGTCGGTGCCGAACCAGTGCTCCCAGGAGGGCGGCTGCAGCATGGCGCGGAGGTTAATCTTGGTCGGATCCCATGGCGTCAGCAGCGGGGCGAAGATCGCGGCAAGGAGGATGATGGAGAACACCACAAGCCCGACCACCGCCAGCCGGTTGCTCATGAACTTGCGTACCAGCCGGCTGCCGGTCGGGTGCTTGAGCCGGCCGGCTTCCTCGAGGGCGCGGATGCGATCGAAGCGGCGGTCGAACCGGTTGCGGCGGCGGGGGATATCGGCGAGGGCCATGGCTAGTTCCCCAACCGGACGCGTGGATCGATGATGGCGGTGAGCACGTCGATGACGACGCTGACCACCAGCACGGTGACCACCGAGATCAGCGCGATGGCCATCACCACCGGGTAATCCTGGTTGCGCACCGAAAGCACGAACAGGCTGCCGACGCCGGGCCACTGGAACACCTGCTCGACAATCACCGAGCCGCCGATCAGCGCCGGCAGGCGGAAGCCGATCAGCACCACCACGGGTGTGAGCGCGACGCGAAAGCCGTGCAGCAGGTTGACCCGCCATTCGGGCAGGCCCTTGGAGCGGGCGGTCTTGATGAAATCCTTGTTGAGCGCATCGAGCATGGCGGCGCGCGCATAGCGCATGACGCCGGCCGTCATCATGATCGACAGCACCAGCGACGGCATCACCAGGTGCGGCAGCCGATCCCAGAAGGTGATGTATTGCGGCATCGAGCGGCCGCCGACCGGCAGCCAGCCGAGGTTGAGCGCGAACACCGTGATGGCGACGAGGCCGAAGAAGAATTCGGGAATGGAGACCCCAACCATGCCGACCACGGTGAGCGTGTTGTCGGTGGCGGTGCCGCGCTTGAGCGCGCTGATGATGCCGAGGATGGAGCCGAAAACCGTCGAGAGCAGCAGCGCGACGGCGGCGAGCTCCAGCGTCGCGGGCAGGCGCCGCGCCAACAGGTCCGAGATCGGCACGCCGCCGGTCAGGGTGTAGCCGAAATTGCCCTGCAACAGGCCCCACAGCCAGATGAAATAGCGGACGAACAGCGGCTGGTTGAGGCCGAGCGCCTCGCGCAGTTCTTCGAGACGTTCGGGATTGGCGCCCGACATCTGCTCGGGGCTCAGCATGAAGGACACGGCGTCGCCCGGGGTCGCGTCGAGACCGAGATAGATCAGGAAGCTGATGGCGACGGCCATCGGGATCATGATCAGAACGCGCCTGATGACGTAGGCTAGCACGCGGCTGTTTCCTTACCTGGGCTGGGTGGGGGAGAGAGGGATGCCGCGAGCCTGTCGCGGCATCCGGAGCTGACGGATCAGGCCTTACTTGTCGTAAGTGTTGATCCACATCATGCGGGTGTAGGGGATATCCATCGGCGTCAGCTTCATGTGCGGCATGTCCTGCAGTGCCTTCACGTCGCTGGTCACCTTGGTGATGGCGAAGTCGATGCGGTTGGCCGCAGCGTTCTTGACCATGTTGACGTCGCCGTCGGCGCTGGCGAAGGCCACCACCTGGTCGATCTTGGGCTTGCCGAGGAAGTAGTCGTCGAACGGCAGGAGCGAGGCGTAATCACCGAAGGCGACGGTATCGACCTTGAACGGGCCGGAACCGACCGGCTTCTGCCAGAAGGCGTTCTGCTGCAGCACGGTCGGATCGGTGCCCTCGAAATACTTCTTGGGCAGCGGCGCGAACTGGCTGAGCGAGATCAGGACGTTCGGGTCGAGCGTCGCGAACTTCAGCGTGATGGTGTTGCCTTCGGTCGAAATGCCCGAGATGTGCTCGGCTTTCTTGGCCACATAGTCGGCGGCGCCTTCCAGCGCGTTGAAGGTCTTGCCGACCACGCCGTGCAGGTTCGGCACGAACAGGGCAGCCTCGATGCTCCAGGTGACGTCGTCGACGGTGATCGGTTCGCCGTCGTGCCACTTGATGTTGTCGCGCAGCGTCAGCGTCACGGTCTTGCCGTCGTCGCTGATGGTGTAGGTCTCGGCGAGGTCGCCGCCGGCGACGCCGGTCATGGTCGGGTTGGCGAACAGCAGGCGATCGAAGACGAAGCGGTTGCCAACCCAGAGACCCAGATTGGCCCACGGATGCTCGAAGTAGTCGACCGGCGCGCCGTTGGTGTAGAACACGTGCTTGCCGGACGCGTCGGCCTCGACCGTCCAGTTCTGGATGTCCCAGTTGTAGTTGAACTGCTCGTTGCCATAGGGGGCGCCGTTGCGGTTCAGCCGATCGCTCTCCACCGTGTAGAGCCGCTGGTAGTAGAGCGGGATGGTGTAGACGTTGTCGTTCATCAGCTTTTCGATGGCGAAGAAGGCTTCCTTCTGCTTCTCCGGATCGGTGCTGGCATTGGTCGCGGCGATCGCTGCGTCCATCTCGGGCGTGCCCGGGAACTGGTCGGAGCTGGCTTTGCCGGTGGCGTAGTCGTTGTAATATTCCTGCATGACGATGGCGGCGCGGGCGCCATAGCCGAGATCCCAGGAGACCGCCGACTTGTCGGTCGGGTTGGCCGGGATGGCGCCGAGCGTCTTGGCCACGTCGCCGGTCAACAGGCGCGCGTTCATCTGAACGCCGACATCGGCGAAATAGGCCTGCAGCGCCTGCATCAGGTTGGCGGTGATCTGGTCGTCATAATAGTAGACCATCTCAAGCGTACGGTTGGAATCCCAACCGGCTTCCTTGAGCAACTCGCGCGCCTTGTCGGGGTTGTAGTCGTAGGGGTTGAGGTCCGGGTTCTTGAACGGACCGTTGGGCAGCATGCCGACCGCCTTGATGGCATTGCCATCGAAGATGGTGTCGATGATGGTCTGCATGTCGATGGCGTAGGCCAGGGCCTGGCGAACGCGCACGTCCGAAAGCGGATTGTTGTTGGTGGCCTGGGCGGCTGCAGTGCCGATCGCCGAGGTCGACATGAGCAGCGCCATGCCAAGTGCCAGCAATTTCTTCATGTGAATGGGTTCCCTGTTTAACTCACGGATAGTGATCCACGCGGGCGTGGACCCCGACGGCGCCGGCCTTCCCCCTCATCCCTCCGAGGTGGAAACGGCCGCACGTGGTTCGGTGCCTTCAAGCGCTTCCCTGGCTGTCAGGGCCTGGCGCATGTAGGTGGCGTAGTTGCGCGACAGGTGGACGGTCAGCACCCGCACCGCTTCGGTCTCGTCGCGAGCGACGAGGGCGGTGACGATGGCGCGATGCTCGTCATTGCTGCGCTGGTTATGGGTGACGACGTCGACCGGCGCCTCGCGGCGGCGCATCAGCCGGTCGACAAAGGCATCGTGCAGCGCGACGAAGATCGGGTTGCCCGGCACCTCGGCGAGGGTGCGGTGGAAACGCAGGTCCATCTCGCGGAACAACGGGTAGTTGCCGATGGCGCGCTCGCACGCCTCGATGGCGGCCAGCATCTTGCCCAGTTGCGCCTGCGTTGCGTATTGCGCAGCGTAGCGCACGAGGCTCATTTCGAGAAAGAACCGCGCCTGCTCGAGATGGGCGTTGCCCTCGCTGCCGCGGAAAAAGAAGCGCGCCGCCTCGGCCGCCCCGGCCATTGCCTGGGCCAGGGTCGGGGTCACGACACGCGGCCGAAACCCCTTGCGCTGCTCGATCAGTTTCATGCCCTCGAGCATGGTGATGGCCTCGCGCACCACGGTGCGCCCGACACCGAAACGCTCGCACAGGTCGCGCTCGGACGGGATCATCTCCCCGGCGCGGATCACACCCGAGTGAATCTCCTCAGCCAGTGTCTGCGCGATGTCGGCCGCTTCGGCTGCCATGTGTGCGGTTCCCTCTTCCGTCACAACAGGCAACCATAAACCGTCATATGGTGTCAAATACTTCTGTTTTGGTCGACCAAACTGCAAATGACGCCGCGAGGAAGAGGGCTGCAAGCGGCGCGAAGAATCGGCAAATGACGAGGCAAGCGGGGCGCGGCCGGCGCGCACGTGATCGACGATATCGTCCCGCTGAGTCACCAAATTCCCCCTGGTGGCCTGCATATGTCATTAACATAACAACATATCAGTTTGGGGTGGTCAAGCGACGGCTACGACTCGGGCGAATAGGTTCGCCAGACGGAACAATGTCAGGATTTCCGGGGGATTTTGGGGGTAGGTGAAGGCGCGGCTTGGGGTAGCGCAGCCTACCCAGCGGCCGGCGCGGGCTGACCCCCACCCCTGTCCCCTCCCCCTGAAACAGGGGGAGGGAGACGCTCTCACTGATGCCGGAGTTTTGGTCTCCCTCCCCATTCTTAGGGGGAGGGGACAGGGGTGGGGGTCAGCCCGCGCCGGCGCTTCAGGTGGTGGCAGCCAGCGTCTTCGTCAGACGCTCAGCTTGCCGATGTCGTATTTGTCGGCTGAGCCGGTAGGGCGCCAGCCGATGACCTGCTTGGCGTGCGAGGTGTCGCGCCAGCGGCGCTTGTTCTCGGAGATGGCGTCGAAGATGTCGAAGCGGACGCTTTCGGGCGCATCGAGGCACTTGTCGACCATCTGCACCGCATCGGCTTGCGACAGATAGCCGGGGTAGTGACGGATCAGCTCGGGCTGGTCGCTGGGCAGCACGGCGCCGAGCCGGATGCAGATCACCGACATGCCGTAGCGATCGGAGAACAGCCTTCCGGTGTTCTCGCCGAACAGCTTGCCGACGCCGTAGAAGCTGTCGGGGCGCGGCGGATCGCGGTAGTCGAGCAGTTTTTCGCCCGGCGGCAACGCCTGCAGCTGGTTGGCGGCGAGCTTGCCGTAGGGTGAGCCCTCGTACCACTCGTAGCCGCACATGGTGCTGCCGGTGCTCATGAACACCACGCGCTTCACCCCCGCCTCCTGGGCGGCGCGGAACATGTTGAGGGTGCCGCCGATGGTGTTCTGCATCACCTTGTCCCAATCGTCATACTCGTGGGTTTCGGCGGCAAGGTGCAGCACCATGTCCATGCCCTCGGAGGCCTTGCGGATGGCCGAGGGGTCGCTGATCTCGGCCTGGGTGTGGACGATGCCGGGCACGACGCGGCGGCTCAGGCCGCTGAACTCGTACTTGTCGGAGAGGTCGCGGATCACCAACCCGCCGATCAGGCCGCTGGCGCCGGTCACAAGAACCTTTGGTTTGGTACCCATTCGAATGCATCCCCCTGCATTGATCGGTTAAATATCCCGTTAGCATGATAATATGCCTTTACTGGAGTCAAGCGAGTAGAGTGGTGGGTTCGACTACGGTTCGTCTGGCGGAACCGCGGCATGCCGGATCACGGTGGGGCGTCAACGGCTTTCGACTTTTTGCCCAGCCGGACACGCGCAGGTCCGATTGACAGCGACAAATATGCCGTTAGCATAACAACATACTTGGTTGAGGGGACGTTGTCGGTGAAGCGAGTGCTTATCGTGGGGAGCGGCGGCATCGGTCGTCGCCATCTCAAGGGCTACAGCCTGACCGGACGGGCCCAGCTCGCCATCGTTGAACCCGATGCCGGGCGCCGCGAGGAAGCCAAGCAGCTGTTCGGCATTACCGAAGCCTATACCGAGATCGGCGAAGCCGACCTCAAGAGTTTCGACCTGGCGGTGATCTGCGCGCCGGCCAATTTCCATGTGGCACTGATCAAGCGCTGCGCCGAGGCCGGGCTCAACTTCCTCGTGGAAAAGCCGCTCTCGGTGACCATGGACGAGGTCGACGAAGCGCTGGCGCTGGTGAAATCGAAGAACCTCGTGGCGCGGGTAGGCTATGTGCGCCGCGTCGCCGATGAGATGGTGACGCTGCGCCAAGAAATTCTCGAGGGCAAGATCGGCACGCTGCGGCTCGCCTATCTCAACTCTTCGCAGGAGTTCCCGAAGTATCGTCCGGATTTTCAGCGCACCTATTACGCGCGGCCGGAAATGGGCGGCGGCGCCATTCTCGATGCGGCGAGCCACCTGTTCGACATGCTGATCTGGCTGATGGGCAAGCCCTCCGATGTCAGCTGCCTCTATGACCGGCTGGTGCTCGAAGGTACCAACACCGAGGACACCTGCCTCGTCTCGATCCGCTTTCAAAGCGGGGCGATGGCCAACGTCACCATCAACCAGTTCCAGAAGCCGAACATCGCGCGCTTCGAGTTCATCGGCACCAAGGGCAACCTGATGCTGGAGCACTCGACCCTGAAATTCGCCGATGACGACAGCGGCAAGTGGCAGGACGAGCGCGACTTCATGCATGGGCTGGTGCCGACCGAAGCGCACCAGGCGCGCTTTCGGATGCAGGCCGACGCCATGCTCGATGCGATCGACGGCAAGCCGTGCTGGCTGGCGACCCTCGACGACGCGCGCGACAACCTGCGGGTGGCGCTCGCCGCCAAGCAATCCTGGCTCGAAAAGCGGATCGTGAGTCTGTGATGTCCGATTTCAGCGGCAAGACCATCCTGATGGCCGGCGGCGCGGGTTACCTGGCGCTACCGGTGAGCAAACTCCTGGCACAGCAGGGCGCCAATGTGGTGCTGGCCGACATCAACCCGGAACGGCTGGCGGCCGGTGAGGCCGAACTCCAGGCGATCGGCAATGGCGTGCTGGCGCTGCCGCTCGATATCGGGGACGAGGATTCAATCCTTGTCGCGGTGCGCGGCGCAGCCAAGGCCTTCGGCAAGCTCGATGGCGTGGTGAACGCTACCTTCGGCTCGACCGGCAAGCGTTTCGAGGACCTGACAGGGGCGGATTTCGACCGCACCAACCGGCTGAACCTCACCGGCAGTTTCCTCCTCGCCCGCGAGGCGGCCAGGCACATGGGACCCGGCGCCTCGATGGTGCTCTATGCCTCGATGTATGGCGTGGTGGCGCCGAACCCGGCGAACTATCCCGGCGACATGGCGCCCAACCCGATCGAGTACGGCGCCGGCAAGGCCGGGATGATCCAGATGGTGCGCTACATGGCCGGACATTTCGGCCCGGCCGGCATCCGCGTCAACGCCGTGGCGCCCGGCCCCTATCCGCACCAGGCGACGCAGGACAATGCCGAGTTCATGGGCAACCTCGCACGCCAGACCATGCTCGGCCGGATCGGCCGGCAGGACGAAATGGCCGGGCCGACGGCGTTCCTGTTGAGCGACGCCGCGAGCTACATCACCGGGCACTGCCTCAACGTCGATGGCGGCTGGACCGCCTGGTAGGGATATCTGAATGAGCGTTCTGCCGATCATCCGGGATGAAATCCGCTTGGCCATGCTGGGCATGGTGGAGGGCAACGGGCACCCTTATTCCTGGAGCATCATCATCAATGGCAGCTACGACGCCAAGGCGCTCGCGGCCTGCCCCTACCCGGTGATCAAGGATTACATCGCCAAGCAACCTGTCGGCTCGCTCGGGATCCCCGGCGCCAAGGTGACGCATGTGTGGACCGACGATCCCGCCGATGCCGTGCAGGTCGCCGCCGTCGCCCATATCCCCAACATCGCCAAGCGCGCCGAAGACGTGATCGGCGAGGTCGATGCGGTGCTGGTCGCCACCGACAAGGGTTTTGAGCATGTCGAGCGGGCGCGGCCGTTCATCGAGGCCGGCATCCCGGTGTTCATCGACAAGCCGCTCTGCGACAACCGGCTCGATCTCGCGACGTTCTCGAAATGGGTGGCCGAGGGCAAGCCGCTGATCAGCTCGTCGGCGATGCGCTTTGCCAAGGAGTATGTGCCCTATCATCGCGCCACGCACGCGCTCGGCCAGTTGCGCCATGTCAGCGCCACCATGGCGAAGTCGTGGGAGGCCTATGGCATCCATGCGCTGGAGACGGTCTACCCGATCACCGGGCCGGGCTATGTCTCGGTGCAGAACATCGGCGATGCCAACTCCAACATCGTGCATCTGCGCCACCGTGACGGCATCGACGTCATCCTGCAGGTGACCAAAGATATGGGCGGCGGCTTCGGCATGGTGACACTGGCCGGCACTGCCGCCGGGCTGCAGCTCAAGTTCACCGACACTTATCACGCGTTCCGCACCCAGCTCATCGGCTTCGTCGATTACCTCCGCACCGGCAAGCCGCCGGTACCGTGGGAGGAAACGCGCGAGCTGATGCAACTGGTGATCGCCGGCATCGAAAGCCGTGAACAGGGCGGACGCCGCGTCTTCCTCAGCGAGATGGATTGAACCATGCAGGTCCTCGAAAGCTTCTCGCTCAACGGCAAGGTCGCGGTGGTCACCGGCGGCGCCGGGCTCTATGGCCGGCAGATCGTCGCGGCGCTGGCCGAGGCCGGAGCCAGGACCTTCATCGCGGCCCGCGACTTGGCCAAGCTCGAAGTGGTCGCCGCCGAAGAGCGGGCCCGCGGCTACGACGTCACGGCGCTGCAGCTCGACCTGTCGTCGGACGCGTCCATTGAAGCGCTGCACCGCGAGGTGATCGCCCGGGCCGGCCGCTGCGACGTGCTGGTCAACAATGCGGTGACCCGTTCGGCGCTCGACGGCTGGGCGCACGAGCTCGACGCGTTCGACAAGAGCCTCCGCGTCAACGCCTCGGCGCTGTTCAAGATCACCGAGCTGTTCGGCCGCAACATGCGGGCGCAGAAATCCGGCTCGATCATCAATATCGGCTCGATGATGGGCATGGTCGGCGTCGAGATGGCCAACTACGAGGGCACCGACATGACGCCCAACCCGTCGCCGATCTACCACTACGAAAAGGGCGGCATGCTCAACTTCACCCGCTGGGCAGCGAGCATCCTCGGCGCCGACAATGTCAGGGTGAACTGCCTTTCGCCGGGCGGCTTCTTCAACAACCAGCCGGCGCCGTTCGTCAAAGCCTACAGCGCCCGCACGCAGCTCGGCCGCATGGCCAACGATACCGATTTGAAGGGCGTCATCGTGTTTCTCGCCTCGGACGCCTCGGCCTATGTCACCGGCACCAACATCCCCATCGATGGCGGCTATACCGCCAAATAACCCCTCCGGAGGAGCTTACCTTGTCCCAGACGCAGCCCTACGCCGCGACGCCCCCGACGCGCTTCCGCATGCGGCCGAGCCGCGTGCTGCGCACCATCCGCGAGGGCAAGGTGGCCCGCGTGCTGAAGCTCAATATCGCCGACGCCAAGATCGCCGAGATCTTTGCCGCGGCGCAGCCCGATGCGTTGTGGCTGTGCATGGAGCACACCTCGGCGACCTGGGAACAGGTGGAGCACCAGATCCGCGCGGCCAAGCTCTATGACGTCGACACCCTGCTGCGCGTGCCACGCGGCAGCTACAGCGACTACATCCGCGGCTATGAGATGGATGCGACCGGCCTGATCGTGCCGCACGTCATGAATGCCGACGATGCCCGCAAGGTGCGCGACATCACCAAGTTCGCGCCGCTCGGCAAGCGCGCCGTCGATGGCGGCAACAACGATGCGCAGTTCACCCGCGTCGGCTTCCTCGACTATTTGAAGACGGCGAACGAAGAGCGCTTCGCCTGCTACCAGATCGAGGATCCCGAGGCGATGGAGCACCTCGAGGCGATCGCCGAGATGGACGGCGTCGACTGCCTGTTCTTCGGCCCGGGCGATTACTCAGTGGCGAGCGGCATTCCCGGCCAGATCCAGCACGACGAGATCAAGGCAGTGCGCAAGCGCATCGCCGAGGTGGCGCGGAAATACGGCAAGATCGCAGCGACGGTGACCAACCGCGACTTGATCGGCGAGTATGTCGACATGGGGTATAACCTCTTGTCGGTCGGCGCCGACGTGATTGCGCTGGCGAACTATGCCGATGAGTCGATGGCGGCGTTTGACAAGGCGTTGGGGTAGCAACGGGCTGGCCGAAGCGCCGGCGCGGCCTCTAAGCAACGCTCCTACGGATGAAACGTCGCCGGCATGCTCAGTACCTGCTTGCCGGGCTTCCTGTCTTCCAGGTTGGCGTAGATGTCGGCGAGCACCTGCTGCATCCAGGCGGCGGAGTCGACGTAGAAACTCGGGCCATCGTTGTCGAGCGAGTAGCGGTAGGTTCTGGTCGGCTTGACCGCTTTGGCGGCGATGATCGGCACCCAGCTGAGGTGCATGTAGCCGCAGACGATGTCGGGTTGGTAGCTCTTGAGCACCGCTTCGAGCTCGGCAGTGTCGTTGATGCCGGTCTCCTGGTTCACCGAGATGACGCGCAGCTCCTGCTCGGTCCTGGTCGAGGCGTTGGCGCGCCTGATGGCGGCCAGCCGCGAGGCCTGCTCGCTCGAATTGATGGTGGTGTTGAGGTAGAGGTATTTCAGCTTCTTGCCGTCGTTCTGCCGGAACATCTCCATGAAGGCCGGTTCGAAATCGATACGGTAGGCGTGGTAGGGCAGCTCCTCGATGACCAGATCGATGATCGCCACCTGTGCCGAAGTCTCAGGCAGCTTGTCGATCTCGGTTTCCGGCGTAATGCCGGCGAGCACCACCACATCGAGCGCGTCCCACACATGGGTCGGCATCGACTTGTGGGTGAAGCTGCCCAGGATGAACTCGTGGCCATCGGAGACCACGGCCTTTTCCAGCGCCACCACCAGCTTGGTGTAGAACTCGTTGTTGAAGATGCCGCCGCCGACGATGTCGCGGTTATAGAAGAAGCCGATGCGGTGATGTGCTTCGGTCCACGGGGTTTCGACGAGGAAAGAGCCCTTCCCCACCTGCCGTCGGATGATCCCCTCGGCCTCGAGGTCCTTCAGCGTCTTGATGACAGTGATCAGCGAGAATTCGCAGAATTTGACGATCTCGTTCTGCGACTCGATCTTGTCTCCGGCTTTCAGCCCGTTGGTTTTCCAGCGCCGGAACAGCATATCCCTGAGCTGCAAATGGCGTGGCGACAGATCGATACTCAAGCCAGGACTTCCCGTGACAGGTGGATTGCCGAAGATTCCTTCGGCGACATATAGCACCGCGCCTGCCCTGCCGATCAGAGAGGCGCCTCATGGCGCCATGTTTCCCCTTGAATTCGCATGTTAGGTGGTTATCATGACAATATACTACGAGCATGGATTCTGCAAGTGAAGCAAAGATGGCGTAACGCCACGCTGGTGACCCCGGGCGGAGAAATCGGGCAGGATCTGTTGATCGAGAATGGCCGGTTCACCGGCATCGTTGGCCGAGACGCCGCCACCGGCGCAGACTGGCAGGACGTCGACGCCAGCGGCAAGCTGCTGTTCCCCGGCATCATCGATCTGCTGCAACACGGCATGGACGTCTATCTCTACAACGACACCCTGCCCGGCTGCGTCTCCGACAACTCGACGCTGCTCTTGTCGCGCGGCGTCACCGGGTTCCTCCCCTCGATCAGCTGCCTGCCGCCCGAGGACATGGAGCCGACGCTCACCCGGCTGGCCGCCGAGACCGAGAAGGCCACCGGGGCGCGCGCCATCGGCATCCACAGCGAGGGCCCGGTCTTCGCTTCGCCCGGCGCCCATAACCCGCGCAACCTGCAAAAGCCGAGCGTCGAGCTCGCCGAGCGGATGCTCGAGGCCAGTAACGGCCGGCTGAAGGCGGTAACGCTGGCGCCGGAACTGCCCGGCGCCGAAGCCTTCATCAAGCGGCTGAAGCAGCACGGGGTCAGCATCCATCTCGGCCACAGCCAAGCGGTGCCTGACGACGTCTCGCGCTATGTCTCGTGGGGCATCGATGCGGTGACCCACATGTACAACGTGATGCGCCAGCCCGAGCCGGGCAATATGGGGCTCCACATCCTGTCGCTCACCGATGCGCTGCTGGCCGAAGCGGGCCTCAAGCTGGGGCTGATCTGCGACGGCATCCACGTCTCGCCCAAGCTGATGAAGATCCTGGCGCAGTTGCCTGAAGACCGGGTGTTCCTCGAGACCGACGCCAACAAATATGCCGGCGCCGAGGAGATGGAGTTCGAATTCTATCCGGGGCAATGGGTACGAAGTGCTCGCGGCAAGGCAGTGGTCGATCGCAATGGCGGGCTCTGCGGCTCGTCGCTGACCCCGGACGAGGCGATGCGCAACTACGTGCAGCTGGTCGGCGCCGACCTCACCCGCACCGCGCACGCCACCAGCCTGGTGCCGGCCAAGGTGCTGGGGATGGAAAAGGACATCGGTTCGATCGAGGTGGGCAAGCTGGCCGATTTCGCGGTGCTCGACCCGAAAACGCTCGAGGTCGAGGCGACGGTGGTGGGCGGCGAGACGCTGTTCAGGCGCGCCGCCTGACCGAACGCAGCGGCTGAGGGGGAGAGGCCAATGCAGATCGTCGCTTCGGGAATACTGGGGAAGGCCGAGCCGGGAACAGCTCGGGCCAACCTGACCTTTCCATCGGTCACCGTACTCGCGGACGGCTTGCTGCTGGCAACGCTCAGGGCCGGCGACGAGAAGGACTCGCCCAAGGAGCGGATCGCCTTCTACCGCTCGGTTGACAACGGCCTCACCTGGTCGGCGCCGAGCTATCCGTTCGAGCCACCCGAGGTGCGTGGCACCGGCGGTACGCTGAAGCTCTGCTACATCACCGAACTCGCGCCCGAGCGTCTCCTGGCCGCGGCGATGTGGGTCGATCGCACCAGCTACCCGGGCAAGCCGCTGTTCAACGCCGAGACCGAGGGTTGCCTGCCGATGGTGATCCTGCTCGCCAACTCGGAAGACAACGGTGCCAGCTGGTCCACCTGGCGCGAGGTGCCGATGCCGGCAGAGATCGGCCCCGCCAGCCTCACCAGCCCCGTGATGCGCTTGGCGGACGGACGGCTGGCGATGAGCATCGAGACCAACAAGACCTACCTCGACAGTTCGAAATGGCTGCAACGGGCGGTGTTCTTTCACTCGGCCGACGAGGGGCAGAGCTGGACTGGCCCGGTAACGGTAGCCGAGGATCCGAGCGGCCGGATCTTCAATTGGGACTTGCGCTGCGCAGTGGCGCCGGATGGCCGGGTCGGCTCGTTCGCCTGGACCTATGACACGGCAACGGCGAGCTATCTCAACATCCACCGCCGGATCAGCGCCGATGGCGGGATGAGCTGGAGCGCGCCCGAAGCTCTCGGCTTTGCCGACCAGGCAGCGCGGCCGGCTGTATTGCCGGATGGGCGGGTGGTGCTGGCCTGGGTGGATCGCTTCGGCTCGCAGTCGATCCGGGCCCGGCTGGCGGCGAACATCGACGCGCCGTTCGCGGCGGAGAGCGAAGTCGAAGTCTATGCGCATGCCAGGGCGCAGGCGGCGAGCAGCGATACCGGCGACATGCTGGCCAGCATGGATGTGTGGAGCTTCGGGCTGCCCTCGGCGACGGCGCTGCCGGATGGCGACGTGCTGGTGGTGTATTATGCGGGGGAGCCCAAGGCGCTCGATGTGCGCTGGGCGAAGCTGCGGGCGCCTCGCTGAAGCGCCGGCGCGGGCTGACCCCCACCCCTGTCCCCTCCCCGCAAGGGGGAGGGAGACCCTCACACTGGCATGGCGGTTAGAGCTACCCCGCCAACACCGGCCGCATGGCCAGTGCCAGCAGGATCAGCAGCGCCCGGTGCGGCTGCTCGATGTCCCGAGTGCCATCCATCAGCTTGAGCACGATGCCGGCTTCCGGGTGCCCACTCTCTGCCACGTAGGGCCGCAGCGCCTGTAGCGCGCGGAACGCCGTGCCGGTGCTGCCGGAGCTCAGCGCTGCGGCGGCCTGCATCAGCAGGCGGGAATGCTCCTGGCTGGAGCGCTTGCGCAGGCTGTCGCTCAGCCGGCTGAACAGGCCGGGCAGCCGATAGCCCAGCACCTTCTCCTCATGCCGCCACTCGCGGGAGAAGCTCTCCTCCCAGTCGAGGATCTTGGCCAGGGCCAGCAGCACCACCTTGCTGCGCGGTTCGCCCACCATGCTCACGGCGTCACCGGCCAGTTCGCGATAAACCTGCAGCAGGCCATCGACGCTCTGGCTGTCGCGGAACTTGCCGAGCGCCGAGACGGCGGCCAGCCGCACGTCGATCTCGGGGTCGTCGGCCAGCAGTAGGCGGATTCGCGGCAGGTGTTTCGCATCGCGGATATCGCCGAGGGTGCGGGCGGCGCGAGCCCGCAACAGCGGGTTGGGGCTGTCGAGGAAGCGGGAAATGGCTTCGCCACTCTTGGTCGCCTTGATGCGGCCGAGCGAATTGAGCGCCGCATATTGCAGTTCGACCAGCCCGTCATAGGCGAGCATCGATTCCAGCGCCCGCACCACCGCGGGGCTCGGCGGCAGGTGGCCGAGCGATTGGATCGCCTCGTGCCGTACATCGAACGAGGGGTCGCTGAGCGCCGCGATCAGCTCTTCCTTGACCAGCGCGCTGCGGGTCTTGCCGAAGCCATAGGCGAGGTCACGGCGGCGCTCCTCGGAGGTGAGCGCGCCATAGCGGTGAATCCCCCAGAGCGCGCTGAGCGGCCGGCCGCGGCCAAACTGGCCGAGGAAATCCCGCACCCCGGTGGCGCCCTCTTCCTTCAGCATGGCGAAGGTAATGGCGGAGACCACCACCATCACGGCGCTGAGCCCGAACAGCGTCTCGAAATTGCCCAGCGTCACGCCCGAGACGACGATGCTGTTGCTGGCCAGCAGTTCGAGCAGCCAGCCGGCGAGGAAGGCGGCGCCGCCGCCGATCAGGCCATCGGTCATGTAGGCGAGCGTCATGTAGCTCTCCTTCTTGGCCGGCGGCACATAGTTCAGCATGTAGATGCCGCCTACCGAGATGGCGCTCTGGAACAGCATGCCGAAGACGAAGAAGATCGCCCCGACGATAAAGATGGTGCCGGGCGTGTCCTTGGTGACGAACATCAGGGCGATCAGCATCGCCACCTGCAGCGCCTGCAGCGTGATGCGGATGGCCCGGGTGCCGTAGCGATCGACGAACCAGCCGGAGGCCACGCTGCCGAGCGCAGCGCCGACGGGAATGAAGGCGGCCATCAGCACGATCTGGCCCGAGGAGATGCCGAGCCGCTCGCGGAAGAACAACAGGATGAAGAGGTTGATGACGGTGTAGACGAGGAACTGGGTGCCCGAGGAGACGAGATAGAGCAGGAAGTTGCCGTCGCGCAGCGGATCGCGCATGGCGCGGATCGAGTCGAAACCACGGGCGGAACCGGGTCGCGGCTTGCCCCCGCCGAGCCCGAACAGGGTCGATGCGGCGATGACGCCCAGGACCAGGCCGATGGCAAAGACCGGAAAGAAGCGCTCGATGCCGTGCTGGCCATCGAGCCAGAGCTGCACCAGGACCGAGCCGACCAGCGCCACCGGCAGGTAGGCGACGGCGATGCCACCGGTCAGCCGGCCGCGGATGAAGCTCGGCATATATTCCTGCGACCACGGCCAGATGGCGGTTTCGGCGAGGGTGCGGAAGATCGAGAAGCCGAGCATGGCCGCGAACAACACCCAGAACACCATGTCGGCGTTGCCCTGGAACATCGGCGCCACGAGGATCAGCGACAGGCAGAGATAGCGGGTGAGCGAGGCATAGCCGGCGACCCGGCGATGGCCGAAGGCCATGACGATGGGCAGGAACGCCACCGCGATCACCTGCACGAACGGCATGATGCCGCCGATCAGCCCGATGCGGTCCTTCGGCACCCCCAGCTCGGCGGCGAACAGCGCCAGCGGCGAGGTGACGGTGCAGAGCAGCGCCGCGGCGGTGATGATGTTGAAGGCGTAAAGATAGGGAATGCGCCGGATCTTGTCGAAATCCGACTGCTCCTCGAACTCGGCCGTAGCCGCGCCCATGCCTTCAACCCGCGACACGATAGTCGTCCTCCGTCGACTCACTCTTTCCTCAAAGAGCGATCCGATAGCCCTTGATCACATACTGGCTGTTTTCAAAACTCCAGCACGCGGCGAAAACTTCCCCGTTGGCGAGGCGCAGTAGTGACGGCTGGCCGAACTTCAGGCTGCCGAACTGCTTCTTGATGTCGGCCGAGTCGCTGCCCATCGTCGCGTCGGCGAAGAGGTTGAGCTCCTCCTCGACCTTGAAACCGTTGCTCAGGTCGACGCGGCGGACGATCAGCCCGACCGGCGCCTCGCGGTGTGAATGGATGGTCAGCAGCTTATCTCCGCCAAGCGACAGGAGGTTCGAGGCCTGGCCGCGAATGCCGGTGTCGATGACTGGTGCGAACGTCTCTCCGCCATCGCTCGAGATGGCGACGTGGTTGGTGAGGTTGGTACCAGCCGCATTATCATAGGCCCAGAAGATCACCGCGACGCGGCCGCCACCAAGGTCGGCGATGCGGCTCTCCCAGGTCGAGACGTTGCCGAGCGGCGAGCGATAGAACTCGGAGAGCTTGCGCCAGTTTTCGCCGTTGTCGTCGCTGGCGATGATCCAGCCAGCATGGCCGTCCTTGCCGAGATGGAACGGCGCAGTGGCAGCGATGATGCGGCCCGAGGCGAGCTGGATGGCAGGGCCGGAGAGCTCGAGCGGCTGGCCCTCGATGTCGAAATAAGCCGGGGTGCTCCAGCTGCGGCCGCCATCGCTCGAGCGGCTGGTCTTGTTGCGCAGGGTCAGCAGCTTGAAGGTGTCAGGGTCGACCACCGGGGTGAGCGGAGTCGGGCGGACAAACACATAGCCGGTGGCAAGCAGCGAGCCATCGCTGAGCAGCAGCGGTTTGAAGCTCTCGGATTCTTCCGGGCGCACTTCGTGCTCGGTGAGGCGGACCGGGGCCGACCAGGTGCGGCCATTGTCGGAACTGCGGCTTACATGGGCACGGGCATCGGCGGCGTCGAAGGCCTGACCGATGGTGAAGATGGCGACCAGTTCACCCGAAGCCAGTTGCACGATGCCCGGAAAGGTCGCCTGGCGGCTGACCAGCAGCGGGTCGGGGTTGGCGTAGATGGTGATCGCTTCAAGACGCTGCATCGAAAACTCCGGTCAGGCGAAAGGGTTGGACCAGTGGCGATACTGGCCGGGGGTTTTGCCGCGCCGCCTCTTGAACGCGGCTGCGAGGGTAGCGGCATGGCCGTAGCCGACTTCGGCGGCGATCTCGGCCAGCGACTTGTCGGTGGAAACCAGCAGCTCTTCGCTGCGGGTAAGGCGCAGTTCCCTCAGGTGCTCGCCGGCCGAGGTGTGCCGGGCCTTCCGGTGCATGGCCCGCAACGCGCTCTCGGAAATGCCGAGCAGCGCCGCCACATCGGCCAGCGTGCGCATGCGATGGAGGTTCTGCCCGGCCTGAGTCCAGACGATGGTCAGCCGGTCCTCGTCGGCGGTCGGGGCATCGGATGTCCCGGTGCGGTCGAAGCCGTCGAGCAGGCTCAGCAGCAGGCGCTTGCGCCGCGGCAACTCGTCGGTCCGGTTGCGGCGGGCGAGGTGCATGGCGAGGCGGATGAGATTCTGCAGGTGCAGCGCTTCGTCGGGATTGGGCAGTGCGTAACCCGGGCCCGCCGGCTCGGCGGGCATCACGAAATGGCAGATCGAGGCGGTGGCAAAGGCGCCGCGTGTCGCGCCCTGAAACTGGGTGCCCGGCAGGATCAGCACGCCTGCCGGCGCCACCAGCTCGAGCTTTGCTCCAAGCTCGGGGAAGCCGATGCCGACACGCCCTTCGTGCACCCAGAACAGATCGTGGAACGGCCATCTTACGGGTCCGATCGGCATGCGGCGGTTGATCCGACCGAAGCGGTGGTCGCGCAGCTCCAGTTGATCGGTGTCACAGGACATGACGCCCCGCCAGTGCCGGCTGAGTGCGGCAATCGGATTTCCTAATGCGGTGCCGATCCTCGCGGGTGACGGGCCGGCGGCATTGGCCTTTCATCGGGTGAGGCCGCATCGGCCCCGAGGAGAGGAACGCAGCATGAGCGCCGCAATGAGCATTCAGCACAGCCAACTGAAGGCCGATTTCGACCGGGACGGCTACATCGCCTTCCGGCCGCTGTTCGATGCGGCCCGCATGGCCGAGATCAACCGCGAGCTCGATCGGTTCCTGATCGAGTGCGTGCCGAAAATGAGCGAGACCGAGGTCTATTACGAGGACAAGGCGAACCGCTCGACGGTCAAGCAGATGATGTACCTCGAAAAGTACGACAGCTATTTCAAGACGCTGCTCTCGGACGGGGTGATCAAGGAGCTGGCAGAGACGGTGCTGGGCGAAGCGGCGGTGGCCCAGAACATGGAGTATTTCAACAAGCCGCCGGGGATCGGCAAGCAGACGCCGCCGCACCAGGATGGCTATTACTTCAAGATCGCGCCGCCCAAGGCGATCACCGGCTGGCTGGCGCTGGAGCCGGTCGACGACGAGAACGGGTGCCTGCAATATGTGCGCGGCTCGCACGCCTTCGAAGGCTGGCGTCCACATGGACGTTCCGAGATCCTCGGCTTCTCGCAAGGGATCACCGATTTCGGCACCGAGCACGATGTCGCCAATACTGTGGCGCAGCCGGGCCCGGCCGGCATGCTGCTGATGCACGACTGCAAGACGGTGCACTGGGCGAGCCCGAACCGCTCGCCGACCCGCTCGCGTCGGGCGCTGGGCTTTGTGTATTTCGGGGTGAGCGCCAGGGCGGACGAAGAAATGAAGCGGGCCTACCAGGCCAAGCTCGACGCCGAACTCAAGGCCGCCAACAAGATCTGACGGCTCGTCCGGATGGTGCGGCTCGAGCCGCGCCATCCGCCCCGTCCTCCCGGCGCGCTCCTCGATCGTCAACGTCCGCCCGGTTGCGCCTTGCGCGCCACCGCCCCTCGGCGCCGCATCGGCGCACAGTATGTTACTATAATAACATGGTTAGACGGTCAAACGCCGGCGGATCAATCTGAGCGAAAGCTCACGCGCGCCAAGTCGAATGAGGGGCTCCGTCACAGGTATTTCCCCCACCCACGGTGTCACCCCGGCGCAGGCCGGGGCCCATCCTGAGGTGGTGCGGTCCTTGCGCAAGAGCCGCCAGATCTCAGGATGGGTCCCGGCCTTCGCCGGGATGACATCGTGTTTGGGGTACGGCTGGTGACAAGCTCACACGTCAAAACCCGGCGCGAACTTGAGTTCTCCGCGCGGCGCCGGACCGGACAGCACCAGCCGCTGCACAAAGCGGCGATCGAGATCGCCGTAGGCCAGAAGGCCATCGCTCTCGAAGCCGACGCGACCATAGATTTCGGGGTTGCCGATCAGCGCCACACCGGCGGCGCCCTGCTGGCGCAACAGTTCGAGCCCCCTCGCGATCAGCGCCTTGCCGATACCCTGGCGCTGCCGGTCGGCATGCACCGAGATCGGACCGAGCCCGAACCAGCCGGCATGCACGCCGTCGATGGTGACCGGCGAAAAGGCGACGTGCCCGACGATCACGCCAGCGTCCTCGGCGACGAGCGACAGCGTCAGGTCACCAGCGGCGCGCAGCGCCCGGATGATCGGCGCTTCGGTGCCGCTGCTGAATGGCATCGGCGCGAACGCCACGCGGGTCAGCTCATGGATCGCCGCATCGTCCGCAGGGCGCTCAGCTCGGATGTGCACATCGACCTCAATGGCTTGAAGGGAGCGATATTTCCTTGTGCGCTCCGATGACGCAATCCCCATCCGTTCGGACGGGGTCCCTCCCCCTCCCGGCTATGATACGGATACCGGTCCACCGGCTCGCCCGGCGGTTCATTGCTTGAAAGGACAATAAGTGAAGCTCGAATCCATCGCGCTCCATCATGGCTACAAGGCGGAGGAAACCACCAAGGCGGCGGCGGTCCCGATCTACCAGACCACCTCGTACACCTTCGACAACACCCAGCACGGCGCGGACCTGTTCAACCTCGCGGTCCCCGGCAACATCTATACCCGCATCATGAACCCGACGACGGCGGTGCTCGAGCAGCGGGTCGCCGAAATGGAAGGCGGTATTGCCGGCCTCTGCGTCGCCTCCGGCATGGCTGCCATCACCTACTCGATCCAGGCGATCGCCGGCGTCGGCGACAACATCGTCTCGATCAGCCAGCTCTATGGCGGCACCTACAACCTGTTCATGCACTCGTTCCCGCGCCAGGGCATCGAGGTGCGCATGGCCGACCAGGGCGACTTCGAAGGGCTGGAAAAGCTCATCGACAAGAACACCAAGGCGGTGTTCTGCGAGTCGATCGGCAACCCCGCGGGCAATGTCGTCGATATCCAGCGGCTGGCGGAGATCGCGCACCGGCACGGCGTGCCGGTGATCGTCGACAACACGGTGGCCACGCCCTACCTCTGCAAGCCGTTCGAGTTCGGCGCCGACATCGTGGTGCATGCGCTCACCAAGTATATCGGCGGGCACGGCAACTCGATCGGCGGCATCATCGTCGACTCGGGCAAGTTCGACTGGGTGAAGAACAAGGACCGGTTCCCGATCCTCAACGAGCCCGATCCATCCTATCACGGCGTGGTCTATACCGAGGCGCTGGGGCCGGCGGCCTATATCGGGCGCTGCCGCGTAGTGCCGCTGCGCAATACCGGCGCGGCGTTGTCGCCGCACAATGCCTTCCTGTTCCTGCAAGGGCTCGAAACGCTCGGGCTCAGGATGGAGCGGCATTGCGAGAACGCCGAGAAACTGGCGGCCTGGCTGAAAAAGCACCCCAAGATCAACTGGGTGAACTACGCCCAGCTGCCGGACAGCAAATACAACGCGACGGCGAGGAAGATCACCAAGGGCAAGGCGTCGGGCATCATCAGCTTCGGCATCAAGGGCGGCGCTGTTGCCGGTTCGCAGTTCATCGATGCGCTGCAGATGATCCTTCGGCTGGTCAATATCGGCGACGCCAAGTCGCTGGCCTGCCACCCGGCTTCGACCACCCACCGCCAGCTCGGCCCCGAGGAGCTGGCCAAGGCCGGCGTCTCGGAAGACCTGGTGCGCATCTCGGTGGGCATCGAGCACATCGACGACATCATCGCCGATGTCGAGCAGGCGCTCGCAAAGGTCGCCTGACCTCCCTACATATCCGCCGGCGCGACGATCGCGCCGGCGGCTCCGAAAGGCCAAGACGTGACTGTTCCCGAAGGCCCGCGCCTCCACGCCACCGGCCGGCTGATCCCGCCCGACCTCGACGACGCCATGGTGACCGCGGTGGTCGAAGCGTTCTACGGCAAGGCGCGGCGCGACGCGGTGATCGGGCCGGTGTTCAACCGGGTGATCCCGGAGGCCGACTGGCCCGCGCACCTCAAGACCATCGCCGATTTCTGGAGCTCGATGCTGCTCGGCAGCGGCCGCTACTACGGCCGCCCGATGCCCAAGCACATCGCCATTCCCGAACTCTCCGACCGGCACTTCGCCCGCTGGCTGAAGCTGTTCCGCGAGACGGCGGAAGAGCTCTGCCCGCCGGATGTGGCGGCGCTGTTCGTCGAACGGGCCGAGCGCATCGGCTACAATTTCCGGCTGCGCATCGCGCAGTTCCGCGGCCATGACCTCGAGCAGGTGAAGCCGATCCGGGCCGGCGACGAGGCTCCGGAGCAAGCCTGACGGCACCAACAAAAGCCCCGCGCCAATGGCGCGGGGTTCGAATGCAGCGACCGATGCCGGCTCAGGCGCCGAAGAAGGTCGAGGGCAGGATGCCGATCAGGGTGCCGAACGAGCGCACCACTTCGAGCGGCACGTTGGTGCCGGTGAGGCTGCCCGAGGCCTCCACCTTCATCGGGGTGGTGATCTTTTCGCCATCGACGGTGACGGTGACATTGTTGGAGTTCTTCATGAGGATCGAGCCGGTGATGCCGTCGACCGAGGCGAACAGGTCGGCGTTCTCGTCGGTGCTGGCGAACAGCGCGTCGTCGCCCACCAGTTCGGTGGAGGGCAGCGTCAGCGTCACATCGTACTGGGTCTGGCCTTCGACGCCGGGCGTGTCGGTGAACGGCATGTTGCCCTTCAGCTCATAGACCTTGCCGTTGCAATCGGCCGACAGCGACATGAACCAGGAATAGGTCTGGTAGGCGAAGACCATGTTGCCCGACCAGGTGCAGCCCTTGTCGGACGGCAGGCCGGCCGAGGGGATGAACAGCCGGTTGAGGTCGACGGTATCGACCGCGCTGTTGATCGGGCCGGAATTGTCGCCGGTGATCTTCTTCAGCACCGCCTGGGTGAGACCGGCGGCGCCGCTCGAGGAGAGTTCAGGCTTCAAATTGAGCGAGCCGGAGAACGCCTTGGTGTCGGGCGGAACCTTGCCGACGGCGAGGTAATTGATCGACAGCGTCCGCGCGTCGGTGCTGCCATCGGCGGTGACGGTGTACTGGCCCAGATACTGGGTGCGCGGCAGGGCCTGTTTGTTGGCCGGGTTGATGATCGAGCCATTGCCGCCGATGGCGCAGGCCTTGTCGTTGCGCACGATCAGCAGCTCGGTGCGACCTGCCGTGCAGTCGACGGTAATGTTGGTCACCACCTGTGCGTCGCTGAGGGTGACGGCGAAATGATCCTGCTTGGAGGTGTCCTTCAGCGTCGGCATATCGGCAATGGTGGCGAAGTTGACCACCGCCGGGGGCGGCGTCTGCGCGGCAGCGCCGGTGACCAGGCCAAGCATGGCAAAGCCGGCAAGTGCAATTGGTTTCATGGCAATTTCTCCCTAGGAGTCGCAGGGGCCTGGAGCCGAACGCGAAGCCGGCGGAGCCCCAAGCCCGCCGCAGCGTTGATCATCAACAAGTGATCAATAGCACTTGAATGCCTGATGAATAGCGCAGTCAGCTGCCGCTCAAGCGGTGCTCAGAAGAACTGCAGGGGACCGATCCCCGGCTCGATCGGAACGTGGTGGGTGGTTACCCCCGTTTCCGCCCGCCAATGGTGCAGCAGCAGCGCCGGCGGCTCGACGAAGGAGGCCGGCTCGGCCCCTGGAGCCAACCGCAGGGCGATGGCCGTCGTCGTGCTCGGGGCAATCTGCAGCAGGCTGCCGCCGAAACGCCGCGACAGATGGCGGTGAACGTGGCCGCAGAGCACGCGCTCCACTGCCGGGAAGTGGGCGACGACCGCGGCCAGGCGCTCGCCGTTGAAACAGCGATAGGCGTCGATGAAGCCGATGCCGGTTTCGACGGGCGGCTGGTGCAGCATGATGAGGGTGGGACGTTCCGGCTCCGATGCCATCGCCGCTTCCAGCCACGCTGCCGTTGCCGCATCGAAATCGCCGTGATGCTGGCCGGGTACGCTGATGTCGAGGCCGATCACCCGAACCGGGCCGTGGCCGCCGGCAACGAAGTGCAGCGGCCCGGTTGCCGGCAGATAGCCCAGGTCGCCGAAGGCAGCACGGAACGCTTCGCGCTCGTCGTGATTGCCGGGGATGGTGAGGACCGGCTGCCGAAGGCCGGCCAGCACCTGCCGGGCCAGCCGATACTCGTCGGCCGCCGCATGCTCGGTTACGTCACCGGTCAGCAGCACCAGGTCGGGCGCGGGGTCGAGGGTCGCGAGGCGCTGAACAGCGGCCGCGAACATGGCATTGGAATCGACCAGCCCCTGGTAGAGCGTGCCGGACGCACAAACGTGTGGATCGGAGAGCTGGGCGATCAGCACCGCGGGCTCAGACCTTCACGTAATCGAACAGGATGCGGCGCAACTCGGCCTCGTCCTCGGCCTCGAGCGCCGCGGTCAGCGCGGCAAGGGCAGGCAGCAGGTCGTCGGTCTGGCGGGCGCTGGGAGGCGAGCGGAGAATCTTGGGCTGCGTCGTGCGCAGCGCGTTGGCCGGATCGAAGAACAATTCCTCGGTCAGCTTCTCGCCCGGGCGGGCGCCGGTTTCCCTGATGGCAATATCACCCCTGGGGTTGTCGTCGGATTTCACCGACAGGCCGGCCAGCCGGATCATGTTCTCGGCAAGGTCGCGGATGCGGACCGGCTCGCCCATCTCGAGCAGGAAGATGTCGCCGCCCTCGGCCATGGCGCCGGCCTGGACGATCAGCTCGGCGGCCTCGTGGATCGACATGAAATACCGGGTCATGCGGCTGTCGGTTAGGGTCACCGGGCCGCCGGCAGCAATCTGCTCGCGGAACAGCGGCACCACCGAACCGTTGGAACCGAGCACGTTGCCAAAGCGCACCGAGCAGTAGCGCAGGCCGCTGCCCTTGCCGTAGTGACGGACGATCAGTTCGGCCCAGCGCTTGGTCGCCCCCATGACGCTAGAGGGCCGGACGGCCTTATCGGAAGAGATCAGGACGAAGCGCTTGACCCCCGCCGCAACCGCCGCTTCGACCAGGATGCGGGTGCCCAGAACGTTGTTGCGCACCCCCTCGAGCGCATTGGCCTCGACCAGCGGCACATGCTTGTGCGCCGCAGCGTGGAAGATCACTTCGACGCCCTGCACTTTGAGCGTGCGGCGAACCAGCGCCGCATCGGCAATCGAGCCGAGCACCGGGACGATCTCCACCTGGGCCAGGGTACGCAGATACCGATCGATCTCGTAGAGGGCAAACTCGTTGGCCTCGAGCAGCACCAGCTTCTTCGGCGCCCGCTGGACGATCAGCCGGGTGAGTTCCGAACCGATCGAACCGCCCGCTCCGGTGACGAGGATGACCCGGTCGGCGAGGATTTCACCCATCAGCACGGGATCGGCCGGCACGGTGGAGCGCCCGAGCAGGTCGTCGATGTCGATCTCCCGCAACTGGCTGATCAGGTACTTGCCCGATACCAGGTCGGCGATCGCCGGCAGGGCCCGGATCTTGATCGGATGGTGGCTGAGCTCGGTGACGATCTGGGCGCGGCGGGTAGCGTCGGCCGAGGGGATCGAGAGGATCACCTCGCTGACGCCGCGGTTCCTGATCAGCTCGCCGAGCTTTCCGGGAGGATCGACGCGGATGCCGGCGACGTCACGGCCCCACAGGCCGCTGTCGTCATCGATGAAGGCCACGACATAGCTGGCGCGATGCGCCCGAAGCGCCTCGGCCAGCTGGGTGCCGGCGGAACCGGCGCCATAGATCACCACGCCCCCGGCATGGCCGACATTGCGCTCGGGCAGCCAGAGCAGCGTCTTGGCGAGGAAGCGCGACCCAGCCACCACCACGGTGCCGAAAATGAAGTAGAACAGCGGCACCGTGCGCGGGAAAACCGCCAGGCGCGTCGCCTCGGCAAGGAACAGCGCAAACACCCAGAGCAGCGTTGCGAGGATCATCGCCTGGATGATGGTCCACAGCGCCCGCTCAGGCAGGTAGCGGATCACGGCGCGATAGAGCCCGAGCCGGACAAACACCGGCACGGCGAGGACCGGCGCCAGCAGGATCAGCAGGATGTGCGCCATGGTGGGAGTGAAGGCGCCGCCGAGGCGAATGGCGAAGCTCAGCCACAGCACGCCGAGCAGGGCGAACGTATCGAAGCCGATCAGGATGGCCTGCTTCCAGCGACGCGGCAGTCCGCTCAGTCCGTCGCGGACTGTGTTCAAAGTCATAAAGTAACCCACCCGCCGCCAGCCGCATGGCTCGCAACCCCGGGTTTTGTAACGATGCCGGCCGGTCTTTCCAACGCCTTTATGCTATGGCATCACAGCCCAAATCGCCGAACCAGGAATTCGACATGACGATCAGACTGCACCGGGGCGACCTGCCCGACCTCTCGCGCTATGGCCGGGAGGTGGCGATCGATACCGAAACCATGGGGCTCGATCCGCGCCGCGACCGGCTCTGCGTGGTGCAGCTTTCCCCCGGCGACGGCAGCGCCGACGTGGTGCAGATCCCGCAGGACCTGAAGGAGGCGCCGAACCTCACCAAGCTGCTCAGTGACCCCGGGGTCACCAAGATCTTCCACTATGCGCGCTTCGACATGGCCGTGCTGAAGCACCGCTTCGGCATCGTCACCGGCCCGGTCTACTGCACCAAGATCGCTTCGAAACTGGTGCGCACCTACACCGATCGACACGGCCTCAAGGACCTGGCGCGCGAGCTCTTGAACATCGATATGTCCAAGCAGCAGCAGAGTTCGGACTGGGGCGCCGAGAAGATCTCGGAAGCGCAGCTCGACTACGCCGCCTCGGATGTCCTCTACCTGCACGACCTGAAGCGCCATCTCGACCGCATGCTGAGGCGTGAAGGCCGGACCGAACTGGCGCAGGCCTGCTTCGAGTTCCTCAAGCACCGGATCGACCTCGACCTGATGGGCTGGGACGAGACCGACATCTTCGCGCATAGCTGATGGCGTCGCTGGCCGCCCCGACCGACGATCGCGCCGCGCTCTATCAGCGCCTCGATCGTCGCAACCGGCTGGTCGGCCTGCTGCGCTGGCTGGTGCCGGCGGGCGGCGTGCTGGTTTTCGTAGTGCTGCTGGCGATGATCGTCGTCGACAATCTCAGCCAGCGCTTCGGTTACTCCAACATCCGGATCGACCGCGACAACCTGGTGGTGGAAACGCCGCGTCTCACCTCCACCGGAGAGGACGGCACGCTCTACGCGCTCTCGGCGCGGGCGGCCAAGGTTGCCCCGATGCGGAACGACCTGATCGACATGGAGGACGCGGTGTTCACCATGACCCCGCCGGAAGGCGCCGCCATGCGGGCCGAGGCGGCCGCCGCGCAGTTCCAGACCAACGATCAGTTGCTCAATGTGCCGGGTATCGCCCATGTCACCAGTTCCGAGGGCCTCGACGGGACGCTCGAAGGGGTGTTCGCCGACCTGATGAACTGGAAGATGGTGGCCAGCGGCAATGTCGACATCACCATGCCGAGCGGTTCGCACATCGTCTCGGACGGCATGACCTATGATCGCGAAACCGGCATCTACACCTTCAAGAACGCCAGGGTAACGCTGAACTCCACTCCGGGGGAATCCGAATGAAGCTGTTTGCCCCGCTGCAGATGGGCCTGATGATGCTGGCTCTGATGACGCTCGCGGCGCTGCCGGTGGTGGCGGCCGAACCGGTCAACGTTTCAGCCGACGACTTCACCATCGACCAGAACAACAACAATGCCACCTTCAGCGGCAATGTGGTGATCACTCGCACCGGGCTGTCGCTGTGGGCCGACAAGGTGGTGGTGCTCTATGGCAGCGGCGGGCAGAGCGACATCGACAGCCTCACCGCCACCGGCAATGTGCGGATCAAGACCGACAGCCAGGATGCCACCGGGGCCAAGGCGACATTCGACCCAGACACGCTGATCCTCAAGCTCAGCGGCAATGTCACGGTGGTCAACGCCCAGGGCAGGCTGAACGGACCGGAACTCACCATCAACCTCGCCACCAACAGTTCGGTGTTCAAGGGCAGCGAAGGGGGCCGGGTGACCGGCGTCTTCACTCCGCAATGAACGAGGCGGCGGCAGTCAAGGCCAGGGCCCCCGTCGACCAGACCGGTTGGCTGGTGGCGCATGGGCTCAACAAGAGCTTCGGCAAACGCACTGTGGTGGAAAACGTCAGCCTGGCGGTGCGGCGCGGCGAAGCCGTCGGGCTGCTGGGGCCGAACGGCGCCGGCAAGACCACGGTCTTCACCATGATCATGGGCCTGGTGAAGCCGGACAAGGGCAAGATCCTGGTCGACGGGCGGCCGATCACCAACCTGCCGCTGTTCCAGCGCGGGCGGCTCGGCATCGGCTATCTGCCGCAGGAGAGCTCGATCTTTCGCGGCCTCAGCGTCGAAGGCAACATCCTCGCGGTGCTGGAGGGCCATGTGCCGAGGAAGGCCGAGCGGCTGGCGCGGCTCAATGAGCTGCTGGCCGAATTCGGTATCGCCCACATCGCCAAATCCAACGCCCTGGCGCTGTCGGGCGGCGAGCGCCGGCGCGTCGAGATCGCCCGGGCGGTGGCGACCGACCCACTGTTCATGCTGCTCGACGAGCCATTCGCCGGCGTCGACCCGATCGCGGTCAGCGAAGTCAAGATGCTGGTCAAGCACCTCACGCGACGCGGCATCGGGGTGCTGATCACCGACCATTCGGTGCGCGAGACGCTGTCGCTGGTCGACCGTGCCTACGTGATCCACGAAGGCCATGTGATGATCCAGGGCAAGCCCGACGTCATCGCCGCCGACCCCGAGGCCCGCCGGGTCTATCTGGGCGATACGTTCGAAGTCTGAAGCGAATGGTGAGTAGCGAGTCGCGAATGGGGTGGCGAGCCCCGCTGTTCGCCACTCACTCTGCCTTGGCACGCTTCTTGCTCTCGTGGTGCCAATCATGCATGGATGGCGCAGGAAGCCTCTCTTAGTGGAAACGTGCTTATGGCCTTGTCGCCACGGCTTGAGGTGCGTCAGAGCCAGGGCCTGACGCTCACGCCGCAACTGATGCAGTCGATCCGGCTGCTGCAGCTCAGCCACCTCGAACTCAACAGCTTTGTCGAGGCCGAGTTGCTGCGCAATCCGCTGCTCGAGCGCGAGGACGGGGCGGAGCCGACCGAGGACACGGCGGAAGCGACGGAGCGGCCAGCCGAACTCAACGCGTCCGAGGATACGGTCGACTATTCCGAGCGCATCCAGTCGGCGGACTCGATTGCCAACGGCTATGACACCGAGGTCGAGAACGTCTTTCCCGACCAGTCGGCGCCGGAGCGGCAGGCCGACTCGACGCAGTGGAACGAACGCAGCGGCGGCGATGGCGAAGCGGCCGATATCGACCAGTTCGTCGCGGCCCGTCCGACACTGGGCGACCACCTGGCCGCGCAGGCGGGCCTGATCATCGCCGATCCGGCGGAGCGGCTGATCGCGCAGTTCCTGATCGATAGTCTGAGCGAGGCCGGCTACCTCGCGGTCGAGCTCGAGACCGTGGCCGAGCAGTTGGGCGCGCCGGTCGAGGCCATCGAGGCGGTGCTGTTCAAGCTGCAGGGGTGCGACCCCATCGGGGTGTTCGCCCGCGATGTGCGCGAGTGCCTGGCGCTGCAGCTTCGCGAAAGGGATCGGCTCGACCCGATGATGCTGCGCCTGCTCGATAATCTCGAGCTGATCGCCGAGCACGACCTCGCAGCGTTGGCGCGCGCCGTCGGCGCCGACCGCGAGGATCTCAGCGACATGCTGGCCGAGTTGCGCCAGCTCGACCCCAAGCCCGGCCGGGCCTTCGAGGCCGGACCGGTGGAATCGGTGGTGCCGGACGTGTTCGTGCGGCCTGGGCTCGGCGGCGAGTGGCAGATCGAACTCAATGCCGATGTGCTGCCGCGGGTGCTGGTCAACCGCACGTATTATGCGTCGGTGACCAAGAAGACCCGCGACACCACGGAAAAGAGCTTCCTCACCGATTGTCTCGCCACCGCCAACTGGCTGGCCAAGAGCCTCGACCAGCGGGCGCAGACCATCCTCAAGGTCACAGCCGAAATCGTGAAGCAGCAGGACGGCTTTCTCGTGCACGGCATCACCCATCTCAAACCGATGACGCTGAAGGCGGTCGCCGACGCGATCGAGATGCACGAGTCGACGGTGAGCCGGGTCACCTCGAACAAATACGTGTCGACGCCGCGCGGCCTGTTCGAGATGAAGTATTTCTTCACCACGGCGCTCGGCTCGTCGACCGGCGAAGGCGATCACTCCGCCGAGGCGGTGCGCCATCGCATCAAGCAGATCATCGACGCCGAGCAGCCGTCGGACATCCTGTCGGACGACACCATTGCCGAGATGCTGCAGAAGGAACGCGGGATCGAAGTGGCGCGCCGCACCGTGGCGAAATATCGCGAGGGGATGAACATCCCCTCCTCGGTGATCCGGCGCCGCCAGAAGCGCGCTTTGGTCGCGGCGGGACGATAGCGCTTCGACACACCCGCTGTCGACACCTCGCATTTGAACCCAATGCCGATCCGCGCATTGCTCCCCGGGTAGGGGCGGACTAGACTCCCCTCACCGGGGTGACCACATCTCTTGGTGGCGGCCGCTCCGGCTGGCTGCACTAACAAGAAAGAGGGACCTCCATGACACTGCGCGTCTCAGGAAAAAACATGGATGTCGGCGATGCGCTGCGTATCAAGGCGCAGGGCCATTTCGACACGGTGGTGAAGAAGTATTTCGACGGCAACTATACCGGCCACCTCACCCTCGAGCCGGAGGGTTCGGGGTTCAACGCCCAGTGCATGGTGCACCTCGATTCCGGCGCCGTGCTGCAGTCGAGTTCCTATGGCGGCGATGCGCTGTCGGCCTATCAGGGCATGGCGGACACGATCGAGAAGCGGCTGCGCCGCTATAACCGGAAATTGAAGGCGCACCGGCGTGGCGCCAATGGCACCGCCGAGGAAGCGCCGTCCTACGTGCTGGCCGCGCCCGGCGAGGACGACGAGCTGATGGAGGACTATTCGCCGCCGGTGATCGCCGAGGCCACCTCGAGCCTGAGGCAGATGTCTGTGGGCGAAGCGGTGATGCAGCTTGATTTGACCCAGGCGGAAGTGGTCGTATTCCGGCATGCTGGACATGGTGGCCTAAATGTGGTCTACCGCCGCGCCGACGGCAATATTGGCTGGATCGATCCAGCCCTCAAGCCGAACTAGGGCTCCGGAAAAGCTTGGTCTTTCCGCATCCACGATGGGAAATTCTTGATGGAATTGGCTGACATCCTCTCGGAGGACTCGGTGATTGTTTGCTCGGAGAGCAAGACCAAACTGGACGTGCTGCACAGGCTTTCCGAGCAGGCTGCAAAGATCACCGGGCAAGACGCCGCCACCATCTTCGAGGCCGTGAACGATCGCGAACAGCTGGGCTCGACCGGGCTGGGCAATGGCATCGCCATTCCGCACGGCAAGTTCGCGGGGCTCAACGGGGTGACGGCCTTGTTCGCCAAGCTCGATACGCCGGTGGAGTTCGAAGCGGTGGATGACCAGCCGGTCGACCTGGTGATGCTGTTGCTCGCGCCCATGGGCGCGGGCGCCGACCACCTCAAGGCGCTGGCCCGGGTGGCGCGGATTCTGCGGACCGATTCCGTGGTCGCTCGGCTGCGCCGCAGCAAGGCTGCCGAGGAACTCTACAGCATCCTGACCCAGCCGCTGTAAGCCACGCGGGCGGCCTGACTGCCACTGATGTGATGAAATTGTTCGAGGGCCTTCTCCGATCGGAGGAGGCCCTCGGCCTTTATGGCGTGCGACGCAGGCTCAGTGCAGCGTCACGATGCCGAAGGACTTGTCGCTCAGCCATTCCTCGACGGCTTCCTCGCTGTCCCCGACCATCAGCGGCGAGCCGTCGGCCGAGACCACGATGTGGAAGTCGGAGTCTTCATTGAATTCGCTGTCGGGCAGGATCGGACCCATGTCCGCGCCCTTGACGTGCTTGACGTAAACCACTGCATTGCCGCCGAGCGCCATGAACTGGGCCGGGGTCAGGTTCCGCAGGGGATTGTCGATCTGTTGTTCTCTGTTCTCTTGCACTTCATGTTCCCCTTTCTAGGCAGAACGGATCTCGATACGGCGGGCGATCTTTTCGGCTCTCGGACGAACAACTGCGATCATCAGCATGCCGTTCCGTAACATCGCGTCTTTAACCACCATGCCGTCGGCGAGGAGGAAGTTTCGCTGGAACTGCCGCGCGGCGATGCCGCGATGCAGGTAGTTTCGGCTGCCGTCGTCTTTCTGTCGGCCGCGGACCAGCAGCTGGTTGTCTTCCACCATCACCTCGAGGTCGGCCTCGGCGAACCCCGCGACGGCGATGGAAATCAGAAAGGTCTCCGCGCCCTCGGTATCGAGCGAACGCTCGATATTGTAGGGCGGGTAGCCATCGGCGGCTTTGCTCAACCGATCGATGCGTTCCTCGAACGCATCGAAGCCGAGCAGGAAGGGCGCCGAAAACATGGAGACGCGCGACATCCGTATCGTCCTTGTTCCAAGCAACGGTGTGGAGCGGCCCGAGTTTCAGTGGCGCCGTTCCATGCCCGTGATATGGGTCTGGGACCCTTCCCAATCAAGACCGCCGCCCGGCGGGGAGCAGGACTTTGACCGACAGCACGGTGGCGGTGGTGATCCCCGCTTACAAGGCCGAGGGCTTCATAAACGAGGCGGTCCGCAGCGTGTTCGCTCAGACCCACGCGGACTGGGAGGCATGGGTCATCACCGATGACGGCGAGGATTACGAAGAGCTGCTCGGCCGGGCCGGCCTCGTCGATCAGCGCCTGCATTTCCTCAGTACCGGACGGGTGGGCGCCGGCGCGTCGCGGGCCCGCAACCTGGCGCTCGATCGGATCAACACGCCCTATGTGGCCATCCTCGATGCTGATGACCGGATGAAACCGCATAAGCTCGAACTGGCCGTCGCGGCGCTGGCCGAGCAGCCGATCGTCGCATCGTGCCTCGACGTGATGGACGCCGGCTACAACCACCTGCGCTTCGTCGGCGACGGGGCGGACCGGCTGCTGGCACCGGGCGCCTACAAGTTCGTCAACCTGTCGATGGACTCGATGATCGTCTGGGATCGCCGCCGGTGCGATGCACGCTACGATCTCGAGCTGACCAACATGACCGATCTGGAGCTCCTGATGCAGCTCTGGCGCACCGCTGGGGCGGTGCATCACCTTGGCACGCCACAGCACGACTACCTGAAAGTCTCGACCTCGATGAGCAACGGGGCGGGTTTCACTGAAAAGATGATCGCGTCCAAGAAAGCCCTGCTGCGGCGGCTCGAGACCAATCACTATCGCTTCGCCGCCCCCGGCACGGCGGAAGGCCTGATCGCCTTCCTCGGCCTGTCACTGGCCGCCGAAGCAGCCTATCCCATGGCGCTGGAGGAAACCCCGGGGCTGCTGTTCGAGGACCACCTCGAGCCGATGCTCAGGGCCTATGAGGCGCGGGTGAGGGTCGACTAGTCCGGTGAACTGCCCCCCACCCGCCCTTCGGGCCCCCTCTCCAAGGGGAGAGGGAAGGTAGGGGCTCGATCGCGCCACATCGCCCCTCTCCCCTCGAGGTCGGCGGACGAGGGCGAAGCCCTCGCCGCGGGGTGGCTCGGCGAAGCCGAGACGGGGGCCGTTCAGCGCAGCGCCGCCTCGACGTCGCGCAGATACGGCACCGCCGGCTGCGCGCCCGGCTTCAGGACCGCGAGACTTGCGGCCACGGCGGCGCGGCGCATCGCGGCTTCGAGGTCGAGACCGCGGTCCAGCCCGGCAGCGAGATAGCCGCAGAAGGTGTCACCGGCGCCGACGGTATCGACCGGATCGACCTTCATGGCGGGAACGGCAAAGCTGCCGGTCGGGGTCGCGGCGCGGGCGCCGTCGGGACCGAGGGTGACGATCACTGTCTGGTTCTGCGACCTGGCCCAGTCGGTCATCGCCGCATCGAGCCTGTCGACGCCGGCGCCGGTCAAGAGCTCGAACTCGGTTTCGTTGGCGATGACGATCGAAGCCTGCTCGGCCACCGCCTTGGTGGTCTTCAAGAACGGCGCGGTGTTGAGGATCGAGACGACGCCCTGAGCCTTGGCGAGCTCGAGCGCCCGCTCGGTTGCCGCCTGCGGGATTTCCTGCTGCAGCATCAGCACCGAACCGATGCCGAGCCCCTCAAGCGCCGCGTCGGCGTCGGCCCGGCCCATGGTGCCGTTGGCGCCAGGGAGGATGGCGATGACGTTCTCGCCGGCCTCATCGACGAAGATCATGGCGATGCCGGTGGCGCCTTCGACGATGCGCACGTGGCTGAGGTCGACGCCGTCGGCGCGCAGCAGCTTCAGCGCCTCATCGGCAAAACTGTCGGTGCCGGCCGCGGCGAACAGGCGGACCTCGGCGCCGGCGCGACGGGCGGCCAGCGCCTGGTTGGCGCCCTTGCCGCCGGCGGCCATCGAGAACTGGTCCCCCGGCACGGTCTCGCCGGGCTTCGGGATGCGGCTGACGGTGCCGATCAGGTCGAGATTGGTGGAGCCGAGGACAGTGATCAATTGAGGACCTTGGGAATGGTGTTCCAGTTGCGCATCGTAGCGACTGCGCCCTTCTCCAACTGCCGGTCGAACTTGTCCAGCCCCGAGCCGTGTCGACCATCGGGCTGACGGTAGCCGACGAGGTAGATTTCGCGCGTATCGACCCGCACCACATCATAGTCGCCGGGGATGCCGGTATAGGTCGCTCCCTCGGGCAAGGGCCGGTCGAACAGCAGGACGTAGCGGTGGAAATCCCCCTCGTCCGGGTACGCGGCAAAGGGCCTCGTCGCCAGCATCGCCTCGATCTCGGCGCCAGAGCGCATCACCGCCTCGGAATACCAGCCCCAGCGCTGTTCGATTGCCGCCTCGAGTTCGGCCTTGGGATCGTGCGAGCACTCGAAGCGCACATTGCCGCTGGCAAGGATGGTCTTGATGCCGGTGTAGCCGAGTGCCTCGCATAGCGCCTTGAGCTCGGCCATCTTCATCTGGCGCTTGCCGACATTGACGGCACGCAGGAACGCCACCCAGACGCTCACTTCTGCTTGCCTTGGGGGTAGATGGTTTCGCCGCGCTTCAGCATTTCGACGAAGCTCTCGATCTTCTTCCTGCGGCCGGCCTCGGTCTTGAGGTTGTGCACCCGGAAGGCGAGCGCGAAGCGGTTCTGCTCGGTGAGCTTGCCCAGCATTTCCCTGGCCGCGGGTTCCGCCTCAATCGCCGCCATGAAGTCGTCGGGGATCTTCAGCTCCTTGCCGGCGCCATAGGCGCGATCCCAGCGGCCATCGGCCTTGGCCGCCTCGACATGCTTCATGCCGTGTTCGGTCATCTTGCCGGACTTGATCAGCCGGGCGACGTTGTCGACGTTGATCTTGCTCCAGATGCTCTTCCGGCCGCGACGGGTGTAGCGCTGCAGGAAGCTCTTGTCGTCAAAGCCCTTGCGGACGGCGTCGATCCAGCCCCAGCAGAGAATGACGTCGATCGCTTCCTTGGCGGTGATCGAGGGCAGGCCCGAACCGACCTTGTGGATCTTGATCCACACTTCATCCCACGCGTCGCTGTCGTGGTGCCGGCTCAGCCAATCGTAGAAGGCCTGCTCGTCCTTGAACTCCAGCACCTTGTCGGGGTCGACATAAACCGGCGCCATCAGGCGGGCTCGCGATCGATGATCTTCTGCAGCGCGGGTTCGAGCCGCTCGTCATTGGGCAGCTGCAGCCCGAAGCTGCCGGTGAGCAGCTCGCGCAGCTCGGCGACCGAGCCGATCAGCCGCCCTTCGCTGGGCGCTCCCACGGTGTGGATGTTGAGCTTGCTGTTGAACAGCGCCACGCGCCGGGTCTTTTCGACCCTCGCGACCAAGAGGTTCTGGGTGAAGAACGGCGAGGAATCGGCCTCGTCGTTCAGCTTGGCCAGTTCGTCCATGCCGCGCTCGGTGCGCTCGAAGCTGTAGAGCGGGTGCCACTCGCCCTCGATCTCGATTTCCACCTGCCAGGTGCCGTCGGATTCGAGCAAGCGATAGGTATCGAGCGGCGTCTGCTGTGGCACATCGGCCCGCAAGCGCAGCGGCGCGGTGGCGGTCTGGCCGCCGAACCCGACATCGGCGAGATAGGTGATGCCGGCGACCTCGACGGTCAGCACCAGATGGCGCAGCGGCGGCTCCTCGCCCTCGGCAAGGCCCCACAGCACGCGGGCGCCATGCATCTTCACCTCGAAGTCGAGTTCCTCGAGCATCGCCTTGAACAACAGGTTGTGCTCGAAGCAATAGCCGCCGCGCCGATCGAACAGCAGCTTCTGCTGCAGGTTGGCAAGGTCGAGCCGAACTGGCGCGCCCATCAGCGGATCGAGGTTCTCGTAGGGAATGGCTGCCGGATGCAGCTGATGCAATTGGCTCAGCGTCTCCAGCGAGGGAGCGATCGAGCCGGCAAAGCCGATACGCTCGAACCAGGCATCGATATTGGCCTTTGATGCCACGGACATCCCCACCGCTGATTCCGGGAGGGCCATAATGCTGAGCAGAACGGCATTTGTCACCCTGTCCTGGAGCGGCCTGCCCGGATGGGGAGGTGGGGCGGCTTTGGCGGCTCCGTGGGTGGCAACAAGCGATGGTGCAAACAGGAGCGAACGCGACGTGCGACTGAGGGTCTAGCCGCCCCCTCCACCAGCTTCGCTGGCCCCCTCCCCCGCCCCGCGGGGGAGGATGAAGAGGTCACCCCGTGACGATCACCCGGGTGCCGGTGGGGACGCGGCTGTAGAGGTCGATGATGTCCTGGTTGATCAGGCGGATGCAGCCCGACGAGACCGACTGGCCGATGGTGTAGGGCTCGAGCGTGCCGTGCAGGCGGAAATGCGTGTCCTTGCCGTTGCGGTAGAGGTAAAGCGCACGCGGGCCGAGCGGGTTCTTGAGGCCCGGCTCGAGGCCGGCGGCCACCGGGCCGTAACGCTCGGGCTGGGTCTTGATCATGTTGGCGGTAGGGGTCCAGCGCGGCCATTCGGCCTTGCGGGCGATCACCGCCGAACCGCGGAAGTTCAGCCCCTCCTCGCGCCCGACGCCGACGCCGTAGCGCATGGCGCGGCCGCCCGGCTGCACCAGATAGAGGAAGCGCTCGGTGGTGTTGACGACGATGGTGCCGGGCTTTTCGCCGCCGGCATAATCCACTTCCTGGCGCCAGAACTGCTGCGGGATCTTGCGGATATCGATGCCTGGAACCGGGAACGGCTCGTTGGTCTTCATCGAATAGTAGCTGGCCCACGGCTCATCGACCTGGATCACATTGGTCCGCGCGCTGAGTTCGCGCTTGCCGGTGGAAGAACAGGCACTGAGCGCCAGGGCGGCGCCCCCGATCAGAAACAGGCGGCGGGTGGTCAAAACGGGTCTCGCAACAAGAGTGGCAATATCAAGGTGCTTACCAGCAAAAAGCCACACCACTTGTCGAGTGCATTGGGGTCACACTTCGTCGCCAATGCCGATCACGGCCACGTGTGTGCGGTAGCGCACTGCCCCGAGAAGCGCCGGATAGGTCGCGAAGGCTGCTTGACATTGCCGAACTGTCACATAAAGTGAAACCGGTTTCACTCGGCGGGAGGGCACGTGCGGCTCGATCTCACCATTCTCATTCCCCATCTCGGCTTTCTGGCCGAGGGGGCGCTATTGACGCTCGAAGCCTGCGCCCTGGCGCTCGTGGGCAGCGTCATTCTCGGCATGCTGGTCGCCATCGCGCGCACCTCGTCGAGCCAGTGGATCAGCCGGCTGGCCTTCCTCTATGTCGACCTGTTCCGCAATATCCCGTTCATCGTGCAGCTGTTCTTCTTCTATTACGGCCTGCCCGAGATCGGCATCTACATCGATGCCTTCACCACCGGGGTGATCGCGCTGTCGATCGCCGGCGGCGCCTATGCGTCGGACGCGATCCGTGCCGGCATCCTCGCCATCGATAACGGCATCCTCGAAGCGGCCGAGGTCAGCGGGCTCAGTAAGCGCGTGACCTTCACCCGCATCGTCTTGCCGATCGCGCTCAGGACCTCGGTGCGGCCGCTGGGCTCGGTGCTGATCAACATGATCCTCACCTCGTCGATCCTTTCGACCATCACGCTCAACGAGCTGACCGGGCAGGCCAAGATCGTCGCCTCGGACACGTTCCGGCCGTTCGAAGTCTATGTGGTGCTGCTGGTGGTCTATGCGGCGCTGACTTACCTCGTGTCGCTCGGCATCACGTTGTTGCACCGCCGCCTCAACCGCGACCTTCAGGAACAGGTGAGCTGATGCGTTTCGCCGAGTTCACCCCCTACGACATCGTGCTGCTGCTGCAGGGCCTCGGGGTCACCGTCGGGCTGTTCCTCGTCACCTCGCTGATCGGTCTCGTCATCGGCGTGCTGTGGGGCATCGTGCGGTTCTACCGCGTGCCGGTGCTGATGCAGGTCATCACTTTCGTCGCCGAGGTTCTCAAGAACTCGCCGGTGCTGGTGCAACTGTTCCTGGTGTTCTTCGGGGTTCCGGCGTTCTTCAAGCTGAACATGACCCCGGTGAGCGCGGCGGTCATCACGCTGTCGCTGAACACCGCGGCCTTCGTCTACGTGATCGCGGTGTCGTCGATCGAATCCATCGGCCGCGACCAGGTCGAGGCCGCCCGGGTGTTCGGGCTCAGCCGCTGGCAGGTGCTGCGCCACGTGATCGCGCCGCAGGCCGCCGCCTTCTCGATCGGGCCGCTGACGGCGCTCTTGGTCAACCAGCTGCAGGTCACCTCGCTGATCTCGGTGATCGGCGTGCTCGATCTCGCCAAGATCGGCGCCACGCTCAACCTCAGGACGCTGAAGCCGTTCATCGTGTGGACGGCGGTCGGCATCCTCTACTACCTCGCCGCCAAGGCGGTCGCCTCGCTGGGCGCCTGGGCCGAAAAACGTCTGCGGGCGCACAGCGCCTTCCGGGGCCTCTGAAGCATGCTGAAAGTCGAAAACGTCAAGAAGGCCTTTGGCCCGGTCACCGTCCTCGACGGGGTGAACCTCACGGTGAACCCCGGGGAAGTGGTGTCGATCCTGGGGTCCTCGGGCTCGGGCAAATCGACGCTGATCCGCTGCATCAACGGGCTCGAAAAGCTCAATGCCGGCAAGATCACCGTCGACGATTTCGACGTGTCGAAGCCCAAGGAGCTGGCCGAGGCGCGCAAGCGCTCGGGCACGGTGTTCCAGCTGTTTAACCTCTACCCGCACATGACGGCGCTGCAGAACATCACGCTGGCGCCGATCGAGGTGTTGAAGCGACCCAAGGCGGAAGCCGAGGCCGAGGGCCGGGCGCTGCTCGCCCAGGTGGGCCTCGGCGATCGCGCCGATGCTTATCCGGCACAGCTCTCGGGCGGGCAGCGACAGCGCGTCGGTATCTGCCGGGCGCTGGCGATGAAGCCGCGTTACCTCCTGCTCGACGAAGTGACCAGCGCGCTCGACCCCGAGATGACCTCGGAAGTGCTCGACATCCTCGCCAAGCTCGCCAAGGACGGCACCACCATGGTGTTCGTCACGCACGAGATCGAGTTCGCGCGGCAGATCTCGAACCGCATCGTCTTTCTCGAGAAGGGCGTGCTGCTGGTCGATTTGCCGACCGAAAAGTTCTTCGCCGACGATGGCGGCCTCGCACAGCCGCGCGTCGCGCAGTTTCTCTCCAAGATGCGGAAAGACTGACCATCATGTTGTTCATCGCCAATGCGGAAGGCTGGCCCGGCATCCCGACGACCGTCGAGATGCTGCGTTCGGGCAGCGACAGCCTGACGGCCATGGTGGCCGGCATTTCGAAGGTCGAAGCCGAAACCAAGGTGCGCAGCGTCGGCCATGGCGGCTGGCCCAACATGCTGGGGGTGATGGAGTGCGACGCGGCGGTGATGGACGGCACCACCCGCAATGTCGGCACGGTCGGCGCAGTGCCCGATACCATCCCGGTGGCCCGCCTCGCTCACGAGGTGATGAAGAAGCTGCCGCACGTGATGCTGACCGGCGCCGGGGCGCGCCGCTTTGCCACTGAAACCGGTTTCTCGGTCGACGACGTGCTGCTCGAGGATAGCAAGCGCGTGTGGTGGGAGCGGCTCGAAAAGGAAATGTCGCCCGAGCAGAAGGCGGCTTTCCCGAACACTCCGCTGGCGCCGCTGCTCAAGACCATCACCGACCCGGAGCGGGTGCGCGACACCACGGTCTATCTCAGCGCCGACCCGCAGCGCGGCATCCATGCGGCGACGTCGACCTCCGGCTGGGCCTGGAAATATCCGGGCCGGCTGGGCGACAGCCCAATCCCCGGCGCCGGCTTTTACGCCGACAGCCGCTATGGCGCCGCGGCCTGCACCCATACCGGCGAGATGACGATGCGCTGCGCGACCAGCCGCACCATCGTCCTCGCCATGAAGCTCGGCTACTCGCTGAGCGATGCGGTCAAGCTCGCGGTCGACGAGCTCAACGAACTCACCGAAGGGTTCCTTGGCGGGGTGGTGATCCACGCCGTCGACGCCAAGGGGAACCACGAGGTGGTGAACTTCAGGTGCCAGGGCGAGATCCGCTACTGGCTCTGGGACGACTCGATGCCGGAAGCAGAACTCCGCGCAGCGAAGACTATCTGATCAAGGAGAGGAACAACCCCATGAAGCGTATTCTTACGACCATTGCCGCGCTGGCGCTCGTCGCCACCACGGCCGTCCCGGCCTTCGCCGGCATGATCGACGACATCCGCGGCCGCAACGTGGTGCGCATCGGCGTGTCGCTCGGCGGCGAGCCGATCGGCTTCCGTGACGACCAGAACAACCCGGTCGGCTATGACGTCGACGTCGCCAACATGATCGCCGCCAAGCTCGGCGTGCCGGTCGAATTCACCGACGTGTCGGGTGACGCCCGTATCTCGATGCTGGTCTCGGGCCAGCTCGACATCGTCGTTGCCAACACCTCGGCGACGCTCGAGCGTGCCAAGTCGGTGAACTTCACCATTCCGTACAACCGCGCGGGCCTGCGCGTCATCGTCCAGGCCGACTCGGGCATCACCGACCTCGCCGGCCTCGCCGGCAAGAAGATCGTGGTCGGTCGCGGCACCACCGGCGAGACGTTCATCAAGAACGCCGTGCCGACTGCCGAGCTCGTCTATGTCGACCAGTTCGCGCCCGATGGCGTGCTGCAGCTGCAGCAGAAGCGCGTCGACGCGGCGATCGAAGACTCGTCGCTGCTCGACTATCTCGCCACCAAGAACCCGAGCCTCGTGACCATCCCGGGCCTCTACTCGAACGACCCGATCGGCATTGCCGTCGCCAAGGGCGATCCGGAGTTCGTGCGCTGGCTCGATATGTTCGTGTCCGATTACATCCAGTCGGGCGCCTACGCGGCGAACTACAAGAAGTGGTGGGGCGAGACCGCCAACCCGCCGGCGCTGACCGCGCTCTGGTAAGAACCGGCCGGGCGGCGTCCTTCTCCCTTTGCCGCCGCCCCTGCCGACTGCCGGGCCGTCCCCCAAGACGGCCCGGAACATTTTCTGATGCGCCGTGATGCCGTTGCCCCCTCTCCCCTGAGGGGAGAGGGTAGTGGAGCTAGGACCGTGAGGTCCGTAGCGGAACTAGGGTGAGGGGTTCAGCTTCTCGGCGAGCGCTTGTTGCACCGCTTCACCCCTCAACCGGCCTTCGGCCACCTTCTCCCCTGAGGGGAGAAGGGACCTGGGTGCCTACGAGGTATGAGCACTGTGGCCGGGTCTCGCAGACCGATCGGTCCCCCGTACCTGGCTTCTTCAGCTGGTCTTCCTCGGCACGAACCGCGTCGGGATCAGCACTGGCGGCTGGCCCGGGGTGAACGCCGTGGGGTCGGCGAGGAAGCGCACCATGTGGCGCACGTAATCGGCCTTGTCATAGCCGATGGACGAGATCGGATAGGCATCGAAATCGGTCAGCGACAGGTTGTCGAAACCATAGAGCCGGAAGCGGGTCGGGCGGTTGCCGGGAAAATCCTCGCGGCAGACATCGAGGATACCCATCGCCATGGCATCCGAGGTGCAGAACACTGCATCGGGGCAATCGAAGCCGACGACCGCGGGCGCCGCAGCATGCCCGCTCTGATAGGAATAATCGCCCTGGACGGTCTGGACGAGCTCGATGCCATGTTGCCTGAAGGCGCTGAGATAGGACGCGATACGCGCCTGTTCGACCAGCGAAGAGGCGCGGCCGGTGACCAAAGCCGCGGTCTTCACCCCGTTGCCGGCGGCATCGGCGACGGCCTGGTGGATTCCCATCGCCTCATCGGGGATCACCGTCGGCGACAGCCGGTCGTGGCGGCCGTTGAGCATCACCACCAGATCGGAGCGGAACATTTTCCGCACCGTCTCGGCATCGGCAAAATCGGAGAACACCAGCGCCGCATCGACATGGTAGGCGACGCCCTGGCGCAGGAACTCCTCGACCTTGTCGACCGAGCCGACGCGAATGAGGATCACCTGCTTGCCGATGGCCTGCGTCTCGGCCAGCAGCCGATCGAACAGGTCGAGGTCGGAAAGGTCGTGAATGTGGTTGACCACCACGGCAATCAGGTTGACCGTCTTGGTGGTGAGGCTCTGCGCCAACAGGTTGACGCGATAGCCGAGCTCGGCCGCCGCCTGCAGTACCCGCTCACGCTTTTCCGCCGAGACCGGACGTTTTTCGGACGAGAGCGCACGGGAGGCGACAGCGCGCGACACCCCGGCAAGCGCCGCGACGTCGTCGATCGTAGGGGTCGCCTGCTGCCGGGCCTGTTCAACCATTATCCGTCATCGCACCTTTCGCGCGGCCCGAGTCGGGCGCGTTTGCCGAAGGTAGATGCCTCTGCGTTAGAAAGCACTCAACAGTGATGATTATCTGCTTCGATATTGGCGGTTCCGGGATCAAGGCGGCACGGGCCAAGAGCCCCGCCGAACTGGCGCCGCTTGGTCGGGTGCCGACGCCGCTCGACGATTTCGATGCCTTCGTCGCCGCCATCCGCAGCGTCGCCGACGCGGCCGGCGCGCCGCAGGGCACGCCGATCGCCATCTCGATCACCGGCGTGGTCGATCCGGCTACCCAGATCATTACCGTCGCCAACATCCCCTGTGCCGATGGGCGCAGGCTGGGTCCCGAACTCACGGCGGCGCTCGGCCGCCCGGTATTCGTCGCCAACGATGCCGACTGCTTCGCCCTGGCCGAGGCCATCGAAGGCGCCGGCCGTGGCCATCGCATCGTCTTCGGCGCCATCCTCGGGACCGGCGTGGGCGGCGGCATCGTCATCGACAGGCGGATCGTCAACGGCGCGGGCGGCTTTGCCGGCGAGTGGGGACATGGCCCGGTGGCCGCGACTTCGGCCGGCAATCCGCCGGTCGACATCCCCCACATCGCCTGCGGCTGCGGGCAAGTCGGCTGCGTCGATACGATCGGCGCGGCGCGCGGCATGGAGCGGCTGCACAAGCACCTCCACGGCATCGAGTTGCCCAGTACCGCGATCGTCGAGGCCTGGCTGGCGGGCGACACCAGGGCGGCCCGGACCATCGAGGTGCAGATCGACCTGCTCGCCGGGCCATTGGCGCTGGTGATCAACGTCGTGGGCGCCGGCATCGTCCCGGTTGGCGGCGGGCTCGGCAAGGTGCCGGAGTTCATCGCGCGGCTCGACACGGCGGTGCGCCAGCGCATCCTGCGGCGGCTCGATCAGCCGCTGGTGGTGCCCTCGCGACTCACTGTAGAGCCCGGCCTTGTCGGGGCTGCCATCCTCGGAGTTACGGAGAACGCCGCGTGACGACCCGCCTGCTCGAAGTCTGCGTCGCCGATCCGCAAAGCCTCGTGGCCGCCATTGCCGGCGGCGGCGACCGGATCGAACTCTGCTCGGGGCTGGAACTGGGCGGGCTGACCCCCTCGGCCGGCCTGATGCGACTCGCCGCGGCGGCGGCGATCCCGGTCTACGCCATCGTCCGGCCGCGCAGTGGCGATTTCGTCTGCGACGATGCAGATGTGGATGCCATGCTCGGCGATATCGACGCCATTCGCGCCGCCGGCCTCGCCGGAGTGGTGCTGGGCGCCTCGCGCCCCAATGGTGAGCTCGATCTCAAGGTGCTGGCCCGGCTGCAGCAGCAGGCCGAAGGGCTCGGCTCGACCCTGCATCGCGCCATCGACCTGGTGCCGGATTTCGCCGAGGCGACCGAGGCGGCGATCGCCCTCAAGTTCGAGCGCATCCTCACTTCGGGCGGGGTGCATGTAGCGCTCGACGGGGTCGACAACATTGCCACCGCCCTCGCCACGGCGCGTGGACGGATCAAGATCATGGCCGGCTCGGGGCTGACGCCTGCCAATGTCGGCGCCCTGCTGGCCGCAGTGCCGGTCGACGAAGTGCACAGCTCCTGCGCCTCGCAGGGGCCGGCAAGCAGTGCTCCGGCGGTGCGGCTGGGCTTTGCAGCGGAAACCCGCCGGCGCACCGATCCGGCCGTGGTGCGGGCGTTCAAGGCGGCGATGGCGGGGTAGGTCGCCTACCGAGAGTGCGGTGCGGGCTGACCCCCCACCCCTGTCCCCTCCCCCTAAACATGGGGAGGGAGACGATCGCCTCGATATCGGTGTGGGGGTCTCCCTCCCCTTTCTTAGGGGGAGGGGACAGGGGTGGGGTCAGCTCGCGCCGGCGCGAGTCGTACGCCCTCAGCCGAACAGCAAAATCCCCCACAGCCCGATGGCGCCGACGAAGATCCGCCAGTAGGCAAAAATCGCAAAGCCGTGCCGTGAGATGTAGTCGAGCAGGTACCGCACCACGAAGAAGGCGGTGACGAAGGCGGCGGCAAAGCCGATGATCACCGCGGCGCCGAGCTCGGCGGTGATGAAATCGCGGCTCTTGTAGAGATCGTAGAGGAACGCCCCGCCCATGATCGGCATGGCAATGAAGAAGGTGAACTCGGCGGCCGAGCGCTTGTCGGTGCCGAGCAGCAGCGCGCCGACGATGGTGGAGCCGGAGCGCGACACGCCCGGGATCAGCGCCAGCATCTGGAACAACCCGATATAGAGGCAGAGCAGCGGCGGGTAGTTGTAGATATCTGTGTACTTCGGGGTGAGCTTCAGCTGGTCGACATAGAGCAGGATGATGCCGCCCACGATCAGCGACACGCAGAACACCACCGGCGTCTCGTAGATCACCGTCTTGATGAAATCGTGCAGCAGCACGCCGGCGATCGCCGCCGGAAACGAGGCGAGGATGACCCCGAGGATGAAGCGCAGAGCCCCGGGTTTCCGCGCGATTGCGTCCCTGGCGATGCCGAGCAGGCGCTGGAAATACACCACCAGGATGGCGAGGATGGCGCCCAGCTGGATCAGCACCTCGAACACCCGGCCCGGGCTGTTGAAGCCGAGGAAGTGCCCCGCCAGCAGGATATGAGCGGTCGAGGACACCGGTAGGAATTCGGTAAGCCCCTCGATAATCCCAAGGATCAGCGGCACAAAAAGACCTTGATCGGCGTTCATCTGATCCCCTAACTCATCCCACCGGAAGGGCGGCAAGCGTGGCATCTAGCGCGATTTGCCCGGGCCCGCCAAGGATCGGCAAGGATCGTTTCACCGCATGCCACGGTTGCTGCAGCACAGGCTCGACCCCTCCTCCCGCCTCGCCCGGCTGATGTTCGCCGAATACGGCGTCGGCATCGACCTCGAAGATATCAAGCCGTGGCGCCGCGAGCCGGCGCTGCTCGAGATCAATCCGGCGGCGACGGTGCCGATCCTCGCCGAAGATGGCGAGCCGCCGGTAGTGGGGACGCTGGCAGTAATCCACGCCATCGAGGATCGCTATGTCCCGGCGGCCGTCGCGGGGTTGTTCCCCTCGCACACGGTGCTGCGCAACGAGATGTGGCGGCTGCTCGAATGGGTGCTGGTCAAGCTCAATGACGAAGTGACCCGCTATGTGCTCGAGGAAAAGATCGTCAAGCGCGACCAGCGCGGCATGACGCCGGAGCCCGGCGTGCTGCGCGTCGCCAAGGCCAACCTCGCCGAGCACCTGCACTATTTCAACTGGCTGTTCGCCACCCGGCACTGGATCGCCGGCGACACCATGACCCTCGCCGACTTTGCGCTGGCGGCGCACCTGTCGAGTCTGGACTACCTGGGCGATGTGCAGTGGGACACCTCGCCCGAAACGCGGCAGTGGTATGCCCGCATCAAGTCGCGACCGGCCTTCCGCACCCTGCTCAACGACCGCGTCGCCGGCATGCCGGCCGCGGCGGGCTACGCTGATCTCGATTTCTGACGCAACCCGCGGGCTGTGCTACACCGCCCGGCGTGACAGAAACAAAGCTCCTCGCTGAACTCAGGCAGCGCGCCAAGGACCTCGGCTTCGAGGCATTCGGCGTGGCGCGCGCCGATGCCCGACCGGACCTGCCGGAGAAGCTGGGGACGGCGCTCAAGCGCGACTGGCACGGCGAGATGGCATGGATGGCCGAAACCGCCGAGCGACGCGGCTCGCCCGAGGCCTTGTGGCCGGAGGCCAGGTCGGTGATCGTGGTCGGGATGAACTACGGGCCGGACAGCGACCCGATGGCGGACCTCGCACAGCGCTCGCTCGGCAACATCTCGGTCTACGCGCGCAACCGCGACTACCACGACATCATCAAGGGCAAGCTCAAGGAGTTGGCCGGGCTGCTGAACCGCCGCACCGGGGCAGAAGTGAAGGTGTTCGTCGATACCGCCCCGGTGATGGAAAAGCCGCTGGGGGAGGCGGCCGGCATCGGCTGGCAGGGCAAGCACACCGTGCTGGTCAGCCGCAGCTACGGCTCGTGGCTGTTCCTCGGCGCCATCTTCACGGCGGCCGAACTGCCGAGTGACGAAGCGCATGCCGAGAGCTGCGGCAACTGCCGGCGCTGCCTCGATATTTGCCCGACCAATGCCTTTCCGGCGCCGTTCCAGCTCGATGCCCGGCGCTGCCTCAGCTACCTCAACATCGAGCATCCAGGGCCGATCCCGCTGGAGTTCCGCGCGCCGATGGGCAATCGCATCTATGGCTGCGACGATTGCCTCGCGGTCTGCCCGTGGAACAAGTTCGCCTCTCAAACGCACGAGATCAAACTCAAGGCGCGCGATGAGCTGAAGGCGCCGCCGCTGAACGAATTGCTGCAACTCGACGATGCCGGCTTCCGTATCCTGTTCGCCGGCTCGCCGATCAAGCGGATCGGGCATGCGCGATTCCTGAGGAACGTGCTGATCGCCGTCGGCAACTCTGGCGACGAAGCACTCATCCCGCTGGCCGAAGCGCGGCTGAGCGATCCCGAGCCGTTGATCCGCGGCGCCGCCGTGTGGGCAGTGCGGCGGCTTGTGACGAAAGCGCGCGCGGATGCACTGGCGCTTGCGTTTTTGCCCGATGAAGGCGACATCAGCGTCCAGGCAGAGTGGAGCGCGGTCGTCCAGCCGGCGCGCGCAAACTAGAGTTCTATCTGAGATGCGCCTGTTCTTCTTCGGCATGGGTTACTCCTCGCGCGCCACCGCCCGCGCCCTGCACCTGCTGGCCGACCCCAACATCCCCGTCGCCGGCACCACCCGCAGCGCCGAAGCCGCCGAGTCGGAGGCCGACTCGGCCTACCGCATCCACGTGTTCGACGGTGAGGTGCCGGGCACCACGCTGAGCGAAGACCTGCGCCAGGCGACCCACGTGATCCTCTCGATCCCGCCCGACGAGCGCGGCGATGCGGCGCTGAACCTGCATCGCGCCGATCTCGACGCGGCACCGAACCTCGAGTGGATCGGCTACTTCTCCACCGTCGGGGTGTATGGCGATTTCGGCGGCGAGTGGATCGACGAGGAGGCGCCGACCCGGCCGCTGAACGTGCGCTCGAAGCAGCGGGTCGAAGCCGAACAGGCATGGCGCGACTATGCGAGAGAGCGGGGCGTACCGCTGTTCATCGTGCGGCTGGCCGGTATTTACGGCCCTGGCCGCTCGGCCTTCGACAAGCTGCGTGAGGGCACGGCGCGCCGCATCGTCAAACCGAACCAGGTGTTCAACCGCATCCATGTCGCCGATATCGGCCGGATCACGGCCCGCGCCGCGCTCAGCGACCTCGACGGCACCTACAACCTCGCCGATACCGAACCGGCGCCGCCGCAGGATCTCGTCACCTATGCGGCCCAGGTGATGGGGATCGAGCCGCCGGCCGAGGTGCCGTTCGAGACCGCCGAAATGACGCCGATGGCGCGGAGCTTCTACTCCGACAACAAGCGCGTCTCGTCCAAGAAAGTGCTGGCGGCGCTCGGCGCCGACCTGCTCTATCCAACCTATCGCGAAGGTCTCGACGCCATCTGGAAAGGCCGGCAATGAGCGCTCCCAAGCCTGCCACGCCGCCGCAGCGCGTGGTGCTCGACGGCCGCTATGTGCGGCTCGAACCACTGACCATGGCGCATGCGGCCGACCTGTTCGAGGCCTCGAACGTCGTGGATGGCGACGAGCGCTTCGCCTATCTTGGCGACTATGCACCCAAGGCGCAGGCGGACACCGAAGGGTTCATCCAGAGCGTCGTCGGCAAGGCCGATCCGATGCTGTTTGCCGTGATCGACAAGTCGACCGGCAAGGCCGGCGGCCGGCAGGCGCTGATGCGCATCGTGCCCGAGCACGGGGTGATCGAGATCGGCTCGATCTATTGGGGCCCGGCCATTGCCCGCACGCCGCGGGCCACCGAGGCACTGTACCTGTTCGCCCGCCACATCTTCGAGGATCTCGGCTATCGCCGCTTCGAGTGGAAGTGCAACGACCGGAACGAACCGTCGAAGCGCGCCGCGCAGCGCTTCGGCTTCACCTACGAAGGGCTGTTCCGCCAGCACATGATCATGAAGGGCGAGAACCGCGACACGGCATGGTTCTCGATGCTCGACAACGAGTGGCCGGCGAGGAAGGCCGAGTTCGAGCGCTGGCTCGATCCGGGCAATTTCGATGCCGATGGGCGGCAGAAGACGTCGCTGAAGGCTGGCTAGCCCGGCAGACTATCGCCCGGGAAACTGCGACCGGCGTAGACCTCGAAGGTGAGCCAGCCGGCCTTGATGGCGGGATCGTCGGCCATCAGCGCGCGGGTTTCCTCGACGCTGGTGGTGAAGAGCCCGATCCCGGCCATTGCGGTGTCGGTGGCAAGCGGCACCACCACCGCGAGCTGGCCGGCGGCGCGGAGCGCGAAGTTGCGCCGGCCATGTTCCCAGATGACGCTGCGGTCGCCGTCGGCCTGGTAGTTCGGCCCCTTCTTCAGCACCAGCACACTGTAGGGGTGCGCCTTGCCCAGCATGTCGCGCATGTAGTCGTCGGTAATCTCGATCATCGCTGAGCTCCCTCGCTGCGCGAGCTTGCCGCGTCGGCGGCTAGAGCGCCAGTGTCAGTTGCTCGGGCGGCACGGTGATTTCGCGCTCGATGGCCGCCTTCAGCAGTTCGAGATCTTCCGGCCGGCTGAGGCGATGGTCGCCATCGGGGATCAGGGTGAAGGTCACCGGGTCGGTGAGCAGGTGCTGCACCAGCCGCATGGCGTGCTCGCGCGGCACGTCGGGGTCCTTGCCGCCCTGGAGGATGGTCACCGGCGCGCCGACATCGATGCCGCGGCCGAACATCAGGTGATGCTGGTTGCCGTCCTCGATCAGCCGCGCCGTATAGGGATAGGGCTCGGCCGAATATTGCGAGGGACGCTGCACCACGCCATCGCGCTTCAGCGCCGCGAGCTGCGTCTTGGTCATCCGCTTGGTCATCAGCTCGGCCGTCGCATCCACCGCCGGGGCAATCAGCACCAGCGCCTTGATCCGGTCGCCCTGCCCCTGCCGGTTGAGCTCGCGCGCCATCAGCAGCGCCAGCCAGCCGCCGAGCGAGGAGCCGACGATCACCTGCGGGCCGGAGGTCGTCGCGAATACCGCCAGCGATTCCTCGAGCCAGCGGCTCACCGTACCGTCGAGAAAGTCGCCGCCGGACAGGCCATTGCCGGAATGATCGAGCCGGGTGACGGCGAGGCCCTTTTCGGCGCCGAACGCATCGAGCGCGGTGGCCTTGGTGCCGGCCATGTCGGAGCGATAGCCGTTGAGCCAGAAGATGCCCGGCGATTTTCCCGGCCGGCGCAGCATGGCAATGCGACGCGCCGCGCTGCCTTCACCCACCTCCAGATACTCAACCGCGGGTTCCATGCCTGCCGACTCCATCTCTCAGTTGCCGGCGTTTTGCCCCGCGTTAGCCTTCGCGGCAACAGTTTGTCATCAAACCGCGCCTCGCTGCTGTTTCTTGTCTGTTCCGGTGTTGACTTATGGCCGACGCAGCACGATTTTAGCCGCGATTTCCCGCCGCTCCGGTAACAATCGAAGGATCGCCTCCCATTCGTCGTCCCATGAGACCCGTCGCGCCCCAGAAAGATGGGCCGCAATCCAACGAAGATATCTCCTCCCCCGATGTCCAGCTGATCGATGCCGAAGGCGCCAACCGTGGCGTCGTACGGACGCGCGAGGCTTTGGCCGAGGCGCAGGAGCAGGGACTCGATCTCGTCATCATCTCCCCCAATTCGGTCCCGCCGGTTGCCAAGATGCTCGATCTGGGCCGCTTCAAATATGCTGCCCAGAAGAAGGCAGCCGAGGCGCGCAAGAAGCAGAAGGTGATCGAGGTCAAGGAAATCCAGCTGCGTCCGAACATCGACACGCACGATTACGAGACCAAGATGAAGGCGGTGCACCGCTTCCTCGAAGACGGGGACCGGGTGAAGGTGACGATGCGCTTCCGCGGCCGCGAGATGGCGCACCAGGAACTGGGCATGCAGCTCCTGGTCAAGGTGCAGAACGAACTCGAGGCCAAGGCCAAGGTCGAATCCGCGCCCCGCTCGGAAGGCCGCCAGATGGTGATGGTGCTGGCGCCGAAGTAAGGCGACAGCGATATGAGTCAGCAAGGGCGGCCTGCGGGTCGCCCTTTGTTTTTGCCCCGTGCGTTTGGCTCCACCCCCTCCCAGCCTCCCCCATCAAGGGGGAGGTGAAGAGCTGAGCTTGTCGCTCGATCGCACCTGACACACCGGCCGGCACCTCCCCCTTGATGGGGGAGGCTGGGAGGGGGTGGGGCAGCAGACCACTACCCCCGCCGCCCCACCACCCCAGCCAGCGCCACCAGCAGCCAGCCGACGATCAGCCCGCCGCCGCCGAGCGGCGCCGCCAGCGCGAACAGCGGGGTGCCCATCAGCGAGCGCGCCGCTAGATCGCCGGCGAACAGCACCAGCCCAAGCAGCAGCACGATGCCGGCGGCCGTCGCCACGCGGCCGGCCACCAGGCTTAGGCCGATCAGCACCGGTGCATGCAGCAGGAGGAAGTTGGCGGCAATGCCGAGATTGTCGTCGCCGGCATGGCTGGCGCGGGCCGCCGCGGCGACGCCGAGCGCACCGCAAAGGCCGGCGGCTACCAGCAGCAGGCGGGGCGCAGTTCCAGTTTCAGCCATCGAACACTCCGTAGCAGGAATCATCGCCCGCGTCGGTGTCGAGACTATCCGCAGCCACGCAATCAGAAAGGCCGGGGATCGCTCCCCGGCCTTTCTCATGCGTAGGTGTGCAAGGCTTACGCCGCGAGCTTCAGCCAGGTCGGGGCGATCGCGGTACCCTGGCCGAGGCCGTAGCCGAAGCGGATGTTCAGCATGCCGACCGGCTCGACCAGCCGGGCGCCATCGAGGCCGCCGACCTTCTCGACCGCGAAGCCCGAAGCGGTGACCAGCTCGGCAACCGCGTCGACTGCCGCAGCATCATTGCCGGCAAGGAACACCGGGACGTTCTGCGTGGCGCTGACCGGGGTGTCGAACAGGCTGGCGAAGATGGTGTTGTAGCCCTTGACCAGCTTGGCCGAGGGGGCGGCCGCCTGCAGTTCTTCGGCCGCCGAGGTGGTGTGGCCGATGGCGAGGCCGGAGAAATCCGCCTTCACCGGGTTGGAGATGTCGACGACGATCTTGCCGCTCAGCGGCAGCTTGCCGGCGAGCTCGAGTGCGGCGCCATAGGGCAGCGCCAAAACGACGATATCGGCGGCGAGCACGGCACTCTTGTAGTCGGTGACGGTGGCGCCGAGCGAGGCGGCGAACTCGCCGGCGGCGGCCGGGTTGGAGGCGCCGAGCACCAACTGCGTCTTGCCGGCGAGACGCTTGGCAAGACCCTTGCCCATGTTGCCGAGACCGAGAATTGCGGTGGTGGTCATTTGGAGAAACTCCCTGCTGCGATTGCGATGACCCTTATCTAGAGGCCCGCGCCGCGGTATAGAATTGCAGCTCACTGCGCTTCACTGTTGCACTGGAGTATCGAATGGCCGAGCTGACCAACCTCGAAACCTTCGTCGCGACGGTCAAATCCGGCAGCTTTGCCGGGGCGGCGCGGCTGCTGGGCATTTCGCCCGCCATGGTCGGACGCCGCATCCAGGCCCTCGAGGAGGATCATGGCGCCCGGCTGATCGAACGCACGACGCGGGCGCAGCGGCTGACCGAACTGGGCGAGAGTTTCTTTGCCCAGGCCGAGACGGTGCTCGAGGCGGTCGCGGAACTCGACGATCTCACCCGCACCGAACCGGGAAAACTCTCGGGCCGCATCCGAGCCACCGGCCCGGCGACGCTCGGCATCCACCGGCTCGCCGGCATCGTTGCCCGGTTCTGCGAGCAGAACCCGGCGGTGACGGTGGAACTCAGCCTCAACGACCGCCGCGCCGACCTGATTGCCGAGGGTTTTGACGTCGCGATCCGGGTCGGCGAGTTGCAGGCCTCGACGATGATCGCCCGGCGCATCGGCACCTACCGCTTCCGCTGCGTCACGTCGCCCGGCTATGCCTCGCAGTTCGGACTGCCGGCGACGCCCGAGGAATTGCGGCAGCATCGCTGCATCCTCAATCTCAACATGAGCCCACGCAACCGCTGGCCGTTCATCGGCCCCGGCGGCGCCTCGGTGGTCGCCGAGGTGGAAGGCGGCTTGCAGATCGACAACGGTGAGGCGCAACTGGCAGCGGCGCTGGAAGGCGCAGGCATCGTCTACCTGCCGATCGACCTCGTCGCCGAGCCGTTGCGCCAGGGCCGCCTGGTGGAAGTGCTGCCGCACTGGCAGCGCATGACGCTGCCGATCCACCTGGTCTATCCGTCACGCCGCCTGGTACCGCGCCGGCTGAGCGCGTTCATGGAGGCCATCGCCGCCGGCCTCAAGGATACTGCCTGACAATACTGCGATCATCAGCTGATTAACTGTACTGACAAACTACGGGCACCGGCAGGTCGGCCCAATACTGGCGCGATCTGTAGCATTCTCGTAAAATGCCAGCATGAGTGTGGCAGTCAGTACCGTGTCGGCGTCGGACTATCTGCGGGGCCTGCTCGATCGCGAAGCGGTCGACCACGGCCCCGGCTCGGCCATGGCGCAGATCGAAGGCAAGCTCGCCGCACTTTGCCAGGCGTGGGGCAGTCGGCACATCATCGACGTGTCCCCCGGCGGTGGCTTCGAGAAATCGATGGCCAACCGCAGCGGCATCAGCATCGACTACGTGGTGTGGATTCACGCCCAGTCGGAGCACCGCATCAGCGAAATCTACGAGTCGATGTTCTCGTCGTTCCGGCGGCTCGGCCTCGCCCCGGTCCGGCGCAACGTCACGCTGGCGCTGAACCTGGGTCACCTGGTGGTCGACCTGTTGCCGGCCAAGCGTCTGTCGATGGTTTCCGACATCCACGAGATCTACTCGGCCCGCCGCGGCATCGCCATCACCACCAACCTCCACCAGCATGTGCTCGACAGCCACGATGCCGGTTGGCAGGAGGAGGTGCGGATCCTGAAACTGTGGCGCGACCAGAACGGGCTGGATTTTCCGTCCTATTACCTGGAGCTCGCGACACAGGCAGCGCTACGCCGCCGGCCGGCGGGGGCGTTGGCCGATAATGTCTGGGTGGCGCTGGGTTTCTTCGAGCGCCTCCTCGTGCCGCGCGCCATGCTCGACCCGGCAAACGCCGCCAACATTGTTTCCGATGAGCTGACCGCAGCGCAGAAGCGCTCGATCGCGCTGGCCGCGGCGGCGGCGCGCAGCGGCCGGCCATGGTCGGAGATCGTGCGCTGAGCTGGCATGCTGCAGCCCCACCCCACCCAGCTCCGCTAGGCCGCTGACGCGGCCAGCTGCGCTACCCTCCCCATCAAGGGGAGGGAGACGATAGAGCCGAAGCCGCGGTAGGCGTCTCCCTCCCCTTGTGGGGAGGGCAGCAAAGCTTGTGAGCGAAGCGAACTAGCGTCGCTGGGTGGGGTTGCCCCACACTCCAGCGCAGCAACCCTGCCTTAAGTCACAACACGCTATGATGACCTCTCACCTCCCGGGGAGGGGACCCGTGTTCGACCACAAGGAAACCTTGTTTCATGTCGCCAGCCAGTTGGCCCGCCGGCTGGCCAACCATCTGCGCGAAGCGCTGGAGCCGTTCGGGCTGCACCCGGCGCAGTTCACGGCGCTCAGCGAGATCGCCGAGCGCGAGGGGCTGACCCAGGCCGAACTGGTGGCCCGGCTCGATCTCGAGCAACCGGGCGTCGCCCGCACGCTCAGCGGGCTTGAAGCCGATGGCTGGATCGAGAAGGCGTCGATCGGCAAGGGCCGGGCGCAGGGGCTCTATCTGAGCCCCAAGGCCAAGAGCGTGCTGCCCGAGGCGGCCGTCGCGGCCGCCCGGGCTGACCGCCAGGCGCTTGCCAGCCTTTCGAAGACCGAAGCGGCGCACCTGATCGACGGGCTCAGCGAGCTCGCTGCGGCCAACCGGAGCTAAGGCATTCGCGACGGCGAGGCAGGGAGTCTCAACGCCCACCGGCGTCATTCCCGCGCAGGCGGGAACCTAGTGGGATGTTGCAACACCAGTGGAAGCTACGGGATCCCACTGGGTCCCCGCCTGCGCGGAGATGACGCTGGTGGAAGCTCAAGGTCGAGCTCCAACCACCATACAGATCCAACCTGGCAGCAAGACGCTCTAGCGCTCGGCAACCACCTGGGCGGCGAGCGGCTCCGGATCGGCAAAGGGCTTGGGCAGCAGCACGAATACCGCCAGCGCCAACAGCCAGATGGCGCCACGCAGTTGCGCCTTGCTGATGGTCAAGGGCGGGCGGCGCGCCGACTTGGGCGCAAACAGGTCGGTCATCGAACGCTTCCCGGATGATGCGCCCTCGGCGGGGCACTTGCCGGGATCAGGGCAGAACGATATTACGCGGCGATGACAGCAGCGCCGCCCTCTTGCGTCGGCTCCGCTTTCCCCCTATACACCCGCCTTCTCGACGGGCCGCCCGGCCAAAAGGCATGCCGTGGCGATCCCGAATGCAGGCTCTAGCGAGCCGCCTCTAACCAGGACAGCAAAATGCCAAAGATGAAGACTAAATCGGGCGCCAAGAAGCGCTTCAAGATGACCGCGACCGGCCGCGTCAAGGCTGGCGTCGCGGGCAAGCGGCACCGTCTCCTTAGCCACGACGCCGACTACATTCGCTCGCATCGGGGGACCAAGATCCTCAAGAAGGGCGATGAAAGCCTGGTCAAGTGGTACATGCCGTATAACCGTTAAGGAGCGCCGATAGATGTCACGCGTTAAGAGAGGCGTTACCGCCCACGCCCGTCACAAGAAGGTTCTTAAGGCCGCTTCCGGTTTTTACGGTCGCCGCAAGAACACCATCCGTACCGCCAAGGCCGCCGTCGACAAGGCCGGCCAGTACGCGTACCGCGATCGCCGGGTCAAGAAGCGCAACTTCCGCGCGCTCTGGATCCAGCGCATCAACGCCGCCGTGCGCGACCACGGCCTGACCTACGGTCGATTTATCGACGGCCTCAGCAAGGCCGAGATTGCCGTCGACCGCAAGGTGCTCTCCGATCTCGCGATCACCGAGCCCGCAGCGTTCGCCGTGCTGGTTGCCCAGGCCAAGAAGGCCCTGGGGTATCTCGAGAAGCTCGAGACCACCACGCACCAGCGCGTTTCCGCGTAAGCGTAGCCGGCAAGACCACCCTCGCCTTTTCTGAGGCCCTAAGCTAAGCCTTGCGCCGCCCCGAAACCGGGGATGGCGCGGGGCTTTTGTTTTTGGTCCCGACGCCGCCCAAACACGGTGTCACCCCGGCGCAGGCCGGGGCCCATCCTGAGATCTCAAGATGGATACCGGCCTTCACCGGTATGACAGCGGTGAGAGTGGCAACGAAGCGAACGATAAATGGAACACCACATGTCTCTCGACGCTCAGATCGCCACCCTCCGCGCCGAAATCGGCACTGCCGTCGCGTCCGCCAGCGATGAAGGCGCCATCGAAGCGGTGCGCGTCGCGGCGCTCGGCAAGAAAGGCTCGGTTTCGGCCCTTCTCGCCACGCTCGGCGGCATCGCGCCGGAAGAGCGCAAGTCCGCCGGCGCCGCCATCAACGGGCTGAAGACCGAGGTCACGGCGCTGATCGAAGCCCGCGCCGCCGATCTCGCCAAGGCGGCCCTCGATGCCCGCCTCGCCGCCGAGCGGGTCGACGTCACCCTGCCGGTCCGCCCCTCGCCTACTGCCGAAGGCCGTATCCACCCGGTCAGCCAGGTGATCGACGAGATCACCGCGATCTTCTCCGACATGGGGTTCTCGATCGCCGAAGGGCCCGATATCGAGACCGACTGGTACAACTTCACCGCGCTCAACTTCCCCGAGGGACATCCGGCGCGCGAGATGCACGATACCTTCTTCATGGCGCCGTCGCCGGACGGGGTGAAACGGGTGCTCCGCACCCACACCTCGCCGGTGCAGATCCGCACCATGCTGAAGGGCAACGAGAAGCCGCAGGCGCCCTACCTCACGCCGGCGATCGATCCGCCGATCCGCGTCGTGATGCCCGGCCGCACCTATCGGCACGACTCCGACCAGACGCACACGCCGATGTTCCACCAGGTCGAAGGCCTGGTCATCGACAAGTCCAGCCATATCGGCCAGCTGCGCTGGGTGCTGGAGGAGTTCCTCAAGGCCTTCTTCGAGGTCGACAACGTGACGTTGCGGTTCCGGCCGAGCTTCTTCCCGTTCACCGAGCCGTCGATGGAAGTCGACGTACAATGCGACCGCTCGGGCGCCGAGGTGAAGATCGGCGAAGGCAATGACTGGCTGGAGATTCTCGGCTGCGGCATGGTGCACCCGAACGTGCTGCGCAATTGCGGGCTCGATCCCGACGTCTACCAGGGCTTTGCCTGGGGCATGGGCATCGATCGCATCGCCATGCTCAAGTACGGCATGAACGATCTGCGCGCCTTCTTCGACGCCGACAAGCGTTGGCTCGATCACTACGGCTTCCGTCCGCTCGACCTGCCGACCCTGTTCGGGGGCCTGAGCAGCTGATGCGATCGCTGCTCGCCGCCCTCGCGATGGTGACGCTCATCTCCCCGGCACTGGCCGAGGAGATGGTCGCCTGCACGCCCGAGCACTATTACAACTCGAGCGAGAGCCCGCCGCTGATCATCGAGATCGACCGGGCGCGAGGCGCCGGGTCGCGAGTGACGGTGATCGACCTCGAGAGCGGCGCCTATCGCGAGCATTTCATCGGCTCGGCCAACGATACGATCGAGGCAGGCAGCCTGAAGGTGGTGAATCCGGGTTCGCTGCGCGAGCGCATCGACTTCGTGGCGCTCGACGCGAGCAGCGGGTTTCTCCTCCGCATCAGCCTGATTGACCAGGACATGCCGTTCGTCCGCGTCGATGCCGAAGGCACCGTCGCCTCGGGCCATTGCACCTACGTGAGCGAGTTGCCGCGATGAGCCTGCAGCCGCCCATCGCACCGGGGCAATCGGAGCTCTGCACCTTCGTCGTCACCGACATCGAGTCCGACGGGCATAACCCGCTGGAAAGCTCGATGCTGAGCTTTGCCTCAGTGGCGGTCGACATCTCGGGCAGAGTGCTCGACGAGTTCGAGGCGGTGCTGACGCCGCGTGCCGACCGCCAGCCGAACGCCGACACGATGGCCTGGTGGGCGACGCAACCGGACGCCTACAAGTGGGCAACCACCAACCCGCAAGACCCTCACGTGGTGATGCCGCGCTACGCCGAATGGGTCGAGGCCCTGCCCGGCTTCCGCGTCTTCGCGGCGGCGCCGATGATCTTCGACGGCTTGTGGATGGACCACTACCTCTGGGAATTCGCCGGCACTCGGGTGATGGGCGGCCCCTACAAGAGCCGGCAGATTTTCCGCGGCGGCGGGGTCTGCCTCTACACCATGGCCGGCACGCTGCGCGGCGCCGAGTACACCAAGTGGGGCATGCAGCGCGTGCCGCCGGCCTGGTACGGCCACATCGAACACACCCACCGCGCCATCGACGACGCGCGCGGTTTCGCCAATGTCCTCGCCAAACTCTTCGAGATCAGCGGGCAGTTGCCCAAGATCGAAGCGACCGAAAGCATCTACAAATGAAGTTCACTCTCGACTGGCTGAAAGAACACCTCGACACCACTGCTTCGGCCGAGGAGATCGGCAAGGCGCTGACCATGGTGGGGCTCGAGGTCGAAGAGATCGTCGACACCGCCGAGAAGCTCCGGCCGTTCGTGGTGGCCCATGTGGTGGAAGCCAAGCCTCATCCGAACTCGGACCATCTCAACCTCTGCAAGGTCGATGCCGGCACCGGCACGCTGATCGACGTGGTGTGCGGCGCGCCGAACGCGCGGACCGGCATGAAGTCGGTGTTCGCCTTCCCCGACACCTACATCCCGGGCAAGGATTTCACGCTCAAGGCCGGCGTAGTGATCCGCGGCGCCCCATCGAACGGCATGCTCTGCTCGGCCGCCGAACTCGAGCTCAGCAACGACCATGACGGCATCATCGAGCTGCCTCAGGACGCACCGGTCGGCGTCGCCTATGTCGATTACGCCAAGCTCGGCAGCACGCTGATCGACATCTCGATCACCCCCAACCGCGGCGATGCCACCGGCGTCTATGGCGTGGCGCGCGACCTCGCGGCGTTCGGCATCGGGACACTGAAGGCTACCGACATGTCGCCGGTGCCATCCAACGGGCCGAGCCCGATCCCGCCGCTGCCGCATCAGTTCGCGGCCGGCGAGCCCAAGGCGATCCGCAAGTTTGCCGGCCGCTACTTCAAGGGCATCAAGAACGGCCCGTCGCCCGATTGGCTGCAGCAGCGGCTGCGCGCCGTCGGTCTTCGCCCGATCAATGCGGTCGTCGATATCACCAACCTGGTGTCGCTCGGCTGGGGCCGGCCGCTCCACGCCTATGACGCCGACAAGATCGTCGGCCAGGCGGTGCTGCGCAATGCCAGGCCAGGCGAAGCATTCGATGCGCTCGACAACAAGCTCTACGCGCTCGACGAGACGATGACGGTGATCGCCGACGACCAGGGGCCGCTCTGCCTCGGTGGGGTGATGGGCGGCATCCGCTCGGGCACCACCGAGGAAACGGTGAACGTCTTGATGGAATGCGCCAGCTGGGACCCCGACCTCATCGCGCAGACCGGCCGCAAGACCGGGATCGTCTCCGACGCCCGCTATCGGCTGGAGCGCTCGGTCGATCCGGCGCTCACCGAGCCAGGGCTCGAACTCGCCACCCGGCTGATGCTGGAGCTGGTGGGCGGCGAGGCGATGGAGCCGGTGATTTCCGGCGAGGACGTGTTCCCCAACACGGTGGTCGAGTTCCCGCTGAGCGAAGTCGAACGCCTGACCGGGCTCGAGACCACCGCCAGCGAGATCGAAGCCATTCTCGGCCGCCTCGGCTTCAAGCTTGAGGGCGCCGGTCCGACCCGCAAGGTGCACGTGCCGTCGTGGCGCCCCGATATCACCATGAAGGCCGACCTCGCCGAGGAAGTGATGCGCATGGTGGGGGTCGACAACGTGCCGGTCGATCCGCTGCCGCGGCTCAATCACGTGGCGCCGCGCATGCTGACCACGCTGCAGAACCGCCGCCGCCTTGCCCGCCGGACGCTGGCGGCGCGCGGGCTCGACGAGGCCGTGACCTGGTCGTTCATCCCGGAGGCGGAAGCCAGGCGCTTCGGCGGCGGCGCGGTCGAGCTGAAGCTCGCCAACCCGATCGCCTCCGAACTCACCGACATGCGCCCCTCGCTGCTGCCGGGGCTGCTCGGGGCTGCCAGCCGCAACACCAATCGCGGCCTCAGCGAGTTGAAGCTGTTCGAAGTGGGCCAGGTGTTCCACTCGGTGCTGCCCGAGGGGCAGCGCACCTATGCCTCGGGCATCCGGCTCGGCGGGGCGCGCCACTGGCAGTCGCAGAACGGCAAGGTTTCGGTGTTCGACGCCAAGTCGGATATCGCCGCCCTGCTCGACGTCATGGGTCATGACATCGACAAGCTGCAGCTGGTGGCCGAACCGGCCGCCTGGAGCCATCCGGGCCGCGGCGGTCGCATTCAGCTCGGCCCCAAACTGACCATCGGCTGGTTCGGCGAGATCCATCCGAGCGAGCTCGAAGCGTTCGATCTCACCGGCCCGGTGGCGGCGTTCGAGCTCGATCTCGATGCGATCCCCGAACCGCGCAAGAAGCCCACCCGCTCCAAGCCGGCGCTCAAACTCAGCGACCTGATGCCGCTGAGCCGCGACTTCGCCTTCCTCGTCGACCGTTCGGTGCCGGCGGCGACGATCCTGCGCGCTGCCAAGAACGCCGACAAAACGCTGATCACGGAAGTGTCGGTGTTCGACGTGTTCGAGGGCAAGGGCATTGCCGAAGACAAGAAGTCGGTCGGTATCGCCGTGACGCTGCAGCCCAGCGACAAGACGCTGACCGACGAGGAAATCGAGAAAGTCGCAGCCAGCGTCGTCGCGGCGGTGAGCAAGGCGACAGGCGGCGTGCTGAGGACCTGAGGCGGGGATGACAGCGGACGGCAAACGCGAGGCGATCGGCGAGACGGCTCCAGAGGGGCTGCCGGTGGCCGAGCTGCCGCTGGCGCCGCTCAGCCCCGCCGCCGCGAGTGAAGCCTTGCTGCGCCGCGCCATGCTGGTGGTGGCGATCGGACTGTCGTGTATCCTGGGCTATCTCACCACCTACGCGCTGCTGGCGATCTCGCTGGCGGTGTTCGCCTTCTTTGCGGTGCGGCGGGCGACGGTGAAGATCGGCTTCGATTTGCCGGCCAAGCTGTTCCTCGGCGCCTTCACGCTGTTGTTCATCAGCGCCGTGGTGACGATGCGGCAGCCGTCGGACCTGCTGCTGACGCTCAACTTCTCGGCCATGCTGCTCTACGCGCCGCTGGCGCTGCTGTTCCGGCGCGCCGCGGCTCCCGCCAACAGCCGCAAGCTCGCCGACTTCGCTCTGTTCGGCAGCGCGGCAGGGCTGTTGATGGCGCTCTACTTCAACTACGTGGAGGGCATGCAGCGCGCCGGGCTCGGCTCGCCCATCACCGATCCGATCCGGCTGTCCAACACGGCGCTGCTGCTCGGCTTCTTCGCCATGATCGGCGCCGCGGCGGCCACCGGCCGGCAACGCTTCATCTACCTCATCGGTCCGTTGATGGCGCTGGCGGTGATCTTCGCCTCCGGCTCGCGCGCCGCGCTGGTCGCCTTCCCGGTGCTGCTGTTCGTCGCCGCCGTGCTGCTGGTGCGGCACAAGCTGCTGGCCGCGCTGGTGAGTGTTGCGGTGCTCGCGGCCTTCGGGCTCATCGCCTATTTCGCCGACCTGGCCGGGGCCCGTTCATCATCGATGTTCGACATTCTGAGCCGGCTGGCGGGCGGCGACAATCCGGCGGACCTCGGCACCACCATCCGCTTCATCCTCTATCGCGCCGGCGCCCAGGCGTTCACCGACGCGCCACTGTTCGGGCATGGCTGGGGACAGCTGATGACGGCGATCGTCCCCTACCTCGCGGTCTATGAGCTGGTGCATGCGCAGCTGCCGCACCTGCACAACGACGCCCTGAACTTCGCTGTCGCCTCGGGCCTGTTCGGCCTCGTGGTCTACCTGCTGCTGCTGGTGCTGCCGGTGATCAGCTGCATCTTCAGCCCGCGCGACAGCCAGTACCGCACCCGGCTCTATGGCTGCAGCCTGCTTTCGGTCAGCTACCTGGTGCTGGGGCTGCCCGACACCATGCTGAGCTTCCCGCTGCACAATACGCTCTATGTGGTGCTGACGGCGGTGCTGCTGAACTATTGCAGGGATGAGCGGGCTTAGAGGAAGGCCGCCCGGCTATCGTGCCCGGCAGCTTCCCCTCTCTTGCGATTTCTAAAGGCTTAGCGAAGGGCTAAGCCCAAGAAATCGCTTCTCTCCCGCAAGGGGAGAGATGACGGAGAGGCCGGTGGCCGCTTGCCGGCAGACCGTTCTTCGACGCGCCGCCAGTGCCGCACGCCCCATCTCCCCCTTGGCGGGGGAGAAAGCGAAAACTTGGACTTAGCGCAGCTAAGTCCCTAGTTTTCGCCAGAGAGGGGGTGCGGAGCCACGGTGCCTCCCAGGTGTCAGCGTCCCGGGCGGCTGTCGATCATCCCACCTTTGGCAGCCGCGTCGATGGCGGCGACTTCCTCGGCCGAGAGCTCGAGGTTGTCGAGGACGCCGAGGCAATCCTTGAGCTGTTCGAGAGTGCGGATGCCGATCAGCGCCGAGGTGACCTCTTGCTTGCGCAGCACCCAGGCGAGCGCCAGCTGCACCATGGTTTGCTTCCGCGCCCTGGCGATCTCGCCGAGCTTGTCCACCGCCTCGAGGATGCGGGGCTCGAGCCGGTTGGCCGACAGCGAATAGTTCTCCGAGGCGCGGGTGCCGCTGAGGTCGCCCTTCAGGCTGTTGTACTTGCCCGACAGGATCCCCTGCTGCAGCGGCGAGAAGGCGATGATGCCGACGCCCAGTTCGTCGCAGGCGGCCATGGTGCCGTCTTCCTCGATCCAGCGGTTGAGGATCGAGTAGTTCGGCTGGTGGATCAGGCAGGGCACGCCCATATCCTTCAGAATCCGCACGGCCTCGCGCGTCTCTCTTTCCGGATACATCGAGATGCCGACATAGAGCGCCTTGCCCTGCCGGTGCAGGTGGGCCAGCGCCCCCATGGTCTCCTCGAGCGGCGTCTCGGAGTCGTAGCGGTGCGAGTAGAAGATATCGAAATACTCGATGCCCATCCGCTTCAGGCTCTGGTCGGCCGAAGCAAGGATGTACTTGCGCGAGCCGCGATCGCCATAGGGGCCTTCCCACATGGTCCAGCCGGCCTTGGACGAGATGATCATCTCGTCGCGATAGGGGCGGAAATCGCGCGCCATCACGTCGCCGAACAGCTCTTCGGCGGCGCCCGGCGGGGGCCCGTAATTATTGGCGAGGTCGAAATGGGTGACGCCCTTGTCGAAGGCGTAGCTCAGCATTTCGAAGGCGCTGGGATAGTCGCGCGTGCCGCCGAAATTCTGCCACAGCCCCAGGCTGATCACCGGCAGTTTCAGCCCGGACCGTCCGGTGTAGCGATACTGCATGCCGCTGCCATAGCGAGCGTCATTGGCCCGATAGGTCATCTCATCCTCCCGAATATATGTCCGATTTGCCCGTTGCCGTCGGCGGATGCTACACCCGCCCGCAATGATCGAGCCGCAAGAAACCGCCGCCAATCTGTCTGAACGCCTGAACCGTTTCAAGGTGCTGGCGCTCTACAAGTTTGCGGATTTCAAAGATTGTGCCGTGCTGAAGCATGAGCTGGCACTGTTCTGCTGCGCCCGCGGTATCCGCGGCACCTTCATCCTCGCACCCGAGGGGATCAACGGCACGGTGGCCGGCGCACCCGACGCCATCGACGAGCTGATGGCGTGGTTCGAAACGGCGCCGCTCTGGGCCGGCCGGCTGGCCGGCGCCGAGGCAAAATTCTCTGGGGCCAGCGAGATGCCGTTCCTCAGGATGAAGGTGCGGCTGAAGCCCGAGATCGTGACGCTGCGGGCGCCCGAGGCCGACCCGAACAGGCTCCGTGGCACCTATGTCGAGCCGCGCGACTGGAACCGGTTGATCAGCCGCAACGATGTGACGCTGATCGATACCCGCAATGACTACGAAGTGAAGCTCGGCAGCTTCAGCAACGCCCGCGACCCCGGGACGCAGAGCTTCACCGAGTTCAAGGATTACGTGGCGAAGCTCGATCCGGCGCAGCACCCCAAGGTGGCGATGTTCTGCACCGGCGGCATCCGCTGTGAGAAGGCCTCGGCCTATATGCTCCAGCAGGGGTTCAAGGAGGTGTTCCACCTCAAGGGTGGCATCCTCAAATATCTCGAGACGGTCCCCGAAGCCGAAAGCCGCTTCAATGGCGAGTGCTTCGTGTTCGACGAGCGGGTTTCAGTGGTGCATGGCCTGGCTGAAGGCGAAGCCGTGCTCTGCCGCGCCTGCCGCAACCCGATGCTGCCGGATGAAGCCGTGGGCTCGCTGTGTCACAGTTGCGCCGAGGCGGCTCCCGCAGGGGCCAGCGAACGCGAGCGGCAGATGGAGCTGGCCCAGGCGCGGGGCGAGGCGCATCTGGGCGATGACGCAGCGGCGGCGGCGGCGCGCAACAAGGCGGCGAAGCTCCTGCGGCGGAAGCAGTCGGTCGACTGATAGAGACCTGCTTCAGTCAGCACGCATTGGTCAGCAATACTGACATATTTCTGTTGACATTCCTCGATCCCCACTATCAGCATGTCCAATGTAAAGGCCCCCTCCGGGGCCTGACGGTGCAACCTGCATAAGCCGGGCCTATCATGGACCTCGACCAGATCAGAACCTTCGACCGGATTGCGCAGGATCTGAGCTTCACCAAAGCGGCGGCCAAGCTCAACGTCACGCAGGCGACGGTGTCGATGCGGATGCGAGCGCTCGAGGACCTGTTGGGCGTGCCGCTGTTCCATCGCGGCCGCAACATCACGCTGACCGACCAGGGGATGACCTTCCTGCCCTATGCACGCCGCATCCTGCAAGCCGCGCAGGAGGCCAGGGAAGCGCTGCGCCGGGTGGAGCGCGGGCGGGTGTCGATCGGTTCGCTCCGCAGCCTCGTCTCGCCGCTGGTCACCGAGTCGCTGTTGCGCTTCCAGCAGAAATACCCCTCGGTCGATGTGGTGATCCATGAGGGACGACAGAGCCAGATCGCCGCCATGCTGCGCGAGCGCGATATCGAGCTCGGCATCCTCTGCTGGCCGAACCTCGATCCGCTGATCACCGACCTGGTGCCGCTGCTGGTGCTGCGTGAACGGGTGCCGATGGTGACGACGCCGCAGATCGCTGCCGAGCTGGGGCTCGAACCCAGGATCGAGGACGTCCTGAAACGGGTGCCGCGACTGATCTCGATCAACTGGTGGCAGGTCTATCCCGATGCGGCCCTGGCGCTGTTCCGCCGCGCCCCGGTGTCGGTCGAACTCCCCACCGGCCCGGCCCGGCGCATCGCCATCCGCGGCGAGGGCGTCGGCTTTTTCGTCTACTCCGCCGTTGCCGATGACATCGCCGCCGGACGCCTCACCGAGATCACCCCGGTCGATGTCGACCCGGTGCATCGCGACATCGCCATGGTGGTGCGCAACGCCTCGGTGCTCGATCGGGAGATGCTCAGGGATTTCGCCACCGAGATCGCCGAGGAGTGCAGGAAGAACGGCACGATCCTCGAGACGACGCTGCTGCCGCCGACGGCGGCGAACGCGGCTTAGCTGAACCCCGCCTCGCGCACCGCTTCGATGTAGCTTCGGCTGACCGGCAGGCGGCGACCGTCAGTGAGTTCGAGCAGCGGCTTGCCGTCGGCCCGGACCAGGCGGCGAATGGCGCTCAGCGCCACCCAGTGCGAGCGGTGGATCTGCAGCCCCGGCACGCCGGTGGTCTCGCCGATGGCGTCGCCGAGCCGGATCAGCACCAGCCCCTTGCCGCGCTCGGTGGCCACTTCGACATAGTGATCGGCCACCGACAGTGAGAGCAGCTTGCCGCGCTGCGGCGGCGGCAGGCGCTCGACGATCGGCGGCGGACCGGAGGGAGGCGCGGCGACCGGCAGCTGCGATGCGGCCTGCCGGATCGAGGCATCGACGATTTCGAGCATCGCCATCACACCCAGGCCGATCAGCGTGCATTGCAGGTAGAGCACGGGCAACTCGTTCGGCAGCCGGCCCAGCGCCACCAGGTCGACGGCGCACACGGCGACAGTCACCGGCACTCCGGTGATGGCGCCGAAGACCAGCACGCGGGCCCAGGTGGACTTGAGCCGTCGGCCGATGCCGAAGCTGCGCGAAACCAGGATGGCGACGGCATAGGCGAGCCCGTAGGAGCAGACGACGATCGCCCCCCAGTAGGCGAGGCGCTGCAGGAGGCTCATCGTCTCCAGGGTGCCGAACGGCCCGACCAGGCCAAGCAGCAAGGCGATCACCAGCATCGCGCCGAGCACGCGCCGATCGGTCAGATGCGCCCGTATTTCACGAAGCGCGAAATGCAGCGGCTGGCGTTCCACGAATTTCCCGGACGTTCGGCGCAGTCGAGATTGCGGCCTAGAGCTAAGCGGATGATCCCGCCCTGGCAAGTCACGGCAGCCCGCTGTGACACAGCCTTTCCGAGGTTCACATGTCTCCTCTCAGCATCATCACCCATACGCCCTTCTGGGTCTGGCTGGCCCTGGCGCTCATCATCGTCATCGGTCTGAAGCGCACCCAGGATCGCACCGTCAGCGCGCCCCGGCTGGTGCTGATGCCGCTCATCATCCTCGGGCTCGCCGCCTGGAACCTCGCCGCGCTCAGCGAGTCGCTGACCGCAATGCTCGGACTTGGCATCGGCATTGTCGCCGGCACCAGCGCCGGCCTCGCGCTGGAAGCTCGCGCCGGGACCACGCAGGTCCGCCGGGGCGTCGTTCACCTCAGGGGCGACTGGGTATCGTTGTTCGTTCTGCTCGCCATCTTCGTCATGCGCTATGTCACAACAGTGGTATCGGTCGCGGCTCCGGCGCTCGCTGCGAGCGATGCCTATCACTTCGTCGCCGCGCTGCTCTCCGGCTTTTTTGCCTTCCTCACCCTCAGCCGCACCGGGCTTCGCCTGCGCGTCGCCTATGCCTGAGACATCGGCCCCCACCACCGATCGGCATTGACGGGTGGGGGTCCCCTTCAATCGGCTTCTCGGCTAGAACGCTCCAGTTCAGGAGTGAGCAATGGCCGAACGGAGCTTCGATTTCATCATCTGCGGCGGCGGCTCGGCGGCCTCGGTGGCGGCGATGCGGCTGGTGCGCGACTTCGGCTATTCGGTGCTGATCATCGAGCGCGGGCCGCGTTCGACCAACCGGATCATGGCGATGCCGGCCGGGTACATGAAGTACCTGGCGCAGGACACCTTCCTCGAAATGCACAAGACGGTGCCGCAACCGCAACTGGGTGGACGGGCGCCGATCGTGCCGGTGGCCAAGGCGCTCGGCGGCGGTAGCGCCGTCAATGCCATGGTCTATATGCGCGGCCAGCAGGAAGACTATGACGGCTGGGCCGCCGGGCTCGGCAACACCGAAGAGTGGAGCTACGCGGATATGCTGGGGCATTTCCGCGGGCTCGAGCGCAACACCCGGTTCAACGACCAGTATCACGGCATCAGTGGCAACCTCAGGGTGTCCGACCCCGGCCATATCTCCGACACCACCGAAGACTTCCTGCTCGCGGCGCAGGGGCTCGGGCATCGCTACAACCCGGATTTCAACGGCGAGCGGCAGAACGGGGTGGGCATCATGCAGCACACCTACGGGCAGTGGGGCCGCTACAAGGAGCGCTCGGACGGCAAGAAGGCCTTTCTCGACCCGCTGCGGCGCGATCGGCGGCTGACCATCGTCACCGGGGCGCGGGTCGATCGCATCCTCATCGAGAATGGCCGCGCCGTCGGCGTCGCCTATACCAGGGATGGCGATCCGCACGAGGCGCGGGCGGAACGCGAAGTGCTGGTCGGCGCCGGCACCTACAATTCGGCCAAGCTCCTGATGCTGAGCGGCATCGGCCCGGCCGACCATCTCGACGATTTCCAGATCCCGGTACTGGCCGACCTGCCGGGCGTCGGCTCGAATTTGCAGGACCATCACGAAGTCCCGGTGATTGCCACCACCAAGGGCAAGTCGGGCTATTTCGGCCAGGACAAGGGCTGGCCGATGCTCCGCAACGGCTTGCAATACCTCTTGTTCAATTCCGGCCCGGTGACCACCACCGGCATCGAATCCTGCCTGTTCTACGATCCCGACGGCGGCGACCGTCCGACCATCCAGCTTTACTGCGCGCCGATCGTCTACCAGGACCGCGATGTGTCGAAGGCCAAGCCGACCTGGGGCGTCACCTTCACCTCGTGCCTGCTGCGGCCGAAGGCGCGCGGCACGGTGCGGCTGCGCTCGGCCGATCCGGCGGCGCAACCGCTGGTCGACTGCAACTTCTTCGGCGACCCCGAAGATCTCAGGCTCACCCTCGCCTCGATGCGCCACGCCCGCCGGCTGCTCGAGACCGAGCCGTTCCTTTCGAAGATCAAGGAAGAGATCCTGCCAGGCAAGGACGTCACCGACCTTGCCGGCATGACCCGCTTTGCCCAGGAGACGGTGAAGACCAACTACCACCCGTCCGGCTCGCTCAAGATGGGCCGCGACGACGATCCGATGGCGGTGGTCGATGCGCGGCTGCGCGTCCGTGGCATCGAGGGGCTGCGGGTAATCGACTGCTCGATCATTCCGGCCATTCCGTCGGCCAATACCAACGCCGCGGCCATGGCCATCGGCTCGAAAGCCGCGACGCTGATTGCGGAGGATTATCGATGATCGAGACGGTGGACCTGCCCGAGATGATCGCCATCGGCGTCCTCGTCGAGGCGCCTTGGGACGACCTGCCCAAGGCGATAGCCGCCGCCTGGACCCGGCTGTTCGAGACCGATACCGGCGCCACCTCGTTTCTCGAAGTGTCGCTGTCGCGCGAGGCCGGGGTCTATCGCGAGCTGGTCGGCTACCTCGCAGCCAAAAAGACCGAGGTGCCCGAGGGCATGACGCGGATCGTGATCCCGGCGCAGCGCTACCTCAGGCTGCACCATGATGGGCCGCTGGGCGACATCGCCGGCGGGTTCGAGAAGCTCTACGCCCATGCTGCGGTGGCGGGGCTCAAGGCCACGGACTACAAGCTCGATTTCGGCTACGCTCCGGGTCTCGCGGCCGGCCGGCATGAACTGCACGTAGCGCTCGAACCGGAGCCGCTGCGCCTCGGCTGAAGCGCCGTTCACTGCAGGTTCAGCCCCGCCCCGCCAAGAGCCCACCGACCGCAAGAGGGATCCCCATGTACCAGCCGCCAGCCTTTCGCGAGACCGATCTCGAAACGCAGCAGGCGTTCATCGCCGCACACCCGCTGGGGCTGCTGATCTCGGCCGGCGCGGGGCTGCTCGCCAACCCGATCCCGTTCCTGCTCTATCGCGACGAGGGGACGTTGGGGACGCTGCGCTGCCACATGTCGCGCGCCAACCCGCAATGGAAGGCGCTGAGCCAGAGCCCGGACGCGCTCGTGGTGTTCCAGGGCACCGAACATTACATCACCCCCAGCTGGTATCCGCAGAAGGCGGTGGACGGCAAAGTGGTGCCGACCTGGAACTATGCGATCGTCCAGGCGCGCGGCAGTGCCCGCATCATCGAGGATGCCGCGTGGCTCCATGCCAATGTCTCGGCGCTCACCGACCAGCACGAAGGCGGCCGGCAGAAGCCGTGGGCAGTGAGCGATGCGCCGGACGCCTTCATCGCCGGCCAGCTCAAGGGCATTGTCGGCATCGAGATCGAGATCGCAGCGATCGATGCCAAGTTCAAGGCGAGCCAGAACCGGCCGGAACTCGACCGGGTCGGCGTGGCGCATGGGCTGGCGTCGGAAACCGATGCGAAGGCGCCGGCCATGCGTGAACTGGTGAAGGCGCGCGGCGGCATCTAGCCCAGATCGTTCGCCTCCCGGGTTACACGGTTTCTGCCACCCACTCGGTGTCATTCCCGCGAAGGCGGGAAGCCAGTGGGATGTTGAAGCGCCAGCGGAGGCTGAGAGATCGGTGGGGAGGCCAAGACGGTGGTTCAACGGGTCGGTGGCGGCATCTCGCCGCTCTTGCGGACTGCCGGGCCGGTCGCCATTTAGGCCGTTCGCAACGTGAGCCCTGCCCCATGAGCCTTCCTGCGCGCCGCCGGGCGCTGATGCTGGTCAATCCCAATGCCCGGCGCGGTACCGAAAGCCTCGATCCGATCGTTGCGCGGCTGGAAGCGGGCGGCATCGACGTCGCGATCGAGCGGTTCAGCTCACCGGGTGAAGTGGCCGCCGATATCGTCCGGCGCCGGCACGAGGCCGACCTCGCCATTGTCTGCGGCGGCGACGGCACCATCAACGCGGCGGCCAACGGTGTGGTCGCGGCCGGGCTGCCGATGGGCATCCTGCCGATGGGCACCGCCAACGACCTCGCCCGCACCCTCGAGATCCCCACCCAGCTGGAGCTCGCCGCCGATATCATCATCGCCGGGCACCAGCGCCAGGTCGACCTCGGCGACGTCAATGGCCACCCATTCTTCAACGTCGCGACCATCGGGCTCGGCGCCGACCTCGCCATGGGGCTCACCGCCGAAACCAAGCGGCGCTGGGGCCGGCTCGGCTATGCCATCGGGGCGCTCAAGGTGCTGCTGCAGGCCCGGCCGTTCAGCGCCACCATCAGCAACCGCGAAGGGCGCTCGGAGGTCAAAACCTACCAGATCGCCGTCGGCAATGGCCGGCACTATGGTGGCGGCACGGTGATCGAGCAGGATGCCAGCATCGAGGACGGCACGCTCGATCTCTACAGCCTCGAGATCGACAATGTCTGGAAGCTGGCGCTGATGCTGCGCGCCTTCCGCTCCGGCACGCATGGCGCCTGGGAAGAAGTGCGCACCGCCCGCTGCACCGAGTTCGATATCCGGACGCGCAAGCCCCGCCCGGTCAATCTCGACGGCGATATCGTCACCCAGACCCCGGCGCATTTCCGCATCCGCCCGGGGGCAATCACGGTGTTCGCACCACCGGCCCAGCCGGTGGCGTGAGCAGTTCCGCCTCAGGGCACAGGGTGCTATGATCGCTGCGCCGGTGCACGACTGGCGCCGGCGTTCATGACCGGAGGCTGCCTATGCAGGGTATCCGCCACGAAAACGTCGATCACGGACTAGAGACCCAGCACGAACTGCATTTGTTGCCATGGCCGTTCCTGGTCGGGCTGTTCGCCGTGCTGGTGCTGGTGGTGTTCTTCGTCGTCGCCAACTGAAAGACGGCCATAGCCGGCGGCCCGGGATGAGAGGCCGCCGCAGCGGCAGCGCTTCACCGCTGCTCGCCCCTCCTGGCGGACGTAATAGCCGTCGGAGCGGTTAAGCGCTGCCGATCAGAATCCCCGCCGCGAATACCAACGCTCCGCCCAGCACCACCTGCAAGGCGGCGCGCCAGAACGGGGTCTGCATGTAGCGGTTCTGGATGAAGGCGATGGCCCAGAGTTCGAACACCACGACGGCCGCAGCGACGCCGGTGGCGGTCCAGAAATGCGGGATCAGGTAGGGCATGGCGTGGCCCAGCCCGCCCAGCGTGGTCATCGCGCCGGTGACCACGCCGCGGGTGATGGGCGAGCCACGGCCGGTGAGCTTGCCGTCATCGGCTGCCGCTTCGGTAAAACCCATCGAGATGCCGGCGCCCACCGCCGCGGCGAGGCCGACGAGGAAGGTCGACCAGGTATTGCCGGTGGCAAAGGCCGCGGCGAACACCGGCGCCAGGGTCGAGACCGAGCCATCCATCAGCCCGGCGAGGCCAGGCTGCACATAGGTCAAGACGAACTGCCGGTGTTCCTCGCTCTTTTCGGCCGCCCGTTCCTCGACGCCCAGCACCTGCTCCTCGAGCTTGCCGGCGAGATTGGCGTGCTCGCGTTCTTCCACCGCAAGATCGCCGAGGAGTTTGCGCACCTCGACATCGGTGCTGCGGCTGGCCGCCTCGGTGTAGAAGCGTGAGGCCGCTGCCTCCATTTCGAAGGCCATCTGGCGCACGGTCTCGAGGCTCATGGTTTCCATCAGCCAGACGGGCTTGCGCTCGATGAACCCCCGCACATGCTCGCGGCGGATCGGCACCAGGCGCGGCCCGAACTTTTCGACATAGAGATCGAGCAGCCGGCGACGGTGCCCATCCTCCTCGGCCGCCATGCCCTCGAACACTTTTGCCGTCGCCGGGTAGCGCGAGGCGAAGCGCTCGGCGATCTCGGCGTAGATGGCGCCATCCTCTTCTTCGGCGGCCACCGCCAAGGACAGGATCTCGCGTTCATTCAAGGACAGGAAATCCCGCCGGTTCGGATGGAGAAGTCTTGCAAACATAGCGCTCTAGCCGTTCAGTTTAGAATTATTCTAAACATGGGCGGCGGCTCCGGCAAGCCCCGGTCATGCCTTTCGCTGATGTCGAGCAAAGGCCGAACCTTGCTCGAGTGCGCCTAGGCTCGCGCCGCCGGAACGTACGCGGCCAAAATCGATAATCGGAGGAAGACCATGTTTTTGCGATTGAGCCTCGCCCTTGGCCTCGTGGCCGCCACGACCCTCGGCGCCGCAGCGCAGACCGCCACCGAAAGCTGGCGGCTGGGCGGGCTGAAAATGCCGGAATCGGTGATCTTCGACACAGCCAACAACCGGCTGATCGTCGGCAACATGGCAACCTTCAGGCCGGATGGCGGCGCCGACGGCTACCTGTCGATCGTCTCGCCCGACGGCAAGCTCACTACCGAGCAATGGACCACCGGACTTACCGACCCCAAGGGCATGGCGATCGTCGGCGACAGCCTGTTCGTCGCCGACAGCAATGGGCTGGTCGAGATCAAGCTGAGCGACGGCGCGATCGTCACCACCCACGCGCTCGAAGGCGCGATGTTCCCCAATGATGTCACCAGTGACGGGACGGACGTCTATGTCAGCGACCTGATGGGCGCGGCGATCTACAGGCTCTCGGGTGGCGCGGTGGAGAAGTGGCTCACCGACGAGAAACTCGCCACCCCGAATGGCCTGTTCATCGACGGCAAGACTTTGGTCGTCGGCTCGATGGGCACCGGGATGAAGCCGGACTTCACCTTCGACAGCAAGGGCGGGTTGCAGGCGGTGGATCTCGCGACCAAGGTCATCACCCCGCTCAGCGGCGCCATGGGCATATCCCTCACCGACGGCGTCGCCCGGCTCGGCGACAGCCTGGTGTTCGACGACAACCCCGCCGGTACGGTGCTCACCTATACGGGCGACAAGGTGACGACGCTCACCACGCTGGCGCCCGGCGCGGCCGACCTGTGGGTCGAAGGCAGGGTGGTCTATGTGCCGCTGACGCAGACCGGTGAGTTGGTGGCGTTGACGGTGGAGTAGGCAGAGGACGGCCAAGCCGGTGGCTGGGGACCCCCACCCCTGTCCCCTCCCCGCAAGGGGGAGGGAGACCCTCACACTGGCATCGAGGCTCTATCGTCTCCCTCCCCCTTGCGGGGAGGGATCAAGGGTGGGGGTCAGCGCGCACCGGCCTATCATCGCCGCGCCGTACTACCCCTCCCGCCGCTTCACCTGCGCCACATAGCCCTCGGCCGAATCCGGCACCTCGGCGCGCAACCACTCGCGGAACAGGCGGAGCTTTTTCGGTTCGCGCCGGCCCTCGGCGACGATCAGCCAGTAGCCGAGATTGCTGTCGACCGAGGCGGCGAAGGGGCGGACGAGGCGGCCGTCGCTGACGGCATCGGCCGACATCATATCCACCGCCATCAGCACGCCCTGCTCGGAGATCGCCGCGTCGAAGGCCAGAGCCGGGTCGTCGTAGAGCGGGCCCGACGGTTCGATCGGGGTGGCACCGGCGGCGGCGAACCAGGGGCCCCAGGGCAGCATCGAAGCGGTGTCGCGGATCAACGGCACATGCGCGAGATCGGCCGGGGTGTGCAGGAGCCTGGCCAGCGGCGGCGCCACGACCGGGCTGTAGCGGGCGCCGCCGATCAGCTCGGCCTTCAGCCCAGGCCAGGTGCCGCGGCCGAAGCGGATACCAAAATCGATATCGGAATGGACGAGATCGATCATCGTGCCGGTGACCACCAGCCGCACCTCGATCTGAGGGTGCAGCTTGTTGAACTTGGCGATGCGCCAGATCAGCCAGCGCGAGGCAAAGACACTGCCGACGGTGAGGGTCAGGACGTTCTCGTTGCCCGGCTTCAGCGCCCCCACCGCATCGGCCAAAGCGGTGAACCCGGCGCTGAGCTGCGGCAGGATCTGGCGCAGGGCGGCGGTCGGCTTCAACCCCTGCGGGGTGCGTTCGAACAGCTCGAGCCCCAGCCGCTCCTCGGCGCGCCTCAGATGCTGGCTGACGGCGCCCGGCGTCACCCCGAGCTCTTCGGCCGCCGGCGCCAGCGCGCCGCGCCGCGCCACGATTTCGATGGCGCGGATGGCATTGAGCGGAATGGGAAACGGGCTTGGCATATAGATTTTCTATACCCTGCCGGAACTCTTGTCGATTGGCGCAGTCAGTCAGGCAGCCCATATTGAGGCATACACCGCTCCCAAGGAGGGCTTCAAAATGTACAGACTGTTCAGCGAACTGCGCCTCTGGCTGGCGCGACTGTTCGAGACGGATGCCGGCGACACGATCAGCGACCCGCTGAGCCAGATGAGCTCGCGCGAGCTGGCGGATCTGCCGGTGCACCACCCGCGGTTTGATGGGTGTGTCGGGGCTTGAGCTTGGCTTAAGTAACCGGCTGCGCCCCCATCGCCCCCTCGCCCCTCTGGGGAGAGGGCGGCGGGGAGGCCGAAGGCCTCACCGCGGGGTGAGGGGCGCCAAGCGCGCCGGATCATCGCCCTAGCAGCAACCTTGGTGTGCTTGGCTGCCCCTCACCCTGACCCTCTCCCCAGAGGGGCGAGGGGACGCGAGTGGCGCCTTCAGTGCCACCAACCCCCTAAGCCAGCACATCCGTCCGATAGAGCGTCACCCGTAGCCCGCCATGCAGCACGGGCGCGCCGTTGGGCAGGAACGGCAGCGTCGTCGCTCGCGCCAACCCGACTTCCGTGGTGATCAGGCCGACGCGCCAGCCGGAAAAACGTTCGCGCAGCACACTGCCGAGGCTGCGGTAGAGCGGGCCGAGCGAGGCGCCTTCGCCGATGCGGGCGCCGAATGGCGGGTTGACGATGACGAGGCCGGGCGGGCCGGGCGGACGCTCGAGTTCCCCTACCGGCAATTGCCGGAACTCGGTGAGCCCGGCGACCCCGGCGCGTTCGGCATTGGCCCGGCTCATGGCGATGGCGCCGGCATCGCGGTCGCTGCCGTAGAACCGCACTGCCGGCTCGCGCCGGGTGCTCGAGCGCAGCGCCTCCCAGCCGGTGCGATCGAATGTCGCCAGTTGCTCGAAGGCGAAGCCGCGTGAGCGGCCCGGCTTGAGGCCGGCGGCGATTTCGGCCGCCTCGATGACGAAGGTGCCTGAGCCGCACATCGGATCGAGCACCGGCTCGTTGCCGGTATAGCCGCACTGGCTGAGGAACAAGGCCGCCATGGTTTCGCGCATCGGCGCGCGGTTCACCGCCTCCTTGTGGCCGCGCTTGTAGAGCGGCTCGCCCGAACTATCGACACTGAGGGTGACGAGATCGTCTTCGATGCGCACCATGACGGTCACCGCCGCCTTGTCGGCGACCGGCGCGCCCAACTCCTCGCGGATGGCGGTGGCGACACGCTGCGCGGCGGCGCCGGCGTGATAGATCTTCGACTTGCGGCAGCTGGCTTCGACCGCCACCGGCACATCGGGCCGGAGGATCGCTGCCCACGGAGCTTTGCGCGCGCGCTTGTCGAGCTGGGCCAGGTGCATGGCGCGGAAGCTGGCGAAGCGGGCCAGCACCCGCGTCGCGCCACGCAGCTCGAGGTTGGCGCGCCAGACATCGGGCCAGCGGCCGGTGATGGTGACGCCGCCCTCGACCTGCCTGGAATTGGCAAACCCCAGCGCCGCCGCCTCGGCGCGCAAAACTGCCTCGAGCCCCGGTGTGGCGACGAGGAAGATCTCGAACGGCGCGTTCGGATCGAACTCGCGCGGTGGGGCATCGGGAAGCTGCGACATGGCGCTGCTGTAGTCGATTTCCACCTGACAGGCCAGTTCATGGGCCGTTCAGCGGCTCACGCCTAGATCGGCCGCCCATGGCGCTGAGCGCCTTCCCGATCCGGGAGAAGAAAGATGAAGATGAAAGACCTGTTTTCGAAGCTCCGTAGCCGTTCGCCCAGGCCCCAGGCCCGCGACTGGTCCACCAGCTGGACGCCGCGTGATTGGGCCGACCTGCCGACGCACCACCCGCGCCGCGAAGACGACGCGCTCTGAGACAGCCATGAGCCTCGCCGCGCCCATCGCGATCCGACCGGCGCGGCTGGGCGATGCCTTGGCGATTGCCGCGCTGCACCATGTCGCGGTGCACAAGCTGGCGGCGCCGTTCTATCCGCGCGAGGTGCTGGAGCACTGGAGCCCGCCGGTGACGCTCACCGGCGCCGAACGGCGCTATCGCGAAACCCAGGAAGATGGCGGCCTGACGCTGCTCGCCGAGCACGACGGCGGCCTTGCCGGCTTCGGCGTCGTCATCCCGGAGGCCGGCGAGATCGCCGCCTGCTACGTGGCGCCGGAACTGAGCCGTCGCGGCATCGGCCGCACCCTGCTCGGCGCCATGGAAGCGACGGTGAGCGCGCATGGCGTGCACGAAATCAACGTGCGCGCCTCGCTCAATTCCAAGAGCTTCTATTCGGCCTTCGGCTACCACGTCAGCGGCCGCGGCGAGTACCGCTTCGAGGACGGCACCGTGATGGTGGTGGCGTTCATGCGCAAGGACAACTCGCCGATCGTGTGAGGGGTGTCAGTTCGCACCGCCCGCCTCCCTCCCCCTTGAGGGGAGGGATTGAGGGAGGGGGTGGTGCAGTGATCACCGATGGACCCCCACCCCCAGCCCCTCCCCTCAAGGGGGAGGGGAGCGAAGGGCCGGTGCGGGACGCCGCAAACCTATTCACACAGCCGCGCCGTACAGGTCTTGCCGTGGCAGCCGAGGTCGACATGCAGGTGGTCGCGGTGCTCGGCATTGGCTTCCGGCCCGAGCACCGTGGTGAAGTGGGCGCAGGCGGCATCGTGGGCAAAGCGCAACAGCCGCCCTTCCGATGAGAGCGCATCGGCCCAACCGCCCTCGACGGTAACGAAGCGGCCGTCCTCGAGCTTGAAGCCGACCACGTCGAGCGCATCGGCAAAGGCATGGAAGCTCAGGTTGCCGGAGCTGGAATTGTTGACGTTGCGGCACATGTAGGAGGTGCCGACCACCACTTCGGCGATCCGCGTATTGTCCCGGGCCAGCAGGTAGCTGTCGATGGCTTCGATCCAGGCCGGCAACGCCGAGGCGATGCCGCAATCGGTTTCGACACCACCCGCCACCGGCACCATGCGGCCATTGGCGAGGACACCGGTGACCGAGAGCGGCGATTGGGTGCCGCACTGCCTGTCCTCGATCGGCGGCAGCGCCTTGGCCTCGACCTTGCCGAGCAGCACGGCGGGGCAGGCGGTCTGATAGACGCGCGGCGGAGCGGTGGGTTCGGCGGGTTCCGCCGGGTGCTCGCCCGGCGGCAGCGGCGGGCCGATCGGGTCGGCGCTCTCTGGCTTGTCGGCGGGCTGTTCGGGCGTCGCCGCCGGGCGATGGCGGGGCAACTTCACCGCTGGTTCTGACGACAGTTCCGCCGGCCTCGGCTTGGGCAGCGGCACGGCCGCGTCACCGCCGTCTTGCGCCAGGGCGGCAAAGCTCATGGTCGCAAAGAGGCAGGCGAGGATGAAACGCATGCCTCTCGAACGCGGCGACCCCGCCTCAGGTTGCGCGGTCGATCCTGAGGGTGAAGCAGTTATTGGTGGCCGAACGCATATGCACGTAAGCCACGTCCGAACGCTCGAGGATCGCCTCCGCTGCCGCCTCGATGCCATCGTTCGCTACCACGATCCCGGTTCCGTAGACGATCCTGTCGTCAGCACCGTAACCGCGCAAGATGCGACCGCTCTTGCCCTGCTGCTCGCGCAAGGGCAGGCCGGCGGCGGGCGCATAAGCCGGGCAGGCCTCGGCATGAAGGAAGATCGGCCCGAGCTCGGCATAGGGCTGCAGCGCCGGGAACGGCCGATAGGCAAGGACGAGATAGGCCTCGCCCGCCGCGACGTTCTCGAGGCAGTGCCGGCAGGGCACGCCATCGCCATCCGAGATGCGCCGCTCAGGCGCCTGGCCATTGGCGTCAGGGGCGCCGGCGCGGTAGGCGGCGGCGAGATCGGAGGGCATTCCGGAATAACGAAGGGTCATGGGAGTCTCCTTGGGTTGAGGAGACATTTGCCGAAGCTGGTCGGGGGAAGCGACCCGGTTTTGGCGAGCGCCATAGTCAGCGCTTGATTGAACGTCCCCTCACCCTGACCCTCTCCCCGGCGGGGAGAGGGGACGCACTTTGCACCGGCAGTGCCCCATCGCCCCCTCTCCCCGCTGGGGAGAGGGCTGGGGTGAGGGGCAGTTCAACTCAACTCTACGCCCCCTACCCTGGCCGCCTGAACTCCATGATCCAGTTGGTCTCCCACGTGGCCCCGCCATCGTAGGAAAACGCCTGGCTCCAGCGTGGCGTCTCCGTATCGGTGCCGCTCCAATCGAACAGCACTTTCACCGGCCGGTCGCCATCCATGTCGTCGCCGGCGAAGCTGCCGCGACCGTTGTCGAAGCGGCCGAACACCGGCGGCTCCAGCACGCCCCGGCTCGAATTGATCCAGTAGATCGCCCACTCGTCGCGCTCGGGGTTGTAGATCCTGAGCGTCATGCCCTTGAAGCCTTTGGTGGGGAAGTCGCTCTCGTCCACCGACACCATGCCGCCGAGCATCAGCTCTGCCGTCTCGTAGGAGGTGAACACATCCCACTCGGAGGACCCGACGCCGCGCGCCTTGAGCCGCCGGTTGGTGACCACCCAGTCGCCATGGTTGAAGGCAAAGCCGCGCCGCGTTTCGCTATCCATTGAAGCCTCCCCGCGCCCTGATGCGCCCGACGGTGATAGCCGATCGGCGTGTCAGCCGATGTCAGGCTTTGCCGCGCGGTGGCGGACGCTACGCATCTGCCACTGTTAACCGCAGATAAACCATCTTTGCCCGGCCACACGGCTCTGGTATCAGCGGCCCATGTCCGTACCGCTCGACCATATTCGCAACTTCTCCATCGTCGCCCATATCGACCATGGCAAATCGACGCTCGCCGACCGGCTGATCCAGCTCACTGGCGGGTTGGAGCAGCGCGAGATGAAGGAGCAGGTGCTCGACTCGATGGATATCGAGCGCGAGCGCGGCATCACCATCAAGGCGCAGACCGTCCGGCTGAACTACAAGGCCCAGAACGGCGAGACCTACGTCCTCAACCTGATCGACACGCCGGGCCATGTCGACTTCGCCTATGAGGTGAACCGCTCGCTCGCCGCCGTCGAGGGCTCGCTCCTCGTCGTCGATGCCAGCCAGGGCGTCGAGGCGCAGACGCTGGCCAATGTCTACCATGCCATGGAGGTCGATCATGAGATCGTCCCCGTGCTCAACAAGGTCGACCTGCCGGCCGCCGACGTCGATCGGGTGAAGCAGCAGATCGAGGACGTGATCGGGCTCGATGCCTCGGATGCGTTGCAGATCAGCGCCAAGACCGGGCTCGGCATCGACACCGTGCTCGAAGCCATCGTGCACCGCCTGCCGGCGCCGAAGGGCGATATCGAGGCGCCGCTGAAGGCGCTGCTGGTCGACAGCTGGTACGACACTTATCTCGGCGTCGTGGTGCTGATCCGCGTCATCGACGGCACGGTGAAGAAGGGCCAGAAGATCCGGATGATGAATGCCGGCGCCACCTACGAGCTCGACCGGGTGGGCGTGTTCACCCCCAAGCTGGTCGATGTCGCCGAGCTCGGGCCGGGCGAGATCGGCTTTTTCACCGCCTCGATCAAGCAGGTGGCCGATACCAATGTCGGCGACACCATCACCGATGACCGGAAGCCCACCGCCACGGCTTTGGCCGGCTTCCGTCCGGCGCAGCCGGTGGTGTTCTGCGGGTTGTTCCCCGTCGACGCCTCGGATTTCGAGGTGCTGCGCGAAGCGATGGGGAAGCTGAGGCTCAATGACGCGAGCTTCTCGTTCGAGATGGAAACCTCGGCGGCGCTCGGCTTCGGCTTCCGCTGCGGGTTCCTGGGGCTGTTGCACCTCGAGATCATCCAGGAACGCTTGGCGCGCGAGTTCGATCTCGATCTCATCGCCACTGCGCCGAGCGTGGTCTACGAGATCCACATGACCAACGGCGAGATGATGCTGTTGCACAACCCGGCGGACCTGCCCGACGTGGTCAAGATCGACCACATCAGCGAGCCGTGGATCAAGGCGACCATCCTCACTCCGGACGAGTATCTCGGCTCGATCCTGAAGCTCTGCCAGGATCGGCGCGGCATCCAGCGCAACATGACCTATGTCGGCAATCGCGCGATGATCGAGTACGACCTGCCGCTCAACGAGGTGGTGTTCGATTTCTACGATCGGCTGAAGTCGATGTCGAAGGGCTATGCCAGCTTCGACTATACGCTGGCCGATTACCGCGAAGGCGACCTGGTGAAGCTGTCGATCCTGGTCAATGCCGAGCCGGTCGACGCGCTCAGCATGCTGGTGCACCGGAACGCTGCCGAGTCGCGCGGCCGGCAGATGTGCGAAAAGCTCAAGGAGCTGATCCCGCCGCACCTGTTCGTGATCCCGATCCAGGCCGCCATCGGCGGCAAGATCATCGCCCGCGAAACCGTCCGCGCCCTGCGCAAGGACGTGACGGCGAAATGCTATGGCGGCGACGCGACGCGTAAGCGGAAGCTGCTGGAAAAGCAGAAAGCGGGCAAGAAGCGCATGCGCCAGTTCGGCAGCGTGGAAATCCCGCAGGAGGCGTTTATCCAGGCGCTGAAGATGGGGGATGAGTGAGGGCAACCTCACCACAGGCGGAGCGGTCAATAGGTCCACCAGTCGACGGCCGGCAATTCGCGATGCTATCGTAGGTCATTACCGATTTGCGGAGTTGACCTGTGACGTGGGGGCCTTGAGCAATGGCAGATAAGATTCCGGCCCTGCGCTCGGTGTCGCCCTTCCGCTATCCAGGTGGCAAAGCCTTCCTGTACAAGTATCTGCTTGGACGGCTGGAATCGCTAGGTGATGGCGACCGCCATTACGCTGAGCCGTTTTGTGGCGGAGCGGGCGCTGCGGCAAATCTGCTGAAACTAAATGCAGTCAAACATCTCCACCTTAACGACGCGGACCCTCGCGTATACTCCGCTTGGAAAGCAATGCTGGTCGAGTCAGAGCGTTTCGCGGAAGCTATCAACACCACCAAGATCGACTTGGCGACATGGTATGCCTCGCGTGAGATAGTTCGTAATCCTAGCGGATACAGCTTTGAGTTAGGGTTCGCGACCTTCTTTCTTAACAGGACGACCAGATCGGGCATCGTCTCGGGCGCCGGGCCGATTGGAGGCTATGATCAGCTCGGGAACTGGAAGATCGATGCGCGCTTCAATCGGCAAGCACTCACTGATCGGGTCCGCTGGCTCGGCACAGTTAGAGACAGCATTACGTTAACCGATGAAGACGCATTAACCTTCCTGTCACGATCGTTGGACCGGCTTCCTTTGCAACAGACGCTCTTCTTTGTCGATCCACCGTACGTTACAGCGGGGGGCAGGCTTTATCTCAACGCCATGAATGAGGGGAAGCACATCGCGCTAAGCGATATGCTTCAGGATGGCACCCTTCCCAATTGGGTCCTGACTTACGATGATCATCCTTTGATACGAAACCTCTATGCTGGCCAATCGATCGAAGACCTGTCAGTAACCTACAGCCTGCAGAACAAGCGCAAAGAGCGTGAGGTGCTGATCACGGTTCAAGCTGCGACTGCGTAGGCCAGATAGTCGCCCAGCCATTGCGTCAGATCATCCACGTGATCCGCTTCATCTATTTCGACGCCTTGGACGGCTAGTTGTAGTCCGCGAAGTGCGCGCACTGGCAGGCGCAGCCGATCGAGGATAGCCATATGATGCTGATGTTGAGAGTTCCAGAACGCCTCGTCGACGACCCGATAGGGTATTAGCGTGACGCACATTTTGTTGCCGGTCATATGGTCCTGCATATAAGCCTGCCCGAAAACCCGGGCATGGTCAGTGACTGACTTGCCAGGCCAGTTTCTTCCGCTAGCCGCCTGTGCAAAATAGAACATAGTTGGCGGCGGCACGGCCTCAGGAGTCCATCCAATCACATCGATACCTCCGTCCTTTTCCTGCGGAGGAACGTATGGTCCCGGTGGGTTCCTGACAGCGAACCCTGCCCCCGCATTCGCTGCCCTAGTAAGAAGCTCAACAATCGTCTCGCCCGTACGACGCGGCCAACCGACACTGAGGGCTGGTCCGGCCGATAGTCCAGCTAAGCCAAGGGTTGAAACAATCTGAAACACCCGGTTTCTGAGACGTATCAACAACTCCCCAGTCGGAGGAACTCTTAGAATTGTCGACCCGGTTACGTGGGTTGTCACGAGGCACACGAGGTAGAACGCGTACCTGCTGTCTTGCCAGTTCTCTACACAATGCAGTTCCTCCCCCGTCTCGTTGAGCGAAAAGGGGTAGGCGTCACCGAGCGAGGTCTGGCGCAGGGCCACCTCGTTCTCGAGGCGCTCCACGAGTTGCTCTTTTTGGCGATCTCTCTCCCCAATGTTGTCCTCGGCGGTCTCCTCGAGCTCGTACAGAGACCCCGAAAGGGCGTCTACTCGAGCAACGTGGTACTCGCTGAAAAGCGCCGTAAGTTCGAGCCAGTCGACCAGATCATCTACGTCGAGATCCAGCGTTGGAGGATCAACTGCGGTGGTCATTGTCAGAGGCGCTCACCGGACCAGTGCCAAACGAAGAGTCGACGTGGAATTTGATGATCTGGGCGCGCTTGAGTGCAGACTCGGCAATCTTGCGCAACTCGGGTTGGCTAGCAGCGTCGAAACCGTCCAACGTGGAAACGGCGTGCTGCAGCTCGGCGTTGGCTGCAATGAGGTGCTGCTGAAAGCGGAGGTCTGCGGGAGTTGCTGTGGTCACGGCCTCGTCGAGGTTGTTCCGCTCAGCGAGAACCCTAATCGCAACCGGGGAGCCCAAGACGCTGCGCAAGCGCCCCAAATCGGGATTCTGGCTCTTCACGACAGGATCAATATCGAGCGCCTTGGACCCGTAAAGCCACGTGAGAAGTTGTCCGAGTTCTGACCGCCGATCCGTAGGGACGGGGTCGCGATCTGGATCGGCTGTTCGGTCTGGACGAGGCATGCCGAGGTAGTTGGTGAACTCCTCGTATGCAAGCCCAGTGTACAGGTGAGAGAAGCTAAATGCCTTCTTCCGTCGGTCATCGATGCGATAGACGTCCTGGCGCTCAGCCTGTTCGAGCACGAACAATGCAGAAACCATCCGGTGCATAGTCATGTGCTGGTCGCCCATGCGTCCAGCGATCTGCTGCAGGGTTAAGTAAGGCTTACCTTGGCGTTGCTTCTCGTGCTCGTCGTCGAGCCACCGGGCGGCAAAGCGAGCCTTTGCAAACGCATCCCATGATTGCGGCCCATTGATGTGCTTGAAGCCAATGAGATCGCGGGCGTCGTCCTCAGAGGCTACACGGTAAGCTAGCAGATTTTCTAGAGTTGCACGCTTCTCTGTATCCATCTCTGGAACTGAGACACGCGCAGCCTTCGCCATTTCGGGATCTCTCAGCACCTTCACGGCGGCAAGGCGTCTGTTCCCTTCAAGAACGGCAAGCCTCCCGTTGCGCTCGATGACTATCAGCGGCTCAATGTTAATGTAGCCGCTAGTTGATATTGACTGGATCAGCTCGGCCAGATCTGCCGATGTAGCAAGCATCGCGATCACGGCACTATCGGAGCTGCCCTCCGGCCTTTTGTCAGGCGTGAACCGTGGATTGTTCCCGTCAAAGTCGAGCAACTCGACTGGAACTTTTTCGGCGTGGCCGATTGGAAGGAGCTGATCGATGCCGTTGGCCATTTCGATCCCCATAGTTTGAACCGGCGCCGATCGGGCACTCGATCTCGCTAAGATACTGAGGTTCCTTTGACCGCCCCTTAACGCGGAGTCAACGCCATGCGGTGATTGCGCGCAGCAGGCCAACCTGGGTTATCCCATTCTCACCCCTTCCACTCGGTCCCTTGGCACCCCCTCAATGCCCCGGATGCATCGCGTCGTTCAGATACATGCAGGTCAGCATGGTGAACAGATAGGCCTGGATCACCGCCATCAGCAGCTCCAGCGCCGTCAGCCCAACCGTCATCGCCAGCGGTGCGATGGTCGCGGCCATGCCGAGGGGGCCGAGGCTGCTGAGGTCGACGATGAAGCCGGCGAACACTTTTAGGGTGATGTGCCCGGCCAGCATCACCGCGAACAGGCGCACCGAGTGGCTCACCGGGCGGGACAGGTAGGAGATGATCTCGATCGGCACGATCAGCGGCGCGAGATAGAGCGGCACGCCGCTCGGCATGAAGATCTTGAGGAAGCTCACGCCGTTGCGCCAGAGGCCGTAGACGGTGACCACGGCGAAGACCAGGAGGCCCAGTGCGCCGGTGACGACGATCTGCGCCGTGACAGTGAAGGCGAACGGGAACATGCCGATCATGTTGGCGACGAGGATGAAGCTGAACAGCGAGAACACCAGCGGGAAGAACCGCATGCCGTCGCGGCCGATGGCGCCGACCACCAGGTTCTCGATCGCCTGATAGAGCAGCTCGGCAACGAGTTGCAGCCGCCCCGGCACCAGCTGCCGCCGGCGGCCCGCGAAGATCATGAAGCCGGCGCCGATGGCCACCGTCAGCAGCATGTAGGCGGCGGCGTTGGTGAGGCTCAGATCGACTGCGCCGATCGGCGGCAGCGGGAAGATCGGGATGACGACGAACTGGTGGACGGGATCGGCCATGATGGTCCTTGCTGGTTGTGAAATCAGGTGTCGAGCTGCCGGCCCGCCACATAGGCGGCGAGGCCGACGACGGAGGGCAGGAAGGCGGTGAGGAGCGCCGCTGCCGGCTCGTCGAGCGGCGCGGCAGCCGCGATGAGGCTGGCGACGACATAGCCGGCGAGGCAGCCCAGCAGCGCGCAGAGATTGGGAAAGGTGGTGGGCACGAACGCGCTCCTGTTCAGGAGGGGTCGTCCCCGAAAGCCCGATGCTCCGGCAGGTCGTCCTGCCGGCGGGTTAGAATACTTTCATGGTCGGACTGAGCCACCACGGGATGTCATCCCCACGAAAGCCCGCAGGTAAGAGTCCGGGCTCTATCGCAGCCATCCCCTCACCCACGGAGTCACCCCGGCGCAGGCCGGGGCCCATCCTGGGATGGGGAGGTACTCGCGCAAGAGCTGCCACATCTCAGGTTGGGTCCCGGCCTTCGCCGGGATGACACCGAGTTTGAAGCGACACTTGGTGCAACCCGACCGCGTCGCCTCCTAAGTCACGAACAGCAGCACGCCGAACACGGCGAACAGCGTCAGGTGGAGCGTCCCCTGCAAGGCCGAGGCGCGCTGGCCGAGGAAGGTCAGCGTGGTGAGCCCGACGGTCAGGAGCAGCAGCACCGTTTCGCTCGGCGTCACCCCCATCACCACGGTCTTGCCGGTCACCAGCCCGACGATCAGCACCGCCGGCACGGTCAGGCCCACGGTCGAGACGAACGCCCCGAGGCAGAGGTTGATCGAGCGCTGCAGCTGGTTATCGAGCGCCGCCTTGATGGCGGTGATCGATTCCGGGGTGAAGACGATGATGGCGATCAGCACGCCGCCCAGCGCCAGCGGCGCGCCGACCGCGGCGATGCTGAAATCGATCACCAGCGCCAGGTCGTGCGCGAGCAGCACGATGGGCAGCATCAGCGCCACCAGCAACACCGAGTGGATCACGATGCCACCCCGATCGACTTTGGGCCGCTCGCTCGCCGGCGTGCCGCCATTGTCGAGGGGGATGGTCAGCGAGCCGAGATCGGGCTGGATGAAGTAGCGCCGATAGGCGCGAGTCTGCATCAAGAGGAACGCCGCATAGAGCACGATGGTGAGGAGCGCGAAGGCCACCGCCTGGGCCGGCAGGAAGGTGCCGTCGCCGCTGCTGAGCGTATTGGGGAGGACGAGGCCGATGCCGCCGAGCAGCAGTGTCATCGAGATATAGGCGAGGGCGCCCTGCGAATTGTACTCCTGCTCGCCGAAGCGCCGGCCGCCCAGCAGCAGGCAAATGCCCATCACCAGGTTGAGGATGATCATCATCACCGCAAAGATCGAGTCGCGGCCGATGGTGGGGTTCTCGCCGGGGCCGAGCAGCACCGCGGCGATCAGGATCACCTCGATCGAAACGATCGAGAGCGTCAGGATCAGCGTGCCATAGGGCTCGCCCAGTTGGTGCGCCAGGTAATCGGCCTCGTGCACCACACCGAAGGCGGCAACGAGGATGGTGGCAAAGATCACGACGAAACAGATGACCGCGACCACCGGATCGATGGGCGCATGCAGCCAGGTTGGGCCGCCCAGCATGAACAGCAGCACCACGCCCCAGGCGATGGCGAGCTTGATCAGCGTGCGCGGTGGCAGGTGGCGACGGAGGGGGATGGTTGCGTCGGTGGACGGAGACATGGGTTTACACCTCCGGGGCCGTCCCCGATCGATAAACCCGCGCATCAAGGCCGTCCAGGATGCGACGCCGCATGGCGCGGCAGGGGCTATGTAGCGCGAGGGGTGGCCCGATGCAATCGGGGGGAAGCAGACGCAGCCAGGCGCACGCTCTCGCATATGAGCACCGACAGTCGTTGGAGGGCCTTCTCCCCTTGTGGGAGAAGGCAAGAGGTGCCTATCGCCCTCATATGCGATAGCCCCGCCCCACAAGGGGAAGGGAGACCCGACAGCGATCGCCGTCCTCGAGACACGCGTCAGATCAGCCCGTTGCGGTAGCGGAAGCGGTGGAGGCCGCGCAACTGGATCGGCCGACCGCGGTTGGCGAGCAGGCGGACCACGGCCTGGGCCGTGGCGGGCGGCAGGTCGTCGAGGATACGCAGGCACTGGTGCTCGAGATAGACGCCGCGGCCCAAGAGGTCCTTCTTGACGATCGGTGCCTTCAGCACGCGGTAGAACAGCCCGAAGCCGTAATGCGCCTGGCTGCTGTTCATGAAACTCGCCATGAGCTGCTCGATGAGGCTGTCACGCCGGCTCGGCGTGTCGGGCCCGGCTACCGGCTCGCTGCCCCGGGTGCGCGAGGGGAGGTAGCGCCAGAGGCCAGCCAGTTCGTTTGCCGGCAGCTGCTGCAGCGCGCTCGCCAGCCGCTGTGCCGAGTAGATGACGTCGAGCCGGTGCCCGCGGCTCTTGACCAGGGTGGTCAGCCGGATCTCGCCGCGAAGGATCGCGTGCGGCCTGAGGCTATAGGCGCGGTAGCGCCGCCAGAACCGCCGCACTGCCGGGTCCGCCACTACATCGGCCGCGTGGCAGAAGGTGAAGGAGCCCAGATGGTGCCGCGTCTCGTGGTTCTCGAACGCCCCCAGCATGCCGGCCGGCGATTGCCTGAGCGCCGCGATCAGCCGGTCGAGCTCGGGACCATCGAGGTAGATCACGCTGTCGTTGAAATAGAGCAGCCGGTCGGGCACCAGCCCCTCGCGCTCGAGCAGCAGCGTCGCGGCCCGATAGGCGCCGAAATCGCGGCCGATATTGCGGCGGACCAGCACCCGGTGGGCATCGGGGCGCAGCCGATCGAGCTGCTCGGGAAGCGGTTGTCCGTTGCAGACGAGGATGACGTTCACCCCCTGCCGCGACAGCGCCGCGACGAGGCCGGCGACGCCGTCGTCCAAGCCGAACCTGGCGTATTTCACCACGATCGCGTAGTCGCCGCCGCGCGCCGGCGCGACGACCTCGTCGACGATGAAGCGCGGGTGCTCGTCGGCGAGAAGGGCGGGCCACTCCCACAGTTTCACCGCCCACACATAGACCGTCAGCGCGATCCGGTTGGCGACAAGGGCAACGAGCCGGGCAATCCTCATGAGGCGTCACCATCGAATCAGCGTTTGTCCGGGGAACAGGCGCGAGCCTAGCCTGACGACCACCGGATGCGAGGCGAAGGGAGCGCCTCGATCGGCAATTTCAGAAAAGCTTCAGATCGGCAGCAGATTCACAGGCAGCGAACCACCTGCTCCGGGGCTCTGTCCTGCCGACCGGTCAGCGCTGACGGCCGACACTTCGGCGTGTCCGGTGCTCGCCCGCGCGTCCCCCGCGACTTTCACCCGAGGTTCACCTAAGCTCGGCCAGCTTTCCGCTCCAAACCGCCGGAACCCGCCGATGTCCACGCTCGCCGCCCTCGCCGTCTCGCTGCCGCTCGAAACGCTGAAACCGGGCGACCGGCTCACCACCGAAGGCAGCTATTCAGGCCGGCTCTACCTGCTCGAGGCCGGCCGGCTCACAGTGTCGCGCGACGGGGTCGACATCGCCCATATCGAGGAGCCCTGGGCGATCATCGGCGAAATGGCGGTGCTGCTCGGCACCCCGCACAGCGCCACCGTCACCGCCGACACCACGGTGCGGGTCCGCGTCATCGACGAGGCGCTCGACGTGTTGTCACAGAACCCGGATTTCGCCCTCCACATCGCCACCCTCGCCTGCGCCCGCCTCAACGCCACCTCGGCCCTGCTGGTCGACCTCCGCCGCGCCGCCGAGGGCAAGAAGCAGGAACAGGCGCTGATGGGGCGGATCCTGACGGCGATGCTGGCGACGCCAAAAGTGACGGGGCGCGCGGCGAAGTGGGCTGATCACGAGTGAGAACGCCTCGTGTCCATCGCCTCAAATCGCGTCAAAGACCCGCTTCTTGACATCCCGCGCGAGTGTGACCGCCTCCGGAAACCTCGATGAAGATACTAAATTGACGATTGAGTCAAAATTCTCTCGGACGAAAGGCACCATTTCCGCAAGAAGATCGTACTTGATCAACCGTTTGGAGGTGGCCATATCTCTAATTTCCGCAGGCGACGGCGGGCGAAAATACCAACCGATATCATTGACGGAGATACTTGGGGTGCCTGACTCAGTCGCTCTAAACGTCAAATCTTGTTCGCTAGGAGGCTCCTGCCTGAACTCCCATATTATGCCGCGAACTTCGGCCATTAGGTTTTGTTGCCGAAGGCCAGATGCCAGTATGCTGATATCGATCTCGTCGTTCACTCCAACGGCAAGGAAGAATGAATGCACATCGTCAATGAAATCATCAAGAAGCGACACTTCTAACATCCCTCTTGAAGAAGAGAGCACGTTCTGCCTGTAGGAATCGCCACCCATCCTGTAGCGCCAACGCTGAGTCTACGTCTTCCAGCAAACTGCAAAACCTTGGACCTTTGTGTACACAATGTCCGCCGCTTGTTCCCATGGCGGCACGCCCGGCGTCAAAGCCGCATCGTCAAGCATCAATATTCCATGTTCCAGATTAAGACAGCGGACTGCCCCTCTAAGAGCAATCTCGAGCATATGCGGACGGACCGCCCATCTTCGACCAAATGTCATTATGACATTGTTTCGACCTATACCGCTTGTATTTCCACTCTTTGCCGAAATAGAAACTTCATCGGCGACACTTTCGCCGTTCCACGCGCTAAACGAGTACCCCAGCTCGATAATTGGCTGCCGGTTGTCGTCACGAAGATTTTGTTTTAGCTCCGATGCTATATCTTCGAGGTCAATCGGAGTGTTCGAACCGCTACGTGATCGACCTTTTCGGTACCAATGCTGTAGCTGCGGGTCAATCTGCTGCATAGATTGCAGGAGATCGCGAACCATAGCAGCACTCTCGGAACGAGAGGTTGGCCCATGTCGCCAGTATATGCCTATTAGTGGACGCAATGCTCACCTACTCCGGGTCGTATGCGACGCGAATTTCTGTGAGATCTCTTGCAGTTAGGAGTCACCGCGGCTCCCAAAGGATCCGAAAGCGCCATTCTATTTGGCAGCCATCTGCTGCTCGAATTTTCGGCTCGGCCTGACTCATCTGTCTGCCCCTCGATGCGACGTACCAACAAAGGTGAGATTGGAGTACCCGGCCTCATACCAACTGCACAGACATACTTCTGCGCCGGCGCGACAGAATTAGCATCGCAATCATCTGACTGGCGATTGCGGCTGCCAGACATCAAGCAACCAGCCTACAACCTTACCAGCACTGCCTTGCCATCGATGGTCGCGTCGCTGACCGAGTCGAACAGGCAGCAATGCCAGTCGGGGCGGATCTGGCGCAGCACGGGGAGCGGGTCGCGGCCGGTGGTGGTGATGCGAGATGGATCGGCAAGGACCTTGGCAAAGTCGAACGGCGTGGCCAGCAGCGCGGCGACGAACTGCTGCTGGCGTTCGATGCGATGGAGGTCGGAACCGGCTCCCGTTACCGGCGTGCGCGCGCCGAGCCATTGATGCAGGCGCTCCCCGCTCAGGCGTTCGGCCGGGGGGCGGAAGGCGATGCGCTTGCGGCCTTCCTCGATCGGGCGCGTCGGCGTCAGAGGATACCAGAACTCCATGGGTTCGCTCACCGGGACGGTGAGATCGAGCCCATCGAGCGCGGCCTCGGTCGCCGAGCGGCGAAGGCACAGCACCCCCTCGGCCTCGCCGAGGCGCAGTTCGGCCAGCGCCGCCATCAGTTGCTCGCCGCCGCCGCGGGCGAAGGCGGCGTTGATGCGATCGTTGAGGCTCGGCACCCAGAGGTCCCGCGGCACCCAGGTGAGGTGCCGCATCACCGGATCGACGAGGACGATGACATCGGTATTGGCGCTCCAATCGTCGCGATCGAGAATGGCGACGGCGACGATGTGTTTCGGCGACGTCGCCGCAGCGCCGGAGGCCTTCATGCCGCGCGCTACGCCCGACTCATAGGTGAACCACGCGGCGGCCAGCACGGGCGCCGCGGCAAGGACCATCCAGCGCTCGCGCCCGCGCGTGGCCCGGAGCGCCAGCGGCAGGGTCTGCCCGAACCGTTCCAGTGCACGGCCGATGGTCGAGCCGCGCCGTTCGACCGGCCAGTGGACCGCGGCGCGCTCGCCGCGGGCCCGCTGGTCGGCGAGCAGTTCACGCCAGCTTTCGGGGTAGCGATGCGCCGCCAGCACCCGGGGGGCCCAGACCGGGCGGTCGTGGCGGCGCAGCCGCCGATGAAACTCGGTATCCTCGCCGATGCGCAGGTCTTCCCGGAACAGCCCGTAACGCTCGAACAGGCTGCGGGCATAACTGGCGCCATAGCGATGGGCCTTCCGCTTGGGGAGGCCGCGCATGCGGCGCACATGCAGCGCCAGATGGCTGGCCCAGGCGAAGAGGTTGCCGGTCTGGGCGTTGCTGACCGCCGAGGCGACGCTGCTTCGCCCGGCCCGATGCAGCGCCAGCCGTTCGGCCGCCCAATCGGGCGCTGCCACCAGGTCGGAGGCGAGAAACGCCACCCACGGGGCGCTGGTCGCCCGGATGCCGGCATTGCGCGCGGCGCCCGGCCATAGCAGCCCCTCCACCGCGACGGTGCTGATGCCAGGTGCCGCCGGCAGCACGGCGGCCAGATCGCCACCGCCGGAATTCACCACCACGATCTCGAGCGGCTCGGGTTGCCGCAGCAGCGATTCCACCGCCAGGCGCAACTCCGGGGGCGCGCCGACCGAGAGGACGACAACGGCCAGTTCAGGCGCCGTCACGCCCGCGCTCCGCCGGCGCGGCTCGGCGTTGCGGCAGGCGGCCGCAATGCCGCGTAGCGCGGATGGCCGGCAATGAGGGCGCGGACCCGCTCGGCGGTGCCGCTGGGCGAGCGGTAGATGGCGACGTCGGCGATGCCACGCGTGCCGTAGCCACACCAATGGTCGGCGGCGCTGCCGATGTCGATAGCGACGCCGCCCGCCTGCCTGATCCAGTGGCAGTAGATCTTGCCGAGCATGCCGGCCGAGACGAGGACGGTTCGCCCACGGGCGGCAGCGGGCAGGACGTCCCGCAGCCGATCGAACACATCGGGGAAGTGGTGCTCCGCATCGGCGCCGGCGAACGCGGCGGCGTATTTCCGCTCTGGCGGAATGGGATGCATCTGCCCGATCTCGAGGCCATGCTGCCGGGCGAGGATGTCGCCGAGCTGGCTGTGGCAGGTGATGAGGTCGACGCTGCCGAGCCGGGGCAGGATGACGTCCCACAGCCCCCAGAACGCCAGTGACTGATGGATGTGGCAGCTGGTCCAGACGGCGTCGGTGCAGTGGGCGGCGACGAAGTCGGTGGCGGCGAGCAGGCCGCGCATGTTGCGTCCATTGGCAAGGTGGGCGGTCCGCTCGGTCTGAAAGAACACCCGGGTGGCCCGGTCGAGATCCGGGATGCCGATGACATCGGCCGCCCGGATCGCCAGCTCGAGTTCCTCGACCAGTCGCGGCGTCGGCGAACTCTCCGCTCCCCACCAGGTCTTGCTGTTTTCCGCGAGGTCGGTCGGCTGGAACACCTGCAACTCGGGCCGATAGGGCAGCATGGCGCCCTCGCCATCGCCCAGCCGGACCAGCGAGAATGGCCGAACGGCGTCGGCAGCCTCGACGATGCGGAGGGCAATTTCGAGCGCGTCCTGCAGCAGGAAGGAGGCATCCGGAAAATGGTGATCCGGCCGCGCCGCGCGGTGCGCGGCGAGCCGCTCGCAGAGGCTCTGCAGATCGCCGTCGTCGGGGGCGCCGGTCTGCTCGAGTGCACCAAGCAATTGCTGCTCGGATGCCAGAGCGGGCGTTGCGAGCCTCCCCTCCGCCAGGGCATCGAGGCTATCGAGCCTGAGGCGCTGGAACAACCGGTTGAGGCGCAGGGCCCGACCGCCGCGACCACCGGACGGCATGAGGCCCTCCAGCACCGAGCGGGCCAGCGGCAGGCCGCCGATCTCCTGGGCCGCCGTCATCATCGCGGCAAGATTGCCGCCACCGATCTTTTCGATGGTGCCGCCCTCCCAGGCCACCTGCAGCAGCCGATCGGCCTCGGGGTAGCGGCGCGCTTCGACGAGGCACTCGATCTTGAGGGAGTCGCGCTCAGTGGCGCTGCCGGCGGGGCTGGCATCGAGCGCCGCGAGGGCCGCATCGATGCGGCCGAGCCGCCTGAGGGCGATCACCCGCATGCGCAGCAGATGCCAGTTGCTGCGGATCGCCTCCGGGTGCCGGTCCAGCAGGTCGATGGTGGCCTGCCATTGGTGCAGCGCCGACTGCAATGGGGTGATCGCATTGAGGTAGGCCAGCGGTTGGCGATCCTCGCCGAGCGCTTCGGCGAAGCACCCGAGCTGGTCGAGCCGGTTCAGCCGAACCAGCAGCAGCGCGTGCCGCTGCACCGCGCCCAGGTCACGGAAGCGATCCCACAGGCCAAGCTGCAGCTCGAGCGCTTCGCTCCATTGGCCGCGTTCGGTGGCGACGCGTTCGAGCCCGCGCAGGCCCTCCAGCTGATCGGGGGCGAGCGTGACCAGCTTGCGATAGGCGGGCTCGGCGAGATCCAGCCGGCCCAGGCGCAGCGCCGAGCGCCCGACGCCCGACAGCGCGCCAATCTGCTCGGGGCGCAGCGCGTGCACGGTGCTCCATGCCGCCAGTGCGTCGTCCCACAGACCCAGTTGCTCGGCCGCCTTGGCGGCGCCGCGATAACCCGGGGTTTGTCCGGGCCGGCGCTTCTGCAGCGCCTCGAAGGCCAGCTTGGCTTCGGTGGCGCAGCCCAGCCCGGCCAGCGCCTCGGCCCGCCCCTGCAGGGCGCGGAAGGATTTCGGCAGCAGTTGGCCGAACCAGGTGAACGCATTGAGCCGCCAGAGCAGCGCGCGGCGCCGGCCCGGCGGCAGCGTGGCGCCGAGTTCGCGCTGGGTGAGGCGCGCCTCGACGCTGGCCTCGAGCTGCCTTTGCACGGCCGGGAGAATGTGGCGCCAGGCGGTGCCGTCCCGCATTTCGGCGGGCGTCCACTGGCTGTACGCGAGATCGCGGAAGAACTGCGTCCGATCGGGCTCCAGCGGCGCCTCAATGTCATCGAGGCTGCGCGAACACAGGCCATAGGCGAGGCTGGCCGGCGACAGGCAGATCGGCGGCACCCCCGCCAGCAACGCATCGACCGCCCCGCCGGACGAGTAGGTGACGCAGGTCCAGGCGTTGCGGATGTCGGCGGCGAAGCTGCTTTCGATCGGCGAAATGGTCAGCGCGTCGATGCCGGCGCAGGCGGCCAGCGCCCGCTCGCGATCGCGCCAGCGCATGCTGGGATGGAGCCGCACGACGATTGGCCGCGCCGTCCGTTCGCGCACTGCGCGCGCCGTCTCGCCGAGCCAGGCCGCGATATCGAGGCCGCGCAGCGAGGCATCGCGTCCCACCTGGCCGAGGATCAGCACGTGCTGCCCGTCCCGGCGATACGGGGCCAGCTTCAGGCCGAGTTCCCGGCGCTGCGCCTCCCAGCGATCGGGTGGGCTGCCGGCCGAACAGAAATCGGCGTCGTCGCCCAGGGCTCCGCCGACCGCCACGCGAAAATAGGGATGCACCTGGCGGGGCCGCAGCGGCCGGCGCCGCAGCGCCGTAACCCAAGATGGGACCGCCGGCTTGAAGCCGCGGCCGAGCAGGCTGCTTTCGACGACGACGATCGGGCCCTTGTGCTCGCGATAGATGGAGTTACGCAGCTGGCCCTGCAGCGATCGGCGTTCCGGGTTGGCGAGGCCATACATGATGGCTACGTCGCACGGCTGGTAGATCCAGCCGCCGGTGAGCGTCACCCGCATCCCCTCGACCTTGAAGCGCGAGATATCCGTGAAGCTGACGCTGTTGGTGAAAATACGAACGTGAAGCATCGGACTCATGGATAGAGGGTAGTGAGCATCGTTATCATAAATGCGCTACGCTGACGCGAGTGGTCTGTCGTTCAGCGGGATCTGGTGGCGTCTGATGACACCATCGCTAGGCGCCCATTTCTGAACCGCAGATGACTGAGGGCGATATTCTGAGTGTGATCAGCACCTTGGTCGCCATTGTCATGACGTCGGCTTCGGGCGTAGCTCCCGCGACAAGGTTTGCAGGCGGACAAGTATGACGAGCAGCGACGGCCAGCGGCAGGCGACAGGTTCGGCCAGCCAGTTGCACCTGGTGCGGCGCCTGCTCGGGGATGGCCTGCAGGGACGCAGGGCCGATTATGCTCAGGCGCTGGCCGCGATGATCGTGGTGGCGATCGCCACCGCGGCGCTCGCCTGGATGATGCGACACGTGGTCAACGATGTGCTGGTCGGCCGCAACCAGTCGGTGATGTGGCTGACGGCTGGCGCGGTGCTCGCGACGTCGCTGCTCCGCGGGTTTGCCGACTATCGACAGACCGTGCTGCTCGCCACGATCGGCAACGACCTCGTCGCCGACCTGCAGCGGCGCATCTTCGACAAGGTGCTGTCGCTCAGCGTCGACGACCTGACGCGCGCGCATTCGGCCAAGCTGGTCAACCGGCTGATCACCCACGCCGGTGCGGCGCGCAACGTCCTGGTGCGGGTGTCGACCAGCGTCGGCTGCGACCTGTTGACGGTGGTGCTGCTCGTCGCGGTGATGCTGGCGCAGGATGCGGTGATGGGTCTGGTGGCCCTGCTGATCGGCCCGCTGGCGATCGTCGGGCTCAATCGCATCATGGGGCGCATCCGCGAGCTTGCGACCCGGGAGCAGCAGAGTACCGCCGGGGTGATCCAGTCGATGCAGGAAACGGTGCAGGGGATGCGCACCGTGAAGTCGTATACGGCGGAGCGGTCGATGCGGGACCGCTTCGATACCGCCGCCCGGGATTCGCGCGAGCGCGCCAACAGCGTGGTGCGCATCCGCGCCTGGACTTCGCCGCTGATGGAAGGGCTCGGTGGCGGGCTGATCGCCGCCGTCATCCTCTATGCCGGCTGGCAGGTGGTGGCCGCGAGCAAATCGCCGGGCGAGTTCATGGCGTTCATCCTGGCGTTCCTGCTCGCCTATGAGCCGGCCAAGCGGCTGGCGAAGGCCCATGTGCTGCTGCAGCGCGACATTGTCGGGATCGAGAGAATGTACGAGTTTCTCGACCAGCCGGAGCCGGAGCCGATACGGGATCCGCGGCCGGACCTCATTACCGGATCGGGCCGGGTGAGCTTCGCCGACGTGAGCTTCGGCTACGACCCGGAGCGGCCGGTGCTCAAGGGCGTGTCGCTGATGGTCGAACACGGCGAGACCACCGCGCTGGTCGGAGCGTCGGGCGCCGGGAAATCCACTATCGCCGCCTTGCTGCAGGGGTTCTACCAACCCTGGGCGGGGACGATCAGCATCGGCGACACCGAGATCGGATCGATCAACCGCGATAGCCTGCGCCGCAACGTCGCCGTGGTGAGCCAGGAGGCCACGGTTTTTGCCGGCACCATCCGGCAGAACATCGCGCTTGGCCGGCCCGGCGCCTCTGATGCCGAGATCGAAGCGGCGGCAGCAGCCGCCTGCGCCACCGAATTCATCGGCGCGCTGCCGCTGGGCCTGGATACGCCGATCGGCGAACGCGGCTCGACCCTCTCGGGCGGGCAGTTGCAGCGCATCTGCATCGCCCGGGCGATCCTCAAGGACGCACCGATCCTGATCCTCGACGAGGCGACCTCGGCGCTCGACGCCGACTCGGAGCGGCACATCCAGATGGCGCTGCGACACCTGATGCGAGGCCGCACCACCCTGGTGATCGCCCATCGCCGCTCGACCATCGAACGCGCCAATCGCATCTGCGTGCTGGTCGGCGGCCGGGTCGAGGCCAGCGGAACGCCGGGCGAGCTGCTGGCAACGAGCGGCGCCTATCGCGTGCTGTTCGGAGCAACAGCGGAGTCGAGTTGACCCATATCCGCCGCTCTTGACTCGTTTCCGGGCTTTCCGCTAATACGCATTAGCAGCTAATACGCATTAGCAGTTTCGGAGACGTCGGGGAGGACGGCTTGGCCAAGGCAGGGCGACTGACACAGCGGGATATTGCGCGGATCGCGGGCGTCAGCCAGGCGACGGTGTCGCTGGTGCTGAACGACGCCAAGGCGGCGGCGGGGCGGATTCCCGACGAAACGCGCGAGCGGGTGCAGAAGGCGATCCGCGAGACCGGTTATGTGGCCGACCCGATTGCCCGGCGTATGGCCAAGGGGCTCAACCGCATCCTCGGCGTCTTCACCTACGAGCCGGCGTTTCCCAGTGCGCAGGCGGATTTCTTTGCGCCGTTCCTGTTCGGCATCGAGGAGACGGCGCAGACGCTGGGCTATGACCTGCTGCTGCTCACCGGCGCGCCGGCCAACCGCGGCAAGCGCAAGATTTTTGACGAGAACAACCGGCTGCGGCTGGCCGATGGCTGCGTCATCCTCGGGCGCGAGTTCGACCGGGCCGAGCTGAAGCGGCTGGTCGCCGGCGACTACCCGTTCGTCGCCGTCGGGCGTCGTGACCCCATTGGCGGCCCGAACGGGGCGCCGGTGCCCTATGTCGGGGCCGACTATGTCGAAGCCACCGCCGAGATGGTGCGGCGCGCCAAGGCCAGGGGACACGCGAAACTCGCCTATGTCGGGCCCAGCCAGGGCGCCGAATCCTCGGTCGACCGCTGGCAGGGTTTCGCCTCCGCACTCGATGGCGCGGAGCTGGTGCTGCATATCGCAGAGGTCGGCGGCAAGGCGCTGCCGATGCTCGAGGCGATCCGTGCGTCGGGCGCCAGCGTGGTGTTCTTCACTGAAATGGCCGACGCGGTGATCGTCGATGCGGCGGCGCGCTCGCAGAATCTGGCGGTGCCGGGCGACCTCTCGATCGTCGTGCTCGGCAGCCACCTCCGCCCCATGCAGTCGGGCACCCGTTTCACCACCTTCTCCGTCCCCCGCGAGGAAATGGCGCGGCGCGCCACACAGATGCTGTGCGAGCGGATCGAAGCCGGCTCGAAGGGTGAGCAGGTGGTGCTGCCATGCGAGGCGGTCGAGGGCGAGACCCTCGGCGCAATTCACCAACAGACGGATTTGAAGTGAAAGAATACTCGGCAGATATCGCGATCATCGGTGGCGGCCTCGGCGGCGTTGCGGCGGCGCTCGGCGCCTTGCGCTCGGGCCGCAGCGTGGTGATGACGGAAGAGTTCGACTGGCTCGGCGGGCAGATGACCAGCCAGGCAGTGCCGCCCGACGAGCATAGCTGGGTCGAACAGTTCGGCATCACCCGCTCCTATCGGGCGCTGCGCAACGGCATCCGCCAGTACTACCGCGACCACTATCCGCTCACCGAAAAGAGCCGCGCCTGGGGCGACCTCAACCCGGGCGCCGGGTTCGTGTCGCGGCTTTGCCATGAGCCGCGCGTCGGGCTGGCGGTGATGGAAGCGATGCTGATGCCGTATCGCGGCGGCGGCAGGCTGATGGTGCTGCAGCCCTACAAGCCGATCTCCGCCGAAGTCGATGGCGACCGGGTGCGGGCGGTGACGCTCAGGCATCGCGACAGCGGCGAGACGATCGTCGTTACGGGCAAATACATCATCGAGGCCACCGAACTCGGCGACCTGTTGCCGATGACCGGCACCGAATATGTCACCGGCTTCGAGAGCCAGCGCGACACCGGCGAGCCCTCGGCGCCGCAGGAGGCGCAGCCGACCAACTCGCAGGCGGTGTCGATCTGCTTTGCCATCGACCATGTGGATGGCAACCAGGTGGGCGACAAGCCGCGCAACTACGACAAGTGGCGCGCCTACACCCCGAGCTTCTGGGGCGGACCACTGATCGGCTTCGTCGCGCCGCATCCGCGGACGCTCGAAACCACGGTGCGCAGTTTCACCCCGAACCCGGATGACGATCCGACGCTGGTCGATGCCGACCAGCGCAAGAACCCCGGCGACGGGAACCTCTGGACCTTCCGGCGCATCGCGGCGCGGCGCAATTTCGTTCCGGGCGCCTACGCCTCCGACATCTGCCTCGTGAACTGGCCGATGCTCGACTATTTCGAGCAGCCGATCATCGACGTGCCGGAGGCAGCGTACGAGGAGCGGATCCGCGACGCGGCCGACCTCGCCTACTCGGTGTTCTACTGGCTGCAGACCGAGGCGCCGCGCGAGGATGGCGGCCAGGGGTTCCCGGGCCTCAGGCTGCGCGGCGACATCACCGGCACCAACCATGGCCTCGCCATGGCGCCTTACATCCGCGAGAGCCGCCGCATCAAGGCGATGACCACCATCGTCGAGCAGGACCTCTCCTACGATGTGCGCGGCGAGCGTGGCGCCGTGAACTATCGCGACAGCGTCGGCATCGGCATGTACCGGATCGATCTCCATCCCTCGACCGGCGGCGACAACTACATCGATGTGGCCTCGTGCCCGTTCGAGATCCCGCTCGGCGCGCTGCTGCCGCAGCGGGTTACCAACCTGATCCCGGCCGGCAAGACCATCGGCACTACCCACATCACCAATGGCTGCTACCGGCTGCACCCGGTGGAATGGAACATCGGCGAGGTGGCCGGACTGCTGGCCGCTTACTGCCTCAACCATGGCGTGACGCCGCACCAGGTGCAGGCCGACGACGCGCTGCTCAGCGACTTCCAGGCCCGGCTCTACGCCGAAGGCATCGAGACCCGCTGGCCCGACGTCAGGGGCTACTGAACCCCCGGGCGGCCTGGTACGGGCCGCGTCCACCCACCGGGCGACCAAAAGACAACGACCAACGACGACCAGAAGACGACGACAAAGGAGGAAACCATGAAACTGTTCGACCTGAGACTGGCGGCACTGGCCGCCGGCATCGCCATCCCGATGGCGGCTGTCCCTGCCCTCGCGACTGATATCCGCATGGCGATCTGGAGCGCCAACGAGGCGCATTTGGCGCTGTTCAACGAAATCGCCGCCGCCTACACGGCTACGCATCCGGACGTGAAGGTCAGCTTCGACTCGCTGCCGTTCGACGGCTACACGACGACGCTGACCACGCAGATCGCCGGCGGCAACGCCCCCGATCTCGCCTGGATCCTCGAGACCACGGCGGGCGATTTCGTCAGCTCCGGGGCACTGTCGCCGCTGAAAGCGACGTTCGAAGCGGCGCCCGACTACAACCTCGCCGACGTGACCGAGAGCGCCCTGGCGCTGTGGACGGCCGGCGGCGAGATCTACGCCTATCCGTTCTCCACTTCGCCATTCGGCATGTTCGTCAACAACGACGTGATCAAGGCCGCCGGGCAGCAGACCCCGGCCGAACTGATCGCCGCGGGTGAGTGGACCTGGGATAAGGCCGAGGCGATCAACACCGCGGTCGCTGCCTCGGGCAAGCAGGGGCTGATCGTTCGCGATTTCGACTACAAGGTGTGGGACAACCTCGCCTCGATCTGGAATGGCTGGGGGGCCTCGCCGTGGAGCGCCGACGGCAAGACCTGCACGTTCACCGAGCAGCCGATGGTCGATGCGATGAGCTTCATCCACAAGGCGATCTTCACCGACAAGGCGATCCCCGGCCCCGGCGTCACCGCCGATTTCTTCGCCGGCGACGCGGCGATGACCATCACGCAGATTTCGCGCGCTTCGCTGCTCCCCAAGGAGAACCCGTTCAGCTGGGACCTGGTGCCGCTGCCTTCGGGTCCCGCGGGTGAATATGCGGTGATCGGCCAGGCCGGCATCGGCGTCTTCGCCTCGGGCAAGAACCCCGCGGTGGCCGCCGATTTCCTCGCCTTCTTCACCAACCCGGACAACGCCAAGAAGCTGGCGAAGTTCTTCCCGCCGCCGCGCTCGAGCCTGCTCAATGCCGAAGTGCTCGGCGCCGCCAACCCGCTGCTCTCGCCAGAGCAGATCGAGAACGTGGTGATCAAGGGCATCGCAACCGGCAAGGTGAAGCCCGGCCATGCGGGGTTTGCCGAGATCCAGCAGACGGCCCGCGCCGCACTCGACGCGTTGTGGGTGCCGGAGGCGGATGTGCCGGCGGTGCTGAAATCGGTGTGCGACCGGATCCAGCCGATGCTGTGATGTGAGTGGGGAGGCTCGATGTCTCCCCCATTCCCCTCGCCCCTCAGGGGAGAGGGCAGCGGAGCTTAGGCGCGTAGCGCCTTAGCGAAGCTGGGTGAGGGGTGCGATCTCTCCGCATGCTGGAAGAGCCAGCATCCTGCACCGCTTCACCCCTCATCCGGCGCTCCGCGCCACCTTCTCCCCTGAGGGGAGAATGGACCGCACCGCCGATACTCTGCAACACTACAGGACCTGCAATGCCAGCTGCCGCCCCGAGTATTGACCGACCGCGAAACCGGCCGTTCTGGACCATGGAGCGGCGTGACGCTGCGGCGGGTTACCTGTTCATCGCGCCGCAGTTGATCGGCATCGTCCTGTTCGTGCTGATCCCGCTGGGGCTGGTGGTCTGGTACTCGCTGCACGAATGGAATGTCCTCGCAGGGACGTTCCGCTTTGTCGGCGACGCCAATTATCAGAAGCTTGCCGCCGACCCGGCGCTGCCGGAAGTCCTCGGCGCCACGGCGATATTCTCGGCCGGGCTGGTCGTGTTCAACCTGTCCCTCGCCTTGCTGCTGGCGATCCTCGTCAACCAGAAGCTCCGCGGCATCACGGTGTTCCGCACCATCTTCTTTTCGCCGGTGGTGGTGTCCCTGGTGGCATGGACGATCGTGTGGAGTTTCCTGCTGCAGGCCAATGGCGGGATCAACGGGTTGTTGCAACTGATCGGCATTACCGGCCCCAACTGGCTGCGCTCGCCGCCCACCGCCATGGCTTCGGTGATCGTGGTGCAGGTGTTCAAGAATGTCGGGCTCAACATGGTGCTGTTCCTCGCGGCACTGCAGGGGGTGCCGCGCGAGCTTTACGAGGCGGCGCGGGTCGATGGCGCCAGCCGGTTCACGCAGTTCCATGCGATCACCGTGCCGCTGATCTCGCCGACCATCCTCCTCACCATGATCATCACCATTGTGGGCTCGCTCCAGGTGTTCGCGCAGATCGCTGTGCTGACGCAGGGCGGGCCGGGGATGTCGACCACGGTGCTGGTCTACTACCTCTACCAGCAGGCCTTTCAGTTCCACCGCTTCGGTTACGGCGCCACCATCTCGATCCTGCTGTTCCTGATCGTCGCAGTGCTCACTTTCGCGCAGTGGCAGATGCGCAAACGGATTGTCTTTTATGAGAACTGAGAACCCCCGAAGCGAGCTGTCGCCACGCGCCCGCGTTGCGCTCTATGGCCTGATGTGCGTGCTCGCCATCCCCTTCGTCTTTCCGACCTGGTGGATGGTGACGAGCTCGGTGAAGCCGATCTCCGACATCTTCGCCTTTCCGCCCGAACTGATCCCGTCGCGCTTCGACTGGTCGACCTATTCCGAAGTGTTCAAGCTGCAGCCCTTCGCGCAGCAATACTGGAACTCGTGCTACATCGCGGCGATCGTCACGGTGGGGACGATGGCGGTGTCGTCGATGGCCGGCTACGCCTTCGCGCGGATCAAGTTTCCGGGCGCCAACCTGATCTTCATGGTGGTGCTGCTCGGGCTGTTGATCCCCTCGGAAGTCACCATCGTGCCGCTGTTCCAGATGTTCCTCAAATGGGGGCTGGTGAACACGCACTGGCCGCTGATCCTCGTGCCGATCTTCGGCGCACCCAGCGTTTTTGCCACCTTCGTGATGCGGCAGTTCTTCATCGCGCTGCCGGTGGAGCTCGAGGAGGCGGCGCGGGTCGATGGGCTGAGCCGCTTCGGCATCTTCTGGCAGATCGCCCTGCCGCTGGCGAAGCCGGCGCTGGCGGCGGTCGCCATCTTCACCTTCCTCCACTCGTGGAACCTCTATCTCGAGCCGATCGTCTTCCTCACCACCCCCGGCAATTTCACCCTGCCGCAAGCGCTGACCCAATATGTCGACGTCTACCAGGGGCCGATGTGGAACACCCAGCTCGCCGCCGCGACGCTCACCGCCCTGCCGGTGCTGGTCGTCTTCATCTTCGCCCAGCGCCAGTTCATCGAGGGGTTGGCGCACACTGGACTCAAGGGTTGACCCGATGATCGAAGCTGCAATGCGCGCCGGAGAGTTGCCGGTGCTGGTGTCGCTGGGGCGACACGATCTCGAGCTGGCGAAGGCCGCGGTCGATGCCGGGGTGTTCGGGCTGAAGTTCCATCTCAACGCCTACCACCGGGCTAGCGGCACGACGTTCGGCAGCTTTGCCGAGGAGAGGCCGTTCATCGAAGCCCTGGCGAAGCTCGGCAAACCGATGCTTGTCATGAGCGGGCAGGAAACCCAGCCGAGCCTCGACGAGCTCGAGGCGCTCGCCGATTACGGCGTCGAGGGCTGGAACATCTATCTGAAGCATGTGCAGCCGCATCTGCTGCAATCGCGGCTTAAGCCGATCCTGGCGCTCGACAGCGAGAGCGGACAAGCCGATATCGACGCCATCCGCACCATCCCTGGCGCGATGGTCGAGGCCTCGATCGGGCGGTTCGCCGAATATGGCCAGCCGCTCAATGAGACCGACCTCGCGCGCTTCGCCGAGATCGTCAGGATGGCGGGCCGGCCGGTGATCGCGCCGAGCCAGAAGAAGTTCACGGCGGAAGATGCGCCGCGGCTGAAGGCCGTGGGGATCGGAGCGATCCTCGTGGGCGCGGTGGTGACGGGGCTCGCGCCGGAGGGGTTGCGGCGGGCGGTGGCGCCGATCGTTACGGCGGCGAAGAGAGCAGGCTGACACTCGCCAGCGCTGGTGCGGGCCGACCCCCACCCCTGTCCCCTCCCCCTAAACAAGGGGAGGGAGACCAGAACACCGGCGCCTCAGTACGCGTCTCCCTCCCCATTCTTAGGGGGAGGGGACAGGGGTGGGGGTCGGCAGCCACCGGAGCAGCGGCGTGCTCACCCCGGCGAAGGGCCCGTTGCGACCGGCCGGCTCGGATCGGCGCTCCAGGCGCTCCACGAGCCGACGAACAAAGCCGCGGGCTGGCCGAGGGTGGCCAGCGCCAGGATGTCGTGGGCGGCGGAGACGCCGGCGCCGCAGGAGACGCCGACATCGGCGCCGAGCGCGCCCAGGGCGGCGAAGCGGAGGCGCAACGCTTCGGGCGCGGCGAAGGTGCCGGCGGCGGAGAGGTTGCCCCTGGCGGGAGCGTTCAGCGCGCCGGGGATGTGGCCGCTGGTTTCGTAGGCGGGGGCGTCACGCGCATCGAGCAGCACGCCGCGATGCGGCTGCAGGGCCGCGGCATCAGCATCGAGTACCGGCAGGTGGCCGGGGGAGAGTTGCACGTTGCCGAGGTCCGGCACGCGGGTCAGCTCGGCCGTGGCGTAGCCGGCGGCCCGCCAGCTGCCGAGCCCGCCATCGAGCAGCCGGACATTGTCGATGCCGGCCCAGCGCAGCACCCACCAGGCGCGGGCCGCCTGCAGCCCATGCTTGTCATCATAGACCACAACGGCGGCGCCTTCGCGAATGCCCCAGCGGCGAGCATTGGCTTCGAGCTCGGCGATCTCGGGCAACGGCCGGTTGCCGAGGGTGCCGCCGCCGGGACCGGCCAGCTCGGTGGCGAGATCCACCGGCACGGCGCCGGGCAGCCCGGTGCTGCGTGCATCCCCCCGCCCCGGCCGGACACCACCGATATCGAGCAGCACCGGTGCGCGGCCGGCGGCCAGTTGGGCGTCGAGTTCCCTCGCAGTGATCAGCACCGTCTTGCGGTGATCGATGGTCATCGTATCACTCCGCCGCGTCAGCGTGCTTGACGAGCGTGTTTGCCGGGACCTCCAGCCCCAGGTGGTCGCGGAAGGTCGGGCCGGAATAGTCCCTGCGGTAGATGCCACGCTGCTGCAGCAGCGGCACCACGAGGTCGGCAAAGGCAGAGACGGCGTCCGGGACATAGGCGGGGAAGATGTTGAAGCCATCCGCCGCCTTCTCGGTGAACCAGTGCTCGATATAGTCGGCGATCTCCTCGGGGTTGCCGACCACTACTGCGCCCATGCCGGTGATCCCCAAAATCAGATCGCGATAGGTGATCGGCTTGTCGCCGCCGACGGTGCGGCGGGTCAGCCGGGTGATCGAGGCGAAGACACGTTGGCCGTCGGCATTGGCCGCGTCGAAGACGCGCTGCGGCACCGGTTCGTCGATGCTGGCGCCACGCACATCAACGCCGATGACGTCGGACACCGAGCCGAGGTTGCGCAGCCGGGCGCCGCGACCGAGCGCGCCATAGTGCTTTTCGCCGCTCGCCTCGCCTTCGGGATCGAGCGCGATGAAGCTGTTGAGCTGGTCGTAGATGGCGACTGCCTCTTCGGTGGTCGGGGCGACGATCGGGGTGAGGCCGGGGAGGATGGCGATCTCGTCGGGACCGCGACCGTATTTGGCGGCGCGGCTCTTGATGTCGTCGTAATACGCCCTCGCGCTTTCGATCGTCGGCTGGCCGGCAAAGATCACGTCGGCATCGCGGGCGCCCAGCTCGCGCGAGCGGTCGGACGTGCCGGCATGGAGGATCACCGGATGGCCCTGCGGCGGGCGGCGCACCGTCAGCGGGCCCTCGATGTCGAAGAAGCGACCGTGGTGGCCGGCCGGCCTCACCTCATCGTCCCAGCTGTCCCACAGGCTCTTGGTGGCGGCGACGAACTCGTCGGCCCAGTCATAGCGCTGCTCGGTGTCCCAGTGCGCGTCGCGCGAGAAGTTGGCGGCGGCGATGGCGTCGGCGCCGGTGACGAGGTTCCACGAGGCGCGGCCCTCGCTCAGGTGATCGAGCGAGGCGAACAGGCGCGCCACGTTATAGGGGTCGTAATAGGTCGGGTTGGCGGTGACGACGATGCCGATATGACTGGTCGCCGCGGCAAGGCTGGCGCCCGAGACGAAGGGCTCGAGCCGCGACATCTGCGAGGGGTTGGTGGTTTGGAGGCTCGGATCGCTGGCGAGGCGATCGCCCAGAAACAGGAAGTCGAACTTCGCCCGCTCGGCGATCTGCGTCACTTGCTGCAGGAATTCGATATCGAAGGCGGCGGCGGCATGCGAGCCGGGCATGCGCCAGCCCGACGGATGCGTGCCGCCGGCCCAGAACATCAGGCCGAAATGCAGTTCGCGCTGGCGTTTGCCCATGGTGATGCTCCTAGACTGCAGTCTTCTGTTCGGCCGCCGCGCGGGCGCGGGCCAGCAGCCGGTTTTCCGGGCGGGCGAGGCCGAGATGGTGGCGGAAGGTCGGGCCGGCATACTCGGTGCGATAGATGTCGCGGGCCTGCAGCACCGGCACGACGAGGTCGACAAAGGCCTCCACCGCGCCCGCCACATAGGCGGGGAAGATGTTGAAGCCGTCTGCGGCGCCCTCGGTGAACCAGGCTTCGATATAGTCGGCGACTTCCTCGGGGTTGCCGACCACGGTGCTGGTGCCACGGCTCGCGCCGATGATCAGGTCGCGATAGGTAATGCGCTCGGGCCCATCGACGGTGCGACGGGTCAGCCGGGTGATCTCGACAAACAGGCGCTTGCCCTCTTCGCTCGCTGCGGCGAGGACATCAAGCGGCACCGGGGCGTCGTGATCGTTGCCGATGAGGTCGACGCCGAAGGCCTTCGAGGCGGTGCTGAGGTTGCGGTTCTTCGCGCCGCCGCGGCCGCCGAAGGCGCCGGGCCCCTCGGGTTTGTCCTCGGGATCGAGGGCCAGATAGCTGTTGAGCTGGTCGTAGATCGCCACCGCCTCGGCGGTGGTCGGCGCGACGATCGGGGTGAGGCTGGGCAGGATGGCGATATCGGCATCGCTGCGGCCGTACTTGTGCGCCCGATCCTTGATGTCGCGGTAGTAGGCCTGCGCACTCTCGATGGTGGCGTGGCTGGTGAAAATCGCATCGGCATCGCGGGCACCGAGTTCACGTGAGCGATCGGAAGTGCCGGCATGGAGGATGATCGGATGCCCCTGTGGCGGGCGCGGCGCATCGAGCGGGCCGGCGACAGTGAAGTGCTGGCCCTTGTGGTTGAGGGCATGGACCTTTTCGGGGTCGAGCGCCCGGCCGCTCACGGCATCGGGGTTCCAGGCGCCATCCTCCCAGCTGTCCCACAGGTCCTTGACGATGCCGACGAACTCGTCGGCCCAGTCATAGCGCTGCTCGGCATCCCAGTGGGCGTCGCGCGAGAAGTTGGCGGCGGCATGCGGATCGGCGCCGGTGACGATGTTCCACGAGGCGCGGCCCTGGCTCAGGTGATCGAGCGAGGCGAACAGCCGGGCCAGCGTGAACGGATCGTAGTAGGTCGGGTTGGCGGTCACCACGATACCGATCTCGGAGGTCGCGGCAGCAAGGCTGGCGCCGGCGGCAAACGGCTCGAGCCGCGACATCTGCGCCGGGTTGGTGGTCTGCAGACCCGGCTCGCTGGCAAGCTTATCGCCCAGGAACAGGAAGTCGAACTTGGCTTTCTCGACCAGTTGCGTCACCTGCTGCAGGTATTCGATGTCATAGGCGGCGTCGGCCTTGGCGGTGGGCCAGCGCCAGCCGGAGGGGTGGGTGCCGGTGCCCCAGAACATCAGGCCAAGATGCAGTTCGCGCTTCGGTTCGGACATGATCGAGAACTCCTCAGGCAACGAGGCGGTTCGGGACGGCGGGCAGCTCGAGGTTGTCGCGCAGCGTCGTCGCCCGGTATTCGGTACGGGCGAGGCCGCGCCGCTGCAGCTCGGGGATGACGCGCTCGACGAACTGGTGAAGCTGGTCTGGCAGGATCGCCGAGCGCACGACAAAACCATCGGCAGCGCCGGCCGAAACCCAGGCTGCCAGTAGGTCGGCGATGCGCTCGGGGCCGCCGACGATCACGGCGCCGGATATCGTGCCGCCAAGGGCGTTGAGTTCGGCGAGCAGCAGATTGGCCGCCGCGTCGGTCTCGGCGACGACCGGGGTGATCTCGACCAGTACCGAGAGGGCGTCGGGGTCCCTGCCCTGCGCCACTGCCGCTTTACGCAGCTCTTCGCGCAGCGCCTTGCCGGCGGCGCTGTCGGCGGGACGAGCCAAGACGATATCGGCTTCGCGGGCGGCGAGTTCATTGGCCAGCGGCGTCCCCGCCTCATGCGCCAGCACCAGCTGGCCCTGCGGCGGACGGGCGACGTTGAGCGGGCCCTTGACGCTGAACAGCTGGCCCTGGTGGTTGATCGGGTGGATCTTGTCACCGTCGACGAAAGCACCGGTCGCCTTGTCGCGGATGAAGGCGCCATCCTCCCAGCTGTCCCAGAGCTCGCGGATCACGTCGACCGCTTCGCCGGCGCGGCCGTAATGTGCCGCGGCATCGGCCTCGGATTGGCTGTAGTTCCTGGCTGCGGGAGCGCTGGCGCCGGTGGCGATGTTCCACACCGCCCGGCCATGGGTGACGTGGTCGAGCGAGGCGGTCAACCGGGCGAGGTTATAGGGCTCGTAGTAGCTGGCATTGGCAGTGACGAGGAGGCCGATACGGCTGGTCTTGGTGGCGAGGAACGAGGCTGTGGTGAAGGGCTCGGTACGTGCAGCCAGTGCCGGGTTAGTGGCGTCGGAGGTATCGGCGGTGAGCCGGTCACCAATGGCGAAGAAATCGAACTTGTCGGCTTCCGCGAGGCGGGCGAGCTCGACGATCTGGGCCGCATTGAACGGGTCGTGCCGGCCGCCGGCGTATCGCCAGCCCGAGGGGTGGCTGCCATGCGGCTCATAGAGGTAGCCGAGACGGATCTGCTTTGGCTTGGTCATGGCCGAAATTCCTTCACTGCAAATGGGGTTACGCGGCAGCGTGGGCCGGCGCCTCGAGCGCGTGCAGCGCTTCGTAGACGCGGGCTTCCTGCTTCAGAAGTTCGAGGTCGCCGCGCCGGCGCGGCCGCGGCAGGTCGATGACAAAGGTCTCGGCGATGCGGCCGGGGCGCGGCGAGAGCAGCACGATGCGATCGGCGAGGAACACCGCCTCGCCGACGTCGTGGGTGACGAAGACGATGGTCTTGCTTTGCTTTTCCCAGATCGAGATCAGGTCTTCCTGCAGCTTGATCCGGGTGATGTAGTCGACGGCGCCGAACGGCTCGTCCATCAGCAGCACTTCGGGATCGTTGACCAATGCTCGGGCGATGCCGGCGCGCTGCTTCATGCCACCCGAGATCTGGTGCGGATACTTGCTACCGAAGCCGGTGAGGCCGACCAGTTCGAGGTGGCGGTCGACGATCTGCTGCGTGCGCGGTTTGCTCTCGCCGCGGATCTCGAGCCCGAGCCCGACATTGGCGGCGACGGTGCGCCACGGCATCAGCGAGGCATCCTGGAACACCACGCCGAGGCCACGGCCGCCCGGCCCGGTGATCGGCTGATCGTGGAAACGGGCCTCGCCGGCGCTGGGCAATTGCAGCCCGGCAAGAATTTCGAGCAGGGTGCTCTTGCCGCAGCCGGAGGGGCCGAGGAGGACGACGAACTCGCCCGCCTCGATCGTGAGGTCGATCTTGTCGAGGGCGCGGACCGGCGAGGCTCCGGGGAACACCTTGTCGAGCGCGGTGACGGTGAACACGGACATGATCGACCTCTTCGTTCGGGTAGCGGGGCTCAGCCCTGGGACTTGTCGGCCGGGTAGGAGAAGGCCTTGACGTAGTCCTTGGGGATGAAGCGCAGGTCGATGAACTTGCTGGCGTCGTAGGGCGCGTCCTGGTTGCCTTGCTCGATCTCGATCTGCTGGGTGTCGGCGATGGCGGTCGGGTCGACGTCCGGGTTGTCTTCCCAGATATCGTCTTCCTGCTCGACCGCCTGACGCACAGCCTCGGGGTCGAGCTTCAGCCGTGCCTGCAGCCAGGGGATGTACTCGTCGTAATGCGCCTTGGCGTACTCGTAGGATTTGAAGTAGGCGCGGAGCCCGCGCTCCAGCAGCTCCGGATCGTTGGCGATGACGTCGTCGCCGGCGATCAGCACCCCGGTGTGGTAAGTGGGCAGGAACTCCCAACCGCGGGCCAGCACATGCGCCTTGCCCTCGAGTTCACCAAGCGCGGCGAAGGGCTGATGGATGATGGTGGCATCGACCTGCCCTTCGGTCAGCGTGCCATAGGCCTGGGCCTGGGTGCCGTTGGCGAACAGCGTCACGTCCTTGTCCGGATCGACACCGCTCTTTTGCAGGATGACCCGGGCATAGACAGCCATGCCGCTGCCCTCCTGGGCGATGCCGACGGTCTTGCCCTTCAGGTCGGCGATGGTCTTGATCTCGGGCTTGGCGATGAGCCAGAAGGCGCCCTTGTTGCGGAAGGCCGAGGCGATGATCTTGATCGGCGCGCCGAGCGCCGCGGCGCGGAGGAAGGTGCTGGTCGGGCCGAAGGCGAAGGTCAGCTCGTTGGTCGCCACGGCGCCGACCGTGTCCTGCGCGGCAACGAATTCGACATCCAGCCCCTCCTCGTCGAAGAAGCCTTTCTCGATGCCGAAATTGATCGGCTGCTGGGTGTAGCTCAGCGTATCGAGCAGCTTGATGGTCTTGCGGGCCGGGGCGTCCTGCGCGGTGGCAGCGCCGCTCAGACCCAGCGCCAGCGCCGCGGCGGCAAGCATGGTGGCGACAAAATGCGGTCTCGTCCTGCGCATGGCAGTTCCTTTTCGTCAGTCAGTTTGCGTTGTGTGTGGGGGGAGCGCGCCGGTCAGGCGTACTTCCATTTGAGCAGCACCCGCTTCTCCAGCCAGTCGACCAGGAAGATGATGATGAGCGAGATGGTGGTGATGAGGATCACCAGGGCAAAGGTACCGGCGGTGTCGTAGATGCCGGTGAGCTTGTTGAGGAGGTTGCCGAGGCCGGCCTTGGAGGCGACCATTTCGGCGAAGAGAGCCGCGACGAGGCAGGTCGCCGCCTCGATCCGCACCGCCGCCATGATCGACGGGATGGCGCTGGGGAGGATGACCTTCCAGACGATCTGCCGGTGCGAGGCGCCAAGCGTCTTCGCCACTTTCACATGGCTTTCCTGCACCTGCCGGATACCGGCTATGGTATTGAACACAAACAGGAAATACGAGAAGAGAAAGACGATGAAGACCTTGTGGCCGTAGCCGATGCCCAGATACAGCGTCAGCAGCGGGATGATGGTCACCTTGGGCACGGCCATGGCCCAGATGAGGAACGGGTTGAGGAACTGGTTCACCCGCGGGAACAGCCCCATGTAGATGCCGGTGGCGACGCCGAGCACGCCGCCGATCAGCACCCCTGCCGCGGCTTCCGACAGCGTTACGTAGAGGTGGTAGAAGAGGTTCTGCTCCTCGACCAGCTTGGGGAACGCCGCCAGCACCTGGGTGGGCGAAGCGAGGTAGATGGTCTTGACCGCCCCGCTATCGACAGCCTGCTGCACAGCGAACAGCACCGCGGCGAGCACGGCGATCTGCGCCACGAGGATCACCGGCAGCTTCAGCCGCGGCAGCGACAGACCGGGACTGCCGGGCTGCAGCTCGGACTGATCGGCTGTCGGTTGTTGCAGCGACATCTGGCACCCTCGTCGTTCACAAAATTCTGGTCCCTGAGCGGCGCATGAAATCGGCTGGCGGCGAGGAAGGTCGACGGCCGAGCCGGCTTCACAAGCCCCTCAGGGTGCTCAAAACCTAAAGTCTACTACTTCCATAGACAAGATAATCCGTGCCCATTATCGGTGCTGTCGCGAAGTATGCGTCTAGGCCGAGCCCGGCCGCCGCGAACGATATTCGCCGCCTCCAGTCGCGGCGGCTCAGGAGATGACAATGCAGTACGTCCCCCTCGGAACCACCGGCATCCAGGTGTCCCGCCTCGCCTTCGGCTGCTCGAGCTATGGCTCGAAGGACTGGATGCCGTGGGCGCTGAGCGAAGAGGAGGCGCAGGAGCACTACCGAGCGGCATTCGAAGCCGGCTTCACTTTCTTCGACACCGCCGACTCCTATTCGAGCGGGCTCAGCGAGGAGATCCTCGGCCGCGCCATCAAACGCTTCGGCAGCGGCCGCGACCGCGTGGTGATCGCGACGAAAGTGTTCGGGGCGATGGGGCCGGACCTCAACCAGAAGGGGCTCTCGAAAAAGCACATCCGGCACGCCGTCGACGACAGCCTGCGGCGGCTCGGCACCGACTATATCGACCTCTACCAGATCCACCGACTCGACCCGCTGACGCCGTTCGAAGAGGTGATGGAGGCGCTCGATGGCCTGGTGCGCGCCGGCAAGGTGCTGCATCTGGGCGCTTCCAGCATGCATGCCTGGCAGTTCATGAAGTTGCAGGGCATCGCCGAGCGCAACGGGCTCACCCGGTTCGTCTCGATGCAGAACAAATACAACCTGCTCTATCGCGAGGAGGAGCGCGAAATGCTGCCGCTCTGCCTCGACCAGGGCGTCGCGGTGATCCCTTACAGCCCGCTGGCGCGCGGCCTCCTCGCCGGCAGCCGCCGCGCCGGCTCGGAACGCTCCAAGGTGGTGCAGGATTTTCTCGGTGCCGCCGACGAAGCGGTGGTCGACCGGGTGGTGGCGCTGGCCGAGCGGCGCGGGGTGAAGCCGGCGCAGATCGCGCTCGCCTGGCTGCTCGACAATCCTGCCGTCACGGCGCCGATCGTCGGGGCAACCAGGCCGCACCATATTGCCGATGCGGTCGCCGCCCTCGACATCGCGCTATCGCCGGTTGAACGTACCGAACTGGAAGAGGTGTACCAGCCGCAGCAGGTGAACTTCCACCGCAACGAGGCGCCGACGCCGGGCCAGACCGCCGCGGGTGACGTACTTGCGCTGTTGCGACGCCGGTGATCCGGTCACATTCAACTGACATACAACCGCGCGTTGCCCGCACCCCTCGGAGACCTGAACATGGTTGACTATCGCTACCTTGGCCGCAGCGCGCTGAAGGTGTCCCCGCTGTCGCTTGGCACGATGATGTTCGGTCAGCAGACGCCCGATCCCGACGCGTTCCGGATCATCGACAAGGCGCGCGAGCAGGGGATCAACTTCATCGACACCGCCGACGTCTATGGTGACGGGGCGAGTGAGCGGGTGGTGGGGCAAGGCATCAAGGCGAGCCGCGACCACTGGGTGCTGGCGACCAAGTTCGTCAACTCGGCGAGGAAGGGCCCCAATATCGGCGGCTACTCGCGCAAATGGGTGATCGAGACGGTCGAGAACTCGCTGAGGCGGCTGGGCACCGACTATATCGACCTGCTCTATTTCCACCGCGCGGTGTTCGACGCGCCGCTCGAGGAGCCGGTGCGCGCCATCGCCGACCTGATCCGTGCCGGCAAGCTCCGCTATTTCGGGGTCTCCAACTTCCGGGGCTGGCGCATTGCCGAGGTGGCGCAGCTCGCCGACCAGCTCGGCATCGACCGCCCCGTTGCCAGCCAGCCGCTCTACAACATCGTCAACCGCACGGCTGAAGCCGAGCAGCTGCCGGCGGCCCACCATTACGGCCTCGGCGTCGTCTCCTATTCGCCGCTGGCGCGCGGCGTCCTGACCGGCAAGTACCAGCCTGGACAGGAACCCGCAGCCGACACCCGTGCCGGTCGAGGCGACAAGCGCATCCTCGAAACCGAGTGGCGGCCGGAATCGCTCGCCATCGCGCAGCAGATCGCCGCACATGCGCGAGCCAAGGGGATCGAGGCCGCCGACTTTGCGCTGGCCTGGGTGCTCAACAACAAGCTGGTGAGCGCCGCCATCACCGGCCCCCGCACCGAGGCGCATTGGGACAGCTATGTCCGGGCGCTCGACGTCAAGCTGGATGCCGAGGACGAGGCCCTGGTCGACGGGCTGGTCACCCCCGGCCACGCCTCGACGCACGGCTTCACCGATCCGGGGCATCCGGTCGAAGGGCGAGTGGCGCACTAGGCCAAGGCGGCCGACGCCCGCGCCTGGCCCTCGACCCAGGCATAGGTCTTTTCCAGCCCGGCCCGCAGCGGCATGCTGGGGCGCCAGCCGAGACTTTGTTCGATGAAGCGGTTGTCGGAGGAGCGGCCGCGCACGCCGGTGGGTCCGGTGGTGTGGCGCTTCAGCAGGCGCTTGCCGGCAATCTCGGCCACCATGTCCACCAGCTGGTTGATGCTGACCATCTCGTCGGAGCCGATATTGACCGGGCTCGCGACCGCCGAGCGGGCGAGGCGGAGCGAGCCCTCGAGGCACTCGTCGACATAGAGGAAGGTGCGGGTCTGTTCGCCATCGCCCCAGACCTCGATCTCGTCGCCATCACGCGCTTCAGCTACCTTGCGACAGATGGCGGCCGGGGCCTTCTCGCGGCCACCGCGCCACGCACCTTCCGGTCCGAAGACGTTGTGATAGCGGGCGATCCGCGCCACCATGCCATGGTTGCGGGCGTGCGCCAGGTAGAGCCGCTCGGAGAACAGCTTCTCCCAACCATATTCGCTGTCGGGATCGGCCGGATAGGCGGATTCCTCGCTGCAGTCGGGATGATCGGGATCGACCTGGTTGCGCGCCGGGTAGATGCAGGCGGAAGACGAATAGAACAGACGACCAGCGCGGATGCGCTCGCAGTTGATGGCGACGTTGAGGTTGATCGCAGCGGAGTTCTGCATGATCGCCGCATCATTCTCGCCGGTAAAGATGTAGCCGGCGCCACCCATGTCGGCCGCCAGCTGATAGACCTCATCGTAACCACGGTCGAAGACCTCGGCGCAGGCCAGCGGATCCCGCAGGTCGGCGATGAGGAAGCGCTGGGCCGCCGAGGCCGAGAATTCCGGCCGCTTCAGGTCGGCGCCGTGCACCTCGTTGCCCTCTCTCGCCAGCCGGCGGACCAGGTGCGAACCGATGAAGCCACCGGCCCCCAGAACCAGTACCCTGCCCATCACGATGTCCCTCACATCCTGAAGATCGGCGCCATCAACCCGTCGATCCGACGAAACGCCACTATATCGCAATCGGCGCCGGGGTAACGCCGATTGTCGTCCTCCAGACGCTCGACGAGCCGCCGCCAGCTCATCGGAATGATCCGCGGGCGCTGGCGATCGACGACGGCCGCGGTAAAGCCGAAGGTGTCGAGCAGCGCCGCAAGCTCGGCAGTGCGCCGTCCGCCGACGGCGAGGGCGCTCGGGGACACCTCGCAGAACAGCGCAATTTCCTCGGGGTAACTGGTCAGCAGCGTTCGCGCGCCGTTCAGGACGTCGATCTCGCTACCCTGCACGTCGAGCTTGACGACCAGGGGGCGTGCGCGGCTCAGCCCCTCGTACTCGTCGAGCCGCCGCACCTGCACGCTGGTCGAGCCGGATCGATCGGAATTGGGCAGGAGGCTGTTGTCGCCGCGGTTCACCTCGTTGAGGTAGAGGGTCGCCTCACCGGTCCGGTCGGCGAGGGCGCAGTCGTTGATGGTGACGTTGTCGAGGTGGTTGGCGGAGACATTGACCCTGAGCTTGCTCAGATGGGCGGGATCAGGCTCGAAACTGTGAACCTGCCCGCGGCGGGCCAGCACATGCGCGGCGACCAGGGTGAACCAGCCGATATTGGCGCCGATATCGACGAAGTCGGCCGGCGCGCGGAGCATGTTCACCAGCAGAGCAGTATTGCTGGCCTCCCAACTGCTCCAATCCTCTATCGCCCTGGAGACGAACACATCGCCCCGACCATGCGTTTCCATCTGGAAGCGCGGCAGGCCGAGCAGGTCGATCATCACCGGCGGCGCCGCATCTGCCGGCGGATCACTCATTGGCGTGGATGATCTCGAGGTCGGGCAGCCCCCAGCACTGGATGCCCATATCGGCGGCCATGGCGCCAAGCCCTTCGGTTTCGATCTCCCCCCTGCCCCAGACCGGGTGACGGCTGCGGATGCGCGAACTGGCGACGCCATAGGGGTAGGACGGAAACACCAGCCCGTCACGGTGCAGGTCGGCCCGGACCAGCAGCATGGTGCCGCCCACCGCATCGAGGCGCATGGCGCCGGTGCCCCGGCGGTCGGAAAGGGTTACGGTGCCCTCAGCCGCCCAGTTGTTCTCATCGAAGGTCTTGCCGCCCGGGCGCTTGACACAGTTGGGCACGACGATATCGAACCCGGTCGCCAGCAGCTGGCGGAGCACATCGGGCGGATAGTCGATCACGTCGACATCGATCCACAGCACCCAATCCTCGTCGTCGAGCGCCCGGAACAGCAGGTGGTTGCGGGCCCGCGCCAGCACGGCGCGCCGCATCAGCTGGAAGGCCGGAGCCCAACGCGGCACCCCGGCCGGAATGTTGAAACCAAAATCGCGCTGAAACAGCCCGGCCCGCCGGGTGCGCCGACTGAGCCGCGGCAGCAGCGACTCCGCCACGACAAGGGTATCGTCCTTACTGTCGCCTTCGAGCAGTGCGATGGAGAGCCGGTCCGCGGGCCAATCCAGTTGCTCGATCAACTCGACATAGCGCGGCAGGAACCGGGCGGCGCCCTTGACCGGCGTGAGGATGAGGACCCTGGGAAGCATCGAATCCGGTGTAGACATTATTGCCCCTTGCGGCGCGATAAAATCTAATGAAGGCACAAGGCGCAAGCGGCCATCGGCAGGTTGTCCGCGCCGACCGCAGAGGGGGGCGCGATGACCGATCAAGCAGGAGCCGCGGCGCGGATTCGCGGTCTCGCCGCCGAGATCAGGGCGGCGGCGGCAAGCCCGCTCGAAGGCCATGGCCGGGGACTGGTGGTCGTCGCCGGTGGCGCCCGGATCTTCACCAACGCCTATGTGCTCATCCACATGCTGCGCAACGCGCTGAAGTCCGAGCTGCCGGTCGAGCTGTGGTATTTCGGCCAGGCCGAGATCTCGCCTGCCATGGCTGCACTGCTGGAACCGCTCGGGGTGAGGCTGGTCGACGCCAACCCGGTAATTGCCGCGACCGGCGCCAACATCCGCGACGGTTGGCAGCTCAAATCCTTTGCCCTGCTGCATAGCGGCTTCGCCGAAGCGCTGCTGCTCGATGCGGACCAGGTGCCGGTCTCCGACCCGGCCGGCTGTTTCGACTGGCCGGAATATCTCGAGGCCGGCGCGGTGTTCTGGCCGGACATCATCGACCTCAGGAGCGACAATGGCGTGTGGCCGCTGCTCGGGCTGCAACCGCGCCGCAGCGTGTCGATGGAGAGCGGGCAGGTGCTGGTCGATCGGCGACGGCACGGCGCTGCATTGGCGGCGGTAGTTCGGCTCAACGAGGCGGCCGAGGACCTCTATCGTCTCGTCTATGGCGACAAGGATACGTACCTGCTCGCCTGGGAAATGCTGGGGGCGCCTTATGCGCTGGTACCATACCGCCCCTATGTCGACGAGTTCATGCTGGTGCAACGCGATTTCGCGGGCAATGCCCTGTTCCAGCACCGCACCAATGCGAAGTGGCAGTACGGGGGCCAGCAGCGCAAGCTGTTCGGCTTCCAGCACGAGGCGGCCTGTCTGGCGGCGATAGCCGAGCTGGAGGAGCGCTGGAGCGGTGACGCGTTCACAGCTCCCGACCGCAGCCTGCGGGCCCGCGAGGTTGAGCATGAGCTGATCGCCGTGGGTGCGTTCAAGCTCGAGTGCGCCGACGAGCCCGCCCTGACCATCCGGCTGGCGGAACATGGCGAAGTTGGGAGCGAGCGCGCTGCCGACCGCCGGCACTGGTGGGTCGAGGAGCACGAGGGCCGGCTGAGACTGATCCTGGCCGGCGCCGACCGGCCAGGCTACCTGCTGGAGGCCGGCGACGATCGAATCTGGCGCGGGCAGCGTCAGCGCCTGCCGGTGGTCGATGTCAGCCTCTATGGCGTCGCCGGGGACGCATCCGACATGCCCCCCGCGGCGCCGGGCCTGATCGATGACTTGCTGCGCGCCGGCGGAGCGTTCGGCGGTCCCCGGCGCGTGTCACAGCGGCTGGTGGATGCGCTCAGCCTGGCCGCCGCAGTGCTGCCGGGCGTCAGGGAACGGATCGAGGCCCTCGCCGGGTCGTCGACCGATCCGATTGTCGCAAGCAGCCTGCACGAGCTGGCGGCGCGTCTCGTGGCGCCGGAGCCGCTCCGGGCGGTCGACCGCACGCTGCCGCTTGAAACCGGTTACGTCAGGGCAGAGATCGAGGAATGAGCCGGCGGCTGCGGGCGCTGCACATCGCTCCGATCATGCCGGCAAGGTCGGGCAACGGCCTCGCCATGCGACAAGGCATGTTTCTCGAAGCGCTCAGCCGGGGCTTCGATACCCGTCTCATGGTCCTGCCGGTGGTCGGGCGACAAGACGCTGCAGCCACCCTGCCCGATGAACTGGGCATCCCCACCGAGGTGATCCCGGTGGCGGGGCGACAGGATACCCACTTCGCGCTGCTCGCCCGGCTTGCCGACCCCGGCGCCCGGATCGCCGCCTTCCGCGCCTACGGGCGCAGCTCGCTCGCCAGCCATCTCTCCGCACCGGTGCTCGCCGACCTGCGGGCAGCGGCTGGAGCGCAGCATTATGACCTCATCCATGTCGGCCGCTCCTATCTGGGTGATGGCCTGGAAGGACTGAGCGCCGGCCGAGCAACCCTCGACCTCGACGAGGACGAGTGGACCTCGTATCGCGAGATCGCCGCCACCATGCGGGCCGCCGACCCGGCTGGCTCTGCCTGGGCGGAGGCCGAGTCCGACGCCATGGCCGCGCTGATCGGCCGGCAGTCGGCGCATTTCGCCAGCCAGTTCATCGCCAGCGGACGCGATGCGGCAGCGATCCGGGAGCGCCATCCAACGGCGCGCCTCGAAGTCATCGAGAACGCAGTGACCATGCCGACTGAACCGGGGCGCCGGGACGATGGCGCAACGCTGCTGTTTGTCGGTGCGTTCGGCTACGCGCCGAACGTCGATGCGGCCGCCTGGCTGGTGGAGGAAATCTGGCCGGCGATGCAGCGTCGCACGCCGCATTCGCTGCGCCTGTTGCTCGCTGGACGTGACGCGAGCCGGGTGGCTCATCTCGGAGTGCGAGACGGCGTCGAAGTCGTGGGCGAAGTCGACGACCTTGCCGAGACCTATAGCAGGGCCACGGTGTTTATCGCCCCGCTGCGTGCCGGCGCCGGAACGCGCCTGAAACTGCTCGAAGCAGCGGCACACGGGGTGCCCCTGGTCACCACGACGCTCGGAGCGAGAGGGTTGCGGTTCACGCACGGCCGGGAGTTGCTGCTCGCCGACACCACCGAGGGCCTTGCCGCGATGGCGCTCGACGCCATCTCCGATGCGGGAGCCAGCACATCCCGCGCGGCGGCCGCCATGGCCATCGTCCGCTCGCAGCATGAGCGAGGTGCGGTCATCGAACGGCTTGCTTGCCGCCTCCTCGATATTGCAGCTACATGACCAGCCGGCCACAGAGAGACCCGAGACGATGACCGCGATCGCGCCCGAAACGAAGTTCAGTGCCGTTGCGGGCATCGAGGTCAACCGCGTGCCGGATGGCGCGATGGTCTACCAGAACGAGCGCGAGCGGGTGCACTTCCTCAATCCGACGGCGCTGATCGTGTTCGAACTGTGCGGGCTCAACAAGACAGCGGGCGAGATCGAGGCCTTCATCACCGATGCGTTCGCCCTCGACGTGGCACCGACCGCGGCGGTCAGGGAATGCCTCACCTCGTTGCTCGACGAAGGACTGGTGGTTTGCGCCCCATCGTCTGCCGTACCCTGAGACGGGAATACCGACTCCATCCTCCCTCGGATGAGGTGGCGCACCTGCTGCGCTTCGTCGAGGCGACGCCCGACCTGCCGGCCCCGGCTCTTGAGATCGTCGACATCCCGGTGCGCCTTCGCGACGGCTTTCTCGTCGCCACCCTGCCCTCAGGCGAGCTGGTCGAGGGCACGCCGAACCACCTGATCAGCGCCATGCACCGGGTTGTGCTCGTCGATCTCATCGAGGGCGAGCCACAGGCTCCCTTCGTCCATGGTGCAACGGTGATGATCGGCGGGCGCCGCATCCTGCTGGTCGGCCACAAGGGTTCGGGCAAGAGCACGCTCGCGTTGCACCTGGCGCTGGCTGGCCACGAGGTCGAGGGCGACGAGCATCTGGTACTCCGCGACAGCGAGGTCGTTGCCCGGCCACGAACCCTGCGGATCAAGGAAGGTAGTCTCCGGCTGGTCCCAGGCCTGCCGGAGCAGGTCAGGGACGCGCCATTCATCCATAATTGGGATGGCTCCATCATCCGCTCGATCAGTCCCACAGTGGGCGGGCGCCCCTGGGTGATTCGTGCAGGCAGGCTCGATGCGATCGTGCTCCTCGTGGCCAATCACGGCGGCCGGTCTGCCGCGCGGCCGATCCCCGGCAAGGAGGCATTCGCGCGCCTGATGTCGGAGGTCATGCTTCCCCAGGGCGGCGTAGCTGCCGCCGCGGGGCGTTTGCGGCAGGTCGCGATGGGGGTTCCGGCGTACCAGCTGTTGCTCGGAGACCTCGTTGCCGCCGAATGGCACCTTTCCGGCATCGCATCGCAGTTGACGTGAATGACGTTGCAGCGCAACACTTGCGTGTTGAGAGATACTCAAGGGGTTGCGATGTCCGATAAACATGAGAGCGCACGGCTCGAACAGGCTCTGGAGACTGTTGACCAGGGTCGCCGTGATGCGCTGCGCAAGCTGGTAACGACCTCGGCGTTTGCCGTTCCCGTGGTGGTGTCGTTTGCCATCGACGGCCTGACAGTGAGCCCTGCATTGGCCGCAGGGAACTCTACTACTTCGTGAACCAAACACAGCGCGTTGATCCCACGATCAGCGCGTGCATGATCATCAAGAACGAGCAGCCGTTTCTCGACGGCTGCTTGAGGTCGTTGCATGGCCTGGTGGACGAGATCGTCATCGTCGACACCGGTTCCACCGATTCTTCCATCGACATCGCCAGAGCGCGCGGGGCCCGCGTGCTGGACTATGCGTGGCACGATGACTTCGCGGCCGCGCGCAATTTCGGCCTCGAGGCGGCCGGCTCGGAGTGGATCCTCTACATCGATGCGGATGAGCGGCTGGTCGATGCGACGCGCGAAGCGTTGCGCGCGGGGCTCGAAAAGCCCGACATCTTCGCCGTCAGGCTGCTGTTCCGGGTCAACAGCAACAGCACCCTCTACCGCGAGTACCGGTTGTTTCGGAACGATCCCCGGCTGCGCTTCAAGGGCGCCATGCATGAGACGATCCTGCCCGACCTGGCGGTGCTGCAGCGTGAAGCCGGGGCACGGGTCGGCGACGCATCGGCCAAGCTGATCCATCTCGGCTATGACGGCGAGATGACCGCCAAATACCGTCGCAACCTGCCGTTACTGCAGGCCTCAGTCGTGCGGGACCCCGACCGCAGTTACTACTGGAAGGACCTGGCCGACACGTTGGCCGGCCTGGGTGAGACCGATGCAGCGATCGCCGCCGCCCAGCAGGGTCTCGCCCGCGCAAAAGCGCCTGGGCAGGTCAGCGACGTGATGCATAGCGCGCTGATCTACACGCAGGCCCGGCTTCAGGTGCAGCGGGGCGAAGACATGCGCGACCTGATCGAGGTCGGCCTCAAGCTCCACCCCAGGAACTGGTCGTTGCTGTTTCTGAGGGCGCGCGCCCGGGTCAATGCGGGCGCCCTGCAGGCCGCCATCGAGGACCTCCGCCTGCTGTTGGCACAGGATGCCGACAACATCGTCGATGACACCCTGGCGCACGACCGACGGATCTTCGGCGCCCATGCCCATGATCTGATGGGAGTGGCGCTGTTGCGCATGGGCGATCGCCACGGTGCGGCGGCGGCGTTCGGACGCGCCTCCATCGCTGCCCCGGAGGTGCAGGAGTATCGCGTCAAGGCGATGGCACTGAGCGGCGGGGCAGCGTTGGCAGGAGCATCGGCCGTTTGACGAAGGTCAGCGGCATCGTGAGCTGCCAGTAGGTCCGGCGCAGCGCGCTGTCTCCCCCGGTGGCCCTGCACATCCGCTCAGGCGCAGTCGCGGCTCGCAGTTCCGGACCGATGCCCGGCGATGGCGTGTCCGGCGTCGCCCGACACATGCTCTGCCACCACGCGATTGCATCGCGGGGCGCCTGCATCGGCGACGGCACGGGCATGCCCAGAAGCTCGCTTGCCGCTGCTGTCCAGAGTTCGAGGATGGCCAGCAGGCGAGGGTGTCGGGCGGCGCGTCCGACCAGCCGGCGGCGCTCGCTTTCATCCAGTTCGATGACCGCGGCGGCGAACTCGTAGAGCGCCTTCAGCTCGATCGTCGCGTGCTTCACGGCCCGGTGGCCAACGTGATGATGGATGATCCCGTGCAGGACATGCAGATGCGCGGGCAACACCGACGCAGCCGCATCACCGGGCTCGGCGGGCAGCGCCGCGGCGAGCAGTTCGGCGGAGGGGAGGAACTGCTCCACTCGCGAGGGGCCGCCGCGCCGATGGATCTCGATCCAGCCGGGCATGTCGGAGCGGTACAGCTCATGCAGATGATGGTGGATGAGGCGCGGACGGGGCTCGCCTGCCGGGCGATAACCGAGCGCCAGCACCACCTGCTGGGCGCGCTGCGCCTGGTGCGGGGCGACCAGCAGATCGAGATCGCGCAGATGCCGCCAGTCCGGCGCCCCGGTGACGATCGAGCGTCCGCCTTTCAGGGCCAGCGGCACGATGGACTCGCGGCGCAGCGCTGTGACGATCTCGTCGAGCCGCTGCCGCATGATGCCGCGACGCGCGAGATGATCGGTCTGGCGTTGTTGCAGCGCTCTGGTGATGGTCATCCGCCCATCCGGCAGGGTCAGCGGCGGCACCGGCGGAGCAAGATGGCGATGGATGGCCGCCCGGACCAGCACCGAGCTGAGCCGCAACTCGTCGGCATAGCTGAGAAGCGCCTCCCAACCGGCAGCTGCGACGCGGTTGGCAAGTGTGGGATCGGCGTTGGCAGCATCGATGCGCAGACAGTCGACCAGCAGGGCGTGGAGCCTCGTTTCCTCGCCGGGCGTAGTCATTGAAACCCGAACGGTACCGGCCGCCGACCACCAAGCCAGCGCAGCAGCCGCACCGAGCGGGCGGAAAGGGCGGCCTTGACGCCAAAGGGCAGCACCGGCCATCCGCTCCTTCGACCCGCGCCGGCGGCGTCCACCCGCTCGAGCAGGCGAAGCCAGTGCGAGGTGGCCTCGGCCGCCAGCTTCTGTTGCAGCCATTCGGGCAAGGGCCGCTGCCGCCAGGCGAAGTAGGCGGCGTATTCGGCGGGACTCTGCAGCAGATGGCGCAGATAGTCTGCAAGGCCCTTGGGGCCACCATGGGCCTCGGCATCGATGTAGGAATGCTCGGGCGCAAACTCCTGCGCGTTGGGGGCACCGCGATAGACCGGTATGGTCCCCGACATCAGCGGATCGAACAGCTTCTCGGTGACATAATCGGGAGCCTGCGAGTTCTCCAACGACAGGCAGAAGTGGTAGCGCGAAATGGTGGCCAGTTTGCTCTGCCGCCCCAGATCCTCCGCCAGAGTGCGGTTGCGATAGATCCGGCCATACGAGTCGACCGGAATCTGCTGCATCACCGCTGCCGAGAAGGCGTTGCGGCCGCAAGCATCGATGATCGCCGACTGGAACATGACGAGCGGTGCCGCCTCGGGCTTTGGCGGCTGCGACATGGCCATGGCCGCCTGCCATTGCGGCGCCGCGGGGAGGTAGGACTGCCGGATATCGGCAGTCTGCTCGTAGGTGAGGATCAGGTCGAAATGGCGGAGAAACTCCGGATCGGCCATGCGCGGATAGTTTACCGCGCTCTCCATCGACCAGAGCACCCAGAGCTGGCCGGGATATTTGGGAGTGTCGTCCAGTTGCGTACGACGCCAGTCCGGAATGTGGAAGACCACCGCGTCGGCATCGCGCAACCGCGCCTGATCGGTAGTGAAGTGGGGCCGGAGTTCGTCCGGAACCCCGAGCAAGGGAACCGGTCCACGAAAAACCGGCGTACGGAACAGGATGAGGGGGCCGGCCATCTTTGCTGCTCCTCCCGAGGCTCGCCCTCCTGAGGTAAAGGGCAAAGCGTCAGGCTGCAACCGGCCTCGCCTCTGGTTGATGCCCGAGCCCTATCGACGGCTGAACTCCAGCATGCGGATCAGCCCCTGCATGTAGCCGATGGCATGGGCGCGGCCGCGATGGTTCCAGTCGCTGTCGCCATCCATCTTGGGCACGTGATCGTCGAGCAGGAAGCCGTCAAAACCGTTCTCGGCCAGGAGCGCAATCACCTCGGCCGGGTCGTAATTGCCATCGCCGATGAAGCACTCGGTGAAGTTGGGCACGGTGCCCTGCACATCGCGGAAATGGATGTAGGCGATGCGGCCCTTGGGGGCGAAATACTCGATCATCTCGGTGACGTTCTGTTTGCCGCCGATCATTTCCGAACAGCAGCCCAGACAAAGGTCGAGCGCCCAGCTCGGCGAGCTGCCGAACAGCTCATAGGCTTTCTTGAAGTTGTCCGGCTTGTAGAACAGCCGGGCCACACCGCCGAGCATCGGCACCGGCGGATCGTCGGGGTGCAACGCCAGGCGAAGCCCCTCTTCTTCCGCCACCGGCAGCACGGCGCGCATGAAGTAGCTGTAGTTGCTCCACATCTGGGCTTCGGTGATCACCGGTTCGTCCTTGCCGAACAGCGGCATGCCCGAAAGGCTCCCGAGGCCGGTCGGCATGAAGGTGCGCAAGAGCTCGAGGTTCTCGCTGTTGGCCTCGACTGTGGCCATATCGAACTTGCGCGCCGTCGCGCCGCCGCGGGTCTCCCCGACATAGTCGGTGGTCCATACCGAGTTGGGCATGAAGTGCAGCCCGAGCACCGGGATGCCGGCACGGGCCACGGCGCGGATGGTCGCCTGGTAGTTCTCGATCTCTTCGTCGCGGCCCTCAAGGCCCATCATCGCCTTCATGTAGAAGTGCGAGGGAACGTTCTCGATCGCCTCGAAAGTCAGCCCGGCCGCACGAACCTTGTCGGCCAGATCGCGGACATCCTTTTCGGCCCACTTGCCGTTGCCCGGCAGCGCCGGGTTGTTCATCTGCAAGCCGGTGACGCCGATCTGCCTGGCGAAGCGCAGCCGCTCCTCGGTGAGGTCATGAAACTGCCCCACCGCTGCTCTGATACCCATCAATTGTCCTCCAGTTGAAATGTGTTCGGTTCTCTCATCCCTTGACGCTGCCCTCGGTCATGCCCGCCACCATGAAGCGTTGGGCGACGAAGTAGAGGATCATCAGCGGCACCGACGAGATGGCGGCGCCCGCCATCAGCGGGCCCCAGGGGAGGACGTCGCTGGTGATGAGATAGTTGAGGGCGAGCGGCGCGGTGCGCACGCTCTCCGAGGTGGTCAGCACCAGCGCGAACAGCAGCTCGTTCCAGGCGCCGGTGAAGGTGAAGATGGCGACCGCGGCGAGGCCGGGAGCAGAGAGCGGCAGGGTGATGCGCAGCAGCGCGCCGAAGCGGGATAGCCCGTCGATCATTCCCTGTTCTTCGAGCTCACGCGGCACGCCGCGGAAATAGCCCTGCAGCAGCCAGGTGGAGAGCGGCAGCGAGAAGGTGAGGTAGACGAGGATCAACCCCTGCAGCGAGTTGCCAAGCTTCAGCTGCGCCATGACGATGGAGAGCGGAATGAACAGCAGCGAGCCCGGCGTCAGATAGGCGAAGAGGATCAGCCGGCCGATGACACCGCGGAAGCGGTAGCGGAACCGCACCATCGAGTAGGCGGCAAACGACGAGATGATCACCGAGATGACGGTGACGGTCGAAGCGACGATGAAACTGTTGCGGATCGATAAGAGGAACTGCCCGTCGGCGAGCAGCTTCTCGAAGTTGGCGAGGCTGAAGCGGGACGGCCAGAGCGAGGGTACCCTGAGGATATCGCGCGGCAGCTTCAGCGAGGTCGCCAGCATCCAGTAGATCGGGAACAGCACCAGGATGACCGCCAGGCCGAGCGCGGCGTAGGTGAGCATGCGCCCGATGACGAAGCGGCGGGTAGAACTGCTGGCCATTACTCCTCCCTCCGCATCATCAGCGAAGTGGCAAAGATCACCAGGATGGCGAGCACCGGCAGCATGTAGACCGAGACGGCGGCGGCCTCGCCAATGCGCTGGGTCTGCATGCCGAAATAGGCCAGCACCGGAAACACCATGGTGGCATCGGACGGCCCGCCGGCGGTCAACAGCCAGACGTGCTCAAAGCCGTTGGCGGTCCAGATCGAACTCAGCAGCGTGGTGACGATGATCACCGGCAGGATGGAGGGAATGGTGACGTTCCAGAAGCGCTGCCAGGTATTGGCGCCATCGACGATGGCGGCCTCGTAGAGTTCCTTGGGCACCGATTGCAGGGCGGCGAGGATCGAGATGAACCAGAACGGAAAACCGCGCCAGACCGAGGCGATGATCACCGAGGCCATGGCGGTGTTGCGGGTGCCGAGCCAGTCGACGGTGCCGGCGTAGAGCCCGGTCTGGTTGAGGATGAGATTAATGCCGCCGCCGATCGGTTGGTAGAGCACCCGCCAGGTAAGGAAGGCGACGAAGGCCGGCATGGCCCAGGGCAGCATCAGGAACGAGCGGAAGAGGCCACGGCCGGGCAGGTTCTGGTGCACCAGCAGCGCGAGGCCGAGCCCGATCACCAGCTTCAGCACGTCCGACACCAGCACGATGACGATGGTATTGCGGATCGCCGCCCAGAAGGTCGCGGTCCTGGCCAGGTACTCGAAGTTCTTGAAGCCGATGAAGTTACCGGCGCTGCCGATCACCATGTCGGTGAACGACACCCAGATGGCAAAGAAGAACGGATAGGCGACGAGCCCGAGGATCAGCAGCACCACCGGCGCCACCAGCGCATAGGCGAAGAGCTTGAGCTTCAGGCCACCGCCGAAGCGGCGGCGGGGAGGGCTTCGGGTTGATGCAGTCGTCATCTGTTCTCTTGGCGCCCCTCACCCCAACCCTCTCCCCCCGCGGACGCTATTGCGTCCGCTAGAAGGGGCGAGGGGGCGTCGTGGCACGGCCGGTGCGAAGTGCGTCCCCTCGCCCCCTTGGGGAGAGGGTCAGGGTGAGGGGTAGCCAAGCACTCAGGTGGTTCAGAATGAAGCGACCGCTTGGATGGCGCGGCGCCATCCAAGCGGTGAGGACCGTGGCTCAGTACTTGTCGTAGATCGCCTGGGTCGAGGCCTGGGCTTCGGCGATGGACTTGTCGAAGTCCCAGCCATCCACCACCACACGCTGCACCAGCTTGGGGATGATGAAGTTGGCCGACATGTCGGCATAGGCGGCGTTGAACACATCCGGATAGGCCGGCGGTGTGCCGGTCTTGGCCAGATCGAGCAGGCCGTTGAGGATGGTGTTGGAGCCGTCGAAGGCCGGGAGCTTTTCCTGATCCTTCAGGACCGGCCCCCAGATGGCGTACTGGAAGTACTCGTTCATGAACTCCGAATTGGCGAGGTGCTCGAGCAGGGATTTGCCCTCCTCCACCAGGGGACTTTTCGCGTTGATGACACGGCTCTGCGGGCTGACCGGCGAGATGGTGCCGATCGGGCCGGCGGGCAGAGCGGAGAAGCCGGTCGACTCGAACAGTTCCGGGTCGTCCTTGCGCGCGGCGACCGCCACCGAGCCGGTATTGGCGATGAAGCCGACCTGGCCTGAGAGGTAGGCCTGATTGTCGCCCGAACCGTCCCACACCGTGTTGCCCGGCGCGAACAGTCCCTTGTCCCAGGCGCCCTTCAGCCAGGTCAGCCACAGCCGCGTCTCAGGCGAGTCGATGGTTACCCGCTTGCCGGCATCGTCGGCGATGCGACCACCGAAAGATTGCAGCACGCTGGTCTGCAGGTTGCCGTCGCCAACATTGGAGAGGGCAAGGCCGAGGCCCGACAGTGGCGCCTTGTTGATGGCTTCGGCCTGGGTGACGAGTTCGTCCCAGGTCTTGGGCGGCTCGGCGAAGCCGGCGGGCTCCAGCAGGTCCTTCCTGCGCATCAGCAGGTTGCCGCTGACGCCGAACGGAATGGCGGTGCGGCCGCCGGCCACGGCTGTCATGTCGCTGGCCCTGGCCGGACCGTCGAACCAGCCGCCATGGGCGGCGCCGATCCGCTCGTAGACATCGTCGACCCTCGCGAAAACATCCTGCCGCGACAGCAGCGTCAACAGTTCGAGGCCAACGTCGAAAACATCCGGCAGCGTGCCCGAGGCGATCGCGGCGGAGACCTTCTGGGTGATCTCGTTGACGTTGATCAGGACGACCTCGGTCTCGACATTGTTGGCGGCGCCCCAGGCCGTGACGGCGTCAATCAGCAGCTTGTGGGCGGTGTCGCTCAGCACCAGCCCGCCCCAATAGGTGAGCTTCTTCGACTGCGCGATGGCCGGCATCGGGAAGGCTCCCGCAGCCGCGAGGGCCACGCCGCCCGCCGCGCTCGCCAGCACCCGGCGCCGCGTCCAGCCGGTTTTGTTCAGTGTCTCGTTCATTGTTCTGTCCCTCCCAAGATCCGGATGACGGCGGCGCCCTGCCCCCAGGCATCGCCCGCCTCGCCATCAACAAACTGGCATGACAGGTAACAGCATGACTGCATGACATCAAGCCTTGTGGGCTAATCCGTTTTGGTTATGCTGGCGGCGATGAAGCGAGGACAACCATGAGCGAAGGCGATTCCAGCCATGATCTCGGACTGGCGCCGATCTCCCGGCCAAAACTCTATGAGGTGGTGGCAGCGCGCCTCGAGGCGGCGATCCGCGACGGACGGCTGAGGCCGGGGGACAGGTTGCCATCGGAACGCGACCTGATGGAAACCTTCGAGACCGGGCGACCGTCGGTGCGCGAAGCGTTCCTGTTCCTCGAGAAGAAGGGACTGATCGAAACCGAGAACGGCCGGCGGGCGCGGGTGAAGAAGCCCGATGTGGGCAGCGTGCTCGAGTCCCTCGACAGCGTCATTCACCTGTCGCTGCAGGACGGCGAGACCTTCAAGGATCTGTTCGCTGCCCGCTCATTTCTCGAGCAGGCGATGGCGCGGAATGCGGCCAAGAGCATTACCGACGCCCAACTGGCGCTGCTGCGTGAGCGGCTCGAGTTGAATGGCCGGGCCATCGGTGATCGGCACGAGTTCGTCCGCACCGACGCGCTGTTCCACCGCACGCTGTTCGAGGTGGCCGACAACCGCATCTTCGAGGCGGTGCACGATGCCTTTGCCGGTTGGGTCGAAGAACGGCGCTCCAAGCTGCAGCGCGAGTCCTTCACCGAGCAGCACGCGCACCGCCAGCATATCGACATCTTCAATGCCATCGCCGCCCACGACCCCGAAGCGGCGGAGACGGCGATGCGGGATCATCTCAAGGGTTGGTGGGCAGCCTGGGTGACACAGAAAGAGCTGCCGCAGGAGGCATATGCGGATCCGCCGAACGGGCGGGATTAGCTGCCGAGTCCACCGGCCGTAGCTTCCCTCCCCTCGAGGGGAGGGATTGAGGGAGGGGGTGGTGAAGTCAGCACCGTGGCCACCTCCCCAGCCCCACCCCCAGCCCCTCCCCTCAAGGGGGAGGGGAGCCGCCCCTACGGTTCGCGGTGGCTGACCCAGGGCATCTGGGTGGCGAACTTGCCGCCGGAGACGTCGATCATGGTGCCGGTGATATAGGACGCGAGGTCCGAGGCGAGGAAGCAGATCAGGTTGGCGACATCCCTGGGGCTGCCCCAGCGGCGCAGCGTCAAGGTATCGAGCAGCCGGCTCTTTTCGGCATCGGTGCGATCGGCAAAGCGGTTCATCGCCGTGGGGATCATGCCCGGGGCGTAGCAGTTGACGGTGATCTCGTGCGCGCCAAGTTCGCCGGCGAGCACCCGGGTGAAGCCTTCGACGCCGGACTTGGAGGCTGCATAGGCGGCGCCGCCGACCGACGGGATGATGGCGGCGAACGACGCCGCATTGAGGATGCGGCCGGAGCGCTGGCGCTTCATCACCGGAACCACCGCCTGGCACATCAGGAAGGTGCCCTTGAGGTTGACGTCGAGGTTGAGGTCCCAGGTCTCCTCGGAGAGCTCCTCGACCCGGGCGCCGCCGGCGACGCCGGCATTGTTGACGAGGATATCGATGCGGCCAAAGGCCTGTTCCACCGCCGCAACCGCAGCCCGATTGTCCTCGGGCTTGCGCACATCGCAGAGCAGCTGCAGGCCGGCCCAGCCATTGCGCTGCCACTCCTCGGCCACCTGATCGAGCAGCTCCTGGCGGATGTCGGTGACGACGACGATGGCGCCCTCGCCGGCCAGCGTCTTGGCGATTTCGTTGCCGATGCCGCGGCCGGCGCCGGTGACGATGGCCACCTTGTTCTTGAGATCGATCAGCATGTTCAGACCACCGTGTTTGAAATGGGTTCGCCGGCGAGGCCGGCCTCGAGATTTTCCATCCGGACCTCGGGGAGGCCGGGCGCACTAATGTGCAGCGACGCCGGTCCGGCGGCGCGGATGAACACCACCGCGCGCCCGTCGAAGCTGCGGCGCGCCGGAACATTGTAGGGTGTGATATCGCCGAGATCGCCGCTCTCGATGCCGAGCAGCTCACCACCACCGACCTCGACGGTCAGCATCAGCTCATTGCGGGCCAGCTCACCCTGGGCGTCCCGCAAAGTACATTCGACCTGGATGATGCCGTCCCCCGCAAGACCGGCCGCAGCAACGCGGCGGGCGGCGCCGGTCGGCGCCTGCCAGACAGCGGCATCGATCCGCACAGCGTCGCCGCGCGGCCCGAAGGTGTCACGCGCCACCACTGCACCGTCCCTCAGGGTCTCCAGCAGCAACGGCGCCGATGAGGAGAGCGGCCCGGCGACCCAGTAGCCATAGGCGTCGTCGCGGATGAGCGGTATTTCGGTGCCGCCGCAGCGCAGTCGCGGCTCGCCATTGGAGAAGCAGATGAGCTCAGCCGTCCCGCCGGTGATATCGTCCCAACTCCGCCCGATCGGATGCGACCAGAGGTTCTTGGCCTCATCGCCGCGCCGACGGGTGGCGATGTAGGCTACCGGCTCATCCGACCACCAACTGCGGCGCAGTTGGGCGCTGTGCTTCAGGTAACCGGCGAGGGTCAGCAACCCGGCGCGCGAGCCGTGATAGGGCCAGCGGTCGGTCTCGCCGAGATAGTCGATGCCGGTCCACAGGTACTGGCCGGAAATGTAGTCGTTGTCGACCACCGCCCGCCATTCCGGATAGCCGTGGCCGTTCTCGCTGCCGATGATCGGCTGGGCCGGGAACTTCTGGTGATCGGCTGGATAGAGGTGTTCCTTGTAGTTGTAGCCGACGAGATCAAGCGGCTCGAGGAAGCCGGTGTAGCGGGAGAGCTCGGGGAAAGCGGCGCCCACTGTCACGGGCCGGGTCGGATCCTTGGCTTTGACGATGGCGGCCAGCCGGCGCGAGATGGTGGCGAGGCGCCGCGCATCGGGGCGGTTCGGATCATAGGCGCGCTGCTTGGCCGACTTGTTGGCGTCGTTGTTGCCGGTCATCGCCTCGAACATGGCGCTGGCATAGGGATCGTTGGGGTAGTCGATCTCGTTGCCGGTGCTCCAGGCGATGATCGAGGCATGGTTGCGGTGCGCATCGATCATGTTGACGAGGTCGCGCTCGCCCCACTCATGGAAATCGCGGGCATAACCCTGGTGCCGCGGCGGGTAGACATTGTGCCCCTGCCACCACTTGTTCTTGGCGTTCTCCCACTCGTCGAAGGCTTCGTCGATGACGAAGAAACCGAGCGCATCGCAGAGCCGATAGAGCTCGGGCGCATGGGGATTGTGGGCCATCCGCACGCCGTTGCAGCCCAACTGCTTGAGGGCGAGCAGCCGGCGCAGCCAGACCTCCGATGGCACAGCGGTGCCGAACGGCCCGGCATCCTCATGCAGGCAGACGCCCTTCAGGGTGCGCGGCTCGCCATTGATGAAGAAGCCGCGTTCGGCATCGAAGCGGAAGGTGCGGATGCCGACGATCTCCTCGTAGACGGCGCTTTTGCCACCGCCCCAGGTCAGCGTGCTGGTGAGCCGATAGAGGTTCGGGCTGGTGTCGGACCACTGCTCGGGCTGCGGCACCGTTGCCGTGACAACGGTCTCGGCGGATGCCCCGGCGGCAAGCTCAGCGGTGGCTTCGAAGGTGGTGGTCCGCCCCGAGGTCAGCGAGCGCAGCTCGTGTCGCACCGCGACCGTCAGCGCTGCTGCGGTGTCGTTGACCAGCCGCTGCATCACCTGGACAGTCGCCTCTTTGGTGTCGGCGGCCAGGGTCTCGAACACTGTGCCGTACTCGGCGACCCGCACCGGCTGGTGCAGTTCGAGCACGACGCTCCGGTTGATGCCCGAACCGTTGTACCAGCGGCTGTCGGAGATATCGGTGTGCTCGACCCTGACGCTGATCACCAGGTCGTCGCTATTGGCATAGGAGAGGATTTCGGTGAGGTCGAAGGAGAACTCGGCATAGCCGGAGGGCCGGCCGCCGACATGGTAGCCGTTCACCCAGACCCGGGCGTTCTTGTAGACGCCGTGGAACTTGAGCCGCACATGCTGCTGGGCGATGTCCCCCATCGACGCCAGCGAGACATGGGCGCGGTACCAGCCGATGCCGCCGGAGAGATAGCCGGTGCCGCTCGAGAACTGTTCGCTGAACGGCTGCTCGATACTCCAGTCATGCGGCACGCTGACGGCGCGCCAGGCGGTGTCGTCGTAGCCCTTGGCCCAGGCGTCCGGCTCATCCGCGAGGGTGAATTGCCACCGGCGGATCTCGAATTGGTGCATGAAAACTGAGGCCCTTATGTCTGCTCGACCGTCGATGCGGCGATGTATTTGCTGAAGACGCGGGTGAAGAGGTGGCCGTTGACCACCGCGATGCCGGCAAAGCCGATGAAGCACCAGAACAGCCCATAGCCCGTCGCCTGCGGGTAGAAGACGGTGACGATGATCGACAGCGCGATCAGCGCCAGGGCAGCAAGTGCGGTGAAGGGATGCTTCCAGGAGAGCAGCCGCGCGTTGCGGAACACCTCGCGCGTCCGGCCCTCGAAGCTGGCGAGGTAGGGGAAGACGAACAGCGCCATCACCGCCACGTTGAAGGCGAGCACGTACCAGGCCGCCAGCAGCAGCAGCTCGGCCAGCGGGCCGAAGGTGAGGTTGGTGACGACGACATACCAGGCCGCCAGCACCGCAGTCAGCCCGAGGAGCACCAGGCCGACCAGCGTCGCCTGCCGGAAGTTGCGGCGAAAGGAGCGGAAATAGTCAGAACCCACCGAATTGCACTCGCCGCTGGCGATCCGCATGGCGGTGAAGTTCAGCGCAGTGAGCGACGCGCCCAGGGTGAACAGCGGCAGGGACGTGGCGATGAAGATGAGATTGAGGATCATCACATCGGCGAGCCGGCTCAGGGCGCGCATCAGCGTCGAATCTGCCGAGAACAGCGCTGCCATCTACGATCCTCCAGAAGGCTGCCGGGCGGGTGACAAACCCGCCCGGCTTGAGGTCAGGGATCAGAGGCCGCGGGCGGCCTTCCAGGCGTCCATGTCGGCCTGGATCGCGGCGCGCGCATCCTCGTAGCCGACATCCTTGAGCTTCTGGCGCATCTCGGCCACGGCCGCCGCCGGATCCTCGAACTTGCCGTATTGCAGCTGCGGGATGTACTCGGAGAGCACGCCCGCCATCGCCGCGAGCGTCGAGTCGATGTTCTGCTTGTTGATGATCAGCGTCGAGTACGGGTAGTCCTTGGCCCGTGCATCGAGCGCGGCGATGATCTCGGCGCGGTTCGGGGCCTGCGTGGTGCGCGGCAGCTCGAACTCGTCGGTGCGGCCCCACCAGTAGTCGGTGCCCAGCGCCATGGTCGAGGAGTCGTAGCCTTCGGGGTAACCCAGCTTGCCGTCGGCAGTGATGACGTAGTCGACATCCTTGATGCCGAAATTGAACAGGTCGTAGATTTCCTTGTCGTTGCGGATCAGGTCATAGACCTGCAGCGCCTTCTCCGGGTTCTTGGAATAGGCACTCACCGCCATGGCGCCGTGGGTGAAGATGTCCTTGAAGAAATTGCCGTTTTCCTGGCCCCAGTAGAAGAACTTGGGGTCGGAGCCGGGCTGCTTGGTATTCATGTTGTTGACGATGTCGTTGACGAAGGTCTGGGTGTGGTGCTGCTCCACACCGGAGAGGCCCGCGTAGAGCTCCTCACGCGTATCGCCATCGTAGTTCAGCGCATCCTCGCGCCACACCCCGATATCGTTCCACTGCTTGGCGAGCTTGGCCGCTTCGACCAGCGCATCGCCCTCCATGTACCAGGAGGTAACCGTATAGGGGTCGGACGCCTTGGTGTGGAACGGGATGTAGTTGCCGGCGCTGATCCCCTGCAGGGTCTGGAAGTCGGTGTGGCCCTGGATGTAACCGGTCAGCGCCGCCTCGTTGGCGCCCGCCACATCCCACGGATAGGCGTCGGGCTTGTTGGCCTTCACCCACTCGAAGTACTTGGTGAAATCCTCGAACTTGGTGATCTCGCCGTTCGGAAAGCCGGCCTCCTTGGCCCAGTCGCCGCGGTAGAAAAAGCCGTGGTTGGTGTACTGGGTGTAGTTGTCCTCGGGCATGAAGTAGATCTTGCCGTCGGCGAGCTTGGTCAGGTCCCAGTGGCCATCGGCTTCGACCTGGGCCCAGGTCTTGGGCGCGTTGGCCTGCAGCATCTCCGGGCTGAGCGGCAGGAAGGCGCCCTTCTCGGCGTTCTCCCAGGCATAGAGCCAGTCCGTCGCGGTGCCGATCAGGTCGACATTGTCGTCGCCCGACAGCAGCTGGACATTGTACTGGGTCTGCCAGTCGGCCCACTCGATGAAGAACAGGTCGAGCTTGGCATTGGCCTTCTGCACGAGCAGCTCGTTGAGCTTTTCGAGCATCGCCTCGAGCCGGCCATTGGTGGGCTTGTTGCCCATGGTCAGCATGGTGATCTCGGTCGGCGCGTCCTGGGCGAACGCTCCCGCCGTCAGTGCCGGCATGGAAATGCCGATGGCCAGCAGCGCCGCCCCGACCTGCACGATATTCCTTCTTCTCATCTCAGACTCCTCCTCTGATCGCTTTGACGTTGCTGCCGAGATTTCCCTCAACTCGAATTGGCTTCGAGGGTGCGGCCGGTCATCGGCGCCGGCCGCGTAGTTGGTTGCGCGCTAGCCCTTCACCGCGCCGATGGTGATGCCGGAAACGAAGTATTTCTGCACGAACGGGTAGAGCAGCAGGATCGGCCCGGTGGCGACGATGGCGCTCGCCATCTTCAGCGTGTTGCTCGGCAAGGCCGTAACGCTGACATTGGAGCCGGCGACCGAGTTGCGCAGCGCGTTGGCCGTGTTGATGATGTTGTAGAGGTGGTACTGCAGCGGTTTGAACTCCACCGTGCTGCCCAGGTAGAGCGAGCTCAGGTACCACTCGTTCCAGTAGCCCAGCGCCAGGAACAGCCCGATGGTGGCCAATGCCGGCTTCATCATCGGCAGGCAGAGCTGGGCAAAGATGCGGAAATCGCCGGCGCCGTCGACCTTGCCGGATTCGATGATCTCGTAGGGCACGGTGCGCATGAAGTTCTTCATCAGGATGATGAGCCACGGCGTCATCAACAGCTGCAGGAACACCGCGAGGTAGTTGCCCCTGAGCCCCAGGTCGCGCGCCACCCACAGGAAAGTCGGGGCGAGGCCGGCCGAAAACAGCGTGGTGAAGTAGATGAAGAACGAGATGTGGTTGCGGAACGGAAAGTCCTTCCGGTGCAGGGCGTAGCCGGTCATCGAGATGATGAACAGGCCGATCGCCGTGCCGAACACCGTCATCACGATGGTGACGACGTAGGAGCCGATGATCTGCTTGGGCGCCTTGAAGATCCATTCGTAGGCGGCGAGCGAGAAATCCTTGGGCAGGATGCCGAAGCCGGATTTCATGATCGCCGCCTCGCTCGACAGCGATGCCGACAGCATCATGACGAAGGGCATGAGGCAGAACAGCGAGAACAGCGTGATGGTGACGTAGGAGATCGAACGGATGGCGATGTCGCTGCCGTCGAGCTTGATGGCGCGCGGCTTGGCCGGGCCGAGGCCGACGCCTTCCGTTTCGATCGGGCCGGCCAGGTCAGAAGAGTGCATAATCTTTGTTGATCCTGCGCACGATCCAGTTCGCCGTCATCACAAGGGCGAAGCCGAACAGGGACTGGTAGAGACCGACGGCGGTGGAGGTGGTGAAGTTGTTCTGCGACAGCACCATCCGGTAGACCGAGGTCTCGATGATGTCGGTGGTCTGGAACAGGGCGGCATTGTTGCCGACGAGATTCCAGAACAGCCCGAAATTGCCGTGCATGATGCCGCCCAGCGAGAACAGCACCAGGATGATGAAGGTCGGCTTGAGGCTCGGCAGCGTGACGTAGCGGATGCGCTGCCAGGCAGTGGCGCCATCGACCGTCGCCGCCTCGTAGAGGCTGCGGTCGATGCCCATGATGGCGGCGAAGTAGACGATCGAGCCGTAGCCGGTCGACTGCCACAGATGCACCAGGATGATGATCAGCGGCCAGGCGCCGGCGCTCGAGTAAATCTTTATCGGGTCGCCGCCGGTCTGCTTGATCAGCGCATTGAGCGCGCCGGTGTCGTAGTTCAGGAGGTTGAAGGCGATGACGCCGACCAGCACCGACGAGATGAAGAACGGCAGGAACATCGCCGCCTGGCTGAGCTTCTTGAACCAGGCCAGCCGGATCTCGTTGAGCATCACCGCGATGGCGATCTGCAGCAGGTTGCCCAGCACGATGAAGGCGAGGTTGTAGAGGATGGTGTTCCGCGTCAGCATCCAGAGCTGGCCGGATTTGATCAGGAACTCGAAGTTCTTGAAGCCAACGAACGGGCTGCCGAAGATGCCGTCGCGATAGTTGAAATTGGTGAAGGCGATCCAGGCGCCAGGCAGCGGCATGTAGTTGAAGACGATGAAGAAGATCATCGCCGGGACGCACATCAGCAAGAGGACCTTGCTGTCCGCCAGCTGCCGCCAAATAGACTTGTGTCCTCGGGACCTATCCGTTCCTGACATCTTCCCCCTCTCTGCCGTCAGCTGCAGCGTCCCTCCAGACGCTGCCATGCCAGGTGCCGACGGATCAGCTCCCGGATGGCGTTGCAACCAACTGCGCCCCAGGCTTTTCGCCCTTTGTCGGCTCAGTGAAGTCGAGCGGGTCTCCCTCCCGCCGGCATAGTGTTAGCCGCGGGATGCGCGTCGCGCAAGATTTTCAGTAAATATTTAGTTCGAGCTCTGCGAGGCCCGGATTCTGGTGCTGCCGCGCCAGCGGATCGACGTCGCCAACGTCACCCGCTTGGGCAGTTCGCGCCCGCCCATGCGCTCGAGCAGCAGCTCGACGGCGCCCTCGCCGATCTCTTCGGCGGGAAGGTGCACCGTGGTGAGCGGCGGGTTCAGGAACTGCGCCACCGAGATGTCATTGAAGCTCGCCACTGCGATATCGCCGGGAATGCTGAGGCCAAGCTCATGGATGGCGCGGTAGGCGCCGACCGCCATATTGTCATTGGCGGTGATCAGCGCGTCGGGCCGGTCGGGCTGCGACAGCAGCTGCCGGGTCAGCTTGTAGCCGCTCTCCTCGGTCTTGCCGTCGGTGAGGCAGAGGCGCTCGTCGAACACCCCGGCCTCCTTGGCCCATTCGATATAGGCGCGGCAGCGCCGCTCGATCCGGGTCGGGGCGACCCCGTCATAGACGTCGACCCAGCCGGCAAAGGCGATCCGCCGGTAGCCGGCCTCACGCAGCGACTGCAGGAGCTTGCGCGTTGCCAGCACCAGGTCCGCCTCGACCGAATCGATCTCGTCGGTGGGCGGGCTGAAATCGGCGAATACCAGGTTGCGGTTGTGCCGCTTGAGCCAGGCGATCTCGTTCTCGTCGTGGCGGCCGATGGCGATGATCCCCGAGGCGCCGCGCAGCAGCGAGGCCTCGGGCAGGCTGTCGGTGTGGTAGACCTTGATGGTCTCGATCTTCAGCGCCTGGCAGCGGCTCTCGATGCCGAGCCGCAGCCCGACATAGTACGGATCGACGAATTCCTGGTCGGGGCGCAGATAGTGCACCAGCGCCACCTTGCCGAGCCCCTGCTGGTAGGCGCGGTTGCGGGCGCGTGGGGTTTCATACTTCAGCGCCTCGGCGGTCTCGATGATCGCCTGCCGGGTCTTGGGGGTGACCGAAAGCGTCTGGTCGAAGTTGAGCACCCGCGACACCGTCGCGGACGAGACACCCACTGCCTTGGCGATTTCCTTGATCGTGACCACGACGCTTTCCCCAGCCGGGTCACTTGCTTAGGCAAGAAGGCCGGGCCGATGCAAGCGGCAAGTGCGCAAGACGGCACCAGGACGGCTGTCGACGACCTGCTGCTTTCGGCGGCGACCGACCGCTCCGGAAGGTCCTAATTCGGTATCGGCTCATACGAGATGATCTCGCCGCGCCAGTAGGTCGCAAGCCCTTCGGGCAGCACCCAGCCGACCTCGCCATAGCTGGGGATGCGGTAGCGCCCGAACTGCTTGTAAGCGCCGTAGATACCGCGCCACGGCGTCGGTACGGTACCGTTGCCGACCGTCATCGGGCGATCGTCGGCCGCCATCGCAATGATGTCGCCGCCGGCGTCGAAGCTGAAGCGGACGCTCGCCGAGCCGCTGCCGACCTCGACGGTCGCATCGTCCAGTTGCCGCCAGGCCAGCTCGGCGTTGTTGAGGATCGCATCGGGATGAACCGGCAGCTCCGAGAGATAGCGCTGCAGTTCACCGCGGTCGAAATCCGGCCCCCGTCCCACGGCCACCGGCAGAATGCCGACCAGGCGCGCTTCGAGGCGACCGGCCCGGTCGACAAAGCTGTCGAGCACCCGTACCGGGATGCCGGACATGCTCCCGTCGGCGAGCCAGACGAAATTCGCGTAGCCGGTGGCGAGCCATTGGTCGGCTTCGAGCGGCATCGGTGGGCGGCCGGCAACGGTCGTCAGCCGGGCGCGGTGCCGCAAGTGGATCGCCGTCGGCCCGCCGGCCGCGGTGCCACCTGCGCGTAGCGCATAGGCCCTGACCAGCGGGGGGAGCTCCGGTGAAACCATACCGGCCGGTGTGGCCATGGTCTGCCGGCGCAGGTCGGCGATCGAGGCCTCGAACTGCTGGTGCAGCAGCCACAGGTATGAGCCACAGCCGACGAGTGCGACGAGCAAGATAGCGAGCACGATGCGCCCCCAAGGCATGGCTGCGGGACGATCAGTCGGCCAGCGCACGCAGCGCGCCGGGATCCACCAGTTCCACTTCGCTGATCGAGCGCAACCGGATCAGCCCCTGATCCTTGAGAACCCGCAGTACCCGCGACACGGTTTCGAAGGTCATGCCGAGATAGTCGGCGATGTCATAGCGTTGCATCGGCAGGTAGACCGATGCCTCGTCACCCTGGCGATCAGCCAGATCGAGGAGGAATGCGGCCATACGCTCGTTGGCGCTGCAGCGGCCGAGCAGCATCAGGTGGTGTTGCGTCCGCGCCAGGCTCTTGAGCGCCAGCTTGAGCACGCTGCCGGTGGGCTGTTCGCCGCAGCTGGGGCGCAGCACCCGGATACCGGCGCCGTCGACGCTCTCGGCAAACGAATCATGCTGGCTGGCGGCTTCGAAACCGAAGACTTCGCCTGCCGAATGGAAGGCGCTGACCAGCCGTCGACCATCGGCGCTCATCCGGCAGATGCGCACCATGCCGAACTCGACCAGGTAGAGCGGCCCGGCATCGTCGCCCTGGGCGTAGATGGTGGAATCGGTGGGATAGAATGTGACGGCGGCGGGTTGCATCACCTCGAGCAGTTCCGAAACGCCCGACGTTGCGTCGTTGCCGCGAGGCACCCTGAAGCTCGGCTGGATCTGCATCTTGTCGCCCCGTTGTTTGCTGGGGCGAACCTAGCTTCTGCACCAGAATCCGAAATTCCGGTCGGCGTCTTAGGGATGCCCCTAAGTAGAGTCCCGAGGGGGGTGAAGCCCCTCCCCACGAGCGCCGGGATTTCGCTTGTTGTCCCTACACCGCCACCGAATGCCGGCCGGCGCCGGTGCCGAGATAGGTGTCGAACGCTGCTGCGACCGAGCGGACATAGGGGCGGCCGGCTTCGGTGATGGCGAAGCGGCGGCCATCGAACTCGACGATGCCGTCCGCATCGCCCTGCGCCGCATAGGCCATCTCGATCAGCACCGCCTCGGCGGCGGCGCCGAAGCGGTGACGCAGCTCGGCGATCGAAATGTTGAGATCGCACATCAGCCGCTCGATCACCCAGCCGCGCATGCGGTCTTCGCTGCTGAGCGCGATGCCGCGGGCAGTGGCGAGTCCGCGCGCCTTGATGGCGCGGATGTACTCGCCGGTGGCGGTGACGTTCTGCACATACCCCTGCGGCAGGCTGCCGATCGAGGAGGCGCCCAGGCCGATCAGCGCCGGAGCGGCGTCGGTGGTGTAGCCCTGGAAGTTGCGGCGGAGCTGCCCTGCAGCGGCGGCGATGGCGAGCCGGTCGGTGGGCCTCGCAAAATGGTCGAGGCCGATCGCCACATAGCCGGCGGCCACGATGCGCGCCGCCGCCGCCGTCGATTGCCGCAATCGCTCAGCCGCATCGGGAAGCAGGGTCTCGTCGATCATCCGCTGATGCGTCTTCATCCATGGCACATGCGCATAGCCGAACAGCGCCAGCCGGTCCGGAGCCAGCGCCAGCGCCTGCTCGATCGTGGCTTCGACCGAGCCGACCGTCTGGTGCGGCAAGCCATAGAGCACATCGAGGTTCACCGAGGCGACGCCGCGTTGGCGCATGCCTTCGACCACTGCCCGGGTCTGTTCGAAGCTCTGCAGGCGGTTGATTGCCTGCTGCACCTTGGGGTCGAAATCCTGCACCCCGATACTGATCCGGCTGACGCCGGCTGCCGCGAAGGCGTCGTAGCGGTCCTCGGTCATGTCGTTGGGGTCGATCTCGATGCTGAACTCGAAATCCGGACGTGGACGGAACAGTTGCCGCACCCGCTGTGCCAGCGCGATCAGGTCATCGGGCCTGAGCATCGAGGGCGACCCACCGCCGAGGTGCAGCGCCGTCGCGCCACCACGCCCGTCGAGCCGACGCGCCACCTCCTCCATCTCGAGCTGCACCGCCGGCAGATAGGCGGCGATCGGGTCATAGCGCAGCACCTGCTTGGTGTGGCAGCCGCAGAACCAGCAGAGCCGATCGCAGAACGGGATGTGCACATATAGCGACAGGTCGGTCCCGGCCGGCAGCGCACCCAACCAGCCGGCATAATCGGCAGAGGTGACGCCGGCATGGAAATGCGGTGCGGTGGGGTAGCTGGTGTAGCGCGGAACGGGCCGCGCGGCGCGACTGGCAAGGGAATTGGACATCGGAACCTCCAGCGGTCTTGTGGCAGCCGGCGGGCGGCAGGTTCTTGATCTCGATCAATCGGCGCATGTCGGGACGTGCGAGGAAACGGTGGACCTTTTGCGGGGGCACCGATGACCAGACCTCAAGACGCCGACCCGGCGACGCCAGTACACTGCCGATCCTGCCAGGTGCGGCATGGCGGGCTTTGCGAGGTGCTGGACCCCAGCGAACTGCTGCGTCTTGCCGGCCAGGCCCGCCGCACCCGGCATGGCCCGGGCGAGACACTGACGATCGAGAGCGGCGAAGTCGGCTATGCCAATGTCACCCGCGGCGCCATCAAGCTGTCGCGGGTGTTGCGCGACGGTCGGCAGCAGGTGGTTGGCCTGCAATTCGCGCCAGACCTGATGGGGCGGCTGTTTTCGAGTGAGAGCCCGCTGTCGGCCGAAGCCGCCACCGAGGTCGAGCTCTGCCGGATCCCGCGCAGCGTACTGGAGGGGCTGGTGGCCGACAGCGACAGGATCAAGCTGCGGCTGCTCGCGCAATCGCTGCGCGATCTCGACGCGGCGCGCGACTGGATGGTGACGCTGGGCAGGAAGACTGCCGCCGAGCGGGTGGCGAGCCTGCTGCTGCTGGTGGCGACCCGGACCGGCGTCGCCGACGGCACTGGTCGGCTGACCCTCGAGCTGCCGATCAGCCGCGCCGACATGGCGGATTTCCTCGGCCTGACGCTCGAGACGGTATCGCGCCAGATCAGCCGACTGCGCCATGACGGAGTGATCACCGTGCGCGGCCACCGCGTTGTGGTGATCCTCAACCTCCCGGCGCTCGAAGCGCGCGCCGGCTGAGGCTCAATCCTTCACGTCTTCCTCGAAGATGCGCTCGCTGGCGCCATCGAGATCCTCATATTGTCCCGAGCGCAGCGCCCACAGGAAGGCCGCGAGCGCCGCGAGGCCCATCAGCACCGCGATCGGGATGAGAACGGCGAGCCCGCTCATGCCGCGCGCTCCTCGATCCGCAGCCGGCTGACCGGCGCAGGACGGGCTGGCCGGGGTTCGAAGCGCAAGCGCAGTGCGTTGGCGACGACGATCACCGACGAGGACGACATGGCCACCGCCGCGACCAGCGGCGTCACCAGCCCGCAAATGGCGAGCGGCACGGCGATAGCGTTGTAACCGATGGCCAGCACCAGGTTCTGCGATACCAGCCGAGCGGCGCGGCGCGCCGTGCCAATGACGAACGGCACGGCCCCGAGGTCGTCGCCGGCAAACACGAAATCGGCGGCGCTGCGTCCGATGTCGGCCGCCGACGTCGGCGCCATCGAGACATAGGCGGCGCGCAGGGCCGGAGCATCGTTGATGCCATCGCCGACCATCATGGTACGTCCCTCGGCCACGGCCGCGACCTTCTGCTGCGGCGTCAGCCCGCCGGCAGCGGCGTCAATGCCGACCGCCGCGGCAACGGCGTCGACCGGGCCCTGCCGGTCGCCCGAAACGAGGCGCGACGGCAGCCCCAGCAGCCTGAGCGCGGCGACGCTCGCCCGGGCGCCGGCCCGCGGCAGATCGCTGAAGCGATAGCTGGCGCGAAGTTCGCCATCGGCGACGAGGCACACCTCGGTCAGGCTGCCTGCCTCCGCCTCGGGCAAGCCGCACCAGGCGCGGCTGCCGAGGCGCCAGGTCACCCCATCCGCCCGCCCCTCGACGCCGCGACCGGCACTCTCGCTGATCGTGCCGGCGAACGGCCCGCCGTGGTGGAGATGGGCCGCCAGCGCACGCGACAGCGGGTGGGCGCTGGCCGAAGCGAGGGCGAACGCCACGTCGCCGGCCCGCGCATCGACGGCATGGCCCTCGACAACCTGGGGGTGGCCCTCGGTCAGCGTGCCGGTCTTGTCGAAGGCGACCGAGGTGACCTCGGCGGCGCGCTCGAGCGCCGCACCGTTCTTCATCAGCACGCCACGCTCGAACAGCCGCCCGGCCGCCACGACGTGGACGATCGGCACTGCCAGCGCCAGGGCACAGGGACAGGTGATGATCAACACCGCCACGGCGTTGAGCAGCGCCGCGTGCCAATCACCGCTCAGCAGCCCCCAGCCGAGGAACGTGGTGATGGCGATGGTGTGGACCACCGGAGCGTAGATGGCGGCGGCACGGTCGGCGATACGGCGCGGCCGGGTACGGGCCCCCTCGGCGGCATCCATCATCGTCGCCATGCGGGCGAGAAACGAGTCGGTCGAGGCGCGCACGGCGCGCAGTTCGACCGGCCCGCCGAGGTTATTGGCGCCGGCCACCACCTCCTCGCCGCGCGCCACCTGCTGCGGCACCGTCTCGCCGGTGATGATCGAATAATCGAAGCTGCCGCCGCCCGAGATGAGGGTCGCATCGACCGGCACCCGCTCGCCGGCCTTCAGCTCGAGCCGCATGCCGGGGGCGATTTCGTCGAGCCGCAGGTACTCGCGCCGACCGTCATCATGGATGCGGGTGGCGCCGCGCGGCTGCAACCGGGCCAGCCCGGTTATGGCGCTGCGCGCCCGCTCGCGCATCAGGTGGTCGAGCGTGCGGCCGATCAGCAGGAAGAACAGCAGGCTGGTCGAGGCATCGAAATAGGCGTGCTGGCCCGATTGCAGCGTCTCGAACAGGCTGAGCGCCGTTGCGAGGATGACGCCGATGGAGATGGGCACATCCATATTGGTCTTGCCGACCCTGAGCGCCCGCCAGGCCGAGCGGAAGAAGATGCGACCGGCATAGGCGATAGCCGGCAGCGCGATGATCGCCGAAATCCAGTGGAACAGGTCGCGGGTCGCGTCATTGGCGCCCGACCAGACCGAAACCGAGAACAGCATGATGTTGCCGGCGGCGAAGCCGGCAACGCCCAGCGCGCGGATCAGCTCGCCCAGCACCGGATCGCCACCGGTCTCCTCGGCGGGGTCGAGCACATAGGTATGGTAGCCGCTTTGCCGGATGGCCGGCGCCAGCTCCGCCGGGCTGCCCCTCGAAGGATCGAACGCCACCCGCACCCGGCGCGCCGTGAGGTTGACACGCGCCGCCGAAACCTGCGGCAGCGCAGCGAGCGCCGTCTCGATCGAGCGAATGCAGGCGGCGCAATGCGCGTCGGGCACCGCGAATTCGAGCTGACGCCGGCCGTCGCCGAGCGGCCGGCTGAGGGCCAGCAGCGCCGGCCCGTCCGTCTCGATGGCGTTGGGATCTTCGATGACGCTGTGGGCGCCCGGCACGCAGCAGGTCATGGCGCTGCCCCCGCGACGCTGAAGCGCTCGTGCAGTTCGAACGAGCCAAGCGGCGTGTCGGCGATGCTCACCCGCGCCTCCCACACGCCCACCCCGAGCGTTACCGGACCGGCATAGACGCCGTCGGGACGGCGGCTGAGCGAGACCTTCTGGTCGTCATGGCCGCCCACCGGGCGGTTGATCTCGAGCACCGGTTCGCCCAGTTCGATGGCGCGGCCGCCGGCATCGACCACCGAGAGCAGCGCGGTGCCCCCATCGTAGTCGAGGCTGGCCCGCCAGCCCGCCTGCTGCTGCGCGATGTGGGCGAGGCGCTTGTCCTCGAACTCCTGGCTCGCGACATAGGAATTCTGCACCACGAGGCCGGTCCAGCTGACCGAAGAGACCACGGCCATGCCGACGTTGACGGCAATGACCACGCCGAAGAACCCGACGATCGCCAGCAGCATATGCCGGCCGGTAAACTCGCCGCGCACGGCTTTGGGGGTGTTCATTTCCGCTTCTCCGGCACATCGAAGGTGGTCTCGACGCTGCGTGTGATGCCCGCCGCCTCATCGGCGACGACGATGTCGAAGGTGGTCTTGCCGGGGGGCAGCGCCTCGGGGGCCACGCGCACGTAGAGCCGGACCGGCAGCACCTTGTCGGGCTCGAGCGTAAAGCTCAGCCGGTCGGCGGCTTCCGCTCCACCCTCGGCCAGCGCCAGGCTGCTGCCCGGCAGGCCCTCGAGCCGCAGCACCACGTCGCGCGGTTCGGGCGTCATGTTGAGCACCTTGACGTCGAAGCCGTTGCGCACCGAGCCGTCGCGCAGCTCGACATAGAGCGGGTTGCGATCATGCAGCACGTTGACCGACAGCGGCGAGCGCAGCGCCAGCGCCGTCAGCATGGCGAGCCCGATGGCGGCCCAGCCGATGAAATAGACGACGGTGCGCGGCCGGATGATCGAGCGCCAGTCGGTACGCTTGATCGCCTCGACCAGTTTGCCAGTGGACGCGTCGCGGACGCGTGACGGCTGCACCACCTGGCCGTTGCCGGTGGCCAGCGCCATGTTGCGGTTGTAGTCGCTGAGCGTCGCATAGGAGATGAGGCCGCGCTCCTTGCCCAGACGGGCCATCACATCTTCGCAGGCATCGATGCACAGCGCACAGGTGATGCATTCGAGCTGCTGGCCATCGCGAATATCGATGCCCATCGGGCACACCACCACGCAGGCATTGCAATCGACGCAATCGCCCACGGGCTTGCCCTCGGCGATCGCCTTCTTGGCGTGCCGGGTGCGCGGCTCGCCGCGCCAGTCGTTGTAGGTGACGGTGAGCGAATGCTCGTCGAGCATGGCGCCCTGGATGCGCGGCCAGGGGCACATGTAGGTGCAGACCTGCTCGCGCAGCAGGCCGCCGAACGTGTAGGTCGTCGCCGTCAGCAGCGCGATGGTGAAATAGGCGACAAGCGGCGCCTGGAGGCTCACCACATCCCCGAGCAGGGTGGGTGCGTCGGCGAAGTAGAAGATCCAGGCGCCACCCGTCAGCACGCCGATGATGAGCCAGATGGCGTGCTTGAGGCTGCGTTTGCCGAGCTTTCCGGCCGACCAGGGCGCCGCGTCGAGCTTGATGCGGGCGTTGCGATCGCCCTCGATGGCCCGCTCCACGGCCAGGAACAGATCAACCCACACGGTTTGCGGACAGGCGTAACCGCACCAGGCGCGCCCTACCGTCGAGGTGACGAGGAACAACCCGATGCCGGCCATCACCAGCAAGCCGGCGACGTAGTAGAATTCCTGCGGCCAGATCTCGATGAAGAAGAAGTAGAACCGTCGGTTTGCGAGGTCGACCAGCACGGCCTGGTCAGGGGCAAACGGCCCGCGATCCCAGCGCAGCCATGGCGTGACGTAGTAGATGCCCAGGGTGATCAGCATCACCAGCCATTTGAAGCGGCGAAACTGCCCGCTGGCGCGCTTGGGGAAGATCTTCTTACGCGGCGCATAAAGCGGCTGTCGGCGCCCGGCGGCGTTTACCGCCTCGACGTCGTAGGTCTGGGTTTCAGGGGCATCCGCTCGCATAGGGCATTCCAGAATGGTGTCGGCTCGTTGTCGCACGGGGTCGGGGAGGACGTTTGATCTGGGTCAACCCCTGGCGATCGACAGGAGGGGGCATAAGGAAAAAGGGGAGCGCTTGCGGTCGCTCCCCTCCCCTCTGATGGCGGAGCGCGCGGCCGCTATTGACCGCCACCGAGCCCATGCACGTAGACCGCAAGCTGCTTGACTGCCGTATCACCCAGCCGTGCCCCCCAGGCCGGCATGACGCCGTGGCGCGGCTGGTTGATCTGGGCGCGGATCGCCTCGAGCGTGCCGCCATAGAGCCAGATCTGGTCGTTGAGCGACGGCCCGCCGGCATCGACCAGCCCTGCCCCGGTTTCGCCATGGCAGCTGGCGCAGTTGTCGGCGAACAGTTGCTGGCCCTCGGGGCTCGCCGCGCCGCCCTCGATGCCCGAGAAGGAGGCGACCTGTTTGGCGACCCGGTCGATATCCTCGGCGCCGAGGACGCCGTCGGCGCCGAAATTCGGCATGACGTTGTAGTGGGTATCGGCATCGGTGGGCGAGCGCGCACCGTGGGTGATGGTGGTGTAGATCTGCTCGATGGTGCCACCCCACACCCACTCGTCATCGTTGAGGTTGGGGTAGCCCGCGCTGCCCGTCGCCCCGGTGCCGTGGCACTGCGAGCAATAGACCTTGTACAGCGACTGGCCCCCAGCCCGGGCGAAGCGCGTGAGGCTATCGTCCTTGAGAATGTCGGCGACCGGCGTGGCCGCCACCGCCTCGAGCCTGTCGCCCTGCGCCAGCTTGGCCGCAGCAAGATCGGCATCGAGATCGGCGCGGCTCGAGTAGCCGAGCAGACCCGTGGTTGCCGAGGAGAGCATCGGCCAGGCGGGGAAGACGACAGTGTACCCCAGCGCGAACACGATGCAGCCGTAGAAGGTCCACAGCCACCAGCGCGGCAGCGGGTTGTTGAGCTCCCTGATGCCGTCCCACTCGTGCCCGGTGGTCTCGACGCCGCTGAGCTTGTCGATGGGCTTGTCGCTCATTGGCCGGCCTCCCGGTCGCGCGGGGTGGCATCCTCGAGCGGAATGCGCGCCGCCGCCATGGCGCCGGACTTGGCGCCGGGACGCACGAGGAAGAACACCACGGCGAGAAAGATCGCCATCATGTAGAGGAGGCCCCAGCTGTCGGCGAAGTGCCGGAGCGTATCGTAGAGTGCGGTTGGCATGGGTTCGCTCGCTTAGCGGTAATTTGCCTCGGCGTCGTAGGTCGAAAAATCGACCAGCGTGCCGAGCATCTGGAGATAGGCGACCAGCGCATCCATCTCGGTGATCCGTTTCGGGTTGCCGTCAAAATCCCCGGCACGCACGTTGCTGTAGCGCTCGAGCAGCCCCGAGGTGTCGGCATCGGGCGTCGCCTGCGCTACCAGGTCGCGCTCCGCATTGGAGATGGCGTCCTTGCCATACGGCACCCCGACCGCAGCGTTGGCGGTCAGGCTTGCTGCGGCGTTGCGGGTGTCGAGCTCGGTATCGGAGAGGTACCCGTATTTCGGCATGATCGACTCGGGCACCAGCGCCTGCGGATTGCTCAGGTGCTCGACATGCCACTCGTCGGAGTAGCGGCCGCCGACCCGGGCGAGATCCGGTCCGGTGCGCTTACTACCCCACTGGAACGGATGGTCGTACATCGACTCCGCTGCCAGCGAGTAGTGGCCATAACGTTCGGTCTCGTCGCGGAACGGCCGGATCATCTGGCTGTGGCAGGTGTAACAGCCTTCGCGGATGTAGATGTCGCGGCCCGCCAATTCGAGCGGGGTATAGGGGCGCATCCCCTCCACCTTCTCGATGGTGTTCTGGAAATAGAACAGCGGCGCGACCTCGACGATGCCGCCGATGCAGACGACCACCAGCGAGAGGGTCAGGAGCAGCGTGGCGTTGCGTTCGATGACGCCGTGCTTGCCGAGAATATCCATGGGTCAGCGCTCCTATTCGGCCGGCTGCAGTTGGGCGGTGGGGATCGGACGCTCGTTGCGGACGCGGCCGCGAATGGTCATCCAGATGTTGAAGGCCATCACCAGTCCGCCGGCGAGGTAGAGCATGCCGCCGAAGGCCCGGGCGATGTAGTAGGGGTGGAGCGCGGCCACGGTCTCGGCGAAGGAGTAGACGAGGAAACCCTGGTCATCGTACTCGCGCCACATCAGGCCCTGCATGATGCCCGACACCCACATCACGGCGGCGTAGATGACGATGCCGGTGGTGGCGAGCCAGAAGTGCCAGTTGACCATGCGCGGCGAGTAAAGCTGCTTCCGCCCCCACAGCCGCGGCACCATGAAGTAGATCGCCGCGAACGAGATCATGCCGACCCAGCCGAGCGCCCCGGAGTGCACGTGGCCGATGGTCCAGTCGGTATAGTGGCTGAGCCCGTTCACCGACTTGATCGACATCACGGGACCTTCGAAGGTCGACATGCCGTAGAAGGCGATGGCGATCACCATCATGCGGATGATCGGGTCGGTGCGGACCTTGTCCCAGGCACCGCGCAGCGTCATCAGCCCGTTGATCATGCCGCCCCAGCTGGGCATCCACAGCATGATCGAGAACACCATGCCCAGCGTCTGCGCCCAGTCGGGCAGCGCCGTGTAGTGCAGGTGGTGCGGGCCGGCCCAGATGTAGAGAAAGATCAGCGCCCAGAAGTGGATGATCGACAGCCGATAGCTGTAGACCGGGCGTTCGGCCTGCTTGGGCAGGTAGTAGTACATCATGCCGAGGAACCCGGCGGTGAGGAAGAAACCGACGGCGTTGTGGCCGTACCACCACTGGGTCAGCGCATCCTGCACGCCCGAGAACAGCGAGTAGCTCTTCGAGCCGAGCAAGCTCACCGGCACCGCGAGGTTGTTGACCACATGCAGGAGCGCAATGGTGACGATGAACGACAGATAGAACCAGTTGGCCACATAGATATGCGGCTCTTTGCGCTTGATGATGGTGCCGAGAAACAGCACGAGATAGGCGACCCAGACGATGGTCAGCCACACATCGGTGTACCATTCGGGCTCGGCATATTCGCGGCTCTGGGTAATACCGAGCAGGTACCCGGTGGCTGCCATGACGATGAACAGCTGGTAGCCCCAGAAGACGAACCAGGCGAGATTGTCGCTGATCAGCCGGGCGCGCGAGGTGCGCTGCACCACATAGAAGCTGGTGGTCATCAGCGCCGTGCCGCCGAAGGCGAACACCACGGCTGACGTGTGCAGCGGCCGCATGCGGCCGAAATTGAACCACGGTCCGAGATTGAGCTCCGGCCAGGCCAGCTGCAGCGCGATGGCGACGCCGACGAGGAAGCCGACGCAGCCCCAGAACACGGTGAGGATCGAGCCGATCTTGATCGGGGCATCGAAATAGACCGGCGCCTCGGGGTTGGCTGCGACGGCGACGGTGGTCGCCGCCGGCGCGGGCCGGCGCATCAGGATGATGGTGGCGAGGCCGAGCACTGCGGCGATGATGCCCCAATGCGCCGAGAAGGCCGCGTCCTGTCCTAGCCCGGACAGGACGAGCGACAGGAACGTGCCCCCTCCCAGGATGATGATCCAAGGCAGATTCTGCAAAGCGGCCCTCGTGATGCTGCGGTCTGTGACCCCCGCACCCTACGAGCCCTGACGCGGGAAATTTTGATCCAGATCAACGCTTGTCGCGTCGCCTCGGCCTTTGCTGGACCAAGACGACGCGAGGCGAACACGAGGAACGAAAAATGCAGTTAGAGGCGCAGCAGGGTCAGCCGCTCGATGCCGATTTGCGCGATAGCTTCGCCCGGCAGCTGGCGCTTTGCGACGTGCTCGAGGAGATCGCCGACTCGCTGCCCTATGGCCTCAACCACCAGAGGTGCCTACGCGCCGCGCAACTGATCGGCCCGGTGCTGCGCCGCGCCCATGCGGCCGAAGAGGCGGTGCTGTTCCCCCGCATCCTCGCCGCCCATGCCAACGGCACGACGGTGGTCGAGCAGCTGCGGCTCGAACATCTCGAAGACGAGTGCTTTGCCGAGGAAGTGCAGTACGAACTGCAATTGCTCGGCTGCCGCCAGCCGGTACTCGCGCCCGAGGCCACCGGTTACATGCTGCGCGGCTTCTTCGAATGCCTGCGCCGGCATGTGCGGCATGAACACGAGCTGCTGGTCGGCCTGCGGGTGAACTAGGCGCCCGCAGCCTATTGCCCGTGCACGATCGTCCGATCCAGCGCACTCGCCACCGCGTTGCCGACGACCGGCATCTCCACCACATCGGACACCCACTCGACCAGCCAGGGATGCGGTCGGCTGGCGAGCAGCACCACCGGATGGGCTTTGACGCAGAAGGCGATGCTCTCGTAGTCGGCGCCGGTGAGGGCGCGCTGGTCGAGCACCGTGGCGTCGAACGCCTTCTGGGCGACCCAGCCGTGGTAGGGCAGCTCGCCGCGTGCGGTCACTTCATAGCCCTCGGCCTCGAGCGCGAAGGCAAGAGAGAGGCGAAGCGCCTCGTTGGGTGCGACGACGAGGATGCGGCCCTGGGCCATGGCGGGTTCCCGGCGATCTGCCTCGAACCTGAGGCGGGCCGAGCATGCCCGAGCTCCGCCACCGCCCTTTGAGCCAGATCAAACCTCGATGCGCACGTCCATCACCATGCGGACCAGTTCGGGCAGGCTGCGCGCCTGCATCTTGCCCATCAGTCCCGCCCGATAGACTTCGACGGTGCGCGGGCTGATGCCGAGCTCGAGCGCGATGGTCTTGTTGGGCTGGCCGGCCACCACGCCCTTCAGCACCTGCCGCTCGCGCTCGCTGAGCGAGGCGACGCGCTGGCGCACCTGGGTCAGCGCAGCGTCGGACTGCACCCGCTCGGCGGCTCGCCCGGCCGCCCGGGTAATCGACTCGATCAGCACATCGTCGCTGAACGGCTTCTCGATGAAATCGATGGCGCCGTTCTTCATCGCTTCGACCGCCATCTGCACATCGCCGTGCCCGGTGATGACGATGGCCGGCAGCATGGTGTCGGCAGCCCTGAGCCGGCGCAGCAGCTCCACCCCGTCCATGTCGGGCATGCGCAGGTCGGTGATCAGGCAGCCATTGCCGATCTTGCCGGCGATGCCGAGAAAGGCCGTGGCGCTGTCGTGCACGCGCACCGCAAAGCCGGCGCTCGACAACAGGAAGGCCAGCGAGTTGCGTACGGCTTCCTCGTCGTCGACGATATGAACGACAGTGTCAGTCGTGCTCAACCGGGGCCTCCAGATAGGTGGGCAGGGTGAAGGCAAAGGTCGCGCCCCCTGCCCCGTTGCGGCTGACGTTCAGCTCGCCGCCATGCGATTCGATGATGCGCTTGGAGATCGACAGCCCGATCCCCATGCCGTTGGCTTTGGTGGTGACGAAGGGCTGGAACAGCCGTGGCGCCACCTCGTCGGAAATGCCGGGCCCGGTGTCCTCGACCTCGACGCGCAGCCAGTCGGGCGACACCTGCACGGTGCGTACCACCAGTTCCTTGACCTCGCTGTCGCGCATCGCCTCCATGGCATTGCGCATCAGGTTGATCAGCACCTGCTGGATCTGCACCCGATCGGCCACCACGATACTGCTCTCGGCGCCGAAATCGAATACCGACTTGATGCCGCGCTCGCGCGAGCCGACCAGTGCCAGAGCCCCGGCCTCCTCGAGCAGGTGGTTGATGTCTTCCGGCCCCTTGTCGGTTTCGCCGTGCGTGACGAACTCGCGCAGGTGCCGGATGATGTCGCCGGCCCTGAGCGCCTGCCGGGCGGTCTCGTCGAGTGCGCCGCGCATCCGGCCGGCCAGCTCGTCATCGAGCTTTTCCAGCATGCGCCGGCAGCCCTGCACATAGTTGGCGATCGCCGAGAGCGGCTGGTTGAGTTCGTGCGCCAGGGTCGAAGCCATCTCGCCCAACTCGTTGAGGCGCGCCAGCCGCGCGATCTCGCCGCGCGCCTGGTCGAGCATGGCCTGTGATTCCTCGCGCTCGGTCAGATCGCGGATGAAGCCGGTGAAATACACCCGATCGCGCTGCCGCATCTCGCCCACCGCCAGCTTCATCGGAAAGGTCGAGCCATCCTTGCGGCGGCCCACCACCACCCGATCGATGCCGATGATACGCCTCTCGCCGGTGGTGAGATAACGTGCGATGTAGCCATCATGCTGTTCGCGATAGGGCCCGGGCATCAGCATCGAGACGTTGCGGCCGATGACCTCCTCCGGCGCATAGCCGAACTGCCGCACCGCCGAGGCGTTGAACGACAGCATGATGCCGGTGGCATCGATCACCACGGTGGCATCGAGCACGGTATCGAGGATCGACTTCAGATGCGCCTCGCGCTCGTCGAGCGTCTCGGTGGCCTTGCTGGTGGCGCTGCGTTGCGCCAGCAACGCGCGCAGCAGCCAGAAGATGCCGCCGAGCCCGATCAGCGCAAACACCACCGAAAGGGTCGAGCGCACCGACGCCGCGATCACCGGCTCGGGCGCCAACGCCATACCCGAGGCGAGGACCAGGCACAGCGCCGTGATGGCGGCGGCCACCAGATCACGGCGATCAGAGGTGCTGAAACGCGGCTGTTGCATCAAAGCTGTGTAGCTGCCACCCGTCGGAGAGACAATAACCGCTGCCTAGCGCCGCGACGGCGTGAGCAGCATTCCGGCGTGCTCGGCGACGAACAGCCCGAAGGCGACGAGCCAGAACAGCCCGCTCAGCAGCAGCACCAGGTGGTAGGCCGAAGGCAGCGCTTCGGCGAGCGGACGTGTCACGGCGGCCAGCAGCAGAGCGGTGTAGGCGACGGTAGTAGTAACCGAGGCGGTGAGCGGCCGGCCGGTGTGGCCGCGGCTCGCCCGCGCCATCACCGCGAAGGTGGTGAGCCCGATTGCCCCGACGGTCAGCACATGCAGGGCCGAAGCCGGCGCCACCTGCCCCAGGCCGGCCAGCGCCAGCATGGCAAAGCCGGCGGGCACGAAGGCATAGGAAAGATGCAGCATCAGCAGCAACGGCTCGCGCCAGGTTGCCTGCCCCTGCCAGCGCGCCAGGCGGATGGCGTGCAGCAGCGCTGCCGCCGCCGCGAGCCCGGTGCTCGCCAGGGCATCCGGCCACAGGGCCCAACCGGCACCGGCGAGCAGGGCCAGCGCCACCGCCAGCTGGTCGAAGCGGCCGACCGACGCGGGCAGTCGGGCAGCGCCGCGCTTATTCAGATAGTTGCGGGTGAAGCTGGGGATGATGCGGCCGCCGATCAGCCCGACCAGCGTCACGAACAGCGCCACCGTCAGCCGCAGCACCAGGTACGGGTCACCGTCCATGGCCTGCGCCAGGTGATAGGCGAGATTGAGCAGCGCCAGCCCGCTGATGGCGCCGGCCACCCGCAGGTTCTTCCAGTTGCGACCGCTCACCACTTCGCGGCCGACGACAAAGGCCAGCGCCGGCAGGAACAGGCAATCGAGCGCGGCACTGGCGAGCTCGCCGATCAGTTGCGGCGCCAGACCGGCGAGGCGGCCCGCCAGCCACAGGGTGACCAGCACCATCAGCGGCGGGCCCGACACCGGCAGCCGGCCGGTCCAGTTGGGCACCGCGGTCAGCACGAAGCCGGCAAGCGCCGCCGCGCCGTAGCCGAACAGCATTTCATGACCGTGCCAGGCGATCGGCCCGGCGCTGCCGCCGACGCTCCAGGCACCCGCCAGCGCGCCGATCCAGAGGCCCATAGTGAGCAGGGCGTGGAGGCCGGCGCCGAGGAAGAATGGCCTGAAGCCGTAGGAAAACAGTGGCGGTCCGGAGCGGGCAATGCCGCGCGGCACCGGTTTGCGTGGGGTGGCGCGGGGCGCAATGATCTGCATCGGATCCTCCGGGCGACGGGAACTCTGCATGTGCGCGAAGCCGCAGCGTTCGTCTTTGCGCTGGCACAAGGTTCGGGACGCTGCTGCGGCCTAGCCTGCGTGCAACAGCGAGGAGGTCAGCACCAATGCCGAACGAGCTCGACAGCCTGTCGGTGCGGCAGATCATGACCCGGTGGCCTGCGACCACCCGGGTGTTCATCGACTGGCGGCTGCACTGCATCGGTTGCCCGATCGGCGAGCTGCATCGGCTCGCCGATGCAGCGCTCGAGCACGGCTACCCAGCCGAGGCGCTCGCGGCGGCCCTCACCGCCGCCATTGCCGGCGAGCTCATCCCAGCAGCCCCGGCTCGATCCCGTCGGCGACCAGCAGCAGCCGATGCGGATCCTTGACCATCAGCTTCTGCCGGCCGGTATCGACGAGCCCGGCATGCTCCCAGGCGGTGAGAATGCGTGACACGGTGTGGAGTGTGGTGCCGGCCATCTCGGCCAGATCCTGCTTGGAAATCGGGAAGTCGATACGGATCCCTTCGGCCTCGCGCACGCCTGACTGCTGCACCAGCCGCAGTACGGTGTGGCCGACGCGGCGCTCGACCACTTCGGTGGAGATCTCGCGTATCCGCGACTGTGCCTCGAGCAGGCGCTCGCCGATAACCCGGATAGCGCTCGCCGCGAAGCTCGGATAGCGCTCGACCAGCGGCTCCCACTGCTCCATCGGCCAGCTCAGCGCCAGGCTTTCCACCACCGCGGTAGCGGTGCCGGGATAGGTGTGGAGCCTCAGCGCACGGGCAATGCCGAAAATGTCGCCGGGGTTGACGATGCGCACCACCACCTGCTCGCCGGTCGGCGTCACCTGGGTGACGCGCAGCCGGCCATTGAGCAGCACGCTGAAATGCAACGCTGCGGCGCCCTGCTCGAACACGACGCTGCCCGCAGGGTAGCGCCGGGGGACGGCGCTCTGCAGCACCTCGGTGATTTCGATTTCGCTCAGCCGGGCGAAAGGCGGCAGTTGCTTGAGGATGCTGTGGTGAGGAACCGGCATGGGGCGGACCTGCTAGACAGTGTTGCGCGCGCGGCTGACCCGCGAAGACTGCTGTTCTAGTGCCCCAACTCTCGCACCTGCTGTTTGCGCCAGATCAAAGTGACGTCGGCGGTTCGCTCCTAAGAAGACCTCGTCATCGACAAGCGGTGACCGAACAGGCTTCGACAGGAGAAAACGAAATGAAACTCGCGGGTTTGGCAGTCGGCATCGCTCTCGTCTTCACGACGCTGCCTGCCCTCGCCGCAGATATCGCGGTCGAAATGCTCAACAAGGGCGAGAAGGGGGCCATGGTGTTCCAGCCCGACCTGGTGCGCATCGCCCCCGGTGACACGGTCACCTTCACCGCGGTGGACAAGGGCCACAACGTGGCGGCCATTCCGGCGATGCTGCCGGCCGGCGCCGAGCCATTCAAGAGCAAGCTCAGCGAGACCTTCACCCAGACCTTCACGGTGCCCGGCATTTACGCCGTCCGCTGCGACCCGCACTACGGCATGGGCATGGTGGCGCTGGTGGTGGTGGGCGAGGACCTCTCCAACCTCGAGGCCATCAAGGCCGCCAAGAACCCCAAGAAGCCACAGGAGCGCTTCGACGCGCTCTTTGCCGAACTCGGCCAATAGGCCGGTGCACCGCCTGATCCCGGGGTTAGGGACGAGGGCGCTCGGCACGGGTCCGACCCCTCCCCCCGTCTGGCAGGACGCCCGGGAAAGCGGGCCGGCCGGAGGACATGCAGCCTCCGGCCGCGCCTCGCGGGCGAACGACTGAACCCTTCACTCTCAACAAGGCAGGACGACAATGACCAAGCGCAACGACACCACTGCTCAGAACGAGGACCGGGTCGATCTTTCGCGTCGGCACCTGTTGGCAGGCACCGCCGGGCTCACCCTGGGCGCCATCGCCGCCCCCACTCTCGTCGCGGCAGAGGACCATGCGGCGATGCCGATGGCAGGCACGGTTCCCACCAACACGCTGAGCGGCCGGCTCTACGACATCAACGTCCATAATGGCGTCGCCGACATCGCCCGCGACCCCACCAATATCCCGCCGCCGATCACCCGGCGCACCCCGGAAACCGTCGTGGTAGAACTGGAAACGGTTGAACTCGAAGCTCGGCTAGATGAGCACACCACCTATCAGTTCTGGACCTTCAACGGTCGCGTGCCGGGCCCGTTCGTCAGGGTGCGCGTCGGCGACACCGTCGAGGTGCACCTCAAGAACCACGAAAACAGCCTGATGATGCACAACGTGGACTTCCACGCCGTGAACGGTCCGGGCGGCGGCGCCGGCGCCACCATGTCGAACCCGGGCGAAGCCACCCAGTTCACCTTCAAGGCGCTCAATCCCGGCCTCTATGTCTACCACTGCGCCGTTGCCCCGGTGGCCATGCACATCTCGAGCGGCATGTATGGGTTGATCCTGGTCGAGCCCGAGGAAGGCCTGCCGCCGGTCGATCGCGAGTTCTACGTGATGCAGGGCGAGATCTATACCGAGGAGAGCTTCGGCACGGCGGGCCTGCTCACCCAGAGCTACGACAAGCTGATCAACGAGACGCCGGAATACTTCGTCTTCAACGGCCATGTCGGCGCCCTCACCGACCACTACCCGCTCAAGGCCAAGGTCGGGGAAACCGTACGGCTGTTCTTCGGGGTGGGCGGGCCGAACTTCACCTCGTCGTTCCACGTCATCGGCGAGATCTTCGACAAGGCCTACCAGCTCGGCTCAGTCACCAGCCCGCCGATCGAGAACGTGCAGTCAATCTCGGTGCCGCCCGGCTCGGCCAACATCGTCGAGTTCAAGCTCGAAGTGCCCGGCCGCTACGTGCTGGTCGACCATGCCCTGTCGCGCGCCGAGCGGGGTCTTGCCGGCTACCTGATCGTCGAAGGCGAGCCGAACCCCGAAGTGTTCGACGCGCCGCACAACCCCAACGCGTCGGGCCACTGAGCCAAAGGAGATGACCATGAGGAGCATGCTCGAACCACTCCGGCTTGCCGGCCTCGCCTGCGCCACCCTGGCGCTGGCTCTCGCGGCCGGCCCCGCCTTGGCTCACGCCAAGCTGCTTTCCGAGGTGCCGGTGGCAACCGACGGCGCCGCCGCGCCGGCAGCGACTGCCCCGGTCGCCGAGCTCAGGCTCAGCTTCTCGGAGGCGCTCAACGCCGCGTTCAGCAAGGTGATGGTGGTCGACGCCGGCGGGGCGGCACACGAGGCGACGGTGGCGCTCGATGCCACTGATCCGAAGGTGCTGGTGGTGACCTTTGCCGCGCCGCTCGCCGCCGGCCAGTACACAGTCAACTGGACGGCTGTATCCGACGACGGCCACAAGGTCGCCGGCAGCTACCAGCTGAACGTCACCTGAGGCGGGGGAGGGGGAATGGAGACAGCACTTTCGCTCGCCCGCTTTCTCCATTACTCGGCGGCGATCCAGCTGTTCGGCACGGCAGTGTTCGAAACCTGGATCGCCGCGAAGCCGCTGAGCGACAGCCTGCTGTCGACTTCTCGGCGCATTGCCAGGTTCAATGCCTGGTTGCTGCTTGTGAGCGCCGTGGCCTGGCTTGGCCTCGCCGCCGGCACCATGGGCGATGGCTGGGCTGATACGCTCAACCTCGAGGTGATCCAGCTGGTGCTGAGCAGCACCAGTTTCGGCCACGCCTGGATCGTCAACCTGCTGCTCGCGGCGCTGGCCGTCGGCATCGCTCATGGGCTCGGGCCGCGCCGTGGCGGCGCGCTTGCCGTCTGCGCCACCCTCAAGCTCGCCGCCCTGGCCTTTGTCGGCCACGCCATGACCCTTTCCGGGATGCTGGGCCTGCTCAGCCAGGCCAGCCAGGTGGTGCACCTGCTCTCCTCCGGCTTCTGGTTCGGCTCGCTCCTCTCGGTGGTGCTGTTGCTGCGTCGGATCGGCGAAGCGCACCAGACCGAACATGCCGACCTGGCGCTGCGGCGCTTCTCCGGCCTTGGCCACGGCGCCGTGGCGCTGGCGCTCGCCAGTGGCATCGCCAACAGCTGGTTCGTGCTGCACCACGTGCCGCTCAGTCCCGGTTCCAGCTACCAGCTGCTGCTCGCGCTCAAGGTCGCGCTGGTGGGCAGCATGTGCCTCATCGCCATCGTCAATCGCTACGTCTTCATGCCGCGCATTCCCAAAGGACCCGAGGGTATCAAGCAACTGCGCGACGGCACGGTGGCTGAGCTGGTCATCGGCACCGTCGTCATCGCCCTCGTCAGCGTGCTCGGCATCCTGCCGCCGGATTGACCGCGGGGCCCCACTGCACCGAACGACTACCGCAGACTCGCGGTCGATGATCTGCTGCGTGCTCTGTGAAGTCTCGACCAAGGTAGGGTTGCTGCCGGGCCAATCGCTGGCTAGTGGCGGACCTGCCGATACCAGCGACCTGGACGCCAGACCCATGCAGCCGTTTCAGTTCAACTCCGTGCCCAGCCTAACCGTCGAGTGGGGTGGCGCGGCCCAGCTTGGCGAGAAGCTGAAAGCCTGGTTCGCCGAACGCCGGTTGCTGGTGGTGACCGATCGCGGCCTGCGGGGCGCCGGCGTGCTCGACCCGGCCCTGGCTTCGCTCGGGGCCGCCGGCTTCAATGTTACATTGTTCGACGCCGTGGTTGCCGACCCGCCGGAAAGCGTGCTGCTCGACTGCGTGGCGCTGGCTCGCGCCGCCGAAGTCGACATCGTGGTTGGCTTCGGCGGAGGCTCGTCAATGGACGTGGCCAAGCTCGCCGCTGTGCTGATCCGATCGACGCAGAGTCTTGCGAGCCTTTACGGTATTGCCAAGGTCGAAGGCGGCCGGCTGCCGCTCGTGCAGGTGCCGACAACGGCCGGCACGGGATCGGAGGTGACCAACATCACCATCCTGACCACCGGTGAGACGACCAAGATGGGGGTGGTCGCCGACCAGCTCTATGCGGACCGCGTACTGCTCGACGCGGCGCTCACCACCGGGCTGCCACCCATCCACACGGCCGCCACCGGCATCGACGCCATGGTGCATGCCATCGAAGCCTTTACCTCCCGGCACAAGAAGAACCCCATCTCCGATATCTTCTGCCGCGAGGCGCTGCGGCTGCTGTCGACGCACCTCGTCACCGCCTGCCGAAACGGCGGCGATCGCCCGGCGCGCGAAGCGCTGTTGCTGGGGGCGACGCTTGCCGGCCAGGCCTTTGCCAATGCGCCGGTGGCCGCTGTGCACGCGCTGGCCTATCCGCTGGGCGGCCATTGCCACCTGCCGCATGGCCTTGCCAATGCGCTCATGCTCGGGCCGGTGCTCGAGTTCAATCTCAAGGCCGCGACGCCGCTTTATGCTCAGTTGGCCGCCCCGGTCGGAGTGGAACTCACCGGCAGTGACGAGATCCTCGCCCGCGGCTTCATCGAGCAAATGAAGCAACTGATGGACGCCACGGGGGCGCCGCGCCGGCTGCGCGATGTCGGGGTTGCAGAGGCCTTGCTGCCAACGCTGGCAGCAGATGCCATGCTGCAGACGCGCCTGCTGGCCAACAACCCCGTACCGCTGACGGAGGCCGACGCCCTGGCGCTCTATCGCGCCGCATACTAGGCGCTTCAGCGCGGCGTGCGGCCCTTGCCGAGGTCCGACAGCGTCAGTTCGCGACGCACCGGCGGCAACAACGGAAGGCGCGCCAGTGATCAATGCCTGGAAGGGACCGCAGGAGCGACCAGTCGCTGTAGAAATCCCTCCGCCCGTATCGTAGGTTGCCAAAAACCAACACTGCCGGGGGCATCTGCCGTGAGATTTCTTCTCCCTATACTGCTCGTGGCGGGGCTCGCCTCCTCGTCGACTGTATCAGCGCAGTCATCGACCGCTTTTGACATCTTCTCCGGCGTCATTTCGCTGGTCGAAACCAAGGCAGCTCAGAAGTCATGGGAGAAGCTTGATGGCGCAACGTTTGCCTGCATGCGTAGCTCGCTTTCTGAACAGGACGTCACCATAGAGGCGCTGGTGCGTTCAGGCGTCTCTCCTTCAGACATTCGGCTGCGCGAGCTGAGGGAACAATGCAGCCGCGCCGTCCGTGAGGCCGAGGACGGCACGTCGACTTCCAAGATCATAGACCAGATCGAGCAGGCTCTGAGCGACAGCGACGCGCACGGGGCGCTGCGCCAGCAGGACGAAGAAGAGTTGGTAGCCCTTCGCCAGGAAGCGTCCGAACTGGCAAATCGAGGCGACGCAAGCAGTCGCCGCGCATCCAACGCTGTTGTCCTTCAGATCGATGATGCGCTCGCCGGGCGTTCCAATGCCCCATCCGTCGCAACGATCCGTGCTCGACTGGCACAGATTTCAGACGCTGTGCAGGGATGGCAGACGTGGGATGAGCTCGCCAGCGAAGCCACCGGACTCGCTGACCAAGCTGATCGCGGCGAAGATGGCGACCTGCCCGCCGGCTTTGCGCGGCGTCGAGCGGAGCTTCGTCACGCACTCAAAGTTGCGCTCCACCCGCCTGCCGCGGTGCAGCGTCAGTATACCCTGCCGCCGGCAGACTGCGTTGACGAAACCAATCCAATCGGAATGCTGATCTGTCGCGATGAGGATGCACGCTGGATCGTGCTAGAGCAGTCGCGGGCCTACTACCTTATGCGCCACTTGCGCCCAAGTGAGCGTGAGAAGCTCGCCGCTGCTTCGGTATCTTTCCAGCGCAAGCTGGTCGACCGATGTGGGGTGCGCGCGGCTTTGAGCAACGCCCCAAAACAATCCAAGGCGATACTCTGTGTCACCGCCGGCTTCGCGGAGGAAACCCGCAAGATGCGATCTGCGATCGAGCGCATCGCGACGAGCGACGCCACCGAGGAGATCGCACGTCCCATAGACGACCATCTGCAGTTGCAGGGAGAGTTGCGGGAGCAGGGATACTTGCCGCCGGATGGCGACGTGGACGGCGTGTACGGCCCGCAGACCCGGGCCGCCCTTGAACAGCTAGCTTACGCAGCAGGCTTTCCGGCTCGCGGCGTCATGTCGAACCGGGCCGCTGAGGCGCTGAAGGCACGACAATCAGCTCGCGATGCGCCAGATACAACAGCCATAGCTGCCTTGCAGCGAATTATCGATGACTATCGACGATACGATAGGGACCTAAGCGACGCGCGCCGGATCGCCCAAGAGCAGGAAGAACTCAGGGCGCAGCACGCTGAGCGTGTTGCAGTGGCGCGACAGCTTCTCGGCGGACAGTTGTCCGAGAGTCTGCGCTCCTTCCTGCTGACTTATGTTCAGGCGGCCGGCAGGGCTTCTCCCACCTCGCAGGAACTGACCCGGCTCGACAGTGAGTTCGGCGACAGATCCGCCGAGTTGGAACGCGCGCGACAGATTAATGCCCTGCTGACCGAGAAGAACCGTATGCTCCTCGATAGTGAAGGCGGCTTTGTCATCCTGTATAATGACAGTGCAAGCGCTCCATCGGTCAGCAGGGGCCTCGCCGGCAACCTGGTATTCACCGGGGACGACATCCGCGTCTGCGCCATTCTGACTGAGCCCCCCGATCGCTTCGTCTCAGGGCAACTTCGACAGGCCTTTGCAGGCATCGGAGCGAACGTCCGCCTCCCTCTCGATGCATGCGACACGAACGCCCTCGAGCGGTACGACTTGGTTCTGGCCGCAGGTGGCGAGAGTGCTTTCGCCCCCCTGCTCGCGCTCCTGCAGAGCATCAAGGACGGAGTAATGCAGCAGGCGTCGGTGGTTAGTAGACCGCAGATCGATGCCGCTCGATCCGCGCGAAATACGCGCCAGGCCGAAGTGAAGGGGTTCGCCGAGAGCGCCGCCGCGGGCTTTGGCTACCTGTCCTTGGAGAACGAATCCACCGATGTGTGCGCGGTCGTGCCGGCAGGCCTCGATGAGCACGCGACTCTTATCGCAGAGGACGCAGAGCTGGTGCAGGATGAACTTGGCCGGCCCGGCACCTATGTCGAGCGCAGCACCGAGGAAGCCTTTGTCGAGGCCAAGCGCCATAAGTGCGGCGCGATCTATGCAGTCGGATCTGATCTTGCTGCCCTATCGGAAGCATTTGATCGTGATGAAGTTGAATACAGCTTCTGGCCGCTGTGGCACGATCAGGACCAAGTGCACTCCTCGGCCGCCACCGCCTCGCTGCGCAAAAAGCGAGAAGCTGAGGAGCAGGCTGACAAGGCACGTGAGCTCACCGATGCGGAGATACTCACCCAGGCCAAAGAGGCGGAAGTAGAGGTCGTTCGAAGGAAACAGCAGTCCGCTCTTCGCCAGCAATACGGCGCCGCGGCAAAGGCTTTTGAGTTGCGCTTGTCTGAGGAACTCCGACTGTTCCTGCAGGGCGATGTGCGGGCGCAGCGGTTCTCGTCGAAGTATGGCACCCCCGCCACCACCTACCAGTCTCTTGCTGCGGAGGGATGGGAATTGATCGACCAGTCAACTGAGCTGATCGACTATGGAACAGCAGACTTCAAGGGCCGCCGGCTCGAGTTGGGCATCGCTCGATCGGTCATCAAGCTCCGTAACCGCCTGCTCGGAGAGTACAGGGATTTGTGCTTTGTGACCGCCTTTGTCGACGACGCCGAGTTCGCGATGGATCGCGAGCCATTCGGTGTGCCGTGCGGGGATAGTGCCGAAGCAATTCAGACGTACAAGCTGGGACAGCGGTTCGAAAGCCGCTGGGTCGTCGATTGACTGAGGGCACAAAAACTCTGCGCTGATGGAGTTTGTTTACACTCTGTTTACTAGTTCGGCGGAGGTTGGCTTAACAATTAGCTAACGGAGCCAACGTGAAGAGCGCCCTTACTGGCTTTGGGCTGCTAGCCCTGCTGGCGGCTGGCCAGGCGACCGCCGGAGACAATATCGATCGGCTCGGGGAACGGACCGGCGTCTGGACGATCGCGGCCCTTGCGAACGATGCTGCTGTCGCGCCCGACAGCACCTACCAGCTAGAGTGGCAGAAGCAGCTCCTCAGGTTCCAGCTTGAGTTCGCCAAGTCTTTGGATGTTCCCACCGATCCCGTGCAGACCGGATCGATCAGTCAAGCGCGATGAGCTTTTCAGCGCCGTAGGTGATGTAGCGCTTGACCGCACTTGCGACGTTGCGATCGGTCGACGTTACTCCAACATCTTGCTTCAGCCAGCACTGCTTCTGCCTGATGACGAAGCTGAAGCCTTTGCACATTGTGTCACCGACACATGCAGCCCGACACGCATCGATCGAACGAACGCCATTCAGCGGCCGGGATTGCATGTCGCCGCCCGGCAGGTCGAGGCCTGAGGTCACGTCGGAGACGTCAATGAACCCCACCTCAAAATCCGTGGCCGTGGCATCGCCGTGAAGAAGCACTCCTGAAATGGCGTCGTCATAGGCGACCGGGCGGTCCGTTCCGCTCTTCAGAAAGCAGTTCGGTCCCTTCTTGAGATTAGGATTGGCATTGTAGGTGAAGGCCCGGCACATCCGGTCCTCCATACACGCCGTTGCACATTGCACAGCATCGGGCGTTCGAAACGCCGACAGGTCACCACCGTAGAAATCCAGCCCTTGGTAGAGGGCCAGTTTGGTACCGGTGGCAGACGTCAACGGTTCGGGCGAGACCGGAGCCGGCGTTCGGGGCGCATCGTGTAGATCGGCGACGTCCCCGCTGCGGTTTATTCCCAGCGCTTCAATCTCTGTCGCAGTGAATACATACATGCTGTCGTTTGGTGTCCGGAGCATGCGCGCAATCACTTCGCTGGGCACATCAAACGTGGCCAGCGCATCGAGGATATCGGCAGTGCTGTACTGGACCCCACTGGGATCAGGAATTTCCGATGCCATCTGGTGCACGCCTAACTCGCCTGCCGCTACGCGGGTCTGCCCGGCCAGAAAGACAAAGGCGCAGGCCGAATAGCACCCCATGCCCTCGGGGATGAACGTGCTTATCCCAAGCCGGTGGACATCGTCGGCCACGATCAGTGCGCTCGCCACAAGGCCACCCGGGCTTGCCAGCACGATGACCTTGGCCTGAGGGCGCAATGACATGGCACGCCGCATGTCTAGCGGCGTGCTGATGGTTATTTCCCCATCCAGAAATATCGCGTCCTGGACGTCATCAAACACAATAAACGAGCCGACCCGATCATCTGCTTGCACGGCAGACAGAAAAACGAGCACGCACACCAAAACGATCGTCAACAGCCTGAACATAGGTACATACCGAGCTACCCCGTAGCAATTGACGCTCTGGCAGCGGACATTGCAACTGGAGAACGAGAATCGTCGCCCTGCTGCGTTGATGTGACGGCCGAACTCCGCCGTCTATCAGGGGGGCGATCAGCTAGCGCGGCGTGCGGCCCTTGCCGAGGTCCGACAGCGTCAGTTCGCGACGCACCGCTTCGACGCCGAACAGCTCGGCATGCAGGCGATGCAGGGCCTCGCCGAGAGCCCCGACCAGGGTAGCGCGGTCGGCCAGGGCGCTGGCTTCGACCACCGGCGGCTCGCGCATCAGGCGGGGCAGCAGGCTGCGTACGCGCTCGACGATCTCGGAGCGTAACCCGATGCTGCCGCCGAGGACGATCAGGTCGGCATCGATCACCGCGTGCACCGCGCCGATGGCCAGCGCCAGCAGCCGGGCCGTCTCGTCGATGGCGGCGACGGCGGCGGTGTCGCCCGTGCCATAGGCCACCAGAATATCGGCGACCGACGAGCCGGCGCTGCCGCCGTACGCCTCGAAGCGGCGCTGCAGCGCATCGACATTGGCCGCCGTCTCGAAGGTGCCGGAGGCGAAGCCGGACGGGTCGAACGGATTACCGCCGAGCGGCAGGTAGGCGATTTCGCCAGCCGCGCCGCGCCCGCCGCGCAACAGCTTGCCATCGGCAACGATGCCCATGCCGACGCCGCGCCCGATGCCGAAATAGGCGAAGTTGCGGGCGCCGCGCGCCACGCCCTGCCAGAGCTCGCCTAGGGCGGAGAGTTTGACGCCGTTTTCGATGCTAAGGGGCACGCCGATCTCCGAGCGCAGCTCCTCGACCACATTGATATCGCCGAGGTGCGGAATGGAGGGGGCAATGTCGATGTGGCCGGTCACCGGATCGACCACGCCAGGGCTGCCGACCACCACCAGCTTCACCCGGTCGCGCGGCACCCCGAGCGTGTCGGTCAGTTCGCGATAGAGCGCGCCGATCTGATGCACCACACTGCTGCCGCCGCGCGGATCGGTGGCGGCGGCGATCTCACCCACCACGTCGCCGCGGATATTAGCGAGCGCGATCTGCGCGATCTCGCCTTCGAGCCGGATGCCCAGCACGTAGGCCGAGCCGGCCGTGAGCTCGTAGGTCGGCGCGCTGCGGCCGAGCTTGCCCTGCATCTTGCCCGAAACTTCGAGCCAGCCCTCGCGTTCGAGCTCCAGCACCACCTGGGTGGTGGTCTGGCGCGACAGCCCGGTGAGCTTGGCCAGCATGGCCCGCGAGGTCGGGCCATGGAGCAGAATGGTTTCCATGATGGCGCGCACCGACAGCTGCCGCGCTACCGGCGGCAGCTGTGTGGGTCGAACCGGGGCCTGGTCGCCATCCGTGCTCACGATGCCGGTCAGCGCTGCAGCCGGGCGAGAAGGCTCGAAGTATCCCAGCGCTTGCCGCCCATCGCCTGCACTTCGGCATAGAACTGGTCGACCAGCGCAGTGAGCGGGAGCTTGGCGCCATTGGCGCGGCCCTCTTCCAGTACGATGCCGAGGTCCTTGCGCATCCAGTCGACGGCAAAGCCGAAATCGAACTTGCCGGCATTCATGGTCTTGTAGCGGTTTTCCATCTGCCAGGACTGCGCGGCGCCCTTACTGATCACATCGATCACCGCCTCGATATCCATGCCGGACTGCTTGCCGAAATGGATCGCCTCGGCGAGCCCCTGCACCACCCCCGCAATGCAGATCTGGTTCATCATCTTGGCGAGCTGGCCGGCACCGGGTTCGCCGAGCAGCCGCGCCGCCTTGGCAAAACTCATGATCACCGGCTGGGCGATGTCGAAGGTCGCCTGGTCGCCGCCTACCATGACGGTCAGCTGGCCGTTCTCGGCCCCCGCCTGGCCGCCGGACACCGGGGCATCGAGGAAGCCGAAGCCGGCGGCGGTGGCCGCGGCATGGAGTTCGCGCGCGATGCCGGCGGAGGCGGTGGTGTGGTCGACGAAAACCGCGCCCTCTGCCATCGCCTGGAAGGCGCCATCGGCGCCCAGGGTCACCTGGCGCAGGTCGTCGTCATTGCCGACGCAGGCGAAGACGATGTCTTGGCCTGCGGCGGCCTCGGCCGGCGTCTTCGCAAGCTTGCCGCCATGCTCCGACACCCACTTTTCGGCCTTCGCCGTGGTGCGGTTGTAGACGGTTACGTCGTGCCCTTTCGCCTTCAGATGCCGGGCCATCGGATAGCCCATGACGCCGAGCCCCAGGAAAGCTGCCTTGACCATGATATTCCTCTCTAGACGGTGGTTTCGGTGTAGCGAGCGCGCTGCTGCATGCGCGGGCGGCGCGGATCGGGATAGGGCACGGCGGAGATCAGTGCCTGCGTATACGGATGGCTGGGCGCCGTACAGATGGTGTTGGCATCGCCGACCTCGACCACCCGGCCGCGCCGCATCACTGCGACCCGGTCGCAGAAATAGCGGATCACCCCGATATCGTGGCTGATGAAGATGAAGCTCAGCCCCAGCCGCGCCCTGAGTTCGATCAGGAGGTCGAGAATCTGGCTGCGGATCGAGACGTCGAGTGCCGAGGTCGGCTCGTCGGCGATCAGCACCTTGGGGTCGAGCGCCAGCGCCCGGGCAATGCCGATGCGCTGCCGCTGCCCACCCGAAAAGGCATGCGGATAGCGGTCCATCATCCCGGCATCGAGCCCGACCAGTTCGAGTAGCTGGCTCACCCGGGCATTGACCGCAGACGATGAACCGCGCCGGTTGATCAGCAGCGGCTCGCCGACGATCTGGCGCACCGTCATCCGCGGATTGAGCGAGGCGAACGGATCCTGGAAGATGAAGCGGATCTCGCTGTAGAGGCTGCGCAGCCCGGCCTTGTCGAGCCCGCGCACCGCCACCGGCGTCGCGCCGGCGGGAGAATAGACCACCTCGCCATCGGTCGGCTCGACTGTCCTGAGGATCAGCCGGCCCAGGGTGGTCTTGCCCGACCCGCTTTCGCCGACGATCCCCAGCGTTTCGCCGGCCTTCAGCTCGAGGCTCACGTCGTCGACGGCGCGCAGCGTGCCCTTGGCCTTGCCACCGAATGCCCCGACGCCGAGCTGGTAGGTTTTACCGAGGTTGCGCACGGTGAGGATCGACCCGGCCTCGGCAGCGGGCACGGGCCGTTGCGCCGGCTGCTCGAGCTTCAGCGTCGCGGCCAGCAGCCGCTGCGTATAGGGATGGGTGGCGCCGTGGAAGATCCGGTCCACCGGCCCGGCTTCGACCACCTGCCCGCGATACATCACCGCCACGTCGTCGACCGTCTCGGCCACCACCCCCATGTCGTGCGTGATGAGGAGCATCGCCATGCCGCGCTCGCGCTGGATGCGGCGGATCAGGTCGAGCACCTCAGCCTGGGTGGTGACGTCGAGCGCCGTGGTCGGCTCGTCGGCGATCAGGACGCGCGGGTTACACGCCAGCGCCATGGCGATCATGGCGCGCTGCCGCATGCCGCCAGAGAATTCGTAGGCGTAGCGGTCGATGGCCTGCTCCGGGTTGGGGATCTCCACCTGGCCGAGCAGTTCGATGGTGCGGGCCCGCGCCGCCTTGCGGTCGAGCTTCAGGTGCAGCTCGAGCACCTCCATCACCTGCGCGCCGATGGTATGCACCGGCGACAGCGAACTCATCGGCTCCTGGAAGATCATCGAGATGTCGGCGCCGCGAATGGCGCGGATGGCTTCGCCGCGCCGCGGCAATTGCGCGATGTCGATGTCGCCGAGGCGGATCGAACCGGCAGTGATCCGCCCGGGCGGATCGACCAGCTGCATCAGGGCGCGTGCCGTCACCGATTTGCCCGAGCCGCTTTCCCCCACGATGCCAAGCGTGCGGCCGGCCCTGAGATCGAAGCTGACGCCGTCGACAGCGCGAAAACTGCCCTGGCGCTGGGCGAAATCCACCGTGAGATCGCGGACCGAGAGGACGATGTCGGGTTCAGTTGTCATAGGGATCCGCCGCGTCTCGAAGCCCGTCGCCGAGGAAGTTGAACGACAGCACCGCCACCATCACGAACAGAGCCGGCCAGAACAGCAGCCAGGGGGCGCTGGTGATGGCGCGGAGGTTCTGCGCGTCCTGCAGCAGCACGCCCCAGCTCACCACCGGCGGCTTCAGCCCGACGCCGAGGAAGGACAGCGAGGTTTCAGCGATGATCATTGCCGGCACCGCGAGGGTCACCATGGCGAGGATGTGGCTGGTCATCGAGGGCAGCATCTGGCGAAAGATGATGCGCATCTCCCCTGCCCCATCGAGCCGCGCCGCGGTGACGAAATCCTCGTTGCGGAGCGAGAAGAAGCGGCCGCGTACCTCGCGCGCCAATGAGGTCCAGCCGAGCAGCGAGACGATGGCGGTGACGGTGAAATAGACCTCGATCGGCCCCCAGGTCAGCGGGATTGCTGCCGCGAGCCCCATCCACAAAGGGATAGTCGGCATGGCGCTGATCACCTCGATCAGCCGCTGGATGATGCTGTCGAGCCAGCCGCCGTAATAGCCGGAGATGCCGCCGAAGAAGACGCCGAGGACCAGCGAGATCACCACGCCGACCAGCCCGATCGACATCGAGATGCGGGTGCCGTGGATCAGCCGGCTCAGCACGTCGCGCCCCAGCCGGTCGCTGCCGAGGAGGTACACCACCTCCTTGGGGTCGGTTGCCCCGATCAGGTGGATATTGGTGTCGAACAGACCGAGCAGGCGATAGGGCTGGCCGGTGACGAACAGCCCGAGCGGAATGATCTTGTCCGGGTTGGCGGTGAAGGTCCGCCGCATCGCCTCGGTATCGACGGTGATGTCATAGCCCGCGGCGTGGAAGTTGAACTCCCAGCCGCCATCGGCAGTCGGCGCGAACAGGTTGATGCCCTGCGGTGGGGCGTAGGTATATTGCGGCCGCGTGGTCTCGGGGCTGTAGGGCGCGAGGAACTCCGCGAAGATGCCGGTGAGGTAGAGCAGGACCACCACGACCAGCGACACCACGGCCAGCTTGTGGCGGCTGAAGCGCCAGGCCATCAGCCGCCATTGACTGGCGGTCGCCGCGGCGTTGCCGGACCGCGCCAGCACCGGCGGCGGCAGATCGGTTTCCGATTGGGACAGCTCGCTCATTGCTGGTACCTGACGCGCGGATCGAGCACGGCGAGGAGGATGTCCGAGAGCAGCATGCCGATCAGCGTCAACACGCTCATGATCAGGATAAAGGCACCGGCGAGATACATGTCCTGGCTGACCAGGGCGCGCAGCAATAGCGGGCCGGCCATCGGCAGGTTGAGGACGATGGCGGTGATGGTTACGCCCGAGATCAGCGAAGGCAGCACCCAGCCGATGGTCGAGACGAAGGGGTTGAGCGCGAGACGCACCGGATAGCGCATGATCAGGGTGAACTCGGACAGCCCCTTGGCGCGGGCGGTCACCACATAAGGCTTCGAAAGCTCATCGGAGAGGTTGGCGCGCATCACCCGGATCAGCGCGGCAGTCGAGGAGATGGCGATCACCACCACCGGGATCCACAAATGCTGCAGCAGGTCGACGACCTTGCCGAGGCTCCACGGTGCCTGCTCATACTCGGGCGAGAACAGCCCGCCGACATTGAGCCCGAAGCAGGTGAAGCTCACATACATCAGCCCGAGCGCCAGGATGAAGGTCGGCACGGCGAGCCCGACAAAGCCGAGGAAGGTGAAGACATAGTCGCCGATCGAATAGCGGCGCACCGCCGAATAGATGCCGATCGGAATGGCCAGCGCCCAGATCAGCACCAGGCTCAGCGCCGAGACGAAGATCGTTACCCCCATGCGGTCCCACAGCAACCGGCTCACCGGCTGGCCCCAGTCGAACGACCAGCCGAAATCGCCGCGGAAGAGGATGCCGGAAATCCAGTTCCAGTACTGCACGTAGAACGGCTGATCGAGCCCATAGAGCGCGGTCAGCCGGTCGATCGAAGCCTGGTCGAGCGACTGGCCCGAGTCAGCGATCGCCGAGGTCAGCGAGGTCAGGAAATCGCCGGGCGGCAACTGGATGATGAGGAACGACACCAGCGACATGCCGAACAGCGTCGGGACCATGTAGGCGAGGCGCTTCAGGATATAGAGCAGCATGCCTCAGGGCCCGAACTCGACGAGCACCACCTCGTTGGTGTGGATTTCGGGCAGGTCGACATGCAGCCGCCCGGCCTGGAGGCTGGTGGCCGGCACCAGCCCCGACACCAGCAGCCGCGCCGTGGCCGTAGTGGCGCCCGGCGGCAAGGCGACGGACACCGACTGGCCGCGCAGCGGGATGGTTTCGCGGATCGGGCCCTTCATCATCATCGGGTTGGTGAGGTTCACGAGGTGCACCGAAATCTGGCCTGCCCCGTCGCGCGTGGCAATGTCGACGATGCCGGGCCCGGCCGACTGCACCCGGGCCGGGCCATTGAGCGCCCAGCGGAAGGCACTGTCGAGCAGCCGCGCATGATCGGCATTGGTCACTTCCCAGAAGATCTCGCCGATGTTCCACGGGAAGTAGACCACCCGGCCCTTGCCGACCTGCCGGGCCAGCACGGCCGGCTCGACCGCTCGCTCCCGCACGTAGATTTCCTCCATCGGCAGATCGGGGAAATGCGGCACGAAGCGGAACGGCACCTGCGACGCACCGTGAGTGGCGAGCGGGATGCGACGGGTGCCGCCCATGATGCGCGAGGCGCCGTCGAAACCCTCGAGGATCGGGTGGGCTTTGTCGTCGAGCGCGATGTAGGTGTTCTTGACCGGCCCCTCGGTCGGCCCGGCGACGCTGGCGCCGAACAGGCCGGAAAGCCCGAAATCGGCGCGGCGCACGCCATGCTCGTCATAGAGCGAGGTCTCGAAGCTGGTGACCAGCGCACCGCCGCGTTCGACATAGCGGGTGAGCAGGTCGCACTGTGCCTCGGAGAGGAAGGCCGCATTGGCGACGGCGATCAGCCGGTAGCGGTCGAGCGCCTCGTCGCTCATCACCAGGTCGGAGAGCAGGTCGAACGGCATCCGCGCCTCGACCAGCGCATGATAGAAGCCGAGTTCGTGCCCCTCCGCATTGTCGCGGTCGTCCGAGTGCCAGGTGCGGAGCGTCGTGCTGGGGTCGAGCAGCGCGATCTCGGCGGTCGGCGCGAGTTTCGACAGCACCGGCTCGAGTTCGGCATGGAGGCCATAGGTTTCGACGATCGGCGGCAGCCAGCGATTGTCGTGCACCTTGGCGTTGAACTTGGTGAACCAGGGCCTCAGCCCATGCGCCATGCCGTCGAGCATCCACATGCGGATTTCCTCGGGCGCCTGCACGGAATCCTTCCAACGCCATTTCTCTTCGACCGAGGTGGAAGTGACGAGGCCGATCGGCTTGTCGCCCATCACACCGCGCATGCGCTTGCCGTCGCGCCCGGCCGACCAGATCGGCACCACCCCGGTGCGGCCCTGATGATCGACGAACAGGATCGGGCAGTAGCGCTTCACCTCGTCGAGGGCGAAGTCGAGCATCGACGAATTGCCGATATTGGGAATGAAGCGGCCGTGCGGACGTTCCGACGCAACGATGCCGTTCCAGTGCCCGACCAGCTCGGTGAGCACGTCGCGCGACCAGGCCAGCCAGGCCTGCCAGGTGGGATCGAACGGATCGCGCCGGCGCGGCAGCTCGCGACCGGTCTTTGCCATGAAGTCGGTGGTGCAATGGGCGCAGTAGCAGACGCCGTGGCCGGACCAACGGTTGGCGAAGATGGCGTCGATATCGTAGCCGGCGGCGATCTCGCGGATCACCTCGCTCATGAAGTCGCGGTTGTAGCCGCCCCAGGCACAGGTGACATAGGCCTCGGGGAACGACCAGTGCTTGCGCAACTCACCTTCTGCAGTGACCGAGATCCATTCGGGATGCGCTGCCGCCACGTCGGCATGCACGGCATGCGGATCGACGCGGGCGACGACGTGCATGTTGCGCTGCCGGGCGCCCTTGACCAGGTCGCCGAACGGATCGCTGTCGCCGATGAAGCGGCTGACATAGTGCAGCGGAATCTTGCTCGGGTAGTAGGCGACATAACCGCCGGCCGACAGGCAGGTGGCGTTCGACTGGGTCTCATCGAACACCCCGAGCCAGAAATCGAGGTCGTAGTTCTGGGGGTCATCCTCGACCAGGGTGAGCTGCGTCCAGCGCGTCGCGCCTTCATACCAGGTCGGAGACCTGAGGCCGCGCAGGGCCTCGGATGTGCTGTTCATCGCTAATACCGCTAGTGCGTCGAAGAAAGGGACCGGACCGCCGTGAGGCGCGCCCGGTCAGTGGACCAGGACCGGGGAGCGCCAGGAGGCGCCCCCGGACCAGGCCGGGTCAGGCCTTGAAATACTGCTCGGGATTGGTCGGCGCCGGGGTCGGATAGCCGAACGAGTTCGGCATCTTGTCGGGCACGTTGTGGAAGTCGTTGCGCACGATGCCGTAGGCGTCGTTGGGCACCTTGATGCCGATCGAGTAGAACTGGTCGGCGGCGATCTCGAGGATCTGCTTGAACGCCTCGACGCGTTTCGCGTCGTCGACCGTGCTCTTCATCACGTCATAGAGCTTGAGCGCTTCCTGCACCTGGGCGGGCGGCTCGACCGCGTTGGCGGCGGTCTTGTCGTTGTACCAGATCTGCCAGCCCATGGCGTAGAAGGCATTGCCGCTATAGGGCACGAAGTAACGCGGATCGAGCATCGCCGCGAGGCCGATGCCACCGCCGAAGCGGTTGGTGGTGGCGTCGTAATCCATGTTCTGGCGGATGCGCACTTCCCACAGCGAGCGGTCGATGAGCTTGAGCTGCCCGTCGATACCGACCGCCTTCAGCATGGGCATCATCAGCTGCATCATATCGACCATCTCGAGCCGGTTCTGATCCTGCTCGAAGACGACGGTGATGCGGCGGCCGGAGCTGTCGAGGCGATAACCGTCGGCATCCTTGTTGGGTGCCGCCTTGTCGAGCGCTTCGTTGGCCTTGGCGAGGTCGAACTCGGTGAACTGCTTGGCCAGCCGCTCGTTGTAGAGCGGATCGCCTTCGGCGATGGCCGGCTGCGAGGCCGAGCCGATACCGACGAACACCGAGTCGATCAGCGCCTGCCGGTCGATGGCGTGCGACAGCCCGATGCGGAAATCCTTGTTGGAGTAGAGCTCCGCCTTCACCTTGTCCGGGTGGGTCATGTTGAGGCAGATCGCCATCTCGTTCGGCTGGGTCGAGAGCGTCGTATAGAAGCCGTAGCCGCCGCGCTCCTTGCCGTCGAACAGCACCGACTTGTTGGTCGGGGTGCCGATATACTGGTCGAGCAGGTCGATTTCGCCCTGCAGGCATTTGAGCAGCAGCACCTGCGCATCGGCAACCAGCACGTAGTCGATGCTGTCGAGATAGGGCAGCTGATTGCCTGCCGTGTCGACCTTGAAATAGTAGGGGTTGCGCTCGGCGATGGCGTGCTCGGTGCTCTCCCCCGGCGCCACCTTCATCTTCCAGGGATGGAGGACGGGGATGTCGCTGTTGGTGAAGAAGTCGTCCTCGAGCGCGGCGCCGGATTTCTTCTGGAACAGCTGCACCCAGCCCGACAGGCCCTGGTCGGTCGCCAGCTTATCGGCATCCGGATTGTACTTGGGCAGGAACTGGCTGAGATAGTGCTTGGGAAAGCGCGTGGTCTGGTCGCTATCGGCCCAGGCCAGCAGCAGGAGAAACAGCCCGTTCGAGGTCTTGAAGCTCACCTTGAAGGTGACGTCGTCGATCTTGGTGAACACCGCCTTGTCGTCACCGACGATCAGATGGTCCTGGTTGGTGACCTCGATCTCGGGGTTCGAGAACACATCCTCGTACCAGAACATCACGTCGTCTGTGGTATAGGGCTGGCCGTCCGACCACTTGTGGCCTTCGCGCAGCTTGAAGGTGAACTCGGTGGCGGCGTCGTTGGCGACGACGGATTCGGCGACGTTCGGGATCACCCCGGTCCATTCCGGGTTGTAGCGCATCAGCGGCTCATAGGCCTGGTAGCGGAACAGCATCGACAGCGAGCCGCCGCCGACAATGGTGGAGCGCCAGGTGCCGCCATACTTGCCCACTTCCTTGAGTGGGGTCACCACCATCGGGTTCTTGGGCAGGCGCTCGGCGAGCGGCGGAATGGTCCCCGCATCGGCCAGCGCCTTCAGCATCGGCGCTTCGCCGATGGCCGCGGCGAGGGCCGGGCCGAGGCCGGTCGCAGCGGCGGCCAGCGTTGCCAAGGACGACGTGACGAACAGTCTCCTCGATAGCTTGATCATCTCACATGTTCCCCTGATTGCTGCGCGCAGAGCCCCTTGCTCCCGCCGCGTCCCGGCTGCTGCCGGCCGCGCCTGCCTCAAACACCCCCGAGACAAGGCTTGGCCCAAACGGTAACGCCAACGTCAATTTTGTCAAGGCCGGTGACAAACTAGCGACGAAAGTAGCAATCCTTGCCCAGATTTCGACTTACAAAGCTGCCAGATATGGAGCTATGGTCATGGCCGCTGACAAACGCGACGATTGATGCCGAGCCAGATTGCTGACAATCAGCTATTTTCGGCTTGACCGATCGGAAGGCGTGCCGCATCGTGGATAATGTCGACATTATGCAGGCTGGAGGGGTCAGTGGAGCAGGTGACGATCTATCGCGAACCGGGGAAATTCGCCGGCTGGCCGGCCAATTACGGCATGTGGGCCTGGGGCGATGAACTGGTGGTCGGCTTCACCGTCTCGACCTTCAACGCCAATTCCGGCTTTCACGCCCGCGACCGCTCGCACCCCACCACAACCACCATGGCGCGCAGCCTCGATGGCGGCAAAACCTGGAGCCATGGACCGTTTCCCGGTCGGCTGCCCGGCGGCCGGGCGCTGTCGGCCGACGAGCACATGGTCAAGGGACTGAAGCTCGAAGAGGTGATGGATGGCCCGGAAGGGCCGACTGCTCTCGCCGAGAGGATCGACTTCGGCCACCCCGACTTCGCCTTCATGGCGGCCCGCACCGGGCTCGAGCCTGGCGTGCGGTCGTTCTTCTACTATTCCTACGATCGGGCGAGGAGCTGGCAGGGGCCGTTCAAATGGCCGCAATTCGTCTGGGCCGGTGTAGCCGCGCGGACCGACTACGTGGTGGTGAACAGGGATCACCTGATCGTCTTCCTCACCGCCAACAAGTTCGACGGCGAGGAAGGCCGGGTGTTTGCGGCCGAGACGCTGGATGGCGGGCTGAACTGGAAGTTCCTCAGCTGGATCGGCGAGGAACTCTGGGGCAAGGACCACGGCATCATGCCGGCGAGCCTGATGCTGCAGAACGGCGACATCCTGGTGGTCATCCGCGCCGGACACGGCCAGGACTACACCATGGAAACCTACCGGTCGCGGGACCTGGGACGGACCTGGGGGCCGATGCAGGTCGCCACGGCGTTTAAGGACAATGCCAAGAACCATCTCGGCAATCCCGGTACGCTCAACCAGCTGGCCGATGGCCGGATCGTGATGACCTACGGCAACCGCGACGCGCCTTACACCATCGACGCCAAGGTTTCGGCCGACAATGGCGAGACCTGGGGCCCGACGATCGTGCTGCGCAACGGCGGCGGCAGCCATGACCTCGGCTATCCCCGTACCGTCGCGGCGGCCGACGGCACGCTGGTGACCGCCTATTACTTCAACGAGGACGCCAGGAGCGAGCGCTTCATCGGCGCCACGCGCTGGCGGCCGTGAGCGGCATGGCACGACCGATGCCCAAGCAAGTTAGCCACCGGCCTCTCCTTGATCCTCCCCCGCGGGGCGGGGGAGGGAAACCGCCGAAGGCGGTGGAGGGGGCGGCAAGACTCACCGTCGACTCCTGCTCCCCCCTCCACCAGCTTCGCTGGTCCCCCTCCCCCGCCACGCGGGGGAGGATTACCGAGAGTGCTGTGCCAGCCGGCTCGGCTTGTGCGTCGATTTTATTGCTGACAATATACTCTCAGCAAGGGCATGGCCCTGCCTCTATGGGGGACGCGCCGTGGAGCAGGTAACCGTCTATTCCGAACCGGGGCGCTTCGCCGGCTGGCCTGCCAATTACGGCATGTGGGCCTGGGGCGACGAGTTGGTCGTCGGCTTCGTCACCTGCCATTATGAGCGTGACGCCGAGTTCCACGCCCGCGATGAAAACTATCCGGCGCTGACCAAGCAGGCCCGTTCGCTCGATGGTGGGCGCAGCTGGACGGTGATCCCGTTCCCCGGCAAGACCCCCGGCGGCCGCGGCCTGTCGGCCGACGAGCACATGGCGGCAGGGCTGCGCGTCGGCGAGTTGCTCGATGGCCCCGAGGGCCCGAAGCCGCAGACCGAATCGGTGGATTTCACCCGGTCGGACTTTGCCTTCATGTGCGCCCGCGATGGGCTGGAGCCGGGCTGCCGGAGCTTTTATTACCTGTCGTTCGACCGGGCGAAGAGCTGGCAGGGGCCGTTCGCCTTCCCGCAATTCGTCTGGGCCGGCGTCGCCGCCCGTACCGATTACCTGGTGCTGGGGCGGAGCCATCTCATCGTCTTCCTCACCGCCAACAAGGCCGATGGGGTCGAGGGTCGGGTGTTCTCGGCCGAAACCCGCGATGGCGGGCTCAGCTGGAATTTTCTCAGCTGGATCGGCGAGGAATTGCCGGATCTCGACCACGGCATCATGCCGGCGAGCCTCAGACTCAAGGACGGCACCATCCTCGTCGCCACGCGCGCCGGGCATGGCCAGGACTACACCGTCGAGATCTATCGCTCGACCGATGAGGGCCGGAGCTGGGAGGGCCCCAGCATCGCCACCGCCTTCCGCGACCGGCACGCCAACCATCTCGGCAACCCTGCGACGCTGAACCTGATGCCGGACGGGCGGGTGGCGCTGACCTACGGCAATCGCGACGCGCCCTACACCATCGACGCGCGCATCTCGTCGGATGGCGGCCGGAGCTGGAGCGCCGCCCGGCATCTGCGGCGCGGTGGCGGCAACCATGACCTCGGCTATCCGCGCACCGTGGCCAATGCCGCCGGTGAGCTGGTCACTGCCTACTATTTCAACGAGGCGCTCGGCGAGCGCTTCATCGGCGCCACCATCTGGACGCCGTGACAACAGTTGCGGGCCTGCCAGGGGGCAGGCCGGAAAGGAGATCGGACGCGCCATTGCCAAACGAAGCCTGCCGCCGAGGGGGCGGCAAAGCTCCGCGACATGGCCAGCCCGAGGGGACTTCGAAAGAAGTCAGGAAAGGGGAAGCGTTATGACACTCAGCACAATCGGGGGATGGAGCCGGCGCCTTGTCGGCACTGCCGCCCTCGCGACTCTGTTGCTTTCGACCACGGCTTTCGGGGCAGCCGCATTCCAACAGTCTCCCATGCTCGATGCGGGTGTTGCCGATGGCAGCCTGCCACCGGTGGAACAGCGCCTGCCGCCCGAACCGCTGGTGATCACGCCGGTCTCCGAGGTCGGCAGCTATGGCGGCACGGCGCGCGCCATGCGCTCGTCGACCGAGGAGTTCGGCGACGCCACCTCGGTGGTGGGCATCGAGTCGCTGACCCGGCTCAATGCCGAGGACGGCGCGACGATCGAGCCGAACCTCGCGCAATCCTGGGAATGGTCGAACGACGACAAGACCCTCACGATGACGCTGCGCAAGGGGCTCAAATGGTCCGATGGTGAGCCCTTCACCACCGCCGACATCGCCTTCTGGTGGGATGACGTCATCAACAATACCGAGCTCACGCCGACCATGCCGGGAGACTGGATGTCGGGCGGCGAGGCGATGAAGCTGACGGTGGTCGACGCCGAGACCTTCAAGCTCGACTTCAAGGAGCCGAACCGGCTGATCGAGCTGTTGATCGCCCGCGACGGCTATCAGGGCCAGATCTTCCTGCCGGCGCACTTCCTGAAGCCGTTCCACCCCAAATATGCCGATCCGGCCAAGCTCGCGGAAATGGCGAAGGCCGCCGGCTACGCCACCTGGGCGGAACTGTTCACCCAGAAGGCGTTGAGCGACGACGTGTTCGGCGTCGCCAATTTCGACAGCCCGGTGATCCGCGCCTTCAAGCCGGTCTCGACCAATGGCAGCCACCTGATCCTCGAGCGCAACCCCTACTATTTCAAGGTCGATACGGCGGGCAACCAGCTGCCCTATATCGACAAGGTCGATGTCGACCTGGTGCAGAACCCCGAGGTCTATACGCTGAAGGCTTCGTCGGGCGAGGCGGACCTGGCGCTCGAAAACACCACCATCACGCAGATGCCGGTGTTCCTCGATAACGCTGAAAAGGGCGGCTACCGGGTGCTCGAATACAGCGCCGGTTTCACCAACATCGCCAACATGATGCTGAACCAGACCGTCGCCGATCCCGACAAGCGCGCGTTGTTCCAGGATATCAGGTTCAGGAAGGCGCTGGAGATCGCCATCAACCGCGACGAGATCAACCAGCTGGTGTTCTTCGGGCTCGGCACGCCGATGCAGAACTCGATCCTGCCGATCGGCGGGCGCTGCTGGGATGAGGCGGTTTCCAAGACCAATACCCAGTTCGATCCGGACGGCGCCAAGGCGCTGCTCGACGAAATCGGCATGAAGATGGATGGCGACTGGCGCACCTTGCCCAACGGCAAGCCGTTCAAGTTCACCCTCACCTACTGGCCCGGCGAAGGCGGCGACGCCAAGCGCAAGATCGTCGAACTGACCCAGACCTATTTCCGCAATATCGGGCTCAACTTCGACGTGCGTGAGGTGGAGCGCAGCCTCTATTTCGAGTTCACCACCTCCAACCAGCACGATATGGGCCTGTGGCACGCCGACAGCGCCACCGACCCACTCTGGGTGACGGGCCCGAAGATCATCCCGGTGCGCCAGCGCCACGGCGCCTTCGCGACGCTCTGGGCCACCTGGTTCGAAACCCATGGCGAGAAGGGTGAAGAGCCTCCGCAGGATATGAAGGATGCCGTCGCTGCCTGGCAGAAGGCCAAGGCGGTGGGCACGCCCGAGGCACTGGTCGAAGGCTGCAAGGCCGTGGTCAAGGCCAATGCCGAGGGCGCCTGGACCATCGGTACGGTCGGCGCCTTCCCGCAGCCGCTGATCGTCTCCAACGCCATGCACAACATTCCAGAGCAGGGCATGGCGTCATGGGACTGGGGCTACATGGCGCGCTATCATCCCGAGCAGTTCTATCTCGCTCAGTAGTTCTTCCTGCCAACTAGAGGGGGGCAAGTTGCCCCCCGACTTTCTGCCGGGGCAATGCGATGTGGGGTTTCGTACTGAGACGGCTCGTCTGGATGGTGCCGACGCTGATCGTGATTTCGATCATCTCGTTCGTCATCATCCAGCTGCCGCCCGGCGACTACCTGAGCTCCTACATCGCCCGGCTCGAGGCGCTCGGCACCACTGTCGACCAGGCGACCATCGACGCGCTGCGGCTGCGCTACGGCCTCGATGACCCGATCTGGGTGCAGTATTTCAAGTGGCTGGGCAACATCATCTTCAACGGCAATTTCGGCTACTCGTTCGAGTGGCGCCTGCCGGTCAGCCAGCTGATCGTCGAGCGGCTGCCCACCACCTTCCTCGTCGCCACCTGCTCGCTGCTGTTCGCCTGGAGCGTGGCGCTGCCGATCGGCATCTTCTCGGCGGTCAAGCAATATTCGCTCGGCGACTACGTCTTCACCGTGCTCGGCTTTCTCGGCCTCGGCATCCCCAACTTCATGCTGGCGCTGACTTTCCTCTATGTCTCCAACCGCTATTTCGGCCTGTCGATCGGCGGGCTGTTTTCGCCTGAGTACATCAACGCACCATGGAGCCTCGACAAGCTCATCGACCTGATGAGCCACCTGTGGATCCCGGTGGTGATCGTCGGCACCGCCGGCACCGCCGGCCTGATCCGCATCACCCGCGCCAACGTGCTCGATGAGCTGAGGAAGCCCTATGTCGAGACGGCGCGGGCCAAGGGCCTGCACCCGATGCTGCTGATCCTCAAATACCCGGTGCGCATCGCGCTGAACCCGTTCGTTTCTTCGATGGGCTTCATCCTGCCCGGCATGATCTCGGGTGAGGTGATCGTCTCGATCGTCCTCAACCTGCCCACTACCGGGCCGCTGCTCTATGCGGCGCTCCTGAGCCAGGACACCTACCTCGCCGGCGCGTTCGTCTTGATGCTGGCAGTGCTGACGGTCATCGGGGTGCTGATCTCCGATATCCTCCTCGCCTGGCTCGACCCGAGGATCCGGCTGACATGAGCGTCGAGGCCAAGCCCATGCCGGCCGGCGCCGAGATCGTCCGCACCGCCCCGGTGGAATCGCCGCTCACCCTGATGTGGTACAAGTTCCGCGCCCACCGGCTGGCGGTCTGGAGCATCTGGGTGATCGCGGCGCTCTATCTCACCGCGATCTTTGCCAACTGGATCGCGCCGTTCGATCCCGAAACCCGCACCGGGCTGCCGTTCTCGCCGCCGAGCTGGCCGACCGTGGTGGTCGATGGGGAGTTCGTCTGGCCGCCGGTGGCCTTCGGCGTATCGCAGCAGCTCGATCGCAAGACCTTCAAGCGCGTCTACGCCATCGACACGACCAAGCGCTATCCGGTGCAGTTGCTGCTGAAGGGCGACCGGCACAGTTGGTTCGGCCTGTTTCCCTCCGACCTGCACCTGTTCGGGGTGGACAAGGGCGGCGCCTTTTTCCTGATGGGCACCGACAGCCTGGGGCGCGACGTGTTCTCGCGCATGGTCTACGGCTCGCGCATCTCGCTCTCCATCGGCCTCGTCGGCGTTGCCATCAGCCTGGTGCTGGGGGTGATCCTCGGCGGTATCTCGGGTTATTTCGGCGGCTGGGTCGATCTCACGGTGCAGCGGCTGATCGAGATCATCCAGTGCTTTCCCTCGATCCCGCTGTGGATGGCGCTGGCGGCGGCGCTGCCGCATGACTGGACCACGGTGCAGGTCTATTTCGGCATCACCGTCATCCTGTCGCTGGTCGGCTGGACCGACCTGGCGCGCGTGGTGCGCGGCCGCTTCCTGTCGCTGCGCGAAGAGGATTTCGTCATGGCGGCGCGGCTCGCCGGGGCCAGCGAAGCGCGGATCATCGGCAAGCACCTGCTGCCCAGCTTCATGAGCCACATCATCGCCTCGGTGACGCTGTCGATCCCCTCGATGATCCTCGCCGAGACGGCGCTGAGTTTTCTCGGCATCGGCCTCACCCCACCGGCGCTGAGCTGGGGCGTGCTGCTGCAGGATGCGCAGAACGTCAACACACTGGCCACCGCCCCCTGGCTGCTGCTCCCCGGCGGGTTGGTGATCGTCACGGTGCTCGCCTTCAACTTCCTCGGCGATGGCTTGCGCGACGCGGCCGACCCGTTCTCGAAGGAGAGCCTCAAGTGACGCCGATCATCTCCATTCGGGGTCTCGAGGTCGGGGCGCTGAGCCGGCATGGCATGCTGCGGCCGCTGCGTGGTATCGACCTGGACCTGCCCCACGCCGCGACGACCGGCCTCGTCGGCGAAAGCGGCTGCGGCAAATCGATGACGGCCCGGGCGCTGCTCAACATCACCCCCGCACCGATGCGGATTACCGCCGGCTCGATCACCCTCGATGACGGCAAGAGCCCGGCGATCGACCTCGCGACGCTCGACCCGGACGGGGCGCCGATGCGCGCCATTCGGGGGCGGCGGCTGGCAATGATCTTCCAGGAGCCGATGACCGCCTTTTCGCCGGTCCACACCATCGGCAACCAGATCGCCGAGATGCTGCTGATCCACGAGAAACTCGACAAGCGCGCCGCGCGGGAGCGCTCGATCGAGATGCTGGATCTCGTCGGCATGCCCAATGCGCGGCAGCGTTTCGATGCGCATCCGTTCAACCTCTCGGGCGGCATGCGGCAGCGCGCCATGATCGCCATGGCGCTGGCGTGCAAACCCGACGTACTGGTGGCGGACGAGCCGACCACCGCTCTCGATGTCACCATCCAGGCGCAGATCCTCGAACTGCTGCAGCGCCTGCAGCAGGAGCTGGGGATGACGGTGCTGCTGATCACCCATGATCTCGGCGTCGTGGCCCGGACCACCAGCCGTGTCGCCGTGATGTATCTGGGCGAAGTGGTCGAGGAGACCACTACCGAGGCGCTGTTCGATACCCCGAAGCACCCCTACACCCAAGGCCTGCTCGGCTCGGTGCCGCGGCTCGGAAGCCGACAGGGCAAGCGGCAACGGCTGCCGGCGATGCGCGGCTCAGTGCCGCCGGCGCTGGCCGAACTGCCCGGTTGCGCCTTCCATCCGCGCTGCCCCAAGGCAGTCGCCGGGCTCTGCGACGTGGTGAAACCGCAGATGGCGGAAGTAGCGCCGGGGCACCGGGCCCGCTGCCTGCTTTATCCCGAAGTGCTGGCGGCCTCGGTCGCGCTGGAGGCCGCATGAGCGAACCGCTGATCGAAGTCAGGGGACTGAGCAAGCGCTTTCCCATTCATTCCGGCCTGTCGCGACGCGTCACCGGCGAGGTGCGCGCCATCGACGGCGTCGACCTCAGCATCATGCGCGGTGAAACGCTCGGCCTCGTGGGTGAAAGCGGCTGCGGCAAATCCACCACCGGGCGGGCCATCCTCCGCGCCATCGAGCCCAGCGCCGGCGAGATCCTGTTTCACGACAAGGATGGCACCGTCGATGTGGCCAAGCTCGGCCGGCATGAGCTGAAGCGGATCCGGCGCAGGATGCAGATGGTGTTCCAGGACCCTTATGCCTCGCTCAACCCGCGCATGAATGTCGAGGCGATCATCGCCGAGCCGCTGATCTGCCTCGAGCACCTCAGCGGCAAACAGCGGCGCGAGCGGGTGGTGGAACTGCTCGAGCTGGTGGGGCTCAATGCCAGCTACCTGCTACGCTATCCGCACACTTTCTCCGGCGGGCAGCGGCAGCGCATCGGCATCGCCCGGGCGCTGGCGCTCGAACCGGATTTCGTCGTCTGCGACGAGGCGGTGTCGGCGCTCGACGTGTCGGTCCAGGCGCAGGTGCTGAACCTCTTGACCGACATCCAGGAGCGGCTCGGCACCACGTACCTCTTCATCTCGCACGACCTCGGCGTCATCGAGCACCAGTGCGACCGGGTGGCGGTGATGTATCTGGGGCAGATCGTCGAATTCGCCGAAACCGAAGCGCTGCTCCGCACCCCGAAAATGCCCTATGTCGAGGCGCTGCTCTCGGCCGTGCCGGAACCCGATCCGCATGTGCGGCGCGAACGGGTGGCGATCCGCGGCGAGGTCGCCGACCCGGCAAACCGACCGTCGGGATGCCCGTTCCATCCGAGATGTCCGTATGCGCAGGAGGTATGCCGAAGCACCGCGCCGGCGCTACGGCAGGTGGAGAGCGCCGCTGGGCCGCATCTGGCGGCGTGCCATTTTGCCGAAGCGCTGACGTTGCGTGGGGTGGGTTAGCGCGCCGGCTTCTCCGTGATCCTCCCCCGCGTGGCGGGGGAGGGGGACCAGCGAAGCTGGTGGAGGGG
>JAESFZ010000109.1_pt1 | contig 189163 bp, 150 predicted proteins | sample 9269561 | NCBI WGS metagenome assembly JAESFZ01 (sample SAMN14515552, study PRJNA621657) | algae metagenome | isolation source: Tildeniella nuda ZEHNDER 1965/U140 and co-occurring heterotrophs from wet... | place: Switzerland: Stansstaad, Zurih | collected 1965-01-01 | reverse complement strand
GGGCCCCGCCCCCCCCGCCCCGGGGGCCCCCCCCCCCCCCCCCCCCTTCTCGCTGCCACGCGGAGCGCGGCGCCAGGAAGGCCATGGCTACGCGCCGGCCGCTTGCCCGCTAGCTTCAGGCTAGCGGGTCTGCGCGACCTTACTTGCCATCGCCTTCCTGACGCCGTCCCGAACGCCATTGCTATTGAGTTCAGACCCTTAGGGCTGCATCCGCTCGGGCGGCGCAGCCCAGACATGGAGGCTGAACATCGCGTGCGCGTCGGTCCAGGCGGCGAGCGGATCCCAGCCGCTGGTGCGCGCCAGCAGCCGCGCCTCCTCGAGGGTATATTTGTGGCTGTTCTCGGTATGGATCGTCTCGCCCGCCGCCATCGTGAAGCGCCGGCCGGCAACGCTGAACGCCAGGTCGCGTTGCGCGACGAGGTGCATTTCGATGCGCCCGAGCGAATCGTTCCACGTCGCGCGATGTTCGAACGCCTCGACGGGAATGTCGCCGCCGAGCTCGCGGTTGAGGCGTTCGAGCAGGTTGAGATTGAACGCCGCGGTGACCCCCGCCGAGTCGTCGTAGGCCGCCTCGAGCAGGCGCGGATTCTTGCGCAGGTCGATGCCGATCACCAGCCGGGCGTCCTCGCCCAGCGTCGCGCGAAACGCGCGCAGCAGGTCGACCGCCGACGCCGGGTCGAGATTGCCGATCGTCGAGCCCGGAAAGAAGCCGATCATCGGCCGGTCGCGAAGCTCGTGCGGCAGCGCCAGCGGATGGGTGAAATCGCCGGCGACCGGCACGACGTCGAGCCCGGGATGCTGCGCCGCGAGCGCCGCCGCCGAGTCCCGCAGGAAGTCGGCCGAAATGTCGATCGGCACATAGGCGGCCGGATCGACACGGCCGAGCAGCAGCGGCGTCTTGGTCGACGACCCCGAGCCGAATTCGACGACGACGCGGCGCTTGCCGGTCAGCCGCGCGATGTCGTCGCCATGCCGGTCGAGCAGCTCGATCTCGGTGCGCGTCGGATAATATTCGGGAAGCCGCGTGATCTCCTCGAACAATTCGGAACCGCGCCGGTCGTAGAAATAGCGTGCGGGGATGACCTTGCGCGGCTGCGAAAGCCCCGCGACGACGTCGCGCGCGAAAGCCGTCGTCAGCGGCGAGGGTTTGGTGTCGAGCATGTTGGGGCAACGAATATTGCCCGGCTTCGTTGCGTAATCGAGACAATTCGTCGCCCAGGGGCAGCGATGCCCCCCGTCGGGCCGAGCCGCCGACGCGACGACGCTGGACTAAATCGCCACCGGCGTGGACGGTTGCGCGACGATGCGGGGGCTAGGCGTCCTTCGCCAGCCGGACGCCGGTGAACTGCCAGCGCTGCTGCGGATAGAAGAAATTGCGGTAGCTGGCGCGCGAATGGCCGGGCGGCGTGGCGCAGGAGCCGCCGCGCAGCACGAACTGGCCCGACATGAACTTGCCATTATACTCGCCGACCGCGCCTTCGGCGGGGCGGAAGCCCGGATAGGGCAGATAGGCGCTGCCGGTCCATTGCCAGGCGCTGTCGTACAATTGCGGCGTATCGGGCTGCAGGCGGGCGATCGTCTCCCATTCGCCCTCGCGCGGCAGCCGCGCCCCGGCCCAGGTCGCGAAGGCGTCGGCCTCGTAATAGCTGACGTGCGTGACCGGCGCGGCCGGGTCGACCGGCTGCTCGCCGCGCAGCGTGAACGACGTGGTGCCGTCGCGCCGCCAGTAGAGCGGCGCGGTCACGCCCTCGCGGCGCACCCAGGCCCAGCCGTCGGACAGCCACAGCGCCGCCGTGGCATAGCCGCCGTCGGCGATGAACGCCGCCCACTCCTCGTTGGTCACCAGCCGGTCGGCGAGCCGAAACGGCTGCAGCAGCACGCGGTGCGCCGGCCCCTCGCAATCGAAGGCAAAGCCGCCGCCGGCGTCGCCGATCGAGACGATGCCGCCGGGGTGATCGATCCAGGCGGTCGCGGCGCCGCGCGCGACCGGCCGCGGCGCGTCGGGCGCATAGGCGGGCGCCAGCGGATTCTCCGAGAACAGGTTGAGGATGTCGGTCAGCAGCAGTTCCTGGTGCTGCTCCTCGTGGTGCGTCCCCAGCTCGATCAGCGTGCGCAGATCGCGGCCGAACGACGGCATCGCGGCAAGCAGCGCCGCGTCGACATGCGCGCGATAAGCGAGGATCGTCGCGAGATCGGGCCGCGTCAGCAACCCGCGCCGGTCGCGCGGATGGCGATCGCCTTCGGCTTCGTAATAGCTGTTGAACAGATAGGCGAAGCGCGCGTCGAAGGCGCGATAGCCCGGTGCATGGTCGCGCAGCACGAAGGTCTCGAAAAACCAGCTGGTGTGCGCGAGATGCCATTTGGCCGGCGACGCATCGGGCATCGACTGCACGCTGGCGTCGGCGTCCGACAGCGGCGCGGCGCGCGCGATGCTGCGCGCGCGCACCGCCGCGAAGCGGGCGGCCAGCGCGTCATCGCAGGGCCGGGGGTCTGGCTGCATCGAGGCCACGCTATCCTAACGCGCCGTCTTGTCCACGGTTCATCGCCCCCAACCCAATCCGGGCGCCGCCACGCCCCTCGGGTGCGTGACAGCGGCGAGCGCGCGCCCTAGTCTCGCGCGCTTTCGTGGTTTCGGGGAGGTCGTATGGATCGGCGTTCGTTCATGATTTCGGCAGGCGCGCTGGCGCTCGCACCGTCGCTGTCGGGTCCGGCGCTTGCCGCAGCGGACGAGGATGCGAAGCTTCGAATGCTGCTCGACCGGCTCTTCGACGCGCGCATCGATGCGAACCCCGAGCAGGCATCGAGCCTCGGACTCGACACCGGTCGGCGGGCGCCGCTCAAACGCCAGCTCGATGACTATTCGGCGCAGGGCAAGGCCGACGACCTGGCGCGCGCCAGACGCGAGCTGGCGGCGCTGGCGACGATCGACCGCGGGCGGCTCGGGCCGGCGGCGGCGCTCGACTATGAGGTCGTCGAATATGGGCTGAAGAACCTGATCGCCGACAACGAACGCTTCACCTACGGCTCGGCCGGCGGGCGCTTCGCCCCCTATGTGCTGAGCCAGCTCACCGGCCCCTACCAGGACATCCCCGACTTTCTCGATTCGCGGCATCGCGTTCGCGACGCCGCCGACGCCGATGCCTATCTGGCGCGGCTCGGCGCCTTCGCCGTCGCGCTCGACCAAAGCCTCGAGCGCCAGAAGGCCGACGCCGCGCGCGGCGTGTTCGCGCCCGACTATATCCTCGACACCACGCTCGGCCAGCTCAGGGCACTGCGCGACCAGCCCCCCGCCCGTACGATCCTCGTCGCGTCGCTGGTGCGCAAGGCGAAGGAGGCCGGGATCGCCGACGGCTATGGCGCGCGCGCCGAGACGATCGTGACGCGGGAGGTCTTCCCTGCGCTCGACCGGCAGATCGCGCTGGTCGACGCGCTGCGCGCCAAGGCGACGCACGACGCCGGCGTGTGGCGCCTGCCCGACGGCGAGGCCTATTATGACGCGTCGGTCCGCGCCGCGACGACGACCAGCATGAAGGGCGACGACATCCACAGGCTCGGGCTCGAGCAGGTGGCGATGATCTCCGACCGGCTCGACCGGATCCTGCGCGCCCAAGGATATACCGAGGGCACGCCCGGCGCCCGCCTCGCCGCGCTCAACCGCGATCCGTCGCAGCTCTTCCCGAACACCGATGCCGGCCGCGAGGAGATGCTGAGCTACATTCGCAGCGAGGTGAAGCGCATGGAGGCACGCCTCCCCGAGCTGTTCGCGACGCTGCCGAAGGCAGCGCTTGAGGTGAAGCGCGTGCCGGTGTTCATCCAGGCCGGCTCGGCGGGCGCCTATTACGAGGCCGCCTCGATGGATGGCACCCGCCGAGCCGCCTATATGATCAACCAACGCGACACCTTCGATCGCCCCAAATATGGCCTGCCGACGCTGACCTACCATGAAGGCGTGCCGGGCCATCACCTGCAGGTCAGCCTGTCGCAGGAGTCGGACGCGATCCCGATGATCCGCCGCCGGGGCGGCTATTCGGCGTACAGCGAGGGCTGGGCGCTCTATTCCGAGCAGCTTGCCGACGAGATCGGCATGTACGACGGCAATCCGCTCGGCCAGGCGGGCTATCTCCAGTCGCTGCTGTTCCGCGCGACGCGTCTGGTCGTCGATTCAGGAATGCACGCCAAGCGCTGGTCGCGCGAGAAGGCGACCGACTATTTCATCGCCACCACCGGCATCGCGCGCGGCCGCAGCCAGGGCGAGATCGATCGCTACACCGTCTGGCCGGGCCAGGCGACGAGCTACAAGGTCGGCCACACCGTCTGGGCGCGGCTGCGCGACGACGCCAAGGCTAAGCTCGGCGATCGCTTCGACATCCGCCAGTTCCACGAGGTGCTGCGCAAGGGTGCGATGCCGCTCGCGGTGCTCGAGCGGGTGGTGGGCGACTGGGTCAGCGCGCAGGCGAAGCGCTAGCCTTCGCCCGGCGGCCCCAGCCTTCGCGGTGCCGCAGCTTGCGGATGCGGTCGATCAGCCGGCGGCGCCTCGACACGGGCTCGAACATCTCGGACGGGCCCTCGGGGTCGAGCACCTTGTTGTCGGCGAGCCATTTCTCGACTTCGTTGAGTTCGGGAATCTCGTAGGGCCGCAGCGTCTTGCCCTCGCCGCGCAGCGCCTCGATGGTCTCGATCAGCGAGCCGCGGGCTTCGATTTCCGCCGCCACCCGCTCGGCGGGCAATCCCAGATGCTCGGCAATCAGGCCATCGCGGATGGCGCGGACGCGCGCCGCTTCGGCGCGGTCGGCATCGTCGATCTCGATCAGCACGTCGCATTCGGAATCGAGCGCGAGCGACCGGTTGTTCATGTTCGCCGAGCCGATGCGGATCGAACGGCCGTCGATGATCATCACCTTGGCGTGGACGTAGATCGGCGCGCCGTCCGCGGTATAGGGGTGATACAGCTTCAGTCGTCCGTGCACGTCGAGCTGGCGCAGCGCCGCCACCAGCCGCGCGCGTGCGGTGTCCATCGCGACGGGTTCGAGCCACCCCTGCGCCGTCAGCGGATTGACCAGCACGATCTCGGGACAATCGGGCTCGGCCAGCCGCTTGCCGATCGCCTCGGCGATCCGGCGCGAGGCGAAATACTGGCTCTCGGCGTAGATGCTCTCCCGGGCGGTGGCGATCTCCTCGACGAACAGCGCCTCGACCTCGCGTACCTCGGGGCGACCCGGCATCTCGGGCAGCGTTCGGGCGATGCTCACCTCGATGTCGGTGAAATCGACCTCGAGATCGTCGGGCCAGCAGTCGTAAGCACCGGTGACCGGCGCCAGCGCAGGCCCCCCGGCGCGCTCCCAGCGATCACGCGCGAGCTCGCCGAGCGCCGCGGCCACCGGACCTTCGAGCGCGGTCGTTGCATCGTGCCACGGCTGGCACGATGCGCCGGTCGGAAACACGCGGTGCGGTTCGTCGTCATGGTGGCTGCGAGTGTCCCAGCGGCCGCCGGTCATGTCGATGCCGCCGCAGAAGGCGACGCAATCGTCGATGACGATGATCTTCTGGTGATGCGATCCGCCGGTCGGGTGGAAGCCGTCGAGCTTGGTATGGATGCGCTTGTGCAGCATCCACTTGAGCAGCGTGAAGATCGTCGTGCCACGAAAGATCGTCTTCAGCGCCCCCACGTCCCAGCGCAGCAGGTAGATTTCCAGCTCGGGGCTGCGCTTGACGAGCCAGTAGATGAAGTCGCCGACGTGCGTCGGCGCCTGGTGGCTGTTGTCGCCGTAGTCGAGGCGGATGCGCGCGTCGAAGTCCCAGCCGATGAGCATGATCCGCTTGCGCGCCTTCAACATCGCGAGGCGTGCGAAATGGAAATAATCCTCTGCGTCGACGATCACGCTCGCGCGCGTCGCCTTGTCGGTACGCCAGGTCGAACCGGAATTTGCGTTCATCAGCCTCTCGCGCCCGCCCCCGTCGCCGTCAAACTCGGCGTCGGCGCAAATGTATCCCGATGCTTGTCAGCGCCGGGCTTCCGCCGGATGTTGTACGACGACTGTGATGGAATCCTACCACCTTCCCGACGACCTGATGCCGGGCCCGCGCGCGATCGCGATCGCCTGGGGCGTCGTCGCGCTGGCCTACACGCCACCGGTGATCCTGATGAACCAGGGCGGCGACGCGGCGCCGGCCTGGCCGCTGATGTTCGTGCTGATCGCCGCCGGCTTCCTGCCTTGGGCGCTGGCGACACGGCCGCTGATCCGCCTGTGCGCCGCCGAGCCGCTCGGATCCGGGGCCGATGCGCGGCGGATCCTGCTGTTCGTGCTTACCGGGCTCGTCGCGCTGCCGCTGCTGGCGTTGGTCGGCACCGCGCTCGGCCAGACCGCCCTCTCCCTGCTGTCGACCGGTCGCCTTGACGTCGATGGGCAGCGCATTCTCGCTGCCGCGACGATCAACGCCTTCTTCTCGGTGCCGACCTATATCGCGGTGATCGGCGTCGGGCAGGCGCTGGTCTATGTCGATCGCACCCGCACGCGCGAGCGGCTGCTGGCGCGCGCCCGGCTCGATGCGCTGCGCGCGCAGATCGATCCGCATTTCCTGTTCAACGCGCTCGGCGCGATCGCGCAGCTCGCGCACCGCAGCCCCGACAGCGCCGAGCGGGCGATCGGCCGGTTGTCCGACGTGCTGCGCTCGACGCTGTCGACCGACGATGCCGCCGTGCCGCTGTCGGCCGAGATCGCCACCTTGATGGATCATGTCGAGCTGCACCGCATATCGATGGCCTCCGAGCTCGAGCTTCGCCTGTCGATCGAACCCGCGGCCTGTGGTGCGATGGTGCCGGCGCTGATCCTGCAGCCGCTCGTCGAGAATGCCGTGACGCATGGCCTGTCGCGGCTCACCGCCGATGCCTGGCTGGCGATCACCGCGACGGTCGCCGGCGACCGGCTGTCGGTCGAGGTGGCGAACGCGCGGCCGGCGCAGGCGGCACCGTCGCGCGGGCTCGGCATCGGCCTGTCCAACGTCGCCGAGCGGCTGGCGGCGCTGCATGGCGAGGCGGCCACGCTGACGATCGACGTCGGCGACGGGCGCTTCGCCGCGCGGATCGAGCTGCCGCTTCGCCTCGCGCCCGAACCGGCGGCATGATCCGCGCAATCCTCGTCGAGGATGCGCCGCTCGCGCGGGAGGCGCTGGTCCGGTTGCTGAAGGCGCATCGCGACGTCGAGCTGGTCGGCGAGGCCGCCTCGGCAAGCGAAGGTCTCGCGCTTGCCGCCGCGCTGTCGCCGACGCTGATGTTCCTCGATATCCAGCTGCCCGACCTCGACGGCATCGAACTGGCGCGGCGCCTGCCCGGGCCGCGCCCGGCGCTCGTCTTCCTCACCGCCTTTCCGCAGCATGCGCTGCCCGCCTTCGAAGTCGAGGCGCTCGACTATCTTCTGAAGCCGGCGACCGCCGAGGGGCTTGCCCGCGCGCTCGACCGGGTTCGCCGCGCGCTTGGACGACCGGTGGCGGCGGCTCCGGCCAGCCCCGACCACCTCGAAATCCGCGACGGCGGCCGCACCTTGTTCGTGCCGCTGACGGCGATCGACCATGTCGACGCCGCCGGCCACTATCTCTGCGTACACGTCGGCGACGCCGTGCATCTGCTGCGCACCCCGATCGCCGAGCTCGCCGAGCGTCTTGGCCCGGCCTTTGTCCGCACCCACCGCTCGGCGGTGGTACGCGTCGACCGCGTCGTGGCGATCGCCGACCGCCGCAACGGTGACGGCGATGTGAGGCTGGCGACCGGCGCCACCATCCCGCTCAGCCGCAGCTACCGTGCCGAGCTCGAACGGCGACTGGCGGCGGCGCGCAAATAGCGCGAGCGCACGGCTCACGACATCGCGCGCACCGCTCGTGCCACGCCGCTGGCGCCACGCGCCCCACCCCGCTTTCTCCAGCGCATGTCATCGACCGGAGCCCGATCCATGCGCCACAGCTTCCTCGTCGCCGCCCTGCTGGCGGCCGCCATCCCTGCCGTTGCCGTCGCGGATGGCGCGGCGCCCGGCAATCCGTTCGCCGGTCCACCGCTCGCCGCGCCGACGCTGCACCTGAAGGGCGGCCGGTGGTTCGACGGCCAGACGTTCCGGCCGATGCAATGGTATGCGGTCGACGGCCGGCTCACGCACCGTCGCCCGACGCGGATCGACGCGACGATCGACCTCGCCGGCCGCCACGTCATCCCGCCGCTCGCCGAGGCGCATGCGCATGACCTGCAGAACGGCCACTACGCCGGACGGATGGCGCGCAACTACATGGCGCGCGGCATCTTCTATTCGGTGCAACTCGCCGGCCTGCCGGCGGACATCGCACCCTATCGCGACTTTCTCGGCCAGCCCGGATCGGTCGACGCCGCCTTCTCCGAGGCGCTGTTGTCCGCGTCGGACGGCCACCCCCTCAAGATGATCCTCGACGGGTCGGCGGAGATGGGCGAGACGCTGACGCCCGAAGGCGCGCGCGACCGCTTCTACTGGTCGATCGACAGCCTGGCCGACCTCGACGCCAAATGGACGAAGATCGCCGCGGCGAAGCCGAAGATGATCAAGGTCATCCTGATCGACAGCGCCCGTTATGCCGCCAACCGCCGGAACGCCGAGCTGTTCGGCCGCAACGGCATCGACCCCAGCCTCGTGCCCGAGATCGTCAGGCGCGCTCACGGCATCGGTGCCCGGTTGATCGCCCACGCCGACACGGCGGCGGACTTCGCGGTGGCGGTCGAGGCCGGTGCCGATGTCGTTGCGCACCTGCCCGGCTATCGCATCGCCAAGTTCAACAAGCCCGCCGACTACCGGATCGACGATGCCGTGATCGCCGAGGCGGCCAGGCGCGGCATCACCGTCATCACCACCACCGCCGCGTCGCGCTTCGCCATCGCGCGCCAACCCGAGACCGAGACCGTGATCACCGCCAATTATCAGGACAATATCCGTCGCCTGCGCGCCGCCGGCGTGAAGCTTGCCTTGGGCTCGGACACCTTCGGCGGATCGGTGCTCGACGAGATCGAGACGGTGGACAGGCTCAAGGTGATGTCCCGCCCCGAGCTGCTGCGCGTGGCGACCTCGGACACGCCGCAGCTGATGTTCCCGGGCCGCCGCATCGGTGAGTTCAGCGAAGGCGCCGAGGCGAGCCTGCTGGCGCTCGACGGCGACCCGATCGCCGATCTCGGCGCGCTCAGGCGCGTCCGCGTCGCGGTCAAGCAGGGCGAGTTGCTCGGCGGCCGCTGACCGATCGACAGATCAGGATCCCGCAGTTATGTAGGCGCCTACATGATTCGGGATCGGTGACTGATGGACTATGCGAAGGCAAGGGCGGGCGCGGCACTCGGCGCGCGGCTGCGGCGGCTCTCCGAGCGCGTCGATAGCGACGCCGCCCGCGCCTATGCCGCCTTCGGCGTGGCCTTCGAGCAGCGCTGGTTCGGCGTGCTCAACCAGCTGTCGCTCACCGGCGGCATGACCGTCGGGGAGCTCGCGCAAGCGCTGGCGATCACGCATGTGTCGGTCAGCCAGACGCGGCAGTCGCTCGAAGCCAAGGGCCTGATCGCATCGAGCCCGGCCGCCGACGATGCGCGGCGGCGGGTGCTGACGCTGACCGACGAGGGCCGCGCGCTGGTCGAGCGGCTGGCGCCGCTGTGGGCGGCGTTCGAGGCGGCGTCGGCCGAGCTGGATGCCGAAGCGCGGGGCATCGCCGAGGCGCTCGATCGGCTCGAAGCGGCGCTGACCTGGCGCTCGCTGCTCGATCGCATCAGCTCGCATGCCGGACTTTCTGCCGCGGCGGACGCCGCGTGAGACGGCGCAGCTTCCTCGCCGGCGCGGCCGTTCTCGCGGCGCGCCCCGCCTTCGCCGCGCCCGCCGAGGCGCCGTGGTTCGATCGCTGGCTGCAGGCGTTCAACACCGACGATCCGCGCCGCTATGCCGCGTTCGTCGCGGCAAATATCCCCACGCTCGTCCCCTACCTCGACGACGATCTGGCCTTGCAGGAAGCGACCGGCGGCTTCGCGCTGCTGCGCACCGAGGCGACGGCGCCCGACGAGACCACCGCCTGGGTGCGCGATCGCCGCTGGGACCGGTATTCGCGCGTCGTGCTGAAGCACGCGGGCGACCGGATCGCGGATCTCGCCTTCCTCGGCGCGTCGCCGCCGGCGGACTTCGCGGTGCCGCGGCTTTCGGAGCAGGCCGCGATCGATTCGCTGCGTCGCAGGATGCGGGCCGAGGCGGCGGCGAAACGCTTTTCGGGCACGCTGCTCGTCGCGCGCGCCGGCGAGGTGCTGCTGCGCGAAGCCTATGGCATGGCCGACCTCGCCACCGCCGCGCCGGTCCTTCCCGCGACGCGCTTCTGCATCGGCTCGATGGGCAAGATGTTCACCGCCGTCGCGACGCTCCAGTTGGTGGCCGACCAGCGCCTATCGCTCGAAGAACCGATCGCCCGGTGGCTTCCCGACTATCCGAACGCCGCGCTCGCCGGCGAGGTGACCGTTGCGCAGCTGCTCATGCACAGCGGCGGCACCGGCGACTTCTTCGGGCCCGACTATGAGGCCCATCGAGCGAAGCTGCGGCGCCCGGCCGACTTCATCGCGATGTTCGGCCAGCGCGCGCCGCAGTTCGAGCCCGGCGCGCGCTTTGCCTACAGCAACTATGGCTACATGCTGCTCGGCGCGCTGATCGAGCGCGCGGCGGACCGGCCGTGGGAGGACGTCCTCGCCGAGCGGATCTTTGCGCCGACCGGGATGACGGCGACCTCCGCCCACGCCGATGCCGATACGGCGCTGCCCTACACCGGCGCGGCGGCGATCGGGTTGAAGCCGCTCGAGCCCTATGTCGGGCTGCCGCCCGGCGGCGGCTATTCGACCGTCGACGACCTGCACGCCTTCGGCCGGGCGCTGCGATCGCGAACGCTGCTCGACGACCGCCACCTCGCGCTGTTCACCACGGCGCGAATCCCGGCGCGCGACGGCCATTGGTCGCTCGGCGCCAGGCTCAACGCGCGCGGCGGCGCGGCCTGCTACGGCCATGGCGGCAGCGCGCCGGGCGTCAACGCCGACTATGCCGTCTACCCGGCCTCGGGCTACGAGGTGATCGTCCTGAGCAATCGCGGCCATCCGCACGCGCTCAACCCCGCCGATCATATCGGCCTGCGCCTGCCGATCGCCGTCGCGCGCTGACCGCTCCGCCAGCCCTTGCCCATTGCCGGGTGCCGGTCCATCCTCGCGAGGATTCGGGAGGAATATCATGCGCAAGGCGTTGATCGGATTCGGACCATTGCTGCTGCTGGCGAGCGTCGCGTTCGCGCAGGCGCCCGCCGCCAAGCCCAAGCCGCAATGGGGCAGCTTCGGCGTCGACTTCGCCTCGATGGACCGCAGCGTCCGCCCGGGCGACGACCCCTGGTCCTACGTCAACGGCACCTGGGCGAAGACCACCGAGATCCCCGCCGACCGCGGCGCGCTGAGCCAGGTGGCGCGGCTCAACGACCTGTCGTCGTCGCAGGTCCGCACCATCCTCGACGAGCTGATCGCGAGGCGCGCCAGCCTGTCGGGCGACGACGCCCGCATCGCCGACTATTACGCCAGCCTGATGGACCAGGCCGCGATCGATGCGCGCGGCAACGCCCCGCTGCTCGCCGACCTGAAGCCGGTGCGCGACGCCGCGACGCGATCCGCGCTCGCCGCCGAGCTCGGGCGGCTGTCGCGCGAATGGCAGGGGACGCCGCCGCTCGGCCGCATGCCGCGCTATTTCCCTTCGCCCTTCCCGATCGGCATCGGCCAGGACAGCAAGAATCCCGACGTCTACATGCCGGGCTTCGGCCAGGGCGGGCTCGGCATGCCCAACCGCGACTATTATCTGAAGAGCGACGCGGCATCGGCGAAGACGCAGGACGCCTATCGCGCGCATGTCGCGAAGATGCTGACGCTGACCGGCGTTCCCGCCGCCGAAGCCGCCGCGCGCGCCGCCGCCGTCTACGCCTTCGAGCGCGGCCTCGCCGAGGCGCACTGGACGCTCGCCGACAGCCGCGACGCCGACAAGACCTACAATGTCTGGACGCCGGCCGAGCTCGCGGCGAAGGCGCCGGGCTTCGACTGGGCCGCCTATCTCGGCGCGCTCGGGCTCGACAAGCGGCCCGGCCTCATCGTCGCGCAGCCCTCGGCGGTGACGGCGATGGCGAAGCTGATCGGCGCGACGCCGCTGCCCGTGCTCAAGGACTGGACCGCGGTGCGCGTCGCCAAGGACCGCGCGCTGGCGCTGCCCTCGGCGTTCGCCGCCGAGGAGTTCGCCTTTTCGGGCGGGGTGCTCGGCGGCGCGACCGAGGCGCCGGCGCGCTGGCTGCAGGCGGTCGAGCTGACCGCCGCGGCGATGACCGACGCGGTCTCGAAACCCTATATCGAGCGTCACTTCCCCGCTTCGACCAAGGCGGCGATGGACGAACTGGTCAAGAACGTCCTCGCCGCGATGGACCGGCGGCTTGCCGCTCTGAGCTGGATGGCGCCCGAGACCAAGGTCAAGGCGCGCGCCAAGCTCGCCGCCTTCACCCCGATGATCGGCTACCCCGACAGCTGGCGCAGCTACGACGGGCTGCCGGTGGTGCGGGGCGATGCCTATGCCAATCTGAAGCGGGCGGCACGCTTCGACTACGACCGGCAGCTCGCGCGCATCGACCAGCCGGTCGATCGCAAGGAATGGTGGATGATGCCGATCACCGCCAACGCCTATGCGAGCTTCGAGAACAACGTCATCGTCTTCCCCGCCGGCTATCTCCAGCCGCCGCATTTCGACCCCGCCGCGGATCCGGCGGTCAACTATGGCGCGATCGGCTACGTCATCGGCCACGAGATCAGCCATCATTTCGACGACCAGGGATCGAAATACGACCCGCAGGGCCGGCTCAACAAATGGTGGACCGACGAGGATGTCGCGCGCTTCAACGCGCGCAAGGCGAAGCTCGTGGCGCAGTATGACGCCTATGAGCCGCTGCCTGGCCTGCACATCCGCGGCAGCCAGACCCTCGGCGAGAATATCGCCGACAACGCCGGGCTCGCCATCGCCTACGACGCCTATCAGCTGTCGCTCGGCGGCAAGCCGGCGCCGGTGATCGACGGCTTCACCGGTGACCAGCGCTTCTTCATGGGGCGCGCGCAGGTCAACAAGGTGATCTTCCGCGAGGCCGAGCTCCGGAAGGCGGTGATCTCGGGGGTCCATTCGCCGAGCAAGTGGCGGACCTGGGCGGTGCGCAACCACGACGCCTGGTACACGGCGTTCGACGTCAAGCCCGGCGACAAGCTCTATCTCGCACCTGCCGAGCGGGTGAAGATCTGGGAGTAGCCGCGGCGCATTGACCGATCGCGGCGGCTGGTCTTTGCTGGCCGCGGGATCGAGGCGAATTTGGCGAGCAGCGGACACCAGGCGGATGCGGCGACGGCGCTCGCGCATGCCGCGCGGCTGCTGTCCGGCGATCCGCGGCTGGCCGCCGACCAGGCGCGCGAAATCCTCGCCGCGCTGCCGGGCCACCCGCAGGCGACGCTGATCCTCGGCACCGCGCTGCGGCTGGGCGGCCAGCTCGGCGACGCGGCGGCGCTGCTCGAACCGCTCGCCCGCGCGCACCCGCAGGTCCCCGGCGTCCAGCTCGAGCTCGGGCTGGTGCGCGCGGCCACGGGCGACGCCGACCGGGCGATCGCGGCGCTGCGCGCCGCCACGCGGATCAAGCCCGACCTCGCGCCCGCCTGGCGCGCGCTCGGCGACGAGCTGATGGCCGGCGGCGATGCCGCCGGCGCCGATGCCGCCTATGCGCAGCTCATTCGCGCCTCGACGACCGACACCCGGCTGATGGCGGCGGCGACCGCGCTCTGCGACGACCGGCTCGCGGTCGCCGAGCGCAGCTTGCGCGATCACCTCAGGCGCGCGCCGACCGACGTCGCGGCGATCCGCATGCTCGCCGAGGTGGCGGCACGGATCGGCCGCGTCGCCGACGCCGAGGCGCTGCTGCGGCGCGCGCTCGAGCTGGCGCCGAGCTTCGAGGCGGCACGCCACAACCTGGCGACGCTGCACTACCGCGAGAACCGCCACGCCGCGGCGCTCGACGAGCTCGAGACCTTGCTCGCCGCCGACCCCGCCAACCCCGGCTACCGCAACCTCCAGGCCGCCTGCTTCGCGCGCATCGGCGAATATGGCCGCGCGATCGAGGTGTACGACAGGGTGCTCGCCGCGCATCCGCACCAGCCCAAGGTGTGGATGAGCTATGGCCATGCGCTGAAGACGGTGGCGCGCACGCCCGAGAGCATCGCGGCGTACCGGCGCGCCACGGCGCTGGCGCCGCAGTTCGGCGAGGCGTGGTGGAGCCTCGCCAACCTCAAGACCTTCCGCTTCGGCGATGCCGACCTGACGACGATGCGCGAGCAGCTTGCGCGCGCCGACATCGGCGACGACGACCGCTTTCATCTGCATTTCGCGCTCGGCAAGGCGCTCGAGGATGCCGCCGACTATGCGGCGTCGTTCGCGCATTACCGCGACGGCAATGCGCTGCGCCGCGCCGGCATCGACTATGACGCCGCCGAGAATGCCGCGCATGTCGCGCGGTCGAAGGCGCTGTTCACGCGCGACTTTCTCGCCGCGCGCGCCGGGCAGGGCTGCGCCGATCCCGATCCGATCTTCGTGGTGGGACTGCCGCGCGCCGGGTCGACGCTGATCGAGCAGATCCTCGCCAGCCATTCGCAGGTCGAGGGCACGCACGAGCTGCCCGATATCATCGCGATCGCGCGCAGCCTCGGCGAGCGCGGCGCCGAGGACGACGGCCGCCGCTATCCGGCCGCGCTCGCCGCCCTCGATGCAGCGGCGCTGCAGGCACTCGGCCGCCGCTACCTCGACGGGACGCGCATCCAGCGCAAGACCGGCCGGCCGTTCTTCATCGACAAGATGCCCAACAATTTCGCGCACGCCGGCCTGATCCGGCTGATCCTGCCCAACGCGAAGATCGTCGACGCGCGCCGCCATCCGCTCGGCGGCTGCTTCTCCGCCTACAAGCAGCATTTCGCGCGCGGCCAGAACTTCACCTACGACCTGACCGAACTCGGCCGCTACTATGCCGACTATGTCGAGCTGATGGCGCATGTCGACGCGGTGGCGCCCGGCGCCGTGCACCGCGTCCTCTACGAACGGATGATCGCCGATCCCGAGGCCGAGATCCGCGCGCTGCTCGCCTATCTCGACCTGCCGTTCGAGGACGCCTGCCTGCGCTGGTGGGAGACCGACCGCGCGGTGCGCACGCCCAGCTCCGAGCAGGTGCGCCAGCCGATCTTCAGCGACGCCGCCGAACAGTGGCGGCACTTCGAGTGCTGGCTCGATCCGCTGAAGCAGGCGCTGGGCCCGCTGCTCGACTGTTACCCGGCCGCATCACCGAACTGAAACATTTCGACCCCGTATTGAACCCCGTCTCGATGTGCGTCAGCCTGCGGAAGTTGGCGGCACGGAGAAATACCATGGCAGCGACGCGATACTGTGGCACCCGGGTCACGATGGCGGCGCTGCTCGCCTCGACGATCCTCGCACCGGGCGCCGCCGCCCAGGTCGCGGCGGGCGCCGCCGCCGACGACGAAGGCGAGATCATCGTCACCGCGCAGAAGCGCAGCGAGAATCTCCAGAAGGTGCCGCTGTCGATCCAGGCCTTCGGCACCGAAAAGCTCGACGAGCTGCAGGTGCAGGATTTCGAGGATTATGCCCGCTACCTGCCGAGCGTGTCGTACCAGACCGGCGGCCCCGGCTTCGCCAAGGTCTATTTCCGCGGCGTCGCCAGCGGCGAGAACGCCAATCATTCGGCGTCGCTGCCCTCGGTCGGCATCTATCTCGACGAGCAGCCGATCACCACGATCACCGGCGCGCTCGACATGCATGTCTACGACATCAGCCGGGTCGAGGCGCTCGCCGGACCGCAGGGCACGCTCTACGGCGCCTCGAGCCAGGCGGGCACTATCCGGCTGATCACCAACAAGCCCGAGACCGGCGAGACCTATGGCGCGATCGACGCCGAGGTGAACAGCGTCGCGCACGGCGATTTCGGCTATGTGATGGAGGGTTTCACCAACCTTCCGGTCTCGGAGAAGGCCGCCATCCGCCTCGTCGGCTGGTACGACAAGGACGGCGGCTACATCGACAACGTGCAGGGCTGCCGCACCTATCCGACCTCGGGGATCACGCAGTGCAACGACGCGCTGGCGAAGGAGGACTTCAACGAGGTCGAGACCTATGGCGCGCGCGCGTCGCTCAAGATCGACCTCGACGAGACCTGGACGATCCTGCCGCAGATCATGGCGCAGAAGCAGGATGCCGACGGCAGCTTCCAGGTCGAATCGGGGCTCGGGCGCTACCAGACCGAGCAGTACAACCCCGAGCTGTCGCGCGACAAATGGGCCCAGGCGGCGCTGACCGTCCAGGGCCGGATCGGCAGCTTCGACCTGACCTACGCCGGCGCCTATCTGAAGCGCAAGGTGAGCGGCGCCACCGATTATTCGGACTATGCCTATTTCTACGACGCGCTCGCCGGCTACGGCGCCTATTTCACCGACAATGCCGGCAACCCGGTCAACCCGAACCAGTATATCCAGTTCGACGACCGCTTTACGAAGCAGAGCCACGAGCTTCGGCTGGCGTCGCCGGCCGAGAGCCGGGTGCGCTTCATCGGCGGGCTGTTCTACCAGCGGCAGACGCACAATATCGAGCAGAACTACATCATCGACGGCATCGCCGATGCGATCACCGTGCCGGGCACCGACAGCAACATCTGGCTGACCAAGCAATTCCGCGTCGACCGCGACTATGCGGCGTTCGGCGAGGTGACGGTCGACCTGACCGAGAAGCTGAAGGCGACCGCCGGAGGGCGCCTGTTCCGCTACGACAATTCGCTCGTCGGCTTCTTCGGCTTCTCCGACGGCTACAGCAGCCGTACCGGCATCGCCGGCTGCCGCACGCCGGTCGGGCTCGTCGGGCCGCTGAGCCCGGCGGTCGTCGACGGATCGCCCTGCACCAATGTCGACAAGTCGACCAAGAAGACCGACGTCACCTACAAGGCCAATCTCACCTACGAGATGACCGACGACGCGCTGGTCTACGCCACCTATTCGCGCGGCTTCCGCCCGGGCGGCATCAACCGGCGCGGCACGCTGCCGCCCTATGCCCCCGACTTCATCGACAATTACGAGATCGGCTGGAAGAGCAGCTTCGCCGACCGGATGGTGCGGTGGAACGGCGCGATCTACCAGCTCGACTGGACCGACATCCAGCTGTCCTTCCTCGGCGCCAACGGCCTGACCGAGATCCGCAACGCCGGCAACGCCCGCATCCGCGGCGTCGAGACCGATCTCAGCATCCGCCCGGCCGACGGCGTCACGCTGTCCGCCGGCGCCGCCTTCAACGACGCGCAGATCACCAAGCCCTTCTGCCGCATCGCCAATGCGTCGTTCGACTGCGCGCTGCCGGGGCCGGCGGGCGAGGCGAACGCGCTGCTGGCGCCCGACGGCACGCGGCTGCCGGTGACCGCCCGGCTCAAGGGCAATCTGCTCGGCCGCTTCGAATTCGGCCTCGGGTCGCTCGACGCCCATTTCCAGGCGGGGGTGATCTACGAAGGGCGGCGCACCACCGACCTGCGCCTCGCCGAACGCGCGATCATCGGCGACCTCGATCCCTATGCCGGCGTCGACCTGAGCTTCGGCGTTGCCGCCGACGCGTGGAAGGCCGAGCTGTTCGTCACCAACCTGTTCGACGAGCGCGGCCAGATCGACCGCAACGTGCAATGCGTCGAGACAGTCTGCGGCGACCCGGACGGGGCGACGGCGAGCGGCGGCAAATTCTACACGCAGATCACCCAGCCGCGGCTGATCGGCCTGAAAGTGGGGCGGACGTTCTAGCGTTCGAGCCGCCGCGCTGACCGGAAGTGGACATCGCTGTCCGGAAACGGACAGAGGTTGCGCTACAAAAGTAGCCAGCCTTTGGCGCCAGTCTCATATCGTTCAATGACTTAGGATAGTTGGCACGCCTCCTGCGATGGAGCGAGCACGGGCAGACCGCCCGTTCCGAACTCTACATTCGAAGGATCGATCGCCATGACTGCTCGCACCCTGACCAAGAATTTCGTCTGCACGATCGGCGCCGTCGCCGCGTCGCTGACCTTCATGACGGCCGCCGCCGGCCCGGCGCAGGCCGCCTCCGCCATCGCGCGGGCCGCGGTCGCCGATCTCGACCTGTCGAAGGACGCCGGCCAGCGGACGCTCGCGCGCCGCATCAAGGCCGCCGCCGAGACCGTCTGCGACGACAATGGCCGCACGCCGCGCGAGCAGCGCGAACGCCGCCGCTGCATCGCCGCCACCATCGACGACGCCATGATGCTCGCGCCGACCCGCGCGTGAGCCTGCCGAACGCCTCCGCCGGGCGACCCCCTCCCCGCCCGGCGGAAGCACCGATCTGCGACAACAGGAACGGCGGAACGCTCGCGCGTCCCGCCGTAATGCATTCCAGCCGTGCTACGGACGCCGCGCGCCGGCGGCGAGCGCGGCGATGCGGAAGACGGTTCAGTACAGCCCGGTCGGCAGCCGGCGCGGGGCTGGTGTGGCGGCAGGCTCGTGCGCGGCGGGCGCGTCGCGCGGCGTTTCGCGACGGTCGTGGCCGAGCGTGTGCGGCGTGTCACGCCCTTCGCGCACGCGCGCCGACCGGTCCTTCGTCGAGCGGTTCGCGGCGACGAGCGCCATGACCGCCAGCGCGGCGGAGATCGCGGCGGGCGCCGTCCGTGCCGCCGCCGCGCTGTCGGGTTCGATCCGAGCCGTCGTCATTGAAGCCTCCCGTGATCCGGAGGGCGTCCCAGCAATCGCCGTGCCAGCTCGCGGCTTTTGCCCGATTTCCGCGATTTAGTGCGCATAGCACCTTGATCTCAGGCGCTTTCAGCTGTGCGATTCCGGACGCGATCTGTCCGCCAACGGACAGCGCTTTCGGCTCCGCCGCGGATCAGCGCGGCAGTTCGAACAGCCCCGCCGCCCCCATGCCGCCCGCGACGCACATCGACACCACGACGTAGCGCGCGCCGCGGCGCTTGCCTTCGATGAGCGCGTGGCCGACGAGCCGGCTGCCGGTCATGCCGAACGGGTGGCCGATGGCGATCGCGCCGCCGTTGACGTTGAGCTTTGCCGGATCGATGCCGAGCGTATCGCGGCAATAGAGCGCCTGGCTGGCGAAGGCCTCGTTGAGCTCGAACAGGTCGATGTCGTCGAGCTTGAGGCCGGCGCGGGCGAGAAGCTTGGGAATGGCGAACACCGGGCCGATGCCCATTTCCTCGGCCTTGCAGCCCGCCACCTGGAAGCCGCGGTAGAGGCCGAGGATCGGCAGGCCTTCCTTCTCGGCGGTCGCGCGGTCCATCACCACCTGTGCCGAGGCGCCGTCGGACAGCTGGCTGGCGTTGCCCGCGGTGATGTGACGGCCTTCCTTGACGACGAGGCCGTCCTTGAACACCGGCTTCAGCCCGGCGAGCGCCTCGACGGTGGTGCCGGCGCGCACGCCCTCGTCGCGGTCGAGCGTCACCTGCGCCTTGCCGGCTTCGGTGCCGTCCTTCTCGAACAGGGCCTTGGTGACGGTGATCGGCGCGATCTCGGCGTCGAAGGCGCCGGCGGCCTGCGCCGCGGCGGCGCGACGGTGGCTTTCGGCCGAGAATTCGTCCTGCGCCTCGCGGCTGATGCCGTAGCGGTCGGCGACGATCTCGGCGGTCTCTATCATCGCCATATAGGCATGCGGCTCGGCGGCGATCACCGCCTGCGAGCGGTTGCGGTAGGCGGGCGCATGCTTGTTGAGCGTCAGCGAGATGCTTTCCATGCCGCCGGCGACCGCCACGTCGATCTCGTCGGCGATGATGCCGCGCGCCGCCAGCGCGATCGCGTTGAGCCCCGACGAGCATTTGCGGTCGAGCGTGAAGCCGCCGGTACCGTCGGGCAGCACCGAGGCCTGTACCGCGAGCCGGCCGAGATTGTAGCTCTGCGTGTTCCAGTGATTGCCGACGCCGAGATAGACGTCGTCGACGCGCGCCGGATCGATGCCGGCGCGCGCGAGCGCGGCGTTGACGACATGCGCGGCGAGCACCGGAGCCTCGGTGTCGTTGAACGCGCCCCGATAGGCCTTGCCCACGCCGGTGCGGGCGGTCGAGACGATGGCGGCTTCACGCATATATTTCTCCTGTCGCATCGCTTGTCGGCCTGGCGCCCGGCTGCGCCGCAAGCGCCCCGGCGTCCGCCCTCGCGCGGCTCCTCAGCGCGACCGGCCAGCAAAGTCAGATTGTGTCCGAACCGTGTTTACATCTATAACTTAGCAATATTGGGGAGGCATCTATCATGCGTTTGAGTCGGTTCAATACCCGTTATCCGTTTCATCCCTATCCCACCGGCTGGTTCGCCGTGGGTTTCGCGGGCGACCTCAAGCCCGGCGACGTGCGCCCGCTCCGCTATTTCGGCGCCGACCAGGTGCTGTTCCGGACGCAGGCCGGAGTCGCGGTCGTCACCGACGCGCATTGCCCGCATCTCGGCGCGCACCTCGGCTACGACAGCTGGGTCGACGGCGAGACGATCGTCTGCCCGTTCCACCAGTGGCGCTACGACACCGGCGGCAAATGCGTGCACGTGCCCTTCGCCAAGAGCGTGCCGCCGCAGGCCAAGGTCCGCGTCTGGCCGACCGCCGAGCGCGGCGGCATGATCTTCATCTGGCACGACCTGCATGGTGCCGAGCCGCAATATGACCTGCCCGACTATGACGAATCGCGGATGATTCCCGGCGCGGGCTTTCGCAAGCTCCACGACGACTTCGGCGCGGCGCATCCGCAGGACGTGTTCGAGAACGGGGTGGACTTCGCGCATTTCCCGGGCGTGCATTCGACGGGGCGCGCGGTGGCGAACGGCACGATCCGCACCGAAGGCCACCGCTTTGCCAGCCCGGTGCGCATCCTGCCCGCCGGTTACGAGGGCCCGGTCACCGGCGTCGACGTCGGCTCGACGGTCGATTCGGAAGTGATCGGCGGCGGCCTGTCGCGCGTCGAGAGCCGGACGCCGAGCGCGCCGGGCATCGTCACCGTCTATTATGTGTCGGTGACGCCGGTCGACGAGACGCTCAGCCATTATTTCGTCCACCAATTCTTCCTGAAGGACGACGACTGCCCGATGACCGACGCGCAGATCGAGCATTTCACCACGCTGTCGCGCGAGCACGGGCTGAAGGAACAGCACAGCGACGGCAAGATCTGGCCCTACAAGGCCTATGTCGAGAAGCCGCTGCTGAGCGCGGCCGACGGGCCCATCCTCAAGTATCGCGACTGGTACAAGCAGTTCCACCCCGAGGTCGCCTGAGCGGCCTCGGGGCGGGCCGCTCCGCTCAGCCGAGCGCCGCCTCGATCGCGTCGGTCAGGATCGGCGCATCGGGCGCGGTGTCGGGCGCGAACCGCGCGACGACGGCGCCATTGCGGTCGACGAGGAACTTCTCGAAGTTCCACAGCACGTCGGTCTCGCTCTTGGGCGTGATGCCGTAGCCGGCGAGCTTGGCCTTGAAGTCGCTGCCCGACGCGCTCGTGGCCGCCGGCTGCGCCTCGACCAGCGCCGCGTAGAGCGGGTGTCGGTCGGGGCCGGTGACCGCGATCTTCTCGAACATCGGGAAGTCGACACCGAAGTTGGTGGTGCAGAAATCGGCGATCTCGCCGTTGCTGCCCGGCTCCTGCCCGCCGAAGTCATTGGCGGGGAAGCCGAGCACTTCGAAGCCGCGCGCGCGGTAGCGCCGATAGAGCGCCTCGAGCCCCTCATATTGCGGCGTGAGGCCGCATTTCGACGCGACGTTGACGACCAGTCGCACCTGCCCGGCGAAATCGCCGAGGCTCGCCGGGGTGCCGTCGATCCGCTTCAGCGGGATGCTCTCGATGGAATCGCTCATGCTCTTTTCCTCTCCCATTTCCTCTTTAATATATAAGATAGACAAATTAACCCACCTTGCGCTACCCATGTGTCTGGGGAGGAGCGCAACATGCTGAAAGTGTCCGACGCTGGCATCGCTCGTGAACGCACGGCGACCGACGCGCAAACCTATTTGAGCGCCATCGAATCGCTTGCCCGGCGCGCGAGCGGCATTTCGTCTCCCGAGGAGATCATCGACGAGGCGAAGAACGGCCGGATGTTCATTCTGGTCGACGACGAGGATCGCGAGAACGAGGGCGACCTGGTCATTCCGGCACAGATGGCGACGCCCGATGCGATCAATTTCATGGCGCGGCACGGGCGCGGGCTGATCTGCCTGTCGATGACGCGGGCGCGGGTCGACCAGCTGGGGCTGCCGATGATGGCGCGGGCGAACGGCACGCGGCACGAGACGGCGTTCACGGTGTCGATCGAGGCGAAGGACGGCGTGACCACCGGCATTTCGGCCGCCGACCGGGCGCGCACCATCGCGGTGGCGATCGACGCGTCGAAGGGCCCCGAGCATATCGTGACGCCGGGGCATGTCTTCCCGCTGGTGGCGCGCGACGGCGGCGTGCTGGTGCGCGCCGGCCATACCGAGGCGGCGGTCGACGTGGCGCGGCTCGCCGGCCTCAACCCGTCGGGGGTGATCTGCGAGATCATGAAGGACGACGGCACCATGGCGCGCATGGACGACCTGATGTCGTTCGCGCAGCTCCACGGCCTCAAGATCGGCACCATCCGCGACCTCATCGCCTACCGCCGACGCTACGATCACCTCGTCGAATGCGTCGCGGAAAGCCCGCTCGACAGCGTCCACGGCGGCCTGTGGACGGTGAAGACCTACGTCAGTCGTCCGACGCACACCGAACATCTCGTGCTGGTGAAGGGGCGCGTCGACCCGCGCAAGCCGACGCTGGTCCGCATGCATCCGGTGTCGCCGTTCACCGACATCCTCGGCGAGAAGTCCGAACGCACCGGCCAGCTGCAGCGCGCGATGGAGGTCATCGGTCGCGAGGGGGCGGGGATCGTGGTGATGCTGGTCGACAATTCGCCCGACCGGCTGAAGCAGTTCGTGACCAAGCGCGCCGATGCGCAGGACGTCGTCGAGCAGCGCGATTACGGCACCGGCGCGCAGATCCTCGTCGATCTCGGCGTGCGCGACATGGTGCTGCTCACCAATTCGCAGCGCACCTACGTCGGGCTCGGCGGCTACGACCTCCGGGTGGTCGACCAGCAGGCGCTCGACTGAGCCGGGCCGAGGTGGCATTGACTGGATTCGATGTTATTAAAGTTATACAACAAAGAGCTACATTGGGGAGACTGAGATGACGCAGTTGTTGATTCGCGGTGGTACGGTCGTCGACGGCACCGGTGCGCCCGCCCAGCGCGCCGACGTGCGCGTGCGCGACGGCGTGATCGCCGCCGTGGCCCCGTCGCTCGCGCCCGAAGCCGGCGAACGCGTCGTCGACGCCGACGGCTGCTACGTCACCCCCGGCTTCATCGAATGCCACACGCACATGGACGCGGTGATGTGGTGGCAGCCGAGCCTCGATCCGCTCCCCGGCTATGGCGTCACCACCGCGATCATCGGCAACTGCGGCTTCACCGCGGCGCCGATCTCGACGATCCCCGAGGTTCGCGAGGAGATGGTCAAGATCTTCTCCTTCTTCGAGGAGGTGCCGACCAAGCCGTTCCTCGAGAGCCTGCCGTGGGACTGGCAGACCTGGTCCGAATACAAGCGCTCGGTCGAAGCCAACGCCAAGACCTCGGCCAACATCGCCGGCTATGCCGGGCACATCGCGATCCGCCTGACGGTGATGGGCATGGACGCCTGGGAGCGCGCCGCCACCCCGGCCGAGATCGAGAAGATGGCCGCGCTCCTCGAGGACGCGATCAAGGCCGGCGCGATCGGCCTGTCGTCGAACTTCATGGACCATGACAGCCAGGACCGGCCGGTGCCGTCGATCCAGGCCGACGACGCCGAGATCAGCGCCTTCTTCGACGTGCTCGAGCGCTATCCGGGATCGAGCATGCAGCTGATCCTCGACACCTTCTTCCACCTGAAGGCGCCCGAGACGATGGAGCGGCTCGCCCGCCTGGCGCGCGGCCGCAACGTCCGCCTGCAGCTCGCCGGCGCCGGCGCGCTGCTCAACTTCCAGAAGGGCATCCGCGACAAGCTCTGGGAGCTCAACGCCAAGTTCAAGGCGGAAGGCCTCGATTTCTGGCCGAGCTTCGCGCACGTGCCGCCGACGACCGCGCTCAACTTCTTCAGCTCGTCGTCGTTCGCGCAGGCGAACGAATATGTCTGGCACGAGGTCGTCCAGGCCAAGACGATCGAGGCGAAGACCGCGCTCCTCACCAACGACGAGTGGCGCGCCCGGGCACGCGATTCGTGGGACAACAAGGCGTTCAAGCAGTCGCTGGTCGCCAACCCGCACATGATGATCCTCAACGATTCGGAGACCGGCGCCGGCCCGCTCGGGCTGACGCTGCGTCAGCTCGCCGACAGCCAGGGCAAGCATCCGTCCGACGCGCTCGCCGACTGGGTGCTGGCGAACGGCTTCCAGTCGATCGTCAGCCGCGAGCCGCATGCGATGGACGACAAGCTCACCGTCGAGATGCTCAAGGACGACCAGACGGTCGGCGGCATCTCCGACGCCGGCGCGCACGGCCAGATGCTGTGCGGCGGCGGCGAGAACATCCTGTTCTTCACCAAGTTCGTGAAGAACGGCGACCTCACGATCGAGGAAGCGGTGCACGTCCAGACCGGCAAGCAGGCGCAGCATTTCAACTTCACCGATCGCGGCGTGATCAAGCCGGGCTACAAGGCCGACATCGCGGTGTTCAACATCGACGAGGTCGAGACGCGGCCGCTCAAGCGCGTGTTCGACGTGCCCGATGGCGAGGGCGGCATGACCTGGCGCTTCAGCCGCGACGCGGCGCCGATGCGCCTGACGCTCGTCAACGGCGTCCCGACCTTCGAGAATGGTCGCTTCACCGAAGCCTTCCCGGGCAAGGTGATCGGGCCGACGATCACGGCAAAAGCTGCCGCCGAAGCCGCCTGAAGACGGCTCGCCAACGGGGAGAGATGGACATGGACGAAGAGAATCTTCCGTACCTGATGCGCGGCCGCAAGAAGGTCGAAACGACCAGCTCGGCGCTGATCAGCTCGTCGAAATATCTCAACGACTACCGCATCCGCGAGTGGGTCACGACGCAGTGCCTCAAGCGCAACGGGAATGACATTCCGCCGACCTACGGCATTCCGATGCTGATCGAGGCGGTCCGCGAGGTTCAGGACCAGGACCGCATCGAGGTGCTGTTCAACGAGGCGCGCCGCAGCTGGCCCGAACTCGATCGCTGGTTCGACGACCGCTACATCTCGACGCTGCGGCGCGACGACATGAAGTCGTGCCCGGAAGGGTCGATCGGCGGCATCTGGTACAAGCAGCTCAGCACCGCCAACATGGAAGTCGACATCATCCCCGGCTTCGAGCCGAAGACGAGCTTCGAATATTTCTTCCTCCGCGGCGTGCAGGTCCACGACTTCATGCACATCCTCGGCGGCGGCGGCTTCGACGGCCTCGGCGAGGTGATCCCGGCGTTCCTGAAGTACGGCAACCTGTTCCGCTGGTTCGAGCCCGAGCTGGCGGGACTGCTCAACGTCCAGAACACCTTCCTGACCATCCCGATGTTCATGCGCACCCCGCTCCACTATCCCGAGGTGTGGATGCAGATGTGGGCGCTGGCGGAGCGCGGCATGATGATCGGGCGCACCTCGGACGCGCTGTTCCTGCATCGTTACGAGGACTATCTCGACCTGCCGCTCGCCGAAGCGCGCGAGAAGTTCGGCGTGCGCAACGCCGAGACGATCGACACGTCGCGCGAATCGGCCTTCTGGCACGAGCAGGCGCCGACGCTGATGGCGGCCGAATAGCCCGACCGATTCGTCGCGCAGAGGGGCGCGCCCGCGAGGGCGCGCCCCTTTCGCGTTACCAGCCTTCGATCTGCGCCAGGCCGATGCCCTCGACGACCGCCATCGCGCGCGCGATCTGCTCGTCCTCGGCGAGAACGCGCGGCAGCCGCGGATAGCCGCCGGCGAGGCCGACCTTCTCGAGCACCGCCTTGGTCACCCGGATGCCGCCGTTGCCGTAGAGCGCCATGAACAGCCGCATCAGCTTGCCGTGCGTCTCGAGCAGCGCCGCGGCGTCGCCGCGCTTCCACGCGTCGATCACCGACAGGCAGAGCCTCGGCGCGAGATTGCCTTCCGAGGTCAGATAGCCGTGGCCGCCCAGCGCGAAGTTGAGCAGCGCCTGGTGCGGACCGCCGGTGCAGATGTCGATCCGGTCGGCGAGCGCGTCGATGAGCGAGCGCAGATAATTGGGGTCCTGGTGGCTGATGTTGAGCCCGACGAGGCGCGGATTGTCGGCGAAGAGGTCGACGATGACGTTGGCGGGGATCACATAGCCGACCGACTGGTGCGTCGACATGATCATCGGCATGTCGACGGCGCGGGTCACCTCGGAGAAATAGCGGTCGAGTTCGCGCGGCGTCGGCGCGTGGCCGTGGCCGACGTCGAGCGAATAGACCTGCGCCGCGTCGACGCCGGCCGCCTTGGCGGTCTCGAGGAAGGCGACCATCTGTTCGGCGGTGCGCGGCTCGATTCCCATGGCGCGAATCGGCACGCGTCCCTTGAGCTCGTCGACCGCGACGTCGAGCACGAGTCGCGTCTCCTCCTTGGAGAGCGTATAGCCCTCGCCGCTGCCGCCGCCGCCGACGTAGACGCCCATGCCGGCATCGCCGAGCTTCTTGAGGTGGCGCCGGAACCGCGGCTCGTCGATGCGGCCGTCCTCGGTGAACGGCGTGATGCTGATGGTGAAAACCTGAGCGCGATCGGTCTGAGATGTCATTGTTCATCCTCCCCTGCCGAAGCCGTTTTCCGACCGGCTCCGGATGTTTTTGCGAGTGGCATTGTAAAGATTGTTACTGCAGGTAAATTACGCGCGAGCAGTCCCAGTGAAGCCGCGTCGCACGGCGTTTTGCGGAGCGCTCCGCTCCGATGGTGCGACATGGGACGAAAGGACAAGAACCAAGCGTGAACGTGATCCAATCGCCGGTGGCGCCGCGGCGCCTGAAGCAGCCCCGCATCGCCGAAATCGTCGCCGACGGCCTGCGCCAGCGCATCCTGTCGGGCGAGCTGAAGGACAGCGACATCCTGCCCAAGCAGGAAGACCTGATGGCCGAATTCGGCGTCAGCCCGCCGTGCATCCGCGAGGCGTTCCGCATCCTCGAGACCGAGGGTCTCGTCACCGTGCTGCGCGGCAACGTCGGCGGCGCGGTGGTCCATGTGCCGCAGCCGCTGACCGCCGCCTACATGATGGGGCTGGTGCTCGAGTCGCGCCGGACCTCGCTTTACGACCTGCTCACCGCGATGCGGATCCTCGAGCCGGCGTGCGCCGCCACCTGCGCCGAACGCGCCGACCGCCACACCACGGTGCTGCCGCTGCTGCGCAAGGTGCTCGACGACGGCATCGCCGCGATCGACGATCCCAATGCCTTCATCGGGCTCGCGCGCCAGTTCCACACCGTGCTCGTCGCCAATTGCGGCAACGAGACGATGAGCCTCGTCGTCGGCTCGCTCGAGGTGCTGTGGTCCGCGCAGGTCGATATCCTGGCACGCAACGCCTCGCAGCACGGCAGCTTCGCCGAGCGCGGGGTTCGCCAGTCGCTGGCCGACGAGCATGAGCGGATCTACCGGCTCATCGCCGAGGGCGACGCGCGCGGCGCCGAACAGGCGATTCGCGAACATTATTCGGCGCACGCCGGCGAACGCCGGCACGGCTTCGACATCGAAGCGCCGATCAGCGCCGCCCGCCTCAAGGCCTGAACTCGCCGACTATTCCGCCGCGAGCGTCGCGGCATCGAACCAGCTGGTCACCGTATCCACGGCGGGCCGCGGGCGCTCGGGGGCCGATTCGAGCGCGGTGCCGATCAGGATGAAGCCGGCGACGCGCTCGCCGGCGCCCAGGCCGAGCATCGCGCGGGCGCGATCGTCATAGGCATACCAGCCGGTGACCCAGTTGCCGCCGAAGCCGAGCGCGGTCGCGGCGAGCAGCACATTCTGGCACAGCGCGCCGGCGGAGAGCACCTGTTCCCATTCGGGGATGCGCCCTTCGACGGCGCAGGAGACGACCGCGATCGCCAGCGGCGGGGTGCGAAGCTTCTTGATCCCGGCGCGCGCCTTCATCGCGTCCTCGCGCTCGGCGGCAAGCCCGTCGAGCCGGTCGGCCAGCGCCGCCTTGGCATCGCCCTGGAGGATGATGAACCGCCACGGGCACATCCGGCCGTGATCGGGAACGCGGAGCGCGGCGTTGAGCAGCACGTCGAGCTGCGCCGCATCGGGGCCGGGCGCGGCGAGCGAGAGCGCCGGTGGCGAGCGGCGCGCCGTCATGAGCGCCAGCAGACCAGCCTCGGCTTCCGCCGGTTCGAGCAACGCCATGTCCGTCATCATTCACTCCCGCATCGATCATTCCTTATTGTCTTATTAAAGATGGCCAGTAAAGTAGGGGCCATGTGACCAGCCGAAGCTGGCATACATCGGGGAGGCATTTCATGAATATGATTGATATCATTCGTCCGTCCACCACCAAGGTGGCGCTCGCCGCGCGCGCGTCGCTCGTGACGATGGCGATCGCCCTGTCGGCGGGCGCGGCGTTCGCGCAGGACGCCGCGCCCGCCGAGGCGCAGGCTTCGACGCCGGGCGTGCCGCAGGTCGCCGCCGACGATGCGAACGTGATCGAGGACATCGTCGTCACCGCCCGTCGCCGGGCCGAGAGCGCGCAGACCACGCCGGTCGCCGTCACCGCGATCTCCGGCGAGCAGCTCGAGCAGCTCGCGGTGGTGCGCCTGTCCGACATGGCGTCGCTGGCGCCGAGCGTGAAGATCACCTCGGGATCGGGCAGCGCCAATTCGCCGGTCATCTTCATCCGCGGCATCGGCACCATCACCACGGCGATGTACGCCGAGCCTTCGGTCGGCCTGTACGTCGACGGCGTCTACATGCCGCGCCCCTCGGGCAACGCTTTCGACATCCCCGACGTCGAGCGGCTCGAAGTGCTGCGCGGCCCGCAGGGCACGCTGTTCGGCCGCAACACCACCGGCGGCGCGGTGCTGATCACCACGGCGACGCCGACCGACGAGGCCAGCGGCAAGATCTCGATGGGCTATGCCAGCAACAACGAGACGCTGGTCAGCGGCGTCATCCAGACCGGCGAAATCGGCGACACCGGCTTCAAGATGAAGATCGCCGGCCAGGTCCACAACCGCGATGGCTGGGTCGAGTCGCCCAACCTTCCGAAGTCGGACTGGGGCGGCAACCAGAAGGGCGGCAACTTCAATCTCGCGCTGCGCGGCGACATCGGCAAGCTCACCGTCGACAACCGCCTGCGCTACGCCAAGGTCGATTCGTTCACCTCGTGGGAGACGCTCGGCGGCACGCCGGCGGCGCTCGCCGCCTATGCGGCGGCGGCCGCGGCCAATCCGGCGAGCCCGCCGTTCATCGTCAGCGGCACCGAGCCGCGCGACTTCAGCTATCGCGACCCGCGTTCGGTCGGCAACGCCGAGATCGAAGGCTGGGGCAACGTGCTGACGCTCGACTATGCGTTCAGCGATGCCGCGCGCCTGCGCTCGATCAGCTCGTACCAGCGGCTCGATCAGGACCTCGCGGTCTTCCTCAGCGGCAACCATGTCCTGGCCCGCGTCGCCAACCCGCGCATCGCCGGCAACGTCATCGAGCCGGTCAGCCCGCACGTCACGACGGACAACCCCGGCGACCAGAAGCAGTATAGCCAGGAATTCCAGCTGACCGGCGACCTCGGCCAGTTCAACTATCTCGCCGGCCTCTTCTTCTACAACGAGAAGGTCCGCGAATCGATCGACACCGTGCTCGGGTCGGTCGTGGCGACGACGCCGGTGCCGGTCTTCTTCAACGTCGCGCGTACGGTCGACTATGACCAGAAGACCAAGTCCTGGGCCGGCTTCGGCCAGCTCTCCTTCGTCCCCGAGGCGCTCGACGACCGCCTCGAGCTGACCGGCGGCCTTCGCTACACCAAGGACAAGAAGATCGAGAACTCGGTGTCGACGTCGACCACGACGACGACCACCACCACGCGTCACCCGACCGACACCACCGGCACCTGGGACAATTGGGGCTATCTGGGGTCGGCCAGCTTCCGCTTCACGCCGCGGATCATGGCGTACGGGCGCGTCTCGTCGAGCTATCGCGCCGGCGGCTTCAACAACATCGCCGCGGCGCCCGCGCCCTACAATCCGGAGAAGGCGATCAGCTACGAGGCGGGCCTCAAGTCCGACCTGTTCGACCGCCGCCTCCGGCTGAACGCGACCGTCTACAAGACCGACTATGACGATCTGCAGATCACCCAGCTCGTCACCACGCCGAACCCGGCGGGCGGCACGGTCTCGACCACCTTCATCTCGAACGCCGGCAAGGCGGAATATACCGGCTTCGAGCTCGAGGCGACCGCCCTGCTGAGCGAGCATTTCCAGATCGACGGCAACGTCGGCTACATCGATCCGAAGTATAAGGAATATACGTTCGTCGTGAACGGCGTTCCGACCGATGTCCGCGCCGAAGCCAATTTCTCCTACGTCCCGAGCTGGACGTCGCGGATCGGCGCGCAGGCGTCGACGGGCGAAACCTCGTGGGGCGAATTCACCCTGCGCGGCGACTATTCCGAGAAGAGCAGCACCGACCTCGCCTCGGTCGACCGGCTTTCGCCGACGACGCGCTTTTTCAAGTCGGGCAAGGACAAGAATTTGTCGGCCCGCCTGATCTGGACGAAGATCCCGGTCGGCGACGTCGACCTGACGGCGCAGGTCTATGGCGAGAATCTGACCAACAACCGCTTCATCAACTTCGCCACCGACTTTTCCTCGCTGGCGACGGCGCTCTTCAACCGCCCGCGCAGCTACGGAATCCGCGTCAGTGCCGCCTTCTGATTTGACGGCGCGCCGCAAGTTTGCTATCTTATATATGTTAGATCGAGGGAGTTGATCATGCCGCTAGGAAGTACCCGCCTGATTTCGGCGGACAGCCATTTCAATGAGCCCGGCGACCTCTTCACGAAACGCGTGCCGGCCAAGTTCAAGGACCGGGCGCCGCACCTGAAGAAGTTCGAGGAGGGCGACGGCTGGATCTTCGAGGGCCTTCCCGAGCCGCGCAACTTCGGCTGGAACGCCTGCGCCGGCCTCGAGCCGTCGCAGATGAAGGCCTGGATGCACTTCGAGGACATGCGCAAGGGCGGCTGGGATCCGGCCGAGCGCATCAAGGAGCAGGATCTCGACGGCGTCACCGCCGAGGTCATGTATCCGACCCCGTCGGTCCAGGCGGCGCTGGCGCTGGTCGAGGACGAGGAATTCCACCTCGCGCTCATCCGCGCCTACAACGACTGGGTCAGCGAATATGTCGGCTACGACCCGTCGCGCTTCTGCGGCCTGGTGCTGCTGCCGAACCGTGGCGGCGCCAAGGTGGCGGTCGAGGAGATGAACCGCGTGCTCGGCCGTCCCGGCATGCGCGCCGTCATGTCGCAGGCCTATCCCAACGGCTCGGCGGTGATGAGCCCCGACGAGGATTATCTCTGGGCCGCGATCCACGAGCGCAACGTCAGCTACAACATCCATGTCGCGCTCGGCATCTACAAGCCGAGCCCGCACAAGGCGAAGCTGCCCGGCTACGGCCGCTTCTTCGACGCGCCCAACCGCTGCATCGAGTTCATCTTCAACGGCGTGTTCGATCGCTTCCCCAACCTGAAGGTCGCCTTCGCCGAGGTCGACTTCGGCTGGGTCCCCTACGTCAAGGAGCAGATCGACAACAACTACCAGCGCCTCGAGAAGGTCAACCACTTCGGCCTGAAGCGGATGCCCAGCGAATATATCGATGAGCATTTCTACTTCGGCTACATGACCGACTCGTTCGGCCTGAACAATCTCGAGTTCATGAACCCGGACCGGGTGATGTGGTCGACCGACTATCCGCACATCAGCGCCGATTATCCGCATTCGTGGCGGACGATCCAGGCGTCGATGTCGGGCGTCCCGGCGCCGGTGAAGGCGAAGATCCTGCACGAGAACGCGGCGAAGCTCTATGGCTTCGATACCGAGGCCGCGACCGGCGTCAAGCAGTCGCCGGTTGCCGTCGCCGCCTGATCGGACGCCATGTAACTCTCCCCATTGCGCCGACGGGACCCCCCGTCGGCGCTTTTTTTTGACGGACATGCCACGATGGTTGAGCTCGACTCCCCCCGCTTTGCCGATACGCGCGTCGGCCAGCCGCTCCCCGCGGCGCCGGCATCGCGGCTCGGCGCGACCCGCCAGTGGCCGACGCTCGCCGAAAGCTATGTCCAGCAATGGGCCGGCCGCGGCGCCCGCATCGCCCAGCACAGCAGCACCTCGCCCGAGCCGGCGGCGGACGAGGTCGACGAGCTCATCGGGTCGATCTATGCGCGGCATCTCGACGACAGCCAGCATGTCGACGTCCGCGTCGTCGGCCATACCCGCTCGGGGGCGCGCCTGATCGACATCGTCCGCGTCCAGCTGCGCTGACCGGCATGCGCGGTCTCGGCGACCTCTGCGCGCTCGACGGGCATCGCGCCATCATCACCGGCGCGGCGACCGGGATCGGCGAGGCCGTGGCGCGACGCTTTGCCGACGCCGGTGCCGAACTGCTGCTCGTCGATCGCGACGCGGCGCTGCTCGCGACGGTGGCCGGCGCGCTCGGCGCGCGGTCGCAGGTCGCCGACGTCACCGACTGGGACATGGCGGAACGCATCGCCGCCGCGATCGATTCGGACATCCTCGTCAACTGCGCCGGCCTCTATCCCTCGGGGCCGCTGCTGGAGCTCGACGAGGCGCACTGGGACCGGCTACTCGACGTCAATCTCAAGGCGACGATGCGGATGACGCAGGCCGTCGGCCGCGGCATGGTCGATCGCGGTCGCGGGTCGATCGTCAACATCGCGTCGGTGCAGGCGTTTCGCCCCACGGCGGGCAAGGCGGCCTATGCCGCCTCCAAGGCCGGCGTGATCGCGCTGACCAGCGTCAGCGCGATCGAACTGGCGCCGGCGGTGCGCGTCAACGCCGTCACCCCGGGGCCGATCATGACCGATGTCGTCAAGGCGGCGATCGCGCGCGGCGGCGCGACCGCGCCGATCACCGCGCGCCGGATCTCGCAGGTGCCGCTCGGCCGCCTCGGCGAGCCCGACGAGGTCGCGCGCGTCGTCCAGTTTCTCGCCAGCCCCGCCGCCGCCTTCGTCACCGGCGCCGCCTGGACGATCGACGGCGGCGCGCTGCTCGGTTGAGTGCCGGGCGCGGGCGACGCCCCGCCTCGCCAAGGCGCGGCGCCGCCTGCCCGCCCCTTCAGATCACCGTATTGCGGTGGCGCGACGCGTAGATCCACACCGTCATCACCGCAGCACCGATCACCAGGAAGCTGCCGACGAAGACGAAGGTGCCGTGGATGCCGAAATTGACGCGCAGCGGCGCCGTCAGGATCGGGTTGAGGAAGTGGCCGAGGAACAGCGAGCTCGACAGCAGCCCCATCGCCTGGCTGCGCTGCTGCGGCGTCACGCGGTCGAGCAGCCGGTTCTGGAAGAACGGCATGTTCCAGCCCGCGCCGCTGCCTTCGACGATGATGAAGATCAGGATCATCGTGTAGGTGGTCGCGTTGCCCACGCCGATGAAGCCGAGGCCCATCAGCGTCGCCGCGAACACCAGCGTCATGCGCTGCGCCTTGCCGTAGACGAAGGCGAAGGCGCCCGCCGCGAGGATCGAGATGAACGCGCTGAGCGCTGGCACGCGCGAGATGAGCACCGCGTCGGTGATGCCGATCTCCTTCAGCAGGAAGGGCATCTGGAACGATGGCATCGTGTGCGCCATCGAGAACAGCAGCGACAGCAGATAGATCGGCCATAGCTGCCAGACCGAGAATTTCTCGCTCGACGCCATCTGGCGCGCCGCGGGGATCGGCCGGTCGAAGGCGATGACGCTGAGCACCAGCATCAGCGCCGGTACGAGAAACATCCAGGCCGGCGAGCGCCAGCCGAAATTCTGCACCATCCAGCCGGCGAGCAGCATCGTCGAGACCGTGCCGGTCGACGAGATCGCCTGGCGGAAGCCGATCAGGCGCGAGCGCGTCTTGCCGGCGAACTCGGCGGCGAGAATCGTGGTCAGGGCGATGTCGACGGTGACCACCGAGGCGCCGAGCAGGAAGCGGCTGATCAGCAGCACGATGAAGTTGTCGAGGAACAGCTGCGACAGGCCGGTGAGCGTGCAGAGCCCGAGGCCGACGAACAGCGAGCGTCGCAAGCCACCGCGCGCGACGATCCAGCCCGCGAACAGGCCGGCGACGGCCATGCCGGCCGGCGCCATGGTGACGACGAACTGCGCGCCCAGCACCGCATCGCCCTTGCCGCTGAAATGCTCGGCGATCTTCTGGAGCGCCGGGACGACGGTGGTGAAGGCCAGCGTCGTCTTGATCCCGCCGGTCAGCAGGATGAACATGATCAGCCAGCGCCGCCACCGCGGGCGCGTGTCGGGCGCCTCGGGATCGACGTCAGAAACGACGTCATCGGCTACGAAACTGATCCCGGCCATTTCTTGTCCCCCGTGTCAGCGGTCATGCCGCCCCTTGCCGCAGCGTTGATCGCTGCCTGTTCAAGCCTGAATTCGAAAGGCGGCGCCGCCGCCGGCTGCAGCGTCGATCACCCCCGCGCGGCCGCCAGCGCGCGGCTCTGCCAGGCGAAGCGCATGATCTGCTCGGCCATGAGCGCCGACTGTTCGGCGAGCTTAGGATCGATCCATTCGCCGGCGGCGTCGAAGGCCGGCTCGGCGGTATTGACCGTCAGGCCGATCGGCGTGTTCCAGCCGCGCAGCGCATGGACGATGGCGCGCAGCCCGGTCAGCGCCGACGCCGCCCCCTGCCAGCCTGCCCCCGTCCCGATGCAGCCGACCGCGCGTCCGTCGAGATAGCAGCGCGTGTCGCTGCGCAGGTCCTCGGTGTAGTCGAGCACGTTCTTGACCAGCCCCGACACGCCGCCATGGTAGCCCGGCGAGCCGATGATGACGCCGTCGGCGTCGCGCAGCGCGTCGAGCAGACGCGAGGTCCGCGGGCAGCGATCGCCGATTCCCGGCTGATACATCGGCAGGTCGATGTCGGCGCCGCTGAACAGCAGCCCGCTGGCGCCAAGTCGTTCGGCGGCGTCGAGCACCTGACGCAGCGCCTTTTCGGTCGACGAGTTCGGCCGTGTCGTGCCGCCGACCGCGACGATTTTAATTGCAGGAGGAACAGTCCCCATCTTCACCTCATCCTATACAAGATAGGCGATCGCTACAGGGGCCACAATCGACCCGACGCCGCCGGCGGACGCTCAATCGCGATCAGCGCGATGCCGAAAGAATATCGGCCTCGCGCCGGCTTCATCAGGGAAATCAGCGCCTTTGACCATCGGGGTTCGGGTTGACGCTTCCCAAGTTATAAAAGATAGTTACGACGAACCGCGACGATGCCGTCGAGGACTTGCTAGTCGCTCACCAAATGGTGATTCCGACCCGGCCGGGACTTCGCAAAGGCCCGATCTCCGGACAAAAACAATGTAGGGGGGAGCAAGCGTGAGCAGCCCTTTGGGTATATGCCTCGACCCGCACCGCGGGGAAGCATCATGATCGACAAGCGGGTGTCGCTCGACGACGCCGTGGCCGGCCTGTCGTCGGGAATGACGATCGGCATGGGCGGCTGGGCGACGCGGCGCAAGCCGATGGCGCTGGCGCGGGCGATCGCGCGCTCGTCGCTGACCGATCTCACCGTGGTGGCCTATGGCGGCCCCGAGATCGGGCTGCTCGCCGCCACCGGCAAGCTGAAGAAGCTGATCTTCGGCTTCGTGTCGATGGATCATTTCCCGCTCGAACCGCACTTCCGGGCGGCGCGCCAGGCCGGCACGCTCGACGTGCTCGAGCTCGACGAGGGCCTCGTGCACTGGGGCCTGCGCGCCGCGGCGATGCGCATGCCCTTCCTGCCGTCGCGCATCGGCATCGGCACCTCGATCGTCGAGCAGCCGGGGCTGAAGATGGTGCGTTCGCCCTATGACGACGGCGAGCAGTTCCTGGCGATGCCGGCGTTGAAGCTCGATGCGGCGCTCGTCCACGTCAACCGCGCCGACAAGGCCGGCAACTGCACGATCCTCGCCACCGACCCCTTCTTCGACGAGCTCATGGCGCGGGCGGCCGACAAGGTCATCATCCAGGCCGAACGGATCGTCGAGACCGAGGAGCTGGGCTTCCCCGAGCAGCTGCGTTTCCAGCCGTTCGAGCGCAGCGTCGTGACGCAGGTGGTCGAGGCGCCGTTCGGCGCGCATCCGACCGCGGGCGGCTTCGACTATGGCCTCGATCTCGCGCATCTGAAGGCCTATTCGGCCTCTGCCGGCGAGGGCTGGGACGCGTATCGCACGACCTATGTCGAGGTCGATCCGCAAGCCTATCTCGAGGCGGTCGGCGGCGCGGACCATGTCCGCTCGCTCAAGCCCGCGATCTATTAGGAGGCGGCGCCATGACCGACACCAGCTACAGCCTCGCCGACCTGTGCATCGTCGCCGCCGCCCAGGCCTGGCGGGACGACGGCGAGATCCTCGCCACCGGCATCACCGTCCTGCCGCGCCTCGCCGCCGGGCTCGCCAAGCTCAGCCTCAATCCCGCGCTGATGATGACCGACGGCGAGAACAGCTTCGTCGTCGAACCGGTGCCGGTCGGCCCGCGCGGCGACTACAAGGTCAAGATCGAAGGCTGGGCGCCCTATGCTCGCACCTTCGACAATCTGTGGAGCGGCAAGCGCCACGCCTTCGTCGCGCCGGTGCAGATCGATCGTTTCGGCCAGACCAACATCAGCGTCATCGGCGACCATGCCAAGCCCAGGGCGCAGATGCTCGGCGCGCGCGGCTTCCCAGGCAACTCGATCCACCATCAGAACAGCTTCTTCTTCCCCAGCCACAGCAAGCGCGCCTTCGTCGCCGGCGAAGTCGATTACGTCTGCACCGCCGGCTACAATCCGGCGCGCTGGGCCGATGGCCGCAAGCCGCTCGGCCTCGACCTGCGGATGATCGTCACCGATCTGTGCGTCATGGATTTCGGCGGCCCCGATCATGCGATCCGGCTGGTCTCGCTGCACCCCGGCATCAGCGTCGAACAGGTGCGCGACGCCACCGGCTTCGATATCGTCGTCGAGGGTGAGCCGCCGCTCACCCCGGCGCCGACCGTCGCGCAACTCGAGCTGATCGCCTGGCTCGATCCGCACGGTCAGCGCAAGAGCGTGTTCGCGGGCGACCCGCCCGGCGACAGGAGGCAGGCATGACCGACAAGCTCGTCGAGCCCAAGCAGGTCGACATCACCTACGAAACCGACGAGCCGGTCGTCTATCACACCGAGGGTCCCGTCGCCTGGGTGACGATGAACCGGCCGGCGTTCAACAATGCCCAGAACAGCCAGATGACCTATGCGCTCGACGCCGCCTTCCGGCGCGCGGTCGACGACGACGACGTCAAGGTCATCGTGCTCGCCGGCAACGGCAAGCATTTCTCCGCCGGCCACGACATCGGCACGCCGGGGCGCGACCTGCACAAGAGCTTCGATCGCAAGCTGCTGTGGCCCGACCATGTCAACAAGCCGGGCGCCGAACTGCTCTACACCCGCGAGCAGGAAGTCTATATCGGCATGTGCCGGCGCTGGCGCGACATCCCCAAGCCGACCGTCGCCTCGATCCAGGGCGCCTGCATCGCCGGCGGCCTCATGCTCGCCTGGGTCTGCGACCTGATCGTCGCCTCCGAGGACGCCTTCTTCCAGGATCCGGTGGTGCGCATGGGCATCCCCGGCGTCGAATATTTCGCGCACGGTTTCGAGCTGCCGCCACGCGTCGCCAAGGAATTCCTGCTGCTCGGCGAACGCATGCCCGCGCAGCGCGCCTACGGCTTCGGCATGGTCAACAGCGTCGTGCCGCGCGACGGGCTCGCCGACGAGACGCGGCGCATCGCCGCCAAGCTCGCCGAGATGCCGCGCCTCGGGCTGTCGCTGACCAAGCAGGCGATCAACCATGTCGAGGATCTGCGCGGCAAGCGCACCGCGATGGACGCGGTGTTCCACATGCACCATTTCGCCCATGCGCAGAACGACCTCGTCTCGGGCGACAGCCTCGGCGGCCTCACCGGCAAGTCGATGGCGAGCGCCAACAAGAAGAGCGCCGGCGACGCCTGACATGGCCGCGCTCCGCACCCTGCTCTGCGAGCGGCTCGGCTGCGACGCGCCGGTGATCCAGACCGCGATGGGCTGGGTGGCGACGCCGCCGCTCGTCATCGCGTCGTCGGAAGCGGGCGCCTTCGGCTTCCTCGCCGCAGCGGTGATGAAGCCGGCCGAGGTGACGGCGGCGATCGCCGACGTCCGCGCCGGCACGACGAAGCCGTTCGGCGTCAACTTCCACATGTTCCAGCCGGGCGGCGCCGAGATCGTCGAGATCATCCTCGCCAACCGCGAGCAGGTGCGCGCCGTCAGCTTCGGTCGCGGCCCCGACGCCCGGATGATCGGCCGCTTCAAGGATGCCGGCATCCTGTGCATCCCGACCGTCGGCGCGGTGAAGCATGCCAGGAAGATGGTCGAACTCGGCGTCGACATGGTCACCGTGCAGGGCGGCGAAGGCGGCGGGCATACCGGATCGGTGCCGACGACCATCCTGCTGCCGCAGGTGCTCGACGCGGTGAAGGTGCCGGTGGTGGCGGCCGGGGGCTTTGCCGATGGCCGCGGCCTTGCCGCGGCGCTCGCCTTCGGCGCGGTCGGCATCGCGATGGGCACGCGCTTCCTGATGACCAAGGAAAGCCCGGTGCCCGATGCCACCAAGGCGCGCTACCTCGCCGCGGGCACCGACGACATCGAGGTCACCGACAAGGTCGACGGCCTGCCGCAGCGCATGATCGTCAACGCCATGCTGCGCCGCATCGAGATCGGCGGCGGCATCGCGCAATGGATCCGCGCCGGCCGCGCCGGCCTCGCCATGAAGAAACAGACCGGCGCCAGCTTCGGCGACCTCATGAAGATGGCACGCGGCATGACCAGCCACGGCGGGCTGACGCTCGCGCAGGCGATGTCGGCGGCGGCCGTCCCGACGCTGATCCAGCGCGCGGTCGTCGATGGGAAGCCCGACGAGGGGCTGATGGCGACGGGCCTCGTCGCCGGTCGCCTCGCCGAACTCCCGAGCTGCGCCGAGCTCGTCGCCGGCATCGTCGCCGAGGCGCAATCCCGCCTCGCCGCGCTCGCCCCCCTTGCCAGATCCGAGGCCGCCTGATGCCCATCCGCACCGAGATCCGCGATCGCGTCGCCGAGATCGTCATCGACCATCCGCCGGTCAATGCGCTCGACAGCGCCGGCTGGAACAGCCTGCCCGGCCTCATCGCCGAGGCCGGCCGCAACGAGGAGGTGCGCTGCGTCCTGATCCGCGCCGAAGGGCGCGGCTTCTGCGGCGGCGTCGACATCAAGGAGATGCAGGCGCATCCCGAGCGCATCACCGTGCTCAATCGCGGGAACTACCTGACCTTCAAGGCGATCCGCGACTGCGAGGTGCCGGTGGTGGTCGCGGTGCACGGCTTCGTCATCGGCGGCGGCATCGGCATCTGCGGCGCGTCGGACACGATCATCGCCGCCGACGACGCCTATTTCTCGCTGCCCGAGGTCGACCGCGGCGCGATGGGCGGCGCCAGTCACTTGTCGCGCATGCTGCCGCTGCACAAGGTGCGCGCCGCCTTCTTCACCGGGGGGCGCATCCCCGCCGCCGAAGCCTATCGCCTGGGCGCCGTCGAGACGCTGACGACGCGCGACAAGCTGCTCGACGAGGCGCGCGCCTTCTGCGCGGTCATCGCCAGCAAGAGCCGCAAGGCGCTCGTCATCGCCAAGGAAGCCCTGAACGGCCTCGAGCCGCGCGACGTCGACCGCGGCTACCGCTGGGAACAGGGCTTCACGCTCGAAATGTACATGCACGAAGACAGCCAGGCCGCGCGCGACGCCTTCGTCGAAACGGGGAAGACGGCGAAATACTGATGAAGCTCGAATACACAGCCGAACAGGAGGCGTTCCGCGCCGAGGTGCGCAGCTGGCTCGAAGCGCATGTGCCTGCCGAGAAGCTCGCGTCGTTCGACACCGCCGAAGGCTTCGAGCAGCACCGCGCCTGGGAGCGGACGCTGGCGTCGGGCAATTATGGCATGGTCACCTGGCCGACCGAATATGGCGGCCGCGGGCTCGACCTCATCCAGTGGCTGATCTTCGAGGAAGAATATCATCGCGCCGGCGCGCCGGGCCGCGTCAACCAGAACGGCATCTTCCTGCTCGGCCCGACCATGATGGAATATGGCACGCCGGCGCAGAAGGCGCGCTTCCTCTCGGCGATGGCGGCGGGCGACGAGGTCTGGGCGCAGGCCTGGTCCGAGCCGCAGGCCGGCAGCGACCTCGCCGCCGTCCGCGCGACCGCGGTACGCGACGGCGACGACTATGTGCTCACCGGCCACAAGATCTGGTCGTCGCGCGCGGTGTTCGCCGACTGGGCGTTCGGCCTGTTCCGCACCGAGGCGGGGTCGGAGCGCCACAAGGGCCTGTCGCTGATCCTGTTCCCGCTCGACCTGCCGGGCGTGAAGGTCGGCCCGATCCCGCAGATCGACGGCGAGGCGGGTTTCGCCGAAATCTTCCTCGACGGCGCGCGCGTGCCGGTCGCCAACCGCCTCGGCGACGAGGGCCAGGGCTGGCATGTCTGCATGGCGACCGCCGGCTTCGAGCGAGGGCTGATGCTGCGCTCGCCGGCGCGCTTCCAGGCGGCGGCGGCGCGGCTCGTCGACCTCGCCCGGCAGCACGACGAGCGGATCGACGGGACGACCGCCGCCGCGGTGATCCAGGCGGCGATGGATGCCGACGCCTATGCGCTGTCGATCTATTCGACCGCGTCGCGGCTGATGGCGGGCGGCAAGATCGGCGCCGAGGCGAGCTGCAACAAGATCTTCTGGTCGGAGCTCGACGTCCGGCTCAACCGCGCCGCGCTGTCGATCCTCGGCGCGCAGGCCGAGCTGCTGCGCGAGGCGCCCGACGCCGCCGACGACATCGGCCATTGGCTCGACGCCTATCTCTTCTCGTTGGCCGGGCCGATCTACGCCGGCACCAACGAGATCCAGCGCAACATCATCGCCGAGCGCGTGCTCGGCCTGCCGCGATAGGCGCCGTCATGGATTTCACCTTCTCCGAAGAGCAGATGATGGTCGTCGGCGTGGTCCGCGAGCTGCTCGCCGATCGCTGCGCGCCCGCCGACCTGCGCCGGCTGATGAACAGCGGCGAAGCCCGCGATGCCGACCGCTGGACGGCGATCCGCGAGATGGGACTGACCTCGCTGCTGGTGCCCGAAGCCGCGGGCGGGCTTGGACTCGCCGAGACCGACCTCGTGCAGATCGCCGAGGCCTGCGGCTATGCCGCGCTGCCCGAACCGCTGGTCGAACATGCCGGCGTCGCCGCACCGCTGCTCGCGGCGTTCGACGGGGCGCGCGTTGGCGAATGGCTGCCCAAGGTGGCGTCGGCCGAAGCGTCGATCGCGATCGGCCATCCGGCCAATCCGTTCGTCGCCGATGCCGATACGGCGGATGTGCTGCTGCTCGTTCGCGACGGCGCGCTTCACCTCGTCGAGAAGGCTGAGGTGACGCTGGTCCGCCAGCCGAGCATCGACCCCTTCCGCCGGCTGTTCCGCGTCGACTGGCAGCCGTCTGCGGCCACGCTGATCGCCGACGCCGCCGCCGCGAAGCCGCACCTCGACACGGCGCTCGAACGCGGCGCGCTGTTCGCCGCGGCACAAGGCCTCGGCCTCGCGCAGCGCAGCGTCGACCTCGCCGCCGACTATGCGCGCGAGCGTCAGCAGTTCGGCAAGCCGATCGGCTCCTACCAGGCGGTCAAGCATCTGCTCGCCACCGTCCAGGTCGCGATCGAATTCGCCAAGCCCGTCGTCTATGCCGCTGCCGCGCAGATCGCGGCGGGCGACCTCCACGCCCGCGCGCGCGTCAGCCACGCCAAGCTCGCGGCGCTCGGCGCCGCCGAACAGGCGGCGCGCACCGCGATCCAGGTCCATGGCGCGATGGGCTACAGCTGGGAAGTCGACGTCCACTTCTTCCTGAAGCGCTCGCTCGCGCTCGCCGGCGCCTGGGGCGACGAGATCTTCCACCGCCAGCGCGTCGCCGATCGCATCTTCGGCGCGCCGCTCGGTCCCGACCAGACCTTCGCGCGCGGGGAAGCGGCATGACCGCGCCCCTCCCCCGGCTCGACGGGCTGTCGACCGAGGTGCCGCCCGCACTTGCGGCGCATTTCCGCGCCAATGGCTGGTGGGACGCCGAAACGATCGCCGAGCGCATCGACGCGCTGGCGAAGGCGCGTCCGGACGACGCCGCCTTCATCATGGCCGACAGTCGCTTCAGCTGGGCCGACTATGCGCGCAGCTCCGACCGGATCGCCTGGGCGCTCGCCGGCCTCGGCTTTTCGCGCGGCGACCGCGTCGCCGTGGTGCTGCCCGACGGGCCGACCGTGCATGCCGCCTTCGTCGGACTCGAGAAGGCGGGGCTGGTCATCGTCGGCATCGGCGCGCGCGCCGGCGACGCCGAGATCGCGCATCTGATCCGCCGCACCGGCGCCCGCGCGCTCGTCACCCACGGCCAGCAGCGCGACCGCACCGCCGCCGACATGCGCGCCGCGCTCGCCGAGCGTGACGCGCCGCTCGAACATCTGGTCGAGCTTCCCGACTTCGCCCACGACATCGAGGCGCCGATTCTGATCGACGGCGCCGCCGTTGCGACCGAGCCGCGCGCGACGACGCCGTTCGGGCCCAACGAGCTGTTCATGATCAACTCGACCTCGGGGACGACGGGGTTGCCGAAATGCGTGATGCACACGCAGAACCGCTGGGTCTATTTCCACAAGCTGGCCGCTGCCGCCGGGCGTTTCGGCGACGACGAGATCTTCATGGGCGCGGTGCCCGCGCCCTTCGGCTTCGGCCTGTGGACGGCGCATTTCTCGCCGGTGCTGCTCGGCGCGCCGACGGTGCTGCTGCCGAAGTTCGACGCCGGCGCGGCGCTCGACCTGATCGAGCGCGAGAAGGTCACCGTGCTGTGCTGCGTCAGCACGCAGTTCATCATGATGCTCAACGAGCAGGCCGAACGGCCGCGCGACTTCTCCTCGTTGCGGTCGATGTTCACCGGCGGCGAGGCGGTTCCCTACGAGCGCGCCGCCGAGTTCGAACGCGTCACCGGCGCCGCGGTGCTGCAATTCTACGGATCGAACGAGACCGGCGCCTTGAGTTGCACCACCGCCGAGGACAGCCGCGAGCATCGGCTGCGCACCGCGGGGCGCATCATCCCCGACATGGAGGTTCGCCTCTTCGACGTCGAGACCGGCGCCGACGTCACCGGCGAGCGCAGCACCGGCCAGCCCGGCTGCCGCGGCCCGGCGACCTGCCTCGGCTATTGGGACGACGCCGCTGCCAACGCCAAGCTGTTCACCCGCGACGGCTATATGCTGATGGGCGACATCGTCAGCATCGATGCCGACGGCTATCTGAGCGTGATCGGCCGCACCTCCGACTTCATCATTCGCGGCGGCAAGAACATCAGCGCCCCCGCGGTCGAGGAGGAAGTCGCCAGCCATCCGTCGGTGGCGCTGTGCGCCGCGGTCCCGGCGCCCGACCCGGTGTTCGGCGAGCGCGTCTGCATCTATGCCGAGCTGCGCCCCGGCCAGTCGCTTGAACTCGCCGACCTCACCGCGCATCTCAAGACGCGCGGCATCAGCCGCGAATGGTATCCCGAGCATCTGATCGTGGTCGATGCGCTGCCGCGATCGTCGGGCGGCAAGGTGGCGAAGGGCGATCTGCGCGAGGATGCCAAGGCACGCTTCGGAGCGGCACGATGAGCGACTATCAGAACATCCGCCTCGACTATGCCGCACCGGTCGCGCGGCTGACGCTGGCGCGCGGCGACAAGCTCAATCCGCTCAACTGGTCGACGATCAAGGAGCTGAAGCGCGCCGTCGCCGAGATCGAGGGGCATGACGACATCGACTTCGTCATCCTCACCGGCGAGGGCCGCGCCTTCTCGGCGGGCGGCGACCTCGAGGGCTATATCCACCTCTACGCGCATCCCGACGAGTTCCGCGCCTTCCTCACCGACTTCTTCGAGATGCTCAACGCCATCGAGGCGTCGCGCGCGATCTGGATCGCCGCGGTCAACGGCCCCTGCGTCGCCGGCGGCATCGAGCTGCTGCTCGCCTGCGACATGGCGGTTGCCGCCGACAATGCGAAGATTTCCGACGGCCATCTGAACTTCGGCCAGCTGCCGGGTGCCGGCGGCTCGCAGCGCCTGCCGCGCGCGATCGGCATGCTGCGCGCCAAGCATCTGATGCTGACCGGCGAGATGATCAGCGCCGAGCAGGCCGAGCGCTGGGGCCTCGTCACCGTCGTCGCCCCCGCCGCCGAGCTGCTGGCGCGCGTCGATGCGCTCGTCGACGGCATGAAGGCGAAGAGCCGCGTCGGCCTGAAGGGCATGAAGAAGCTCGCCAACATGACGCTGTTCGAGCCCTACGAGCACGGGCTCGAGCTCGAGATGGACTATGTCCATCGCTACGCCACCACCGAGCCCGACGCGACCGAAGGGCTGATGGCCTTCAAGGAAAAGCGCGCGCCCGCCTTCAAGGGCCCGCGAAGCGGAGACTGGAAATGACCTGGGCGCTACGCGACAAATACGCCATCACCGGTATCGGCAACACCGACTACACCAAGAACTCGGGCCGCACCGTCCGTAGCCTCGCCTCGGAAGCCTGCCTGCGCGCGATCGCCGACGCCGGGCTCAAGGTCGAGGACGTCGACGGCATCGTCAGCTTCAACTTCAACGACAGCGCGCCGGCGATCGGCGTCGCGTCGGAGATCGGCGTGCCGGCGGCCGGCTATGCGGTCGACTATCTCGCCGGCGGCAACGGCGCCAATCTGATCACGCTCGCTGCCACCGCGGCGATCGAGGCGGGCCTCGCCAAGACCGTCGTCTGCTACCGCGCCATGAACGGCCGCTCGGGCTTCCGCCTCGGCGGCGGGCGCGACATGTCGGCCTATGGCATCACCCAGTGGACCGCGCCCTTCGGCTGGATCACCTATCCGCAGGCGATGGCGATGTGGGCGCGCCGCCATATCGTCCAGTATGGCACCACCCCCGAGCAGTTCGCCGAGATCGCGATGACCTGCCGCGAGAATGCGATGCTCAACGAGCGGGCGATGCAGCGCGGTCCGATGACGCTCGAGGACTATATGCACTCGAAGCCGATCGTCGATCCGTTCCGCAAGTTCGACATCTGCCTCGAAAGCGACGGCGCCTGCGCGGTCGTCATCACCAGCGCCGAGCGCGCCAAGGACATGCCGCACAAGCCGGTCTACATCATGGGCGGCGCCTATGGCGGCGGCCCGACGCAGGGCGACGACTTCTTCGACGCCATCCGCTGGCCCGACCATGCGCACAACGCCTTCAAATATCTCGGCGACGATCTGTGGAAATCGGCGGGGATCACCCCGAAGGACGTCGACATCGCGCAGATCTACGACTGCTTCACCTATTCGGTGCTGATGGCGCTCGAAGGCCTCGGCTTCTGCAAGGAGGGCGAAGGCGGCGACTATGTGATGGGCGGCCGCATCCGCCGCAGCGGCGAGCTGCCGATCAACACCGCCGGCGGGCTGCTCTCCGAAGCCTATATCCACGGCTTCAACCATGTCCTCGAAGCCGTCGAGCAGCTGCGCGGCCATTCGGGCGAGCGCCAGATCAAGGATGCCGAAATCTGCCTGACCACCGCCGGCGCGATGACCTGCGCCAGCGCGATGATCCTGAGGAACTAGCCATGAGCTATCAAAAGCCGCTTCCCGTTCCCGATCCCGAGAGCCGCCCCTTCTGGGAAGCCACCAAGCAGCACAAGCTGCTGATGCAGCGCTCGCCGACCACGGGCAGGTTCCAGTTCCCGCCGACGACCTTCACCCCCGGCGGGCTCGAGCGGCCCGAATGGGTCGAGGTCTCGGGCCGCGGGACGGTCTTCTCGTGGATCGTCGTCCGCGCCCCGACCCCGGCGGACATCTATGCCGCCGACGTTCCCTACACCGTCGCGCTGATCGAGCTCGAGGAGGGCGTCCGCATGGCGAGCAACATCGTCAACTGCGCCCCCGAGGACGTCACCGCCGGCATGCCGGTGAAGGTTCTGTTCAAGGACGTGACCGACGAGATCACGCTTCCGCTGTTCGAGCCGGCCTGATGTCGCCGCCGGTCGCCGATCCATTGGCGTCGTCGCCCTTCCTCAAGAGGGTGGCGACGCTGTCGCGCCCCGAGCTCGAGGCGTTCCAGCTGCGCAAGGTGCAGAAGCTCGTCGCGCGCCTGCACGCGAAGGCGCCCTATTACGCCGACCGCATGAAGGCGGCCGGGCTGACCCCCGACGCCATCACCTCGCTCGACATCTTCCGCGACCGCTTCCCGACCAGCGACAAGAAGTCGTTCCTCGAGGACCAGCTGGCGCACCCGCCGTTCGGCCATCGCCTCGGCATCGACCCGGGCGAGGTCGCGCTGGTCAACATGACCGGCGGCACCTCGGGCCAGGGCCAGGAGATCTACGGGCGCAGCCAGCGCGACGTGCACCATCTCGGCTATCTCCACGCGCTGCCCTGGTACATGGGCGGGCTGCGCCCCGGCGACATCGCGGTCAACTGCGTCCCGGCGGGCGGGATGACGACGGGCGGCTGGGGACCCGGCGAAGGCATCCGCATCATCGGCGCGACCGGCTTCCACGTCGGCGGCGCGACCTCGACCGAGTCGAAGATCGACCTGATGCTCAAGCTCGGGCGCGTCAACTTCATCTACGCCTCGACCAACTATCTGCACACGCTGACCGAGACGATGCTCAAGCGCGGCATCACCCCGCGCGAGGCCTTCCCCGAGATGCACGGCCTGTTCATCGCCGCCGAGGGCTATCCGCTCGAATGGGCGGCGGAGATCGAGAAGCATTGGGGCTGCCGCCTGCAGGAGGGCTATGGCTCGACGCAGCTGATGGGCTTCGGCGCCTCGACGGGTTCCGACGGCGTGTTCGGCAAGGACGGCAAGCGCGGGCTGATGCGGCTGTTCGAGTGGGAGACGCTCTACGAAATCCTCGATCCCGAAACCGGCGCGCCGACCGCGCCCGGCGAGCTCGGCGAGATGGTCGTCACCAACCTGTCGGTCGAAGGCAGCCCGGTCGTGCGTTTCAAGACCGGCGACGCGGCGCGCTACGTGCCGTGGAACGAGGTCGGCGACGGCAAGGCGTGGAGCGCGATCGAATGCGGCACGATCGGCCGCTTCGACGACATGATGAAGATCCGCGGCAACAATGTCTGGCCGAGCCAGATCGACGCCGCGGTCTTCGCCATCCCCGAATTCGGCGACTATGCCGGGCGCGTCTACACGCGGAACGGCAAGACCGAGATCGAGGTGCGGCTGGCCTTCGCCGAGCATCTGACCGACCTGTCGCCCGAGGCGCGCGCCGCGCTGATCGCGAAAGCGCGCGCGGGCATCAAGGAGCGCACCAACGTGTGGATGGACTGCGAGGAGTGCCCGCGCGAAGCGCTGCCGAAGTTCGACTACAAGGCGCGCCGCTGGAAGGACGAGCGGCAGTCGGGCTATAAATTCTAGGGGAGGCTGAGATGGCCGAGAGCAACGACGACGCGATCCTGCGCGAGATGCTCGCGCTCGCCGACAAGCTCTGCGCAGGCGCGACCGACACGATGATGACCGGACAATATGCGTTCCTGCGGGCGCGCATCGACGCGCTGCTCGAGCTGCGCGGGGCGGCCGAATGAGCGTGCTCGATCGCTTCCGCCTCGACGGCCGCGTCGCGGTGATTACCGGCGGCGGCGGCGGCATCGGCGCCGCCGGCGCGCTGGCGCTCGCCGAGGCCGGCGCCGACATCGCGCTGATCGCGCGCAACCGCGCCAAGCTCGATGCGGCGGCGCAAGCGGTCAGGGCGGTCGGCCGCCGCGCGCTGGTCGTCGAGGCCGACGTCGTCGACGAGGAGTCGGTCGACGCCGCGCGCGACGCGGTGCTCGCCGAGTTCGGCCAGGCCGACATCCTGTTCAACAATGCCGGCATCACCAGCCCCAAGACCTTCGCCGACCTGCCGGTCGACGAATGGCGGCGGGTGCTCGACGTCAACATGACCGGCGCCTTCCTGGTCACCCGCGCCTTCGTGCCGGGCATGCGCGAGCGCAAGTTCGGCCGCGTCATCAACATGGGCTCGATCCTGTCGGGCCGCGGCATGGCCAATCGCACCGTCTATTGCGCGACCAAGGCCGGGCTCGCCAATTTCGCCGCCGCGCTGGGCTTCGAGGTCGGCGGCGACGGCGTCACCGTCAACACGCTCGGCGCGACGGTGATCGTCACCGATCTCAACCGCGAACTGGTGAAGACGCAGCCCGAACTCTACGGCGCGGTCGTGAAGCGCATGCCCATCGGCCGGCTCGGCGAGCTCGACGACCTCGTGGGCGCGCTGGTGTTCCTCGCCTCGCCCGCCGCCGGCTTCATCACCGGCCAGACGATCTACGTCGACGGCGGCTACACCGCCGGCTGATTTTCCGCTTCGAAGGATATTGCTGCCCATGACGACCCCCGCGCTGAAGACCCTGTTCGACCTCAGCGGCAAGACCGCGCTCGTGACGGGAGGGTCGCGCGGGCTCGGCATGCAGATGTCGGAAGCGCTCGGCGAGTTCGGCGCGCGCATCATCATCACCGCGCGCAAGCAGCATGAGCTCGACGAGGCGGTGGCGCACCTCGCAACGCTCGGCGTCGAGGCGCTGGCGATTTCCGCCGACCTCGGCAAGCCCGGCGAGGCGGTGCGCGTCATCGAGGCGATCGCGGCGGCGGGGTGGTCGGTCGACATCCTCGTCAACAACGCCGGCACGTCGTGGGGCGCCAAGGCCGAAGAGCACCCGATCGACGCCTGGGAAAAGCTGATGGCGCTCAACCTCACCGCGCCGTTCATTCTCGCCAAGGAGGCCGCCAGGCGCTGGATGCTGCCCAACAACTGGGGCCGCATCATCAACATCGCCTCGGTCGAGGGCCTCGGCGGGCACCATCCGCGGATGATCGGCACGATCGCCTACAACACCAGCAAGGGCGGCCTCATCAACTTCACCCGCGCGCTCGCCGCCGAATGGGGGGCGCACGGCATCACCGTCAACGCCATCGCGCCGGGATATTTCCCGTCGAAGATGACCGCCTACACCTTCGAGCATTTCGAGAAGGACCTGGTTGACGACACGCCGCGCGGCCAGCTCGGCGGCCCCGCCGATCTCAAGGGCGTCACCTTGCTGTTCGCCACCGATGCGAGCGCGCACATCACCGGCCAGGTCGTGGCGGTCGACGGCGGCGCGGTGCTGATCTAGCGGAGCTTGTCGATCACCCCAGCGAAGCGCGCTTCGAAGCGTTCGACGTAGCTCGGATGCGTCAGCACGAACGCGGGATCGCCGGCGAGCGCGTCGAACACCATCTCGGCTACCGCCGACGGCTCGATCGAGTCCGACGGCGCCGGCCGGTCGGGATCGGCGGCATCGAAGATGCGCGTCGCGACGGCGCCGGGCATCAGGAAGGTAACGCCGATCGGCGCGCTCAGCGCCTCGAGATCGGCGCGCAGCCCCTCGGCGACCGGCCAGAGCGCGTGCTTGGTCGCGCAATAGGCGATGAGATTGGGCGGGCTCAGCATCGCGCCCGTCGATCCGGTGATGACGATCTGCGCCGGGTTGCCGGCGGCGATGAGCGGCCGGGTGAAGGCCGAGAGCAGCCCGACGACGCCGAGCACGTTGACGTCGAACAGCAGCCGCCAGTCGGCGAGCGGCATGTCGATGACGCTGCCCTGGCGCAGCACGCCGGCGTTGGCGAACAGCAGCGCGATCGGCGGCAGCTGCGCGCGGACCGACTCGGCAAAACGCTCGACCGCCGCCGCATCGCTGACGTCGACGACGGTCGCCGTCGTCTGCCCGCCCGCCTCACGTATCAGCCGCGCCGTCTCCTCGAGCGGCGCCGCGGCGATGTCGCAGATCGCGACATGCATGCCCCGCTCGCCCGCGGCCAGCGCCAGCGCCCGGCCGATCCCCGACGCGGCGCCGGTGACGACCGCGGTGCGCCCCGCGAGGACGAGCGGCGGCCGGCTCACCGGAAGTGCGGGATCACATGCGTGCCGATCTTGCGCAGCGTCTCCAGCTGCGCCCACTGCGGCACGGTGCCCATGTTGGTCATGAACAGGATCTCGTCGGCGCCGGCAGCGATCAGCTGCTCGACATAGTTGATGCAGTCCTCGACGCTGCCATAGGCGTTCTTGGCGCTGAGGATGCCGCCCGACGGCCGGCGACCGCCCTCGTCGGGGCGCAGGTCCATGGTGATCGTCTCCGACGCGAGCTTCGTCGTGATGATCGTGTCGGTGCCCTCTTCGAGCAGCTGGTCGCCCCAGGTATCGGGATCGGGCTTCGGCCCGCCGCCGTACCAATAGTTGAGCGATTCGTAGAAATAGCGCTGGCCGCGGATGCCGATACGGCGCGCCTCCTCGGCATTGTCGAGCACGATCGTCGGGCAGAGCGCGGCGAGATGCTGGATCGGGCGGTAGCCGACCTGGTCCTCGGGCTTGCGGCTGTTCCACGCCTCGCGATAGGCCACGCTCTTCTTGGCGACCTCTTCGGGGCCGCCGAAGCCGAGCACCAGCGCGCCCAGGCCGCGCTGACCGGCGCGCACCAGCGTGTCGGGATTGGTGCAGGCGAGATACATCGGCGGATGCGGATCCTGATAGGGCTTGGGATGGATCGGTCGCGCCGGAATCTTGATGTGCTGACCGTTGAACTCGACCTCGTCCTCCACGAACATCCGCGGGATGAGGTACATCGCCTCGTCGATGATCGGCTGCAGCTCCTTGAGGTCGTAGCCGTAGGCGCCCGCCTCCTGCTGGCTGCCGCCCTTGCCGACGCCGAAATGCACGCGGCCCTTCGACAGGATGTCGAGCGTGGCGACGCGCTCGGCGATCTTGATCGGGTGGTTCATCGCCGGCATCAGGCAGACGACGCCATGGCCGATGCCGATGCGGTTGGTCTTGCCCGCGATATAGGCGAGGAACGTCTCGGGCGCCGACATGTGCGCATAGTTGGTGAGCGAGGTGTGCTCGACGCACCAGATCACGTCGAACCCGAGCTGCTCGGCAAGCAGCGAATGCTCGACGAGCTGATCGAACACTTCGCGTTCGCCGCGCGGTGAATCGTCAACAACCTGTGCTTCGAAAATCAGTGAGAAACGCATCTAGCCCTCCGAATATGAAGGCGAAAATCCCCGCTGGAGGCGCGACTGGCAAATGCTATTCCGTCGCGCTACCTATCTCGCCACGGCATTGAGGTGCCACCTGCCTTGTTCGATGGAGATTGCAGCGCGTGCGACACCTGAGCGTGATGAAGCATTTCACCTTCTTTCTGGCGGTCGCCGAGGAGCTGAGCTTTCATCGCGCCGCGTCGCGGCTGAACATCGCGCAGTCGGCGCTGTCGCGGCGCATCGCCGATCTCGAACGCGAGCTCGGCGACACCTTGCTGTTCGAACGCCAGGCGCGCGGCGTCCGGCTCACCGAGGCTGGCAAGCTGCTGCTCGAGGACGTGCGGCGCATCCTCGGCGACGTCGACGAGGCGGCGCGGCGCGTCACCCGGTCGGCCGAAGGGACGCTCGGCACGCTGCGCATCAGCTTCAGCGAGGGCATGGTGCGCCGCGCGCTGCTCGGCCAGGCGCTGCAGCGCTTCCGTGATTCCTACCCCGAGATCGCGCTGCGCTTCGCGCCGATGACCTCGGACCTGCAACGCGAGAAGCTGCGACAGGCCGAGATCGATGTCGGCTTCGTCTATGAGGAAGCCGACGACATTCGCGAATTCGACGTGTCGCCGATCGGCTACGACCGCATCGTCGCCGTCGTCCCGAGCCGGCATCCGCTGGCCGGGCGCACCGATGCGACGATCGCCGATCTTGCCGGGGCCCCGATGATCTGGCCGTCGCGCGTCCAGTCGCCACGCTTCTTCGGCCGGCTCGCCTCGAGCTTCGCCGCCGCCGGGATCATGCCCGACATCGCCGCCGAGGTGACCGCGGTCGACATTTCCTACGGGCTGGTCGCGGCGGGGCTCGGCATCGGCCTGATCATCGCCGGCGAGCGCTCGCCCGCGCCGCACGATGTTGCGCTGGTGCCGATCGACGGCCTGCCGCCGGCGATCCTGCTCAGCATGATCTGGCGCAAGGGCGACAACGCCCGGATCCTCGCCAACTTCATCCGCACCGTCGAGGAAGCGCGCGACGCGACGTCAGCTTGAGGCGAAACGCGCGCGGATCGCCGCGCCGACCGATCGCGCCGCGGTGTCGGCGGCGCCGAGCAGCCCGACCATCGTGAAGAAGCCGTGGATCATGTCGTCGTGGATCCGCAGGTCGACCTCGACCCCGGCACCCTGCAGCCGTTCGGCATAGGCGACGCCTTCGTCGCGAAGCGGATCGCAGCCCGCGACCACGACGATTGCCGGCGGCAGCCCGGCGAGATCGGGGGCGCGTAGCGGCGAGGCATAGGGTTCGTCGCGGCGGGCGACCTCGGGGGCATGGTGCGTCCAATACCATTCCATGTCGGCGCGCGAGAGCAGATAGCCGCCGCCGCCGAACGCGGCGTAGGAGTCGCGGTCGAAGCGGTGGTCGGTGATCGGATAGAGCAGTACCTGCAGGGCGAGGCGCGGGCCGCCCTCGTCGCGCGCCCGCAGCGCGCAGGCAGCGGCGAGATTGCCGCCGGCGCTGTCGCCCATCACCGCGAGCGGCCCGTCGCCGGCAACGGCGCACAGCGCCCGATAGGCATCGTCGAGCGGCCCCGGATAGCGCGTCTCGGGCGCCAGCCGGTAGTCGACGCTGATCACCTCGGCGCCGGCGCTCGCCGCCGTCTCGCGGCACACCGGATCGAAGGCGTCGAGCGTGCCGAAGACCCAGCCGCCGCCGTGGCAATAGACGATTGTGCCGTGCACCGCGCCTTCGGGCCGGTAGCGCCGGATCCGGATCGTCTCGTCGCCGGCGGCGATCGTCTCGTTGACGATCGTCGCCATCCGGGCGCCACGATCGCGCGGCAGCGCCGCCTGCGACGCGGCGAAGGCGGCGCGCGCCGCCTCGGGCGTGCCGGCCGAATAGGGCGACAATGCCAGCGCGGCACGCCGCGCCAGGATGGCCCGGATGTCGGGATGCAGCCGTTCGTCGTCCATGCCTCAAGCTCCTCGCTCCGGAACCTGTAAGCATCGTCCCTCCCTCGCAATTGCCGCTTTGCGATCCCAGTGATCGGTCATCGGCAATCGATTTCGGATGCGCCCGTCGATAGCGTGCCGCACCATGAGCGATGTGCTGATCCCGCGGCGCGACCTCGACTTCCTGCTCGGCGACTGGCTGCGCCTCGACGAGCTGCTCGAGGCGCCGACCTTCGCCACTCACACGCGCGACGACGTCGCCGCGGTGCTCGACCTGTCGGAGCGCGTCGCCGCCGACCTGTTCCTGCCCGGCTACAAGCGCGCCGACCAGATCGAGCCGACGCTCGACGCCGACGGCGTCAGGGTGCTGCCCGAGATCGCCGCGGCGGTGCGCGGCTATGCCGAGCTCGGCCTGTTCGCCGCGGGCTTCGACGAGAAGCTCGGCGGCATGGCCTTGCCCAGCCTCGTCTGCACCGCCTCGCTGGCGCAGTTCATGGCGGCGAACCTGTCGGCCTCGGCCTTCGTCATGCTCACCGTCGCCAACGCCCGGCTGATTGCGGCGTTCGGCACGCCGGCGCAGATCGACGCCTTCGCGCGACCGGGCATCGCCGGGCAGGCGATGGGCACGATGTGCCTGTCCGAGCCGCAGGCGGGATCGTCGCTCGCCGACATCCGCACGCGCGCCGAGCCCGATGGCGAGGACGATCTCGGCCGACGCTTCCGGCTGACCGGCAACAAGATGTGGATCTCGGGTGGCGACCACGACGTCAGCGAGAATATCGTCCACTTGGTGCTCGCCAAGGTGCCGGGCCCCGACGGCCAGCTCGTCGAGGGCACCTCGGGCATCTCGCTGTTCATCGTGCCCAAGCATCTGCCGTCGGGCGAGCGCAACGACGTCGCGGTGGCCGGGCTCAACCACAAGATGGGCTATCGCGGCATCCCCAACTGCCTGCTCAACCTCGGCGAGCGCGGCGGCGCCACCGGCTGGCTGATCGGCGAGATCGGCCAGGGGCTGCCGATCATGTTCCAGATGATGAACGAGGCGCGCATCAACGTCGGCCTCGGCGCCGCGGCGGTCGCCTATCGCGGCTACCGGCACGCGCTGCGCTATGCGAGCGAGCGGCTGCAGGGCCGGCCGCTCGATACGCCGCGCGGCGCCTCGGTTGCACCGGTGCCGATCATCGAGCATGCCGACGTCAAGCGCATGCTGCTCGCGCAGAAAGTCTATGCCGAGGGCGCGCTGGCGCTGATCCTCTATTGCGCGCGGCTGGTCGACGAGCATGAGGATGCCGACGCCGCCGAACTGCTCGGCCTGCTGACGCCCGTCGCCAAGACCTGGCCGTCGGAATGGGGCCTCGTCGCCAACGATCTCGCGATCCAGGTGCATGGCGGCTACGGCTACACGCGCGATTTCGACGTCGAGCAGCTCTACCGCGACAACCGCCTCAATCCGATCCACGAGGGAACGACCGGCATCCAGGCGCTCGACCTGCTCGGGCGCAAGACGCTCAAATCGAACGGGCGTGGCTACGCCGTTCTGCGCCGGCGCGTCGAGGCGACGATCGCCCGCGCCGCGCACGAACCGCGCCTCGCCGCCTATGGCCCGCTGCTCGCCGAGGCGTGGGGCCGTATCGAGACCGTCGTCGAAGGGCTGCGCCCGCTCGACCCGGCGGCGGCGCTCGAGAATGCGACACCCTATCTGTCGGCGTTCGGTCATGCCGTGCTGGCCTGGATCTGGCTCGATCAGGCGGTGGTGGCGGCGACGCTCGGCGACGACGCCTTCCACCGCGGCAAGCTCTGGGCCTGCCGCTTCTTCTTCGAGACCGAGGTTCCCAAGATCGCGGCATGGCTCGACTTCGTCGACTCGCACAGCGACGTCGCCTCGGCGGCCCCTGCCGACATTTTCTGAAGGCGCCGCAGAGCGCCGATCAGACCAAGGAGCAAGCAATATGACGATCGATCTTCGCGGCCGCGTGGCCATCGTGACCGGGGCCGGCGGCGGCCTGGGACGCGCGCATGCGCTGGCGCTGGCGGCGCGCGGCGCCAAGCTGGTGGTCAACGACCTCGGCGGCGCGCGCGACGGCCGCGGCGGCACCATCACCGCCGCGCAGCGCGTCGTCGACGAAATCGAGGCGGCGGGCGGCGAGGCGATGGCGAACGGCGCCAGCGTCACCGACTTCGCCGCGGTCGAGGCGATGGTCGCCGACGCCAAGGCGAAATGGGGCCGCATCGACATCCTCGTCAACAACGCCGGCATCCTGCGCGACCGCACCTTCGCCAAGATGGATCTCGACGATTTCCGCGCGGTGCTCGACGTCCATCTGATGGGGTCGGTCAACTGCACCAAGGCGGTGTGGGAGACGATGCGCGAACAGGCCTATGGCCGCATCGTGATGACCACCTCGTCGTCGGGCCTCTACGGCAATTTCGGCCAGTCGCATTATGGCGCGGCGAAGCTGGCGCTCGTCGGGCTGATGAACACGCTCGGGCTCGAGGGTGCCAAGTACAACGTCCGCGTCAACTGCCTGTCGCCGTCGGCGGCGACGCGGATGACCGAGGACGTGCTGTCGCCCGAGCTGCTCGAGCTGATGGCGCCCGCCTCGGTCGCCGTCGGCGTCGTCGCGCTTGCCGCGGAGGATGCGCCCAACCGCGCCATTCTGTGCGCCGGCGCCGGCACCTTCGAGCGTGCCTATGTCACGCTGACCGAAGGCGTGTTCATCGGCGCCGGTGCCGACGCGCCCGAGCGGGTCATCGCGCAGTTCGACCGCATCTCCGACCGCAGCGGCGAATGGCTGCCCGACGACGGCCCGATGCAGGCGCAGGCCGAGGTCGCGGCGGCGCAGAAGGCGCTCGCCGCCTAGGCGCGCAGCAACCCGAGGATCAGGCGGACATAGAGATCGGGATCGACCGCTGCGTCGCGGCGGGCGATGCCGGCGACGACCGACATGGCCGCCTGCACATAGGTCTCCGCCTCGTGCGGCGGCAGCTCGGGCCGCGCCGCGCGCAGCGCCTGCGTCCAGCGCTCCACCACGGTCGCGCGAATGCGGCCGAGCTTCTGCCGGTCGGCGTCGCCGCCGCGATCGTGCACGGCGTAGAGCAGCCCGATCAGCGCGCGCTCGGCGAGTGCATGCACGACGATGTTGCGGACCATCGCCGACAGCTGCGCATCGGCGTCGCCGACCGGCTCCGATTCGCCGTCGCCCAGCGCCTTGGCGACGGCCATTTCGAGCAGCTCGAGCAGCAGCTCCTGCTTGTTGAGGAAGTGGCGATAGACGGCGGGGCCGGTCACGCCGGCGCGCTCGCCGATCGCGTCGACGCTCGTCGTCGCATAGCCATGGACGTGGAACAGTTCGGCGGCGGCATCGAGGATGCGCAGCCGGCGTTCGTCGCGCCCCAGCCGCGACCGCCGCTTTTCCTTGACCGCCACCTGTCCCGTCATCCGCGCTTCATCCGATTTTCGCCGCCACCCGTCCAGCCATCGATTTGACAGATGACGGCGAGTTGGGCCAGTGCTAGTGAACGATCACTAACTAAGCTTCCCTGGGGGATGAGATGGCCGACACCCGACCGCTGGCGCCGCGCGAGGCATTCGATCCCGACCATTATGCGGCGCACGGCTATCCGCACGACGTCTGGGCCAGGCTGCGTGCCGAGGCGCCGGTCGCCTGGTACGACGACGGCATCCGCGAGCCCTTCTGGGCGATCACCCGCTATGCCGACATCATGACGGTCGGCCGCGACGCGCAGACCTTCATCAACGCCAAGGGCGTCACCATCCTGCGCAAGGACCAGATGGGCGATCAGGCGATGGGCGCCTCGATCCCGCTGCTGCTGACGATGGATCCGCCCGAGCATGGCAAGCAGCGCGGCGTGCTGCGCGACCGCTTCCGCCCCAACATCATGCAGGCGCTCGACGAGCATATCCGCAAGCGCTGCCACGAGATCGCCGACGACGTCGCCGCCGCGCGCGTCGGCCAGGCCGCCGAGGCGGGGACGTTCGACTTCGTCGACGCCATCGCGATGCGGCTGCCGCTCGACGTCATTCTCGAGTTGCTTGGCGTTCCCACCAGCGACCGCGACCAGATGTATCTCTGGAGCAATGCGGTCATCGGCAGCGAAGACCCCGAATATGGCAATGTCGAGATGCCGCGCGACGCGATCATGGCGGCGCGCATGGGCATCTTCGGCTATTTCTCCAAATTCATCGCCGAGCGTCGCGCCAAGCCCGGCGAGGATCTCGTCAGCCTGCTCTGCGAGGCGCGCGTCGACGGCGAGCCGCTGACCGACATCGAGGTGCTCGGCTACTGCTTCCTGCTGATGATCGCCGGCAACGAGACGACGCGCAACGCGACCAGCGGCGCGATGCTGACGCTGTTCGAGCACCCCGAGGCCAAGCAGCAGCTGATCGACAATCCCGGGCTGATGCCCGTCGCCGCCGAGGAGCTGCTGCGCTGGGCGGCGCCGATCGTCTACATGGCGCGCAGCGTGGTGAAGGATATCGAGATCGGCGGCCAGAAGATCTCGGCCGGCGAGAAGGTGGTGATGTTCTACCCGTCGGCCAACCGCGACGAAGCGGTGTTCGCCGACCCGCAGCGGCTCGACCTGACGCGCACCCCCAACGAGCATCTTACCTTCGGCTTCGGCCGGCATCGCTGCCTTGGCAACGATCTCGCGCGGATCGAGCTGCGCGCGGTGATGAGCGAGGTGCTGCGGCGCTTCCCCGACATCAGCCTCGCCGGCGAGGTCTCGCGCCTCCGTTCGAACTTCGTCGGCGGCATCAAGCACATGCCCGTCCGCATCGGCTGAACCGTCCTGTTTCTCGGAGTTTCTGAACCGTGATCAACCTTTTCTTCGTCGACCACCAGGGCACCGAGCGCTCGGTTTCGGTCGAGCCGACCGGCAGCCTGATGACCGCGGCGATCTACAATGACGTGCCCGGCATCGAGGCCGACTGCGGCGGCGCCTGCGCCTGCGCGACCTGCCATGTCTACATCGATCCGGCATGGACCGACCGCGTCGGTCCGGCCGAGGGCGACGAGGTCGACATGCTGAGCACCGCGAGCGAACTGCGCCCCAATTCGCGCCTGTCGTGCCAGGTGAAGTTGAGCCAGGCGCTCGACGGCCTGCGCGTCGAGACGCCCGCCTATCAGGGCTGAGGCGCGGCGCGCGACGCCATGCCTTTCTCACGATCTCCGTCATTCCGGCGAAAGCCGGAACCCAGGAATCGCGTGGCCCCGGGTTCCGGCTTTCGCCGGAATGACGATGTTGGCGCGCGGAGCACGAGGGCGCGCGCCGCGCGCTAACCCCAGCTCAGATCCTGCTTGAGGAAGGGCTGGCGGCGCAGCCGCTTGCCGGTGGCTCGGAAGATCGCGTTGCCGACCGCCGGCCCGGCGGTGCCGACCGGCGGTTCGCCGATCTCGCTGTAGCGGTCGAGGCCCGACAGTCCGCCGAAATGCACCGCGATCTCGGGCGCGTCGCGCATCCGCAGCATCGGATAGGTATCGAAATTGCCCTCGACCATCCGCGAGTCGGCGACGGTCATCTCCTCGTTGAGCGCCATGTTGAGGCCGAAGATCAGCCCGCCCTGGATGAGGTTCGCGACCTCGTCCTTGTTCATCACCTTGCCGGTATCGAACGACGCGTCGAGCTTGTGGACGGTGAGCTCGCCCTTCTTCGTCACCGACACTTCGGCGATCACCGCAACCATCGTGCCGAGCATCTTCTGGCCGTTGAGGCCCCAGGCGCTGATCGCCAGCCCCTGCGCGCGCCCCTTCGGCAGCCGCTTGCCCCAGTTCGCCTGCTTGGCGACGTCCTCGAGGCATTTGGTCCAGCCCGGATTGGGGAAGTCGCGGAACAGCTGCAGCCGATAGTCGAGCGGATCGATCTTCGCGGCGTGCGCGCACTCGTCGATGAAGGTCTCCTGCATGAAGGCATAGCTGTTGTAGCCGGGCCCGCGATAGGGTCCGGGCTCCGGATGGAAGGGCAGCTCGCGCGCATCGATGCGGACGTTGGGGATCGGACCCATGAAGTAGGCGGTATCGGCGAAGCGCGGATAGTGACCGCGCGACGCCTGCCGCGCGATGAACGCCGTCGGCAGCCCGGTCTTCTCGTCGAGCGCAGCGGTCAGCTTGGCGGCGACGACCGGGCGGTACTTGCCCTGCCGCATCATCTCCTCGCGCGACCAGATGACGTGCACCGGCTTGCCCGGGAAGCGCTTGGCGACCGCCACGACCATCCGCACGTCGTCGCTCTCGAGCCGCCGGCCGAAGCCGCCGCCGACGAGCGTCTGGTGGACGAACACGCGGTCGGGAACCATGCCCGATTCGTCCGACGCGACCCAGAAAGCCTGCTGGGTATTCTGCGGCCCGTGCCACAGCTCGACGCGGTCGCGCGTGACGAGCGCGGTGCCGTTGAGCGGCTCGAGCGGCGCCTGGTCGCAATAGGGCGTCCAATAGGTCTGCTCGACGCGCTTCGCTGCGGTCTCGATACCCGACACGTCGCCGACGATCAGTTCGCTGCGCGCCTGGTCATCGCTGTCGAGCGCGGCGACCGCCGCCGCCTCGATCTTCTGCGTCGTCGGCCAGGCGGCACCGGGGCCGTCGTGCCATTCGACCGGCAGTGCCTCGAGCGCCTTCTTGGCCTGCCAGTAATGCTGCGCGATCACCGCCACCGCGGCGCGCGGCTGGTTCATCGCATAGCCGTAGGGCGCGCCCGACATCATCGCGACGCCGCGCGGCTCGTCGGGATCGACGGTGACGACCGCGAGCACGCCCGGCATGCCCTTGATCCTGGACTCGTCGTAGCTCTTCAGCCGGCCGCCGTGGACCGGCGACTGCAGCAGCGCCGCATAGGCCATGTCGGGCACGCGCACGTCGATGCCGTAGATGCCCGAACCGTTCACGATCTGCGGAATCGTGAGCTTCGCCGGATTGGCCTTGCCGAGCAGTTTCCACTGATCGGGCGTGCGGATCGCCGGCTCGGCGGGCAGCTTGATCTTGCCCGCGTCGGCGGCGACGTCGCCGAAGGTCAGCGTGCGTCCCGACGGGGTGTGCGTCAGCACCGATTTGGCGGCGACGATCTCCGTCACCGGAACGTTCCAGCGCAGCGCGGCGGCCGCCTTCAGCCGCTCGCGCGCGCTGGCGCCGACCTGCTGCATCGCCTTGGTGCGCTGCCCCATCGTCGAGCGCCCGCCGAAGAAGGCGGCGGCGGGATGGATCGGCGAATAGCCGCCGTAGGTGAGGAAATCGCGCGTCGGCGATGCATATTCGATGTTGAGCGTCGACCAGTCGCACTCGAGCTCCTCGGCCACGGCGAGCGCCGCCTGCGTCATCGCGCCGTTGCCGATCTCGGGCGTGGCGGTCCGGAAGGTGACGACATTGTCCGGGCTGATGACGATCCACGGGTTGATCTCGGGCGCGGCCCCCTTCGCCTGCTGGGCGAGCGCCGGCGTCAGGCTGAGCGCGAAGCCGCCGGCCACCGTCGCGGTGGTGACGAGGAAGCTGCGGCGGTCGAGCGTCAGCGGCTGGTTCATCGCGGAGTCCCTCACGCCTTGCGCGCTTCGGCGGCGGCCTTGTGGATCGCGGCGCGGATGCGCGTGTAGGTGCCGCAGCGGCAGATATTGTCGATGAGGCCGTCGATGTCCTCGTCGGTCGGCGCGGGGATCGTCTCGAGCATCGCCGCCGCCGCCATGATCATCCCCGCCTGGCAATAGCCGCACTGCGGCACGTTCATCTCGATCCACGCCTTCTGCAGCGGATGCGAGCTGTCGGGCGACAGCCCCTCGATCGTCCGGATCGGCTGGCCGGCGGCGTCGGCGGCGCTGATCTGGCACGATCGCGTCGCCTGGCCGTCGAGGTGGACGGTACAGGCACCGCACTGGCCGATGCCGCAGCCGAACTTGGTGCCGGTGTAGCCGAGATGGTCGCGCAGCACCCACAGCAGCGGCGTCTCGGGATCGACCTCGATCGCTTCGCTTTTCCCGTTGATCTTGAACTCGAGCGCCATGCCCCTCGACTCCCTGTCAGCGGCAGCCCGGACATGAAGAACAACGATCGTTCCGACCGCTGCCGGCGCGCGCGCCGGCCCTCGCTCCCCTGTCCGCTCTGCGGCGGTTCATTGCATTATATCTTTTATACCAAAGACTCCAACCCGCTTCGGCGGCGCTTCGTCGGGCGCCGCCGCCGGGCCGCCGGCGGCGGGATCGCGCGCGATCAGCTGGCGGACGCGCGGCGCGTCGGCACCGTGGTGGAAGGCGATCACCCGCTCCTCGACCTCGCGGTCGGCGACGGTGCCGCGGCCGTGGCGATGCAGATGATCCGCCCAGGTCGGACTCTCGAAGCGCTCGATCCATTTCTCCGGATCGGCGAGGTCCTGGAGCAGCGTCCAGCGCCGGGCGCCGTCGCGGCGCCGGATCTGCCGCAGCTCGGCCATGGCGCCGAGGAAGCCGGGCACGCGCTCCTCGCTCACCGCATATTCGACGAACAGGATCACCGGTCCGGTGGCGGGATCGATCTCGGTCCGGATGTCGAGCTCGGTCCAGGCGCTCGCCGGTTCGAGATTGTCGGCGGGAGTCTGCGGCACGCGCCAGCGCGAGCCGAGCAGCATCGTCGCCGCGAGCACGACGCCCGACACCGCCAGCGACGCCGACAGCGCGAGGTCCTCGGCGAAGCGGCCCCACACCCAGCTGCCGATCGCCACGCCGGCGAACAGCACCATCTGAAAGCTGGCGAGCGCCCGTCCCACCACCCAGCGCGGCGCCGCCATCTGCAGCGTGACGTTCAGCGTCGACAGCGCCAGCACCCAGCAGAAGCCGGCGACTCCCAGCGCGGCCATCGTCAGCGGCATCCACGGGCTGAAGGCGACGACCGCCGCCGCCGCGCCGAACGCCGCCGCGGTGTACTTCACCACCGAATCGCCGAGGATGCCGCGCCGCAGCCGCGGCATGCTGAGCGCGCCCATCACCGATCCGGCGCCGAACGCGCCGAGCAGCAGGCCATAGGTGAAGGGGCCGCCCTGGATGAGATCGCGCGCGACGAGCGGCAGCAGCGCGTTGATGCTGCTGCCGCCGAAGCCGAACGCCAGCGCGCGCACCAGCATCGCGCGCATGCGCGGCGACAGCCATACGTAGCGCAGCCCGGTCAGCATCGCCGGGCCGATGCGCTCGCGCGGCAGCGGATTGTCGACGACGGGCCGGCGCCAGACCGCGACGACGCCGATCAGGCCGAGATAGCAGAGCGCATTGGTCGCGAACGCCATCGCCGCGCCGCCGACCGTCACCACCGCGCCGCCGATCGCCGGCCCGAGGCTGCGCGCGATGTTGAAGGCGAGGCTGTTGAGCGAGATGGCGGCGGGCAGATCCTCGCGCGGTACCTGCTCGCTGACCGACGACTGCCAGGCCGGCAGGTAGAGCGCGAGGCAGCAGCCGATCAGGAAGGTCAGCCCGAGCAGCAGATAGGCGGTCAGCAGCCCCGCGGCCTGGAAGATCGCCAGCACCACCGAAATGACGAAGGTCATCGTCAGCGCGAGCAGCATGACGCGGCGCCGATCATAGGTGTCGGCGATCGCTCCGGCCGCCAGCGCGAAGATGGCGACCGGCAGGCCCGCCGCGGTCTGAACCAGCGCGACCATTTCCGCCGAACCCGACAGCGAGGTCATCAGCCAGGCGGCGCCGACGGTCTGAATCAGGCTGCCGAAGCTCGCCATGACCGCGGCGATCCACATCGCCAGGAAAATGCGATGGCGAAAGGGCGCGAAGGTGGAACCGGCCTGTTCCTCAGGCGCCGCGTTCGCTGCCAATATCGCCTCCCCGTGCCTGCCTGCGAGCGGGGCTTCCCAACGCTCTTTGTTTTGTGTCTTATATAGAACAGACCTTTCCATCCGGACGCAAGCCGCAGTGCGAGATTCCGGGATCGGGGGCAACAGAGGCGGCCAAAGCTCGCCCGACATGATGGGGAGGACATAGATGGACGTTCACGTCGCGCCGCTCGCCGGCGCCGGGTTCACTCGGCCGGGCGGGCTTCGGGGGCGCATGGCGCTCGTGGCGCTGCTGGCGGGTTCGCCGCTGCTGGCGCTGATGTTCGCCGCGCTCGGCCCGGTGCTGCCGATGATGGCGACGCATTTCGCCGGCGACGGCGACGGCACCTTCGCGACGCAGATGGTGATGACCGTGCCGGCGATCGGCGTCATCGTCGGCGGGCTGATGGCAGGCTTCATGGTCGACCGCTTCGGGCCGCGTCCGGTGATGCTGTGGGGGCTCGGCATCTACGGCGTCGCCGGGTCCGCCGGCCTCTACATCGACACGCTGTGGCCGCTGCTCGCGGCGCGCGTCGTCGTCGGGCTGGCGATCGCCCACGCGGTGACCTCGGTCGGCGTCATCGTCGGCGGCTGGTTCCAGGGCCTCGCCCGCGTCCGCTTCCTCGGCTACCAGGCCGCCGTGGCGGGGATCAGCGCGCTGATCTTCCTCGTCAGCTCGGGCCTCATCGCCGAACAGTTCAGCTGGCGCGCGCCCTTCGCGCTCTATCTTCTCGCGTTCGTCGTGCTGGCGATCTCCGCCGCGACGATCCGCAGCGACGAAGTCCCGGCGCGCGAGCGCGACGCCCCCTCGCCGCCCGGCGCCTTCCGGCCGCTCTATCCGATCTACGGCGTCGCGCTGTTCCTGTTCACCGCCTATTTCATGACCTCGATCCAGCTGTCGTTCCTGCTGGCGGCCGAGAATGTGACGAGCCCGCTCACCCGCTCGCTGGTGATCGCCGGCGGCGTGCTGGCCGGCGGGCTGTGCGGCGGCTCCTACGGCTGGGTGGTGGCGCGCATCGGCAGCCGCGGCGCGCAGATCCTCCTGACTATGCTGCTCGGCAGCGGGCTGATCGTCATCGGCACCGCCGACAGCCTCGCGGTGATCGCGATCGGCGCGATCATGTCGGGCGGCGGCGGCGGCATGATCCCGCCGCATATCGAGAGCCGGCTGCTCGGCACCGCGCGCATCGAGGTGCGCGCGCGCGCCATCAGCTTCATGTTCACGGCGCTCTACGTCGCGGACTTTCTCAACCCGCTGGTCGTCACGCCGATCCGCGCCGGATTCGGCATCCATGCCGCGTTCATCGTCGTCGGATCGATCCTGGTGCTGGCGGCGATCCCGCTGGCGTCGCGCACGCCGAAGTATGCAGATCCGCATTGACAAGCTGATATTATAGTCAATTATATCCTTTATAGGATAAGGCGCGAAACGATCTTGTCTCGAAGCGTCGCCGGGTCACACCGGCATGGGGAGGAAATCTTGGAACGACGCATTTGCGCGGCAGCCTTCGTGCGCCCATTTACCGACGCTGCGCCCATCGGCGGAGCGGCGCGATGAGTCAGCTCGAAGGCCAGGTCGCACTCGTCACCGCCGCCGGCGGCGGCATCGGCCAGGCGACCGCCTGGCTGCTCGCCGAACGCGGCGCATCGGTGCTCGCTGTCGATATCGACAGCGCCGGCCTTGCCGAGACCGAGCGCCGCGCGACGGGATCGCTCGTCACGCTGACGGGCGACGCGACGAGCTGGGACGACGCGCAGGCCGCAGTCGCCGCCGCGAAGCGCGAATTCGGCAGGCTCACCATCCTCGCCAACGTCGTCGGCGGCAGCAAGCCGGGCCAGACCATCCTCGACATGAGCCCCGAGGACTGGACGCGCTGGGTCGACCTCAACCTCACCTCGACCTTCCTGATGTGCAAGGCGGCGATCCCGCTGATGGCGGAGAGCGGCGGCGGCTCGATCGTCAACGTGTCGTCGGGCGCCGGCGTCACCGGCATGATGAAGAACCCGGCCTATGTCGCGGCGAAGGGCGGCGTCATCGCGCTCACCCGCTCGCTGGCGATCGATCATGCCGACCAGCATATCCGCGCCAATTGCGTGGCGCCCGGGCCGATCCTCACCCCGCTGATGGAACGCAATCGGCGGCCCGAGGAGATCGACTATCTCGCGCGGATGACGCTCGCCGGGCGCATCGGCGTTCCGCACGACATCGCCGCGACGATCGCCTTCCTGTCGAGCAAGGACGGCGAATTCATCAACGGTGAACTCATCAACGTCGCCGGCGGCCGCCGCGGCGGCGTCTAACTCCAGGAGCCAAGCACATGATCTGGGATGCTTATGCCAAGTGGCGCGAACTGGCCCCCGCCGTCGAGGCGCCGCGCACCACGCTCGAGGCGAAGATCGACCTCGTTGCCGACAAGCAGTGCATCGTCGAGATGGTCAACGAATATGCCTTCGCCTGCGACAGCCGCAGCTGGGACGTGCTCGAGCGCCTGTACGACGAGAATATCGAGCGCACGATGAAGGGCACGCTCGACGAATATGTGAAGGGCCGCGACAATCTCATCAACCTGCACAAGAACCCGGCGCTGCCGCGCGCCGAGGGCGTCGAGATCGAGAAGCGCGACTTCACCAAGATCAAGGGGCTGGAGATCCGCCACCTGATCGGCACGCTGATGACCCGCGTCGCCGACGACAACCAGAAGGCCTGGGCGCTCTGCCATTATCAGATGGCGCTGGTTGGCCAGGAAGACGACGCCTGGATCAGCGGCCTGCACGAAGGCACCTATCTGTTCAGCTTCGTCAAGACCGACGCGTGGCGCTTCACCGAGCATCTGATCTGGACCAACAACGCCGCCAACCCGATGTTCGGCATTCCGAAGAAGAAGGCGGCGGCCTGATGCGCTTTGCAGGCAAGGTCGCGCTCGTCACCGGCGCCGGTCGCGGCATCGGCTTCGCCTCGGCGACCGAGCTGGCGCGCGGCGGCGCCTCGCTCGTCATCAACGACATGGACGGCGAGCGGCTCGAGGCTGCCGCTGCCGAGCTGCGCGGCCATGGCGTCGAGGTGACCACGCACGCCGGCAGCGTCACCGACGCCGCCTTCGTCGAGGCGATGACGACGCGTGCGGTTGCCGATCACGGCAAGGTCGACCTGCTGCTCAACAACGTCGGCGGCGGCCCGCCGATGACGCCGTGGGCCGAATTCGCCGCGAGCGACCTCGCGCATTTCCGCGCCATCTTCGAGGTCAATTTCTTCAGCCAGGTGCTGGTGCTGCGCGCGCTGCTGCCCGGCATGATCGAGCGCGGCTACGGGAAAGTCGTGTGCGTCAGCTCGATGTCGGCGGTGCTCGGCCAGGAATCGGGCAGCGCCTATGCCTCGGGCAAGATGGCGCTGCACGCGCTGGTCAGCTCGGTGTCGAAGGAGGTCGCGCGCAAGGGCGTCAACATCAACGCCGTCGTGCTCGGCAACCCGCCGCACCCGTCGCGGACCGAGGGCCGCCAGGCCTATCTCGACAAGCTCTCGCACTTCGGACGCGTCGGCGACCTCGCCGAATTCGGGCGGGCGATCGCCTTCCTGCTGAGCGACGACGCCTCGTACATCTCGGGCGCCGCGATCCCGATCGACGGCGGCCTGCTGACACCGCGTCTCAACGAGTAGCGCTGCGCATGCGTATCGCCCGCGACCCGAAAACGGGCCGGGACAACCAAGGGGAGGCAAGATCATGAAGTCCAGGTTCAACCGCATCCTGCTGGCCGGCGTCGGCGTGTCGTCGCTGTGCACCGGCGGCGCCGCGCTGGCGCAGACCGCCGTGCCCGCCGCCGAGGCCGAAGCCGTGACCGAGACCGGCGCGATCGACGAGATCGTCGTCACCGCGCGCCGGCGCGAGGAGCAGCTGCAGGACGTGCCGCTCGCCATCCAGGCGTTCAGCAACGAGACGCTCGAGCAGCGCCGCATCGAGAACGCCACCGATCTGTCGAAGATCGTCCCGGCGCTGACGTCGGCGCAGAGCAGCCGCAACGAAGAGAATTACGTCATCCGCGCGATGTCGGGTTCGGGCGCGTCGATCTCGGGCCAGCAGGTCACCGTGCCGACCTACATCGCGCAGGTACCGCTGCCGATCGGCGACGGCGGCGGCCCCGGCCGCTACTACGACCTGCAGAACATCCAGGTGGTCAAGGGCCCGCAGGGCACGCTGTTCGGGCGCAACTCGACCGGCGGCGCGGTGCTGTTCGAGCCGAAGCGGCCGGGCAGCGAGTTCGACGGCTATGTCGAAGGCGAGTTCGGCAATTACGGCAACCACGGCATCGAGGGCGCGCTCAACGTCCCGCTCTCCGACAGCCTGATGATCCGCGTCGCCGGCAAGGCCAACGATCGTGACGGCTTCACGCAGAACATCACCACCAATCGCGACGAGGACGACCGGCGCTTCTGGAGCGGCCGCTTCTCGCTGCTGTTCGCGCCGACCGATTCCTTCGAGAATATCTTCGTCGCCGACACGCTGCATTCGGACACCAACGGCAGCTCGAACCATATCGCGGCGGTCGATCCCAACGCCACGATCCCGCGGCTGTTCGCCGGTGCCGTGCAGGCGCAGCTGGCGCGGCAACAGGCGCTCGGCCCCTATGTCTCGATCTCCGACACGATCGCCAAGAACGAACTCAAGGCGAGCGGCTTCTCGAACATCACCACGCTCGAGCTCGGCGAAAGCGTCACGCTCAAGAACATCCTCGGCTATCGCCGCGTCAAGCAGCTGAACCGCTTCGACTTCGACGGGACGCCGCTGACGCTGCTCAACTTCGACATCTGCCAGACAGCGGCGGCGTGCAACCCGATCAACCCCGACGAGCCGTGGAGCCTCAACGTCAAGCAATGGTCGGAGGAACTGCAGCTGCAGGGCTCGGCGTTCGACGAGCGCCTGTCCTACACGATCGGCCTGTTCGGCTCGAACACCAGCACGCCCGACGCCAACTATATCCACCAGACGTCGGTGTTCGGCAGCACGACCGACGTCAACCAGTTCGTGCGCGACCGCAGCCGCGCCATCTACGGCCAGGCGACCTATGACCTGTCGTCGATGATCGAAGGCCTCGGCATCACCGCCGGCTATCGCACGACCAAGGACACGCGCGGCCTCACCATCTTCCAGGTGAGCAGCTTCCGCTGCACGACGGGCACGCCGGGCGCCGCGGCGCCGAATCCGGCCAATGCCCCGCAGTGCCGCGCCGAGTTCGAATCGAAGGCGACCTCGGACAGCTACACGATCGGCCTCGACTACAAGATCAGCGACGACACCTTGCTCTACATCGCGCATCGCAAGGGCTATCGCGCCGGCGGCACCAACCCGCTCGCCGGACCGGCGCTGCTCGCGACGCCGCCGATCCCCAATGCGGCGGATCTGTTCGTCTATCAGCCCGAGACGCTGAAGGACGTCGAACTCGGCCTGAAGGCCGACTTCGCGGCGGGCGACTGGGATATGCGCACCAACCTCGCGCTCTACCACCAGAAGCTGAACGGCGCGCAGCTCAACCAGACGTTCAGCGTCGGGACGCAGACGGTGAGCGCGCTGGTCAACGCCTCCGAAGCGACGGTCAAGGGCGTCGAAGCCGAACTGACGATCAAGCCGTCGAGCGCGTTCGACCTGCTGCTCGCCTACGCCTATACCGACGCGAAATACGGCTCCTTCCTCGACTACAACCGCCGCGATCCGGTGACGCAGGTTCCGCAGCGCTTCACCGGCCGCATCATCCCGTTCACCCCGAAGCACAAGCTCAACGTCGGCGCGTCGCTCGACCTGCCGGTGCCCGAGAGCGCCGGCGAGGTGTCGCTGGCGGCGAACCTGGCCTACAAGTCGTCGATCATTCTCGGGCTGGTGCCGTTCCTCGCGGGCAGCAACGCCTTCGACGGCGAGAGCCGGCAGAAGCCGACGACGGTCGTCGACGCCAACCTCGACTGGAACGGCATCGGCGGATCGTCGATCGACGCGAGCTTCTTCGTCACCAACCTGTTCGACGTTACCTACAAGATCGGCGGCGCGTCGCTGATCAACTCGGGGCTCGGCTTCAACCAGCGCGTCTACAACGAGCCGCGCATGTACGGCGTGTCTTTGCGCTATCGCTTCGGCGCCAGCGCGAACTAGCATCGTCGGCGCAGGGGGGCGGCGCCGGCGCGGCGCCGCCCCCTTCATTTTGAAAGGACCAGCATGAGCGATATCCGCCGATTCCAGGGCAACCCGCGGATGAGCGGCGCCGTCGCGCACGGCGACCGCGTCTATCTGTCGGGGCAGGTGGCGATCGACGCCGCCGGCGGCAGCGTCACCGAACAGGTGGCGGAGATCCTCGGCCGCATCGACGGCCTCCTCGCCGAGGCGGGTACCGACAAGTCGCGCATGCTGTCGGTCAACATCTACCTGACCGACGTGACGACGCTGCCCGAGCTCAACGCGCTGTGGGACAAGTGGCTGGTGCCGGGCTGCGCGCCGTGCCGCACGACGATCGAGACCAAGCTCGCCAGCCCGCGCTACGCGGTCGAGATCGGCGTCGTCGCCGCGCTCTAGAGCATCGCGGCGAGCGTCAGGCCCAGGCGGCGAATTCCTTCGCGCGCCTGGTCCGACGGGATCATCGAGAAGCTGAGCCGCAGCGTGTTGCGCTGCGGATCGACCGGATAGAAGGCGCTGCCCGAGATCGTCGACACATTGTGATCGGCGATCGCGCGGCGCGCCAGCTCGTCGCCGTCGATCTGCGGCGGCAGCGTCATCCAGATGTAGAGCCCGCCGCCCGGCCGCGTCCACTCGACGCCGTCGGGCATGAACTCGGCCAGCGCGTCGAGCATCGAATCGCGGCGTTCGCGATAGACGTCGCACGCGGTGGCGACCGCGGTATCGAGATGCGCCTTCACCACGTCGAGCGCGATCATCTGGTTGAGCGCGCTGGTCGCGAGATCGCTCGCCTGCTTGATGAGCGTCAGCTTGCGGATCACCGGCGCCGGGCCGCAGATCCAGCCGACGCGCAGCGACGGCGCGATCGTCTTCGACAAGGTGCCGGTGTAGAGCACGCGCGAAGAGTCGATGCCGCCCGAGCGCTCGACGTCGAGCGCCAGCACCGACGGGATGAACTCGCCATCGTAGCGCAGCTTCTCGTAGCAGCCGTCCTCGAGGATCGGCATGTCGAACGCCGCCGCCATGTCGAGCAGCTCGAGCCGCTCGGCGCGCGTCAGCATGGTGCCGGTCGGGTTGCGGTAGTCGGAGCCGACATAGGCGAATTTGGCGCCCTCGGCCGGCCGCGGCGCGCCGGGTTCGGGCACCGGCACATAGGTCGGTTCGTAGACGTCGAAGGCGCGCAGCGCGCCGATGAAGCTCGGCATCTCGACCATCACCCGGTCGCCGGGCGAGATCAGCAGCTTGCCGACGAAGTCGAACCCCTGCTGCGAGCCGTTGAGGATGAGGATGTTGTCGATCGCGCAGGGCACGCCGATCGAGCCCATATAGCCGACGAGCCATTCGCGCAGCGGTGCGTGCCCCTCGCTCGCCGCATATTGCAGCGCGGTGCGCGCGCGAACCGGATCGGCGAGGATCGCCGCCGACGCCTCGGCGAAGGCGCGATAGGGGAAGATCGCCGGATCGGGCAGGCCGCCGCCGAGATGGATGATCTCCTTCTGCGCCAGCAGCTTCATCCGCTCGCGGATGTCCGACGCGACGACGCGCGACATGCGCGACGCATAGAAGTCGTTCCAGTCCATCGATCACTCCCCCCAGGAAGCCGCATTGCTGTGACGGGCCCCCGGGCGGCATCCGGGAAGCACTCTATCTTTTATATATTACCCGGCGCTATCCATATCGCCACTAAAAATGCCACGATAGGCCTCTACGAGAGATGGAATCATGCGCCGAGCGCCAAAGCGCGCGCTGGCGACGCGCTTGTATTGATCGGTATCTTTGATAGGTTGGAAATCAAGAGTTGACGTCCCGCCACGGCGGGGCAGTCGGCCTTTTTGGGGGGAATGGTCGATGAACGAGGAGCGCCGTTCGCGCGCCGGCTGGGCCCCGTGGCCCATCCTTCTGCTGGCGCTGCTGATCGTGCCGGCGGCGCTGTGGCTGATCGTCGGCGGCGGCCGGCTGATCGGGCTCGGCGGCAGTCCCTATTATCTCATCGCCGGCGCGGCGCTCGCCGTCATCGCGGCCTTGCTGGCGCGCCGGCGGCGCGCAGCGCTATGGCTGTGCGCCGCGGTCGTGGCGGCGACGGCGGCCTGGGCTGTCGCCGAGGTCGGGATGCAGCGCTGGGGGCTGATGGCGCGGCTGGCGGGCCCGCTGGTGCTGCTGGCGCTGCTGCTGTTCGTCGCGCCGGGTTTGCGGGCGGAGCGGCGCGAACCCACCGCGTCGCCGCTCGCCTTCCGGCTCGGCGGCCTCGTCAGCCTGGCGGTCGTGCTCGCGATGATGTTCGCGCCGGTGCGCGAGCCGGCCGCCGCCACACGCGCGGCGACCCCGGCGGTCCCCGCCGGCAGCGGCGACTGGCCGAGCTATGGCGGCGACCCCGGCGGGCAGCGTTACAGCGCGCTCGCGCAGATCGATGCCGCCAACGTCGCCGGGCTCGAACCCGCCTGGACCTTCCGGACCGGCGGGCTCGACAAGCTCGGCGCCAACAGCCGCGTCACCGCCACGCCGATCAAGATCGGCAATTCGCTCTACGTCTGCACGCCGCTCAACGTGGTCATCGCCGTCGATGCGACCACCGGCGAGGAACGCTGGCGTTTCGATCCGCAGGTCGACGCGAGCACGACCTTCTCGATCGTCTGCCGCGGCGTTTCCTATTATCGCGACGCCGCGGCGATCGGCCCCTGCGCCGAGCGCATCCTGTTCGGCACGCTCGATGCCCGGCTGTTCGCGCTCGACGCGCAGACCGGGCAGCGCTGCGCCGGTTTCGGCGACGGCGGCGCGGTCAATCTGCTGCCCGGCATCAACGACCGCCGCGACGGCTATTATTACGTCACCTCGCCGCCGGCGATCGTCGGCAACGCCGCGATCATCGGCGGCTACATCATCGACAACCAGCGCGTCACGGCGCCGCGCGGCGTCGTCCGCGCCTTCGACACGCGCAGCGGCGACCTGCTCTGGGCATGGGACGCCGGCCGCCCCGACGGCGCGCCGCTGGCCCCGGGGGAAATGTATTCGCAGGGCAATCCCAACGCCTGGGCGGTGTTCGCCGCCGACCCGGCGCTCGGGCTCGTCTATGTGCCGACCGGCAACAGCTCGCCCGACTTCTACGGCGCGCTGCGCACGCCGGCGGCGGAGAAATTCTCGACCTCGATCGTCGCGCTCGACGCCGCGAACGGCCGGCTGCGCTGGTCGTTCCAGGCGGTCCATCACGACCTCTGGGACTATGACATGCCGGCGCAGCCGACGCTGATCGACCTGCCGGGGCCCGGCGGCTCGGTCCCGGCGCTGCTGGCGCCCGCCAAGACCGGCGAAATCTTCCTGCTCGATCGACGCAGCGGCAAGCCGATCGCGCCGGTGACCGAGCGGCCGGCGCCGCAGGGCAGCGTGCCCGGCGAGCGGCTGTCGCCGACGCAGCCGGTGTCGGCGCTGCCGTCGTTCGCGCCGCCGCGGCTGCGCGAGACCGACATGTGGGGGGCGACGCCGCTCGACATGCTGGCGTGCCGGCTGCGCTTCCGCAGCGCGCGCTACGAGGGCGGCTACACGCCGCTCACCGAGCGCGACACCATCATGACGCCCGGCACCTTCGGCGCGATCAACTGGGGCGGCGTGTCGGTCGACCCGACGCGCGGGCTGATGATCGTCAATTCGTCGACGATGCCGTTCGTCGGGCGGCTGGTGCCGCGCGCCGAGGCCGATGCCCGCGGCGCCGCGCCCTATGGCGAGACGCCGCGCGTCAAGCCGCCCGCGGGCGTCCGTCCGCCGATGGCGCTCGAGGGCACGCCCTACGGGCTCGAGCTGATGCCGCTGCTGTCGCCGATCTACTTTCCCTGCCAGGCGCCGCCGTGGGGGATGATCGCCGCGGTCGACCTCAACGCGCGGACCAAATTGTGGGAGCGGCCGTTCGGCACCACCAAGGGCCTCGCGCCCTTGGGGCTGGCGTTGCCGGTCGGCATCTTCAACCTCGGCGGCTCGGTCACCACCGCCGGCGGCGTCACCTTCATCGGCGCGGCGACCGACGGCTATTTCCGCGCCTTCGACACCGCATCGGGACGCGAGCTGTGGCGGCACGCGCTGCCGGCCGGCGGCCAGGCGACGCCGATGACCTATCTCGGGCGCGACGGCCGGCAATATGTCGCGATCTTCGCCGGCGGCCACGGCTCGCTGCGCACCAAGCGTGGCGATCACCTCGTCGCCTTCGCCCTCCCGCGCCAAGGGGACTCGAAATGACGCATCGCTACCCGAACCTCGACCGGCCGATCGCCATCGGCTCCAGGACCGCGCGCAACCGCATCATGATGTCGACGCACGGCCCCCGGCTGCCGCAGGGCCGCTATCTCCGCTACCTCGAGGAGCGCGCGGCGGGGGGCATCGGCATCGCCGGCTTCAACCTCGGCCCGCTCGGCGTCATGCAGTTTCCCTTCGGCCCGGGGGTTCCCGCGGTGCCGAGCATGGACCTCGACGCGATTCCGACGCACCCGCTCACCGCGACGGGCCGCGCCTTCTACGATTCGATGATCCCGACGGTGCGCGAATGGGCCGACAGCGTGAAGCACCACGGCGTGCTGGCGGTCGCGCAGCTCTATCATTCGGGCGGGGCGCAGCATTCGGACAATTTCCAGCCGGTGGTCGCCCCGTCGGACGTCGTCGACGAATATGGCCGGCAGCGCCCGCATCCGCTGTCGGTCAAGGAGATCGGCGACCTGATCGAGGCCTATGCGCTGTGCGGCCGCCGCGCGCTCGAGGCCGGCTATGACGCGATCGAGCTGCACGGCGCGCACGGCTATCTCATCCAGCAGTTCCTGTCGCCGCTCACCAACCGGCGCAGCGACGAATGGGGCGGCAGCTTCGACAACCGCACGCGCTTCCTCGTGTCGATCCTCGAGGCGGTGCGCGCCGCGGTCGGCGACGAAATCCCGGTCGGACTGCGCCTCACCGGGCAGGAGCCCGATGGCGGTCTGACGATCGACGATCTCGCCGCGATTGCCGGGCGCGCCGAACAGGCGGGGGCAGGCTACATCAGCGTGTCGGGCGGCACCTATTCGGGCTTCGTTCGCGGCGCCAACCGGGCCTATGTCGCCTCGGCGCTGACCCCACCCTGCCCCAACGTGCCGGTCTCGTCGGCGCTCAAGCGCGCGGTGACGATTCCCGTCATGGTGGGCGGCTCGATCGCCACGCTTGACCAGGCCGAGCAGGTCGTCGCGGCAGAGGACGCCGACATCGTCTGCATGGTGCGCGCGCTCGTCGCCGAACCGCGGCTCGTCGCCAAGGGCTTCGGCGGCGAAGAGGCGCGGCCGTGCATCGGCGGCAACGAATGCCATTACGGCCGGCCGATCATCTGCGCGGTGAATCCGGCCGCGGGCCGCGAGGCCGAGATGGAGGTCACCCCGACGCCCGCCGCGCGGCGAATCCTCGTGGTCGGCGCGGGGCCCGCGGGCATCGAATGCGCACTGTGGGCCGCGGCGCGCGGGCATGAGGTCGTCCTTGCCGAGCAGGCCGGCGAGGTCGGCGGCGCGCTGGCGACGCTCGCGCGCACGTCGCAGCAGTCGCGCTTCGCCGACTATATCGCGCACAGCGCACGCCGGATCGCGGCGGCGCCGATCGAGCTGCGGCTCGGAACGGCCGTCGACGCGGCGCTGGCGCGTACCATCGCGCCCGACGTCATCGTCGTCGCCACGGGGGCGGTATGGACCGGCGGCCTCGGCCGGCCAGCGATCGACGCGCTCGCGGACCCGGCACGACTCGGTGAGGTGGTTACCGTGATTGGCGGTCGTGACGACCATCTGCCGCCGCTCGTCACCGCCGAATATCTGGCGCGCGAGGGGCGGCGCGTGACGCTGCTCGTCGAGGCGGCGACGCCGGGATCGGCGGTCGAGCCGGCCAGCCTTCACGGCATGATGCGGCGGCTGCACGAGCTGGGTGTCGCGATCCACGCCTTCACCGCCGCAACCGAATGGCGCGACGGCGCGCTGCTCACCCGCAACACGCTCACCAACACAGCCGGCCGCCTCGACGCGCCCGGTGATCTCGTCGACGCCGACGGCCGCATCGCCAACACGGCGATGGCAACGCAGCTGGCAGGAATCGCCCCGCAGCTCCACGTCATCGGCGACGCGCTGGCGCCGCGGCGCATGCTGCACGCGACGCTCGACGGCAGCCGGCTGGGCCTGCAGATCGGCTGACGCCGCCGCGGCGTGTCGCCCCCGCCCCAAAAAAATGCCGCCCAACCGAAGCCGGGCGGCAAGTTCATCGGGAACTGTCGCGGGTGGCTAGAACTCGGCCATCAGCCGCACGCCATAGGTGCGCGGCCGGCTGAACGAGGCGGTGCCCGCGTAGGAGAAATCGGTCGCCGCTTCGTAGGTGCGGTTGTTGGTGAGATTCTCGCCGTAGAACTGCAGCTGCAGATTCTCGACGCCGCCGAGCGGGATGTCGGCGAAGGTCAGCCGCGCGTTGAGCAGCTTCTTCTCGCCGGCGCCGAGGCGGGTGTTGTTGGGCGATAGCGAATCGATCGGCTGGAAGAAGAAGCTCGACCGGAAGCTGTATTCGACGCGCGGCGTGATCGAGCCGAAGCCGGTGTCGGGAATCTCGATCTGCGCACCGACGTTCCAGGTCCACTTGGCGACGAGCGGGAAGCGCGCGACGTTCGCGAGGTTCTGTTCGCCCGCTGCGGTGCGGAAGATATATTCCTGATACTTCGGATTGACGTAGCCGAGCGAGCCGTCGAGCTGGAAGCCGCCGCCCGGCAGGATCGTGCCCTCGAGTTCGACGCCCTCGTAGGTCGCCTTCGCGGCGTTGCTGGTGAAGTTGGTGTTGGCGACCGCGTCGCGCTGCAGGATCTGCAGATCGTCGTAGAAGGTCTTGAACACCGTGGCGTTGAGGCGGGCGCGGCGGTCGAACAGATCCGCCTTCACGCCGCCTTCGATGGCGATCGCCTTTTCCGGATCGAACGGCGGCGAGCCGATCTGCGTCGCGTTGTAGCCGCCGGCGCGATAGGCCGAGGCTGCGCGCGCATAGAGCATGACCAGGTCGGTCGCCCGATAGCTCGCCGAGGCCGCCCAGCCGATGTTGTCCCATTTCTTCGAGACGGGATCGGGGCCGAACAGCGTGCCGTTGACGCGCGTCTGGCGCACGACATCCTTCTTGTCCTCGGTGTAGCGCAGACCGCCCGACAGCTCGAGCCGCTCCTCGAGCGAGGCGGGCTTCCAGTTGAGCTGGCCATAGGCCGCGAGCGAGCGCGAATCGAAGCTGAAGAAGCGCACCTGCGTCGTGCGCGCCGACGCCGTGCCCGCGGCATTGGGCGCGTTGGTGATGACGGTGATGTCGTCAGTCGCATGCTCGTCGAAATAATAGAGGCCGGTCGCGTAGCTGAAATCACCGATGGTGCCGGTGAGCTGCAGCTCCTGGCTCCACTGATGCTGTTTCACATAGTCGTAGGGCGTGACGAGCGGATTGACGTTCTCGACCGGCTGGCCGACGACGAGCGGGTTGCTGACGACGCCGCGCAGCGCGCTGCCGCCGAGCTGGCCGCTCTGCCGCTGGTCGAGTTCGCGATAGCCGGTGATCGACTTCAGCTGCGCCGACTCCGACAGATCGGCGGTGACGATCAGCGTGTTCGACCACGCCTCGGCGCTCGGGTCGAACAGGCGGCGCGGATCGATGTAGAAGCCGTCCTTCTGCGGGTCCGGGCTGATGAAGGCCGGCGGGCCGCCGTTGGCGGGCGAGTTGCCGAAATAGGTCGCGGCGTTCGGATTGGCGAACACCAGCTGGTACGCCGGCAGCGCGTTGAGCTTGTTGTAGTCGATGCGGTTGCTGACGGTGATCGTGTCGGACAGGTCGCCTTCGAGCGTCAGGCTGAGGCCGAGGTTGTCCGAATAGCCGGCCGAGGTCGACGCGCCGCGTCCGACGGTCTTGATGTAGCCGTCGGTCGACCGCGTCTGGAAGGTCAGCTTCGCCTTGAGGCTGGTCTCGCCGAGCTCGCCAGTGTTGAGCACCACCGAGGCGCGCGCGTCATTATACCTGCCGTAGGAGATCTGCGCCTTGCCGCCGAACTCCTCGGTCGGCCGGCTGGTGACGATCGAGATCGCGCCGCCGGTGGTATTGCGGCCGAACAGCGTGCCCTGCGGGCCGCGCAGCACCTCGATCCGCTCGACGTCGGGCAGGTCGAAGGCGTTGCCGGTCGGGCGCGGCTGCACGACGCCGTCGACGTAGATGGTGACCGGCGGATCGGCGTCGGCGGTCGAGCCGATCGCGCCGATGCCGCGCAGGTAGATGATCGCGCCGGCGCCGTTCGACGGTGCCGCGAGGATGTTGAGGTTCGGCGTCAGGTTGGCGACCTGCGCGACGCTGAACACGTTGCGCTCGGCGAGCGTGTCGGCCGACAGCGACGAGATCGACACCGGCGTCGTCTGCAGATTCTCGGCGGTCTTGCGCGCGGTGACGACGATCTCCTCGAGCTGGTTGGCGTCGGTGTCGGCGCCCGCGGTCGGCGCGGGCGCCGGATCGTTGGCCGGCGTCGAGGCGTTGGGCGGCGTGCTTCCGGCATCCTGCGCGGCGGCCGGTGCGGCCGCGATCAGCGCCAGCGCCAGTCCGAGGACCGATGCGCCTCGCATCCATTCCGGCCGGTTCCGCTTGTGCTCCATGGTCTTTCCTCCCCTGTTGTATTTTGGATCAGACGCTTACGCTTATGAACGCTGCCACCCTTCGATGCGGGGTATGTCGAGCTGCTCGATGGTGGCGAGCAGCCTGTCGAGCCGCTCGTCCTCGATGATCAGACGCGGCAGCCGCGAGGTGCCGCCGGCAAGCCCCAGGCGATTGAGCGCCGACTTGGTCACGCGCGTGCCGCCGCCCGACAGCGCCGCGCCGAACAGCCGGATCAGCCGCCCGAAGGCGTCCATCATGCCGTCGATGTCCTTGGCCTCGAACCGGTCGATGACCGACACGCAGAGCCTGGGCGCGATATTGCCCTCCGACGACAGATAGCCGTGGCCGCCGAGCGCCAGCACCGTCAGCCCCTGCATCGGCCCGCCGACCATCACCTGCACGCGGTCGGCGACCTGGTCGATCAGCGTCGAGAGATAGTGAAGATCGGGATGCGTGCAGTTGATCCCGACGATGTTGGGATAGCGGTCGACGAGCTTGGCCAGCAGGTCGATCGGCTGCTTGTAGCCGACCGAAAAATGCGTCGAGATCGCCACCGGCAGCTCGGCCGCCTCGAGCACGTCGCCGAGGTAGCGCTCGGCCTCCTGCGGCGTCGGCGCGACGTCGTGGCCGACATCGAGCGAATAGACCTGCGCCGCATCGACGCCGCAATCCTTGGCGAGCGCCAGGAATTCGATCATCTGCTTGGCGGTGCGCGGCTCGACGCCCATCGCGCGGACCGGCACCTTGCCCTTGAGCTCCTCGACGGCGATGCGCAGCAGCCGCTCGGTCTCGTCGCGGGTCATCGTATAGCCTTCGCCGCTGCCGCTGCCGCCGACGTAGACGCCGATGCCGGCGTCGCGCAGGCGCCCGAGATGCGCGCGGAACGCGGTCTCGTCGATCTCGCCCGCGGCATCGAACGGCGTCAGGCTGATGACGAAGGTGCCGCGTTTGATCGGCGAGGGAGTGGACAAGGCGTTCGCCCTTTCGATGGTGGGGGTTGTCATGCCGCCTCCGCCGGGATGGCACCGACGCTGCGCCGCGAACCGAGCAGCAGCTGGCTCGCCGCGAAGGCCAGCAGCAGCAGCGCCACCACCAGGAAGGCCTCGCGATCGCCGACCGCGACGCGCAGCGGCGTGGTGATCATCGGATTGATGAACTGGCCGAGGTAGAGCGAGCTCAGCATCAGCGCCATCGCCTGCGGCCGCGCCGACGGCGTGGCGCGCGTCAGCAGCAGGTTGGTGGCGAACACCATCATCGCGCCGCCGGCAAAGCCCGCGACGCCACAGGCCGCCACGAACCACAGCGGGCCGAGCGCCACGAAGACGAGCAGGTTGCACAGCGCGAGGCAACCGAGCGTCATCAGCAGGATCCGGTGCGAGCCGAGCGCCTTGAACAGCCGGCCGTAGATGAGGCCGCCGAAGAAATGGCAGGCGGTCCCCGCCGCCATGATCTGCGCCTGCATCGCCGGGCTTCTGATGCCTTCCGACGCCAGCACGAACGGCAGGTTGAGGTAGATCGTGTAGGAGGCGGTGAAGATGCAGAGCAGCGTGAGATAGACCGGCCACAGCGGCAGGATGACGCTCAGCAGCGGCTGGCGCTCCTTCGTCTCCACGCGGGCGCTGTCGAGCGCCGAGCCCGAGAACAGCACGAGCAGCATCACCGGCAGCGCGAGCAGGAACATCGCGAAGGGCGCACGCCAGCCGAAGCTCTCGGCGATCTGGCCGGCGAGCAGCAGCGCGCAGAAGCCGGTCGCGGCGAGAAAGGCGCGCTGGAAGCCGAGGAACTGCGGGCGCGCGGCGCCGGTGAAGCGGTCGGCGATCAGCGTCGAAGCGGCGATCGCGATCCCCGCCGAAGCCGCCCCCTGCAGCATGCGCGAGGCGAACAGCAGATAGCGGCTGTCGATGAACAGTCCCACCGAGCCGGCCATCGCATAGACCGCCAGCGCCACCAGCAGCATGGTGCGGATGCCAGCGCGACGCGCCAGCATCGCCATGACCGGCCCGCCGATCATCGCGCCGACCCCGGCAAGGGTGATGATCATCTGCGCAGTGATCGCGCCGGCGCCGCCGCCGCCGAAATGCTCGCCCGCCACCGCGAGGCCCGGGGTCAGCGCGGTCTGCATGAGGCCGCCGAACATGCCGGCGACGAGCAGCAGCACATAGGTCAGCGGCGAGGTCGCCACCGTCTCGGTGCGCGCCACCGGAGGACCGGGGAGGGCTCCTTCCGGCAGCGGCGCCTCGGGCACGGTGCGCGCGCTGGTCACAGCGCCCCGGCGAAGATCGGCGGTTGGCGGTCGCGCCACGGCAGCGCTTCCTCGAGCTGCCGCGACAGCTGCAGCAGCCGCGCGTCGCGCCCCATCGGCATGATGAAGTGCGCGCCGAGCGGCAGGCCATCATCGGTCGTGCACAGCGGCAGCGTGATCGCCGGCGTTCCCGTCAGATTGGGCAGCGGCAGATGCTGGTTGATGCCGAGCAGGAATTCGATGAACTCCTCCGCCGTCATGTCGGACTCGAGGCTGGTCTCGCCGAGCCTGGGGATGCCGGTCGCCAGCGACGGCGTCAGCAGCACGTCGTAGCGCTCGAAGAAGGCGCCGAGCTGGCGCGACAGGCCGTTGATCGCCTCGAGCGTCCCGGCATAGTCGGCGATGCTGTAGTCGCCGCCGCGCGACGTGGCGCGCTGGATCACCGGCTGCAGCTTCGACAGGTCGATCTCGCCGCCGAACAGCTTGCGCAGGTTGGTCAGCATCACCGCGCTGTCCATGTAGTAGATGCTCTTGTAGAGCTCGCGGTAGGCGTCGAAGTCGATTGCGGGCTTGTCGACGACGACGCTGTGGCCGAGGTCCTCGAGCGTCCGGCCGACGCGCTCCATCTCGCGGCGCACGTCGTCGGTCAGGTCGCGCGTGTGCCAGCGCATCGATGACAGCGCGACGCGCAGCTTGCCGGGCGGCCGCTCGATCGCGCCGAGGAAGCTCTCCGTCGGGGCGCGATACATGATCGCCTCGCCCGACATGCCGCCCTGCAGCGCGTCGAGCATCGCCGCGGAATCGCGCACCGTCCGCGTCACCGCGAAATGCGAGACCTTCGAATTGCTGAGGTCGGAGGTGGCCGGGCCCGAGCTGATCCAGCCGCGCGACGGCTTCATCCCGATGAGGCCGTTGCAGCTCGCGGGAAAGCGGGTCGACCCCGCCGCGTCGCTGGCGTGCGCCATCGGCACCATGCCCGAGGCGACCGCCACGCCGGCGCCGGTGCTCGACCCGCCGGCGACGACCTCGGGGCTCCACGGATTGTGCGTGGTGCCCTGGTGCGCCGATTCGACCGTCACCGTGTAGGCCATCTCGGGCATCGTCGTGTGGCCCATGATGTTGAGCCCGGCATCGCGGAAACGGCGCACGACATAGCTGTCCTGCGCCGCCACCGGCCGCGCATCCCATTCGGCGAGCAGGCGCGCGCCGAGGTCGCCCATCGGTCGCCCTGCCTCCGAGATGCCGATCCGCTTCAGCAGGAAGGGCACGCCGCGGAAGGGGCCGTCGGGGAGCGTGGATTCATCCAGCTCCTCGACGCGCTCCCGGTACACGTCGATGACGGCGTTGAGCCGCGGATTGAGCGCCTCGATGGCGTCGAGCGCGGTGCGGGCGAGTTCGGTCGGCGAGACCTCCCCCGCCCGCACCAGCGCTGCGAGCCCGGTCCCGTCGTGGCGCGCATAGTCCGCGAGCTTCATCGCCGCCGCGTCCTACTGGCCAAAGCCGAACAGCCGCTCGGCGTTGCCGTGCGTGATCAGCTCGCGCTCCTCGGGCGACACGCCCGACATCGACGACTGGATCGACTTGAACGAATAGGGCCAGTCGGCGCTGATGTGCGGATAGTCGCTCGACCACAGCACGCGGTTGGCGCCGACATATTCGCGGTGCTGCACGCCGAAGGTGTCGGTCATGTAACCGAAGTTGAAGTGCCGCTCGATATATTCGCGCGGCGGCTTCTTCAGGCCGAACTTCTGCGTCGGCTCGAGCCGGTGATAGTTGTTCTCGATCTGCTCCTTGACGTAGGGCACCCAGCCGAAGTCGACCTCGGCGAAATAGACGTCGAGATTGGGGTAGCGATCGAACATCCCGCTGAAGATCATCTCGATCATGCGGTTCGGCGCGTCGAAGAAGCGGCCGTAGCCCGGCAGCTTCGCCTTGGTGATCGCCGGGATCGACTGCGACAGCGCGACGTGGATCGTCAACGTCAGCCCGCGCTCCTCGAGATAGGCCCAGACCGGGTCGTCGTCGGGCGACAGGACCAGCGTGCCGTTCGGGTAGCAGCCCATGACGACGCCGCGCATGCCGGGATTGTTCTTCAGCGCGCGCTCGATCTCGGCGATCGTCGCCTTGGCGCCGCCGCGGTTGGGCATCAGCGCCATGCCGGCGAAGCGGTCGGGCGCGTAGGAGACATACTCCGCCATCCAGTCATTGTAGGCGCGCAGCATCGTGAGATGATAATCCTCGTCCTTGTGCGCGAAGAGCGAGATCGCCAGCGCCGGCGACGGGTAGAGGACCTCGGCATCGACGCGGTCGCGGTCCATCTCCTCGCAGCGCGCCTTGGGGTCCCAGCCGCCCCGGCGCACGTCCTCGAAGCGCATCCAGGCGCGCATCTCCTCGGGCTGCATGCCGGCGCACGACGTCCAGCCGAACTTCACCGGCTCGGGAATATTCTCCACCACCCAGGCATCGCCCTCGTCGAAGCTCTGGATCTTGGGGCAGCGGTCCTGCCAGGCCGCCGGGACGCGCTTGGTCCACAGATCGGGCGGCTCGGCGACGTGGCTGTCGGCGGAAATGAGCCGATATTCCCGGCGGTTCTTCAAGGTATCGAGCATCGTCGTGTCTCCCATATCGTCCAACCGATACGCCGGACGCACGCCCCCGAACGGCGCGCGAAACCGCGGCGCGAACATTTGCGAATGACGAGAAAAATCGGTTGCCGGCTGCGCGCAGCCGACCGCTACCTCCCCATCGCCGCCCCGTTTTTCGGGCTATTGATCGAGAAGCTAGCTATTGTAGCTATGATAGTCAATTCGGTTAGGAATGATAATTTCTGGTCGCGCAAGGCCTTGAAAGCGCGCGGCAATCCTCCCGCCGGCCGCCGACGGCGCGGTGGCTGCGCAGCTACATCATACCAGTCTGGCGGAAAATTCTAATACCGATTCGGATTAGAATGAGTCGCAGCCCGCGCCGGCGGCGCGAGCGGTCGCACGTCGCTAGCGGCGCAGGTAGGAGGCATCGACTTCGATATCGAGGTCGATGTCATGCTCCCAGCGCGAAGGCCGGTGGTGCGATTCCGACATATGCTCGCGCGCCATGCGCTCGGTGGCGGCGGCATCCCCCGAGGCGATGAGTTCGATCATCCGCTCGTGATCGGCGAGCGCGCGCTCGCGCACCTCGCGATCGCCGAAGGCGCCGTGCCGCGCGGTATGGCGGGCAAGCCGATCGATCTGCGCCCACCAGATATTCTCGAGCGAGCCGAGCAGCAGGCTGAGCGTCGCGATCCCGCACACCTGCGCCATCTCGACGTGGAAGCGGATCGCGAGACCGATGAAGCGGTCGCCATCGTCGAGCGCCGCGCGCTGTTCCGCGACGGTGGCTTGGAGGATCGGCACCACCGCCTCGGCACGATCGGCGCGCTGCGCACAGGCGGCGGCGGACAATGGCTCGAGCAGGCGCAGCGTGGCGAGCACGTCGGCGAGCGCGACCGAGTTCGACTGCAGCGACAGCGCAATCATATAGGCGATCCGCCACGTCTCGGGTCGGTGGACGACCGAGCCGCCGAGATTGCCGCGCTTGACGGTGACGAGCCCCTCGACCTCGAGCATGCGCAGCGCCTCGCGCACCGTCACCAGCCCGACGTTGAACTCGCGGCACAGCGCGTCCTGCTTGGGCAGCATCGCGCCTTCGGAAATCTCGCCGGAGAAGATCCGCTCCCGCAGGCGGTCGGCTACCGACTCGGCGAGCCGGTGGGATGGCATCGGGGCTGGCGTTCGTCTCAACGCGTTCGAATCCTCGACCTTGGGCCCGTGGCGGCGCCTTCGTTCAGGCGATAGCCGGGACCGCCCCGCTCGATCAAGCGCGAGTTCCCCGCATTAGTGATGGGTCTGCGGCCGCGCCGCATCCACCCGCATCTGCTCGATCGCCAGCATGAAGGGCCGGCGGGCGAGCGCGTAGAGCAGCGCGGTCACCGGAAGGACGACCAGCCCCACGAGGCACAACGACAGGTTCACCGCGGTCGGGCGCCCGAACACATCGTCGGTCAGGAACGCCACGCTGAGCGGACCGAGCGCCGTGGCGACGAGGTTCGCCACCAGCATGTAGCCCGAAGTGATCACCGCGCGATGCCCCGGCGCGGTCACCAGCTGCAGCCCGGCGATCGCCGCCGGCACCGGAAAGCCCGCGAAGAAGCAGATGAAGCAGACCGCCACCATCGCCGCCCCGGTATGGCCGACCAGCGTCGCCACCAGCACCAGCGGCAGCGCCGCGAGCGCCCCGATGATGCCGACGCGCACATGCGCATCGTTGCGGCCGCGGCTGAACCAGCGATCGGTGAGCCAGCCGCCGCTGATATATCCGCAGCCGAAGCCGATGCCCTGCGCGAGCCCCATGACGACACCCACCTCGCCCATTGCCAGCCCATGGTTGCGCATCAGCATGGCGGGCACCCACACCATGAACGCGACGGTGACGAAGACGATCAGCGCATTTGCCATGCACAGCGGCGCGAGCAGCGCGCGACGGCGGATGATGAACGCCTTCAGCTCGGCGAGGTTCGCCGCGGCGGTCGGCGGCCGGTGCTGGCGCGCGGGCTCGCGGATCATCACGATCATCGCCGCCAGCACGAGGCCGGGGATGCCGAGAAACAGGAAGGTCGCCTGCCAGAGCCGGACCTCGCCGAGCAGCGGCAGCATCACCGCCTCGCGGTTGCCGAGCATCGTCATCACCATGCCGGCGATGATGAACGCGGCGCCCTGCCCGAACACGCCGCCGGTCGAAAAGATCGCGATGGCGCGCGCCAGCCGCTCCTTGGCGAACAGATCGGTGATCAGCGAATAGGCGGCCGGCTGCAAGGCGGCCTCGCCGATGCCGACGCCCATCCGCGCGAGAAACAGATGATCGTAGCTGCGCGCCAGCCCCGAAAAGGCGGTCATGCCGCTCCACAAGGCGACGCCCGTCGCCATGATCTTCTTGCGCGAATAGCGGTCGGCCATCCAGCCGATCGGCAGGATCGCCGCCGCATAGAAGACGGCGAAGGCGACGCCGTGCAGCACGGCGAATTGCGTATCGCTGATATGCAGGTCGCGCTGCAGCGGCTGGATCAGCAGCGGCAGGATGCTGCGATCGAGCAGCGACAGCACATAGGCCAGCGTCAGCAGCGCGAGAATGTAACCCGACCGGGGCGCCGGCGTCGATTGCATGGTGTCGGCCTCGTCGGAAGAGGAAGCGGCGCGGGTCAGAGCGCGGCGACGGGACTCATGAAGCGCGGGTTCCACGGCAGATAATGGTCGCGCAGCGCCGGCGTGAGGTCGCCGCAGACTTCGAGCGGCTGGTCGCCGGGATCGGTGATCGCCGGCAGCCGCGCGAGCAGGTCGGCGACATTGTGGAAATGTCCCTCGACCGCTTCGGCGTCGCGGTAATGTTCCATGCAGATATATTCGCCGGTGACCGTGTCGCGGTGGAAGCCGAACGCCAGCGTGCCGGGATCGCCGGTCCGCACGCGTTCGATCAGCTCGCGCATCCAGCTTTCGAGCGCCGCCTCCTGGCCAGGCTTGGCGCGCATGCGCGCGTGGATCGCGATTCCGGACATCGGCATTCCCCCCTTCGCGGCCGCGCTTGGCGACCAGTGTTTTTATGTATCGCCGCTATCTTAACTCTCTTAGCATAATATGCGAGACCAATTTACGAATATGTGTTCGAAAATGGGAGAGGCAATTGAGCGCGGTATTGCAACGGGTTGCCGGCGTCGTTCCGCCCTATGCGGTCGCGGCGGAAGGGTTGACCATCCGCCTCGCCGACGGTCGCGAGATCATCGATGCGACCGGCGGCGCCGCCGTCGCCTGCATCGGCCACGGCAACGCGCGCGTGAAGGCGGCGATCGCGGAGCAGCTCGACAAGATCGCCTATGTCCACACCAGCTTCTTCACCGTCGAGGCGACCGAGCGGCTGGCCGCATCGCTGGTCGGCCATGCCCCGGGCGGGCTGACCAAGGCGATGTTCCTGAGCGGCGGGTCGGAAGCGATGGAGGCCGCGCTCAAGGTGACGCGGCAATATTTCCTCGAGATCGGCGAGCCGCGCCGGACGCGCTTCATCGCGCGCCGCCAATCCTACCACGGCAACACCATCGGCGCGCTCGGCACCCAGGCCGACGCGGCGCGTGCCGGCGCCTTCGCGCCCTTCATCCTCGACAATTTCAGCAGCGTCTCGCCCGCCTACGCCTATCGGCACCAGCGCCGCGACGAGACCGAGGCCGCCTATGTCGCGCGCCTCGCCGCCGAGCTCGATGCCGAGTTCGAACGGCTCGGCCCCGACAGCGTCGCCGCGTTCATCGCCGAGACGGTGATCGGCTCGACGGTCGGCGCGGTCACGGCGCCGGCCGGCTATTTCCGGGCGATGCGCGAGGTGTGCGACCGCCACGGCGCGCTGCTCATCCTCGACGAGGTATTCTGCGGCATGGGGCGCACCGGCGCGATGCACGCCTGGGAGCATGAAGGCGTCGCGCCCGACATCCAGACGATCGCCAAGGGGCTGGGCGCCGGCTATCAGCCGATCGCCGCGATCCTCGTGCAGCAGCGCATTGCCGAGGCGATCGCCGCGGGGTCGGGAACGCTGTGGCACGGCCACACCTATACCGGCCATCCGGTGGCCTGCGCCGCGTCGCTGGCGGTGCAGCAGGTGCTCGCCGAGGATCGCCTCGTCGACAATGCCCGTGCGATGGGGCTGCGGCTGCGCGCGGCGCTCGACCGCCGCTTCGGCGACCATCCGCACGTCGGCGACATCCGCGGCCGCGGGCTGCTGGTGGCGATCGAGCTGGTCGCCGATCGCGCCACGAAGGCGCCGTTCGCGGCTGCGGCGCAGATGCACGCGCGCATCAAGCGCGAGGCGCTCGCCCGCGGGCTCGCCACCTATACGCGCGGCGGCACCGCCGACGGCATCATCGGCGACCATGCGCTGCTGGCGCCGCCCTACATCATCGCGCCGAGCGAGGTCGACCGCATCGTCGAGATCCTCGGCGCGGCGGTCGATGCGGCGGTCGGCAGCCGGTAGGCGCTAGGCGACGGTCGCGCGGGCGACGGTCGCGCGGGCGGCGTGCTCGCCGGCGAGGAGCCCGAAGACCGCGGCTTCGAGCAGTCCGCCGGCATAGCCGACCTCGGGGCCGCCGTGCAGGCCGGCGGCGGTGCCGCCGGCGGCGTAGAGCCCGTCGATCGGCGCATCGGCGGCGTCGAGCACGCGCGCATCGCCGTCGATCTTCAGCCCGCCGAAGGTGAAGCTGATCCCCGCGACGACCGGCAGCGCGTGGAACGGCGGCTGGTCGAGGCGCAGCCGGCCGCGGCGCGGCGGCTGCGCGCGCGCCGGGTCGCCATGCACCGCCGCGACGGTCGCGGCGAGCACGACCGGGTCGACCTCGATGCCGGCGGCGAGTTCCTCGATCGTCGCCGCCGACACCGGGCCGGCGCCCTGGTCGACGAGATAGGGGTTGCACGGCGTCTCGCCGAAACGGCCCTCGGCGTTCCAGGCCGCCTCGTCGAAGATCAGCCAGCACCCCTCGGGCGCGGCCGACCAGGCGATGGCGTTGGTGCTGCGCACGCCGCTGATGCCCTCGTCGACGAAGCGCCGCCCGTCGGGGCCGACGAGGACGCTGACGGTGCCGAGGATGTCGAGGATCGGATAGGGCCAGAGATCGTCGCGCGTCATCGCGAGCCGGTGCAGCAGATGCCCGTAGAAGCCGTGCATCTGCGCCGTTGCCGCGCCATGCGCGAGCCCCATCGCCAGCCCGTCGCCGACGCTGTTCGGGGTCGCGCGCAACTTGAGGCGGTCGGAGCCGATGTGCTGCTTCACCAGCGCCGGATTCGCCTGGAAGCCGCCGTCGGCGAGGATCACCGCCTGCGCGTCGAGCGTGTCGCCGTCGGCGAGCCGCAGCCGCCAGCGTACCGCGTCGCCGCGTTCGAGACCGACCGCGCGCGCCGGCTGGACGATCGTGCCGCCGGCCGCCCGGAACGCCGCCGCCAGCGACCGCAGGAACTGCGCCGTCCCGTAGGGCGCGCCGTTCAGGCCGGGGACGGTCGGCTTGACCGGCGCGAACACCTTGGCGCGATAGGGCTCATCGCTCCGGCCCGCCATCGCGCCGCCATGCGCCTCGATCCATTCGATCGCGCGCGCCGCGTTGCCCGCCCAGGCGGCGGCGACGGCGGGCGACGCCGCGCCGCCGGTGGTGCGCAGGATCTTGTCGACCATCGCCGGCGGCGGCGACCGCGGATCGTCGAGATTGGCGTGAAGGACGCCGCCCGAGATCACCGAATTGCCGTCGCCCTCGGGCCGCGGCGACCGTTCGACGAGCGCGACGCCCGCCCCGCCTTCGCGCGCTGCCGCAGCAGCCATCCAGCCGGCGAGCCCGCCGCCGACGACGACGACATCGAACCTTCCGAGCCCCTCGCCCATCACGCCCCCACGCTTCGAATCCACATTCGAAAATTCGCTATCACCCCGCGCCGCCTTCGACAAATTCCGCCGGCATCGGCCGCAGGGCCGCGCCCGCCACGAGGCCGCCATCGACGACGAACTCGGTCGCGGTCGAATAGGTGGCCTCGGCGACGATGAAGACGACCATTCGCGCGACCTCCGCGGGCTCGCCGAAGCGCGGGATGGCCTGCGCGTCCCAGCTGTCCTCGGCATAGCCTGCGGTGAGCGGGGTGCGGATCGGCCCGGGGTGCACCGAGTTGACGCGGATATGGTCGCGCGCGAATTCGAGCGCGGCGGTCTTGGTGAGCCCGCGCACGCCCCATTTGCTCGCGACATAGGCGGCGCGGTCGGGGTAGCCGACGAGGCCGGCGGTCGAACTGACGTTGACGATGGCGCCGCCGCCGGCGCGACGCAGCGACGGCAGCGCCGCCTGCATGCCGAGGAAGGTGCCGCCGAGGTTGACCGCGAGCACCTGCGCCCACAGCGCCGGATCGAGCGTCTCGATGAGCCCGCCACCGACGATGCCGGCGTTGTTGACGAGGATCGACAGCGGGCCGTGGCGCGCCTCGGCGGCGGCGACGACCCGCCGCCACGCCGCGGGCGACGCCACGTCGAGCGCGGCGTAGGCGGCACGCGGGCCGAGCTGCGCGACGAGCGCCGCGCCGCCGGCGTCGGCGACGTCGGTCGCCATCACCGAGGCGCCCTCGGCGACGAAGGCCCGACAGATCGCGCTGCCGATGCCACCGGCGGCGCCGGTGACCAGCGCCGAGCGGCCCGCCAGGCGCATCATCTCAGGCCTTCCTGATCGCGGCATGGCCGAAGATCGCCACGCCGATCGTCGCGAGCAGCGATCCGACCGCGATGAAGACGCCGTGGATACCGAGCAGGCCGCGCAGCGGCTCGAGCAGCAGCGGATTGAGGAACTGGCCGACATAGGCGGCCGAGAAGACGAAGCCGATCGCCGCGCTGCGCAGGTCGGCCGACGCCTGACCGACGACGAGGTTGATCAGCGCGGGCAGCACCATGCCGCCGGCCAGCCCGGCGATCGCCGCGCCGGCGATGCTCATCGGCGCCGCGGTCGACAGGCCGATCACCGCTTCGCCGGTACCGAGCAGCAGGCAGAGCAGCGCGAACAGCCGCTCCTGGCCGAAGCGCTTGCGGATGAAGCCCGAGCTGGCGGCGCCCGCCACCGCCATCACCGAACTCCATACCATGATCCAGGATTTCTCCGCGGGGCTCGCCACGCCGTTGGCGGCGAGCAGGAAGGGAAACTGGATCGCGAGCATGTAGTTGGCGGCATAGAGCGGCGGGATCAGCAGATAGCTCGGCCACAGCGGCAACAGTCGGCGCAGCGTGCGCCCGGCGCCGTCGCCCGCCGCCGCCTTCGGCCGCTCGATACGGCCGATGCACAGCAGCGCGACGGCGAGGATCGGCAGCGCCAGCAGATAGAGGACCGCCGGCGCCCGCCAGCCGCCGACTTCGGCGAGCGCGCCGCTGGCGAGGATCGAGACGATCGCCGCGCTGTAGCCGATCGCCCCGGCGTAGCCGATCAGCCTGGCGCGACGGTTGTCGTCGAAGGCGACGGTGATCAGCGTGACGAGCGCGGTCTGGACGGTGGCGGCGGCGAGCCCGAGGACGAAGCGCGACAGCAGCAGCCCCGGCGCGGCATCGACGTAGAGCGGCGCGGCGCCGGCGACGCCGAACAGCGCCAGCCCGCCGAACAGCGCCGGGCGGATGCCGATGCGCACCACCAGCAGCCCGCCGGCGATGCCGCCGACGATGATGCCGGCGCCGGGCATCGTCATCACCATCTGCGCGACGAACGCGCCGTTGCCGGTGCCGAAATGCGCCGCGATGTCGGGCAGCACCGGCGCCAGCAGGGTGAAGACCAGCGCGGTCAGGATGTTGCCCGACAGCATGACCGCGACCGCCCATCGGCTGTCGGCGATCCGCGCGGCGGGCGACGCCGCGGTCACGCCGGCGGCACGCCGCCGAACGACGCGTGGAGCTGCTCGGGCGGCGTCTCGTAGGATTCGGCCGCCACCCAGCCGAAGCTTTCGAAGGTCGGATGCGACAGGCCGCGCAGCACCGGCTCGGTGCCGGTCGGCCAGATCTGCAGGATGCCGTCGGCCTGGATGTTGCCGAGGCCGGGGCCGCCGGCAACGGGACGATCGAGGATCACCCGCTTCGCGCGCCGGGCGACCACCAGCTTCTCGGCGATCTCGCGCAGCGCCGCGTCATAGTCGTCGCGGCTCGCCGCGGCGCGGCGGCGCAGCAGCAGGATCTCGCGCCGCGCGCGCGGCGGATCGATGCCGCGCGGCGCGCCCGCCAGCAGCACTTCCTCGACGTTGCCGCCGGTGCGCCGCGTGCTCATGAACAGCGCCCGATCGTCGATCATGATCTGCGCCACCGGGCCCTTCAGCACCTCGGCGGTTTGCTCGGCCGACGCTGCCGGCCAGAATTCGCCGTAGCAGTCGAATTCGACGTCGTCGGTCTCGGACTCGACGACGTGGCTGCGCACATATTTGTGGAAGTGGAAGTATTTCGCGCCGAGCGGCGCGTGCACCTTCTCATAATGTTCGCGGTAGGCATCGCGGCTCATGCCCTCGAGCCGGTTGACCAGGATGACGTTCTTCATCGACGCGGGCGCCCCTTTGCGTGGCCTGTCCAAAAAAAGTCCCGGCCCTGACGGGCCGGGAGTGGGGGGAGACTAGAAGCGGAAGGTGAGGTCGGCGCCGAAGGTGCGCGGCGGGTTGTAGAAGGACACTGTCGCGTGGCCGAAGCTGGCGCCGAAATCGATGCCGCTGACGCGGTCGCTCGAATCGAAGATGTTCTTGACCCACAGCGACGCCTCGACCGAGCCGTCGCCGGCGGGAATGCGGTCGATGATGAAGCGCGCATCGAAGATGTCGGAGCTGTCCGCCTTGGTGGTGGCGGCGGTGTTGCCCGAATAGTCGACGCGCGTCGTATAGGGGTAGATGAAGTAGGAATCGGAGTGGACATAGTCGATGAGCAGCCGCGCGCGCCCCCAGTCGCCTTCGAGCACGCGCAGATCGACGTTGCCGCTGGCGGTCATCTTCGGGGTGTAGGGGAAGGCGCGATCGTTGGCGACGTCGACGCCGCCGTCGATGAACTCCTTATAGTCGGCGTCGAGCGTGCCGAGCGACCCGCTGAGGCGCAGCCAGTCGGCCGGGATCGCCTGCACCTCGAGCTCGATGCCCTTGATATCGGCCTTGCCGGCGTTGCGGATGCCCGAGGCCAGCGTGCCCTGCCCGAGGAAGACGCTCAGCTGCATGTCGGTATGGCGATCCCAGAAGGCGGCGAAATTGGTCTGCAGCCGGCCGTCGAGGAAGCGGCCCTTGGCGCCGAACTCGTAGGATGACACCGTCTCGGGCTTGAACGGCGTGACCGCCTCGAGCGCATTGCCGGCATCGCCGTTGAAGCCGCCCGACTTGAAGCCTTTCGCATAGCGCGCATAGACGTTGACGTCGTCGGTGACGTCATATTTGGCGGTGACCGCCGGCGTCAGGCTGTCGAACGACGCCTTGGCGCCCGTGCCCACCGGGATCACCGGGGTGCTCACGCCCGTCGTGGCGTTGACCGAGTTGACGTAGCGCGAGGTCTCCTTCTCCTCGTCGCTGTAGCGCAGGCCGGCGATCAGCGTCAGCGCGGGCAGCGTCGACGGCGTATATTCGAGCTGGCCGTAGGCGGCATAGGCCTTTGTCTTGAAGCCGTAGCCGCCGATCGACAGCGCGCCGCCGAAGAATTGCTGCGGATTATAGGCCTCGCCGTCGTCGTCGAAATAATAGAGGCCGGCAGTGTAGTTGAAGTCGCCGGCGCTGCCCGTCGCCTGGAACTCCTGCGACTTGGATTCATAATCCATGCTCAGCGCCGACGAGAGCAGGTTGAGCGGCACGCCGTCGGTGTCGTTGTTCCAGGCGTGATAGAGATCGCGGTAGCTCGAGATCGACTTCAACGTCATCGGTCCGACGTCCCAGGTCAGCGTCAGCGCGTGCAGCTGGTTCTCGGTATCCTCCTCGAGCGGGTCCTTGCCGGCGATCGCCCTGGGGAAGGCATTGCCCTGATAGCCGAAGTCGGAGCGCTCGTTCGGGAAGAGGTAGAGGTTGTACGGATTGCCGGCATAGATGCCGGTCGCGGCGTTGAGCCCGCCGATATAGGTCGGCGAGGCCGGATCGAAGATGCCGCCGGGCGCGACGAAGGTGGGCTGCGAGAAGCCCATCGTATCGTCGGCACGGCTGAAATCGAAGGTGTAGTCGGCGGTGAAGCTGGGCGATGCCGCGTAGCGCGCGGCGACGCGGAACGCCTTGTGGCTCTCGGCCTGGAACTCGCGCGCCTGCGCGGCGCCGGCGCGCGGCACCGTCGCGGTGAACGGCGTCGGCGCGACCTTCACATAGCCGTCGCGGCCGCTGTAGCTGCCCGACAGCTTGACGCTGAGGTTGCCGAACGCCGGGAGGTTGACCGAGCCGCGCAGCAGCTGCGAGCCGTAATTGCCGACGCCGACCTTGAGATGGCCGTCGAGCTCGCCGGTCGGCTTGCGCGACACGATGTTGATCGCGCCGGCGAGCGTGTTGCGGCCGAACAGCGTGCCCTGCGGGCCGCGCAGCACCTCGATATGGTCGATGTCGGCGTTGTCGACGAGCGAGCCATATTGTTTGCTGAGGTAGACGCCGTCGAGATAGAGCGCCACCGTCGGTTCGAAGCTCGGCGCCGGGTTGATGTTGACCGAGCCGCGCATCGAGATCGCCGGCGCCGAATTGCGGTTGGTGACGACGATCTTCACGTTGGGCGTGAAGCCCTGGATGCCGGCGAAGCTGGTGACGTTGCGGTCCTCGAGAAAGTCCTGGCCGAAGGCGGTGACGGCAATCGGCACGTCCTGCAGCTTCTGCTCGCGGCGCTGCGCGGTGACGACGATTTCCTCGACCGCGAGGCCGCTGTCGACCGCCGCCTCGGCGGCGGGCGCCGTCTGCGCCGCCGCCGGCAGCGCCGCCGCGATGGCGACGAGACCGGCGGTCAGGTGCAGCGCGACGCGCGTGTGGACGTGGATCATGATCCTCCCCTTATGCTTTGCGTGGTTTCGATGCGGCGCGGCCGCGCCAGGCGAAGCCGATGGCGAGCGCTGCGAGGGCCAGCAGCGCGGCGCCGACGACCTCGAAGGTGCCGTGGATTCCGACGACGGTCGAAAGCGGACGAAAGACCACCGGATTGAAGAACTCGCCGACGTAGGCCATCGTGTAGACCAGTCCCGCGGCGCGGCTGCGCAAATCGTCGGACGCGCGCGAGGTGGCGATCGCCATCAGATTGGGCAGCAGCATGCCGCCGCCGAGCCCCGCGACCGCGCCGCCGAGGATCGTCATCGGGGCGCTGTGCGCGAAGCCGAGCGTCAGATGGCCGGCGCCCATCAGCGATACGCACAGCGCGAAGCTCACGCGCTCGCCGAGGCCCTGCCGGATCCAGCCCGACGACGCCGCGCCGAGCACGCCGGTGCCGACGGCGATCACCATCAGCCGCGCCTTCGCCGCGGGGCCCTCGACGCCATTCTCCGCGAGCAGGAACGGCATCTGGATCGAGAGCATGAAGTTGGCGGCGTAGACGAAGGGAATGATGAGGAAGAACGGCAGCAACGGCCGGATGAAGGCGGCGAAGCTCGCGGCGGCCGGCCGGTCATCGCCGCGGGCGGCGGCCGGCGCCGGACGACGGCGGGCGTCGGCCGGAATGGCGATCAGCGCCGCCAGCAGCACGGGCAGCGCGAACAGGTACAGCGTCGCCGGCGCGCGCCAGCCCGCCGTCTCGGCGATGGCGCCGCTCGCCAGGATCGAACACACCGCCGCGAAGCTGCCGATCGCCGCCTCGTAGCCGATCATCTTGGCGCGCAGCGGCTCGCGGAAGGTCGAGGCGATCATGCCGATCACCGCCGCCTGCGTCGTCGCCCCCGACCAGCCGAGGATGGCGCGGCTGGCCAGCAGCCCCCAGGCGCTGTCGACGTAGAGCGGCGCGCAGCCGGCGGCCGCGAACACCGCGAGCGCGATGCACAGCAGCCGCTTGCGCCCGAAGCGGTCGACGAGATAGCCGCCGGTGAGCCCGCCGACGATCACGCCGACACCCGGCGCGCTCATGATGAACTGCGCGATCGTGACGCCGCCGCTGCTGCTGTAATGGTCGGCGATCTGCGGGAGGACCGGCGAGAGCACGGTGAAGATCAGCGCCATCATGATGCCGCCCGACAGCATCACCGCGGTGGCGACCAGCAGGCGCACGCGCTGCAGGCCGCCGGGCGGCGCTGGCAGGCTTTCGGACGGTGGCGGCGCGCGCATTTTTACGCTTCGAACCCTTCCCCAAGGGCCTCGAGCGTTAAGCCAGCGTCGAACAGTCGTATATTGCTATCTTTGCAGTCGCAGCATGCAGCGAGTGCAGGCGGTCAATGCGGCAGCGAATCGCCGATCGCCTGCACGAGCTTGCTGATCCGCCCGTCGCGGCGCTCGCGCCAGACCAGCATCAGCGGCAGCGAGGCGGAGAAATCCTCCATGACGCGCTGCTCGAGCCCGTCGGTCGGCGTTCCGCTGGCGGTCGGCGTGGCGAAGCCGACGCCGACACCAAGCGCGATCAGCCGCGCCATCGTCGCGTCGCAATGCGTCTCGCACACGATCTGCTGCTCGACGCCCGCGCTTTCGAACTGCGAGGCGATGCTGTCGTAGACGCCGGGAAACCATTTGCGCGTGATGCCGACGAGCTTCTCGCCCTCGAGATCGGCGAGCGACAGGTCGGGCTTGTGCGCCTTGGGATGGCTGCTGTTGAGCGTCAGCAGCATCGGGAAGTCCTCGATCGACTCGACGCCGAAGCCCTCCTCGCTCACCGGCACCGACAGGATGCCGGCGTCGAGCGCGCCCGAGCGCAATGCGTCGGCCTGGAATTGCGAGACCATCGGCACGAGCTCGAGCTGGATGTCGGGATAGGCCTCGCGGAAGGACGCCAGCGCGTCGCGCAGGAACTCCTGGCGCAGCGAGATCGGATTGTAGCCGAGCCGGAGCGCGTTGGCGTCGCCCTTGGTGAGCCGCTCGGCGCGCTTGGCGGCGCGATCGAGCTCGCCGAGCGGTGCCTCGATGTCCTCGAGGAAGGCGCGCCCCGCGGCGGTCAGGCTGATCCCCGACTGGCGGCGGTCGAACAGCTGCACCCCGCCCAGTTCATATTCGAGGTTCTGGATGCGCCGCGTCAGCGCCGACGCCGACATGCCGAGGCGATCGGCGGCCTTCGCGAGATTCTGCTCCTCGGCGGCGACGACGAAATAGGGCAGGTGGCGAATCAGCATGGGCAATGATCCAGCGGTGACGAGGCCTCGGCCCGCGCAGCATGAGCCTCGACCGCCGCGATGGCAATCGGCGGCACCGAGGTGCGGCGGCGCATCATGGCATCAGCGCGCCGCCGTCGACGACGAGCGTCTGCCCGGTGACAAAGCCGGCGTCGGGCCCGACGAGCAGACAGGCGGCCGCACCGATGTCGGCCTCGGCCTCGCCGAACCGCCGCAGCGCCGCGCGCTCGACGAGGCCGGTGCGCGCCGCGGGATCGGCCGCAAGATAGGTTTCGAGCGCCGGGGTCATCGCCGAGGGCGACAGCGCGTTGACGCGGATGCCGGCCGGCCCCCATTCGCGCGCCAATGCCTTGACGAAGCCGCGCTGCGCGCCCTTCACCGCCGCATAGGCGGGCTGGCGCGCCGCGCCCTGATAGGCGGCGCGCGACGTGAGCACGAGCAGCGAGCCGCCGCTCCGCTCGAGCGCGGCGCGGGCGTGCCTTGCAAGGAGGAACAGTCCGCGCATCGCCACCGCCACCTGGTCTTCCCACAATGCATCGTCGACGACATCGACCTCTTCCTGGCGCGCCGACGTCGCGCCGGTCGCGCTGTGGACGACGGCGTCGAGCCGCCCGAAGCCGGCGATCGCCACGCTCACCGCGGCGGCGACGGCGGCATCCTGCGTGACGTCGCACGCGCAGCCGCGCGCCACGCCGCCGCGCGAGGCGATTTCGCGCGTCACGGTCTCCGCCTCGCCCGCCGTCAGCGCGGTGACCAGCAGCTGCGCGCCGCGCGCGGCGGCAGCGTGCGCGATGCCGCGCCCGATGCCGCGTCCCGCGCCGGTCACCAGGATGACGCGGCCGTCGAGCGGCCGCGCGGGCCGGTCCGGCGTCAACCGCTCCCCGGCTTGCCGAAGCTCGGGCGCCGGCCGTCGCGCATCGCGGCGAGCGCCTCGCGGTGATCGGGGGTGGTGACGGTCAGCGCCTGATAGCTGCCGAGCATGTCGAGCTGCTTGCCCGCCGCCTCGCGCAGCCCGGCGTTGAGCGCGGTCTTGGTGAAGCGGATCGCCTGCTGCGCGCCGCGTGCCAGCTTCTCCGCCAGCACCTGCACCTTCGCGTCAAGCTGGTCGGCGGGCACGACATGGTTGATCAGCCCCATCGCCTTGCCGTCGGCGGCGCCCACCAGGTCGCCGGTCAGCATCAGCTCCTTGGCGCGCATGTAGCCGATGACCTGCGGCAGCACGATCGCCGCGCCGTCGCCCGCCGTCAGCCCGACGCGCACATGCGGATCGCCGAAGCGCGCGGTGTCGGCGGCGACGATCATGTCGCAGCACAGCGCCAGCGTCGCGCCGAGCCCGATCGCGTCGCCGTTCATCCGGCAGATCATCGGCTTGGGCAGCTCGAGCATCGAGAAGACGATCTGCTTGATCTCCTCGATGATCGGCAGGAAGCGGGTGGGGTCCTCGGCGAGCCATTGCATCCAGTCGAGATTGCCGCCGGCGCAGAAGGCGCGGCCCGCGCCGGTGAGGACGACGATGTCGGAGGCGGCATCGTCGGCGAGCGCGCGGAACACCCAGCTCAGCTCGCGATGCGCTTCAGGCCCCACCGCGTTGAGCGCGTCGGGGTTGTCGAGCGTCAGCGTGGCGATGCGGTTCGCCACCGACACGCGCATCGTCTTCAGCGCGTCGAGCCTCATGCCGCCCGCCTGTCGCCCACGGTCAGCCGGAGATGGCGCTGCCGGTGGAAATCGAGATCGCCATAGGTGCGCGCGATGGCGCGCAGGCGCTTGTAATAATGGCCGACGGCATGCTCCTCGGCCATGCCGATGCCGCCGTGCAGCTGGATCGCCTGGCCGCAGACGAACTCGCCCGCCTGGATGATCGTGACCATCGTCGCCGACACCGCCGCGGCGCGCGCCTCGGGGGCGCTGCCGGCCGCGGCGAGCCCGCGCAGCAGCATCGAGCGCGCATTCTCGAGCCTGATGAACATGTCGGCGACGCGATGCGTCAGCACCTGGAATTTCGACAGCGTCCGTCCGAACTGCTGGCGCGTCTTCAGATAGTCGGCGGTCAGCTCGAGCGCCGCCGCCATGCCGCCGACCGCCTCGGCGGCGAGCAGCAGCGAGGCGTCGTCGACCGCGTGCGACAGCGCCTCCGCCGCGTCGTGCAGCAGCAGCGTCGCCGGCGCGTCGGCGAACGCCAGGTCGCAGGCGCGCCGCCCGTCGATGGTGCGGTAGCGGCGGATCTCGAGACCGGGTGCGTCGGCCGCCACCAGGAACAGCGCGATGGTCTTCGACAGCCGCGCGGAAACGATGAACCGGTCGGCGCTGGCGCCGTCGGGGACGACGATCTTGGCGCCGCGCAGCACGAAGCCGCCATCGGCGACGCGCGCCTCGGTCTCGACGTGCAGCAGGTCGTAGCGCGACCGCGCCTCCTCGCTGGCGAGCGCCACCAGCGTTTCGCCGCCGGCGATCTCGCCGAGCAGCGCGTCGGCGCCGCCGGCGCGCACCAGCAGCCCCGCCGCGACCACCGCCGTCGACACATAGGGCGCCGCCACCAGCCCGCGACCGAAGCCCTCCGTCAGGATCGCCGCATCCTCGAGGCGACCGCCGACGCCGCCCTGCGCCTCGGGGATCATCAGCATCAGCCAGCCGAGGTCGGCGAACCGCGCCCAGTCGTCGCGCGAGAAGCCATCGTCGGTGGCGGCATGCGCGCGCGCGCGCTCGAACCCGTGCAGATCGCCGACGAAGCGCGCCACGCTGTCCCTGAGCATCGCCTGCTCGTCGCTGAGAGAGAAGTCCACGATTCGCTATCCTGGGGTCAGAGTCCGAACTGCTGCTTGGCGATGATGCCGCGCTGGATCTCGTTGCTGCCGGCGTAGATCGTCGTCGCGCGCAGGAAGAGCTGGCGCGCCGCGAGACCGGGCACATAGTCGGGCGGGTTGCCGGGCAGGTCGTTGCGGTCGAGGTCGGCCTCGTCATAGGCGATGCGGCCGCGCACGCCGGCGATGTCCACCGCCAGCTCGGTCATGCGCTGCTGCAGCTCGCTGGCGATGATCTTGAGCCCCGAGGCGATCGCCGGATTGCCGCTGCCGCCGATCACCTCGCGCAGCACCGACCATTCGAGCCCGTCGAGATCGATCTGCAGCTGGGCGATGCGACGCTCGATGTCGTCGAGGTCGAGCCCGCCGCCCTGCTCGGCGGCCTCGCGCGCTGCCATCTCCTTCAGCAGCGCGAGGTCGCGCTTGGCGCGCGGCACGTGCGCGTTGGTGATCCGCTCGTTGGCCAGCAGGAACTTGGCATGGTCCCACCCCTGCCCCTCGGCGCCGAGCAGCTCCTCGGCGGGGACGCGGACGTCCTCGAAGAAGATCTCGTTGACGCTGTGCCCCCCGTCGATGGTGATCACCGGCCGGACGGTGATGCCGGGCGTCGTCATCGGGAACATCAGCATCGACAGCCCGCCCTTCTGCGGCGGGAGCTCGGGGTCGGTGCGCACCAGGCAGAACATCCGGTCGGCGTAATGTGCCTCGGTCGTCCACAGCTTCTGGCCGTTGATGACATAGTGATCGCCGTCGCGCACCGCGGTGGTGCGGACCGAGGCGAGGTCGGAGCCCGACGACGGCTCGGAAAAGCCCTGGCACCAGAAGGTCTCGCCGGTCAGGATGTCGGGGATGTAGCGCCGCTGCTGCGCCTCGCTGCCGAAAGTGTAGAGCAGCGGCCCGATCAGCCGCAGCCCGAAATAGCTCGGGAAGGGCGCGTCGGCGGCGGCGCATTCCTCCTCGAAGATGTGCACCTGCAGCGGCGTCCAGCCGGTGCCGCCATGGTCCCGCGGCCAGTGCGCCGCCGCCCAGCCATGGTCGTAGAGGATGCGGTTCCAGCGCTTGAGGTCGGCCTTGGTCGGATGGAAGCCCTGCCGGGTGCGTCGCGCCATGTCGGGGGGCACCAGTCCGCGCAGCGCCTCGCGCATTTCGAGGCGGAAGGCCTCGTCGGCGGGTGAATAGCTGAGGTCCATCTGGGATCCGTTCCGAAGCGTCAGGCGGCCGAAGCGGCGGCGATCTCGCGCGCGGTCGCGCGCAGCACGTCCTTGCGGACCTTGCCGATCGCGGTCCGCGGCAGGTCGTCGACCAGCTCGAGATGTTCGGGGATCTTCTGCTTGGCGAGACCGGCGGCGATCAGGAAGCGGGCGATTTCGGCGAGGTCGATCGTCTGCCCGTCGCGCGCAACGACGAAGGCGCAGGCCATCTCGCCGGTGCGCGCGCTCGGCATCGCGACGACCGCGACGTCGGCGATCGCAGGGTGGCCGAGCAGCACGTCCTCGACTTCCTTGGGACTGAGATTCTCGCCGGCGCGGATGATCAGGTCCTTCTTGCGGCCGGTGATGACGATGAAGTCGTCGTGGACGATCCGCCCGAGGTCGCCCATGCGGAAGAAGCCGTCGGGGTCGAAGGCCGCCGCATTGTCCGCTTCGCGCGTGTAGCCGAGGAACATCTGCGGCCCGCGCGCGACGATCTCGCCATCCGCGCCCGGCGGCAGCGGCGCGCCGGTTGCGGGATCGACGACGCGCGCCTCGGTGCCGAAGATCTGGCCGTCGGTCTCGGCGCCGAGCCGGGCGCGATCGCGGCTGGCGACGCCGGCGGTGATCATCGGCACTTCGGTCGATCCGTAGATGCGCGAGAAGGCGCAGTTGGCGAAGTGCGCACTGGCGTCGAGGATCAGCTCGGGCCGGACCTGCGCGCCGCCGCACAGGAAGAAGCGCAGGTCGGGCAGATGCTCGTCGCGCGCCTGCCCGGCGGCGAGCAGCTCCTGGAGGAAGATCGTCGAGGCCACCATGCCGGTGGCGCGATGACGGCGCATCGCCGCGATCGCGTCGCCCGCGTCCCACACGTCCATCAGGATCGTCGTCACGCCGAGCGTGAACGGCAGGCACAGCGCATAGAGCATCCCGGTGACGTGCGTGACCGGCGACGGGTTGAACAGCACGTCGTCGGGCCCGATGCCGAGATGCGCCTGGCGCATCCAATTCTCGGCATGCAGGCTGTTGTGGCTGTGGATCACCCCCTTGGCGCGGCCGGTTGTCCCCGACGTGTACATCACCAGCTTGACCGCGTCGGGGTCGGCGCCGGGCAGCGGCTGGTCGCCGTCGCCGTCGGCCATCAGCGCGTCCCAGCGGGTGAAGCCGGCGGCGTCGCCGCGCAGCACGACCACCTCGACCGGCGCGGCCAGGCCGGGGCGCAGACGCTGCAGCATCGCCGGGAAGTCGTAGCCGCGGAACGCCGCGGGCACGAACACCAGCTTGCTGCGGCTGTCGGCGAGCATGAAACCGACCTCGGCATCGCGGTAGATCGGCGTGATCGGATTGAGCACCAGCCCCGCCATCGCCGCGGCCAGGCTGACGATCACCGCCTCATGCCAGTTGGGCAGCTGGAAGCTGATCGTGTCGCCCGGCACCAGCCCGCGCCGCAACAGCGCGCGCGCCAGCCGTTCGGCGGCGGCATGAATTTCACGGACGGTGAAGCCGCGCTCGCCCTCGATGACGAGGATTCGCTCCGGCGACCGCGCCAGCAACGCGTCGGCGGCGGTGGCGACGGTGACGTTCCGCCAGGCGCCGCTGGCGATTGCCGCGGCCGCCCGGTCGGCATCCCGGCGCAGCGCCCAGCCGCCGACGTCGCGACGCATCTCCCCTCCCCCAGCCTGCATGGCGGGAAGCTATGGCGGCGGTCGCCTCAAGTCAATTTTCTAATTTGGATTCGGCTTTTGAAGCGCAATCGTCAGCGCTTGCGACCGACGCCTTCGAGGAACAGGATCGTCGCCTGGTGCGCGATGTCGTCGACCGACAGCTTGCCCGGTTTGTACCATTCGATCGACCAGTTCATCATGCCGAGCAGCAGCAGCCGCATCACCGACAGGTCGACGTCGTCGCGGATCACCCCGGCGGCGCGCGCCTCGGCGAACAGCGTGCGCCACACCTCGGCGTGCTCGTCGAGCACGCGAAGGAAATGCTCGCGCACCTTCTTGGGGGTCTGGTCGAAGATGCGCATGTGCGCCGAGGCATATTTGTCGCCCGACAGCACGATGGCGAAATGGCCGTGGATCGCCGCCTCGATCCGCTGTTCGACTGATGCGCCGGCGGGGAGCGCCGCGATATGGCCGTTGACGAAGGCGGCGGTACGCTCGTTGGCGATGCGCAGCACCTCGGCGACGATCGCCTCGCGCGAGGCGAAATAATAATAGATGCTGCCGGTCTGCGTCTTCGCCCGCTTGGCGATGTCGCTCAGCCGGGCCAGCGCATAGCCCTTGCTGTGGAAGACGTGCGCGGCGGCGTCGAGGATGCGCTGCCGCGTCGCGTCGGATTTCTTCAGCGGCTGGCGCTTGGCGGCGGGGGACTTCTTCGCGGGGGCCGGTGCCGTCTGGACGTCGTTCATGCTGTCCCAATAGCGCGCTTCGCCGCCATCGGATAGCACCCGGCGACCGCGGTCGCGCGCCGTGGCTCAGCTGGCGAACGCCAGCTTCCGCGCACCGGTGGCCGCTTCGGGCGCGAGCGTGTCGAGCCGCGATGCGTAGAGCGTTCCGCCCTTGGCGATCGCGAGGAAGTTCGACGCGTCGCCGAGCAGCCCGATGTTCGCCACCGGATCGCCGTCGACGACGATGAAGTCGGCGAGCTTGCCGGCGGCGATCGTGCCGAGCTGGTCGCCGGCCACCATCTCGCCGCCGAACTTCGTCGCCCAGCGGATGACGTCGAGCGGCGGGATGCCCGCGACCCTGACGTAGAATTCGAGCTCCTCGCCATAGGTGCCGTGGTCGAGCGGCTGCGCGCCGTAATCGTCGCCGAGCGTGATCTTCAGGCCCGCCTTGTTGGCGACGGGCAGGATCTCGATCATCTCCTCCATGCCGCGGCGCATCTCGTCGATCAGCGAGCCCGACCAGATCTTGCACGCTTCATAGGGGTAGCGGATGCTCGGCACGAGGAAGACGTCCTTCTCGAGCATGCGGTCGATGCATTCCTGGTCGAGCCCGTCGCCATGGTCGACGATGTCGATGCCGAGCCGCACGCAGTCGAGCAGCCCCTTCTTGTTGGCGATGTGCGCGCGGATACGCGCGCCGCGCGAGTGCGCGGTGTCGATCGCCGCCTTCAGCTCCTCCTCGCTCATCTCGAGGTCGGGATAGGTGCCGACGACGCCATGCCCCGGCGTCGCGAAGATCTTGATCATCTCGGCGCCGCGCTTCAGCTCCTCGCGCACCGCCTTGCGGAACGCGTCGACGCCGTCGGCGATATTGGTCTGCGCGGTCATGCCCGTGCCCCAATGCCATTCGAAGCCGTCCTGCGAATGGCCGGTGGTGCTGACGTCGCGGCTGCCGGCGACGACGCGCGGCCCCTCGATCATCCCCGATTCGATCGCCTGCTTGCACGCGGCGTCGATCGCATAGGGCGCACCGGCGCTGACCACGCCGGTGAAGCCGGTGTAGAGCGCCTGCTTCAGGTGGTTGGCGGCGCGCAGCGTCTGGACGGCGGGCGGCGCCTCCATGCCGACGGGAAGCTTCTCGGCCGCGCTGAAGCGCGTGTAGGTGGCGTGATAATGGCCGTGTACCATGCCCGGCATCACCGTGCGCCCGCCGAGGTCGTGCACCACGTCGCCGGGCCGGGCGCCGACGTGCGGACCGGTCGCCACGCTCGCGAAGCGGTCGCCGTCGACGACGATCGTCACGCCGTCGCGGGGCGCGCTGTCGCCGTCGAGCAGACGGGCGTTGGTCAGAACGAGACGCGTCATGCGATCCTCCCCAGGTCGTCGCTTCAACGGATGAGCGGACGCTATCGCGCGGCCCGCACCCGAGCAATCATATTTTCGAATTCACCTTCGAAAACTTCCGAACCCTCGCGCCATCGAGCGGCGGTCGACAAGTGACGCAAACGCGGTTTATTTAATATCTATACTATCTTATGAAATATGCAGATGGCCTATAAAGGTGCGGCAAGCGCCTCGGCCGGGGAGGGGTTCTGATGGGCAAGCTCGACGGCAAGGTCGCGATCATCACCGGCGCCGCGCGCGGCATGGGCGAGGCGACCGCCCGGCTGTTTCACGCCGAGGGCGCCGCGGTCGTCATCACCGACCTGCTGGCCGACGCCGGCGAAGCGGTGGCCGCCTCGCTCGGCGAACGCGCGCTGTTCTGCCGGCACGACGTCACCGACGAGGCGCAGTGGCAGGCCGTCGTCGCCGACACGATCGCGCGCTTCGGGCGGCTCGACATCCTCGTCAACAACGCCGGCATCCTGAAGTTCGAGACGCTCGTCGAGATGAGCGCCGCCGACTTCATGGCGGTGATCAACGTCAACCTGCTCGGCGTCTTCCTCGGCATCAAGACCGCCGCGCCGCCGATGATCGCGCAGCGGTCGGGGTCGATCGTCAACATCTCGTCGACCGGCGGCTTCCGCGCCACCAACGGCGGCGGCGCCTACACCGCCAGCAAGTTCGGCGTGCGCGGCCTCACCAAGACCGCCAGCCTCGAGCTCGGCCATCTCGGCGTGCGCGTCAATTCGGTTCACCCCGGCGGCATCGACACGCCGCTGGTCAATCCAACCGGCGAATCGCGCGCCGAGGTCGACGCCAAATATGTCAATTTCCCGATGCAGCGCGCCGGCCGGCCCGAGGAGATCGCCCGCGCCAGCCTGTTCCTCGCGTCGGACGATTCCTCCTATTGCTGCGGTGCCGAGCTGGTCGCCGACGGCGGCGGGCTGAGCGGCAGCTATTACAAGGGGCTCCCCGGCGCGCCGGCCTCGCACGGCTGACGACGGCGACAGGATGCTAGCCATGCGCCATCTCACGCCCGCCCCGGACGTTGCGCCCGCCCGCCGCGGGCCGCGGTGGCCGATCGCACTCGCCGCGCTGATCGCCGGCGTCGCAGCTCTCAACGGCGCCCCGACCGGCGGGATCGACGCCCGCGCCGCGCCGGCCGGGCCGACGCCCGAGCGCGTCTATGCCGAGGCCTGCGCCAACTGCCACGGCGCCAGGTTCGAGGGCGGCGCCGGGCCAGCGCTGACCGGGCCGGCGTTCGTCGCCAAATGGCAGGGACAGCCCGATGCGGCATTGTTCACGATCAGCCACGAGCTGATGCCGCTGAACGACCCGAAGAGCCTGCCGGTCGCGCAGTCGCGCGCCATCCTCGACCATATCTACGCCGCCAACCGGCTGACGGTGACGGCCGGCGTGATCTCTGCCGGCTCCGGACAACCGGCGGTCGCTGCCGCCGCCCCCGCCAAGTCGCTGCCGTCGATCCCCGCCGTCGTCGGCCAGCCGCAGGGCACGCTGCCGCAGGCCGCGACGCTGCTGGCGCCGCCCGACGCGGACTGGCTGATGTACAACCGCGACTATCGCGGCCAGCGCTATTCGCCGCTGGCGCAGATCACCAGCCGCAACGCCGGCCGGCTGGCGCCGCGCTGCATCTTCCAGGCGGGCGAGATCGGCAGCTTCCAGACCTCGCCGGTCGCGCACGACGGCGTGCTCTACGTCACGACGCCCTATGCGACCTATGCGGTCGACGGCGCGACCTGCGCGAAGCGCTGGGAGCATGTCCATGTGCCGACCGGCGCCGAAGGCCTCGCCAACAACCGCGGCGTCGCGCTCGCCGAGGGCCGGCTGATCCGCGGCACCCCCGACGGTCACCTGATCGCGCTCGACGCCGCGACCGGCCGGCTGCTGTGGGACGTGCATGTCGTCGACAGCGGCGGCCGCTATGCGATCAGCTCGGCGATCACCGCCTATGACGGCAAGGTGTTCACCGGCCTCGCCGGCGGCGACCGCGGCGGCACCGGGCGAATCTTCGCGTTCGAGGCGGCGACCGGCAAGCATCTCTGGACCTTCAACACCGTCCCCAAGGACGGCGAATTCGGCGCCGAGACCTGGGGCGGCGGCCAGCATGTCGGCGGCGGCGGATCATGGACGACGATCACCGTCGACCCCGACACGCGACAGCTGCTCGTGCCCGTCGGCAACCCCGGCTCCGATCTCGACGGGCGCGAGCGGCCGGGCGACAATCTGTTCACCAATTCGGTGGTGGCGCTCGACCCCGACACCGGCAAGCGCGTCTGGCACGTCCAGCAGATCCGCCATGACGTCCACGACTGGAACACCGCGGCGGCACCGGTGATCTTCGACCGCGGCGCGCGCAAGTATATGGCGGCGGCCACCAAGGCGGGCTACCTGTTTCTCTACCGCCGCGACGACCGCGCGCTGCTGTGGAAGCAGCCGATCACCACCTTGCTCAACACCGACAAGACCCCCGGCGACGAGGGCGTGCGCATCTGCCCGGGGACGCTCGGCGGCGCCGAATGGAACGGCCCGGCCTATGATCCCGACCGGCGGCTGCTCATCGTCAATTCGGTCGACTGGTGCGGCGTCTACAAGCGCCAGGAGCCGCCCAATCCGCTCAACACCTTCGGCGGCAGCATCGCCTTCGACCCGCCCGAGCAGGCGCGCGGCTGGACGCGCGCCTTCGATGCCGAGAGCGGCAAGCCGCTGTGGCAGCATGAGGCGCGCTCGCCGATGGTCGCCGGCGTCACGCCGACCGCGGGCGGCGTCACGATGACCGGGTCGACCGACGGCGAGTTCCTGGTGTTCGACAGCCGCAGCGGCCGCCTCCTCTATCGCTTCAACACCGGCGGCGCGGTCGGCGGCGGCATTTCGACCTATGCGGTGAACGGCCGGCAGCTTGTGGCGGTGACGTCGGGCAACGCCTCGCGCACCATCTGGAAGACGAAGGGCGCCGCGACGCTGATCGTCTTCGGCCTGCCCGAGGGAGACAAATAGCATGACGCTTGCGCTCACCCGCCGGGCCTTCGTCGTCGCCGGCGCCGCCGCGGGCGGCGGGCTGATGCTCGGGCTTTCCCCTGCCACCGCCGCCGAGGCGGTCGCGGAGTTCAACCCGTGGCTGACGATCGCTCCCGACGGCCAGGTGACGCTGCGGGTGACGATGCCCGAGATCGGCAACGGCGTCGGCAGCCAGGCGGCGCTGTTCGTCGCCGAGGAGCTCGGCTGCGACTGGCGCCGGGTGACCGTCGCCTATGCCTCGCCGGCGCGCGAGGCGCGCGAGAAGATCGGCTATGGCGCCGCCGGCGGCGCGGTGGCCTGGTTCGGCGGGCGATCGATGCTGCCCGAGCGGATGAAGCTGCTCCAGCAGATCGGCGCGAGCGCGCGCGAGCGGCTGAAGGCGGCTGCCGCGCTGCGCTGGAAAGTGCCGGCGAGCGAGATCAGCGTGGCGAACGGCGAGCTGCTGCACGCCGCCGGCAATCGCCGGCTCGGCTTCGGCGCGGTCGCCGCCGACGCCGCGAAGATCGCGCTCGAAAGCGAGCCCGCGCCCAAGCCGCCCTCGGCGTGGACGCTGATCGGCAAGACCGGAACGCCGGCAAGGCTCGGGCTCGACGACATCGTCTCCGGCCGCACCCGCTACGGCATCGACGTGCGCGTCCCCGGCATGGTCTACGCCGCGCTGCGCCAGAGCCCGGTGCAGGGCGGGCGGCTGCGCAGCTTCGACGCGGCGGCGGTGCGCGGCATGCCCGGCGTCATCGCCGTGGTCGAGGTCAAGCCCGGCGCGCGCCCGGATGTCGCCGGCCGCGAGCCGATGGGCGGCCTGCCCTTCACCAGCACCGCGCAAAGCGCCGTCGCCGTCGTCGCCGATCATTACTGGCAGGCGCGCAAGGCGCTCGAGGCGCTTCCCGTCGAATGGGACGCCGGCCCCGGCGCGGCCTTCGCCGACTCCGCCGCCCTCTACCAGGCAGCCACCTCGGCGCTCGACGCCAGCGATGCCAAGTCGGTCCTCGCGCGCGGCGACGCCCCGCCGGCGGGATTGAAAACCGTCGAGGCGACCTATCGCACGCCCTATTGCGATCATGCCCCGATGGAGCCGCTGAACGCGACGGCATTGGTCACCGATGCCGGCGTCGAGGTCTGGCACGGCGGGCAGCAGCCGGCGCAGGGGCTGTGGGTCGCTGCCGACGAAGCCGGCGTGTCGCTCGAGCGCGCGCTCTACCACCAGACCGACGTCGGCGGCGCCTTCGGCCGGCGGATCTTCGGCGACGACGCGCGCATGGCGGTGGCGGTGGCGCGGCAGGTGCCGGGCCGCCCCGTCCAGCTGATTTGGTCGCGCGAGGAGATGACGCAGCAGGGCCGCTATCGGCCGCTGGCGGCGGCGCGTCTGTCGGGCGCGCTCGACGCCAAGGGCCAGCTCGTCTCGGTGCGCGGCCGGGTGGCGCAGACGGCGGGCTTCCCGACGATCGGGCTCACCGACTCGCCCTATCTCGGCCGGCTCGTCCCGCATGTCGACCTGCACGCCAAGACGCTCGACCTCCATTTGCTGACCGGCTCGTTCCGCGGCCCCAGCTACAGCAACTACGCCTTCGTCACCGAGAGCTTCATCGACGAGTGCGCGCACGCCGCGGGGATCGACCCGCTGCGCTATCGCCTCGACCTGCTCGCCGACTGGCCCGACGCCGGCTGGCGCCGCTGTCTCGAGGTCGCCGCGGCCAAGGCCGGGTGGGGGAAGAAGCTGCCCCGGGGGCGCGGCCGCGGCATCGCCATCGCCAATTGGGGCGGCTTCGGCCGGCCGCAGGCCGGTACCACGGTGGCGACCGTCGCCGAGGTCGAGGTGGCGCGCGACGGTGCGTTGCGCGTCCAGCAGCTCGACATCGCCTTCGATGCCGGACAGGTCGCCAACCGCGACAACGTCGCCCATCAGCTGGTGGGCGCGACGCTGTTCGGCGCCTCGGTCGCGCTCGATGAGGAGATCATCGTCAGGGACGGCGCCGTCGTCGACGGCAATTTCGACGCCTACACGCTGCTGCGGATGCGCGACGTGCCGCAGGTCGAGCTGCATTTCGACGCGCTGAGCGGCCACGATCGCTTCGGCGAGATCGGCGAGGCAGGCGTCGGCCCGGTCGCCGGGGCGCTCGCCAACGCGATCTTTGCCGCGACCGGCAACCGCGTCCGCGCGCAGCCGCTGCGCAAGCAGGATCTCAGCTGGCGCTGACCGCACAGCGGGGATCGCCATGCCGCGCGTCGGGTCGCGATGCGGCCCGATCGGGCGGACATCGGCGCCACGCAGGCGATCAGGCGAGCTGCAGCGAGCGCAGACGGATGCGCTCGAGCGTTTCGCGACGCACCGGGACGCCCTTGCGGATCTTGCGCCACGTCGTCTCGCTGACGCCGTACACCGACCTGATGTTTTCGGCGGTGACCGCCGGCAGCTTGGCGCGCAGCTCGCGATATTCCTCGGGCTGCATGGCGATCATGACGAGCGGCATTTTCCGTTCTCCTGAAATTTCTCCAATCGCGCTCGATGCGATCGAAGCGATAATTTCGCCACAGGTATGTGATAATAATCGTACAAAATCACACAGATAGAAAAAATATCGTTGCTCTTCCCGTCAACCCGATCGAGGGAGGGGGCGCAGGCTGATGTGAGGAAATATTCCGCATGCTCGACTCGACCGACCGACGAATTCTTCGCGCGATTCAATCGGATGGCCGGATCACCAACCAGGAGCTGGCCTCGCGTTGCGGCATGTCGCCCTCGGCCTGTCTCGACCGGCTGCGCCGGCTGCGCGACCAGGGATATATCTCGGGCTTCGCCGCGATGCTCAATCCCGAAAAGCTCGACTTCGCGCTGCTGGTGTTCATCGAGGTTCTCCTTGACCGCACGACCGGCGACACCTTCGACGAGTTCGCGGCCGCCATCCAGAACACGCCCGAGATTCTCGAATGCCACATGGTGGCGGGCGGCTTCGACTATCTCATCAAGGCGCGCGTGAAGGACATGGCCGCCTACCGGACCTTCCTCGGCACGACGCTCGTCCGCATGCCGAAGGTCCGCGAAACCCGCACCTATGCCGTGCTCGAGGAAGTGAAGAACACGCACGCCCTGCCCGTCTGACGCATCCGGCGGCCGGCGACGTCCGAAGCCCCGGCATCGCCGCCGCTGGGCGGATCGACGCCGGGGCTCCGGGCTCGCATCACGGCTTCGGGACGCCCTGCTCGGGCATGCCGAGCCGCCGCTTTTCTGCCGCCACCATCTCCGCCACGTCGGCGAGGAGCTTCTTGGCGTCGTAGACGATGCCGTCCTTCACCGTGTAGCTGACGCCGCCGACGCGCTCGAGCTTCTGCGTCTGCTCGTTGAGACGCAGATGGCCGGTGCCGTAGAGCGTCTTGAAGTTCTGTAGCGGGTTCTCCTTGACGATCACGAGGTCGGCGAGCTTACCCACGCGCACCATGCCGATGGGCGGATCGGCGATGCCCTTCGATTCATAGAGCGTCAGCGCGCCGTTCAGCGTTGCCGCCTGCACCACCTCGAGCGGATGGAAGCCGGCCTCCTGCAGCATCTCCATCTCTTCGGGGAAGCCGAAGCCATAGGTCTTGAAGATGAAGCCGGAGTCGGTGCCGGTGGTGACGCGGCCACCCATGTTCTTGTAGTCGTTCATCAGCGCCATGAAGCGCTTGTAGAAGTTGCGCCACTGCGCTTCCTTGTGCGTCGTCCAGTCGAAGAAATAGGACCCGTGGTTCTCGCGCGACGACTGGAAGAAGTTCCAGAGCTGCGGCATCGTATATTTGTCGTGCCAGTCGTCGTTGCGGGCCCGCGTCAGGTCGCGCGAGGCGGCGTAGATCGTCATCGTCGGATCGAAGGTGACGCCATTCGCCTTCTGCTGCTCGAGATAGGCCCGCCACTCGGGAGACCCGGGCTCGAACACCTCGTCCCAGATGTCCGCGACCTCGGCGAAGCGATACTGCTCGTCGTTGAAGTTGTAGTCGGTCGAGAATTTCTGGATCGCCCCGTTCTTCAGCAGCGACTCCATGTGCCCGTAGAAGTGGGTCACGGTTTCCAGCCCAGCCGCGCCGGCTTTGCTGGCGTTCATCATCGCAACGCCGTTCTGCGACAGGTGAGCCGTCGTGCCGAGGCCGAGCTTCTCGGCCTCGCTGACCGCGGCCTTGAAGGCCTCCGGCCCCTGGTCCGGGCCGATGCCGAACTTGATGCAGTCGATGCCCTGCTTGGCGGCCCAGCGCACCCAGGCGCGGCTGCCTTCGGCGGTGTAGGTCGGCTGCTCGTTCCAGCCCCGGCCCTGCCCGACGCGCTGGCAGGCGAAGATGCGCGGCGCAACAATCTCGTTCGCTGCCGAGCGCCGCTTCTCGCTGAGCGAAATCTCGAACGGCGCGAGGTCGACGCCGCGCACCGACGTGACGCCGTGCGCCAGCCACAGCTTGTACGAATAGCTGAGATCGGGCGCCTTGTCGTCCGAGCTGCCGTGGACGTGCATGTCGATGAAGCCGGGCATGACGTACATGCCGGTGGCGTCGATCTCATGGTCCACGCCATAGGGCTCGCGACCGCTCTTCAGCGGCAGCCCGGGCGTGCCCGCCTGGAGGATGTCGGTGATCTTGTTGCCCTCGACGACGATGTCGACGGGGCCGCGCGGCGGCGCGCCGGTGCCGTCGATGAGCGTGGCGCCGCGGATGACCATCTTGCGGAACGGACCCGCGCCTTCGCCCGGCTGGCGCGCCGGGGCCGGATTGGCGCCGGCGCGCGGCTTGACCGCCTCGACCTTTGCCGGCGCCGCCGGCTGGGCGCTGGCGGCGGTACCCGCCACCAGCGAGAGCGCGGCGGCGCCGTGCAGCAGCAGCGCTGTGATGTGATTGGACATGATCGTCGTTTCCCTTGCTTGTCGGGATGGCCCGAGAAATTTTGACAGGATCCGGCATTCCGGGCGCGCCACCGGCCGCTGGCCGGTGACGCGCACCATCAGAAGCGCCGCATGAGGTTGATGCCGTAGGTCCGCGGCGGGGCGCTGTAGGTGAGCGTCAGCCCGCCGGTGTTCGAGCTGCTCGACTTGCTGTTGATCGCCGCGGCGTCGAACAGATTGTTGACGAACAGATAGGCGCCCCACAGGCCGTCGGGCGACTGGACACCGCCCCGCAGGTTGGCGAGCTCGTACGAGTCGACCCGGCGTCGGAACGCGTCGGCAGCGCTGAGGGTGCTGAACGACGATCCGGTATGCGCGACATCGAGGCGCGCGAGCCCCTCGACGGCGTCGCTGACCGGCCAGCTATACTCGGCGGTCGCGCTGGCGCTCCACTTGGGCACGAACGCCAGCCGGTCGCCCTCGCGGCCGGTGGCCGTCACCACGGTGCTGACCTGATCCTCGGAAAGCCGCGCATTGGTGTAGCCAAGGTTGGCGCCCACCGACAGCCCCTCGAGCGGCCGCGCCGAGAACTCGACCTCGGCGCCCTCGATCTTCGCCGCACCCGCATTGGCGATGAGCCCGAAGACCGAGCCCGTTCCCGCCGTGCGCGCCGATACCTGCAGATTGTCCCAGTCGATGCGGTAGGCGGCGACGTTGAGGTAGACCCCCTGCGCCAGCGTCGACTTCACGCCCGCCTCGTAGTTCCACAGGCTGTCGGAGGTGTAGGCGGCGAGCGCTGCCGGTAGGCCGATGACCTGGTTGACGCCGCCCGGGCGGAAGCCCTGCGCTGCCTGCGCATAGACCATCAGGTCGGGGTTCACTTCCCAGGATGCGTTGAACTTGTAGATGAAGCCGTCCTCCGTGGACCGCGCTTCCTGGTAGGGCGTCACCGCCGACGAATAATGTTCCTGGCCGAGATCGATCTGGCCGCCGACGCGCTTCTTATATTCATAATAGCGGGTACCCGCGGTCAGCGTCAGGCCGTCGACGACTTCGTAGGAGGCCTCGGCGAAGGCGGCCTTCTGCTTCAGATAGTCGAAGATCGTCCGGTCGTAGGCGAGGTTCGCCGGATCGCGGAAGTCGCGCAGCTCGCCGGTGGCGGGATCGGCGATCAGCAGCGTGCTGCGCACGACCGTTTCGCGATCCTCGCTGTAGACGCCGACCGTCCAGTTGAACGGCCCGTCGCCGAGCGAGCTCATGCGAAGCTCGTTGGTCCAGTTCTTGACGCTTTGCGGCTGGTACAGGCTGGAGGCGAACAGCCGCTGCGTGTCGGGGATGTAGGCCGCGAGCTGGGCCGGCGAGCAGGCGACGTTGCGGTTGCGGTAGCGCGCGCAGCCGGCGGCGTTGTCGCGCCCGATGAAGGTGTCGCTGACGTCGCCGACGGCGATGCGATCGCGGTCGAAGTAGGTGGAGACCGCGGTCAGCGAGACCGCGTCGAAATCATAGCGGACGGTGCCGCTGTAGATGCGATTCTCGTCGTAGTTGCCCGACTCCGAGCGCCCGTTGGTGGCGTAGCGCTGGCCGGTCTCGAAGATCCAGCGGCTGCTGTCGGTGGCGACCTTTTCATAGTAAATCGCGCCATCGATGGTCAGGCGATCGGTCGGGGTCAGCCGGAGCAGCGCTCGCCCGCCATAGCTGTCGCCGTCGTTCACGTCCTTGAGGTTGAGCCGGATGTTGTCGACGTAGCCGGCGAAGCGATTGTAGTTGCCGACGACGCGAAGCGCGACCTTGTCCTCGACGATCGGCACGTTGACCATGCCATCGAGCGAGTAGCCGAGGTCGCCGCCCTCGGGCGAAATGAGGTTGGTGTTGACCGCCCCTTCCCACCGGTCGGCCCTCGGCTTCTCGAAGATCACGCGAACGGTGCCGCCCATCGAGCCCGAGCCGTAGAGCGTGCCCTGCGGACCGCGCAGGATCTCGGCGCGCGCGACGTCGAAGAGCCTGAGGTCGGGGGTCGACGATGCCGAATCGCTCGTCGTGCCGACCGACCCGCTGACCGGCGATTCGTCATAATAGACGCCCACCGTCGGCTCGCCGGCTGCGGTCACGCCGCGCAGGATCACGCGACGATTGCCGGGGCCGCTGTCGACGATGCGCAGGCTCGGCGTGTTGTTCGTGAGGTTGGTGAAGCTGTAGTTGCCGCCGCGCTCGAGCGAGTCGCCGGTCACCGCCGAGATCGCGAGCGGCGTATCCTGGAGCGCCGTGCTCCGCTTGAGCGCGGTGACGACGATCTCGCCGTCCTCGACCGGCTCGGAAACCGCCGCCGCGCCGCTGTCGTCGGCGGTGGCCGGGGCCGCTTCCGCCGGCGCGGGCGCATCGGCCACCTGCGCCATCGCCGCCGATCCCCAAAGTGAAGCGGAAAGCAACGCAACTGTTGCTGACATAAGCGGCGAACGAATCGGAAGTATATTCAAAGATAAAATAGAATTTGATTCAAGAAGTCCCGTCATCTGCGCAAACCCTCCCGTTCCCGGAACCCGCACCGGGCGCCGGACCTTAGCCGAATAACGCTTATCCCTCCCTCAGGACTTGCTTTTACATTGGAACCGTAACATCGGCGCAATCGAAGGTGCTTGGAAAATTGAGCCCGGTTGCAGAATTTTCTGCGGTTTAATACTCAGGGACCGGAGATTATTCCGCCCATCGACGCGGCTTTACCGATGGGCCCGGGGCGGGCGCGGGCCGGCAGCGGCGGTGCGCGAATCTGCGGTGGAATGCGCGCGACTTGCCCGCCGTTCCGGCACGGTGAACCCGGCGCCTGGCAGGCAGCGCGGTGCCGCCGGCGCCGCGCGTCACCGCGGGCGTGCGGCAGGCCGGGCGATGATCGGCGCGATCAGGTTCGCAGCGCGTCCTCGTCGAGTCGCTTGACCGTCGCGCGCAGCCCCGGATCGTTGACGAACACCGGCAGATTGTCGGCGTCGTTATAGGGCGCGCGCGCCATCGACCCGCCATCGACGCTGAGCGTCGCGCCGGTGACATAGGCGGCGAGGTCGGACAGCAGGAACAGGACGGCGCCGGCGATCTCGTCCGAGCGGCCGACGCGGCCGAGCGGGATGGCGATGCGCGCCGCTTCCTCGACTTCCTTCACCGCCGCCTGCGACTGCGCCGTGCGGATCATGCCGACGGCGATGGCGTTGGTGCGCACGGCATAGCGCCCCCATTCGACCGCCATCGTGCGCGTCAGGTTGAGCAGCGCCGCCTTGGCGGCGCCATAGCCGCCGCCATAGGCCATGCCGGCGAGCCCCGTCGCCGAGGCGATCTGGACGATGCTGCCGCCCCGCCCGTGGCGCGCCATCGCGCGCGCCGCCTCGACCGAGCAGTTGAAGGTCGGGCCCAGATTGACGTCGATGATCTTGCGCAGGATCTGGTCGCTGTCGGGCGCCAGCAGCGGTGCGAACTGCTCGACCCCCTGCATCCCGCCGATGACGTTGAGCACGCCGCGCACCGGTCCGTCGGTCGCCTCGACCTCGGCCACCATCGCGCGCACCTGCGCGGCGTCGCCGAGATCGCAGCCGACGACGCGGAAGCGGCCGCCGGTCGCTTCGAGCTCGGCCCCGATCGCCGCGCCGGCGGCGGCGTCGCGGTCGATGGCGATCACCGTGGCGCCGGCCTGCGCCAGCAGCACCGCGCTGGCGCTGCCGATGCCACCGCCGCCGGCGCCGGCAACGAGGATGACGCGGCCGTCGAGGCGGATCGCGTCGGGGGTGAGCAGGTCGGTCATGGCCATTCCTCCTGCGCGCCGGCGGCCGGCGCGCGCTGATCAATCGTGCATCGCCCGCCCGGCGATCACCCCGCCGTCGGCGATGAACTCGGACGCGGTCGAGTAGGTCGCCTCGGCGGCGATGAACACCGCCATGCGGCCGATCTCCTCGGCCTCGCCGAAGCGGTCGATCGCCTGGTCGCGAAAGGTCTCGGGCGGATAATGTTCGGTCATCGGCGTGCGGATCGGTCCCGGATGCAGCGAATTGACCCGGATGCCGTAGCGGCCGAGTTCGAGCGCCGCGGTCTTCGTCAGCCCGCGAACGCCCCATTTGCAGGCGACATAGGCGGCGCGCGTCGAGAAGCCGACGAGCCCGGCGACCGAGCTCATGTTGATGATCGCCCCGCCGCCGGCGCGGCGCAGCGAGCCGACGCAGGCGCTCATCCCGATGAACACGCTGGTCAGATTGGTGTCGACGACGCGGCGCCACAGCGCGACGTCGCCGTCCTCGATCAGCCCTTCGGCATCGATGCCAGCGTTGTTGACGAGCACGCCGACCGGCCCGCCCCACGCCTCGACCGCGACGAGGATGGCGGCCCACGCCGCCTCGTCGCGCACGTCCAGCTCATAGGCCGACGCCGCCTCGCCGATCGCCGCGGCGACCGCCGCCGCCTTGTCGCCGTCGATGTCGCAGACGGCGACGCGGCCGCCTTCGGCGGCGAACGCCTTGGCGATCGCCGCGCCGAGCCCCTGGCCGGCCCCCGTGACGAGACAGGTCTTGCCGGCGAGCCGCCCGCCCATCCTAGAAGCGGTAGCTGAGGTCGAAGCCATAGGTGCGCGGCGGGTTGTAGTTGGAGATCACCGCGTGGCCGAAGTTCGGCCCGAAATCGATGCCGAAGGTGCGATGCTCCTCGTTGAAGATATTCTTCGACCAGAGCGACGCCTCGAGCTCGCCGGCGCCGGCCTGGATCTTGGTCAGCCGCAGCCGGACGTCGAAGATATTGGCTTCGCCCGACTTGGTCGTCTGGGCCGAGAAGGTGGTCAGCGTCACCGGATCGAGCGGATCGGCAAAGTTGAAATGCTCGGCGATGTGGCTGTAGTCGACGATGAAGCCGAGCTCGCCGAAGCCGAGGTCGGCGATCGTCGCATCGACGCTCGTGCTCGCCGACAATTTCGGTGCCGACGGGAAGGCGCGGTTGTCGGCGACGTTCACGCCGCGATCGAGATATTCGATATATTTGGTGTCGAGCGTGCCGATGTTGCCGCTGAGGCGCAGCCAGTCGCTGGGCCGCGCGTCGAGTTCCAGCTCGAAGCCCTGGATGCGCGCCTTGCCGGCGTTGAGAATTTCCGACGACAGCGAGTTGGCGGCCTTGAAGACGCTGAGCTGCATGTCTTTGCGGCGGTCGTGGAAATAGGCGAGGTTGGCCTGGAGGCGGCCGTCGAACAGTCGCGCCTTGGTGCCGATCTCGAAGCTCTGCGACAGCTCGGGCTTGTAGGGCGTCGTCGACCCGACGACGGTGTCGGCCTCCCCGTTGAAGCCGCCGCTCTTGAAGCCCTGCGCATAGCGCGCATAGACGTTCACATCGGGCGAGAAGTCATATTTGGCGGTCGCCGTGGCGGTGAGCCGGTCGAAGCTTTTCTCGGCGCGCGTGCCCGCCGGGACGAGGACGCCGAAGTTGGAATTCCAGTCGCGGCTGATGCGCTTTTCCTCATCGGTGTAGCGCAGGCCACCGATCAGCGTCAGCGCGTTGGTCACCGCATATTCGAGCTGACCATAGGCGGCATAGGATTTGGTGCCGTAGCCGTAGCCGCCGGTGAACTGTGCCGCACCGCCGAAATATTGCTGCGGATTGAACGAGTAGCCGTCATCGGTGAAATAATAGACGCCGGCGGTGTAATTCAGCGCGCCTGCTTCGCCCGTCGCCTGGAACTCCTGCGAGAAGGAGTCGTAATCCATGAACATGTAGGACTGGATGAGGTTGAGCGGCGTGCCGTCGACGTCGTTACCCCAGTCGGTCTTGAGCTTGCGATAGCCCGAGATCGACTTGAGCGTCAGATCGCCGACCTCCCAGGTGCCGATCAGCGTATGCTGCTTGTTGTTGACATTCTCTTCGTTCGGGTTCGGGCCGCCGCCCGAACCGTCGGAAAAGCCGGTCAGCGAGCGCTTGTTGGGCAGCACGTAGAGGTCGAACGGCAGGCCGAAATACTGGTTGCCGACGCGGCCGCCGACATAGGTCGGCGAGGCCGGATCGAAGATGCCGCCGGGGCTGAAATAGGTCGGCTGCAGATAGCCCATCGTGTCGTGCGACCGGCTGAAGTCGAAGGCATAGTCGACGGTGAAATCGGGGCTCGGCGTCCAGCGCACCGCGGCACGCGCGGTGAGACGGTCGACGTCGCCGGCGCGGTCGGCGACCCGCGGCAGCGCGGTGGTGACCTGCGGGAACGGATTGTCGATCAGCTTCACGAAGCCGTCGCGCTTGTTCCACGAGCCCGACAGCTTGACGGCGATGTTGCCGAACGCCGGCAGGTCGAGCGAGCCGCGCAGCAGGCGACCGTCATAGTTGGCGACGCCGGCCTGGATGCGGCCGCCGAGCTCGCCCGTCGGCTTGGCGGTGATCAGGTTGATCGCGCCGGCGAGCGTGTTGCGGCCATAGAGCGTGCCCTGCGGGCCGCGCAGCACCTCGATGCGCTCGAGGTCGGACTGGTCGAACAGCGCGCCATAGGATTTGCCGACGTAGAGGCCGTCGACATAGAGGCCGACCGCCGGGTCGAAGGTCGGCGACGGGTTGACGGTGACCGAGCCGCGGATGGCGATCGCCGGCGCGGACTGGCGGTAATAGGTGATGATGTTGACGTTGGGCTGGAAGCCGGCGATGCCGCCGAAATTGGTGACGTTGCGCGCCTCGAGCGCCTCGCGGCTGAACGCCGTGATCGATACCGGCACGTCCTGAAGCCGCTGCTCGCGGCGCTGCGCGGTGACGATGATCTCCTCGACCGACGACACCGCGGCGTCGTCACTGTCCTGCGAAGCCACGTCGGCGCCCGGCGCCGTCTGCGCCCAGGCGCTGCCCGTCGTCAGCGCGGCAATGCAAACGCCAATCTCGAGAACTCGCCGCAAAACCATCTTCTTCCCCTCAGGATAGTGCGGGCCTGTGCCCGTCAGTTGTGGCCGGATCGTCTGGCGGGCCCAGGCCTGGAGCGCGCCGATGTAATGAAGCGGTCGGTGCCCCCCGTCGTCGTCAGCGGATGGCGACCGGGGCGATCGGCGTGCCGACCGCGTGCGGGATGTTGAGCGCCGGCGCCGACAGCAGCATCGCGTAGCGGCCATCGGTCGCGCACGCCGCGGCCAGCGCCTCGAACTGCCAGAGCTCGCCGATCGTCATGCCGAGGTCGATCAGCGCGTGATGGTGGAAATAGGCGGGTGCGCCGCCGACATATTCGCAACCGAGCGTATCGACCGCGATCGCCGCGAAGTCGTGGCGCCGCAGCCATTCGGGCATCCCGCCATAGCCGAGCCCCGGCGAGTTGACGAAATAGTCGACCTTCTCGCCTTCGGGCGCGCGCGGGTCGAACGACCGCCCGTAGCCGGTGCGCAGCATGAGGATGTCGCCGGCCTCGAAGCTGAGGCCCTGCGCCGCGGCGATCTCGTCGAACAGCGCCGGCGTCATCGCGAAGCCGCGCGGCAGCTGCTCGAGCCCGAGGTGGCGCGCGACGTCGAGCAGCACGCCGCGCCCGACGAAGCTCTCGGTCCAGTTCTCGACGCCGAGCATGCGCGCGCCGCCGTTGGCGGTGACGTTGCCGGCCCAGAAGCCGTTGTACATCACGTCGTCCTTGGCGACGTGCGCGAGCCCGTCCCACTGCGTCGATCCCTGCAGCGCGAGCACGAGAATGTCGTCGGTCCACACCATCGGATCGCCCGAGCCATGGCTTTCGGCGATCATCGGATTGCCGATGATGTTGTCGGCGCCGGTCGAGGTGAACATGTGCATCGGCGCGGGGCGGGTGATCCAGCGCGGCGTGTCGGCGTGGATCGGCAGCGTCAGCGAATGGACCTCGCCGGTGACGACGCTGCGCGCCGCGGCAAGCCGCTGCGCCGGCCCGATCAGGTTGGCGGTGCCCTTCTGGTCGTCGTCGCCCCAGCGGCCCCAGTTGTTGACGCCGCTCGGGCGATAGCCGCCGACCACCTTGCCGGCGTCGTCGACGCGATAGGTCGGCGGCGACCAGCTGTTGGCGAAGCTGCCGTCGTGCTTGCGCCCCATGTCAGCGTCGGTCGCTGCAGCGCGAGCCGGGCGCGTCGTCGGCGTTGGCGTCCTGCATCAAGCGCTGTTCCTCCCCGTGGCCCCGATTCTCGGGTGCCTCTTGTGTATATAAGATACTATTGATCTATATGACGCAACCGCCTCTATAGGCGCAATATTTATTCATGAAGAGGATTCGAAAACTGTCGGCACCGCTCGACTCGCTCGTCGTCCTGATCACCGGCGCCGGCCGGGGAATCGGCCGCGGAATCGCGCTCGCCTGCGCGCGGCGCGGCGCGCGCGTGGTGGTAACCGATGTCACGGTGGCGGATGCGCAGGCGGTCGTGGCGGACATCGACGCCATCGGCGGCAGCGCCGTGGCGCTGGCCTGCGACGCGACCTCGCGCCCGAGCGTCGAGGCCGCGGTGGCCGGCGCGCTCGGCCGCTACGGCCGGCTCGATTGCGTCGTCCACAATGCCACCAGCCGCTATTCGCCAGTGTCCGAGCCGCTCGACGAGATCGTCGAGGCGCATTGGGGCGATCTCGTCGCCGTCGGGCCGCGCGGCGCCTTCCTCCTCGCCACGGTCGCGAGGCCGCATCTGGCGGCGAGCGGCGGTTCGCTGCTGCTGCTGATCTCGAACGCCGCCTATCATGGCGCGCCCGACCTTCCAGCCTATTCGGCGGTCAAGGGCGCGCTGCGCGGCATGGTGAAGGCGCTGGCGCGCGAATGGGGGCCGGCCGGAATTCGCGTCAACGGCCTGTCGCCGCTGGCGATGACGCCGGCGCTCGAAGACTATCTCGCGCGCTATCCCGAGGCCGAAGCGCCGCTCCTCGACCGCGCCGCGCTGCGCCGTTTCGGCCATCCGGAGGACGATATCGGCACCGCCGCGACGCTGCTGATCGGCCGCGACGCACGCTTCATCACCGGCCAGACGCTCATCGCGGACGGCGGCGGAGTCATGCCATGACGCTTCTCATTCTCGGCGGCGATGCCACGGGCGACGCGCTGGCGCGCGCCCTCGCGGCGCAGGGCACCGACGCGGTTCGCGATGGCGATCGCCCAGCGATGCTCGACGCGGTGGTCATTCTGGTCGCTACCGCGTCCGACGCCCGTCCGCTCGCCGGCATGAGCGACGCCGACTGGTCGGCATCGTTCGAGGTGCCGCTGCGCCAGGTGCGGCTTCATCTGCAGGAGGCGGGCCAGCGGCTCGCCGCGGGCGGCCGGGTCATCCTGCTCGCGAGCACCGGCGGCATGGCGGGGGTCGCGGACGACGTCGCCGGATGCGCCGTCGAGGAAGGCGCCCGCGCACTCGCCAAGTCGGTGGCGCTGGCGTGGCAGCCGCGCGGCATCACGCTCGTCTTTGCCGCCTTCGCCGCCGGCGCGCTCGCGCCGTCGAGCGGCGCGATTGCGGCGGTCGTCGCGCCGACGGTGCGCATGCTGCTCACGGCGCCGCCCGAGCTCGGCGGATCGACGGTGATCGCCGACGGCGCCGTGCTGCTCGCGCCGTGACGGCGAAGAGCCTCACGATCGTCCGTCGCCGCGACGGCCTGTCGCGCGCCGCCTTCCGCCGTCATTATGAAGACGTCCATGCCCCGCTCGGCATCGCGTGGTTCGGCTTCGACCGCTACGTGCGCAACCATGTCGCCGACGACGCCGCCGACCCCGGCTTCGACTGCATCGCCGAATTCTGGCCGTCCGACCTCGACCAGATCGCCCGCGCGCTCGCGGCCGCCGGCACGATCTTCGACGAGGACGACGCGCGCTTCATGTCGCCCGATCGCCGCGGCGGCATGGTCGAGGAGCATCTCCTTGCCGGACCGCCGCGCGGCATCGACCCGCCGGCCACGCGCAAGCGCATCGACCTGCTCGACGCGGCGACGCTGCCCGAGCCGGCGGCGTTCCGCCGCTGGGCGCAGGCCGAGGTCGCGGCCGGGCGCGCCGAGCGGATCACGCTCGATCTGCCGGTCGCGGCGATGGGCAATCTCGACGATGTCGCGCTGCTCCATCGCTGGCGGTGCGACGCCGAGGCGCCGCCGCCGGGGCGGCGATCGACGACGGCGCTGGTCGACGTCTGCGAAACGCCGCCGGCGCAGCTGCTTGCGCCGGGGCGGCCGTGACCGCCGCGGTCGATCAATAATCCTTGCCGTAGCGCAGCCCGAGGTTGGTGTCGCCTGAGCCGCCGACCTGCGTGATGATCGACAGCGCCCTCGACAGCGCGATCTCGAGCTGCGTCGCCGTATAGCCGCGGATGTCGGTCGTAACCTCGACATAGACGTTGTCGCCGAGATATTCGCCGACCGCGAGCGAGGTGCCGCGCCCGGCGTCGCGATCGGCGCCGAGCACGCGGAAGCGGTCGAAGCCGGTCGCCTGGCGCAGCTTGCCGAGCGGGTTCAGGCCGCCGCCGCCGCCGCGCAGCGAGGCGACCGAGGTCGCGAGCTGCAGCGCCTGCATCGCCGACAGCTCGCCCACCGAGCGGCCGAACAGCATGCGCGACAGCACTTCGTCCTGCGGCAGCTGCGGCACCGACGCGAAGGCGATCACCGGCGCGGTGGCGGTGCCGCCGACGGTGATCGTCGCGGTGATGTCGTCGATCTGCGCCTCGGCGACGACATCGATCGTCGGGTTGGGCGGATTGCTGCCGTTGAGACGGACGATGCCGCGCGTCAGGTCGAAGCGGCGCCCGGCGAACGAGAAGGTGCCGCGCACCAGGTCGATCGTGCCGGTCAGGCGCGGCGCGGCGGCGGTGCCGCCGGCGCGCACGTCGGCCTCCCATTCCGACTCGAGTCCCATCCCCTCGGCGCGGATGCCGTTGTTGGCGCGCGCCCGCACGTCGAGCGCGATCGTCGACGACGCCGCGCTGGCCGCCGCCGTCGCGGCCGGTCGCGGCGGCACCGCGCCCGGGGCGGGCACGCGGCGAACCGCGAGCGTCGGAATGTCGGCGGCGCCGGTATCGCGCGCGATATTGTAGCGCGCCGACTCGATCTGCAGGTCGCCCGACACATTGGCGCCGCTGCGGCCGTTGGTCAGCCGCAGCGGGCCGGTGACCGTCGCCGCCAGATCGTCGCGGGTGGCCAGGCGGGCGCGATCGAGCTGCGCCTCGATCGCCGCGGGAAAACCGCGTTCGGCCGACAGCTCGGCGGTGCCGCGCGCGCTGATCGTTCCCGACTCGCCGGTCCGTCCGGTCAGCGACAGCAGGTCGAAGCGCGCGCCGGTGAAGCGGCTGTCGAGCGCGATGTCGCGCACCGAGGTCCCGAAGGCGAGATTGTCGTAGCGCAGCCCCTGCGCGCGGGCGGTGCCCGACACGCGCGGCTCGCTGACGCGACCGGCGAAGTCGGCGGTGACGACCAGCGGCCCGCGCACCTCGTGGCCGGTGACGCCCGACAGCGCCCACAGCGCCTCGGCGGGGCCGTCGTAGCGGAAATTGCCGACCATCGGCGCCGCCAGCAACCGCTCCATCGGCGGATCGAAGACGTTGCCGGGTAGCGGCGCAAGCCGGGCCTGCAGCTGGCCGACGACGGTCGCACCGCGGCGCAGCCGCGCGCGAACCGCACCGCCGCTCGCCGCCAGCGACGCGTTGACGCCGATGTCGATCGGGCTCGACGTACCCGCCAGGCTCGACCGCGTCAGCCCGAGGATGGCGAGCCCGGCGCTGAGCTGCGGCGCGCCGCGTGGCGGCAGCGTTGCGGCGATGTCGCCCGACAGCCGCCCGCCGAGCCGCAGCTCGGGGCTGATCGCCCGGCTGATGCCGAGATCGACGTTGATCAGCCTGGCGCTGACCTGCGTCTGATCGGCGAAGGTCCCGGCGATTTCGGCGCGGCCGTCGCCGAATTGCACCGTCGCCGGCAGCAGCCGCCAGCCGCCGCGCACCGCGACGAGTTCGGCGGGCGCCGCGAGCTTGAGCGCCACCCGATTGGCATTGCCCGAGGCGTTGATCCGGATCCTGTCCGGCGCAAAGCCGGCGTTTGCCGCCAGTTCGAAGGGCACGCCGTTGCGACCGGCGGCGCTGAGCGTCGCGGTGCCGCGGCCCCCGCGGTAGCTGCCCTCGGCGTCGGCGCGCGTCAGCGCCAGCGCGCCGCGCCGCACCCCGCGGATCGCGATCTTGCCGCTGATCGCCGGCGCGTCGGGATAGAGCAGCGCGGTTGCGGTCGCGGTGCCCTGCGCGATGAGCAGCGGCTCGTCGAGCGCCAGGCTGGCCTTGTCGGCGCGCAGCGCGGCGTCGATGCGCTGGATGGCGCCGGCCGCCGCGAGCCCGACGGTGCCGCTGATCCCCGACCCGCCGATGGTCAGCGTTCCCGCGAACGGGCCGGCGGCGGTCTGGACGACGCGGCCGCGCGCCGTCAGCCCGGCGAGCTGCAGCCCCTCCAGATCGAGCGCGAGCGGTCCGTCGGTCAGCGCGAGCCGGGCGCGCGCGGCGAGCGGCCCATAGGGCGAGCCGGCGCGCACGCCGATCGAATAGCCGGTGGCGGTCGGCGTCATCACGACGTCGAGATCGCTCAGCTGCACGCCGACGTTGGGCCGCGACGCCCGCAGCCGGATGGCGGGCCGCGCCGCCGGCCCCTCGGCGCGGACCGCGAAGGGGCCATAGTCGGTCGAGGTGCCGCTCGCGTCGATCACGACGCTGCCGTCGGGGCGATAGACGCCGCGCGCATCGGCGATGCGCAGCTTCGGCGCGGTCACGCGGCCACGCTCGAAACGGATCGTGCCGTCGGGACGACGTTCGAAAGCGGCGCTCACGGTCGGGAGGCCGCCCAGCGCATCGCGCAGCGCTTCGTTGTCGACACGCCGGACGCGCGCCAGCACGGTACCGCGGATGCCCATCTCGCCATTGGCGGTCGGTGCCAGCCGTGCGTCGGTCGTGAGATCGAGCACGCCAAGACCGGCAAAGACATAGCGGTTGATCGCGCCCCTGAGCGCGAGGTCATAGTCGCCGGTCGCAAACGTCAGCGCCAGCACGGCGGTGGCGTTGAGCTGCGCCGACCGGATGCGCAGATCGTCGGACAGCAGCTGTTCGGGCGTGACGCGCAGCGTGCCGTCGATGGCGAGGTTGCGCAGCACGCCGCCGACCGCTTCGTCCACCCCGGTGACGCGCGCGATCGTTGCGGCGACCGGCACGACGACGGGGCCGGTCGCCGTCAGCTGCGTGCGGCCTTCGGCCTGTAGCTGCTCGACGCCGCTGTCGCCGAACGCCAGCGCAGCGGCATCGATGCGATAGTCGACCACCGGCGTCGCGAACGGTCCGTCGAGGATCAGCGCCAGCCGCACGTCGCGGCCGCGCGCGTCGTCGAGCAGCGCTTCGGGGCGCAGCAGCCGGGCATCGACACGCAGATTGCCGAGCCGGCTCGCGGCCAGATCGACGAGGCCGCGCGCGGTGACATCGAGCGCGGTCGACGCGGCACGCAGGCTGATGTCGGCGCGCCGCTCGGCGAGCTGCGCGGTACCGTCGAGCGTCAAGGCCGGCGCGAACAGTCGCGCCGGCGCGCCCGACAGCAGCGCGGCGGGCCGCGCCGTGCCGGCGAGCGTGAAATTGCCGTCGCGGCCGCCGAGTTGCAGATCGAGGACCGGCGCGTCGCCGAGCGTCGCGGTTGCGGTGCCGCGCCAGTCGGTCCAGCTTCCCTCTCCCGCGACGCGCGCGGTGAGCGGCCGGCCGAGACCGGCCAGCCCGTCGACGACGCCGCCCACCGGCGCGACCAGCGCGAGATCGATGTCGAGCCGGTCGTCGTCGGGAACGGCGTCGAGGTCGAGGCGCAGCCGGTCGCCCGCGGCGGCGCGCGCATCGGCGACGATCACCGCGCGGCGGTCGGCGATGTCGGCGCGTCCCTGCAGCGCGAGGAGGTGGCGCCGACCGGCGACCGGCGGGTCGAGGATGATGCGGTCGATCGCGAGCCGGCCGACGCTGATGTCGATATCGGGCAGCAGCGGCCCTTCGCTCGTCGTCTCGTTGAGCGCCGGGAGGCGAAGGACGCGCAGCGTCTCGGCGGTCAGCGCATTGATCGCCACATGCTTCTGGATGAGCGCCGCCGGGCGCCAGTCGAGCTCGACCAGCGGCGAGGTGGCGAAGACGCCCTGCGGGTCGCTCAGCTGCAGGTTGCGGATGCGCAGCCGGCCGTAGAGCGAGCCTTCGAGCCGACCGACGTCGACCCGGAGCCCCGATTCGGGGGCGATCCCGGCAAGCTGGCGCGCGACGAAGGAGCGCCCGGGCGCGGTGTTGAGCAGCGTCAGCGCCAGCACGGCGAGCAGCGCCAGCGCCAGCAGTCCGAGCGCAATGCCGCCGAGCAGCCGGACGACGACGCCGGTACCATGATCGCGATCGGCGTCGGACGCTGAGGGGGGGGGCGCCATCAGAAGGCCTGACCGATCGAGACATAGATGGCGACCCTGGGATCGCCGCTGCGCGGATTGAGCGGCGTCGCCACGTCGAAGCGGATCGGGCCGAAGGCGCTGTAGTAGCGCGCGCCGATGCCGGCGCCGTAGCGCAGCCCGCTGATGTTGGGGCCGTTGGGATAGACGTTGCCCGCATCGACGAACGGCACCAGGCCGACCTCCTGGCCGAAAGCGCGGAAGCGGAAGCGCGCCTCGGCGCTCATCTCGAAGATCGCCTTGCCGCCGATCGGATCGCCTTCGGCATCGCGCGGGCCGACGTCCTGGTAGCCGTAGCCGCGCACCGAACCGCCGCCGCCGGCATAATAGCGCCGCGACGGGGCGATGCGGTCGCGATCGGCGCCGAGGATGGCGCCGCCGCGGACCCGCCCGGCGAGCACGATGCTGTCCGAAGCGGGATAATAGGCGCTGGCGTCGGCAAGCGTGCGGACATAGCCGAACGCCCCCGACTGCAGCGACGCCTCGGGGCTGACGCGCGCGGTGACGCGAAAGCCGCGCGTCGGATCGAGCAGGCTGTCGGACGCGTCATAGCCGAGCTGGCCGGGGAGCGCGCCGATGAAGAAGGTGCGGCGGCCGTCGAGCATCCGCTGCGCGCCGCGCTCGCGCTCGCGCGAGCCGATCAGTTCGGCGCCGACCGCATAGGTCCAGCGCTTCTGCCAGATCGGCGTGCTCTCGCGGGCCAGCCGCCCCGACAGCGTGATCGTCTGCGCGTCATAGGCGTCGCGGCTGGTGCGCGCGACGTCGGCGACGACGGCGAGCGACCGGTCGCGCTGGCGGAAGTTCGACAGCCGCAACTCGCTGCCGACGCGCTGCTCCTGCGTCCCGGCGACGGCGCGCAGCGTCAGCGCGCCTTCGGGCGAGATCAAATTGCGATGCCGCCACAGTCCCTCGACGCGGAAGCCTTCGCCGGTCGAATAGCCGGCGCTGGCACCGAGCGTGCGCAGCGGGCCGATTTCGGTGTCGGCGACGAGGTCGACGACCGCGGTGCCGTCGGGGTTGCGCGCGCCGGTGTCGACCGGCCGAACCGCGACGGTCGAGAACAGCCCGGTGGCGACCATCGCCTGGCGGTAATCCTCGACGAGCCGGCTGTCCCAGCTGTCGCCGGCGTCGAAACGCGCGAGCACCGCGGCATGGGCATCGCTGAACGGCCGCCCGCCTTCGAGGCGTACCGCGCCGAAGCGCGACAGCGGCCCGCTGCTCACCGGCAGCGTATAGACGCCGAGATGCGTCGCGTCGTCGAGCAGCACGTCGCGCTCCCCGACCTCGACGAACGGATAGCCGCGCTCGGGAAGCGTCAGCCGCACGCGATTCTCGGCGCCGATCACCTCCTCGGCGACGATCGGCTGCCCGGCCTCGAGCGCGAGCGTCTCGCGGATCAGCGGCTCGGGCGCGGTGGCGGGCGTCGTCAGCCGGATTTCGGAGAACCGATAGCGTTCGCCAGGGGCAACGGTGAGCGTGAGCCGCGTCCGCGCCGGGTCGGCGTCGTCGGGTTGCGAGTCGATCCCGACCTCGCCGGCATAATAGCCGTTGCTCTCGAGCAGCGTTTCGATCGTGGCGACATCGGCCTGCGCGCGCGCATCGATCTCGCCGGGATTGTCGGCGCTGCCCGACCGGCCCAGCGCCGACCGCTCGCGGAACGCCGCGAGCAGGTCGATCTCGTCGAGGCCGAGCACCTCGACGCTGTAGGCGATCTCGTCGGGCGCGCGCGTCTCGCCGCTCGCGCTCGACGTCGGTGGCGGCAGCTCGGGCCAGCCGACCTCGATCCCGGGGATTTCGGGAAGCGCGACGGGTGCCTGCGCATGAGCCGGCGATGCCGCCTGCGACATCAACACTGCAACTAGACTGATCCTGACCGACCCCACCCGGCCATAAACGCGAACGGCGGCGGATGGTTCGCCGGGCAGTGCAATTCGCCGGCCATCCGGGCGCCGGCTACCGTGCCGCCCCCCGGTCGCGCGGCGGCCGTGCCGGTTGCGCTTGCGGCCGGACCGCGCTTGCCGCTACGGCTCGCGCCGAAGGAGCGTAGCGCAGGCGATGACCCGACCCCTGATTCTCGGCCTTGGCGGGACGACGCGTGCCGGCTCCTCGTCGGAGCGCGTGCTGCGCGCCGCGCTTCGCGAGGTCGAGGCGCTCGGCGCGCGCACCGAGATGCTCGCCGGCCCCGACCTCGTCATCCCGCTCTATGCCCCCGAGCTGCCCGAGCGGTCGCCCGAGGCGGAGCGGCTGATCGGGCTGCTGCGCCGCTGCGACGGCGTCATCATCGCCTCGCCCGGCTATCACGGCTCGATCTCGGGGATGATCAAGAACGCGCTCGACTATGCCGAGGACACCGCCAGGGACGCGCGGCCCTATCTCGACGGGCGGCCGGTCGGCTGCATCGCCTGCGCCTATGGCTGGCAGGCGACCGGATCGACGCTGATCGCGCTGCGCACCATCGTCCACGCGCTGCGCGGCTGGCCGACGCCGCTCGGCGTCGCCGCCAACACCACGCTGCCGCTGTTCGACGCCGCCGGCGACTGCATCGAACCCGGCCTCAAGGCCAGCCTCGCGATCATGGCGACGCAGGTCATGCGCCTCGCAACCGCCAACTGCCTCGCCGGAATGGACGGGCCGGAGCCTGCGGCAAGCGCCTGATCGCTGCGAAGACGCGGACGCGCTACGCCGCCGCGAGCGCCGAGGGGCCGAGCTGATGCTCCAGCCGCACCGCGCGGACCCGCACCAGCGCGCGCAACTTCTCCGCGATCACCTCGGCGGCATGCTCGCCGAGGTCGGGCTGCAGCACGCGCAGCCGCAGCTCGTCGTCGAAGGTGCTGATCTGGACGCGCGACGGCGTCAGGCCGAGCTGCGCAAAATGGCCGAGCACGCGGCAGGCGACGTTGGGATCGCGATCGGCGCGGACGTCGAACGCGGCGCTGCGCGTCGCGGCGAGGGCGAGCGGGCGGCTCATGCGGCGCTCCGGCGACCGGCGTCGGCGATGGCCTGGCGCGCCAGCTGGTCGGCGACGCTGCCCGGGGGCAGCCGCTCGCGGTCGGCGCGCGCCAGAATCCGCTGCAACCGCCCCGGGATCGCCGCGACCGCCGCCTCGACCTCGCCGGCGCCCTGGCCCAGATATTCGGCGGCGACGTTGATGATGCCGCCGGCGTTGACGACATAGTCGGGGCAGTAGGTCACGCCCCGATCGAGCAGCCGCCGCGCCTCGTGGACCGAGGCGAGCTGGTTGTTGGCGGCGCCGCAGACGATGGCGCTTCCCAGGCTCTCGACGACGCGCTCGCCGAGCACGCCGCCGAGCGCGCAGGGCGCGAACACGTCGGCGGGTACGGCGTGGATCGCCTCGGGGGATACGGCGCGGGCGCCATAGCCGCCGGCGACCTCGGCGACACGCGCCGGATCGACGTCGGCGACGACGAGCCGGGCCCCGTCGGCGTGCAGCCGCCGGCACAGGTCGCGACCGACCGCGCCGAGGCCCTGCACCGCCACCGTCGCGCCGTCGAGGCCGCGGCCGTAGCGCCATTTCAGCGCCGCCTCGATCGCCAGCTTGACGCCCAGCGCCGTCCACGGCGACGGGTCGCCGCCGGGGCGGCCGCCCTGCGGCGGCAGCCCGGCGACGAAGCGCGTCTCGCCGCGAACCGCTTCCATGTCGGCGACGCCGGTGCCGACGTCCTCGGCGGTGACATAGTCGCCGCCGAGCGACTGGACCGCGCGGCCGAAGGCGGCGAACAGCCGTCGCCGGTCGAAGTCGCCCGCCGGCCGCTGGATCACCGCCTTGCCGCCGCCGAGCGGCAGCCCGGCGAGCGCGTTCTTGAAGCTCATCCCCTGCGCGAGCCGCAGCGCGTCGTTCATCATCATCTGCGGGTTCGGATAGGACCAGAGGCGGCAGCCGCCCGCCGCCGGCCCGAGCGCGGTCGAGTGGATTGCGATGACGCCGCGCAGGCCGATCGCCGCATCCTCGAAGCGATGCAGGCCCTCGTGAAGATCATGCGCGGGGTGCGAAGAACGTGCCACCGGTAAACCTCTCTTGCGTTGGACGGCGGCAGAGTCTCACGGTGGCGGCGGATTTTCTTGCCCAATATTGTGCGCTTCGGGGATTATATGCATGATCAATCCACCAACTTGCGGAAATGGGAATAGATTGACCGAGCTTGACGCCATCGACAGGAAGATCCTTCGCGTCCTGCAGGCCGACGCGTCGCTGTCGACGAGCGACATCGCCGAGCAGGTGGGCATCTCGCAGTCGCCGTGCTGGCGCCGCGTGCAGCGGCTGAAGGACGAGGGGGTGATCCGCGCGCAGGTGGTGCTGCTCGACCGCAAGAAGGTCGGCCTCAACGCGCAGGTATTCGCGCAGGTGAAGCTCAACGCGCATGGTCGCCAGCATCTCGAGGAGTTCAGCGAGGCGATCCGCCGCTTCCCCGAGGTGCTCGAATGCTATGTGCTGATGGGCACCGTCGACTTCCTGCTGCGCATCGTCACCGCCGACATCGAAGCCTATGAACGCTTCTTCTTCGAAAAGCTCAGCCGCGTCGCCGGGATCCAGGAGGTCAATTCGATCGTCGCGCTGTCGGAGATCAAGGCGACGACGGCGCTGCCGGTCGGCTGATCAGCCCGCCGCGGCCGCCCGGAGCGCCGTGCGCCTCACTTCCTCGCCGCCGCGGGGGTGAACAGCAGGTCGCGATAGTTGAAGCTGAAGTCGGCGATCGGCGACACCGGCTTCATCGTCACGCGCTCGACCTTGCCCTCCGCCCCGAGGCTGAAGGTGACATAGGGCCGTTCGAGATTGGTGTCGTTCAGCTCGGCGACGAAGCTGTCATACTGATGGTGCTTCAGCCGCCCCTTCATGTCGGGCGTCGTGGTGAAGTCGATCGTCAGCCCCTGCGCGTCGCGCGCGACGACGATGTCGCCGTACCAGGCGTCGGTATAGGTGCCGACGTAACGGTCGAGCGGCAGCGACGGGCCGACGGCGGCGGGCGTCGCCATCGTCCGTTCGACCGCCGCCTTGCCGGCGGCGAGGCGCTCGTCGAGGAATTTCGCGAAGCGCGCCGGCCAGTCGCTGCTCGGCGCATCGAGATAATGATCGAGCAGCTCGTACATCAGCCCCAGCCGCACGTCGCTGTCCTCGCTGTTGAGCGTGATCGCGAAGCCGACGTTCTTCTCGGGGATCATCACCACCGAGGTGACGAAGCCGAACACGCCGCCGGCGTGCCACACGATCTTGGCGCCGCGATAGTCGCGCACTTCCCAGCCGAGCGCATAGGCCTGGAAATTGGGCGCCATGCCCTCGAGCCCCGGTGGCGCCGGGTTGATCGGCTGGACCTGCACGGGCTTCCACATCTCGGCCGCCGCGGCTTCGCTGAACAGCCGGCCGCCGCCCGGCACCGCGCCCTTGCCGAGCTGGATCTGCAGCCAGCGCGCCAGGTCGGTGGCGCTGCTGGCGATGAGCCCGGCGGGCGCCAGCGCGCGGCCGAGTTCGTCGCGCTCGTCGAGCACGCGCTGTTCGCCGAGGCCGCGCACGATGCCGCCGGTGCGGCCGTGCGGATGGGCGCGGTTCGCGATCGCGAAGCGCCGGTCGTTGTCGCTGGTGCTGTGCGCCATGCCGGCGGGCGCGAACACATGCTCGCGCACATAATCCTCCCAGCGCTGGCCGCTGACTTCCTCGATCAGCTGGCCGGCGACGCCGTAGAGGATGTTGTCATAGGCGTAGCGGCTGCGAAAGCTCGTCGCCGGCTTGATGTAGCGCAGCCGCTCGACCGTCTGCTTGCGGGTGAGGCTGCCGCGCGGGACGCTCAGCAGGTCGCCGGCGCCGAGCCCCAGCCCGCTGCGGTGGACGAGCAGGTCGCGAATGGTGATCTCGCGCGTGACCCAGGGATCGTACATCTGGAACCACGGCATATGGTCGATGACCCTGTCGTCCCAGCCGATCTTTCCGGCATCGACGAGCGTCGCCAGCGCCGCCGAGGTGAACGCCTTGCCCGTCGAGCCGATCATGAACAGCGTGTCGGCGTCGACGCGCGCGGACTCGCCGAGCTTGCGGACGCCATAGCCCTTCGCCAGCGTCACCTTGCCATCCTCGACGATGGCGATTGCCAGCCCGGTCGCGCCCGCCGCCTTTCGAAGCGACTCGACGCGCGCGTCGAATGCCCTGGGCGGCGCGGCGTGGAGCGGGGCGGCGAGCAGCGCGGCGGCGATCAGGAAACGCTTCATGAAGGTTCCTCGCATCAACGAAGGGGGCGCGCGGTCCGGCGCGGTGGCCGCCCCGGCGTTCACGGCCGGACGGGGGCGCCGCCGCCCCACACCTCGGCACCGGCGAAAACGGTGCCGTCCGCGTAGACGATGCTCGGGGCACGATCGGCCCGGAGGAAGGTCGGACCGTCGAGGTCGACGACGTCGCACCGCTGGCCGAGCACGAAAGCCGGCGCCATCGCGAGGCTGGTGCCGACCATGTTGCCGACCATGACGTCGAGGCCGTGGCGACGCGCCTCGGCGGCCATCATCAGCCCTTCGGTGAGGCCGCCGCACTTGTCGAGCTTGATGTTGACGACGTCGAAGCGCCCGACGGCGCGCGGGAGTTCGGCGAGGCTGAGGACGCTCTCGTCAGCGGCGATCCGCACCGCCGATTCGAAGCCGTCGAGGTCGCCTTCGCGGCCGCGCGCCAGCGGCTGCTCGAGCAGCGACACGCGCGCCGCGACCAGCGCCTCGATCAGCCGCGGCAGGTCGGCGATCTTGAACCCCTGGTTGCCGTCGACGCCGAGCCAGACGTCGTCGCGCGCCGCGCGGATCGCCGCGACGCGCGCGATGTCGAGCGCGATCTCGCCGGTCAGCTTGACCTTGATCGCGGTGGCGTCGGCATAGCCGCGCGCGCGCGCCGCCATCCGCTCCGGTGCATCGGCGCCGAGCGTGAAGGTGGTGGTGAGCGCGCGCGGTGCCGAGCTGCCGGCGAGCTGCCACACGGGCTGGCCGCTGAGCGCCGCCTCGAGATCCCACAGCGCGCAATCGAGCGCGTTGCGGCCGCCGCACGGCGGCAACAGGTCGCGCAGCGCCTGTCGGTCGGCGCCTGCCTCGATCGCCCCGCGCACCCCTTCGATCGCCGCCAGCATCGCCGGTACGTCGTCGCCGGTGTAATAGACTCCCGACGCCTCGCCGCGCCCCGATGCGCCGTCCTCCTCGATCGTCGCGACGACGGCGTCGCAGCTTTCGAAGACATAGCCCGAAATGCGGAAGGGTTCGGCGAGCGGGAGCGTCTCGACGCTGACGCTGAGCTGTCGCCTGGTCATCAATATTGCGTCCCGAACGAGATGAGGTGGAAGGTCAGCGCGACGTAGAGCACGACCAGGCTCGCGACGAACACCAGTGCGTTCCACAGCTTCGACGGCCAGCGGCGGCCGTCGCGCCAGGTGAGCCACAGGTTCCAGCCGCTCACCGCCGCCGCGCCGACGAAGACGAGGAGGCTGAGGATCTGCAGCAGGATCAGCCACGGATCGAGCGCATCGGTGGTGTTGTTGAGGTCGGCGAACAGCATCGTCACGAACGCCAGCCAGCCGCCCAGCAGCAGCAGCGAGGCGCCCGCGAAACCGCGCGTCAGCCGGTAGGCACGACGGGCGCTGCCGGCCACGCCGAGTTCGGCCTTGTAGCTGCGGCGGATATACCAGGTCGCCGGCCAGTGGAGGAAGGTCAGCGCCAGGATGCCCAGCGACATGTAGAGCAGCGGCAGCAGCCAGGCCGACGACCGCCCGACGGGCGCGCGTTCGAACACCATGAACGGCGACACCATGTCGAAGCTCCAGCGCACCACCTTGCCGTCGACGACCTTGGCCGCAAGCCGTTCGTGGCCGAAGGCATCGCGCCAGACGAAGGGCGCGATCTCGACCCATTTGCGCGGCGTGCCGCTGGCGTCCTTGAGCGCGGGAATGACGAGCTCGCCCTTGGGCCCGACCGCGATCTTGGTCTGGCCGATGAAGCCGGCGATATCGAGGAAGCTGCCGTGGGTGCGGCGACTGTTCTCCCAGACGCCGACCATCAGCTTCGCGTGCGCGGCCGCCGTCTTCGCGTCGACGCGCCCGTCGGGGGTGGTGTCGGGGAAATAGCGGTCGGCGAAATCCTGGAACAGCGCGGCGCGGATGGTGCCGGCGGCACCTTCCCTGCCGCCGCTGTTGAACGAGAAATAGAGGCCGACGCCTTCGTCCATGAACAGATGGAGCGACGTGTGGAAGGCCTGCGTGTCGCCGAGATGCGCGATCACCTGCCGCCCGTTGATGTTGGTCTCGAAGAAGCCGAGCGCCATGCGGTTGAGCGGCGGGATGATCGACAGCGCGGGGGCGTGCATCTCGCGTGCGGTCGCCGCCGACAGGATGCGTGCGCCGCCCAGCTCGCCGCCCTGCAGGTGTGCGAGCATGAAGCGCGCCATGTCGGTGGCGGGCGACGACAGCGAGCCGGCGGGCGCGGGGCCGACGATCTCGAACGCGATGGGATCGCCCGAGGCGCGGCCGTAGCCGGTCGCCATCTGCGGCGCGAGGCGGGCGGGCAGCGGCTGGCGGAAGGTCGAATCGCGCATCCCGAGCGGCTGGAAGATGCGCTGCTCGACATAGTCGTCGAAGCTCAGCCCCGACTGCCGCTCGACGATGTAGCCGGCGAGCGCGGTCGCCCAGTTCGAATAGGCCGGCGTCGTGCCGGGCACGAAAATCCGCTTGGGCTGGCTGCCCTTCAGATAGTCGCCGAGCGCCTTCTGGTTCTCGGCGCCGTTGAAGATGAGGAATTTGACCGTCTCGGCGAAGCCGCCGGTGTGCGTGAGGATGTGGCGCAGCGTGACCGGCTTGCCCTCGTACGGCTTGATCCGGAAGTCGAGATAGTCGTTCACGTCGCGGTCGAGATCGAGCTTGCCAGCCTCGACGAGCTGCATGACCGCGGTCCAGGTCACCAGCTTCGAGACCGAGCCCGGCCGGAAAAGCGTCGTCGCCGGATCGACCGGCGTGCGCTTTTCGACGTCGGCATAGCCATAGCCGCGCGAGGTCAGCAGCCGGCCGTCCTTGACGACGGTGATGCCCATGCCCGCGACGTCGCCGCTGCGTAGCGCGTAGGGGACATAGCCGTCGAGCCAGGCGTCGATGTCCTGCTTGGTGAGCTCGCGCCCCGCACTTGCGCCGGGAACGATGCGGGTCGCGGCAGCGGCGTCCTCGCTCGCCGCGGGGGTCAGCGGGGGCGCGACCGGCATGTCCTGCGCATTCGCGGTTGCGCCTGCCAACAGCGCCGTCAGCGCCAGTGCCACCCTGTGCCAGAAGCTCATGTCGCCCTCCCCCGCATCCGCCGCCCCGCATAGTATGATTGGGACATTGTGGTCCTGATTGGAGAAATGGTCAACCGTGATGCAATGCGCGACCCACGCGCTCCTTCAGCGTTGCGGGGCGGCGCTCGGCCATTGACACATCTCTCAAATGGGTAATTATTTCCAATCAGGCAAAAGTGGCGCAATCGGGCCGCGGCGTTCACGAGGGAGGTGGGGATGAAGAAGCTGGTCTTGAGATCAACGCTGGCGGTGGTGATGCTCGGCATGGCGGCGGGCCTGGCCGCGCAGCCGGCCGCCGACATGCCTGGCAAGACCAGCGCGGGCGTCGCCTACACGCAGCCGGCGGGCTGGGGGAAGGAGACGAGCGGCATCGCCACGGTCTTCGTGTCGCCCGAGCGCGATACCCGGATCGCGGTGGTGCCGGTCGGCAAGGCGAGCGATGCCCAGGATGCCGCGAAGCGCGCCTGGGCGGCCTACAAACCCGGCATGGCGCGGGCGATCCAGCTGAGCGCGCCGAGCGCCCCCGGCGACGGCTGGGACGAGCGCGTCGGCATTTCCTATGTGACCTCGCCGGCCGAGCGCGCCTCGGTGTCGGCGCTGGCGATGCGCAGCGGCGACGCCTGGACCGTGATGCTCACCGAAGGCGCCGATGCGACGCTCAACAAGCGCTCGGCGGCGACGTCGATCATCCGCCAGAGCCTGCGCCCGGCGGGCTATGCCAAGGAGAGCTTCGCGGGCAAGGCGGCGCATCGACTGACCCCCGAACGCATTCAGGCGATGCGCGACTTCGTCGCCCAATCGGCGCAGGCGCTCGACGTGCCGGGGGTCGGCTTCGCGCTGATCGACCAGGGCAAGGTGGTGTGGGAAGGCGGCTACGGCGTGCGCGAACTGGGCTCGTCCGAACCCGTCGACGCCAAGACCAAGTTCATGATCGCCTCGAACACCAAGGGCATGGCGACGCTGCTGCTGTCGGTGCTCGCCGACGAAGGCAAGCTGCGCTGGGACCAGCGCGTCGTCGACCTCTACCCGTCGTTCCGGCTGGGCAGCGACGCCACCACGCAGGCGACGCTGGTGCGCCACCTCGTCTGTGCCTGCACCGGCCTGCCGCGCAAGGACTATGCCTTCATCCTCGCCGACGAAGGGGCGCCGGCGTCGGACACCTTCCGCCAGCTGTCGGAAACGCAACCGACGAGCAGCTTCGGCGAGCTGTTCCAGTACAATAATCTGATGGCGTCGGCGGCGGGCTATCTCGGCGGCTCGCTCGCCTATCCGGGGATGGAGCTCGGCGCCGCCTTCGACAAGGCGATGGAGACTCGCATCTTCGGCCCGCTCGGCATGGTCGATACCGGCTTCGACAATGCAGCGGGCGAGAGCGGCAACTGGGCGCGGCCGCACGGGCTCGACATCGACGGGCGGATGACCCCGATGTCGAACCGCTTCAACCATCTGGTCTTCCCGCACCGCCCGGCCGGCGGTGCCTGGTCGACCGCCGCCGACATGGCGCGCTACGCGCAGCTCGAGCTGACCAGGGGGCTGACCCCCGAAGGCAAGCGGCTGGTCAGCGAGGCCAATATCCTCGAACGACGCAAGCCCGGCGTGAAGGTCGACACCGACAGCCAATATGGCATGGGGCTGTTCCAGCGCAGCGCCTGGGGCGTGCCGGTGGTGACGCACGGCGGCACGCTGCTCGGCTATCACAGCACCTTCTTCGTGCTGCCCGACGAGCAGATCGGCGCGGTGATCCTGACCAACGCCGATCCGGGCGCCGCGATGCTCGCGCCGTTCCTGCGGCGGCTGATGGAGGTCGTCTATGACGGCAAGCCCGAGGCGGCGCGCGACGTCGCCGCGACCGCGGCGCGGATCAAGGCGCAGGCGGCGGCACGCCGGGCGCGGCTGACCGTCCCCGGCGATCCGGCGGTGCTGGCGAGCCTTGCGACGCGCTATACCAGCCCCGGCATCGGCAGCGTCACCCTCGAGGACCGCGACGGCGGCAAGTGGATCAAGGCCGGCTTCGTCGAGGGCCCGGTGGCGACGCGCGCCAACCCCGACGGCAGCGTCTCGCTGGTGTCGGTGGGCCCGGGATCGATCGGCGTCGAGGCGCTGGTCGGCGCGAAGGACGGCAAGCGCACGCTGTCGATCCGCGACAGCCAGCACGAGTATCTCTACACCGAAGTTCGCTGACCCGGTCGGCAGGCCGTCATCCCGGCGCGAGCCGGGATGACCGACCTCATTGGCGGCGCAGCTTCTCCGCGAAGAAGTCGATCGACTCCTGCCACAGCCGCTGCCACGCGGTATAGCGCACGAAATCATGCGCCTCGCCGGGCATGATGATCGTCTCCACGTCGACGCCGCGCGCGCGCAGCTTCTGCGTCAGGTCGACGGTCTCGGCGACATCGACGTTCATGTCCTGATCGCCACTGAACAGCAGCACGGGCGAGCGCCAGCCGTCGATCGCGCCGACCGGCGACGATGCGCGCGCCCGGGGGCGGTCGGCCTCGGCGACGCCGAAGAAGCCGCTGGGATTGAGATGCCCCGCGATCGCCGACGGCCAGCTCCAGTCGAACACGCCGTGCACCGCCACGCCGCCGGCGAACAGGTCGGAATTGCGCGCCAGCGCCTGCGCCGTCAGCAGCCCGCCATAGGAGCCGCCCCAGATGCCGATGCGCTTGGGGTCGACGTCCTTTCGCGCCGCCAGCCAGCGGCCGGCGCCGAGCACGTCCTGATATTCCGACGCCCCGCGCCAGCCGCGGTTCTCGGCCTCGCGGAAGGCGCGGCCGTAGCCGACGCCCGAGCGATAGTTCACCGCGACGACGACATAGCCGAGCTCGGCGTAGCGGCGGTTCATCGCATAGTCGCCGGCATAATAGGGGCTGAAGTGAAACGCCGGAAACATCTGCCGCGACGGGCCGCCATGGACATAGACCAGCGCCGGATGCGGCCCCGGCGTCGACGGCAGGAAGAGCTGGGCCGGCACCGTCGCGCCGTCCGCCGCCTTGAAGCGAACCGCCTGCGGCGGCGGCGCGCTGAAGCGATAGGCATAGCCGTGGTCGCGTGGCCGTTCGCGATACGCGAGCCGCAGCGTCTGCAGGTCGAGCACGCGCAGCAGCGGTGCGTCGTCGGCGGTGCTGCCGGCAAAGGCGATATAGCGCCCGTCGCCGCTCGCCGCGGCGTTGCCGATGACGAGGTCGTCGCTGGCGATCGGACGTTCGCGGCCGGTCGAGACGGTGATCGCCGAGAGCTGGCGGGTATCGATGTCGCGGCAATTGTGGACGACGAACAGCGTGTCGGGCGCCGCCGACTCGCTCTCGGCGACCTCGCAGTTCGTCGGGGTCAGCGCCCGCGGGGCGCCGCCGCCGCGACCGATCGCATAGAGCCGCGCCCAGCCGTCCTGCTCCGACCGGAAGACGAGATTGCGGTCGTCGGCCCAGCGCAGATGGCCTTCGGGATCGTCGGACGCCGGGTTGCCCGCCGCGTCCTTCGTCTCCCAGAGCGTCGTCACCTGGCCCGACGCCAGATCGACCGTCTCGACGGCGAACGGCTGATTGGCGGTGCTGTCGTAGGTGACGCTGTGCTCGCGGCCCGGCCAGCGCAGATAGGCGACCACCCGGCCGTCGGGCGACGGCAGCGGCGAGCTCAACCGGTCGGCGCCGGTGACCAGCCAGTCGATGCGGTCGCTACCCAGCACATGGCGGCCGAGATGCGAGAAGCCGCCGCGATCCTGCGTGAAGATCAGGCTCTTGCCGTCCGGGCTGAACTGCGCGCCGCCGAAGCGGCCGCCGCCGGGCGCCAGCACCGCCGCCTTCGCGTTGACGTCGGTCAGGTCGAGTGCCCAGAGATCGCGGCCGCGCCGCCACAGCACGCGCGTGCCGTCGGGGGCAAAGCGCGGCGCCACGCCGTTGCCGAGCCGCTGCGGCCGTGCCCCCGGTCTGGCATCGATCAGCCAGAGCGTCGCCTTGGGCGGCTCGAGCAGGCTTGCCGGATTGTAGCCGTCGTCGCCGGCGATCGCGCTGCCCGTCTGGAAGGCGATGCGACGGCCGTCGGGCGCGATGACCACGCGGGTGATCGGATCGCCGTCGACGTCGTCGCGGGCGAACAGCTGGCGCGGCGCGAAATCGGGCGCGGCGGCGACCATCAGCTTGCTGGTCTTGCCCTGCCGTACCAGCCAGGCGAAAGTTGGTGCCTCGGCCGCCGAGACCTCGGTCGCCATCGGATAGGCGAGGAACGGCGTCTCGTCGGCGCGCGCGCCAACCGCGGCGGTCGACAGCAGCAGCGCCGACAGCAGCAACATCGGCGATCGGTTCGGCATATGGAAAGAGCCCCTGTCTTGCCGCCCGCCGCGCGGCGAGCCCCCCAGCCGCGATGCGCCGGACGCGCTCACGGCTTCACCAGATGATAGGTCACGTGCGGCATCGACGCGAACGAAAGCCGCGGATCCTCGGGCGTTCCGTAGAATTCGAGCCGGTCGTAGGGGCCGCCGGCGCGCGCCCCCGTCACCTGCTCGTAGAGCCCCGGCCCGATCTGCTCCCAGGCGCTGGTCTTGCCCTGGTTGACGATGGTCAGCGCGTGCGGGCCGGCGGCGGTGACCTGCACGTCATATTCGGGGCGCGCGGGCCTCGTATAGTCGCGCCGGTTGATGCGGTAGGCGCCGAGCTTCGGCGCCTCGGCGGCACCCGTCCAGCGCGGCGCCGGCGGCTGCGGGAACAGCCGGCCGACGATCGCGTCGCTCAGCTCGGTGCGCGCGCCGTAGCTGCCCTGCCCGCCGGTCGTCGAGACGAAGAAGCCGAGATCGGCCTCGGGGACGAGCAGCAGATAGGAGTGAAAGTCGCCGGTGTTGCCGCCATGGCCGATCATCCGCGGCCCGCTCTCGCGCGCGACCATGAAGCCATGTGCCATGCCGGGCAGGCGCGGCGCGTTGGCGAGCGAATTGCTTTCGAGCAGCGCCACCGACGCCGGCGTCAGGATGCGCGCGCCGCCGAGCTTGCCGTCGCCGAGCATCGCCAGCATGAAGCGCGCCATGTCGGGCGCCGTCGCCGATCCCGAGCCCGCGGGCATCACGTTGCTGAACAGTTCGAACGGCTCGGCGACGAGGCGGCCGTCCTTGACCTTGTAGCCGGTCGCCATGTGCGGCTCGACGGCGGCGGGCAGCGGCTCGCGAAAGAAGCTGTGGCGCATGCCGAGCGGCGCGAAGATGTGGCGGTCGACATAGTCGGCGAACGGCGCGCCCGACACGCGCTCGACGATGTAGCCGGCGAGCGCCGCGCCATAGTTGGAATAGGAGATTTCGGTGCCGGGCGCCCAGTGCCGCGTCGGGACGTGCGTCTTCAGCCACTCCGAATAGGGCCTGAGCTTGCCGACCTCGTCGACGGTCAGGTCGCCGACGTCGCTCATCCCGGGACTGTGCGACAGCAGGTGGCGCACCTTGACCGGCGCACCTTCGAAGTCGGGAATGCGATAGTCGAGGTAGCGGTTGACGTCGGCATCGAGGTCGACGCGGCCCTGCTCGACCTGCTGCATCAGCGCCACCCAGGTGACCAGCTTGGACACCGAGCCGGGACGGAACAGCGTCTTCTGCCCGTCGACCGGCTTGCCGGCGGCGACGTCGGCGAAGCCATAGCCGCGCGTCAGCACCACCCTGCCCCTGTGGACGACGGTGACCACCGCGCCGGCGACCTCGCGAGTCGCCAGCTGCTGCGCCATGACGCCGTCGATGAACTCGGGCAGCCCGGCGAGCCGCGCGCGATCGACGGCGACCGACTGCGTCTTCGGCGCGGCGGCGGCGGCGGCGGCGGCGGGCAGGGTGGGCGCGGCGAGCAGCGCCAGCGCGAGCGCCAGGCCGGTCAGGCGGTTCATCGGCTTCATGGAACCTCGTGGGGCGTTGGGGGAGCGCGCAGCAGCCGGACCAGCCCGATCGCGAACAGCGGCACGACGTAGACGGCGAGGATCGCATAGGCGAGCGCGCGGTAGCCGCTGCCGATCAGCGCGACGAGGCCGAACCGGTCGGCAACGAAGATGCAGCCGATCAGCAGCAGCGCGGCGAAGCCCGCGCGCGCGCCGTGCGAAAGCTCGACCCCGCGCCGCGCCTGCCACACGCCGTCGATGCGCTCGTTGATCGCGTGCACCGCGCCGGTGCCGCTTTCGAGCAGCGCGGCGAAGATCATCAGCTGGAACAGCAGGTGGAAGAGCGGGATGTCGAGCTGCTGCAGCAGGAAGTCGGAGGGCAGCGTCTCGGCGGCGATGCCGGGATAGAAGGCGATCATGCACAGGAAGAACAGCAGCGCCGGGAGCATCGCCAGCGGCCCGGCGATGAGCCCGGCGGCGACGGCGTCGCGGCGGCTCGTCATGTGGCGGATCACCGGCAGGATGACCACCGCGCCGACGACGTTGTAGCTCGCATAGGTGAGCCCGCCGAGTGCCCAGCCGTCGGTCGGCGCGGGGAGCGCCAGCGCGGTCGAGATGCGGTCGCCGAAACGGCCGAACGCCAGCACGACGAACAACGCGTAGACGCCGTAGAGCAGGAACGAGACATATTTGAACAGCCGCTCGACCGAGGCGTTGCCGAAGGTGGCGAACAGCGCGATCGCCGCGGCGAGCACCAGCGTGCCGGCGATCGGCGGCAGCCCCAGCGTCGAGGCGCCGATCGCCCCCGCCGCAGCGCCGAACACCGACAGGATGAGGATGACGAACAGCACATAGGCGATCTCGAACACCACCCAGGCCGGCCCGAGCAGATGCTTGAAGAAGCTGCGATAGTCATAGGCGCGCATGACATGCGCGAAAGCGAAGGTGATCGCGCAGACCACGCTCCAGATCGCCATCGCCAGCAGCATGCCGGCCAGCCCGCCCCACGGACCGCTCGGCAGGAAGAACTCGGCCAGCTCGCGCCCTGTCGCATAGCCGCCGCCGATCACCACCGCCTTGAACGCGAAGCCGGGCAGCAGGAAGCGCTGGAACCAGCTCGACCCGTGCCCGTCGGCGGCGGTGACCGCGGCTGTCAACCGAGGCAGCTTTCGATGAGCCGGTCGAACGCCGCGCCGCCGCGGATCGGATCGGCGACCGGCAGCCCGAGCCGCTCGCTGTCGCGCGCCATCACGGCGAGGGCATCGGCTTCGCTCAGCCGCGAGGTGTCGTAGGACAGGCCGCCGCAGCGGATGGCCGGGTTGGTCCGGCGTCCGAGCAGCAGCGTCGCGGCGATCACCTCCTCGGCGCTCGGCAGCGTGTAGCCGGCGGTGCCGAGCATCTCGGTGCGGCCCGGCTGGTCGCAGACGATGAACACGTCGGGCTGGCTGCCGTGCAGCAGCGCCAGCGACACGCCGGCATAGGCCGGATGCAGCAGCGAGCCCTGGCCCTCGATGATGTCCCAATGATCGGGCGCCGCATCGGGCGACAGCATCTCGGCGGCGCCCGCCGCGAAGTCGGCGACGACCGCGTCCATCGGCATGCCTTCGCCGGCGATCATGATTCCCGTCTGGCCGGTGGCGCGAAAATCGGCGTCGACGCCCTGCTCGCTGAACGCGCGCGCGACGGCGAGCGCCGTGTATTTCTTGCCGAGCGCACAGTCGGTGCCGACGGTCAGCAGCCGCTTGCCGCTGCGCTTGCGCCCCGTCGCGATCGGGAGGTCGGCGGGCGGCGTGCGGATGTCGATCAGCCGGCGACCGAGGCGCGACGCGCGCTGCGCGAGGCCCGGGACATCGGCGAGACGGACGTGCATGCCGCTGACGATGTCGAGTCCGGCCTCGAGCGCTTCGACGAGCGAGGCATGCCAGCTGGGCGACAGCACGCCGCCGCTGTTGGCGACGCCGATGACCAGCGCGCGCGCGCCGCGCGCCTTGGCCTGGGCGGGGGTCATCCGCGGCAGGCCCGCGGTGACCGTCGCGGCGGGCAGCGCCAGCTCGCCGATGCACTTGTCGCCGGCCCAGTCGCGAAGCCCGAAGGCGGTCTTGGCATAGCCCGGCTCGACCGTGTCGCCGAGGAACAGCAGATAGGGCTGCGGCAGCAGCAGCGTGTCGTCGCTGCGTCGCGAAGCGAGCGCGATCATCGGGCGCTTCCGGTCGTGTCGGCGGGCATGTCACTTCCCCAGGTCGAGGCGAGCAGGCGGTGGAAATTGCCGCCGAGCACTGCTGCGATATTGGCATCGGAATAGTTGCGCCGGATCAACTCCTCGGTGAGGTCGTAAACCTTGAGCGGATGGTCGAAGCCGTCGGTGTCGATCTTCTCGCGGAAGGCATAGCTTTCCTTGTAGGCGCCGCGCAGCTGCTTGTTCGCCTCGGGCGACATGTCGTCATAGCCGTTGAGATCAGCGTCGGAACCGATGCCGACATGCTCGATGCCGACGAGCCTGGCGACATGATCGATATGATCGACCATCGATCCGATCGTCGTCGGCTCGGTCTTGCTGACGAACATGCGCACGCCGGTGATGCCCATCACGCCGCCCTTCGCCGCGAGCGCCCGGATCGCCTCGTCGGTCTTGACGCGCGGATGGTCGACGAGCGCGCGGCAGTTGCTGTGGGTGATCGCGATCGGCTTGGGCGAGATCGCGATGGCGTCGAGCGTCGTGCGGTCGCCGCAATGCGACACGTCGATCAGCATGCCGGCCTGGTTCATCGCCTCGATGATCGACACGCCGAAGTCGCTGACGCCGCCATCGACTCGCTCGGTCGATCCCGAGCCGATGCGGTTCTGCGAATTATAGGTGAGCTGCGCGCAGCGCTGGCCGATCTCGTAGAAGAATTTGACGTCGGCCGGGCGCTGGAAATGGTCGGCATTCTGCAGCCCCATGATCACCGCGCATTTGCCGTCGCGCTTGGCGCGGACGAGGTCGTCGGCGGTGCCGACGGCGGTGAACACGTGCGAGTTGCGCGCGACGAAATTGCCCCAGACGCTGAAGAAGGTCAGCGCCTGCTCGCGCGCCGACGGGCCGCCGATGCCGACGGCATGGTGGAAGCCGGTAATGCCGCTGGCGCGGAATTCCGCCGCGTCTTTCGCGCTGAACGGCGCCGCGTAGAAGGCGGCGTTCATCTCGATCTTGAGCGGCGCGAGCATGTCGATGACGAGCGAACGGCCGACGAGGTCGACGGCGCGGCGCGAATAGCGCCGCGCGCTCCCCGCGGCGGCATAGGCGCCCCGGTTGATGAAAGGTGCCGCGACGGCAGCCGACGCCGCCCCCATGACCACCGCGCGCCGCGAAATCTCTGCCACGTCTCTGCTCCGGATTTTCTATTCAGGATGGTAATTGCCCCAAACGGAGAATGTCAATCATATTGGCCGCTGTGACAAATTGCACGCCGGCCCAGCACCTTCGCGCGCCGCCAGCCCATTTTCCGAATTTCCGTTCGGATTGCATCGGCTCGCCGCAACCGATATGCTGCGGCCACCCCATCCGCTGGTTAGTGACCGCATGCGCCTGATCCGAAAATCAACAGACGCTGCCTGCGGGTGGCCCGCTGTCGGGAGTTCGCCCGAGTGAGTTCGAAGAAATCCACGCTCGGCACGCTTCTCAAGGATCTGCGAAATCGCAATCGTTGGACGCTCAAGGAGATGAGCGAGCGCAGCGGCATCCCGATCTCGACGCTGTCGAAGGTCGAGCATGACCGGCTGACGCTGACCTACGACAAGCTGCTCCAGCTCAGCCGGCGGCTCAACATCCGCCTGTCGGAGCTGTTCGCCGAGAATGATGCCGACGCCGCCGCGCCGGTGACCGCACGCCGCAGCATCGGCGACCTCGGCCACGCGCTGCGCGTCGAGACGCCGAACTACGATTATTATTATCTCTGCACCGAGCTGCGCCGGAAGCGGATGATCCCGATCCTCACCCGCATTCGCGCCAAGTCGGCCGACGAATTCGGCGAGCTGGTGCACCATCCCGGCGAGGAGTTCCTGTTCGTCGTCAGCGGCTCGATCGTCGTGCACACCGAATTCTACGATCCGGTCACGCTCGGCGAAGGCCAGTCGATCTACATCGATTCGAACATGGGCCACGCCTATGTCACCGGCCCCGGCTGCGAGGAGGCGACGGTCATCGCCGTCTGCTCGAGCGCCGAGGACGGGCTGATGGATTCGCTGATGAACCTGCACGGCGACGCCGACCGCGAGCCGAAGCGCGGCTGACGCCGCCAGCGCGCGCCGCTCTGCGCGGCGCGCCCCACCAGCCGCTCGACGCAGGACGCCCCGTCATGATGTACCGCGAGGTCGCCGGCGATCGCTCGCTCGCGCCGTCGCCGCTGGGGTGCGCGCGGCGTGCGGGAGGTGCGACGCCGACGCCCGGCGCAGATGCGCCGCCCCCTTCTCGAAGCTGTCGCGGCAGCGGGGTCGCCCCAGAATGGCGCGCCGTAAGCCCGGCGCTTCTCTCTTTCAGCCCCTTGTCGCGATTTCGAAAGGCTGTTGTCCCAAATAGGACGATATGTCACAATTCGATAATTAAGGCCGAATCGCGCTAAATTCGGCACCAAGCAGGAGGGGACTTGGGATGCATCTCGGGGAAATGCCGTCGTTGCGTATGTTCGCCCGCGGGGCCAGCAGCCTCGCGATCGTCGTCACGCTGAGCGCAGCGGCGCAGGCCCAGGCGCAGGTCGCGGCGGCCGACGCCCCGGCCAATGATGCCGCCGAGCCCGTCGAGGAGATCGTCGTCACCGCGTCGCGCATCGCGCGCGCCGGCTTCGATCAGCCGACGCCGACCACGGTCCTCGGCGAGGTCGAGCTGCGCGAAGGGGCGCGACCCAACATCCAGCAGATCCTCAACGACCAGCCGCAGTTCCGACCGACGGTCACGCCGCAGGTCTCGAACGGCAATACCGCAACCGGCACCGCGCCGGTCGACCTGCGCGGTCTCGGTACCGCGCGGACGCTGACGCTGCTCAACGGCCGGCGCTTCGTCGGCGAGAACAACCTCAACTTCGTGCCGGCCGGCCTCGTCGAGCGGATCGAGGTGGTGACCGGCGGCGCGTCGGCGGCCTGGGGATCGGGCGCCGTCGCCGGCGTCGTCAACATCATCCTCGACGATGATTTCGAGGGCGTGAAGCTCGAGGGCCAGGGCGGGGTTTCCTCGCGCGGCGACGGCGAGCGCTACAGCCTGCAGGGAACTTACGGCACCAGCTTCGCCGACGGTGCGGGCCATTTCATCTTCGGCGCCGAATATGTCGACGACAAGGGCATCTTCGACCGCAATTCGCGCGGCAACCTCGGCAGCGCGGCGATCGTCCGCGTCAATCCGCTCAGCACGACCGACCTGTCGACGCGGCTGACGCGCGACGTCAACTACGGCAACCTGGCCGCGGACGGTCTGATCACCTCGGGGGCGCTCGCCGGCCAGGTGTTCAACCACGACGGTACGCTGCGCGCGTTCCGCGGCGGCACCCTGCTCGGCGCGGGCGCCTTCCCGGCGCAGATGATCGGCGGCGAAGACGGCATCGGCCTCTATGACGACATCAGCGTGTCGACGCCGTTCGAGCGGCTGAGCACCTACGCGCGCCTCAGCTACGACGTCGGCCAGGCGACGATCTGGGCCGATGCGACCTTCGGCCGTTCGACGAGCGACGCCCGTTTCCTGCCCGACTTCACCATTCCGGCGCTGACCATCTCGGCGAGCAACCCCTTCCTCTCGACCGCGATCCGCAGTCAGCTCGCGGCGGCGGGGCAGACGAGCTTCACCTTTGGGCGCGTCTTCAACGACGTCTTCATGATGCGCTTCAACACCGAGCGCGAGAACAAGGAAGGCGCAATCGGCATCGACGGCGAGATCGGCGACAGCGGCTTCAAGTACAGCGCGCACTACAGCCACGGCGAGGTCGACAGCGACCAGAAGCTCGAGAATTCGCGCATCGCCGCCAACTTCACGCGCGCGATCAACGCGGTGAACTTCAACGGCGCGATCGTCTGCGCGGTCAACGCCGATGCGATCACCACCAACGACGACCCCGCGTGCCGGCCGCTCAACCCGTTCGGCAACGGCAACGCCTCGGCCGAGGCGATCGACTATGTCACCGGGACGCAGCAGTCGTTGTCGACCAACAAGCTCGATTCGGTCGGCGCCGAAATCCAAGGGGACCTCGTGTCGCTGTGGGCCGGCCCGCTGACGGTGGCCGTCGGCGCCGAGGCGCGCTGGGAGAGCCAGAAGTCGTCGCGCAACGCCGACGCGGTCGCCGGCATCTTCGGGCTGCCGGTGTTCACCAGCGACCTGTCGGGCAAGTTCAACGTCAAGGAAGCCTTCGCCGAGCTCGCGCTGCCGGTCGTCGACGCCGAAGGCAGCCTCAAGGTCGATCTCAACGGCGCCGCGCGCTATTCGGACTACAGCAACAGCGGCGGCATCTGGGCGTGGAAGCTCGGCGGCACGGCACGGCTGTGGGACTCGCTGCTGCTGCGCGCCACCCGCTCGCGCGACATCCGTTCGCCGAGCATCAGCGACCTGTTCACCGTGCAGCGCATCAACGTCGGGGCGCTGGTCGACCAGGATACCGCCGGCCGCGCGGGCCGGCCGGGGTACACCGCCACGCCGGCGACGGTGACGACGTTCAGCGGCGGCAACCCCGATCTGAAGCCCGAGGTCAGCAAGACGCTGACCATCGGCGCGACCTTCTCGCCCGCGTCGGTCAGCGGTCTCGCCTTCTCGGTCGACTATTACGACATCGACATCGGCGGCGCGATCGCGACGCTGTCGGCGTCGAACCTGACGCTCGCCTGCGCCCGCGGAAGCCAGCCGGCGTGCGACCGGGTCGTCCGCAATGCGACGACGGGGACGGTCGAGACGGTCTTCTCGAACGCGCAGAACATCGCGAGCTTCTCGACGCGCGGCGTCGACCTCGAGCTATCCTATCAGTTCGAGATGAGCGCGCTCATGGAGAGCGTGCCGGGGTCGATGCGGGTACGCGCGCTCGCCACCTATATCGACCGCTTCATCTTCGATACCGGTCTCACGCGCGTCGACACCGCGGGCGACGTCGGCGACGCCACCGCGAACAGCATTCCGCAGTGGCGCGGCACGCTCAGCGCCAACTACCAGAACGATGCGCTCGGGCTCGACCTTCGCGTCCGCTATGTCGACGGCGGCCAGTACAACCGCCTGCTCACCACGCTGGTGAACAACGACATCTCGTCGCGCACCTATGTCGATATCGGCGCCCGCTACACCTTCGACGATCGTTTCCAGCTGTTCGGCAACGTCAACAACGTCTTCGACGTGGCGCCGCCGATCTCGCCCGCCGGCAATCCGCACTATGACGTCATCGGCACCTACTTCACGCTCGGCGCGCGCGTGACGCTGTAGCGACCTCGGGCGCGGCGAGACGGAGGGCCTGATGGCCCTCCGTCTCGCCAAAGCGCGCGGATCCCCTGCCGTCAGGTGATACGGTAGGCTGACAGGATGTCGCGCGGCGGCCGTTCGGCGCGGCGCTCGGCGAGCTTCTCGGCGGTCAGCCAGGACAGGATGGCGCCGTTGGCCTGTGGTGCCAGCAGCATCTCGACGACCCAGCCGGCGATCGTCGCCGGGCAGCGCACGCGTCATGAAGGTCAGGCCGGCCTTCGTCGTCGCGTAGCCGCGCGGGCCGGCGCGACGCTATGGGGAGTGCCGTGTCAGGCGGGCTGGGCCTCGGGCGGCAGGCTCGCGGCGAGCTCGCCGGCGGTCAGGAACGCCGTGTCGGGCTGTTCGCGCAGCCAGCGCAGCAGCGCCTCGAAGGCGCCGATGCGGAACGGCAGGCCCATGACATAGGGGGTGACGTGCAGCGGCAGCAGCCGCGGCGCGCCCTCGCCGGCGAGCCAGGCAAAGGCGTCCTTCATCTGCTCGACATAGGAATCGGCGGAGTTCTGCTGGACGACGATGATCTGGCGGTCGGACAGTTCATGGTTGTAGCCGACGTTGACGAGCGGGCCGGCGTCGGTGTGCTGCCAATAGGGCAGGTCGTCGTTCACCCAGTCGAGTCCATAGCCGAAGCCCTCCTCGACGAGCAGCCGCGGGGTGTTCCAGCTCTGCGACCGGGCGATCGACAGCCAGCCTTTGGGCGCAGCGCCGGTCGCCGCCGCCAGCGTGTCGCGCGCCCGGACGATCATCGCGCGCTCGGTCGCTTCGGGCACGCTGCTGTCGATCGTCGCGTCCATGTCGGTCGCATGCGCGACGATCTCGTGGCCGCCGGCGACGATGTCGGCGACGATCGACGGATAGCGTTCGGCGATCGCCGCATTGACCGCGATCGTCGCGCGCACCCCGGCGGCGGCGAAGGCGTCGAGCAACCGGTAGAAGCCGACGCGCGTGCCATATTCGCGCGCGGTATAGTGGCGATAGTCGGGATAGGCGGTCTGCATATGCCCGGGCGCCCGGAACGGCGCGTCGCCCGGGACGATCGGAAACCATTCGAGGCTGACCAGCAGCCCGACCGCCATGCGCGCACCGCCTGGCCAGGCGAGTGGCGGCCGCTCGAACAGATTGGACCAGCGGTAGAGGTCGTGGTCCATGCCGCGCCGGCGCCACGGGTAATCGAAATAGGACGGATCGAGCGTCATCGCGCGGCCTCCGGGCGATAGGCGGCGGCGTCGGCCTCGGCCGCGGCATAGGCACCCGAGGCGAGAAAATGATCGGCGATGTCGCCGCTGCGCGTGATCCAGGCGCGGCCGTCGGCGGCGATGTGGCGCAGCACCTCCTCGAACGGCCCGATGCGGTGCGGCTGGCCGATCAGATAGGCGTGAAGCGGAATGCACATCACCGTCCCGCCCTCGTCGGCGAGCCGGTCATACTGCCGGATCAGCGTGTCGGCATATTCGCGCGGGCTCATATTGTAGACGAAGAAGCCATAATGGTCGTTGACCTCGAGGCTGTAGGGCATCGAGATCAGCCGGCCCTTGGCGACGTGCACCGGGTTGGGCCGGTCGTCATGGTAGAGATCGCAGGTGTAGGTCAGGCCATATTCGGCGATGAGGTCGAGCGTGCGCGGCGTGTGCGTCAGCGCCGGCGCCAGCCAGCCCTTGATCGTCTGCCCGGTCGCGTCGCGAACGGTGCGGATCGCGTCCTCGATCATCGCGCGTTCCTGGCGCTCGTCCATGCCGTAGGAATAGCGCGTGTTGTAGATGCCGTGGCTGAAGAACTCCCAGCCGCGCGCAGCCGCGTCGGCGACCACCTCGGGCAGATGCTGGCAGAGCGCGACCGACAGCGATACCGAGCCGGGGAAGCCGTGGCGGGTCATCGCCTCCGCCATGCGCCAGTGGCCGACGCGGTTGCCATAATCGCGGTGCGCATAGCCGACGACGTCGGGATGCGCGCGCGTCCAGCTCTTGCGATGCGGATTGGCGGGCGGGTCGATCTCATAATATTCGAGGTTGGGCGATACCCAGACCGCGACGCGCTTGCCGCCCGGCCAGTCGATCGGCGGCCGGCTGCGCCAGGGGCGGAAGTCGTAGAGCCCGGGGTCGCGCTCGCCTTCCCTCATGCCCGCGCCTCCAGCCAGTCGACGACCTCCTGCACCGGCACGACGTCGGCATATTTCAGCTGGAGGTCGGTGAGATTGGCGAAATGATAGCTCTCATGCTTGTCGGCGCAGGTCTCGATCGGGACGATCGTCCGATAGCCGCGGCTGAGCGAGTCGACGGCGGTGGCGCGCACGCAGCCCGAGGTCGAACCGCCGGTGACCACGACGGTATCGACCTTGTGCCACACCAGCAGGCTCTGCAGCGGCGTCTCGAAGAACGCCGACGGCATGCGCTTGGTGTAGATCGCATCGACGGCGCGATCGACGGCGCAGCGCTCGTCGAGCGCATGGCGGCGCGAGCCAATCTTAATGTTCTGCAGGCTGTCGGGCGTGTCGGTGCGCGTGCCCCAGACGCCGGCGTCGGCGGCGCTGTCCATATAGGCCACCTGCGTCCAGACCACCGGCATGCCGGCGCGGCGGGCGAGCGCCGAGATTTGGTTCGTATAGTCGATCTGCCGCGGGTCGGTCTCGTACGCGGTCTTGAACTCGTCGATCCGCGTATAGGCGTTCTGGAAGTCGACGTTGACGATCGCGAGCTTCTCGCCGAACCCGAAGCGCGCGCGCTGCGGGTTGGCCATGACGTCGTCGAAGATCTGCCGGGCGGTCCGCCCGTCGCTGACCATTCGGGTTCCCACGGTCATCGGCCGATCCTTCCTTACGCTGCTGCGCGCGCCGCGCCGGGCTGAAAGCCCTTGGGCAGGCCGGCATCCGTTACGAAACCATAGAGCGGCTCGCCGGGAAGCGCCGCCGCGAGGATCGCGCGCGCCGCCGCCAGCCGGTCGATCGAGATGCCGGTCTCATAGCCCATGGCGTCGAGCATGAAGACCAGGTCCTCGGTGACGATATTGCCGCTCGCGCCGGGCGCGAACGGACAGCCGCCCAGCCCGCCCATCGAGGCGTCGAAGGTGGTGATGCCGACGTCGAGCCCGGCGACGACGTTGGCGAGCCCCAGCCCGCGCGTGTTGTGGAGGTGCAGCCCGGTCACCGCGGCGTCGCCGGTCTCGGCCCGGACCAGCCGCACCAGCCGCCGGACCTCGTTGGGGGTCGCATAGCCGGTGGTGTCCGACAGCCCGACCTCGTCGCAGCCGGCTGCCATCAGCTCGGTGGCCAGCCGCTGGATGGTGGCGTCGGGAATCGCCCCCTCGAGCGTGCAGCCGAACACCGTCGACAGGCTGCCCTCGAAATGCGGGCGGCGCGCCGGCGGAATGTCGGCGATCAGCGCCGCGATCGCCCGCGCCTCGTCGATCACCTGTGCATGCGTCTTGCGCAGATTGGCGAGGCTGTGCGTCTCGGACACCGACAGCGGCAGCGTCAGCTTGTGCGCGCCGGCGGCCAGCGCGTCGGCGGCGCCGCGCCGGTTGGGAACCAGTACCGCGACCGTCAGCCCCGGGTGCGTCAGCGCGTGGCGGACGATCTCAGCGGTGTCGGCGAGCTGCGGGATCAGCTTGGCGGAGACGAAGCTGCCGACCTCGATCTCGCGGCAGCCGGCGGCGACCAGCGCATCGATCCAGGCCTTCTTGGCCGCGGTCGGCATGATCGCCGCGACGTTCTGAAGCCCGTCGCGCGGCCCGACTTCGCTGACGAGAATCTTCATCTACCCACGCCCTGCCTGCTGATCGTCATTTGTACTAAGTATATGCCAAATAAGCGAATGGCAAGCGCGGCCGTGGTCAGCCATAGCGGGGCGACAGCTGGTTCTGCTCGTGCATGTCGAGCGTGATCCGGTAGCGGTCGGCGCGATAATAGGCGTTGGTGACGAGCACGGTGCGCCGGTCCGCATCCTCGACGAGCCGCTCGACGTGCAGCACCGCGGCGCGCGGCTCGATCGCCAGCCGCTCGGCGAGGTCGGGATCGGCGACCATCGCCTCGATCGTCTGCACCGCGCCGCCGATCTGGATGCCGGCCTCGCGCAGCAGCGCCAGCATCGGCGTCGCCGTCAGCCGCGCCGCGGTCACCGAGACCCCCAGCCCCGCCCGCAGGTGGCTGATGATGAGGCCGAGCGGCACGCCCTTCGACGAGCGCAGCCGAACCGCGCGGATCGCCGCCTCGCCGGCGGCGAGCCCGAGTTTTTGCGCGATCGCCGCGTCGGGCGGCCGCGTCGTCACCTCGAGCACCTTCACCGCGGTGTTCTGGCCGAAGGCGATCAGCGATTCGACCGCCTGGTCGATGTTGGCCTCGATCGGTTTGGTGGGCAGGCGATAGATGACACGCGTGCCGAGCCGGCGCCGGCGTTCGACGAAGCCGCCGGCGGCCAGCTCGTCGAGCGCCCGTCGCGCGGTGATGCGCGACACGTCGTAATTCTCGCCCAGCGCCATCTCGGTGGGCATCGCCGAGCCATAGGGGCGGTCGCCGCGCGCGATCTCGTCGCGCAGCGTCAGGTAGATCTGGTGATAGAGCGGGATCGCCGCGCCGCGTGCCAGCGCCGGCAGCTTCCCGCCCGGCCTCGCCGACGGCTTGTCTCGATTCATCGGCAACTCCCGCCCCTCGACCGCCCTCTCCTAATCCACCCTTCCGTCGCGCGCCAGAACGGGCCGGGCCGAAGCGCGGGCTGCCATTCGACAACAGGGGCAGACAGATAGCGGCTTGCCATTCATCTTCAATTTGTACTAATGATATGTCAATTGAACAATCGATGCGCCCCGCGACGGCGCGACGGCGGATGAGCAGCAGGATGGCCGACGACACTTCTTCTCCGGCGCCCCTGGCGGGCATCCGCGTGGTCGAGTTCAGCCACATGGTGATGGGGCCGTCGATCGGCGTGATCCTCGCCGACCTCGGCGCCGACGTGGTGAAGGTCGAGCCGCCGGGCGGCGACCAGACGCGAACGCTGCTCGGGTCGGGCGCCGGCTATTTCCCGATGTTCAACCGCAACAAGCGCAGCATCTCCCTCGACCTCAAGTCGCCGGCGGGCGTGGCGGAGGCGAAGGCGCTCTGCCTTGGCGCCGATGTCCTGATCGAGAACTACCGGCCGGGCACGCTCGACCGGCTCGGCCTCGCCTATGAAACGCTCGCCGCCGACAACCCGCGGCTCATCTACTGCTCGGCCAAGGGCTTTCTGAAGGGGCCCTACGAGAATCGCACCGCGCTCGACGAGGTGACGCAGATGATGGGCGGCCTTGCCTATATGACCGGTCCGCCGGGACGCCCGCTGCGCGCCGGCGCGTCGGTCGTCGACATCACCGGCGGCATGTTCGGCGTGATCGGCATTCTTGCCGCGCTCGAACAGCGCCATCGCACCGGCCGAGGTGCGCAGATCAAGTGCAGCCTGTACGAGACGACGGCGTTCCTCGTCGGGCAGCATATCGCGCAGAAGGCGGTCACCGGGCAGGCGGCGAAGCCGATGCCGGTGCGCATCTCGGCCTGGGCGATCTACGACGTGTTCGAGACCAAGAACGAGGGCGAGCAATTGTTCGTCGGCGTCGTCAGCGACGGCCAGTGGCAGACCTTCTGCGCGGACTTCGGCCTCGACGATCTGGCGGCGCGCACCGAATGGGCCACCAACAACCAGCGGGTGCTGGCGCGCGACGAGATCCTCCCGCGCGTGCAGGCGCTGTTCCGCAGCGTGCCGCGCGACGAGCTCGTCGCGAAGCTCGAATCGAGCGGCCTGCCCTTCGCGCCGATCGTCCGCCCTGACGAGCTGACCCACGACGCGCATCTCAACGCCGCCGGCGGCATGGTCGAGGTGACGATGCCCGACGGCAGCACCGCCCGGCTCCCGGCGCTGCCGCTCGAAATCGACGGCGGGCGCCCCGGCCTGTGGCGCGACCTGCCGCTGAGCGACCAGCAGGGCGCCGAGATCCGCCACGACTGGCAGATCTGAGCCTGATGGCGCCGCGCACACTCTTCGACCGGCTGTGGGACGCGCATCTCGTCCGCGACCTCGGCGGCGGGACGGGGCTGGTCGCCATCGACCGCATCCTGCTCCACGAGCGGACCGGCGGCATCGCGCTGAAGGCGCTCGAGGAGAGCGGCCGCACGGTGCGCGATCCGGCGCGGGTGTTCGTGACGATGGATCATGTCGTCGACACCTTCCCGGGCCGCGGCGACCGGACGCTGATGCCGACCGGCACGCAGTTCATCGTCGCGACGCGCGACGCGGCGAACCGTGCCGGCGCGACCTTGTTCGATCTCGACGATCCGCGGCAGGGCATCGTCCACGTCATCTCGCCCGAAAACGCCATCGTCCTGCCGGGGCTGACGCTCGTCTGCCCCGACAGCCATACCTGCACGCAGGGCGCGCTGGGCGCGCTTGCCTGGGGGATCGGCTCGAGCGAGGCCGAGCATGCGCTGGCGACCTCGACGCTGCGCGTGTCGAAGCCGGCGACGATGCGCATCACCATCGACGGCGACCTCGACGCAGCGGTGACCGCCAAGGATCTCGCGCTCTACGTCGTGGCGCGGATCGGCTCGGGCGGCGCGCGCGCGCATGCCGTCGAATATGCCGGCAGCACCGTGCGCGCGCTGCCGATCGAGGCGCGCATGACCTTGTGCAACATGGCGACCGAGCTGGCCGCCTTCACCGCGCTGATCGCCCCCGACGAGGCGACGATCGACTATCTCGCCGGCCGCACCTACGCCCCGACCGGCGCCGACTGGGACGCGGCGGTGGCCTATTGGCGGACGTTGTCGAGCGATGCGGAGGCGCGCTTCGACCGCGAGCTTGCCATCGACGCGCGCGACGTGACGCCGATGGTCAGCTGGGGTACCAGCCCGCAGCAATCGATCCCCATCGACGGACAGGTACCGGCGCACGACGCGCTCGCCGACGGCGACGGCCACGCGCGATCGCTCGACTATATGGGCCTGCACGACGGCCAGCCGCTGCTCGGGCTGCCGATCGACGCCAGCTTCATCGGCTCGTGCACCAATTCGCGCCTGTCGGATCTGCGCCGCGCCGCCCGCCTGCTCGCGGGTCGCAAGGTGGCGCCGCACGTCCGCGCGATCTGCGTTCCCGGATCGACGCGGGTGAAGGCGGAAGCCGAGGCCGAAGGCCTCGACCGCATCTTCACCGACGCGGGGTTCGAATGGCGCGAATCGGGCTGTTCGATGTGCTTCTTCGCCGGCGGCGAGAGCTTCGGCGCGCAGGAGCGCGTCATCAGCACCACCAACCGCAATTTCGAAAATCGGCAGGGGCCGCGCACGCGAACGCACATCGCCTCGCCCGACACCGTCGTCGCCTCGGCCATCGCCGGCTGCATCGCCGATCCGCGCCGGCTGGGCGACGGCTGATGCGGCGCTTCACGACGTTGCGATCGACGGCGGTGCCGCTGATCCAGGACAATGTCGACACCGACGCCATCATTCCGTCGCGCGAGATGAAGTCGGTGTCGAAGGACGGGCTGGCCGACGGGCTGTTCGCCGGCTGGCGCTATCTCGACGCCGCGGCGCGCACGCCTGACCCGGCGTTCGTGCTCAACCAGCCGCGCTACGCCGGCGCGCAGATCCTGCTCGGCGGCGCCAATTTCGGCTGCGGATCGAGCCGCGAGCATGCCGTCTGGGCGCTCGCCGAATATGGCTTCCGCGCGGTGATCGCCGACGGCTTCAGCCCGATCTTCCGCGGCAATTGCATCCGCAACGGGCTGCTGCCGATCGTCCTCGATCCGCGCCCGCTCGCCGAGGCCGGCGGCGAGATCGACATCGATCTCGCGGCGCAGACGGTGCGCGCGGGCGATCGCTGCTGGAATTTCGACATCGATGCGGAAGGGAAGATGATGCTCGCCGAGGGACTGGATCCGATCGCGCTGACGCTCCGGCTCGCCGATGTCATCGACGCGCACGAGCGCGCCGATCGCGAAGCGCATGCCTGGGCCTGGACCGTGCTGCCGGGAGCCCGGCCATGAGCGAGGCGATGCATGTGCCGCTCGTGGTGATCGGCGCCGGGGCCACCGGACTCTGCGCGGCGCTGGCCGCCGCCGACGCCGGCGTCGAGGTGCTGGTGCTCGAGCGCGACGCCACGCCGCTCGGCTCCACGGCGATGTCGACCGGCCTCATCCCCGCCGCCGGCACGCCCGAGCAGGCGGCGCGACTGGCTGCGCGTCGGCGAGCTGGTGCGCAACCGCGGGAAGGTCGACGGCCGCCAGGTGGTCGCCGCCGACTGGGTGCGAACCGTCGTCGCGCCGTCACCGCTCAACGCCAATTTCGGCATAAATTTCTGGCGCGGCACGCCCCACCTCCCGGTGCGGCGCTATGCGCGCACGGTCGCGATGACGGTGCCGGCGACCGCGCCGTTCGCGCGCGACGACGTCGTCTTCATCGACGGTGCCGGCGGCCAGCGCGTCTATGTCGTGCCGTCGGCCGGGCTCACCATCGTGCGGATCGGCCGGCCAAGCACGAGCTGGGACGACAGCGCCCTCGTCAACCGCGTGCTGGCGGGCATGGCGACGGACTAGCGTCTCGCCGCCGCAGCGAGCGATCGGGCCGCTATGGGCAGGTTCCCGCCGGCGGGGCATGCCGGACCACGCGGCCGGCGGCCGCGCCGGTCGGCCTGCCGCCGTCGATCGCCAGCGTTCCGTTCACCAGCAGCGTCTCCACGCCTTCGGCGAGCAGTTCGGGCTGCAGATAGTCCGCCTTCGGCCGATAGCGATCGGGATCGAACACGACGACGTCGGCAAAGTGGCCGTCGCGCAGGTGGCCGCGTCCCGCGAGCTTGAACCGATCGGCGGTCCGCCCGGTGCTGGCGTTGATGAACTCGGCGAGCGAGATCGTCTGCTCCTTCAGGACATATTTGGCATATTTCTGCGGGTAGGTCGCATACATGCGCGGATGGCCGTGCGAGCCGTCCGAGCTGGTCATCACCCATGGCTGCTTCATCAGCGCCTTGATGTCGCTCTCGGCCATGTTGAACGACACCACCGACGAGCCGCGCTCGGTCGTGCGGATGATCCGGAGCGCTGCCTCGATCGGCTCGACGTCCCACTGCTCGGCGATCTCGCCGAGCCGCTTGCCGGTCCACGGATGGCCGGGCGTGGTCAGCAGCAGCGACTGCGGGCCGCCGCGCCGGCGGAGATTCTCGCGCATCTCGGTCTTGATGCGCTGGAGATCGCCCGCATCGGCGAGGCGCTTCAGCAGCGCCGGCCGGCCGCCGTCGACCGACCAGCGCGGCAGCAGCGACGCCTCGAGCCCCGAGCCCGACGCTTCCCAGGGATATTGGTCGGCGGTGACGTCGAGCCCGGCGGCGCGCGCCGCCTCGATCGTCGCGATCAGCTCGGGCACCTTGCCGTGGACGTCGACGCCCAGCGCCTTGAAGTGCGCGAAGTTGACCGGCATGCCGGCCGCCCGGCCGATCTCGATCGCCTCCTTGGTCGAGCCGACCACGCCGATCGTATAGGATGATTCGTCGCGCTGGTGGGTGTCGTAGACGCCGCCGCGCCGGGCCGCCTCGCGCGCCACCTCGATCACCTCGTCGATCCTCGCGAAGCTCTGCGGCGCGTAGAACAGGCCTGTCGACAGCCCCAGCGCACCCTCGCACATGCCCTTGGCGACGATCGACTTCATCTGCCCGAGTTCGGCCGCGGTCGGCGCCCGCGCATCGTCGCCGAGCACCTGCCGTCGCACGGCGCCGAAACCGACATAGGCGGTGACGTTGATCCCGGCCTTGCGCGCCTCAACGTCGCGGAAGAAGGCGCCGACGTCGGCGGGATCGTCGCCCGGCACGCCGTGGCCGTCGACGCCGTTGAAGATGGTCGTCACGCCCTGCATCATCCACGGCAGCACCAGCCGCTTCTCGGGGTCGCTGCTCTCGAGGAATGACGCGGCATGGGTATGCGGGTCGATGAAGCCCGGCGCGACGATCTTGCCGGCGGCGTCGATCACCCGCCCGGCGCGATAGGGATTGTCGGCGGTCCGGCCGACGAAGACGATGCGGTCGCCGCGCACCGCGACGTCGCCGACGAACGGCGTCGTGGACGCGCCGTCGTAGATCTGACCGCCGCGGATCACATAATCGCTCGCCAGCGGCGGGGCCGCAGACGTGGTGCATGCCGCGGTGCCGAGCAGCGCCGCCACCGCCGCAAGGGTTTTCGCTCGTCGCCCGTCGATCCTAGCCGCCACCATCTGCCTCTCTCCTTGCATGCCGCGCGCGCCCGGCGCCGCCGCGCTTCTTCGCTGTCTATTCATTCGCCCCGGCCCGGTAGCGGTCTTCGTCGATCTCGCGCTCCCAGCGCGCCACCGTCGTCGCCACCGCGAGGTTGGCGCTGGCGCTCGGCACCGTGCGCGTCATGTCGAGCAGGCGATCGAAGGGCAGGACGAAGCCCACCACCAGCGCGGTCTGCGCCGGGTCGACGCCGACCGCCGACAGCACCGCGGCGAGCATGAACAGCGAGGCGGACGGCACCGGCGCGGTGCCGAAGGCGGCGAGCGCGGCAGTGAGGAAGACGATCCCCAGCGTCGCGGCGTCGACGGGCACGCCGAAGGCCTGCAGGCTGAACATGCTGAGCAGGCCGACGTACATGGCGGTGCCGTCCTTGCCGATGCTGGCGCCGAGCGGCAGCACCGTCGAGGCGACCGGCCGCGCGACCCCGAGATTGTCCTGCGCCACGCGCATCGCGACCGGCAGCGTCGCCGAGCTCGAGGCGGTCGAGAAGGCGACCACCAGCGCATCGATGATGCCCCGAAAGAAGCGGCCGACGGGCAGGCGCGCGACGAAGGCGATCAGCGCACTGTGGACGAGCAGCGCCTGGACGAGCGAGCCGATCACGACGCAGAGCGCCAGCCAGCCGATGTTGACGAACACGGCGGCCCCGTTGGCGGCGATCGCGCCCGCGATCAGCGCGAACACGCCGAAGGGAGTCGCCTCCATCACGATCCGCACGATCTGCAGCAGGACCGCCGACGCCGCGTTGAGGAACGCCGCGACGGGGGCGCCGGTCTCGCCGGCGACGACCGTCCCGACGCCGAGCAGCACGGCGAAGAAGATGATCGCCAGCATGTCGCCGTTCGCCAGCGCGTCGAAGATGTTGAGCGGCACGATGCCGACGAGCTGCTCGTAGATCGTCCGGGCCGGGCCGAGCGCGTGCGGCGCCGCCTTGCCGAGTTCGGCGCCGACGCCCGGCTGGACCACCATCGCCACCAGCATGCCGACGGCGACCGCCACCGCGGTGGTCGCCATGAACAGCAGGATGGTGCGGCCGCCGAGCGATCCCAGCCGCTTGGGGTCGGCGAGCGAGGTGATGCCCGCGGCGATCGTCACCAGGACGATCGGCACGACCAGCATGCGGATCAGGCGCACGAAGATGTCGCCGAGGAGGGCGACCGACGGCACCGCTTCGGGCCACAGCAGGCCGAGCAGCACGCCGGCCAGCATGCCCGCGACGACGCGTTTCCACAGCGCGATGCCGAAGAAGGCGGCGATTGCCCTCCGGCCGCGGCTGGCGGCGGCGCGCGCTGGCGGATTGCTCGGCATCAGTCCCCCCTGCCGCAGACCGTCGCCATCGCCAACGCACGGATTTCCCCGTGGACGATCGGCATCGGCAGGCGCGTCGGCGTCAAGACGCCAGCTCGGCGGCCGGCGGCACGCGGTGCCCGCCCGCCCGGTCGGGCTTGATCGACGACCGCCCGTCGAGGTCGGCGACGCGGAACGCCGGAGCGCTCGACGGCGAGGTGCCGATCATGCCGCCGACCCTGACGTCGAACGCGCGGGCGGCCGGCATGCTACGCCGCCTGGGGGGTTTCGAAGCATGCGAGCATCCGGTCGACGATATGACGGGTCCCCATCGCGAGCGGGTCCTGGCAGGGGAGGCCGAGCTGGTCCTCGGTCGCCTGGCAGACGCGCAGCGCCTCCGCGCGGCTGAGCTTCGAGGTGTTGAGCGCCACACCGACCGCCTGGACCGCCGGGCTGGTCAGACGCGCGGCCTCGAGGTTGGCAGCGAGACAGGTGGCGAGATCGGGAAGCGCGCGGCCGGGGAGTCCGCGCATGTGCGCGCGGCCCGGCTCGTGGCACAGCACCAGCGCGTCGGGCTGGGCGCCGTGGAGGAGGCCCAGCGACACTCCGGCGTACGACGGGTGAAACAGCGAGCCCTGCCCCTCGATCAGATCCCATCCGCCGTCGTGCCGCTCGGGCGCGACCCACTCGGCGGCGCCCGAGATGAAGTCGGCGACCACCGCATCGATCGGCACGCCGCTGCCGGCGATGAGGATTCCCGTCTGCCCGGTAGCGCGGAAGGTGGCGCCGAGACCGCGCGACCTGAGCTCGCGTTCGAGCGCGAGCGTCGCATACATCTTGCCGACCGAGCAGTCGGTGCCGACGGTGAGCAGTCGCTTGCCCGCGCGGCGCGAGCCCTTGCCGACGCCGAGATGCGCCGGCGGCTCTCGCACGTCGAACAGCTGGCGGCCCGTCCTTTCGGCGGCGGCGCGGATCGCCGGATGGGCGTGCAGCCGGTCGTGCAGCCCCGAGGCGACGTGCAGGCCCGCCTCGAGCGCCGCGACCACGTCGGCGACGATGCCTTCGCCCATCACGCCGCCGGCGTTCGCGACGCCGAGGATCAGCGTCCGCGCGCCACGCGCCACGGCATCGGCGAAGCCGAACTGCGGCAGGCCGAGCGTGACGGTGCCGGCCGCGCCGCGATATTCGCCGAGGCAGCGCTCGGGGCGCCACACCGCGACGCCGCGCGACGTCTTGGCCGACAGCTCGTCGGTCACGTCGCCCAGATAGAGAAGATAGGGGAAAGGGATCATCTAGAACTCGCTTCGATCGGGCTTGCTGCCCTGCGCCGGCAATCATCGCAGCATCGCGGATCGGGCAAAGCTCTAAGGAGGAAGGGCGCTATAGACGGCGGCTATGCTTGCGCCGACTGGATCGTCTGCCGAAGCACGCCGATGAACTCGCGGGCGATCCGCGACAGCGGACGGTCCTCGAGGTGCAGGCAATAGACGTTGAACTCGGGCTTCTCGACGAGGCGCCGGTAGTCGAGGTCCGGCGTCAGGCTCGCCCGCGCGGTGAACTCGTCGACGACCGCAACGCCGGCGCCGCGGCGCACGAGCCCGGCCGCGACATAATAGGTCTGGACCGAAATGCCCGCGCGGACCGGCTCGTCCTGGTCGAGCTCGCGGCTGAACAGCGAGCCGACATGGCCCGAACCGGTCAGCCGAATCAGGTCGCGGGGCTTCAGCATTTCGAGCGAAATGCGCTCGGGCGCGCCGTCGAGGTCTTCGCGGCGAAAGAGCACGACCAGCTCGCCGGCGCCGACCTGGGTTTCGGTCAGCCGCGGATGGCGCGCGCCGTCATGGGTCAGCGCGAGGTCGCTGTTGCGCTCGTAGAGCGAGGCGAGCACCTCGTCGTTGTGCAGCGTCTGGATGTCGAACGAGATGTCGGGGTGGCTCGCCCGGAAGCGCGCCACCGCCGATGGCGCGATGTCGAGCCCGAGCGACGGCAGCACCGCCAGCCGCAGATGCCCGTCGCCGCCGCGCCGCAGATTCTTCGTGGTTTCCTGGAGCGACTCGATGCGGGCCTGAAGGTCGCGCGCCTCGCGGAACAGGACGTGCGCCTCCTCGGTCGGAACCAGCCGGCCCTTCACCACGCGGAACAGCGCAAAGCCGATGCGACTTTCGGCATGCCGCAGGACCTTGCTCACCGATGGCTGCGACACGTGCAGCGCCCGCGCCGCACCGCTCACCGACCCCGCCTGGTAAACGGCGTGGAAGACCTCAATGTGCCGTAGGTTCATCATCGGCTGCTGCCCCCCGGGCTCCTCGCGGCGCCAAGCGTTGCAAGATCGGATGGCGGGCGCCAGCAGCGAACGCGGTCGCGACCCAAAATGGGCATAACCAGCTGCCGGACATCGTCGCCACCCATGTCCATCGTCTATGGCCTGACAAAATATCGGAAGCGCCGCCGCCGTTGACAGCGGCAGCCACCGACTGCCAACCTCGCGTCATTGCAAATAAAACGGCCTGCCGCCGGTTCATTTATTAAATTGTATCGCCAAGTTAGGTTGAGTCAATATTGGTGACGAATTAACAGTAATAGTTATAATTTCCGATGCGATATGCATCCACGTATCTGTGCGTAGCGAAGTAACGTGATCCATTTGCGCAGCGTTCCACCATATTCTCGCCATCTCGGCATATGTAGCTTTTTACACGTAGTTGTCTGGTGAAGGGCGTGTCGTATGATGAGCGCGTCGATAGCGCGCCGGCGCGAAAGCCATCCGGCACGCGACCGCGCGACCCCGCTACGGGGCAGCCGACGACATCCGATCGCCCGCCGCAGATGCGGACCCGGCCATCCTGGCCCGCTGCTGCGCGCAGGTGCCGCCCCCACTCGATGGCTCCGCGATCTGCGGGGCGCGGTCCTGCCGCATCGGCGTCGATGTCATGATTGATCCGTCGGCGAGGCCTTCGTGTCGCGCCCCCCGTCAGAGAGGAAATTGTCGATGAAGAGATCCCGGCGCTGGATGGCTCGCCTCGCCCCGGTCGCGCTGGCAGCGGCGCTGCTCGATGCGAGCGGCGCCTGGGCCGCCGAGCGGTATGACGTGCTGATCCGCGGCGGCGTCGTGGTCGACGGCACGGGGAAGCCTCGCCGCAGCGCCGATGTCGCGATCCGCGACGACCGTATCGTCGCGGTCGGCGAGATCGCCGCCGACGCCACGGCGGCGAAGCTGATCGACGCCACCGGCAAGATCGTGGCCCCCGGCTTCATCGACCCGCACACCCATGCGGCCGATGGCATCACCAGCGAGAAGCTCGCCGCGGCCGCGCCGATTCTCTACCAGGGGATCACGACGATCCTGATCAACCCCGACGGCGGCGGGCCGGGCGACCTTCGCCACCAGAGCGCGCTGCTCGCCAGGCACGTCCCGGGCGTGAACGTCGGACAGATGATCGGACATAACGGCGTGCGCATCGAGGTGATGGGCTATGCCAACCGCAGGCCGACGGCGGCCGAGCAGCAGCGCATGGAGGCGCTGGTCGCGGCCGCGATGGATCAGGGGGCCTTCGGCCTGTCGAGCGGTCCGTTCTATGTCCCGGGCAAATATTCGGACACCGCCGAAATCGTCGGGCTCGCGAAGGTAGCCGCCCGCTATCGGGGCGCGTTCCACACCAGCCACATCCGCGACGAATCGAGCTACAACATCGGCGTTCTCGGCGCGATCGGGGAGCTGATCCAGGTATCGCGCGAGGCGAAACTGCCGGGGATCGTCACGCACATCAAGGTGCTGGGTCCGTCGGTATGGGGCAAGTCGGCCGACGCGATCGGCATGATCGACGCCGCCCGCGCCGAGGGGCTGTCGATCTGGGCCGACCAATATCCCTATTCGGCGTCGGGATCGGGCCTGCAGCCCGCCCTGATGCCGGGCTGGGCGCAGGAAGGCGGGCAGGAGGCCATCGCCAAGCGCCTGCGCGACCCGGCGCAGCGCGCGCGCATCCGCGCGGAGATGGCCGAGAACCTCGCGCGACGCGCCGGCGCCAACGCGATCATGATCCGGCGCTACGCCGCCGATCCGTCGCTCGAGGGCAGGCGCCTGGACGAGATCGCACGCAGCCGGGCGCAGGATCCGCTCGATACCGCGATCGACATGATCATCGCCGGCGGCGCCCCGATCGTCTCGTTCAACATGAGCGAGCAGGACATCGAGGCGCTGATGAAGCAGCCGTGGATGATGACCTCGACCGACGGCAACCTGGTCGAGTTCGGGACGGGTGCCGAGCACCCGCGCGGCTACGGGGCCTTCCCGCGCAAGATCCGGCGGTACGCGCTCGAACGCAATGTGATCTCGCTCGAGCAGGCGATCCACGCGTCGACGGGCCTGACCGCGAAGGTGCTCGGCATCAGCGATCGCGGCGAGCTGCGCCCGGGCGCCTATGCGGACGTCGTGGTGTTCGATCCGGAGACCATCCGCGACACCGCCACCTACGAGAAGCCGCATGCCTATGCCGAGGGCATGGACCATGTGCTCGTCAACGGCCGGCCGGCCATCACGGACGGCAGGCTGGTCGCGAACCGCGCGGGCCGCGTGCTGCGGCGGGCCGAATAGGCCGACCGAACGCCGACCCAACGCCGATCTCGCGCGGCGCAGCAGAGGGCAACGCCGTCCGTTCATCCGTCGCGAGCCGGGATCGCGGCGGTCCGCGCGCCGCGCCCGGCCGCCCCACCAAAGGTATGGCCTGCGGCTATAGCGCCCCCAACGATGTGTGGCTGTCCGCCGTCGCGAGAGCACGCTCTAAGCGCAACGCATTCTCCACGGGCATGAACCGGTCGAGCCAGTTCACGCCGCTCCTTCAGCTGCCGGCACGCTGCCCAGCGGGGGAAGAACCGCAAACCGAATTTATGGGAGTACACATGATCGACCGCACTATTCCGCAGACCGCCCGTAGATTCGCGCTGCTCGCGACCGTCAGCGTCGCCGCCATGACGGCGGCGCCCGCCCTGGCACAGGATGCCGCGGAACCGGTTGCCGCGGAGGCGACTGCCGCCGACGCGCCTTCGGAAGAGATCGTCATCACCGGCTCGCGCGTCGCGCGCACCGGCTTCACCTCGCCGACGCCGACCACGGTGCTCGACAGCGAGGAGTTCGCCAAGATCGCCGCCCCCAACCTCGCCGATGTCGTGAACCAGATCCCGGCGGTGCGCCCGTCGCTGACTCCGTCGAGCTCGACCAACAACTCGCAATATGCCGGCGGCAACTATCTCGACCTGCGCGGTCTCGGCTTCAACCGCACGCTGGTGCTGGTCGACGGCAAGCGCTTCGTCCCGGCGCAGATCCAGGGTCCCGTCGACATCAACGCCATCCCGCAGGCGCTCGTCGGCAGCATCGACGTCGTCACCGGCGGCGCGTCGGCGGCCTGGGGGTCGGATGCGGTCGCCGGCGTGGTGAACTTCCGGTTCGATCACCGGCTCGAGGGCTTCAAGGGCAGCGTCCAGGGCGGCATCACCGACCACAACGATCACCGCAACTATCTGGCGTCGCTCGCCTACGGCAAGAGCTTCGCCGACGGGCGCGGCAAGCTGCTGGTTGCCGGCGAGATGGCCGAGAACAGCGGCATCGCCCGCCAGGGCGATCGCGACTGGGGCAACGAGGGCTGGGGCATCATCGCCAATCCCGCCTTCACGGCGACCAACAGCGAACCGCGCAACCTTCTGGTGGCCAATGCGACCTCGGCCAACCTGTCCTACGGCGGCGTGATCACCAGCGGGCCGTTGGCCGGCAACCAATTTGCCCCCGACGGCAGCCTGATCCCCTTCACCTACGGCACGCTGCGCACCGCGACCGGCATGGTCGGCGGCGACGGCGCCAGCGGCTCGGCGGACCTCGTCCTCGAGGTGCCGCTCGAGCGCCGGAGCGCCTACACCCGCCTGTCCTACGAGTTCGGCAGCGCGCTGACCGCCTATGCCGAAGCTTCCTGGGCGCAGTCGCAGACCGACCATCCGGGGCTGACCCGCACCGACACGGCGATCCGGATCACCCGCGACAACGCCTTCCTGTCGCCGACCGTCCGCGCCGCGATGACGGCGAACAACCTCAGCAGCTTCACCATGGGCCGCTACAACCGCGACTACGGACGCGGCGCGAACCACATCAAGGCCGAGACCACGCGCCTCGTGGGCGGGCTCGAGGGCGACATCGGCGGCGGCTGGAGCTGGGACGGCTATTACACCTACGGCCAGACCAAGAACCGGCACCGCGGCTCGAACGCGCGGATCACGCGCAACTTCAACCAGGCGATCGATGCGGTCATCGACCCGGCCACCGGCGCCGCCGTCTGCCGTGACGCCGCGGCGCGCACGGCGGGCTGCGTTCCGATCAACCTGTTCGGCGACGGCGCCCCGTCGCCGCAGTCGATCGCCTACATCACGGGCGAGACCTTCCGGGTGTGGGATCTCGAGCAGCAGGCGGCCGCGCTCACGCTGCGCGGCGAACCGCTCTCGACCTGGGCCGGGCCGGTGTCGCTGGCGACCGGCGTCGAATGGCGTCGCGAAAGCGCCGACGTGACCTCGGACCCGCTGTCCGCCGCCGCGGCGTTCGCGACGGGCAACACCGTGCCATGGGATGGCGTGGTGACGGTCAAGGAAGCGTTCGGCGAGCTGGTCGTTCCGCTGGCCGCCAACCAGAGCTGGGCGGAGGCGCTCGAGCTCAACGTCGCGGCGCGCATCACCGACTACAGCACCTCGGGCACGGTCGAGACCTGGAAGGCCGGCGGCACCTGGGACGTCAATGATGACATCCGCTTCCGGCTGACGCGATCGCGCGACATTCGCGCGCCGGCGCTCGCCGAGCTGTTCTCGGGGGCGACCACCGCGCAGTTCAGCCCGTTCGATCCGCTGATCAACCAGTCGTACAGCGTCCAGACGGTGACGCGCGGCAACGCCGGCCTCGAGCCCGAGAAAGCCGACACGCTCACCGCCGGCGTGGTGCTCAGCCCGTCGTTCGTGCCGAGCCTGCGGCTGTCGGTCGACTATTACGACATCAAGCTGGAGGGTGCGATCCTGGCGCTGTCGGCGGCGGCGATCGTCGACCGTTGCTACCGCGATCAGCCGCAGCTCTGCTCGCTGATCACCCGGGGTGCCGACGGCCGGATCGCGCAGGTCGAGTCATCGCCGCAGAACCTGCAGTCGGTGGAGACCCGCGGCGTCGACGTCGAGGTGAGCTATCGCCTGCCGCTCGGCGCTGGCGATCTCGCGCTGCGCGGCCTCGTCACCTACGTCGACAAGCTGCGCATGGACGACGGCCAGACCGTCACCGAGCTCGCCGGCAGCACCGACCAGCCGACCATCGCCAGCATCGGCGGTCAGCCGCACTGGCGGTTCAATGCCAATGCCACCTACGAGACCGGCCCGGCGATTCTCAGCCTCACCGGTCGCTACGTCGGCGGCGGCAACATCAACAACGCCTTCACGTCCAAGGACCTGAACGTCCTCGAGCACAGCGGCCGGCTCTATCTCGATCTGTCGGCACAATATGCGCTGATCGACGACGATGACGATCGCGTCTCGCTGTTCGCGGCGGTCAGCAACCTGCTCGACAAGGATCCGCCGATCACCGGCACCGGCGGCTTCGCGACGGTCCGCTCGCTCTATGACGTGGTCGGGCGCACCTACACGCTCGGCGTGCGGTTCCGTTATTGACGCCTGCCGTCGCACCGCCCGCGTACCGATGACGAAGCGCGTCACCGGTCCGCGGGCGGCGCGGCGACCGGGCAAGGCGAATGGGGTTCCGGGGAGGCAATGATGAACGGTAAACTATTGTCCTGTGTGGTGGCCTCGCTGCTGGCGTCGACGGTGGCGCAGGCCGCCGACCTGACGCGGGTCCGGGGGATCATCTCCGATCCCAGGGGGACGGCGGCGCCGGGTTGCGCGGTGGGCGCCTTCCGCGACGGCAAGACGCTGTTCGTCACCGCCGCCGGCGCCGCCGACGTCGCGACCGGAAAGCCGCTGGACGGCGACACGCTGTTCTACGCCGCGTCGGTGTCGAAGCAGTTCACCGCGCTCGCCGCAGCCAAGCTGATCGAGCAGAACAAGCTGTCGTTGCAGGACGACATCCGCAAATATCTCCCCGAGCTTCCCGCCTACGAAGTCCCGGTGACGGTCAGGATGCTGATGCTGCACACCGCCGGCATCCGCGACTCGCTCGAGCTCATCCGCCTTTCGGGCATGGGCAGCGCCGCCAATTCGGACAAGGCGACGGCGCTTCAGCTGCTGTTCCGGCAGCGCAGCACCAACTTCACGCCGGGCACGGCCTACACCTATTCGAACGGCGGCTATCTGCTGCTCGCCGAGATCGTCGAGCGCGTCGCCGGCATGCCGTTCGCCGACTATGCGAAACGCGCGGTCCTGCAGCCGCTCGGCATGAAGCGCAGCTTCTTCATGAACGACGCCCCGCCGGCCGGGACCAACATTGCGCACGGCTATGTTCCGGTCGGCGACGGCTTCGAGGTACGCGATACCTATCCGACGTTCAGCGGCTCGGGCGGGCTGATGGTCACCATCAACGACATGGCGAAGTTCGAGCGCGACATCGCCGTCGGCCACAAGGTGTGGACCCCCGCCGTGGCGAAGATCATGACCACGCCGGGCACCTTCACCAACGGCGCGCCGGCGCTCGAGGAGCGCACCGGGCTGGTCTATGCCGGCGGGCTCATGGTCGGCCCGCGCAACGGGCAGTATTTCGTCCAGCACGGCGGCGGCGCCGAAGGGTTCAAGAACATGTATGCGCGCCTGCCCGAGCGAAAGCTGGCGGTGGCGCTGTTCTGCAACCGCGGCGACTTCGTCGCGCAGGACAAGGCAGACGCCGTCATCGAGGCGATCGAAGGCGACATCCTGACCGAGGCGGCGGCCGCCGCCGATCCGAGCGGGCGCTACCTGTCCGACGAGCTGCAGACGACCTACGAGCTGTCGGTGTCGGGCAACGAGCTGGTCGCGAAGCTGTCGTCGCCGTTCGCGCGCGATGGCTCGACGCTGACCTTCAAACGCAACGCCGACGGCACGTTCAGCGCCTATGGGACGCGCCTCGTCCTCGACAAGGACGCGCGCGGCTTCACGATCGTCACCGATCGCGTCCATGCGCTGCGGTTTCGGCGCGTCGGCTGAGCTGGCCGCCAGGCGGCGCCGTCACTCGCGCGTCACCTGGCCTCGCCGGCCGAGCCGTCGCCTCCCGCAGCGGATCTTCGGCCCCTGCTGGGCGCTCCGCAGCCGGGGCGCGCGGCTCGTCGGCCGGTCGCCGACGGGTGACGCTCCCGATTGAAGCGCTGGTGCGCTGGGGCGGGACTGGGCTGTACTTCCGCAGCGTCGCGGCAGGGTTCGCCGGATCGCACGAACGAACTGAAACCGGCGGAACGGGTTGACCGGCCGACCGCGATGCCCTCGTCAAGCGGCGCAGGATCGCAGCCCCTGCCTTTCGTGATGCTGCGATGAGATTTCTCCGTTGGCGGCCGCGTACCGGCTTCGATAGCGTTCGGCACGACGAGCGGACAGCCGAGGTGATCATATGAGCCAGGACGGCGTCGACCTGACCAATCCGCTGTTCTTCGCCGACGGCGATCCGCACGCGATCTGGCGACGCCTGCGCCGCGACGATCCGGTACATCTCACCGAGGGGCGGCTGAGCCGCAAATTCTGGTCGATCACCCGCCATGCCGACGCCAGGTTCGTGCTGATGAACGACACGCGCATCTTCAGCGTGCAGCGCGCCGGCGCGAACCTGCCGATGGGTCCCGAGTTCGAGAATCCGGAAGATTCGCTGTTCACCCGGCTGGCGCAGAGCGCGCAGCAGCTCGCCACGATGGACGGTCAGCCGCACAATGCGCTGCGGCGCTATTTCGCGACGAAGTTCACCTCGGCGAGCGTCAACGGATTGGAAGCACTGGTACGCCGCATCAGCGACGAACTGCTCGACGATATTCTGCCGCGCGGCCGCTGCGACTTCACCACCGAATATGCCGGCCGGCTGCCGACCGCGGTCATCGCAGCGATCCTCGGCATTCCGCGCGAGCTGTGGGACGATCTCTACCGGTGGAACAACATGTTCGCCGGGCCCGAGGATCCCGAGTTCGCGATCGGCACGGCGATCGAAACCAGCACCTTCGGCGTCTCCAACATCATGCGGACCTGCATCGAACTCGCCGAGACGCGCCGCGCGGCGCCGCAGGACGACCTGCTCACCGCTCTGGTCCAGGCGGAGATCGACGGCGTACCGCTCACCGAGACGCAGATCGGCTTCAACGCGCTGATGTTCTTCGCCGCCGGCCACGAGACGACGCGCTCGTCGATGAGCGTCGGGCTGCTCGAACTGCTCAACGACCCGGCGCAGCTGGCGTGGCTGCGCGCCAACCGCCACGACCCGGCAGCGCTGAAGACCGCGGCCGACGAGTTCGTGCGCTACAGCTCGCCGCTGACGCACACGCTGCGCACCGTCACCGAGGACGTCGAGGTCGGCGGCAAGCAGCTCCGCGCCGGCGATTGGGCGGTGATCTGGTTCCACGCCGCCAATCGCGACGAGGCGGTGTTCGCCGACCCCGAGCGGTTCGACGTCCGGCGGCACCCCAATCCGCACCTCGGCTTCGCGGTCGGCAAGCATTTCTGCCTCGGCGCCCATCTCGCCAGGCTCGACATGGCGGTGATGATCGAGGCGATGCTCGAGCGGATGGACGACATCACGCTTGCAGGTCCGGTCGAATGGTCGAGCTCGAACCTGTTCTGGGGGATCAAGCACATGCCGATCCGCTTTCGCGTCCGCGACCGCGGCGTCGACGGGTCCAGCCGCGCGGCATGATCGAATGGCATGCGCCGGCAAGCATTAGTGGTTTGAGCCGCGCACCCGCTCGCGCCTAGCCTGTCGGCAACGACAAGGCTGGGGAGGCACATATGCTCGATGGGCTCGATTGCCGCGTTCCGCTCAAGTTCGCATTCGCACTGATGCTGTCGGCGTCGCCGCTCGCGACCGCCGCGCAGACGAGCTCGCCGGCGGGCGAGGTCGTCGCCGGCGACGACGGCATCGAGGACATCGTCGTCACCGCACAGCGCCGCGAGGAGCGGCTGCAGGACGTGCCGATCGCCGTCACCACGATCCAGCCCTCGCAGATCGAGACCGCCGGACTGCTCAACTCGCTCGACCTGCCGCGCATCGCACCGGGGGTGACCACCTCGCCGACGACCGCGAATTCCTTCTTCATTCCCTATATCCGCGGCGTCGGGTCCAACTCGCCCGCCACCGGCAACGACAGCTCGATCGCGGTCTACATCGACGGCGTCTACCAGTCGGACAAGTCGGCCAACATCCTCGAGTTCAACTCGATCGAGCGCATGGAGGTGCTGAAGGGACCGCAGGGCACGCTGTTCGGCCGCAACGCCACCGGCGGTGCGATCAACATCGTGACGCGCCAGCCGCAGTTCGACTTCGGCGGCTCCGCCGAACTGTCGTACGCGCGCTTCGACGAGTGGATCGCCAAGGCCTATGTCACCGGGCCGCTCAGCCAGACCGTCGCGTTCAACGCCAGCTACCAGCACCGCGACGGCGGCGATTTCGCGACCAACACCGGGACGCGCTATCCGGGCGAATTCGGCGGGACGCGCGGCGACAGCGTCGACGGCAAGCTGCTATTCCGGCCGTCCGACCGCTTCGAGGCGACGCTCAGCGCGATGTACATGGACCGCGAGTCGAGCAACCTCAATTCGAACCTCAATCCGGTGCGCGGCACGACGCCCGTCGGCAGCTTCTTCGGCGGCACCTTCGACCCCGACACCTTCGAATATCAGGGCAGCCCCAACCTGTTCGGCGTCGAGGCGTTCCGCGCCACCGGCAAGCTGCGCTATTCGTTCGACCGCGTCGATCTCGTGTCGATCACCGGCTACGTCGACACCGAGGTGGTCTCGAAGCTCGACTTCGACGGCACCTCGGCTGAGTTCTTCTATTTCGACGAGATCCAGGGCGTCGACGACTTCTCGCAGGAACTGCAGCTCATCTCGACCGGCGACGGGCCGCTCGACTGGGTGCTCGGCGCCTATTATTTCGACGGCAAGGCGAAGATCCGGCCGCTCGACATCATCCAGAACGCGCCCTTCGACACGCCGCTCGGCTCGATCCCGACGATCCCTGGCGGCTCGGTGACGAGCGTGCTGGCGCAGGGCGGGACCGAAGCGATCGCCGGCTACGGCCAGGCGACGCTCGAGGTCGCGCCGGGTACCGACGTCACGGCGGGGCTGCGCTACACCAGCGAGCAGCGCGACTATGCCTTCCAGGTGCGCGGCATCGGCACGATCGCGCCCGGCGTGACGCTGCCGGCGCTCACGCCGCTGGTTTCCGACAGCGGACTCGAGAAGACGTTCAACCGCCTGACCTGGCGGCTCGCGGTCAACCACGACATCGCCGAGGACGTGATGGCCTATGTCAGCTGGAACCGCGGCTTCAAGAGCGGCACGTTCAACATGAACGACTTCACGCCCGGACAGGTGCCGGTCAATCCCGAGAAGCTCGACGCCTACGAGGTCGGCCTCAAGAGCCAGTTCGCCGATCGCAAGGTGCAACTGAACGCCGCCGCCTTCTACTACGACTATTCGAACATCCAGCTCGACATCATCGTCGCCTCCGGCGGCGGCGGCGGCGGCACCACCTCGCTGCAGAATGCGGCGAGCGAGCGCATCTACGGGCTCGATCTCGAAATGCTCGCCCGGCCGGCGCCGGCGCTGCAACTGCGCGGCGCGCTCACCCTCCTCGATGCTGAATATACGTCGTTCCCGAACGCCGTCGCCTTCCTGCCCGATCCGCTGGGCAACGGCGCACAGACCGTCGTCAACGCCGACGGCGCGCGCGGGCTGTTCGCGCCGAAATGGTCGTTCACGCTCGGCGCCGACTATACCGCCGACCTCGCCAACGACAGCAGGCTGGTGTTCAGCGCCAGCTATTTCCGCACCGCGTCGTTCAAGGTGGGCATCGGCCCGCTCGACCGCGTCGAAGAATATGATTCGCTCGGCGCGTCGCTGACCTTCGAACCCGGCGGCCTGCCGGTCTATGCGCGGCTGTTCGGCGCCAACCTCACCGACCGCAAGGTGATCGGCACCAGCCTGTCGGCGCTGAAGCAGTCGCGGCAGGAGATCGTGCCGCTGACCTACGGCATCGCCGTCGGCTTCCGCTTCTAGCGCGGCTACTCGAAGTCGGTCGCGCCGCCGAGCGCTTCCGATGCGTCCGCCGCCGCGGCGAGCGCGGCGGCGTGCCGGCGGAGGCCGTCGATGGCGTCGGGCCCGAGCGCGAAGCACCGCGGCGGATGCGGGGCGTCGACCATCCTGAGCATGGCGGCGGCGGCCCTCGCGGGATCGCCGCGCTGGCGCCCCGCCACCGCATCCAGGCGCGCGAGTCGTCGGGCATCGAGATCGGCATAGTCGGCGATGCTGGTGCCGCTCGATTGCCGCGCGGCGCTGATGCCGGTCCGGAAGGCGCCGGGCACCACCGAGGTGACATGAATGCCCAGCGGCGCGAGCTCGGCCGCGAGCGACGCCGAAAGCGTTTCGAGCGCCGCCTTCACCGCGGCGTAGAGGCCGAACCCGTCGCCCGGCATGTGCGCCGCGAGCGAGCCGATGTTGACGATGTGCCCCGCACGGCGCGCGCGCATGCCCGGCAGCACGGCCTGGATCAGCGCGAGCGGCCCGAGCAGATGGGTGGCGACCTGCGCCTGCGCCGCGGCGAGGCTGGTCGTCTCGACGACGCCCTGGAGACTGTAGCCCGCATTGTTGACGAGAATGTCGATGTCGCCCGCCGGCGCCACCGCCGCGGCGATCGCCGCCAGATCGGTCACATCGAGCCGCACGCCGCGCGATCGGGCGGGGGCCAGCGCCGTGAACCGCTCGGCCTGTGCCGCATGGCGGAACGTCGCCGCGACGCGATCGCCGCGCGCCAGCGCCGCTTCGGCGAGCGCCCGGCCGATCCCGCTGCTCGCGCCGGTGATGAACCAGCTCCGCATCGCCGCTCTCCGCAAAAAAAAAGCGGGGCGCGCCGGCCGGTGCGCCCCGCCCATTGGGGAAGAAGACTATCTGCCGCCGAACTTGAAGCCCAGCGTTACGCCATAGGAAATCGGTCGCGCCGAAACCTCCTGGAAGGCCAGCGCCTGCGGCGAGATGTAGATCGGGTGATCGTCGTTGGTGAGATTGTCGCCCCACAGGCGGACGAAATAGGCATCGTCGGGCGCGTAATAGGTGATCGACGCGCTCGTCGACACATAGGAGCCGATGTGCGCGAAATAGCCGCCCGGCGTCACGTCGTAGCCGCCGTTGTAGTAGAGCGAACCGGTGAGCAGGACGCGCGCATCGCCGACCGGGATATTATAGTCGGCGGCGACATTGCCGGTGAACTTCGGTGCGAAGATCAGGTCGAGCCCATTGGCGTTGAGCGAATAGGAGCAGCTGCCCGGGAATTTGGGCAGGGCCGCGATCGCTTCGGCCTGGGCCTGCGAGATCGACGGCGGCGGCGCGGCGCAGGCGGCGGCCGTCGTCTTCGGCAGGAAGATCTGCGCATTCGGGTAGTTCTTGAACTTGCTGTCGAGAATGTTGAATGCGGCGCGGATGGTGAGATTGTCGGTCGCCGCCGCGGTCAGATCGACGTCGATACCCTGCACGCGCGCGGCCGCGGCGTTCTGCACCGCGGTCACGCCGGCAGCGGTGATCAGGCCGACCTGGATGTTCGAATAGTCATAGTAGAAGGCAGCGGCGTTGAGGCGCACGCGCCGGTCCAGCAACTCGGTCTTGATGCCGATCTCATAGGCGTCGAGCACCTCGGGTTCGACGGGAACCGCCGTCGTCGACAGCGATGTCGGATTGTAGGTGCCGCTCTTGAACCCGCGGTTGAAGCTCGCATAGGCCATCACGTCGTCGCTGAACTTGTAGTCGAGCGCGGCGCGCCAGGTGACCTTGGAGAAGGTCTTGTCGGCGTTGGTGATCGACGCCGCGGCGATGTTTCGCCCGAATACCAGCGGCTCGTTGCCGAGCACCGTGTTGTACAGGTCGAGGTTGGTGTTCCCCGCCGCCGGCAGCGCCGTGTAGGAATAGCGGAAGCCATCGGCCTCGCGCTTCTCGCGGCTGTAGCGCAGGCCGCCGGTCAGCCGCAGCGCATCGGTCAGATGGACGTTGGCCTCGGCGAACGCCGCATAGGCGTTGGTGGTGAGGTCGACGTGGAAGCCGGTCGCGCTCGATCCCGGCGTGCTGAGGTCGATCGGACGGATCGGCGACGGCAGGTTCGACGCCGACAGCAGATCGTCGAAACCCTCCTGAATCCACGCGTAATAGACGCCGGCGATCCAGTCGAAGGGGCCGCCGTTCGACTGCAGCTGGAACTCCTGGCTGGGTGCTGTCAGTCTAATGCTAACTAGTCTCCCGCGCGCGGGCTGACGGTTGGCCCGCAAGGGGCCGGTTCATTGCAGCCAATCAGCTACAAACGTCATCGCTTTCCGCCGGATGTCATCCGTTATGCGGTCTGGCTCTACTACCGGTTCACGCTTTCGCTGCGTGACGTCGAGGACCTGCTCGCCGAGCGCGGAATCGAGGTCAGCTATGAGACCATCCGCAAGTGGTGCGACAAGTTCGGACCGCAGATCGCGCGCAATCTGAAGAAGCTCCGCCCGTCGCCCTCACGTATCTGGCACCTCGACGAGATGGTCGTCTCGGTCGCTGGCAAGCGCATGTACCTCTGGCGTGCCGTCGACAGCGAAGGCGAGGTGCTGGACATGCTCATGCAGTCGAGCCGCGACACCGAGGCGGCGCTGCGACTGCTCAAGAAACTGCTCAAACACCACGGCTCACCGCAGAGGGTCGTCACCGATGGTTGGCGCCCATATGCGGCAGCGCTCCGACAACTCGGGATCGAGGATCGCCACTCACCAGGCATCCTCACCGAGAACAACAGGGCCGAGAACAGTCACCTGCCAATCCGACGACGAGAACGAAAGATGCAGGGGTTCAAGTCAGCCCGGTCAGCTCAACGCTTTCTCGCCACTCACGCCGCCGTCTACAACAGCTTCGCCATCCAGAGACACCTGATTTCTCGAGCCACGCTTCGCACCTCGCGCAGCGTGGCTCACGCGGCGTGGGCGGCCGCAGCCTAAACAAGGACGGCAAACAGCCTAAATGCGCAGCACGCTCTTAAGTTGACGACGCTGCGACGGGTATTCGGGAGGCTCCACGATGACCGTGCCCATGCTGCACCCCAGGTCGGCATATCCGAGCCCCTCCAAAGCGGCAGTCAATGTGGCGTGGATTGCCTGAGCCTGCGAGTATGGGTCGCGATCTTCATGGGGGTGGACGAGGAGCACAAATTCATCACCCCCCATGCGACCAAGAAGGTCATCGGGGCCCAGCATACGCCGCGCAGCCGCCGCGAAGGCCCGGAGCACCGTGTCTCCTGCACCATGGCCATAGGTGTCGTTGACCGACTTGAAGGCGTCGAGATCTGCGTAAACCAGCAGGTAGCCGCGAGATCCGTGCAGGGCTTGCTGCGCCACTTTGGCGAGCGCTGAATCGAAACCGCGACGATTCAAGGTGCCCGTAAGCCGATCGAGCCGCGCCGCCTGCCACTCGGCGTCATATGCACGGCGCAACGCAGCGAGCACTACCGCCAGCAGGAGCGCCGCGACCATCACGCTCAAAGCAGATGTCATTGAACCGATGAGGGCTGCAAGTGCTGAGGTTGCGGCCGCCCATGCTGCAGTCGCCCAATGATGTCGGCCCCACGCGACGGGCGCTACCGCGACTGCGAGCAACGGGACGGCCTCAAGGCCGACCAGGTGGCCTAATAAGGCAAGAAGCGACGTTCCAGCAGCGGCGGCATGCCCCAGCATCGGGTCTTGAACGCGCTCTGACCAGTCTTTGCTGTCACTCATTACGCTGCTCACCCCCCCTCACCGCCCATCCCGCCGCACGATACTCCTGTCCAGCTCCTAACTTAAAATGGTTCCCACGAAAACGCGCTAGATCGACCACCTGAGTTGCGGCGCGCAGCTTGCCTGAGCAGGCCCACCTCAAAAATTTTCTCCGACAATATCGCGCGCCGGCATTCGCAGCCGTCGACAGGCGCACAATCGCAGAGCCATCGATAACTGGCAGTCGCGACGCCATGATCTAAGGCATAGGCGCCGGGGGCACACTTCGACGTCAAGGTGGTCGATTTGCCATTGCTGGCATCCAGCGTCGTGGAGGAGATCCTCAACGTTGCGGAACGACAGAGGGTACTTCACCACGTACATCATCACCACGAGACGGATCACTTCGGGCGAGCTGCGGAAATAACGGAAGGGGTTGGCCGCCGCGGTTATGCCGCAGCGGTACCCGCACTGTGTTACCGGGTGCCTAACTTTGGTCTGACAGAGCCTTTCGGCATCGTAACGGCATTCATCGAGCCTTAATCCGGGTTAGGGACAAGGTAGTTGGTCCGCCTGCCGATTTCTCCGCTAGGAGCCTTTCCGGCGGGCGGGCACCTTCGAGGGGCAGTCGTCCGCTAAGTTCGCACTCGCGAGACATACCGATGGTGGTCGCCTTCCGTACGCTCGACTTATAACCATGCTGCGCGTCAATGAGCAGATAATGAGGTGACCGTTGCCCGATCGCAGCAGAGCCCACCAAAGCTTGATAAACTCGATCCTCCGCTCTCCGATCGCATCGATAGTCACTGACCCCAACGCCGATGATAACCCGATCATCGCAGCCAACAGCCAATTCGTGAAGCTGACCGGTTACACAGAGGATGAACTTCTCGGGCGCAATTGCCGACTTCTAGCTGGTCCAGACACGTCGGCAACACAGTCGGCAGTGCTTCGTCAGGCTATAGCCGCGGCCAAACCCGCCGTCGTCGAACTGCTCAATTATCGCAAGGATGGCACCGTGTTCATCAATGCGGTGATGGTGGCGCCGCTCTTCGATGAGGTTGGAAAGCTAGCCTTCTTTGTCGGGAGCCAGATGGAGGTGACCGATCGGCCCTTCGCCACACTTCAGCATTCAGCGGCAGAGCGGATTCGCCGGCTCACGCCACGTCAGCACGCTGTTCTGAAGCTCGTCGCACAGGGCCACCGCAACCGGCAGATCGCGGCAGAGCTGGGCCTGAAAGAGAAAACCGTCAGGATCTATCGCGTGGCTATCATGAGACGCTTGGGTGTTGCGACAATCGGCGAAGCCATGCGGCTCGGCGTCGAAGCAGGGCTGTAGGCGAGAGACGACCGCAGCGAGGCGATTCCTGTTGCATGCGCGCGAGTTGGCACTATGGACTTTTGTCTCTAGTGTCGAGCCGGGGGGCCAGCACGGGAAAGCGCCTTGAGTCCTTCCGCATTGCAGAAGCCGCCGGCCGAAACTTTCCAACTACTGGTCGATGCGGTTACCGATTACGCGCTCTACATGCTCGATGCGGAGGGCCGCATCGTAACGTGGAACCCCGGCGCTGAGCGGTTCAAAGGCTATCGTGCCGAAGAAATCATCGGCGAGCATTTCTCGCGCTTCTTTCGGCTGGAAGATCGTGAAGCCGCGCTGCCGGAAAAAGCCCTGTCAGCTGCGGCGCGTGAAGGGCGCTATGAGGCGGAAGGCTGGAGGGTCAAGAAGGACGGCACCCAATTCTGGGCACACGCCATCCTTGATCCAATTCGGGCGGCAGACGGTTCGCTAATTGGCTTCGCCAAGATCACTCGCGACATCACCGAAAAGCGTCGGCTGGAGCAGGCGACTTACGACAGTGCAATGCAGCTTCGCCTGCTGGTGCGGGGGGTGCGCGACTACGCCATCTACATGCTTGATCGAGACGGGCGGATCACGAGCTGGAACTCGGGGGCGCGGGCCATCAAGGGGTACGAAGAGGACGAGGTTCTCGGCACGCATTTCTCGCGCTTCTACACCGAAGAGGACAGGAGACACGGGGCGCCTGAGGCAGCGCTCGCTACCGCTCTTCGAGAAGGCAAGTTTGAGGCGGAGGCCGAGCGCGTGCGCAAGGATGGCTCGCCTTTCTGGGCCCACGTCACCATCGATCCGATCTACAACGAGGCAGGGGAGCATGCCGGCTTTGCCAAGATCACACGAGACATAACCGAAAGAAAGCAAGGGGAGCTTGAGCTGCGGCAGACGCAGGAGGCCCTTCTCCAATCGCAGAAACTGCAGGCGCTGGGAGAGCTCGCCGGTGGCATTGCGCACGACTTCAATAACCTGATGACGGTCATGCGCGGTTCGGCAGACTTCATGCTTCGCCAGCCCGACATGGCGGTCGAGAAGCGAACCCGCTACTTGAGCGTCATACTGGAAACGGCTGAGCGAGCGACGACCCTCACCTCCCAGCTGCTGGCCTTTGCCCGTCGACAGCCACTTGAACCAGAGGTGATCGATCTGAGCGTGCGCTTGGATGCTATGGGCGAGATGCTGCAGCGCACACTCGGCAGTTTATATGAGCTTGTCCTCGACCTGGCTCCGGAACTCTGGCTGGTCGAGGTCGATCCGACCGGGCTTGAAGCCGCACTCCTGAATACGGTGCTAAATGCCCGCGATGCCATGCCAGATGGCGGCAAGATCACGATTACCACCCGGAATGAGACGCGCGGTGGCACGGAGGGTGTCGCGCTCGCGATCAGCGATACCGGACACGGCATTGATCCGGAGACCCTGAAGCGGGTCTTCGAGCCCTTCTTCACGACCAAGCCGACGGGCAAGGGGACAGGCCTCGGCCTTTCCCAAATCCACGGCTACGCTGTTCAGTCCGGGGGAAGTGCGAATATCGTGTCCGAAGTAGGTCAGGGAACGACGCTGGAGCTGTGGCTCCCGCGAACGAGAAAGGAGCGCCAGCGTGCGATCGTGATGGAGGGTCATACGGCCATCCCTCGCGGGTTAAGGGTGCTGGTCGTAGAGGATAGCGAGCATGTTCGCTATTTTGCACGACAGCTTCTCGAGGATCTTGGGTGCGCGGTCGTCGAAGCTACGAACGGTGCCGACGCCCTCGATCTCTTGAAGGACCACGATGTCCATTTCGTCTTCTCTGACATCGTGATGCCCGGGATCAGCGGTGTCGAACTGGCACAAGAGATTAGTAAGGGAGAGCGCGCCATCCCGGTTCTGTTGGCGAGCGGCTACAGCAGCAAGCAATTCATTCCAGGGGATCGGCGGGAATTTCCCATCCTCCGCAAGCCGTACAAGTTGGAGACGCTGGCGGTCGCAATCAACAAGCTCTTGGACGCCCCTCGTCGGCGACAGCGGTGATTGCGGCTGTGGCCGCAGCGACGACTATAAAACTACGCATGGGTCTTCTCCCTGTAAGTTGATCAGGCGCCAGGCCGCGGGGCGGCCGACGACCAGTGGACGTGAAGGAGCGAGCCAGATGCGAACCGCCGGTGCGCTGATGCCATTTCCATAAATGCGATTATTAGACCGAGCGGCGGTCTGTGAACGAATCTTATGTTAAAGTCCGCTTGGTCGGCCGGTGCTCAAGAGGCAGCCCAAAAACGACGGATATGGCGCTGCTAGCGTTCGCCGTTCCGCGCGGTTCGGAAGACTGCAGCTGCGATATCGGAACGCTTCATTCTAACAACCAGGCGACCCAGCTGATAGTTTAATCGGAATCGGTACAGATCGTACTTAAAGGTTGTCTTGTATAAATAGCCCGCCCTAGCGAAGTTCATCGAAACGCAATCCCTGCCCTTCCCCTCCAGCGCACTGAGGTTGCTCTGTGGATCCCCAAAGCTAGCGGGCCGCTTGAGGACGCGAACGCCCTTGTGCCATGATCCATCATCGGCCCAGCAACCCACGTCGTGCGCGGCGTAATACGCGAGTTCCGGGAGATCGCGCAGCATGAAGGCATGCTTGGAGGGATCAAAGCCGGAAGCAGATGAAAAATCTAAAAGAAGGCGGGCATCGAAGCCGGCCGCTTCAAACGATGGGTCCCGGAGTCGGTCAAAGGTAGCGTTTTGGTTGGGGAAGCTCGAAGCCATCGCAATTGCCGCGACGTGTCCGCTTTCGCGGTCTTTGGACGCCATGGTCTGGAAGTCCACGCCGTCTGCGCTGTCAATTATGATCACTGTTGCCGGACCACGCGCGATGCGCTCACGCTCGGCTAGAGCTACCTCGAGCGCGGTCTTGTAGCCGATGTTGTCGTAGAGACCGCCATCGAGGATCTGTAAGTTGTCCCGGCGATCCTTGAGGCTAAAGCAGAAGCTGTGCACCTCGGCGCCCGAACACAACTCGGTCGTCGCAAATGCACTAGTGTATCCCGGTACTGCGCTGCTTGCGGTTGCGGCGTAGCCTTCGAAGCGCGTTGCCGTCCGGTAGGCATTTTCCACCGGAGGGCTTAGCTGAAGAAGCGTGGTGAACATCAGCATTCCGAATGCTTCGAGCAGCGTCGAATCCTGGCTACCGCCAAGCCTATCGATGATCTCGTCTTGCAGGGTGTAGATGCGTGCCGTTACGTCGGGTGGCGGTTCTTCAATAGTGATGGCGGCATCGATCAGGTGCTCCACTTCGGCGCGTAGCTCTTCAATTGTCCACGTTGACCGTTCCGGGCGCTCAGAGGGGGAGTGCATCGCCTCAAAGCCGGCCGCTCGCGCGACCTTGAGACCGGCGATTGCGTCAGCAGCGCTCCCAATCGTCAGTATCGGTAGATTTCGTGCACGGCATGCCAGGTGAAGAGCCTTCACCCATGCCAAGCGATCGCCGTCCAGCTGATCAATAGCTTCAATGCCAAGGATGATTGGAAGCCCACACTTTTCGCCAAACAGTCGATCTCGCTCGGGCCGACTTCCCGAGCGGAGCGGCCTCCCTAGACGGTTCATCCAATAGCCGACCTCCGCGATGCACTCGAGATCAGCTAGGGCCTGTGGAGGTAGACTTTCGATAAGCTCGAACACCCCATCGAAACCCATTTCAATGGCATCGGCGACCCAGTGGCCTTCCGCTATGGTCCGCATGCTGGCTGATCCACTGGCGTCGGCCAGGCGTTCGAAGGCTTCGTCAAAGGCGCCGCCGACTACCGCGACCCCGAGCTGCGCGCCGACCCCTTCAGCCTTCGCTATGCTTTCCGCTCTCGCATCTGAACCAGAGGCTTCGAAAGCCTCCTGACAGCGCTCACGCGCCCGGCGGAAGACGACGGCATCGCTGGCCTCCTTCGCTCTCGAAGGGATGGCGACCCATAGATAGGGCACAATCGCCGTCGCTCCGACACGCTGCTGAAATCGCAAGAGCGCCCGCGATATGGGGCTGCTGCTCGGTGCATCTCGGTTGGTATTCCAGTAGCTGTTATACCCCCCTACGGCCTGATCGAAGGCAAAAAGCCGAAACGCGGCGTCCATCGAATGGTCAGGCAGCACGATTGCGCTAGCTGACGACCCAACTCTAGATGGTATCGAGTCCCACGCCGACAGGAGGTCTACTTGGGTCGCTGCGGACAGAGCCGGCGTCAGGCTCACGGCTTGGGCTGACCAGGCCCGGGGAACATGAGCTTCGCAGAGTCCCAGTAGCTGATTAGGGCGCAAGCGACTTCGTCACCGACGAACGCCGGCCGGCGCTGACCGGAGCGTTCGGTAAGGACCAGAAGGACATAACCGCCGTCACGTATCCACCCGGCCACAAGGGAGATGACCACACCCGAAAAAAGCCCGGCGAGAACGCCAAGCGGAAAACTCTCGAATACCAGGGTGAGGATCCACAAAAGCAGGGCCGCGCCGATGAAGGCGTAGAGCACGAGGCGAGCCGGACCCGGCGTGGCTCTCAGGCTTTCGATATTGACCCAGTCATGAATGACGCCTTTGAAGCGGACGCCTTTCGAGCTGACGTCGAAATGCCGCCGGCTCGAGCCATGAAGGCGGTCATGAGGTACGCCGAGGTTTGACAGCTCGCTAAACATCGAATGCTCCCCCCCCAAAAGGTGCATACGCTGCGCGACACTCCGAGCGTGGTGCAAAGTCCGCCACGCGGACCTCATAACTAGCTCGCATACGGCGGAGTCGCTATCGCGCCGCAGCCGCCAGCCAACTATACCCAACGCGGCCGATGTTCGGAGACCCACCCGATGATTTACGGTCCGAATCGGACTAGGTTCTGGGCCCCCATTGTCCCATGCTGGATTGCCGGGGACGCCTTAGTGCCCAATCCATCCCCGAGAAGGGTTTGACCTCTAAACAGCGATAATTGAGCGAAGAGTCTATAACGCGACTTTAGCGTTCAACCCCTCAATATATTTCGCTTTTATCTAGCCGCGATCCGCACCTATTGCATTTCCACGCCGTGATCTTGGAGTCACATGAAGAGCAATACCAAGTAGACCCGATCCTCCAGATTCTTCCGTTGCAGCTGGAACCTAAAACATGCCTAGATGGATATTCTACGTGTCCACACTTTGAGCATTCCTCCGTCGCAAAATCTGATGCCATCACCGAGCTTCCACTAAGTTTAAGTCGATAATTCGAACATAGAAAATACTCCGATATTCCATCTAAATCCATCTTCAGCGGAAGATGGTCCTCTTGAGTTGTTGGCGCGCAGGAATCTCTGCCAAGGACATTCTGAATAAATGTCCACATTCGAAGGCCAGCGGCCAACCGCGAGATGGAGCATTTCGAAAGTCGAGACGATGATCGCCCCTCGATCACGGCAAGGCTTCCCGGACCCGCGCTAGATCACTACGCTGCCGGAACGGAGGATGGGACTATGGGGAAGTTCGATGGGTTCGCAGGCTCAGGTAACTTGCTACCCAGCAAGTCCGGCGGGACAAATGTCTCGGCTCGGCCAGACACAGCTTCGTTAATCGCGAAAGCGCGCGGTACCACCGACACCGGCGCAGCTGACCGAGTGCTGGGGAGGAAGAGCGGCCGTTTCGCGATAGCGCTCGATGCGACGGGCAGCATGGGTGGTCTAATCGACGACGCCCGCCGCTCGATTAAAGAGATTATCCGTCGGGTGGTGGAAGAGGCAGGCTGCCCGATCGAAATCGAACTTTTCGCCTACCGCGACTATGACGTTGGCAAGCTGATTCTGGAAAGGTCAGACGCAACGAGTGATGCCGACCGGCTGGCTCGTTGGTTAGAGCAGATTCGGCCCTTAGGTGGTGGCGGGAATGATGGCGAGGCAATTGAAGCCGCGCTGGACGCGATCGTTCGCGATGGCAATTTCAGTGCGGTACTAGTTGCTGGTGACGAGCCGTCGAATTCGCGCCGAAGTATTGATGGAGCCGGCCGGCGGAACGCGCTGAGTGCTCGCGAGCTCGCTGGACAGCTGCGAATGAGCAACGTGCCCGTACATACCTTCGTGGTTGGAGGCGACCCCCGCACCGTTACGGATTTCGCAGACCTAGCACAGATTTCTGGAGGGCGATCAGGACGCCTAGACGGCTCCAAAGCTATGATCGACATGGCGGTCATGGCAATGATCGCGGCGTTGAAAGGTGCCGGGGGTGTGCGCGACTATATGCAACGAACGGAACTGACCTCGAGCGCGAAGGAATTCGGGCAACTGCTCCTTGGACAGCCCAAGTAATGAGCGACCTGCCGTTCAGCCGTTGGGCGCTTATCGCACTTGTTGTAAGCATTATTGCGCATCTTACGAATTTTGCTATCGGCGGATGGCTAGGAATGACCTTAGTGGTCAACGTCGTTCTACTCGTCATCCTTTGCGAAGTCGCAACTAAGAAGCACAGGGCGCGCGAGGCCGGCTTCGATGCGATCATTGCTGCTGAAACAGTGGTTGCGTTTGGCATTATGTCGCTCATTTTCGGTCTAGTCGGCGGTGTGGCGCCGTTGTTCGTCAATGCGGGCAGCGGGGGCAGCTTCGACCGGGAGTCACTAACCGCTCTTGCCGTTCCTTTCCTTGAAGGCCTAGCGACTGCCGGCATGGCGCCCATCTTCGCGGTGGTCCTCCGCACTCGCACTAGCGAAGCTGATGGAACGGTCGATGCCTCAGGAGATGTGGCAGCGCTCGCCCGCGCGACAGCCGATTTGGCCAAGCAACTTCGCGCCGCGAATGCTGCCTCAGGTGACCTTATCAGCTCGATCACTTCTATTGCGGCGTCTACCCGCACGATGGCTGGGGAGATGGCTGCAGAGACCACAAACATGCGCACCGTACTGCACGAGAGTCAGGCCCATCTAAAAGCGCTTGCGCTCGCCGCGCAAAGCGGTGGCGCTGAGGTAGGGCGCCTTGCCAACGAAACGCAGCGGCTATCTGGCTCAGCGAAGGAAGCTGGGGTGCTGCTCGATGCGCTCTCGACGCTGATCGTCGCGGTTGAGCGCTATGTGGCCCCGGCACGCCCCCGGTGAGCGGCGCCCGCGGACGGAGCACCCTCCACCTGCAGTTTGGGCAGGAGACAATCTACCTACTGCTGACTATGGCAATGTTTGCAGCGTTGGTGATGGCGAGCCTCTTGGCGAGAAGCAATGCACCGCGCGAGGATCCGCCCATTGTGACGCTCTCCGAGGCCGACGGATTCTTCTTCGCAACTGGGTCGGCCGAACTCGGCTCCAGCTTCCGCAAACAGCTCATTGGCAAGGTCACGCCCCAGGTTCGAGTGCTCGGCGAGCGGTATGATGCATCGATCATCGAGGTGATTGGCCATACCGACGAGGTGCCGCTTCGAGCGCGCCGGAGCAATCTTGATCATAGCCTGCTCGACGCATTCGCCGGCCGAACCGGCAAGGTACCAGTTGCGGCCGACAATTATGGGCTTGCCATGGCGCGAGCAGTCGCGGTCGCAGCCATTCTCCGGCGCGAACTCGGTCGCGATTTTACGGTGGTACCACTATCTGCGGGCCCCTTCCTCAAGCCCGATGACACAGTAATCGAGGCGGTGAGCGCGGTGAGTGTCGAGAACCGTCGACGCATTGAGATCAGGTTGCGCCGGCCTGTTCGAAGCCGATCTCCCGACTGACTCAGACCGTCGCGGCCGCGCCTCGAAGGAGATCGTAGTAATAATTCGCATCCTGAGCGAGCATTGTACGGCGCGCGCTATCGGCCGCGTCGATGGCGTGGTCAGGGTGATGCTTGAGCATGAATGCTCGCCAGCGGGCCCTGATCTCGCTCGGCGCCGGATCATCGCCGGTCCCGAAGCTAAAAAACTGGAGCGCCTTCTCACGCTCAGTGAGGGGCGCAGTGCTAGCTGGATCATCACTACGCCGCCCAGCACCGCCCCCCGCTCCCGCCCCGGCTCCGGATCTGGCCCCAGCACCAGCCCCCGCATGTGCGCCCCTACCGCCGTCACCCGTTCCTCGAGCATGAGCTCGTGCTTCAGCCAAAAGACGCTTCAGCTGCGACAGGATCCGCTCAAGTTCTTCGAGCAGAACCTCCGTGCTCTTTACATCGAGCGTTTCGGTGGTTCGGAGTGTTAAAGCGACATTCTCGAAGGCCGACATCTCACTTTGGAGCTGTGTCGCTCGCATGCCAGTTCGCCAGGGCTCAGGCCAAGCGGACGCTAGCTGCTCTTCCAGCTGTACAAAACGCGCGCATGCCTCATCGAAGCGCATCATAAGGGCGGAGATCGCGTCGCCCACAACCCGGGCCTGCTCGACGTCGCCGTCGTCGACTGACAGCGGGTCCGCGAGTGCATCGGCGAGCGCTTCAAGAAAGCTATCGAAGACCGAAAGTCGTCGATCCGCCGGCCACCGTATTCCAAGCTTGTGAATGCGCTCAAACGTGCGCACAGCTTTGGCAGCGCGACGCAGATTGCTTAAATCTCCTGAGAACAGCTCAGCCGCGAGCTTCGCAAGAGGTTCGGGCGCGAGTCTGGCGAAGGCATCGTCTATCTCGACGAGGAGCTCGAATGTTAGACCCGTTCTAGTTAGTTCTTCTTTGTCTCGCTCTCGTATGAGCACCGGATTCGAGCCGACCGCGGTAAAGAAAGCATCGAGTCCGGCACCGATATCGGGTTTGCTCTGCACAAACGACCACAGATGTCCCGGTACCAGGTCTAAACCAAGCTCGTGGAGCACGTTGTGGACCGCGGCCCGGCGCATGCGCGTCAGCTTTGCCTCAATGGCTGGATCATCACTAAGGCGTATGCTCGGAAGCGACCACTGCGGCCTCGTAGCCGACGCTGGCGATGCCGGCATCGCCGTTCTGATCGCCGGCTCGGGTGATCCGCGCAAAATATCAACCGTCTCGGGTGACGCGTAATCGCGTGGCGCGGCGGCTACCTTAGCGCCCGCGAGGTGACGCGCGATGCTGAGAAGACGGCGCCCCAGGCGGCTTCCTCCGAGCCACCGGCTGACCGCAAGCGACAGGTGTCGGCCTATCCAGTTCATAGCCGCGGTTCGGGGAACAGCATCATGTCCAGTGGGACGTTAGTGGAAGTGTAGTGTGAAGAGCCCAGTGCACCCCGCCGCGGTGCTCCAAGATTCCAGCGGTGCACGGAAGCGATATTCTCACCGGGCGTCGAGCCGACCAGGCGCCGGCGGAAGTACTTCGTTGGCCAAGCGGCCGAGACGCTCCAATGCATGTACGAGCGCGCCGCCACGTCCCCGAGCGGAGGTTTTGATGAGCTCATTCACCCCATTGTCACTACCAAAGTGAATCGCTTCGTAGGCACACACTGGAATTTGTCGGTTGTCGCGGAAACGCCGGTCCGGGCCGCCTTGCTTGTTTGGGTGCTGCCAGGTGTAGCGGAGAATCTTCGTATCAGCGGGGATCGCCTCGCTCTCGATGAAATTACTGTCCTGCACACGCACCCGCAGTCGATCATACCCGACGGCGCCGACCTTGCTACCATCAGAGACCAGCAGCTTGTCGGGAAAGAAATAGAGAAGCTGTTGGCCAACCGGCAGGCAAGGAACATCGATGTTCGATTTGACGACGGGTGGTAGCCCCATCCGCAAGGCAATAGCTTTGCGGTCTAAGATAGTTGTCGCGCCCGCATTGCGCTTCCACGTAGCGACGTCCCGGACTTCGCCGCCGGCTGGGATGTGCCAAAGCCTCTGACATGCCGCAACCTGCTCAAAGGCTCGCACCACTGCTTCGTACGCCGTCGCGACAGACTGCTCGAAGTCGTAAAGGATGACTACGCTTCGCCGCGAACTATCGATCCAACGGCCCACACCCCAAGCCACAACGGCCCCGGCGAAGCCGAGGACCGCCAAGGCAGGTATCTGGACCGCAACGAGCATCGCCGCAACGGCAGCCATGCCACCAAGCAGTGTTGACATGCGGACCATCTCGCTCTTCGCGTTTATGTCGTCCAGCAGATCCTGAAAGCGCGCATCGTTCATCTCGAGCACATTGCCGCTGTCGATTTCGATCATATCAACATTTGAAGGAGCCGCGGGCATCGAAGGCGGCGGTATGCCTTCAGGATCGGCGAACGAACGTGTCGGTCGAGCGCCGATTGAGCTGCGGTAATAGAAGCCTCCGGCGCCGGCGTGCACGTAGTGTCCGCGCGGGCCGGTGCCCACGCGAAGGCCGCGTACGCCCATCGATACACCGATGCCGGATTTCGAGAGATTGAATCGGAAGGGGCCAGCCTTCACCGACTTGCGAATATAAAATCCCATGGCCTCCCCCAAGCACCTGGCGCATGCTGCCATCGATACTTGGTTTTCGAAAGACTGATCTCGACTGGGGTTAAGCGGCTGTGAACCCGCAGCTCCGCAGGAATGAGTGGACGCCGTCGTACATCTCCGGCGCCCGTGTGGTGTCTTCGGAGCTCCCCTCTGGCACAAACACCACTAGTCCCTGCCGAGCTCGCGTGAGGAGCACTCGGTAAGAATTGGCTACGTAGTTCTTGCGAGCAATGTCGTTGACGGCTTGCCAACGTGTGCCCTTGAACTGAAGCGCTTGCCAGCCACCGTTTGCTCTTCGCAGATTCGCGTCCCAGCAAAGGCAGGCCCAGTCGAGCTCGAGCCCCTGCACATCGAATTCCGTCGCGGCGTCCTCGAGCGCGCCTGACGAACGCACATCCTCTGGCGGAGCAAGAAACCACTTCTCCGGTTCGATCTTCGCCTTGACGAACACACCATGCGGCTTGAGGCGTGCTGCGTTCGACGTGACCTGACCCCCAGCTTTCATCCAGCCGCGACCAGAGACCGGCCGGTGTTGTCGCCGTGTTCGGCGATGCTGTCTACCGGCCGCGAAGCGGCCAGTACGAGCCCCGCCGCGTGCACGGCCGGGG